>Ga0228652_1000002_pt1 | contig 712248 bp, 629 predicted proteins | sample 64DmetaG_FD_183030 | JGI IMG/M metagenome (GOLD analysis project Ga0228652, IMG submission 183030) | Seawater microbial communities from Monterey Bay, California, United States - 64D | ecosystem: Environmental > Aquatic > Marine > Coastal | place: USA: California | collected 2016-10-05
ATCGCCGCGGCCACGTCGTACTCGACGAACAACCGCATCATGATTCCGTTCTTCATCTACTACTCGATGTTCGGGTTCCAGCGCATCGGCGATCTGGCCTGGGCAGCGGGCGACATGCAGGCACGCGGCTTCCTGCTGGGTGGCACCGCCGGTCGCACCACGCTGAACGGCGAAGGCTTGCAGCACGAAGACGGCCACAGCCATATCCAAGCGGCCACTATTCCGAACTGCCTGCCTTACGATCCGACTTTCGCGCACGAAGTTGCCGTCATCATTCAAGACGGCCTGCGTCGCATGGTCGAGAATCAGGAAAACGTCTATTACTACCTGACGTTGATGAACGAGAACTATGCCCAGCCCGGTCTGGCCGAAGGCAACGAGGAAGGCATCCTCAAGGGCATGTACAAGTTCAAGAGCGTGGGCAAGGGCAAGCAACGCGTCCAGCTGATGGGTTCGGGCACGATTCTGCGCGAAGTGCTGGCTGCGCAAGACCTGTTGGAAGCCGACTGGGGCATCGCGTCCGACGTCTGGAGCGTCACCAGCTTCACGCTGCTGCGTCGCGACGGCCTCGATGCCGAGCGTCACAACCTGCTGAACCCGGACGCCAAACAAGCGCAGGTGCCTTACGTCACGGCGCAATTGGACAAGACCGATGGTCCGATCATCGCATCGACCGACTACATGAAGTTGTTTGCCGACCAGATCCGCCAGTTCGTGCCCACGGGTCGGACCTTCCGCGTGCTGGGCACCGACGGCTACGGCCGTTCGGACTTCCGTGCGAAGTTGCGCGAGCACTTCGAAGTCAACCGTCACTTTGTTGTGCTGTCGGCGCTGCGTGCGCTGGCCGATGAGGGTTCGGTGCCGAAATCGAAGGTGGCCGAAGCCATCAAGAAGTACGGTATCGATCCCAACAAAGCCAACCCGCACTACGCCTAAGGGAAGACAGAGATGAGCCAAGTAGAGATCAAGGTTCCGGATATTGGCGATGCCAAGGATGTCGAGGTCATCGAGATCATGGTGTCCGAGGGCGATACGATCGAGGCCGAACAAAGCCTGATCACGCTGGAGTCGGACAAGTCGTCGATGGAGATTCCCGCATCGCAAGGCGGTGTGGTGAAGTCGATCAAGGTGAAGGTGGGCGACAAGGTATCGGAAGGCGCGATCATCCTGACGGCGGAAGCGGCCGAGGCTTCCGGCGCCAAAGACAAGCCAGCCGCCGACGCCGGTCAGGACAAGGGTGGCGACGCCAAGAAAGCCGCTGCACCTGCCGATTCGAGCGACAAGGGCGCTTCGTCTGCAACGGACACGGCTTCGGGCGCCACGCAGGGCGACTCGCAGACCGCAGACGCGTCGGGTGGCGATGCGGGTGGTGCAGGCGAAACGATTTCGGTCGAAGTGCCGGACATCGGCGACTTCGACGCAGTCGAGGTCATCGAGGTGTTGGTGGCCGAGGGCGATAGCATCAAGGCCGAACAAAGCCTGATCACCGTCGAGACCGACAAGGCATCGATGGAGATTCCTGCGCCTGCCGCAGGTACGGTGAAATCGGTATCGGTCAAGGTGGGCGACAAGGTGTCCAAGGGCACCAAGTTGATGGATGTGCAGACGGGTGGTTCGCAATCGGGTGGCGCCAAGCCCGCTGCTCAGGCCGCCGCGGCCAAGCCTGCTCAAGGCGCGTCGTCGGCCAAGGCCGAAGCGCCCAAGAGCGACTCGTCGGCGACCGATGCCAAACCTGCTGCCGATGGCCAGCGCGCCGCGCCGGCTCAAGTGCTGCAAGACGAGAACCTGCCGGCCAACAAGTTGCCGCATGCGTCGCCCTCGGTGCGCAAGTTCGCCCGCGAACTGGGTGCGAACCTGAGCCGTATCAAGGGTTCGGGCCCGAAAGAGCGGATCACCGCGGACGACGTTCGCAGCTATGTCAAACAGGCCTTGGCTGGCATGCAAAGTGGCGCTGGCGCATCACCGGCCGCTGGCGGGAGCGCCGATGGCGCGGCGCTGGGCCTGTTGCCGTGGCCGAAGGTCGATTTCGCCAAGTTCGGCGAGATCGAACCCAAACCCTTGTCGCGCCTCAAGAAGATTTCCGGCGCGAATCTGCACCGCAATTGGGTCATGATCCCGCACGTCACGAACAACGACGTGGCCGACATTACCGACCTCGAAGCGCTGCGCGTGCAGCTCAACAAGGAAAACGAGAAGTCTGGCGTCAAGGTGACGATGCTGGCGTTCCTGATCAAAGCCGTCGTGGCCGCGCTCAAGAAATTCCCCGAGTTCAATGCGTCCTTGGACGGCGACAACCTTGTCTACAAGCACTACTTCCATATCGGCTTCGCCGCCGATACGCCGAACGGGCTGGTGGTGCCGGTGATCCGCGACGCCGATAAGAAAGGCATTCTGGAGCTGGCGCAGGAAAGCTCGGCGCTGGCCAAGAAGGCACGCGATGGCAAGTTGGGGCCGGCGGAAATGCAGGGCGGCTGCTTTTCGATTTCGTCCTTGGGCGGCATCGGTGGCACCTCGTTCACGCCCATCATCAACGCGCCCGAAGTCGCGATTCTGGGCGTGTCGCGCTCGTCGCATCAACCGGTGTGGGACGGCAAGCAGTTCGTGCCGCGCCTCCAGTTGCCGCTGTCGCTGTCGTATGACCATCGCGTCATCGACGGTGCCGCCGCTGCCCGCTTCAACGCCTATCTGGGCGCGTTGCTGGCCGACTTCCGCCGCATCGCGCTGTAAGGGGATCGTATGAGCCAAGTAGAGATCAAGGTTCCGGATATTGGCGATGCCAAGGATGTCGAGGTCATCGAGATCATGGTGTCCGAGGGCGATACGATCGAGGCCGAACAAAGCCTGATCACGCTGGAGTCGGACAAGTCGTCGATGGAGATTCCCGCATCGCAAGGCGGTGTGGTGAAGTCGATCAAGGTGAAGGTGGGCGACAAGGTATCGGAAGGCGCGATCATCCTGACGGCGGAAGCGGCCGAGGCTTCCGGCGCCAAAGACAAGCCAGCCGCCGACGCCGGTCAGGACAAGGGTGGCGACGCCAAGAAGGCCGCTGCTGCTGCACCTGCTGCTGCGCCTGCCGCAGCGCCGCGTGCCACCAAGTTCGAAGGCAGCGCCGATATCGAATGCGATGTGCTGGTCTTAGGCGCCGGTCCTGGCGGCTATTCCGCGGCGTTCCGTGCGGCCGATCTGGGCCTGAACGTCGTGCTGGTCGAGCGCTATGCCACTTTGGGTGGTGTGTGCTTGAACGTGGGTTGCATTCCGTCCAAAGCGCTGCTGCACACCGCTGCGGTGCTGGAAGAAGCCCAGGCTTTAGGCGATCATGGCATCAGCTTCGCTGCGCCCAAGATCGATCTGGACAAGCTGCGCAGTTTCAAAGACGGCGTGGTCGGCAAATTGACCGGCGGCCTGGCGGGTATGGCCAAGGCACGCAAGGTCCGGGTGGTGACGGGCGTGGGCGAGTTCGCCGATCCCTATCACCTGACCGTCAAGGCCGAGGCTCAGTCGCAGACCATCAGGTTCAAGCACGCCATCATCGCCGCGGGCAGCCAGGCAGTGCGCCTGCCGTTCATGCCGGACGACGAACGCGTGGTGGATTCGACCGGCGCGCTTTTGCTGCGCAGCATCCCCAAGAAGATGTTGTTGGTGGGGGGCGGCATCATCGGCCTGGAAATGGGCACGGTATATTCGGCTCTGGGCGCTCGCCTGGACGTGGTCGAAATGCTGGATGGCCTGATGCAGGGGGCTGACCGCGATCTGGTCAAGGTCTGGCAGAAGCGCAACGAAAAACGCTTCGACAACATCATGCTGAAAACCAAGACCGTGGGTGCGGAAGCACGCAAGGACGGTATCTACGTGAGCTTCGAAGGCGAGGGCGCACCTAAAGAGCCGCAGCGCTACGATCTGGTTTTGCAAGCCGTGGGCCGTACGCCCAATGGCAAGAAGATCGGTGCGGACAAGGCCGGCATCGCCGTCACCGACCGGGGCTTCATCGAGGTCGACAAGCAGATGCGCACCAACGTGCCGCACATTTTTGCGATTGGCGATATCGTCGGCCAACCCATGCTGGCGCACAAGGCCGTGCATGAGGGGCACGTGGCAGCCGAGGCGGCGGCAGGTGAAAAAGCATTCTTCGATGCGCGCGTGATTCCGTCGGTGGCCTATACCGATCCCGAAGTGGCCTGGGTCGGTTTGACCGAAGACGAAGCCAAAAAGCAAGGCATCAAGATCCAGAAGGGCGTGTTCCCCTGGGCGGCTTCGGGACGGGCGATCGCCAACGGCCGCGACGAAGGCTTCACCAAGCTGATTTTCGATGCCGAGACGCATCGTCTGCTGGGCGGCGGCATCGTCGGTACGCATGCTGGCGATTTGCTCGGCGAAATCGTGCTGGGCGTGGAAATGGGGGCCGACGTGATCGACATCGCCAAGACCATCCATCCGCATCCGACGCTGGGTGAGTCCGTGGGCATGGCCGCTGAAGTGGCTGAAGGGGTGTGTACCGATTTGCCGCCGATGCGCAAGAAGTAAACGACCGCAGATGCTGCGGTTGACCGGAATCTCTGGTGAACCGTGTCGGCGACGATAGGAGAAGGCCATGGACTCAAAATAGTCCATGGCCTTTTTTCTTTTTGCCTTGCGTAGATCTGCTGTGTCTCGGCGTCGCTCTGCCAATGAGCCAAAGAAAAAACCCCGCGAGGCGGGGTTTTTCCAGGTGTAGCTTAAAGCTGAAGCGATTAACGCAGCAGCGACAGCACGCCTTGGGGCACTTGGTTGGCTTGAGCCAGAACCGAGGTACCAGCCTGTTGCAGAATCTGAGCCTTGCTCATGTTCGACACTTCGGTGGCGTAGTCGGCGTCTTCGATACGCGAACGGGCAGCCGACAGGTTGTTGATGGTGTTGTTCAGGTTGGCAACAGTCGATTGGAAGCGGTTTTGAATCGCACCCAGGCTGCTACGGGTCTTGTCGACCTTGGAAATAGCTGCATCCAGCGTAGCCAGCGTGCCGCCGGTCACCGAGAACGAAGCCACGCCCAGATCGCCGGCGCTGGCGCCGCTGATGTTGAAGCTGATGACTTCGTTGTCTTTTGCACCAACTTGGATGCTGACCGACACGCCGGCCGCGCTGTTCAGCACTTTGGTGCCGTTGAAGTCGGTTTGAGCGGCGACGCGGTTGATTTCAGCCAGGCGGGCGTTGACTTCTTCCTGGATCGACGTGGTGTCGTCGGTCGAGTTCGTGCCGTTCTTGGCTTGAACCGTCAGTTCGCGGATGCGTTGCAGGTTGTTGTTGATTTCGTTCAGAGCGCCTTCAGCGGTCTGAGCCATCGAGATGCCGCCGTTGGCGTTACGAGCGGCTTGGGTCAGGCCCTTGACGTTCGAGGTGAAACGGTTGGCGATAGCTTGACCAGCAGCGTCGTCCTTGGCGCTGTTGATACGCAGGCCCGAAGACAGGCGCTCGATGGCGGAGCCCAGGGTGTTTTGCGACTTGGTCAGGTTGTTTTGAGCAACCAGCGACAGGTAGTTGGTATTGATAACGGCCATTTCATGCTCCGGCGGGAAAATTTAATTAAGACGTTATCGATGGATACCGTCAAAGATCGAACCGATTGTGTTAGACAACTGATCCGGTGCCTTGTTTACGACCCTGGACGCTGAAACTTTAGGAATTAAATGATGATATCTGCTGATTATCTCATACCGACCTCGAACGACTGAGGCGGCAGGGCGTCGCTCCAGCGCCTCCACATCGTCGCCAGCGCATCTTCCAGACCATCTGTAACTACGTCAACCTGTCCCAGCGGGCAATTCAACAAGCGCTCACGCAGCGAGGCCCGTGTGTCGGCCAATGCCGCCCAGTCGGCAACGACGGCCTCAGCGACGTCGGCCATTGCACCGGGCGAATCCGCGACAAAGTGGTCGAGTTGCAGGTGCTGGGCAATGGAGATACCAGGACGCGCGGCGATAGTGTGGCCTGCAATCGTCAGGGTTGGCACGCCCATCCATAGGGCGTGCAAGGTGGTTGTCGCACCCGAATACGGAAATGCGTCCAGGCAGACATCGACCAAGTGATGCTGTTGCAGATATCGTTCTATGGAAGCTCGTTTGAAAAAGCTTAGGCGGGATACATCAATGCCGTCTTCGACGAACCAGCGTTCGATTTTCTCGCGGCCCGATTCGTCGCCGATGGCTGCGATCATCATGCGTGAGCTTGGGATGCGGTGCAAAACCGCAGACCAGGCGGAAATGACCGAGCGGTTGAGCTTGTGTACCCGGTTGAAACTGCCAAAGGTGACGTGGCCGTTGGCCTGCGCGGGCAGGGCGTTGACCTCGGGCGCTGCGGGCGAAGGCTCGAACACTGCACTGCCTGGGATCTGGACGAATTTCTCGACAAATACATCGTCGAACATTCCCGATGGCGCGAGTTTGGCGTCGGTAATGTAGTAGTCGAAGGTGTCTACACCGGTCGTGTTGGGATATCCAAGCCAATGCGCTTGAATGGGGGCCACCCTGCGGCTCAGGAGCGGCACTCGGTTGTGCGCGGTGTGCCCCGACAGATCGATGAGAATGTCGATGCGGTCGCCCAATATTCGGGCTTCAGCCTGATCGTCGGATAGGTCGTAGATGTCGCGCCAACTGTCGACGAACGAGCGCATTCGCAGGTTCACGCTGTCGCGCTGAGGATGATTGCTGTAGGCGTATAGCGTGACGCTTTGACGCTTGTGAAGCGCTTCGAAAACCGGAGCGATGTAATAGGCCACTGCGTGGTTGCGCAGGTCGCCCGAAATAAAGCCGATTCGAAGCTTGCGCTCGCCACGTTCGTTGTCAAATTTGGTGCGTGCCTGACCTTGTTCCTGGCGTGCTACCCGACCGTAGCGCAAGTGCTCTTGATAGAGCCGCTCGCGGTTGATCGAATCGACCTCGCAATAATAGAACAGCCGGGCCGACAAAGCGCGCAGCGTTTCCTTGATTTTCAAGGACCTCTCGAATTGCGCGTCGGCATCCTCGAAGCGACCTTGCAAACGATAGCACTCGGCCAGCAGGGTATGCCAGCGATGGTCGTTGGGCGCGTACTTCAGCGTTCGTTTGAAATACTGTTCGGCGTCGACGTACTGTTCCGCCTGAAATAAGCAGTAGGCCAACCGACCGATGGTTTCAGAGTCACGCGGTGCCAGCCTAACTGCGCTGCGCAGCCACGGCTCGGCCTCGGCCAGCTTACCCTGTCTTTCGAGTAACAAACCATAATTGCGAGCGGCGTCCAAATCTTGAGGCAGCAGCTCGGCCGCTTTGCGCGTCGCCAGAAATGCCTCGTGGTCGCGCTTCATGATCGTCAATGCCACCGAAATCGATTTCCACAAGAAACCGTCGTTTGGATATTGATCGAGCGCCTCGCGTGCGGCCGTCTCCATCGCGAGGTAATCGTGCGCCTTGTAGAGTCGTTCGATGTTCTTCAGCAGCGAGATCGGTGCTTTGAGTTTCGATGATCGCGCCGATGAGGTAATGCCTTTCGCAGTCTGGATGCGTTGCTCGATCGCGTCGATCTCGTCGCTCGTGATATTCATCTCGCGGGCGACGCTCAGGGCTTGCTCGGCCAACTCGATTTCATTCGACGCCATCAAGACTTCGATATAGGTACACCAAAATGGCGATTCGTCCGGGCAGGCCGTGACTGCCGTACGCAGAAAAGTCAGCGACTCGACGCGCCGATCACGTTGCGCGAGCAACAAGCCAAGGAAATAATTGGCATGCCCATGCAGCGGCAGGAGTTCCAGAACGGAGCGATATGTCTGTTCTGCTTCCTCCAGGCTTCCGTTTTCGTGCAGGCTGATGGCGGAAACCAATACCTGCTCGACTGCCGCGTTCAAATCGGTTTGGTCTGATGGGTGCGTCATGTTCAGTGTCTGCTAACTCTGTTGGCCGTCGGCGAAAACGTGCTTCACGCAGGGCGGCGGCAGACCATGTAAATGGTCGAGCACAGTTCCGGATACTGCATGCCCAAGGCGTAGCAGCCTTCGATATAGGCTGCGTCGATGATGTTTTCTTTGAGCGCCCGGTCGATCTGAAAATTCGCCAGGCCCTTGAAAATCACGCCACCGCGGGTGACGACCTCGAGTCCGGCGCGTCGTACTTCCGATTCCAAGGTATCGAAGCTGTAGGTGCGGCGATGGCCGTGAAGGTGTTCGCCTTCGGTCACGGCGTTGTTGGTGTCGATCAAACCCATTTTGGTCGCGATTTGACGCGACGCGGCATCGGCGTTCGGCACGGCCACGAAAAAGTAACCGCCCGGGCTGAGCCACTGCTTGATACGGCTCATCGCGGCTACGCCGTCATCCAGATGCTCCAGGGTATGCACCAGGAAGATGGCGTCGAACTGAGGGGCAAGATCTGCGGTCTCAATCGTCGAGTGAATGAATTCGACGCTGGCGGGCACATTGGCGCGCGCGGTCTCGATCAAGGTGTTCACGGCTTCCAGCACCGTCAGGTCGTCGAAATATCGCGCCAGCCGCTGGGTGCTTTCGCCTTCGAAGCAACCCAATTCCAGCGCTTTGCCGCCGGGCTTGAAAAACGGTGACAGGCTGCGCAACAAATACGTCTGGACAATGTAGTCGAAACCGTAAGCGTAGGTGCGGTGAACGTTGTCGGCAAACGCCTGATCGGGAGTGAGAGTAGTCATTGTTTGTCCTGTTTAGCCTTGGCCACTTTGGTATTTACGAGATTCAGGCGGTTGAAACCATTCGTCGAGGTTTTCGGGAACCCGCGCATTGAATCCCAGGATTTGCCGTAGCCGGGCATCGGTTGAATACGCATCGCCCAGCACGCGTGGATAGTCGAGCTGTTGTTTCATGAAAGGGCGGGTGTAGGTGAGCGTCATGGCACGCCGCGACGCGGTGCCGTGGTTCGGGGCCGCCGAGTGCCAAAGATTCGAATCGAATAACAGCACCGATCCCATCGAGCCGACTGCCCGCACGCAACGCCGCTCCAGTTCGTCGTCGGCAGGGCGGCGTTCGACGCTGTGTGAGCCCGGAACGAGTTTGGTTGCACCGTTTTCGACAGTAAAGTCGTCCAGCATCACCAGCACGTTCAACATGAGCTTGAACGGATGGGAGTAGGTACGGACGTCCCGGTGAAACCGGCTGCCGTGAGCGTAGCTCTGCTCGCCGACCGGTCGGTTGTCGATCGCACCAAAGGAATTGAGAATGAACGGGCCACCAAAATATTCGGCGATGAGACGATCGTACAGATCGTGTGTCAAAAACGCGTGAAATGCGTCGTCGCACCCGACTACGTGGTGGGCCGACCCGTCGAACGTATCGCCCAATCCGTTGCGCGCGCGCATGGCGCGCGTTGCGCGCGCGCATGGCGCGGCAGCGCTCCTGATGGTGGGGCAGGTCGGCATGCAAGCGGGTGATCAATTCAGGGGCGACGACGGATGGCATGAGGTAGTAGCCCTCGTGCTCCATGGCCGACCGGAATGCAGCGAGTTCCGAGGCAACCGTCGACGTCAGTGCGTGCTCATTCTTCAGCATGGCCGCTCCAGTATCGAGTCCGTTGCGCGTGCGCGATGTAATCGTCGCGCACGATGCCAATCATGTTCAGGTCGACAAAGCCGCCTTGTCGAAACGCCGCACGCCGACGAGTGCCTTCCAGCGTCCAGCCGCATTTCCGGGTATAAAAATGCAGTGAACGCGGATTGCTGCTCAGCACGGTGCTTTCCATACGCTCCAGACCCAGCTCGTCGAAGGCATACCGCATCAAGGCCATGACCGCGTCCAGCGCATAGCCTTTGCCGCGTGCCTCGGGGTTGCCGATCATGACGCCATGGATGGCACCTCGATTCTTCCAATTTATATCGACCAGATTGGCCGTGCCGACAAGTTCGCGGTCCGCTGTTTCGATGACGAAAACCTGATTGATCTGATCATTGTCGTTGCGGCTTCGTATCCACTGCTCGGTCGAGCGCGTCGAGTAGGGGAAATGCCAGCCCACGAGTTGCGACCACAGCTCGTTCGAGTTGCTCCATGCGTGCAGCTGTGCCAGATCGGCGATCTCTGGTGCGCGCAAAGTGACGATTCGTTCGTATATAGACATGATTCGGTTCTTTTCAGAGGGTGTCGTGTCCGGTCAACAACGTGATCATTCGCTGCATGGCTTCTTCGCCATACCGCTGATCGATAGGTAAAGGCAGACAATATTCCGCGAGCTCCGCCTCGACACAGTCGTTCGATAGACGGGGCAGTGCATCGGGCCAGTAGCGTGCGACGAACACACGTGCAGCGATCAATTTCTCGCGTAGGCCGTGCTCGCGGCTCAGAAAGGGATAGCACAGCGGTGCCTCGGCAGTGTCGAGATTCAAGGGCATGGCGTTGCGTTCGCCCAGCGCCTCATGCAGCTGGTGGAAGTTACGCCGCCGAACGACGCGCGAACGTTCTTGGTCGGCACCTTCCAGGAGCCGCTGGGTCAACTGCGACATGGCGCGTGGACGTGTGTCCGACAACTGGGCTTCTGCGGCTTGAAAATCGGCATAACCCTGCTCGGCATCGAAGGCCGCACGCTTGACCAGATGCTGAGTTCGATCGACCGATGATTCGTCTTGCAAGTGAGGCACACACACCGGCAGGCGTGTGTACAACAGGCCGCCATCGGGTAGCCCGAAAAATTTTCGCGGCGAATACACGGTGGCCAGACAATCGGCAGGAGGGGAAAAGTAGGCTTGCGCGTGATCCAGAATGACTTGGCCAGGATCGACCCGAGACAGCAGCGCTTGGCTGTGGTCATCGCACAGACCAAAGTAGTTCACATACAGCAGCCATTCGCCAGGACGGGGTGCAACGTGTTGCGGTACGCCAAGATTGGATGCGAGCGAATAGAAACGCAGCGCAATGCCGACGTCTTGAGCGGCTTGAACGACGACGTTACAAATGTAGTGAGGCAAGCAGAGCGCGGTTGGTCGACCCGATTCAAGCAAAGCGCGAAGCGCAGCCCGAGCCGATTGATATCGCAGCGCCTGGGCGGGAATCGGGGTCTGGCGGGCGGCGCGTTCGAGTTCGAAGTATCCGCCTATGGCTGGGGCGGGATGCTTATGCGGCATGGCGAATCGAAGCGGGCAGGGGCGCGAGCAACTCGTAGGCATCGAGCTGCCCGGCGCAGCCTTCGAAGCCCAATGCCATCAGGGTGTCGACAATCGACAGATGCGGCACGAATGCTGGTGCACGCTGGGGATAGGGTGCCATCCGGCAGGACAGGAAACGCAAATCCAAGCCGTTCTCACGAAAAGTCGTTCCGTCGTACAGCTCGCGTCCGCCCGACGCGTTGATGTAATGCGTCGCGCCGTTCAGCTTGCAAATCTCGATCACGCGCGCCTGGCCCGCCAAGGCTTGTTTGGGCGTGGTCACACTCGAACGTTGAAACTCGGTCGTAATTTCCAGGTTTCGGGCCAGCTCGACGAGTTGATGGACTAGAAAGTCCGCGAGATTGTCCGTGTCGTAATTGATGATGCGGGCCAATGTCGGCCAGACTTCGTCGAAGTACGGGCTACGGGCGTAGGTCAGCGTCAGCGATTTCTTCAGTTTTTCGCGCCAGCGATATCCCGTTTGCATATGCACTGCGGTAATCGCGTCGTAGGGCGATGCTTGATCGAGCGGGATCGTGAAGTAGGCGGGTTCGCCGTTCACCAAAATTCGGTTGCGATTGATCCAGCCGCCCTTGATGTAGTTCACGTCGTCGTAAATGACAAAACGATCGACGGCTTTCATCAATTGCCAGTAACCCATATAGGGAAACAAATACGGCTGCATAATCGCCAAGCGGGCCATCAGGCACACCCGAACGATTCGATCAAAGCGATGACTCGATCGATGGCCGAGTGCTCCAGGTGCGGGTACATGGGCAGGCAGATCACCTGCTCTGCGATACCGCGCGCGACCGGCAGTCGCTCGGGCGCGGCCGACGGCTGTTCGCGGTACATCGAGAAGTCGCTGATCAGCGGGTAGAAATAGCGTCGTCCGTTGATGCCATGCGCTTTCAAATGTTCGTACAGCGCGTCGCGCGACCGTCCATATCGCTCGCCATCGACGAAAATCGGAAAATAGGCGTTGTTGGGTTCCAGTTCCGGGGGCATGGTCATGCAACGAATGCCGGCGACCTCGGCGAGTCCTGCACGATAACGCTCGGCCACCTGGTGTCTCGCCGCGAGCGCCGCGTCGATGCCTTTCAGTTGCAGCATGCCGAATGCTGCATTGATCTCGCTCATCTTGCCGTTGATGCCGGGGGCGACCACGGTCACCTCATCGACGAAACCGAAATTCTTAAGGAAATCGACCCGCTGCTTGGTCTTGAGATCCTGCGAGATGATCGCACCGCCTTCGAAGGTGTTGAATACTTTCGTGGCGTGAAAGCTGACGACCGACAGGTCGCCATGATCCAGCAGGCTACGTCCCTGGTAGCGGGCGCCGAAAGTATGGGCCGCATCATAGATGACGCGCAAGTTGTAGACATCGGCAATTCGGCCGATGGCCGCCACGTCGCACGGAATGCCATAGCAATGCACCGGCATGATCGCCGTGGTGCGCGAGGTGATGGCCGCCTCGATCTTGCGGGGGTCGATGTTCAACGTATCGGGATCGATATCGACGAACACCGGGGTCAGCTTGTTCCACAGCAAGGAATGCGCGGTGGCGACGAACGAGTAGGGTGTGGTGAGGACTTCACCGGTCACGCGCAAGGCTTGCAACGCCGTGATGAGGGCGAGGGTGCCGTTCGAGAACAACGATACGTATTTCACCCCCAGGTATTCGCCCAAAGCCGATTCCAGTTGCTGATGGAACGGGCCGCCATTGGTGAGCTGTTTGTTCTTCCAGATCGTTTCCAGGTAGGGCAGAAACTCGTCCAGGGGCGGCAGCGTCGGCTGCGTGACGAAAATTTTCTCGGGGGCGGGCGTTGCGACTGAACTGGGCCCGGCATCGTCAGCGGCAAATGTGGCCAGCCGTTCGGCTTCCTGTAGCGCTGCGAGGTTTGGAATGGCGTTCATAAATCAGATTGCATGTGAGAGAGCAGCGACGCACGAGGCATTTCGCTCCAGGCGCTGGCGTTGAGGTGAGCCCGCAGGCGGGCTGTCGTTTGGGTGCGTAGCTGGCACACGCGCGCTTCGCTTACATTCAAGACTGCACCGATTTCTTTCAGGTTCAGGCCCTGCTCGTAACACAGCGACAACACCAGTTGCTCTCGCTCGGGCAGTGCTTCGATGGCCTGAACCAGTGCGCGCTTGAAGTCCGCCGCCAGCAGCCCATTCGCGGGGTCATGGCCGCCCTGCGTGTCTGCTTGCGTTTGCAGCCAGTTGGAAGGGCCTTCTTCGTCACCTGTATTGAAATCTTCGTAGTGCAAAATGTGCGTGCCTTGGGCGTCGCTGAGCAGCTCGTGATAGTCGCCCAGCCCGACGCCCAGCGCGTTAGCGATTTCGGCCTCGGTAGGGGCGCGCAGATTGGTCTGCTCCAGCTTGCCGATGGTCTGTTCTATTTTCTTGGCCTTGGTTCGTACGCTGCGAGGCAGCCAGTCCTGGCTCCGAAGCTCGTCGAGCATGGCACCCCGGATACGCGTTGTCGCGTACGTTTCAAAGCGTGCGTCCGCGACCTCCTCGTAGCGCCGCATGGCGTTCAACAAGCCGATGAGCCCGGCCTGAACCAGATCGTCCAATTCCACGCTCGCAGGCAGACGGGCCAGCATCTGCAAGGCCAGTCTGCGCACCAGTGGTGCGAACTCGGGCAGTCGTGACTCGGGTATGGGCATGTGTCGAAGGCTAAACGGACGGACTGATGCGGCAATGATCCCTCTGTTGGCCAGGAAGCAATTGTCGGATTAGGCCATGCTTCGGGGTGCATATCCCGGTTTAACGGGGGCATATCGACGACGCTTTGATCGCGCGGCGCGATCCGACACGTTCGTGTGGAACTTTGGGTATGCGCGGGTTACAAAGTAAGCGAATTCGTATGGCTTGTCGAAATGTTGCTAATTTCCAAATAACGAGCGAATCACACAAAATTTGTCATATTTAGTACGAACAATGGAAACATTCCCGTAAAATGGTTTGCAGTTCGGTAGCTACTGATACATTTGGTACGTTTTAATGTGTTCTATTGCTGCGCTGTTGCTTTCATATTGCTTGCATGTGGCTGTCAAAACCGATCTTGCAGATTGTTTCCGTAATCTCGACAGCGTTCCCGCCCCTTCCTTAAAGGACCTCGGACTGTGACCTTACTCGACACGTCTCTATTAGCCGACATTCGTGAAGTGAATATGTCGTATCTGCTGTTGGCGCAACGCATGTTGCGCGACGATCGCGGCAGTGCCATGTTCCGCCTGGGCTTCAGCGAAGAAGTCGCCGAAGTCATCGCTCGTCTGTCGCCGTCGCAATTGGTGCGTCTGGCTGCTTCCAGTTCATTGTTGTGCCGCTTCCGCTTCGACGATGTGAGCATGTTGTCGGCGTTGAATCAGGATGTGCTGGGTGGCGCTTTGCAACAAGCCCATGCGACCATTCTGTTGTCGCGTCAGCCGGTCGAATCGCTCAACTGAGTTTTCGATGGCGACCAAAAGTGTTTCCAAGGAAGCTGGCGATATTCTGCTCGCCAGCGACATGATCCGTCTCGGTGCGCGCCTGCAAGTGTTGCAAGCCGAGACCGATATCAGCCACGACCGGCTGGCTCGTTTGTACCGCGAGATTCGCGGCTGCTCGCCTCCGAAAGGCATGCTGCCTTTTTCGGTCGACTGGTTCATGACCTGGCTGCCGAACATTCACTCTTCGCTTTTCTACAACGTTCACGGTTTCCTGATCAAGCACACCAAGGTCGAGGGTGTCCGGGCGGTGATTGACGCCTATCGCCTCTACCTGGAGCACGTGACGCCGGAGCAGGGCGCCGAAGCCCCGTTGAGCTTCACCCGGGCCTGGATGCTGGTGCGATTCTTCGACAGCGGCATGTTGCAGATGTCGAAGTGTTGCGAGTGCGGTGGGTACTTCGTCGCTCATGCGCATGATCCGCAAGGCAGTTTTGTCTGTGCGATCTGCCGTCCGCCTCCTCGCGCAGGCAAGACCCGTGCAGCGGCGCGTCAGGCCGAAAAGAACGCAGCCAAGCCTGTCGTGCGTGCGACCGAGCAAGACTGATTTCCGTCCGAATCGGCTGGGCGCAGCATGTCCCGCCGGTTTCAATCGTTAAAACTACCCCCAGGAATGGCGCATATCCCAGCAATCGACGCGCGTCGATTGCGGCGAATATGCGTGCTGGGTTTTTATGTTCCGGCTAAGTGGGGCTTGCTGTGCTCATCGTAATTGGCTTTCTGATTGTTCTCGTCGCCGTATTCGGCAGCTTCGTTGGTCTCGGTGGCCATCTGGGTGCGTTGTATCAGCCGTTGGAGCTGACCTTGATTGGCGGGGCGGCGTTCGGCGCTTTCCTGGCAGCCAACAGTAGCAAATCCATCAAGCTGGTGATGCAGTCCTTGCCGCACGCGCTGAAAGGTTCGCCTTACAGCAAGGCGGTCTACATGGAACTCATGGCGCTGCTGTATACCTTGCTGAACAAGGCGCGTCGTGAGGGTTTGATGGCGGTCGAATCGCACATCGAAGACCCGGCATCCAGCCCGATCTTCAGCGAATTTCCGTTGGTCAAGAAGGACGCCAAGGTCATGGAGTTCATTACCGACTACATGCGGATCATGATCAGCGGCAACATGAGCGCGTTCGAAATCGAAACGCTCATGGACGAAGACATCGAAACCTATCGCCACGAACGTGAGATCCCGGCTCACGCCATGCAGAACGTCGCCGACGGTTTGCCCGCGTTCGGTATCGTCGCGGCCGTGTTGGGCGTGATCAAGGCGCTGGCTGCCGTCGATCAGCCGCCCGCCATCCTGGGCGACCTGATTTCCGAGGCGATGGTCGGCACCTTCCTGGGTATTTTGTTGGCTTACGGCTTCGTCGGTCCGCTGGGCGCACGCATCGAGCGCTGCACCGACGAATCGATCAAAGTGCTGGAATGCATCAAGATTACGCTGCTGGCCAGCATGAACGGCTATCCCCCGCAATTGGCCGTCGAGTTCGGCCGCAAGGTGCTCTACACGGCAGTGCGTCCGACCTGCACCGAGCTGGAAACCCATGTGAAGCAGGCCAAAGCCAGTTCGAGCGGCCGGTAAGGATAGGGCATGAGTACCGTCAATCATCACCGCGTCGTCGTTCGCCGCAAGAAATCGCGCGGCGGGGCGAAGCACCACGGTGGCAGTTGGAAGATCGCTTACGCAGACTTCATCACGGCCATGATGGCGTTTTTTCTGGTGCTGTGGCTGATCAGCATCGTTCCGCGTGAAGAGCTCAAGGGTATTGCCGACTACTTCAGAATGCCGCTGCGCGTGGCGATCGAGGGTGGCGCGCAAAGTGCTTCGCAGCAAAGCATCCCGCCAGGTGGCGGTCAAGACCCGCTGCGCGACGACGGCGACGTGCGGCGCGCTCAAGGTGCTCGCATTCAGGCCCAATCCGATGCCGAACGGCGTGATACTCGCGGCTTGGAGGCACTCAAGCAGCGCCTGGAAAATCTAATCGAAACCAACCCGGTGCTGAAGAACTTCCGCCCGCAGTTGTTGATCGACATGACGACCGAAGGTTTGCGCATTCAGATCGTCGATAATCAGAACCGGCCGATGTTCGCCACGGGCCGCGCCGATGTGCAGCCTTATATGCGTGACATCCTGCGTGAGCTGGGACCGGCATTGAACGATATTCCCAACTTGGTCAGCATCGCCGGTCACACCGACGCGGTGCAGTATGCCCGCGGCGAAAAAGCCTACAGTAACTGGGAGTTGTCGGCCGATCGCGCCAACGCCTCGCGCCAGGAGTTGGTGGCGGGTGGCATGCACGAAGGCAAGATTGCCCGGATACAAGGCCTGGCGGCCAGCATGAGTCTGATTAAAGATGACCCTTTTGCTGCCGTTAATAGACGTATCAGCCTGGTTGTGCTGAATCAGCGTACCCAACGCAGAATCGAAGCCGAGAACGCCGCCGCCGCGAACGCGACGCCGGGTGGCGACCCCGCCGCCACACCTAGCGCGCTCGAAACTGTCGAATCGCTGGCACGACCGCCGCAGGCTCAACCATCGCCGTCGTCGCCCCGAGCGCCGTCGGGGGAGACGCAGTAACTATGGCACAAGCCATTCTGGTCGTGGACGACTCGGTGACGTCGCGCATGATCACACAGGCCACCCTGGACGATGCCGGGTGGCCCGTCGTGCTGGCCACTGACGGCGCGCAAGCGCTGGATGTGGCACGCACCCAATCGATCGGCTTGATCGTGACCGACTGGACCATGCCGGGCATGGACGGCGCTGCCTTCCTGGCCGCGCTTCGGGCCGACCCAGACCTGGCTGGTCTACCGGTGCTGGTGCTGTCGGCCGAACCGAGCGAACGCGCTCAGTCGCAGGCGCAAGTCCTGGGGGCTAACGCCTGGTTGAGTAAAACGGTCGAGCCGCAGATTTTGGTGAACGCCGTGGCGCTATTGCTGGAACAACCCGAGGCCGCCGCTTGAGGCGGTCCGTAGGACGCATTGAAGGATCACCATGAGTAGCTTGGACCTGAGCCAGTTCTACGAGACATTTTTCGATGAGGCCGACGAACTGTTGGTGCAGATGGAGCAACTTTTGCTTCAACTGGACGTCGACGCGCCGGACCCCGAGGCCCTGAACGCGATTTTTCGCGCGGCCCATTCGATCAAAGGCGGTGCTGCGACGTTCGGTACGTTCCCGCGTCTGGCCGAAACCACCCATATTCTGGAAAACCTGTTGGATGAGATCCGCCGTGGCGAATTGACGTTGCGCACGGATATGGTCGACGCCTTCCTGGAAGCGAAAGACGTGCTGAAGAGCCAATTGGATGCGTATCGCGCATCGCAAGAACCGGACGACGAGACGTTCGAACGTATTTGCACCATGCTGCGCACGATCGCCCTGCAAGCCAAAGGCGAAGCGCCCGAAGTGGTCGAATTGCCCTTGTGCTTGCGCGTTGTGCGCGTGAAGGCCAGCGACGCTCAGTCGATCGCCGAAGAGATGGGCAACCTGGGGCGCGTGCTGGCCGTTCGTCAAGCCGCAGACAGCCTGGCCGTATGGATGGAGACGACCTGCACCAAGGACGATATCGAGGCGGTGTGCTGTTTCATCGTCGATGGCGATCAGCTCAGCCTCGGACGTGAGGCATTGCCCGCCGACGAGCCTGCCGCTAATGCCGCAGCGACCGCCGATGCCGCTTCGGCCTGGGTCGAGACGGCAGACGTGCTGGCGCAAGCTGCAGCGCCTGCGGCTGCACCCGTTGCCGCTGCTCAGGCGAAGGCATCAGGAATCGCAGAGCCCGCCCTTGCCACACCTGTCGTTGCTGCCGCCGAAGCGACGCCGCCGTCTGCTGTTTCGGCCGACGGGGCACCGGAAGTCGATCGGCGTGCTGGCGGTGGTGATCGTCGTGCCGGTGACCGCCGTGCGGCGCCTGCACCGGCGACGTCGGCCGAATCCACGTCGATCAGGGTCGGCGTCGAGAAGGTCGATCAGATCATCAATCTGGTGGGCGAACTGGTGATCACCCAGGCGATGCTGGCGCAAACCGCCTCCACGCTTGATCCCGTCCTGCACGATCGTCTGCTGAACGGTATGGAGCAGTTGGAACGCAACGCGCGCGATCTGCAAGAGTCCGTCATGTCGATTCGCATGATGCCCATGGACTATGTATTCAGCCGATTCCCGCGCCTGGTGCGCGACCTGACGGCAAAAATGGGCAAACAGATCGAACTTCAGACCATCGGTCGCGCGACCGAGTTGGATAAAAGTCTGATCGAACGCATCATCGACCCGCTCACTCACCTGGTGCGCAATAGCCTGGACCACGGTATCGAGACGCCCGAGAAGCGCATTGCCGCGGGCAAGGAGCCGACGGGACAATTGGTGCTGTCGGCAGCCCACAGCGGTAGCAACATCGTCATCGAGGTGATCGACGATGGCGCCGGCCTGAACCGTGAACGCATTCTTGCCAAGGCTCGGGCGCAAGGCCTCGCAGTCAACGACTCCGCGTCGGATGACGAAGTCTGGCAGCTGATTTTCGCGCCCGGCTTCTCGACGGCCGAGCAGGTTACGGACATCTCGGGGCGCGGCGTCGGCATGGATGTGGTGCGCCGCAATATTCACGACATGGGCGGCCATGTGCAGTTGCAGTCGCGTAGTGGGCAGGGGACGACCACGCGTATCGTCCTGCCGTTGACCTTGGCCATTTTGGATGGCATGTCGGTGCGAGTCGGTTCCGAAACGTTCATTTTGCCGCTGAACCACGTGACCGAATCGATCCAGCCGACCAACGACCAGATCTATACGGTGGCCGGCAACGAACGCGTGCTGCACGTCCGGGGCGATTACCTGCCTATCGTCGAAATGCATCAGGTGTTCGATATCGACGGCGCGCAGACCGAGCCCACGCAAGGTATCGCGGTCATCATGCAGGCCCAGGAGCGCCGTTTCGCCTTGTTGGTGGATCAACTTGTCGGCCAACACCAGGTGGTGGTTAAGAACCTGGAATCGAATTATCGGAAAGTCTACGGCGTCTCGGCGGCCACCATCATGGGTGACGGCAGCGTGGCGCTGATCGTGGACGTTCTTGCGCTTTCGCGCGCCAATCGGGAAGTGGCTGTTCAGCCCGAAGCCCTCGCACACTGACGGAGATCAACATGGCACATAGCCAACACCAAAACCGCCGTGCGGAAGACACGGGCAGCGAATTCCTGGTCTTCACGCTGGGCGATGAAGAATACGGCATCCCCATCCTGAAAGTGCAGGAAATCCGGGGCTACGACGCCGGTTCGGTCACGCGTATCGCCAACGTTCCCGGGTTCATCAAGGGCGTGACCAACTTACGCGGCGTGATCGTCCCCATCGTCGATTTGCGTATGAAGTTCAACCTCGGGCGAGTCGAGTACAACGCTCAAACCGTGGTCATCATCCTGAATTTGCAAGAGCGGGTGGTGGGCATCGTGGTCGACGGCGTGTCCGACGTCCTGATGCTTAATCGTGCGCAGATCAGCCAGGCGCCCGAGTTCGGTGCGATGTTGTCGGCCGAGTATCTGACCGGCCTGGGAACCATCGACGAGCGCATGCTGATTCTGGTGGATATTGAACGTCTGATGACCAGCGAAGAAATGGCGCTCGTCGAGAAAGTCGCTGCCTGATCCCCACCATGTTGGATTTGCCCACCGCGCAGCAAGAGCGCCAGTACGCGTTCTCGGATGCGGATTTCGACCGCGTCCGGGCACTGATTCGCGCCCGTGCCGGCATCGCTTTGGGCGACCACAAGCGCGAGATGGTGTATGGGCGTTTGTCGCGTCGTCTGCGTGCATTGGGCCTGACCTCGTTCTCGCAGTATCTCGCGGTGCTGGAAAGCACGCAGAATGGCGACGAATGGGAAAGCTTCATCAACGCGCTCACGACTAACCTGACCTCGTTCTACCGTGAGTCGCATCATTTTCCGGTGCTGGCCGAATTCGTTCGCACGCGACCCGCTCCGGTATCGGTCTGGTGCTGTGCAGCCTCGACGGGCGAAGAGCCTTATTCGATTGCGATGACGCTGCGCGAAGCCCTGGGCAGCCGCGCCGACCAGGCCAGCGTCCTGGCCACCGATATCGATACGCAAGTGCTGGAACGGGCCCGCGCGGCCGTCTATCCGGAAGAGCGGGTCGAGCGCCTGACCGACAGTCAGAAGCAACGGTTTCTGTTGCGTGGCAAGGGTGCGCAGGCCGGGCGAGTGCGCGTCAAGCCGGAAGTCGCCGATATGGTCGCCTTCGAGCCGCTCAATCTTCTAGCGCCGACTTGGTCCATCGGCGGGCCGTTCGACGTGATTTTTTGCCGTAACGTCATGATTTATTTCGATAAATCGACGCAGGCTCAGATTCTGCAACGTTTCGCCCCGTTGCTCAAGCCGGGCGGTTTGTTGTTTGCGGGCCATTCGGAGAACTTCACCTACATCAGCTCGGTATTTCGCTTGCGCGGGCAGACCGTTTACGAACTCACGCCGGGAGCCGTCCGATGAGTGCTCCGATTCGCGTGGTGTGTGTCGACGACTCGGCCTTGATCCGAGGCGTGATGACCGAGATCATCAACAGCCACCCGGATATGACTGTGGTGGCGACCGCGCCCGATCCGTTGGTGGCGCGCGAACTGATCAAACAGCATTCGCCCGACGTCTTGACGCTCGATGTCGAAATGCCGCGCATGGACGGCCTCGACTTCCTGGAGAAGTTGATGCGATTGCGGCCGATGCCGGTCATCATGGTCTCGTCCCTGACCGAACGCGGCTCGGAAGTCACCTTGCGGGCGCTGGAGCTGGGCGCGGTCGATTTCGTGACCAAGCCCAAGCTAGGCATTCGCGACGGTATGCTCGACTACAGCCGTCTGATCGCCGATAAGATTCGATCTGCCGCTCGGGCTCAGGTCAAGCGTGCCGTAGCGCCGAGTGCCGAGCACAAGCCGGCGCCGGCGCTTCGCGTGCCGCTGCACAGCTCGGAAAAACTGGTGATCGTGGGGGCGTCGACCGGCGGCACCGAGGCGATCCGGGCGCTGTTGCAGCCTTTGCCGGCCAACAGCCCGGGTATCCTCATCACCCAGCATATGCCGGCCGGCTTTACCCGATCGTTTGCCAAGCGGCTCGATACACTGTGCGCGGTAACCGTCACCGAGGCCGAACATGGCGAGCGGGTGCTACCCGGTCACGTTTATCTGGCGCCGGGTGGCGAGCGGCACATGAAGCTGGCTCGCAGCGGTGCCAACTACGTGATCGAACTCGTCGAGGGCCCGCCGGTCAATCGCCACCGTCCTTCGGTCGATGTATTGTTCGATTCGGCAGCCACCGTGGCCGGACGTAATGCCGTGGGTGTATTGTTGACCGGCATGGGTCGCGATGGCGCAGCCGGTATGCTGAAGATGCGTCAGGCCGGTGCGTCCACGCTGGCGCAGGACGAAGCGAGCTGCATCGTCTACGGTATGCCGCGCGAAGCGGTGGCACTGGGCGCGGTGGAAGAAATCGCCAGCCTGAGCGTCATGACTGAGAGAATACTGGCCCGCTTGGGCGACCATAGCCATCGGGTGTGATGGCGTAGCACTGATTGACCAGGCGACCATCATGGCGCCGTTTGAATATTGCGGAGTAATAGTTATGGTGAACAAGAGCCTCAAGATCCTCGTCGTCGACGACTTCCCCACGATGCGCCGCATCATTCGCAACCTGCTCAAAGAGCTGGGTTTCGAGAACGTCGATGAGGCCGAAGACGGTGCAGTCGGGCTGGAAAAGCTGCGTAACGGCGGCTTCCAGTTCGTCGTGTCCGACTGGAACATGCCCAACATGGATGGCCTGACGATGTTGCAGAACATTCGCGCCGACGCTGCCCTGGCGAGCCTGCCGGTGTTGATGGTGACCGCCGAGGCCAAGAAGGAAAACATCGTGGCCGCCGCTCAGGCGGGTGCAAACGGTTATGTGGTCAAGCCCTTCACGGCAGCGACGCTGGAAGAGAAACTCAACAAGATTTTCGAGAAAATCGCCGGCTGATCGCTGTAAATAAGGGGAATGACCATGGACGGGCAATTGCCTACCACCAAACTGGATCCCAGCGACCTGTTGCATCGGGTCGCTTCGGTGACCCGGTTGTTGCGTGACAGCATGCGCGAACTGGGTCTGGATCAGGCTATCCGGGATGCGGCCGAAGCGATTCCAGACACGCGTGACCGTCTGCGCTATGTCGCTCAGATGACCGAAAAAGCGGCCGATCGGACGCTGAATGCCGCCGAGCAGGCGCAGCCCTTGCAAGACGGCATCGCGCGCGATGCTCAGGCGCTGGATGCGCGCTGGCAGGAATGGTTCGACAATCCGGTGGAGTTGCCCCAGGCCCGTGAGCTGGTCGCCGACACGCGCAGCTATCTGGCCGAAGTGCCCCAGCATACCGCTGCGACCCAGGCCAAGCTGATGGAAATCATCATGGCGCAGGATTTCCAGGACCTGACGGGTCAGGTCATCACCAAGATGATGGACGTCATCGGTGCGATCGAAAGCGAATTGTTGCAAGTGTTGTTGGATAGCGTGCCCGCAGAGAAGCGCGAAGAAGCCAACAGTTTGCTCAATGGTCCCCAGGTCAACCCGGCAGGGCGGACCGACGTGGTCACCAGCCAGGATCAGGTCGACGACCTGCTGGCCAGCCTCGGTTTCTGATTGACGGCGACCGCGGTCGCCTAAACTGAGGGCAAAACCCGGCGCTGCTCGTCTGATCGGTGCAGCCCGGTGTTTTCTAGAATGCCAGCACGGCGAATGTTCGCCGGCAACCGGTGCGTCCCCCTCGGGCACGCGTGGCATGGCAGAAGATAGCGATCTCGAAAAAACCGAAGCCGCCTCTCCTCAGAAGCTCCAGAAAGCACGCGAGGAGGGGCAGGTCGCGCGTTCGCGCGAGCTGGGCACCTTTATGTTGCTGGCTGCGGGTGCGACCATGTTGTGGGCGACGGGAGAGGCGCTGTATCGCAGCATGCGGGGTCTGCTGTTCGGGGGGTTGGACTTCGATCAACGCATCATTGCCGATCCGGGGATGATGGTCGCTAATGCCGTATCGCTGGCTGGCGAGGCGCTGTGGATGATGTTGCCGCTCTTTGGCATGCTGATCGTCGTAGCGGTGTTTTCTTCCATCGCGGTGGGGGGGCTGGTGTTTTCGGGCAAAGCCGTCGAGCCCAAGTTCAGCAAGCTCGACCCGATCGCCGGCATGAAGCGCATGTTCTCGATGCAGACGGTGGTCGAGTTGTTGAAAACCCTGGCCAAGGCGGTCATGGTGGGCACGATTGGCGGCTATGTCATCTGGAACCATCTGGGCGAAATGCTGGGCTTGATGTACGCCGCTCCGCAGGAAGCCTTGACGCGCATGACTTCGGTCGTGGCGCTGTGCGCGGTGATCATGATTGCTTCCCTGTTCGTGATCGTCGCGCTGGATGTGCCGTGGCAGGTGTGGCATCACCTGAAAAAACTGCGAATGTCCAAAGAGGACGTGAAGAAAGAACACAAGGAAAATGAAGGCGATCCGCTGGTCAAAGGACGTATTCGACAGCAGCAGCGTGCGATGGCCCGGCGTCGCATGATGGCCGATGTACCGACCGCCGATGTCGTGGTCACCAACCCGACGCATTACGCGGTCGCACTGAAGTACAGTGAAGAAGGCACAGCTGCGCCGCGCGTGGTCGCCAAAGGCACGGGCCAGATTGCCGCCCGGATTCGAGAAATCGCGCACGAGCATCGCGTGCCGCTCTTGGAGGCGCCGCCTCTGGCGCGGGCACTGCACCAGCACGTCGAAGTCGGGCACGAGATTCCGGTGCCGTTGTATAGCGCCGTGGCCGAAGTGTTGGCCTGGGTGTTTCAGTTACGTGCATGGCGGCCGGGCGCAGGCGTCCATCCGGATGCGCCGCAGGCCCTGCCTGTACCTAAAGATATGGATCCGTTGACGGCCCGCAAGGCTGTTGGCGGACACGATTCTACAGAGATGAGTCAAGCATGAATCAGTTTATGGCAGCCCTGCGTAACGGGGGCGCGAGCAACATGCGCTTGATGGCCGGCCCGGTGCTGATCGTCATGGTGCTGAGCATGATGATCCTGCCTTTGCCGCCGGTGATTCTCGACTTGTTGTTCACCTTCAACATCGCACTGTCCATCATGATCTTGCTGGTGGCGATGTTCACCAGCAAACCGCTGGATTTCGCTGCATTTCCTGCCGTGCTGCTGTTTGCGACCTTGCTGCGCTTGTCGCTGAACGTGGCGTCGACCCGCGTGGTACTGCTGGAAGGGCATACGGGTCCCGACGCGGCCGGACGCGTGATCGAAGCCTTTGCGCACTTTCTGGTGGGCGGTAACTTCGCGGTCGGTATCGTGTTGTTCGTCATCTTGACCCTGATCAACTTCGTGGTGATTACCAAGGGTGCGGGCCGTATTGCCGAAGTGGGCGCACGGTTCGCGTTGGACGCGATGCCTGGCAAACAGATGGCGATCGATGCCGATCTGAACGCGGGGCTGATCGGCGAGGACGTCGCTCGGAAACGCCGTGCTGAGGTCTCGCAAGAGGCCGAATTCTTCGGTTCGATGGACGGTGCCAGTAAGTTCGTGCGGGGCGATGCCGTCGCCGGCCTGCTGATCATGGTCATCACCATGATCGGTGGTTTGATCATCGGCATGGTGCAGCACGATCTGTCGTTCAGCGAAGCAGGCAGGGTGTATACGCTGTTGACGATCGGCGACGGTCTGGTCGCCCAGATTCCTGCGCTGATCATTTCCACCGCTGCCGGTGTGGTCGTCTCCCGCGTATCGACCGATCAAGACGTCGGTTCGCAGATGATCAGCCAGTTGTTCAATAATCCGGCGGTCATGTTTATTTCCGCTGGCATTGTTGGTGTACTGGGTCTGATCCCCAACATGCCGCACTTTGCTTTCTTGAGTCTGGCGGCGGGTCTGGCAGGGCTGGGCTATGCGATCAGGCGCAAGCAGGCGCGCGGCGATATGCCCGCGGGCGATGAGGCCGAGCTGATGGCCGCCCGCAACCAGGCCGATTCTGCTGCTGCCGAAGCCTCTTGGGAAGACGTGTCGCAGGTCGATCCTCTGGGCCTGGAGGTGGGCTATCGCCTGATCGCCCTGGTCGATCATTCGCAAAACGGCGAGTTGCTCAATCGCATTCGCAGCCTGCGCAAGAAATTCGCCCAGGAAGTCGGCTTTTTGCCACCGGTCGTCCATATTCGCGACAATCTTGAAATCAAGCCCAACGAATATCGCATTTTGCTGTCGGGCGTCGAGATCGGCCGGGGTGTGACTATGCCGGGCCAATGGATGGCCATCAATCCGGGCGAAGTGTCGGGCACCTTGCCCGGTGCGGTCGTGACCGACCCCGCCTTCGGCCTGCCTGCGGTGTGGATCGACATCTCCCAGCGCGAGTATGCCCAGACTTTGGGCTATACAGTGGTAGACGCCGGCACCGTGGTGGCGACTCACCTGAATCATCTGATGCATCGTCATGGGGCCAGCTTGCTGGGTCGCCAGGAAGTGCAGCAGCTGTTGGATCGTGTGGGGCGCGATACGCCCAAGTTGACCGAAGATCTCGTGCCGAAGACGATCACCTTGACCACCTTGCAGAAGGTGTTGCAAGGCTTGTTGGCCGAGGAGGTGCCGATCCGCGACATGCGCTCGATTATCGATACGGTGGCCGAACATGCACCCCGCCTGTCCGCTGCCGCGGCCGGCACCGGAGGCCAACCCGATGTGGGTGAACTGATTGCCCTGGTTCGTCGGTCGCTGGGCCGAGCCATTACGCAGCGGTTCTTTCCGGGCGAAGGCGAAATTCAAGTCATCGGCCTGGACAACAAGCTAGAACGGGTGCTGACGCAGGCCCTGATGACCAGCGGTGGTTTGGAGCCGGGGCTGGCCGATACGCTTTTGGCGGAGACGCGCCGTTGTGCCGCCGAGCAGGAAGAAGCGGGGCAGTCGCCGGTGCTGCTGGTCCCGCCCGCGCTGCGCGCAGCGCTGTCGCGTTTTCTGCGCCATCACATTCCGCATATGGGCGTGTTGAGCAATGCCGAGATCCCCGACGAGCGCATGGTTCGGGTGACCACCTTGGTCGGCCAATCCGGCCGTGCTGGCGCATGAGGTCTTTCCGTCACGCTTGAGCTGGGCCCATTGAAAAAGCCTGGATTCGGTCACCACCGAATCCAGGCTTTTCTACTTTCTCGACCGCGATCGGGTGACGCGGTCTGTCGGCGATGCCGCTTAACCAGCAGCCAAGGTGCGACCGGTGGAGGGGCCTTTGGCGCGGCCACGGGCATCGTAGGTGCCGGTTTCTTTCATTTGCAGGCCGCGCAAGGTGTTCATGCGCTCCTGCACGTCGGCCATCTGCTGCTGAATGGCTTCGCCGTTGGCGTTGTTCTTCGTGGCGGCCAGCGCAGCCAGCGCGGCCAGCATTTCCCAGGCTTCGGCAACTTCGGTGTTACGCGCGCAGGCCATCTGCATGCCCTCGCGCCCGATCGGCAGCCCCTGGGCACGCAGCCACTCCTCGCGCTGAGCGCCCAGCGCACGCAAGGCATCGGCTTGCACCGCTTTTTGCTGGGCTGCCGCATCCAGCGCGGTGTGCGCCTCTGGCAGGCCCAGGGCCTCGGTTTCCTGGTCGAGGGTGGCCATGAACGCGTTGACTAACGCGGTCTCTTGGGACAACAGGGCAAGCAAAGCGGCGTCGGACATATCGTGGAGGCGGTGAGGGCGTATCGGCCCTATTTGAGAAGGTCGCGCGCGCTGGCGATCAAGCCGTCAGCGATGCGCGAGGTGTCGATTTTGAGGTTGCCGGCAGCGATGGCGTCGCGAATCTCGGCGACACGCGCCATGTCGATATCGTTCGATCCGTCTGACAGCGACGACAGTGCGCGGGCGGTCGGGCTAAAAGCCACTTTGGCAGCGCCAGAGGCGCGCGAATCACCCGACACGCCAGTGGCGCGGGGGGTGTTGGTATCGGTCACCAGACCGGTACGAGGTGAATTAGGGGTAATTTTCAAGCGAATCTCCACGGCATGTCCGAATGCATAGCGATATTACGGCACGCGCTACGCAAACTTAAGTCCGTCACAGCAGCACTTCGACCAGCGTGGCACTGCGGACGATGCCAGTGACAGTCTGGCCGGATGGGGTTCGCACTTGAACGCTCGCCCCAGGGCTGGCATCGGCCAGCACTTCGCCTTCGCCGGTGATCGAAAAGCCGTTGCCCGTGGCCGTGACCCGCACCTGTTGTCCGCGCACCACGGACTGCGGGTCGCGCAGGGTATCGGCTCTGAACGGACGTCCGGCGTTGATGCGCCGCTCGGCGATACGGCCCAGTAAAAGCGCGGGGTTTTGGACGGCGCCGGGCGGCACACGATTCAGGTCGGCGCTTTGCACCTGCATGTCGGCTTCGGTGATGACTTCCTGCGCATTGATCGAGCGTGTGGCCACCAGATAGTTCACCGACATCGAGACGGTGACTGGTACGTAGGTCGTCCAGGCTTGCGGCGCGGCGCAGCGCACGCCGACGCTCATGCTGGTTCGCATGCGCTGGCCCGGGGGTAAAAAAGCCACGGGCTCGGCGCAAGCGGGCAGGCGGTCGTTACGCGGCTGACCGACGGTGATCGAGGGTTCGGAACCCGGCGTGGCCAGCGGGGCCAATGCTTCGGCGACGCGGGCTTGCACCACGGCGGCCAGGGCGGCCGGATCCTGTGTGGAAATCTGTTGCGCCGCCGCATCGACCTCTGCGCTTTTGGCCGGCGCGCACGCAGCCAGTCCGGCCAACACGGGCAGAGATAGCAACAGCAGATGAGTGGGATTGCGCATGATGGAAGCCATTGTAGGAAGGAGGGCTCACGCATCATGGGTCGAAATAGCATCAATTCTTGGTGCTTATCGTTCGATTGTCTTGCCTGACGGGCCTCTAAGATGCCATCCATCAAGAAAGGTAGAACGCCATCATGCTCGACCGGATCAGCCAAGACCTTCAGTTTTTCCAACAGTCGTTGGGCGTGCGCGCTCAGCGTCAGGAGGTGTTGTCCGCCAACATCGCCAACGCCGATACGCCGAATTTCAAAGCGCGCGACATCGATTTCAAGTCGGCGATGGAAGCCGCGATGGGCGACCGCATGCGTCTGGCGGATACCCGCCTGAAACTCACGTCGGCCCGCCACATCGCCGCGAAAGCGGTCAGCCCCAATCCAGCGGAACTGCTGTATCGCATCCCGATTCAGCCCAGCCTGGACGGCAACACGGTGGAAATGGACAACGAGCGGGTGCAGTTCGCCGATAACACCTTGCGCTATCAAAGCACGGTGCAATTCGTCTCCAGCAAGATCAAGGGCCTGATGTCGGCCATCCAGGAATAATGCAATGAGTCTGCTCTCGGTATTCGATATTGCGGGATCCGCGCTCACGGCGCAGTCGCAGCGCATGAACATCTCGGCCAGCAACATGGCCAACGCCGATAGTGCCGTCGGCCCGGACGGCGAGCCGTACCGCGCCCGTCAGGTGATTTTTCAGGTGAAAGCGCCGGAAGGCGCGGCACCCGGTCATGCCGTCGCTGGGGTGCGGGTCGCGGGCATCGTGGAAGACACCGCGCCCATGAAGCGCATTTTCCAACCGCATCACCCGATGGCCGACGACGAAGGCTTCGTCAACATGCCCAACGTCGATCCCATTGCCGAGACCGTGAACATGATCTCGGCTTCGCGTTCCTATCAAGCCAACGTCGAGGTGATCAACACCGCCAAGGCGCTGATGCAGAAAACCCTCACCATCGGTCAATAAGCGAATCCGACATGGCCACTTCTCCCGTCTCCTCCAACGATGCCGCCGCTGCCGCTGCCGCATTGCAAGCGCAACAAGCCGCCGCCAAATCGACCTCAAGCTCGCAGGGTATGAAGGATCAGTTCCTGACCCTGCTGGTGACTCAACTGCGCAATCAGGATCCCCTGAATCCGATGGACAACGCAGCGCTGACCACGCAATTGGCGCAGATCAGCACGGTCGAGGGCATCGAGAAACTGAACTCGACGGTCACCAGTTCGCTGGAATCGATCTCGGGTCAGATCGATTTCTCGCAATCGGTTCAGGCCGTCAGCATGATTGGCAAGGAAGTGCTGGTGCCGGGCAATAAGATTTCGCTGGGCACCGACCCATCCAATCCATCGGTGCGCGGCGCCACGCCTTTCGGTGTGGACCTGCAAGCTGCCGCCAGCACCTTGACCGTCAAGATCAACGACGCCAATGGCAACACGCTGCGCACGCTGACCTTGCAGAACCAGCCGGTGGGCGTGATGGGTCTGGAATGGGATGGCCTGACCGACGACGGCGCAGCTGCGCCCGATGGCGCGTACACGGTTGCCGTGTCGGCCACCGATGCCGCAGGCAATGCCATGACTTCGCTGGATGCGCTGAGCTACGGACGCGTGAACAGCGTGGGCTATACCGCCCAGGGTCTGCGTCTGGATCTGGGACTGGCCGGCCAGGTGGGCATGCTGGACGTTCGCAAAGTATTCACCTCCTGAGCCCATCCGGGGCGCAGCGAGCTATCGATAGTTTGAATTTCACTCACACGAGAGAGCACACATCATGGGTTTCGGACAAGGATTGAGCGGCTTGAACGCCGCCGCGCAAAACCTGGACGTCATTGGCAACAACGTCGCCAACTCCAGCACCGTCGGCTTCAAATCGGCTAAAGCGTCGTTCGCCGACGTTTACGCCTCCTCGCGAGTGGGTCTGGGCGTCAAGGTCAGCGGCATCGACCAGCGCTTCAGCACCGGCACGGTTTCGTCGTCCAACAGCGCCTATCACATGGCCATCGACGGCTCGAACGGTTTTTTCCGCACGGTCGATGGCAGCGGTCAGATCGCGTACACCCGCAATAGATCGCGTACACCCGCAATGGCGAGTTCAAGCTCGACAACGAGAACTTCGTGGTCAACAACCAGGGCTACAACCTGACGGGCTATCCCGCAGGCACGAACACGATCGGTCAGGCACCCGTGCCCATCCAGATTCCCCAAGGCAACATCGCGCCCCTGGCCACCAACACCATTACGACGCAGGCCAACCTGCCGGCGAATGCGCCTGTCGTGGCCGCCGGTACGGCTTTCGATGCCACCAACGAGGCCACGTTCAGCGGTATGTCGCCCGCGACTGTGTACGACTCGCTGGGTAACAGCCACGTGGTGACGCAGTACTTCACCAAGCGCGCACCGGACGCCGCTGGCAATAGCGTCTACGAAGTGAACTATGTGCTGAACAGCGTGCCTGCTCAAACGGCTACCGCCAATCTGAGCTTCGATGCCGCCGGCCGTCTGGTGAACAATCCGCCGCAGGTCGCACTGAACTTCACCAACCCGGGTGGCGCCGCATCGCCCGCCGACGACATGGCCATCACGGTCGGCTATGCAGGCACCAGCCAGTACGGCGGTGCGTTCAAGCAAGGCTCGACGTCGAACGGCTACGCCACCGGCGTGTTCAACAGCGTTGCCATCGGCAAAGACGGCAGCATCATGGGCAGCTACTCCAACGGCCAGACGCAGGTCATCGGCACCATCGCTTTGGCCAGCTTCGTGAACGTGCAGGGTTTGACCCCGATCGGCAACAACGCCTGGAGCGAGTCGCCCGACTCCGGTCCCGCCACTTTGGGTCAACCGGGCACCAACGGTTTGGCCGGTCTGGCCGGGCAGGCACTGGAAGCGTCCAACGTCGACATGAGCACCGAGCTGGTGGACATGATCGTCGCCCAGCGTACGTATCAGGCCAACGCGCAGACCATCAAGACGCAGGATCAGGTCTTGCAAACGCTGCTGCAAATCCGCTGATACCGGTTAGCGCATCATGGACAGAGTCATCTACACGGCCATGAACGGTGCGGCCCGCCTGGACGAACATCAGGCGGTGCTGACCAACAACATGGCCAACGTCAATACGCCGGGGTTTCGCGAGCAGTTCGCGATGTACCGCTCGGTGCCTTTGACCACGGGCGCGGGAATGACCACGCGCGTGGCCACGGTTGCCAGCACGCCTGGGCACAACTTCCAGGCAGGCGTCATGCAGACCACAGGACGCGCGCTGGACGTGGCGATTTCGGGCGAAGGCTGGTTTGCCATCGAAGCACCGGGCGGCGGCGAAGCCTACACCCGCGCCGGCAACTTCCAGGTCGGGATCGACAATGTGCTGCGATCGGCTGCCGGTCAAGCGGTGTTGTCGGAGCAGAACGCACCTATCGCGATCCCGGAAAACGCCCGGGTCACCATTGGTACCGATGGCACGTTGACGGCAATCGGTGCGGGCGATCAACCCAATGCCATTGCCAACCTGGGCCGATTGAAGCTGGTCGTGCCCGACGAGACCCAACTGGTTCACGGTGACGACGGTTATTTCCGCCTGCCGCCGACTGCCGAAGGTCAACCCGCCGCCCCGCTGCCAGGGAACCCCGCGCTGCGCGTGATCTCGGGAATGCTGGAAGGCAGCAACGCCAATCCCATGACGGCCATGGTCGGCATGATCGAAAACTCGCGCCGCTACGAGGCGCAAATGCAGGTTCTGAAAAACGTCGACACCAACGAGCAGCGTGCCAACGGCATTCTGTCGGCGAGCTAACAGGGCCAGGAGCAATACACCATGATGCGTTCCCTTTGGATTGCCAAGACCGGCCTCGAAAGTCAGCAGACTTCGATGGACGTCATTTCGAACAACCTGGCCAACGTCAACACGACCGGCTTCAAGCGCGGTCGTGCCGTGTTCCAGGATCTGATGTATCAAACCATCCGCCAGCCGGGCGCACAGGTGGGCGATGCCAACCAGCTGCCTTCGGGTTTGCAGTTGGGCACGGGGGCCCGCGTGGGCGCGACCGAGCGCATCCACACGCAGGGCAACCTGAGCAACACCGGTAGCAAATTGAACGTCGCGATCCAGGGCGAGGGTTTTTTCCAGGTCGAGCTGCCCGATGGCACGCTGGCCTACACCCGCGACGGTGGTTTGCAGCGCGACCCCAACGGCCAGTTGGTGACGGCAGGTGGCTTCGCCATTCAACCGCCGATCAACGTGCCCGATAACGCGCTCGAATTGACGATCGGCAAGGATGGTACGGTGTCGGTCACGCAGCCCGGCGCACCCGGCGTGAGCGTGCAGATCGGTCAGATGCAGGTCGCGACCTTCGTGAACACGACGGGTCTGCAATCGATCGGCGAGAACCTCTACGTCGAAACCGATTCTTCGGGTCCGGCCAACGTGCTGCAAGCCGGTCTGGACGGAGCAGGGCAGATTCTGCAAGAGTATCTGGAAACCTCGAACGTCAACGTGGCTGAAGAGCTGGTGAACATGATCACCACGCAACGTGCTTACGAAATGAACAGCAAGGCCGTTCAGACGTCGGATCAGATGCTCGCGCGCCTGACCCAGATCTGATCGATTCTGGCTTTGAACGATACCCGCGTCATGACTCGTGTTTTCTATATCGTGCTGCTGGCCCTGGGCCTGCATGGTTGCGCCTTGATTCCGCCGGAGCCGGTGGTGGAGGGGCCGACCACGGCCATGCCGCCCATGCCCATGCCGCCACCCGTGCCCAACGGATCGATCTATCAGCCCGTGGGCTACGCCAGCGTGCCTTTGTTCGAAGATCGTCGTCCGCGCAACGTCGGCGATATCGTCACGATCGTCTTGAACGAGCGTACTGCCGCAGCCAAGAACGTCGCCACCAATACCAACCGTACCGGCGAGGTCGGCTTGGGTATCGGTGCGACGCCGGGCTTCATGGATAGTTCGATCAATGCCAAGCTGAACACGAATGCCGAGGGCAACAATCAGGCTTCGGGCACGGGCAACTCGAGCGCGAACAACACGTTTACCGGCACCATCACGACAACGGTGATCGGCGTGTTTCCCAACGGCAACCTCCAGGTTGCGGGCGAGAAACAGATCGCCATCAATCGCGGTAGCGAGTACGTCCGATTCTCGGGTGTCGTCGATCCGCGTTCGATCACCGGTTCGAACACCGTTATTTCGACGCAGGTGGCCGACGCCCGCATCGAGTACCGCAGCAAAGGCATCATGGACGAAGTTCAGACCATGGGCTGGTTGCAGCGCTTTTTCCTACTGGCTTCGCCATTCTGACCGCCATGACTTCGCGCTCCCGACATCTCATCGCCGTTCTCGTCGCACTGGCGTTCCTGTGCGCGTTGGCGCTGTCTCAAGAGGCCCGCGCCGAGCGGCTCAAAGACCTCGCCAGCATCCAGGGCGTGCGCGGCAATCCGCTGATCGGCTACGGCTTGGTGGTGGGCTTGGATGGCAGCGGCGACCAGGTGCGCCAGACGCCGTTCACCCAGCAGAGCCTGACCAACATGCTGTCTCAGTTGGGCATCACCTTGCCCCCGGGCAGCAACATGCAGCTCAAGAACGTGGCGGCAGTGATGGTCACGACCACGCTGCCGGCCTTTGCACGTCCTGGACAGACGCTCGATGTCGTGGTGTCTTCGATGGGTAACGCCAAGAGCTTGCGTGGCGGCACCTTGTTGATGACCCCGCTCAAAGGGGCCGACAACCAGGTCTACGCCCTGGCGCAGGGCAACATTCTGGTCGGTGGTGCAGGCGCGGCCGCGGGCGGCTCGAGCGTTCAGATCAACACCCTGAACGGTGGTCGCATCACCGGTGGAGCGGTGGTCGAACGTGCCGTGCCCACGTTGTTGGGCGCGAACGGCTTGATTTATCTGGAAATGAAAACCACTGATTTTGGCACGACCCAGAATGCCGTTGCCGAATTGAACAAGCGCTTCGGCATGGGCACCGCGCAAGCCGTCGATGGTCGGGTGATCCAGTTGCAAGCTCCGCAGGATCCCGCTTCTCAAGCCGCCTTTCTGTCGCAGGTCGAGAATATTCAAGTGGCACGCTCGGCCGCGCCGGCCCGCGTGATCATCAACGCCCGCACGGGTTCGGTGGTGATGAACCGCACCGTGATGATTGAAGAGTCGGCCGTGGCGCACGGCAACCTGTCGGTCATCGTGAATCAGACCAACAACGTCTATCAACCCGATACGCCGTTCACGGCCGGTCAGACCGTGGTCGTGCCGCAGACCGATATCGAAATTCGCAAGGATGGCGGTGCCTTGCAACGCATGCGCACTAGTGCGAACCTGGCCGACGTGGTCAACGCGCTGAACGCGCTGGGTGCCACACCGCAAGACCTGCTGGCCATCTTGCAAGCGATGCAAACCGCCGGTGCCTTGCGCGCCGAACTCGAGATCATTTAAGTCATGGCGCTTCCCCTGTTCACGCCGCGCGCGGGAGTCGATCAGTCGGTATTCGACATGAAGGGCTTGGCTTCGCTCAAACGTGATGCCAAGGCCGGTGCCACCGCCGATACGCGTACCGAAATCGCGCGTCAGTTCGAAGCGCTGTATTTGCAGATGATGCTCAAGCGCATGCGTGAGGCCGGCCCTAAGGGCGGCCTGCTCGATAGCGACCAGATGCGGATGGTGCAGTCGATGGGCGACGAGCAGTTGGCGATGTCGCTGTCCAAGCCCGGTATCGGTCTGGCCCAGGCCATGCTGCGGCAGATGGAGCAGGGCATGGGCGCGCCTTCGGCCATCACGCGAATCGACGGGCGTGCCGGTGCCGATGGCGCCGATGCCGGCGTCGCAGACGATGTCTATGGCACCCAGGATTTGCGAGATTTCACCGGCGCTGACGATAAGGGCCAGGTGACCGACGTCACGACCCTCCTGGGCCTGTTGCGTGCGCCGCGCGTAAACGCCAGCGAGTCGGTGAGGGCCAGCGACGATGCGCCCGATCATGTGGCGGATTTCGTTGCGCGTATGAGCGATGCCGCCCAAACTGCCTCAATGGACAGCGGCGTGCCTGCGCGCTTGATTCTGAGTCAGGCGGCGCTGGAGTCGGGTTGGGGCAAACGGGAAATCAAATTCGCCGACGGATCGACCAGCTACAACGTCTTCGGCATCAAGGCCGGAGAGAGCTGGAAAGGTCGGGTCGCCCACGTCATGACGACCGAATACATCGACGGCGAGCCGCAGAAAATGCTGCAACCGTTTCGCGCCTACAACTCTTACGCCGAAGCGTTTTCCGACTATGCCCGTCTGATCGGCAACAGTCCGCGCTACGAGCAGGTCACGCAGACGACCGACGCCGAAGAGGCTGCCCGCCGCATCCACCGCGCAGGCTATGCCACCGATCCGCGTTACGCCGAGAAGCTGATCGGCATCATGGAAATGATGCGGGGCGCCGAACCCAAACAATTGCAAGCCAGTCGCTAAATTTTTGTCACGTGTTGCCGTTAATCCCGTAAATGGCGCTTTTGCCTCACTAGTCCCCTCCAGGCTAAACCAAGATGAATCTGTTCAAAGTTGGCATTTCGGGTATTTCCGTCGCTGAAGCCCACATCAACACCACGGCTCACAACATCAGCAACCTGACCACGCCGGGCTACAGCCGTCAGGCCGTCATGGTGTCTTCGGCGGGTTCGCAAGCCACCTCGGCAGGCTACATCGGCCGAGGCGTGAAAGCGGACACCGTCATGCGCCACTACGACCAGTTCTTGCAGCAGCAGTTGCAGACGGCGCAAGGCAAGGGTGCCGAAGTGACCACCCAGGCTCGTCAGCTTCAAGCCCTGGCCAGTACGGTCGCCGATCGCACGGTTGGCATTTACCCGGCCTTGAACGATTTCTTCACCAGCTTGAACGCCTTGGCCAGCACCCCATCGGTGCCGGCCGTTCGCCAGGACGTGATCGGCAAGAGCAATACGCTGGTCAGCCAGATCAACGGCACCTATGCGCAGTTACAGACCGTTCGCGAAGACATGAATGCGAAGATTCGCACGTCGGTCGAGCAAGTCAATAGCTTTCTGCACCGCATTGCCGACTTGAACCAGCAGATCATCAACTCGCGCGGCCCGAACGGTCAGGTGTCCAACGATCTGTTGGATCAACGCGACCAAGCCTTGTCCGAGCTGAACATGATCGTCGGCGTGCAGTATTCGAGCCAGGGCGATGCCGTCAACGTTTCCTTGCTGGGCGGCCAGTCGTTGATCGCCGGTACCTCGGTGTTCGAATTGCAGGCGGTCGCGTCGGCGGCCGATCCGCAGCGCGTGTCCGTGGCGATCACCGTGCCGGGCTCGGAGAACGAAGCGCTCGAACTGAAAGACAGCCGGGTCGATAGCGGCGAATTGGGCGGTCTGATGCGCGTTCGCGCCGATACCTTGGACGAGATGCAGTCGCGGATCGGCCAGATGGCCGTCGGCTTGGCGCTGTCGTTCAATGCCGTGCATGGTGCTGGCAAAGCGGCCAACGGCCAGGCTGGCGGTGCGTTCTTCGCTATCGGCGCGCCCGACGTGCTGAACAATCTGAACAACACGGGTGGGGCGCTGATCAAAGCCAACTACAGTGCAGTGGGTCTGAACCCCGACGGCAGCGCAGCGCCCGTGCTGGTGACGGGTCATGACTACGAGATTTCCTTCCTCGAAGCCGACGGCGCGGTGCAAGCCTCGTACCTGGTTCGCAACCTGACGACTGGAGCGACCTCGAGCTTGAACTACGAAGCTGCGGCGACCGAACAGACCTTGACGATCGATGGCGTCGATCTGCGTTTCACCGGCGTACCGGCTGCTGGCGACAAATGGACCTTGATGTCGACCCGGAACGCCGCGCGCGACTTGTCGCTGGCTGTTGGCAAGCCCGAGGAAATCGCCGCGGCGGATGGTGCCGGTGGCGCCTCCAACGGCGAGAACGCACTAAAGCTGGCTGGTTTGCAGAACAGACGCTTGTTCGATGGCAATACCGCCAGCGTGACTGAAATCTACGCCAAGACGGTCAATACCCTGGGTGTGGACGCTCAGGCGGCCTTGGCCGCACAGAACGCGCAGGCCAAGCTGGTCACGCAGAGAACGAGCGCACAGCAAGCCATATCGGGCGTGAATGCCAACGAGGAATACACCAACCTGGTTCAGTATCAGGCGGCATACCAGGCGAGCGCGAAGGTCATCGACACGGCGACGACGCTGTTCGACACCTTGCTCGGCTTGAAGAGCTGATTGGCATACCGAATTCAAGGATAAAGAATAGATCATGCGTTTCAGTTCCAATCAGATGTTCAGCCAGGTGTCCGAGAGTATGCTCAAGCAGGAGGCCGAGTTCTCCCGCTTGGTCGAGCAGATGAGCACGGGCCGTCGTATTTTGTCAGCTGGCGACGATCCGCTGGCGGCTTCGCAGTCGGTGAACGTTGCTGGCGCTTTGTCGCAAGCGAATGCATTCAAGAACAACCGCGCCTCGGCCGATCAAGCCTTGAATGCTCAGGAAGGTGCCCTGGCCTCGGCCACCACGACGATGCAAAGCGTGCTGGAGCGCCTGGTGAACGCCGGTAACGGCACCCTGAGCGACACCGATCGCAAGTCCCTGGCGACCGATCTGAAAGGCATGCGCGATACGCTGATCGGTTTGGCTAACTCGACGGACGGCAACGGCCGCTACATTTTCTCGGGTTACGACAGCGAAACCCCGGCTTACGATCAAAACGGCAGCTACCTTGTAACAGCCGACCGCAATCGTGCGCCGACGGTGCAGGTCAGCCAGAGCCGCGTCATCGCTGCCGGCGTGGTGGGCTCCGACGTATTCTCGCGTGCCAATCCAGGTTCCAACAGCTACGTGGTGGGCGCCGCCGACACGAACGCGGGCACCGCTCGGGTGGGCCCCCTGGTGAACGACACAACCGTCGCCGCGGTCAGCCGTACGGTTACGTTCGGCGGCTTTCCGGGCGCCTTGACTTATAGCTTCGTCAACAACGCCGGTGCTGCAATCACTCGTCCGTATGTCGAGGGCGAAGCACTGGATCTCGATGATGGGATGTCCTTGCCCCTGTCGGGTACGCCTGCCGCGGGCGACAGCTTCCAGGTCAAGCATATTCAGGACGACGGCGTGGTCGATATGTTCGGTTCGCTGGACAAGTTGATCGCCGGTCTGGAGACCGCGACCGTGGACGATCCGCAAGCCGCCGCGGCCTGGGCCAACATCAAGGCCGAGCACACCAAGGTGCTGCAAAACGGCTACGACAATATTCTGACGATCCGCTCCAACTTGGGCTCGAAGATGCAGGAAATCGATGCCTTGAACGGAGTGGGCACCTCGGATACCTTGGCCTATAGCAAGCAGCTGTCGGGCCTGGAAGACGTCAATATCGTGACGGCCATGTCAGAAGCCACTCAGCGCCAAACCGCACTGCAAGCCGCAGGCATGGCATTCAAGATGATCCAGGGTCTGAATCTGTTCCAGCAGTAAATAGCAGTTCAAGTCACAGTCAACAGTTAATAGGCAAGAGAACGTATGTTCGCCAACATGAAGGTCCGCAGCTGCCTGCTTGCGGTACTGTTTGCATTTCTTGGCGCTTTGGCGCTGTTCGCGGTGTCGGCATGGTATGCCGTCGAATCGACGCAGGAAAAATTGGAGGACGTCAATTCGACGTACTCCAACGAAGTGACCGCCCTACTGAACGCCTACAACGATTTGCTGCGCGCTCGAGCCGTGTTGAGTAACGCTTTCATCAACATGGTCACCGGCGAAACTGCCGATTTGAGCGGTGCGGCTAACCGTGCGACCGAGTATCTGACCAGCAGCAAAAAGACAATGGACGCTTTCGCGAGCGTGCAACGGAACCCCGAATCGGCTCGCCTGGTGGCAGAAGTGACCAAGTCGTATGCCACGTTCCATGGCTTGTTGGTCCAACAGGTCAACGCCATTAACCAGCGTTCGCTCGACAGTTTCATGTCAGCGAATACGAGCGTTGCCCGAGTCAACCTCGAATACGACAAAGTATCGACCGACTTCTCGAATGTCGTGGACGCGGCGACCAACGCCCAAGTCGATCAGGCGCGCGCCGATTTTCAACTCACGCGCTGGCTGATGTTCGGCATTGCCGGACTGACCGTTTTGGTGGCGTTGGGCTGCTGGATGTTCATGAACCGCACCGTGTTGCGCCCCTTGGGCGAAGCGGTCAGCCATTTCGGCCGAATCGCCGCGGGTGACATGACCGGTCGAGTAGAGGTTCGCTCCAGCAATGAGATCGGCCAGCTGTTCAGCGGTATCCGCCGGATGCAAGAGGCATTGACCCGCACGGTGGCCAAGGTTCGTAGCGGCGTCGAAGAGATCAACGTCGGCGCGCGTGAAATCGCCGACGGCAACAACGATCTGTCCAGTCGCACCGAGCAGCAAGCCGCCTCTCTGGAAGAGACCGCAGCCAGCATGGAACAACTGGCATCGACAGTCAAACAGAACGCCGACAATGCCCGTCAGGCCAATACCCTGGCGACCAGTGCGTCGGCCGTGGCCGTGAAGGGTGGCGATGTCGTGGCCGAAGTCGTCGGCACGATGGAAGGCATTTCGACCAGCTCGCGCAAGATCGCCGAAATCGTCGGCGTGATCGACAGTATTGCGTTCCAGACCAACATTCTGGCCTTGAACGCCGCAGTGGAGGCCGCGCGCGCCGGCGAACAAGGCAAGGGCTTTGCCGTGGTGGCCGCCGAGGTTCGCTCGCTGGCCCAGCGCAGCGCCCAGGCGGCTCGCGAGATCAAGGGTCTGATCGACGACTCGGTCTCCAAGGTCACCGCAGGTTCGACACAAGTGGAAGCGGCCGGCCAGACGATGCAAGAAATTGTCGCATCGGTTCGCCGGGTGAGCGACATCATCGGTGAAATCGCCGCTGCGTCCCAAGAGCAGTCCAGTGGCATCGATCAGGTCAATAAGGCCGTCTCGCAAATGGACGAAGTGACCCAGCAGAACGCTGCGTTGGTCGAGGAAGCCGCTGCCGCTGCGGGTGCGTTGCAATCGCAGGCGCAGTCGCTGGCCGAGGCGGTGAATGTGTTCCGTGTCAATGCCGATGCCGCAACCATCGACGTCCATGCCGAAGCGCGTCCCGATACACCCATGACGGCACTGGCTGCCCGTGTAGAAACGGGCGTTCGCAAGACTCGCGAGCTCGTCGATGAGACGGTTCGCCAGGCCGCGCCGGCCCTGGGTGTGCCCTCGCTGGCCCTGGCCGGTGGCCAAGCGGGCGATGCCAAAGCTGCCGCGACGGCTCGCGCTCGTCGCGCTGCACCTGCGACGGCTCGCAACGCTGCCGCACGTCGTGCGGCAGCACCTGTGGCACGTCCCGCGATGGATCATTCGGCTGCCGAATCGACGGCACCCGCCCGTGCGAGCCGCAAGCCGGCCGTGAAAGAAGACGATTGGGAGACGTTCTGAGTCATCGAGACTCAGGGCAAGGCATGAATGCGAATTCGACTGATTCTTTTGACCCTGGTGCTTGGCCTGGCTGGGTGCGCCTCGACTGGTCATCGCTTCGACGCTTCGCGTCTGGCTCCGCTCACGCCGGGCGTGGCGACATTCAATGACGTCGCCAACGCCTTGGGCGCTCCGCCCACGCAGGTGTATCGCCAAACCGATGGCAGTTACACCGCGCGCTGGTCGCATAAAACCACCTTCGTCACCGACGGGTTTTACGCGGATCAGAGCGTGTCTTTGGCATTCAGTGCCGACCACCGGCTGCAACGGCTGGTGGACAGCAACAACATCTTGCTTGAGCCCTGGGCGCGCACGCGTCTGTTGGGCTTGACACCGCCACCGCAGCCCGAGCACCCGATGGCCGCGACGGCACCGAACGCCTACCCCCGTTATGGCGCGCCCCCCGCGCCTGCGCAGATTACGCCCACGATGCCCGCGAGTGTGCCGCCGGCAGGGGTGCCGAACGCCGCTTCGGTTGCGCCTGGCTATCTGCCTGAAGCCGTATCCATACAGACTTACCCGATCACGCCTTAAAAAAGAAAGGGCGGATCGACGCTCGAGCGGGGTTCGAGACCCCCGCCTATTCCCTCATAACACTAACCTGACCAGGGGAAGCCTCATGAACGACGCATTGGAGAATGTAACGGCGACCGCAGATTCTGCGGTTCGAAAGAAAAAACGGGCCGCCAAGCCACCGAAAGCCAAGACCCGCCGCAGCTTACGCGACGCGCGGGTCGGTACGCTTTTGTTGATGCTATTGGGCACGTTCGCACTGACGATCGCCGCGGTGGGCGGGATGGCCGCGTACTTCTTGCAGCAGAACTTCATTGCCGTGCAAGAACTGGGCGATCTGACGGCACGTAGCAAGCAGGTGCAGGACATCAACACCGATATGCTGCGAGCTCGCGCCGATATGTTGGTGGTCGCACAGCTCAAGCAAACCAGCCAGGATGATCTGGCGATCACGCCCCTTAAGTCGGCAGTCGAGCGCTTGGACAGCGTGCGCGAGCGTTTCTCGACATTTCAGAAAGACATGCTGCAAGACGATGAAGGTCGGCAGCTGTCGATGAATATCGTCCGCCGTTATCGTGCGTATATCGACGACGGCGTGGACACCATGGTGGAAGCCTTGCGCAGCAACGACTACACGACCTTCTACATGGTGAACATGCAATACGGCAATCCCCGTAGCGTGTCGTTCAGCGAAGCGATCGCCGCGTTCGGCAGCTTCATCGAGCGCCGCCAGGACGAGATCGAGGCCCGGGCCGAGCAAACCTTCGTCCTGGCCATGACGGCGGTGGTCGCTGCGGTATTGCTAGCCGTGATCCTGATGGTGCTGGGACGCTGGGTGTTCGGTCGTATGGTCGTTCGGCCCCTGGTCGATGCAGGCAAGCATTTCGAACGAATCGCCGCAGGCGACTTGACCACGCGCATCGATAGTCGTGCAAACAACGAGATCGGCGCGCTCTACCAGGCCATGCGCCGGATGCAGGATAGCTTGTCCAGGACGGTGCATTCCGTCCGCCAGGGCATCGACGAGATCAATATCGGTGCCAACGAGATTTCGGCCGGCAATACCGATCTGTCCAGTCGCACCGAACAGCAGGCAGCGTCTTTGGAAGAGACGGCGGCCAGCATGGAAGAACTGGCTTCGACGGTCAAACAGAACGCCGATAATGCCCGCCAGGCGAACAAACTGGCCGCCAATGCATCGGACGTTGCCCGTCAGGGGGGGACGGTGGTGGCTGAAGTAGTGGGCACCATGCACGAGATTTCCTCCAGCTCGCGCAAGATCGCCGATATTGTCGGCGTCATCGACAGCATTGCCTTCCAGACCAATATTCTGGCCTTGAATGCTGCGGTCGAAGCAGCGCGAGCCGGTGAGCAGGGCAAGGGTTTCGCCGTCGTGGCGGCCGAAGTCCGGTCGTTGGCACAGCGCAGCGCACAGGCCGCAAAAGAAATCAAGGGCTTGATCGAGGATTCGGTCTCCAAGGTGGGCCTGGGCTCGCAGCAAGTCGAGCGCGCAGGCGCTACGATGGAAGACATCGTTCAATCGGTGCAACGCGTGACCGACATCATGGGCGAGATCTCGGCGGCATCCGAAGAGCAATCCAGTGGTATCGATCAGGTTAACCGCGCTGTTTCCCAGATGGACGAAGTGACCCAGCAGAACGCTTCACTGGTGGAAGAAGCCGCAGCGGCTGCGCTATCCCTGACCGAGCAGGCGCAACGTCTGGCTGAAGCGGTGTCGGTGTTCAAACTGGGCAATCGCGAGGTCATCGATCCGCATGCGCCGCAGTTGGCCGACGATTATCGCGCGGCGCCTTTGCTGGGAACGGTTTGAGCGTTTGGTTTTTCATGCCGCGCTAAAGTCCGAGCGGTTCGATGGTCCCGGTGCATGGTATACACCGGGACCATCGAACCAAAACTAAAAAAGCCTGGAGTCGGTATTGAACCGAATCCGGGCTTTTTCATTGAGGGCAGTTCAATTTGCGTCCGGAAAATCGACCTCTCCAGAAGAGGAGGGCGGGTTATAGCTGCGCGTCGCCAGCCAGTGCCTGCAACACCCGGGTCATGGCTTCCAGGCCGCTCCGGAACAGGGTTTCCATGAACGGCAGCATATTGGGCAGGACGATCGCCAACAGTATCAAGCCAACCGTCAGCGTGATCGGAAAGCCGACCGAGAACACCGACAATTGAGGCGCAGCGCGGTTCAGGATGCCTAGCGCCAGATTGATACTCAAGAGGGCAGCGATCAGCGGCAAGGCCAGCAGCAGGCCCGACACGAACACTTGCGAGCCTCGTTCGACAATCACGCCCCAGCCATCTACAGACAAGCGAAGGGGCGCTGCGGGTAGCAGCTCGAAGCTTTGTACCAACGTACCCAGCACCAGCAGGTGGCCATCGACCGCGATGAACACCAGCACCGCCAGAATGTTGAAAATGCGGGATAGAACGGCAGTCTGCGCGCCGGAGACGGGATCGAAAAAGGTCGCGAAGGACAAACCCATCTGCAAGCCGACGAATTCACCGGCAGTTTGCGCGGCGGCGAACACCAGGCGCATCGTAAATCCCATGGCGATGCCAATCAGCACCTGCTGCGTCAGGATCATCAGGCCGGTATATGACGACACCGGAATATCGGTGGGAATATTCAGCGCAGGGCTGATGGCCACCGTCAATACGAAGGCCAGGCCGATCTTGCTCTGCCGTGGAATGGTCGATTCGCCGAATAGCGGTGCGGTGCCGAGCAGTGCCAGAATGCGGGCGAATGGCCAGATGAACTGCGCCAGCCAGGCATTCATCTGCGCGTCGGTCAGCGACAGCATGACTGGATCAGTTCACGAGCGTGGGGATGGACTGGATCATCTCGCGCAGGTAGTCGACCATGGTGCCCATCAGCCATGGACCCGTCAGCACCAGAATGCCGCACAGGGCCAGCAACTTGGGAATGAACGACAGCGTCATCTCGTTGATCTGGGTCGCGGCTTGAAAGATACTGACCACCAGGCCGACGATCAAGACCACCAATAGGGCGGGCGCGGCGATCGTCAGCGCGATTTTCATCGCCTGGTACGACAGTGTCATGACGGCTTCTGGATTCATTTGTCCGCTCCCGCTATTGGTAGAAGCTTTGGGCCAATGAGCCCATCAGCAGATTCCAGCCGTCGGCCAGGACGAACAGCATCAGTTTGAACGGCAGGGCCACCGTGGCCGGGGGCACCATCATCATACCCAGCGACATCAGCACGCTGGCCACGATCAGGTCGATGATCAAAAATGGAATGAAAATGGTGAAGCCGATCTGGAAGGCCGTCTTCAATTCACTCGTGATGAAAGCCGGCACCAGAATGCGCAAGGGGGTCTGATCCGGCGATTGGATCTCGGCCAGATTGGCGAGGTTGGCGAACAGTGCCAGATCGCTTTCCCGGGTTTGCCGCAGCATGAAACCGTGCATCGGCGTGGTGGCACGCTGTAAGGCGGCCTCGAAGGTAATGCTGCCTTCGGTCAGAGGCAAATAGGCATCGGTATAGATCTGATCGAAGATCGGACCCATGGTGAAGAACGTCAGAAACAAAGCCAGGCCGATCAGCACGTGGTTGGGCGGGGACATGGCCGTGCCCAGGGCACTGCGCAACAGACCCAGCACGATGATGATGCGCGTGAAACCCGTCATCATCAACAACGCCGCCGGCAGAAACGACAGCGAGGTCATCAGCAGCAGCGTCTGGACGTTCAGCGAATAGGTTTCGCCGCCGCCCGCAGCGGGTGTCGCGGTAATCGCCGGAATGGCGGCCTGCGCCCAAGCAGCGGCTGGCCAGCCCAAGCCGAAGGTCAAGAGCACGAGCAGGGCGGTCGCCAGCGAACCTGCGCCACGCAGGCGTACAAATGAGTGAAATACCATGGAAATCAGCCTTGTCCGCGCGCGCGGGACAGAAGGTCGGCAAATGTCTGTGCGGCGCGTGCCGACGGCTTGCGCGGCGGGTCGGTCGGCGTGCCGGTATCGTCGCCGACCGGCAGTGTGTCAGGCGTTCCGGCCGCCTGGCTATGCAGTAAGGTCATCTGACCCGCGCTGACGCCCACCACCAACCAGGTGCCGCCGATCTCGACTAAGCTGATCTTGTGGCGGGGGCCCATTCGCAAGGCTTCGACTTCACGCAGATGCCGGTGCTGACGCAGCGGTCCCAGCCCGGCACGTCGCAATACCCAGGCACCGCCCAGGATCAGGCCGACGACGACCAGTAGCCCGATACCCATGCGCAGCAGTGCGTCGGCCGGCATGATCTCAGCGGCGGCTGTTCAAGCGATTCAGTCGCTCGGACGGCGTGATGATGTCAGTCAGGCGAATACCGTATTTGTCTTCCACCACGACCACTTCGCCTTGAGCGATCAGGTAGCCGTTGACGTAGATGTCCATCGGTTCGCCTGCGAGGCCATCTAATTCGACCACCGAGCCCTGGCCCAGTTGCAGCAGGTTCTTGATGGTGAGCTGGGTGCGACCCAGTTCGACCGTCAGTCGCACCGGCACGTCCATGATCATGTCGATGTCGTTACCCGTGCCACTGCCTTGGCTACCCAGTGGCTTGAAGACGCCTGCCGCAGGTTTGGCAGGGGCGGCAGCAGCGGGTGCCGCCTCGGCTGCCGGCGCACTCGCTTGCTCGGCCAGCGCGTCGGCCCAGGGATCGCCTTCTTCGGCAGCGGGCGCAGCGGCGCTTTGCTCGGCCATGGCGGCTGCCCAGTCGTCACCGTCGGCCGGTGCATTTTGTGCAGGTGCAGCGCTGTCGGCGCCGGGCAGGGTTTGATCGTCGCCCTGGTCGGGCGTGGAGGGAGAGGATTTCTTCGTGGTCATGATGAAGTGGATTCGCTGGCGTCGGGTTCGTAGGGATCGAGCATGTTATTGACCCGCAAGGCGTATTGGCCGTCGGCAAGACCGTATTCGCAATGCATCAACGGCACGCCGTCGACATTGGCCTCGACCGTCTCGGGGATGTCGATCGGCAGGATGTCGCCGGCTTTCAAGCGGACGAGTTTGCCCAGGCTGAGATCGATCTCGGCGAACGTCGCCGACAGGTTGACGGTGGCGCCGCGCACTTGCTTGGTCAGGCTGCGCGCCCAACGCTGGTCTACCGCTTCCAAAGTGGCTTCTTGCAACGGACGAGTCAGCAGATCGCGCACCGGCTCGATCATCGAGTAGGGCAGGCAGATATTCAGGTCGCCACCGGTCGCACCGAACTCGATGTGGAACGAGGTGACGACGACGACTTCATTGTTGCCGGTGATGCTGGCGAACTTGGTGTGCATTTCGGAACGCACGTAGTCGAACGTGACCGGATAAACCGGTTCCCACGACTTGCCGTAGCTCTCGAGCGTCAGGGTCAGCAGGCGCTGGATGATGCGCTGCTCGGTGGTCGTGAAATCACGGCCTTCGACGCGGGTGTGGTATCTGCCATCGCCGCCGAACAGGCTGTCGATGACCAGAAACACCAGATTGGGATCGTAGGCAAACAGGGCAGTGCCGCGCAGCGGCTTCATCTGCACCATGTTCAGGTTGCTGGGCACCGGCAGATTGCGCTCGAAGTCGGCGTATTTCAGGATGCGGATCGGGCCGACACTGATGTCGGCACTGCGACGCATGAAATTCAACATCGACTGGCGCATGTGACGGGCGAAGCGCTCGTTGATGAGCTCCAGCGTCTGCATGCGCCTGCGAACCACACGGTCCGGCGAACTCAGATCGTAGGGACGGATCGAGTCGCTGTTCGGACCACTGGCCGGCGCATTCGAGTCCTCGCCCGTGACGTTGGCCAATAGTGCATCGACCTCGTCCTGCGAGAGTATCGCTTCATACGCCATGGTTACTGCACCACGAACTCTGTGAACAGGACGTCGCGTACCGATTGGCCCTCGTTCAGGGGCTTGAACGGCTCGGCCAGGGCGGTGCGGACGGCTTCGGCCAGATTCATTTTGCCTTTGGGCGTGATGACTGCGTCAGGCGATTGATTCGACAGCACCATCAAGACGCGGCTGCGGACTTCGGGCATGTAGCGTTCGATCCGTTCGCGCGAAGCGTCGTCGTCCATGCGCAAGGTCAGTTTCATGTGGACCATGCGCTCGATGTTGCTGTTTTGAAGGGTGACCGTGAAGGCATCCAGACCTAGGAAGATCGGTGGCGGCGGAGGCGTGTTGAGCGCAACCGCGGGGCGAACCGGCGTGGTGCCCGTTGCCGCCGATGTATCCGCGGCAGCGGTCTGTTGGGTCTGGCTGGTCCACAGCCAGGTCGTCGCGGCACTTGCCGCCGCGACGGCGATCAGCGCCAGGAGACTCAGCAGGGGGCGGACAAGGCGGGCTGCGCCGGTAGCTCGTTTAGGCATGGCGTTCCGCGCTGCGATAGGAGGAAGAGGTGAAGTCGCCATAAATATGCAGTAGCCGGCAAAGGAAATGGTGGCGGACGAGGAATGTGATGCTGTGAATTGTGCCGTAAGGTGCGAGTGAGCTGTGCGCCAATAAACGGCATTTCTGACGGTCAACTCGCTCGATTGGGTCGATCTCAGGCAAAGACATCGACCAGGCCCACGCCGGTGCGAGCGATAACGGGGGCGGAACCTTCCAGCCCATCGTCTGTGGCCTCGGCGTTCTGATCCCGACCCTTGCCCGACCGGGAAGCGGCCTGTTGATGTTGATCGTGAACGTTCTGGTCGCCGACATGCGCGTTACCCAGCGACAGGCCGGCATCGGCCAGCGCGGCTTGCAATTGGGGCAGCGCTTGTTCCAGCGCGTGGCGAACCGACGCATGGGCGCTGGCGAAGGAGGCGCTCGTCACGCCATCGGCGATCGTCAACGCGATGCGCAGCGGACCCAGATCGGGCGGATCCAGGCGCAGTTCCGCTTTCAAGTCGCCCGACTGCATGTCTTTCGTCCAGGCCACCACCTGCTCGCTTACCGCCTGGCCCCACTGGGCGTGATGGACCGGGACGGGCAGGGTGGCGCGCGGGACGGTGTCTGTGGCGACCTCGCGCAGAATCTGATGAAACACCGGCATTTGTTCGTGCGGGGTGGCCACCGAGTCGTGGGCCAGAGCCAGATCGGCTGACGTGCCAACCCAAGCCGTATCGCCCAGCGTGGCATCGGCAGCTTCGCGCGCGCCGGTTTCCGATAGTGCCAACAACGCCTGTTGCATGGGAGAGGGGAGCATGACGCGTTCGCGATCGCTCGAGTGGGCAGCGGAGTCGGCAGTCGTCGCCACTTCGGTTTTTGACACCGCGGCACCGGCCGGCTTGCTGGGGGGCGGTCAGCGTCGGCTGACGCGCTAAAGACCGACAGTGCCTGCGTGTTCAAAACGAAACGGCCTGCGCCCGCTTCCGCGCCATGATCGTCGTGCTGTTCGCTGCGGCTCCCGCGATCGAGCGTGGCGGCGTCGGTGACCCGAAGCCGCAACGCGATCTCTTTGCCTGTCGCGTGCGCAGGACGGGAAGCGCCGTTCTGAGCGGCATCCGCGACGCTTGGCGAAGCGCTGGCTTGACGCTGCGCCAGCGTGTGTTGCGCCCACATCAGCGCTTGAGCGGCCAATTCGGCGCCCGCCGGGAGGCTTGCGCCTTCGATCGTGGGTTCGTCCGAATGATCGATCTGGTCAGCCAACTTGCGAGCCGGGTCGGTCGTCGGTAGTTTTGCGTGAGAGACCGACTTGGCTACCGTGTGGCGGCCACCGGGCTGAACCCCATGTGCCTGAGTGCTGGCTTGCATCACCTGAGCGAAACTAGGCGAATCCGAGGCGTCAGCAGTAGCGGTGGTCGTTGAACCGGTGGCGGCGGGCGTGGCCTTGGGCGTGGGCAGAACGGCGGGCAAAGTGACGGTCATAGGCGAGTTAAAAAGCGTTAGCCAGGCGCATTGCACTGCGGCCGGCAAATTCATCGGTGGCACGCTGTTCGCGGCGGGCCTCGACGGCTTGGCGGGCGCGGCGGTCGCGCACCAGCAATGCATCGAAGGCATTATGTTTGCGCTGGGCTTGTTGCCATTGTTCGCGGCACACGATCAGGTCTTCGTCGGCACGCACCAGCACGTCGCGCTGCTGTTGCAGTGCACTGTCCAGAGTCGAAATGAAGCGCTGGTAATTCTGGCAATCGGACGACGCCATACCTTGCGCCATCATGTTTTGCAGCCGCACCAGATAATCCTGACGATAGTCCAGTAGCATGTCCAGTTGACGCTGAGCGTTGGCACGCATCGCCGTCATGGCGCCCAGCCGTTTGGTTGCGGCATCGACCGCCTCGCGGGCCAGTTCCAGCAGGGTATCGAATGGCAAGGTACTAGCCATGTGGGCCTCCACGTAAAGTGCCGTGCAGTTGGTTGATGGCCTGGGCGTAGTTGACACTTTCGCCGATGGACTGCTGCAAATACGCTTCCAAGCGGGGGTAGCGGGCAATCGCATCGTCCAAAGCGTGATCGTTGCCCGGTGCATACGCGCCCACCGCGATCAGGTCGCGGTTACGCTGGTACATGGACACGTTGCGCTTGAAGTGGCGCACGTGCTCGAACTGTTCGGTGGTGATCAGGCTGGTCATCGCACGCGAGATCGAGGCTTCGATATCGATGGCCGGATAATGGCCCGCCTCGGCCAAGTGACGCGACAGCACGACGTGGCCGTCCAGAATCGCACGTGCCGAATCGGCGATCGGATCTTGTTGATCGTCGCCTTCGGCCAGCACGGTGTAAAAACCGGTGATCGAGCCGGCGCGTCGACCGTGCGGGCCGGGGGCGCCGTTGCCGGCACGCTCGACTAAGGCCGGCAATTTGGCGAATACCGAGGGCGGATAGCCCTTAGTCGCGGGCGGTTCGCCGATGGCCAACGCGATCTCGCGCTGCGCCATCGCATAGCGGGTCAGCGAATCCATGATCAACAGAACATCCAGTCCTTGATCGCGGAAGTGCTCGGCGATACGCGTGGCGTAGGCCGCGCCTTGCAGGCGCAACAGGGCCGAGACGTCGGCAGGCGCGGCGACCACGACCGAGCGTGCCAAGCCCTCGGGGCCGAGGTTGTGTTCGATGAATTCCTTGACTTCGCGGCCACGCTCGCCGATCAAGCCCACGACGATGACATCGGCGCGGGTATAGCGCGCCATCATGCCTAGCAGCACGCTCTTACCCACACCCGATCCGGCGAACAGACCCATTCGCTGGCCTCGTCCGACCGTCAGCAAACCGTTGATGGCGCGCACGCCCACATCCAACACGGTGTCGATCGGCGCGCGCGAGAGCGGGTTCAGGGGCTGTGCCGTCAGCGGGGCGCGCTCGGCGTCCACCAGGGGGCCGAGACCGTCGAGTGGACGGCCTGCGCCGTCCAGAACGCGGCCCAGCAAGGCGTTTCCGACCGGTAGGTGACGTCCCAATTGCGGCTTGGCGTTACCGTTGAGCACTGTGGTGGCCGGCAGCTTGATGCGACGTTGCAGGGGCGGCTCGCCCGAGACGACCCGGGCACCCGGCGGCAAGCCCGAAATATCGGTCTGCGGCATCAAATACAAGGTGTCGCCGTCGAAACCGACCACTTCGGCATCGGCCCAATGGTCGTGGCCGGGGGCGATTTCGATTCGAACGGCTGCGCCGACGGGCAAGCGCAAGCCCGTGGCATGCAAGACCAGTCCCGTGGCACGCGTCACGCGGCCCGACATCTGCCAAGGTTGCGTGCCACTGCTGCGGATCGACGCGATCTGCAACTGGGTGCGCCAACGATCCAGCGCATCGACGGCTGGCACCACCGGCAAACCGTCGGCGACGGAATGAGCAGGCGTGTCGTCGTGATGCGCCAGCGTGTTCATGGCGTGGCTTCCCAGGCGCTTTCGCGTGCGAGGCTGGCGGCCACGCGCTGCCAGCGCGTCTGCACGGTAGCGTCGATGGCGCCGAAGGGCGTCTCTGCACGGCAGCCACCGGGCAACAGGGTGTCGTCGGCAAACAAGCGCCAGTCGGATTGGGGGTGCTCGGCGCCCAGATGGGTTTCGACCAGCGCGATATCGCCGGGATGCAACCAGATCTTCAGGCTCGGCGTGCCGGTCGGCAGGGTGTGCAGAATCTCGTCTACCACGCCGCAGACGACAGTGGCGTTTTGCGTCAATTCCCGACGTACGACCTGGCGTGCGATATCCAAAGCCAGATCGATCAGGGCGTCGCCCAACTGCTCTTCGATGGCGCCGATCTGCTGGGCGCTCTTGTCCAGCAGGGCGCGCAGACGTTCGCGCTCGGCCTGCGCGTCGGCGCGGCCGGCTTGCAACCCCTCTTTATGGCCCTGTGCGCGACCTTCGGCCAATCCAGTTTCGCGACCCGCCGCATGGCCCACTGGTTCGCCTGCGGCAAAGCCTTCACGATACCCGGCTGCCCGACCCTCTGTGCGAGCCTGGGCCTGTGCGGCCTCGATCTGCGCAGCGACTTCGGCGGCGTCTGGCACGGCCTCGACCGGCGTTTCTTCCGTTGCGGATGGCGTGCCATCGTCGAACGTCGACATGCTCCAGCGCCGCCACGGCGTGGCGCCGGATCGTTGCGCGCGGGCGTGCCGTTCAGACATACGAATCGTCGCCCGAGGCGCCAAGTTCGATCTGACCGCTTTCGGCCAGGCGGCGTGCCGCCTGGAGAATCTTCTTCTGTTCGGCCTCGACCTTCGACATCCGGATCGGGCCTTGCGCGCTCAAGTCTTCGCGCAGCGTTTCGGCCGCACGACTAGACATGCTGCGCAAGAACTTGTCGCGCAACTCGTCCGTCGCGCCCTTCAAGGCGATCATCAGCGCGTCGTTGTCGATTTCCTTGAGCAGCACCTGGATGTGGCGGTCCTCGATGTCGATCAGGTTGGCAAACACGAACATTTCGTCCAGGATCTTCTGTGCCAGATCGCCGTCGCGTTCGCGCAGGCTGGCCACCACGGCCTCTTCCTGCTGAGCGTTCATCATGTTCAGAATCTCGGCTGCCGTGCGTACGCCACCCATCTTGCTGCGCTTGGCGCCCTGGCCGGCCAGCACGTTGTTCAGCACTTCGGTCAGTTCGCTCAGGGCGGCCGGCTGCACGCCACCAAAAGTCGCGATACGCAACATCACATCGTTGCGCAGACGCTCGGCCAGCAAAGCCAGCACGCCCGCGGCACGATCGCGCTCGAGGTGCACCAGGATGGTCGCGATGATCTGCGGATGCTCGTCGCCGATCAGCTCGGCCACGGTGGTCGGGTCGAGCCAGTTCAAGGCGTCGATACCGCTGGAGTTGTCGCCGGCTTCCAGAATGTCTTCGATCAGACCGGCGGCGCGGTCGCTGCCCAGCGCCTTGGTCAGTACGCCGCGGATGTAGTCGTCCGAACCCAGCGTGACCGCCACGAACTGATCCGATTCCTGACGGAAGTCTTCCAGTACCTGGCTGACGTCCTCGCGGGTGGCTTGTTTCAAGCCCGCCATGGCCGTGCCGAACTGCTGCACTTCGCGCGCACTCAGAAACTTGAACACTTCTGCGGCGGCATCTTCGCCCAGCGACATCATCAGAATGGCGCTGCGGGTTATTCCGTCCATCGGCTTATCTCTCATCTTGGCTCATCCAGGTACGCAGGACCATCGCAACGGCGCGCGGATCCTTGAGCGCCATTTCACGGGCGCGCTGGAGGTTTTCTTCGTAACGGCTCTGGGCGCTCAGGCGGGCCTGATCCATGGCTTGACGCTGGGTCTCGGCACGTTCCATCTCGGCGACTACCGGATCGAGCGGCGGATTGACGGAGCGATTCCAGATCGGCTTGAGCAACTTGAACCAGATCCACAGACCGAACAGCAGCAGACCGATGGCCCACAATGCCGACTTGGCCAGATCGATCAAACGCGTGTCTTCATACCAAGGCAGGGTCGGTACGGCATTATTGAAGGCGCTGTTGACGAGATTGAGCGAATCGCCGCGCGCTTCGGAATAACCCATGGCTTCGCGTGCGAGGTTGGTCAGCTGCGTGATGGTTTCGGCAGGCAATGCGGCCGGCTCGCCTGCGTCGTTCGGGGCATAGTTGACGACCACGGCGACCGACATCCGCTTCACGCCACCCACCGGCAGCTTGATATGGCTGATGGTGCGATCGAGTTCGTAGTTGGTGGTGTTGTCGTTGCGCTGCGAACCGGATCCGCCGGTCTGGCCTGCGGCACCGGCCGTGCCGGCTTGCTGGGCGTTGGCTTGCGGGTTTTGACCGGGCTGTGCTCCTTGCGGGTTCTGACCCTGAGGCTGCGCCGGCGGGTTAGCAATAGGTGCTTGCGCGTTGGCCGGCGCCTGGTTGGTCAGCGCACCCGGCACACCCTGCGCGCCGGCACCGGCAGCGGTCGCCGAGTTGCTGGTTTGCTGACTGCGCACGGCAGCCTGACCGGGCTGTTGGTTCGGGCGATAGACTTCTTGTGTCTCTTCGCGTTGCGAGAAATCAACCTCGGCGTTGGCTTGCGCATGGACGTTGCCCGGGCCCACCAAAGGCGTCAGGATGGCGATGATGCGCTCGACGGTGCGTTGTTCGAGGTCGCGGATGTGACGAGTCTGGTCGGCATCGATGCCACGACCATCGCCGCCAGGCGAGGACAGCAGGCGACCGGTCTGGTCCACCACCGATACGTTCTCGGCTTTCAGTTCGGGCACGCTGGACGACAGCAGCCAGGCAATGGCGCTGACCTGCGCATCGCTGAGCGAACGGCCGGCATAAACGTTCAAGAGCACCGAGGCGGTGGGTGCCTGACGCTCACGTACGAACAAGGACTGGCGCGGAATGGCCAAATGCACTCTTGCCGTCTGTACTGGATTCAGGGCTTCGATCGAGCGGGCCAGTTCGCCTTCCAGCGCACGCTGGTAGCTGACCTGTTCGGCAAACTGGCTGGCACCGAATCGAGGCGTATCCAGCAGCTCGAAGCCGGCGGCACCGCCGCGTGGCAAACCTTGCGAGGCCAGTTGCATCCGCGTGTTGAACACCTTGTCGGCCGGGACGAGCAGCGCGGTGCCCGTCTCGTTGAACCGATGCGGCACGTTCATCTGCGTCAGCGCGGTGACGATGGCGCCGCCGTCCCGGTCTTGCAGATTGGAGAAAAGGACTTTGTAGTCGGGTTCTCGGCTCCACATCGCTACGACAGCGATGAAGGCAACTATCGCCGCCGCAGCGGCAAGAAAGTAGAGGCGCAGGCACTTTGCCCAAGCGACCGAGGATAGGGAAGCGCGCAACGAGGGGCTGCATTTTAGAGGCGACGGCGTTCATGAGGGTAGGCCGAGGGGAACAACGCCGCACTTGGCGGGACGCGAGGTCTTAGAGGACGACATGCAACAGGACCGCAGTTCAGGATGGTGGCATTATTGGCTGTACGGTCATGCTTCTAAGCCTGGAAAAGCCCGAGTTTTTGACGTTACTTGTGACCTATGCACATGCGGCACCTTCGGTAGCCTTGCAACATTCGCTAACTTTGGTCTACGAGCGCACAAATGAGTATTGCCGGTATAGAAAGCATGTTGAGCAGCATGCGAGCCGCTGTTCAAGCTGCACAGGGCCCCGATGCGGCACTGCCCGCTGGTCGCCTGGGTGGCATGACCGATGGCAATGGCCCCGTTAGTTTTGCAGCAGAATTGCAACGTTCCCTGGCTAAAGTCTCTGCTGTGCAGAAACATGCCGGGCTGCAAGCCCAACGCTTCGATCTGGGCGACCCCGATGTCTCGCTGAACGATGTCATGATCGATATGCAAAAGAGCTCGCTGGGCTTTCAGATGTCGATCCAGGTGCGCAACAAGTTGGTTGCCGCCTATAAGGAAATCTCTTCCATGGCGGTGTAGTTTCGTTCGATTTATGCAAGAATGACGCCAGTGCGGCAGGCTTCGAATTCACTGCGCAATTAATTTCGGTATTCGATGCTCGACACTTTCACGTTGCTCGTTATAGTCATCCTCCAATTCGAGGTGATTGGCTTCGCATTGCTCCTGGGCTGGTCGGTGTCGCGCCGTGCGCGCGGCATTCTTGGCGTGAGCGGTGGCGCGATGATTCTGGGGGCCTTGGCGCTTTTGCCGCTGTGGTATTTCTGGAATCGCGGCGAGCTTTATCTTCCGCAGATCAATACCGCGCTGGTGCTGTTGATCGTCGTCGTTCCGTGCGCGATTATCGGAATGCTGGCGTATGCGCTGGTACGGGCCGAAACCCTGTTACGTGCCGCCCGATTGATGCGCAGCGGCACCGCCATTACCGCCTTGTCCGATGTGGCCGAGGCCGAAGACATCGAAGACGATCTACGTGCCGCCATGCAGGATCCCGGCCAGCTCTACGTCTTGTACCAACCCATACACCGCGCCAGCGATCGCAGTCTCGTCGGATTCGAGGCCCTGGTGCGATGGAACCATCCGCAAAAGGGGTTGATCGGCCCCATGCAGTTCATTCCCGTGGCAGAGCAGACCCAACTCATCGTGCCCCTTGGGGCATGGGTGTTGGAGACGGCCTGCGTGGAGGCCGCACGCTGGCCCGAACCTCTTTATATCTCCGTCAATTTGTCACCCGTTCAGCTGGAACGTGTCGGTTTGGTACGTGACATCCAAGCAACGTTGACACGCTCCGGACTCCCGGCCGAACGGCTCGAGCTCGAGGTGACCGAGGGCGTGATGGTGGCCGCTGAGGGTGGCGAGATTTCGCGCTTGGCCGAGTTGCGCCGTAGCGGCGTGAAAGTGGCTATCGACGATTTCGGCACGGGCTACTCCAGTCTGGGGTATCTGCGCCAGATGCCTTTTGACACCATCAAGATCGATCGTTCGTTCGTGCGGAATCTGGAAAGCGATTCGAGCGCTCAGGCAATTGTCGGCACCATCGTCGAACTCTCGCGTCGGCTAGAATGCCATATCGTGGCCGAAGGGGTCGAAACTGAAGCGCAATATGCCATTTTGGATGGTTTGAGCTGCCATCGGGTACAAGGTTGGCTGCTGGGTAAGCCCATGTCGGCAGAAGATATTTTCAAGACGTACTGGCCCGTGCCCGATCCGCTTGCCCTGAATTCGCCGTGGCAGGCGCCCGGCATGGCTTGAAGCCAGGTCAGGCAGGACGCAATAAGCGAACAGGGCCGCAATCGCGGCCCTGTTTCGTCGATGTCCGGTCTCTGGCCTAGTGCGTGGCGTTGCCGCGTGTGCTGCGCATCTTCTCCAGACGCCATACCATCTGCTGCAACCAGACTTCGTCACGCGCAGTCAGGCTGACAATGGTCGCACCGATATGCGATTCCAGGTCTTTCGCGGAGGACTTGGTCGAGGCTCGAGTCGCAGCCGTCGTTGCCGCCTTGGCGTCATCCGATGGGTCATCTGCGGCGTCGGCAATGCCGTGATCGGAGGTGTTGCCGTTGATGGCGTAAGTATTGCGGACATCCAGATCGAGCACAATGCTGCCCAGATCGCCAAATTGCAGCGTGACATTGCGTAGGAGATCGCCGCGGCGGGGTAGGGCCGATACGGGCAAGGTACTCCGCAAACCAACGCCTTCGATCGAAATGTCGCGCACCGAACAGACCGTGTTCGTAGGCGTATCGGGCAATTGCCAGCTGGCCAAGCATTCCACCGGCGATTGCGCCAGTGAGGCACGGAACATCTTGCGGCGTTGCACCCGCGACATCCGCTCGGGGATGGGCGAGAACAAGGCGGCACTGCCGTCTTCGAACGTGACCGATTCGGGTCGGGGAATACGGAAGTGGATGCGCACGCCACCGTAGCCCGTGGCGACGAAATGAAAGACGCCGCCGGTCAGCATATCGGTCATGCTTTCGCGAGCGTAGGTGGTGCCGGCATAGTCACGCAGGCGCCAGAAGAAATAGCCGGTTTGTCGATCGATGCCCAGGATGACGGCGGCCACCTCACGATCGGCGGTATCGCGCACGACAATATGGGTATCCGGGTGAGTCAACTCGAACAGCGCGGCGCGAATGTCGTCGGCGCGGACCAGCAAAAATTCGTTTTGATGGTTATCCATCGAAGTCAGTCAACCTTAAGCAGCGGATTGTCGCGGTGCGACGAATCCAATTGGTACAGCCATCCAAGCAATTCGGCGACAGCGGTATAGAGCGCTGGCGGGATATGTCGGTCGATATCAACGTGCATCAGCACAGCCACCAATTCTGGCGAGTCATGAACAAATAGTCCATGGGTTTGTGCGGTACGAATAATGGTTTCTGCAACGTCGCCGTAGCCCTTGGCCAACACTTTTGGGGCGGGTTCGCTGGGATCGTAGCGTAAGGCGACGGCCGCGCGGCGTGGCGTCTTCTCGTTATCCGGCGCCGCGACCGGGCTGCCGACCGCGGCACCTGATGTGTCGGTCGGATTCATGCACGCTCCGTATCGTCGGTGGCGATCGCGTTCGTAACGGCGATATCGGCCGACAAGCCCGAGGCACGCAGGCGTGCGGCGAGTGTTTTTTTCTGCTCGTTCAGCTCGGCTGCGGCATTGTCCGCTTGCATGCGTACCGATAGCTGTTGACCGGTGCCCGATAGCGCGATTTCAACTACGCCCAGTCGCGGCAGGGTGAGCGTCAAGGTGCTGCGCCACGGGCGAGCGTCGTCCTGCGGCTCGCCCGCCTCGTCGCCCGATATCCGCCAGTCCATGGGGGCACCGTCCCAAGCCTCGCCGCGCCAGCGCAGCTCCTGGGTCGCCAGCGCTTCGAGTTGAAGACGCAGAAGCGCGTCCTGGGATGGCGGCAGGGCAGCGGGCGGCGCGTTCGTCTGTGACGCCGGGGTCTCAGCGCGCGGTGTCGCGGTCGACGAAACACCGGACGAAGACACCGTGGCGGCCTCACCGTTCGTACTCGATCCAATACCCACGCCGATGCCCGAGTGACCCGTTGCAACCTTGGCCGATCCGGACGCGCGGGCGTGCGCTGCCGTCCATCTGGCCTGTGGCTCGGCGCGCAGTTGATGAATATCGCGTCGACCGAATGCCAGTTCGGCCAAGTGCCGCTCATAGAAGAGCCCACTGGTCTCGATCGTGTGCTTCAGATGCGCCGCCATCTGCGCTGGAGATTTCGCGCCACCCGCGCTTTCCATCAACGGTTCAGCGCCTCGCAGCGTCTGGCCGTCCAGCTTCGGGTCGGCGAGAAGCGTGTTGATCAAGCGAGCCGTTTGGCCCAGCACGGTGGGGGCCGAGGGTGTGCCGCCGGGCAGTGATTGTGGCGTGCGTATCGAACCGTCTACAGTCGTTGCGGCGCGTGCATCGCGCCCCCGCGCAACCGTTTGCCTGGGGCGTTCCTCGTCTATCGAATCGGCTTCATCTGGCGAATCGACCGTGTCGGGCAACGCGTGCGGATCCGATGAGGGCAGGGGAGTGCGTATGACCGCAGCCAATCGCGCTTGGGGCGCGGCAGCGGGCTTGAGCAGCGTCGCGGCATCTTCGGCGGGTGTTGGTTTGCGCTGGCTGTCTTCGGTGGCGGGCGGGCGCTGTGCCGCGCCCGGTCCGGTCACTGCATCGCGACGAAGACCGCTGACCATGTGCGGATGGGAGGCAACGGCGTGCCCCAGCACGGCATCAAGTCGCTGAACCAGCAACGTGCCTAGAGAGGTGCCGCCGCTCATCGGGAGATCGTTTCCAGGCCAAATGCGCCGGGCAATGTGCCGGTAGCGCCCATGAGACGGTCCAGCTGGGCATCGGCGGGCAGGACCAGCCGACGAATACGTGCGTCGTTATCGATGATGCGCAGCAGCAGACTATAGCGAAGCTCTTTCTCTTCCTTGCTCAGCGACTCGTTGCGATCCACGTTGCGCAAAGCTTCCAAAGACTCGGTATAGCGCCGACCCAGCGCGAGCAGGGTCAGCCACGCTTTATGTTGCGCGGCGTTGAGCATCTGATCCGACAGGTCGGACAGCAGGCGATAGTGCTGTACCAGCGAATCTGGGCGCGGCACGTTCATGGGTGTCTTCAGAAAGAGCGTGATGGATGCCGGCTCAACCCGGCGCAACGGTCTTATCGACCGATGTGCGCCAGCCTTCCTCGATATTGGCCAGCAGCGCGTCGGCATGATCCAGCTGCGCGCGATCGGCGCGCAGATTGGCCGCTAGAAGCGTGCGAATGACATAGTCGTACAGCCGCTCCAGATTGGCGGCCAACTCGCCGCCCGCCTTCAAGTCCAAGGCCGCACGCAAGCCCTCGTCGACAATTCGTATTGCCTTGGAGATGGCTGCGCCACGCTCGGCGATACGGTTGTTGTCCAGGTGAATGCGTGCCTTGGCGATCGCCGCCCGCGCGCCGGCCAGCAACAGGGTGATCAGGCGCTCGGGACGCGCGCTCAGCACCTCGGTTTCCAGGCCAACGGAGGAGTAGCTTTGTATGGCTTTCAGGCCGGAGCCGCGGGAGTAGGTCATTTCTTCGGTGCGAACTGCTGGGTTAGATAGTTCTGAGTCGATTCCATCGTCGCCAGCGTGCGGCTCAGTGCAGTGAATTGACTTTCGTAGTTTTTCATGGTCTGTTCGACCCGCATTTCCAATGCCTCATATTGGGAGACTTGGTTTGCGGCCAGTTTATCCAGCGACTCGATACGCGAGGCGATCGAGCCTTTCAGTGCAGCGCCGTCACCCAGGATGTTCTTCATGGCCGAGTCCATACGCTCGGACAGACCGCCTGTGCCAGAAAAAATTCGGGCGACATCTGCGGGGGCGTCGGTCAGCGCCTTCTCCAGCTTGGCCGTATCGAGCGTCAGCGCACCCGTAGTCGGATTGGTGCTGATGCCGACTTGCGCCATCGAGCGCAGGTCGCCTTCGGCAACGGAGAAGCGCAACACGCCAGATATCGAGCTCTGTGCGGTACGCGCGACCGAGTCGCCGGTCAGCGGCGAACCGGTTTTCGTCGATTGATCGAACTCCGTCAGGCCCTTGATGCCGGTCAGCATGGCGTTATAGGCATTGACGAAATCGCTGACTGCCGTTTTGGCGACGGTGTTGTCGGCCGCCAGCTCGAGCGTGCCAGCGGCCCCCCCTGCAGCGGTCAGCGTCAGCGATACGTTATCGATCACGCCGGTTACAGTGTTCGACGCGCTCTTGGCGGCGATGCCGTTGACGGTAAGTTCGGCATCGGCGCCAGCGGAGGTCTGGGTCATGACCGAAGTCTGACCGCCCGAGGTGTCGGCGCTGAAGGCGATTGTGCTGTTCAAGGCCGCGTTGCCGGTGACAGCAATGCTGCTGACCGATGCCTCGGCGCCCGATTTCTTGGCGCTGAACATGAGGAAATTGTTGCCCTGGCCGTCGTTGACGATAGTGGCGCGCACGCCCACTTTGTCATTGTCGTTGATGGCTTTGGCGACGCCCTCCAGCGAAGTGTTTTCGCCCAGGGTGATGGCAACCGGGGCCGAACCGTCGGCCATGCTGACGGTCAGCGTGCCCGTTTCGCCGTCTGCGCCAATCTTGGCTGCGCGATCGGCGACGGCGTCGGTGCGCAGCACCTGGCTGGTTGCGAGCTTGTCCACTTTGATCTGATAGCTACCAACGACCGCACCGGTCGACGCGGTGGCGGTGAACCCGCCGCCGTTGACGGTGGGCTTCATGGTGCCAAACGCATCCGCTTTGCCCAGCGCCACCGAGGCGTTCTTCACGTTGGAAATGAAGTTACGCAGGGAGTTCACTGCGCTCACGGTCGTTTGCGTATCGCGTTGCTTCTGAGCCATACGGGCCAGAGACTGTTCTTCGTAGCCGCGCAATTGGCTCAACAGACCCGACAGGTCGAATTTGCTGCTGCCGATACCGGGTGAGGAAATGGTTGCCATGTGTAAGTATCCTTTAACCTGCGCTATTGTGACCGACGCCTGGAGTGATCATTCGGTGGGGCAAGCCCGCCTTATTGCCTCAATTGCCCGTTTTGCTCGCTCCGTCGGAATTCCCGTCGTATCGACCATAGGGCCCTTCTATTCCGACTTAACGACTGTTTTCCGGTCAAAATTAAATCGTCCGCCTGATAAAATTCCGCCTCTTCGCTTTGTCCATCGGCACGTCCTCCGCCGCGACCCATGACCCCTATCTCCGCTCCCGACGCTCATAGCAGCCTCAACGACTGGCTGGCCTACCTGGAATCGATCCATCCGCAGGCCATGGAGCTGGGCTTGGAACGCGTGGCTCGGGTCGCGCAGACGCTCGAGCTGCGCTTGCCCATGGTCCGATTCGTGGTGGGCGGCACCAACGGCAAGGGATCGACCTGCGCCATGCTGGAGGCGATGCTGCTGGCGGCGGGTTACAAAGTCGGCTTATACACATCGCCCCATCTGATCGACTTCAACGAACGCGCCCGCATCAACGGCACGGTGGCCTCGGATGCCGAGCTGACCACGCATTTCGCCCGGGTCGAGGCAGCACGCCAGGACGTGTCGCTCACGTATTTCGAGTTCAGCACGCTGGCCATCCTGTCGCTGTTCGATGCCGCAGGGCTCGACGCCGTCGTACTGGAAGTCGGACTCGGCGGGCGTCTGGATGCCGTCAATATCGTCGATGCAGATGTCGCCATCGTGACCAGCGTCGATATCGACCATGCCGACTGGCTGGGCGATACGCGCGAAGCCATCGGTTTCGAGAAAGCCCACATCTTCCGCAGCCAGCGGCCGGCCATCTGTAGCGATCCGGTCCCCCCGGCGTCGCTCCTGGCCCATGCGCAGGCTATCGGCGCCGACCTGTGGTTGTTCGGCAAGGACTTCAATTATTCCGGCGACCGCCAGCAGTGGGCCTATGGCGGTCGAGGCCAGCGCCGCAATGCCTTGGCCTATCCCGCGCTGCGCGGCGCCAACCAATTGCTGAACGCGTCGGCAGCCCTGGCGGCGCTGGAGGCCGTGCGCGACCGGTTGCCGGTGCCGCAGCAGGCGGTGCGTCTGGGCTTGTCGCAGGCGGCCTTGCCGGGGCGCTTTCAGATCATACCGGGGCAACCCACCGTCATTCTGGACGTCGCACACAACCCACATGCCGCCGCCGTGCTGGCGCAAAACCTGGACAACATGGGGTTTCATCCCTACACCTACGCGGTCGTCGGCATGCTGTCTGACAAAGATGCCGCCGGCGTGGCGGCCAAGTTCGGCGACCGCATCGACCATTGGTTCTGCGCCGATCTTTCTGGCCCTCGCGCCTTGCAAGGCAAGGTATTGGCCGAGCGCATCGCCCGTGCGCTGCCTGGTGCCAGATCTGCCTGCGACGAATCCTTGTTCAGTACCCACGCCGACCCGGCACAGGCGTTTGCTGCGGCGCGCGAACGAGCGAGCGAGAATGATAGAATCGTCGTGTTCGGTTCGTTTCTTACAGTTGCTTCGGTTTTACAAGCGCTCGGACGCTCGGTCTAGTGCGGCGCAGCGGGCACACGGACCCCAGGAAAGGACACAATGGCTTGGTTCAGTCGTAAAGAAAGCGCACCGGCCGGTCGCGGCAGGCCGATGATTTCCAGCGAGGCCCAGGCGGCCGAGTTGCGCGCTCGGGCACGCCGTCGCCTGGTGGGTGCCATTGTCTTGGTGCTCATGGCGGTCGTGGTGCTGCCCATGATGCTCAACCCCGAACCGGATCGCGTCGCCGAAGACGTTCCCATACGACTGCCTGAGCCGGTGCAGACGGCGGCTCCGATGGCCGTGGCGCCGCCCATGGCTCAGCCCGATGTGCAGCCGGCACCGGGCGTCGATCTGAATGTCGCGGGTGTGCCGCCTCCGCCGCCGCTGTCCAGCGCGCCGGCCGGTCATGCAGCCGGCCAGCAGATCGTTCCGCCGCCGCCGTTGGTCGCCGCCACCACGCCGCCCCAGCCCGATGTGCCCGCGGTCAAACCCGAACCGAAGCCCGCCACGACCAAACCCGCGGCACCGACGCGTTCCGACGATGGGGCACGCGCCATTGCGCTGCTGGAAGGCCGCGATCCGGCGTCTGCCGCGCAAGCGCGTCCCGCAGAAAAGGGCAATTTCGTGTTGCAGATCGCGTCCTATTCCGCGCGTGGCGATGCCGATGGGCGGCGCGAGAAGCTGCATGCCGCAGGCGTGACCAACGCCTTCGTTCAGGCGGCGACGATCAGCGGAAAGGAACAGTACCGCCTGCGCGTCGGGCCGTTCCCCTCGCGGGATGCCGCTCAAGCCGCGCAAGCGCGGCTGCGCACGCTGGGCTATGACAACGGCTTTATCGCTGCGCAGTAGTGACCGGTTTCGATTTCGTCGTCTTGGCGATCCTGGCCGTGTCGTGCGTGCTGGGACTGATCCGAGGATTGCTCAAGGAAGTGCTGTCGCTGATGGCTTACGGGCTGGCGTTCGTGGCGGCGATCTGGTGGGGGCCGCTGGTCCATGTGTGGCTGGCGGCCTGGATCGAGACGCCGCTGCTGCGCATGGGTGTTGCCTATGCGGCCGTATTCATCGTCGTGCTGCTGGGGGTCGGGCTGGTGAACATGACCTTGTCGGCCTTGATCAAATCGACCGGACTGTCTCCCGCCGACCATGGTTTGGGCGGTGTGTTCGGCCTGTTGCGCGGTCTGCTGTTCATTCTGGTGCTGGTGGTATTGGCAGGCTATACACCGATGCCCAAAGAGCCGTGGTGGCGCGAGGCCATGTTCTCGCCTTCGGCCGAGCGTGCGGTTCAACATATCAAGGCGTGGCTGCCGCCTGAAGCAGCAGCCTGGTTGCCGTACCCCGCCGGGGCCGACGTCAACCGCGACGCAGTCATCAATGCGCAGTAATCAATAAACAGGGAATTACCATGTGTGGAATCGTAGGGGTCATCGGGCGCGGGCCGGTCAACCAGTTGCTCTATGACAGCCTGCTGCTGTTGCAGCATCGCGGCCAGGACGCGGCGGGTATCGCCACATCGCAGGACAATCACTTCAACATGTTCAAGGCCCACGGCCAGGTGCGCGATGTCTTTCGCACCCGCAACATGCGTTCCTTGCCCGGAACCAGCGGCGTGGGTCAGGTGCGTTACGCGACTGCCGGTTCCAGCGTGTCCGAAGAAGAGGCGCAGCCGTTCTACGTGAACGCACCGTTCGGCATCATGTTCGCCCATAACGGCAACCTGACCAATTGGCGCGAGTTGCGCGAATCGCTGTTCCGTGTCGATCGCCGTCACATCAACACCAACTCCGATTCCGAAGTGTTGTTGAACGTGCTGGCCCACGAGCTGCAATCGGCGGCCAATGGGATTTCGCTGGATAACGACGCGATCTTCCGTGCGGTCTCGGCGGTTCATCGCCGGGTGAAAGGCGGTTACGCCGTGGTCGCCCAGATCGCCGGTTACGGGCTGTTGGCGTTTCGTGACCCTAACGGCATCCGCCCGCTGTGTATTGGCCGTCAGGAGACGGCAGAGGGCGTCGAATGGATGGTCGCCTCGGAGTCGGTCGCGCTCGAAGGCAGCGGGTTTACTTTCGTTCGCGACGTCCAGCCCGGCGAGGGCATATTCGTCGACCTGGATGGCAATTTCGACAGCCGCCAATGCGCCGACAATCCGCAGGTGACGCCGTGTATTTTTGAATACGTGTATTTTGCCCGGCCCGATTCGCTGATCGACGGCGTTTCGGTGTACGACGCGCGTTTGCGCATGGGCGAGTATCTGGCCGACAAGGTGGCGCGCGAACTGCGTCTGGGCGATATCGACGTCGTCATGCCGATTCCCGACTCGTCGCGTCCGGCCGCCATGCAACTGGCGGCGCGCCTGAATCTGGACTATCGCGAAGGCTTGATCAAGAATCGCTATGTCGGCCGGACCTTCATCATGCCGGGGCAGGCGGTTCGTCGTAAATCCGTGCGCCAGAAATTAAACGCCATCAGCCGCGAGTTTCAAGGCAAGAACGTGCTGTTGGTCGACGACTCGATCGTGCGCGGTACCACCAGCCGCGAGATCGTCGATATGGCACGCGCAGCGGGCGCCAACAAGGTGTTTTTCGCATCGGCCGCGCCGCCGGTGCGTTTCCCGAACGTCTACGGTATCGACATGCCGACTCAAAGCGAGCTGATCGCCACGGGTCGCACCGATCAGCAGATCGCCGAGACCATCGGTGCCGATGCATTGGTCTATCAGGATCTGGCCGATATGCAGCAAGCGGTGCGCGACCTGAATCCGTCCATCAAGCGCTTCGAGGCATCGTGCTTCGACGGCGACTATGTGACGGGCGACATCACGCCCGAATACCTGGCCCGCCTGGGTCAGTCACGCGAGGGCGTGGCCGAGGACGACAAGCCCAGCGGACTTCAGTTCAACATGGGCCACGCCGCGAACGGTATGTGAGCATCAGGCTGCGGGCCGCAAGGCGGCTCGCAGCAGCAGGGCAGCCAATGCGAAGAACAGGCCCAGGCTCCAGAACACGTATTCGACGCCCAGTAATTCGACCTGCGCCTCCATGCATCCGGCCATGATGCCAAAAATGGCCGGCATGGCGCTGTCCAGGCCGCTTTGCACCATGAAGCGGTCGGCAAATGTCTGATCGCACGAAAACAGGTGTGCAGCGACGGTGTGCTGATACCAGGCGGCGGCCATGCCGCCCACGGCGAGCAGTGCGCCCACGCCCGCCGCGCCACGCGCCCGCCGGTTTTTACCCATCGCGCCGATCAGGCAGACGACACCCAATATCACGAAGATCAGGCGCTGCAATACACACCATGCGCAAGGCGGCATGTCGTACGCATGCTGCGAGATCAGGGCGGCACCGACTGCGATAAAGCACAGGGATGAGCAGATATACAGCAAACTTTGGCGGGCGTCGGCGGTCATGGGAATGGGTTTGGCGTGGGTTCAGGTGTAAGCAGCGGCTCGGGTATCCGCCGCCAGAGTGTCGAGAATATCGCGTTCGAACTGCATTTGGGTGCGCGGGCGCTGCAAGGCTTCACCTTCGATGATGAAAACGTCTTCGACCCGATCACCCAGGGTCATAATCTTAGCCATGCGGACGTTGACCCGGTGATCGCGCATCACCCGAGCCATCGCGTGCAACAGGCCCGAGCGATCGGTGGCCACGATCGACAATCGCCAGGATCGACCGTCTTCGTCGGGTTGCAAGATGATCTGCGGGCGTACCGGGAACAGTTTCGAGCGGCGCGATTGGCGTGAGCGTCGGAAGTGTTCGGTTTTATGCCCGTCGGTCGAGGTCTGGTCGTCGGCGGGCCTCAAGCGATCGCTCAGTTCATGCTCGATCAGGCTGGCCTGCGCGCGCAGTTCGGTAACGCCTTCCGGTGGCAGCACGATGAAACTGTCCAGCGCATAACCATGACGAGTCGTGTGAATACGCGCATCCTGGACACTGAAACTGCGGGCGTCGAAGAAACCGCAAATCGTCATGAACAAATCAGGGACGTCGCGGGTGTACACCATGATTTGCAGCCCTTCTCCCTGATCGGTGGTCCGTGCGCGAACCACGGCGGCCTCGGGATTGGGCTGGTAATACAGGTGGCGCGTGTGCCAGGCGATGTCGGCGCTATCGTGGCGCAGAAAATAGGCGACGTCCAGTTGACGCCAGAACGCTTCGCGCGAGTCGTCGCGCAATCCGGCCAGGCGAGTCAATCGGATCGCCTCGTTTTTGCGTTCGTTCAGTACCGTACCCGTGTCGGGCCGTTGCCCGCCCAAGGCCGACAGCGTCAGTTTATAAAGATCCTCCAGCAGCTTGCCTTTCCAGGCGTTCCAGACTTTAGGGCTGGTGCCGCGAATATCGGCCACCGTCAGCAGATACAGCGCGGTCAACCGGCGTTCCGAACCCACCAAGGCCGCAAAACTGCTGATGACTTCCGGATTGGACAGGTCTTTCTTTTGCGCGACAGTGGACATGGCCAGGTGTTGGCGCACCAGAAACTCGACCAGCTCGGCGTCTTCGCGCTCCAGTGCGTGTTCGGCGGCAAATCGTCTGACGTCGCGGGCACCCAACTCCGAATGATCGCCGCCGCGTCCCTTGGCGATGTCGTGGAACAAGCCCGCGACATACAGCAGCCAATGGCGGTCGAAGTCGGCCATCAATTGGCTGGCCAGCGGATATTCCTGCGCGTGTTCGGGCATCGAAAAGCGGCGCAGGTTGCGAATCACGGCCAGGGTGTGTTGATCGACCGTATAGACGTGAAACAAGTCGTGCTGCATCTGGCCGACGATTCGACGAAACACCGGCAAATAGCGTGGCAGCACGTTGAGCATGTTCATCCGTCGCAGCTCATGCACGATGCCGCGCGGCTGTTGCAGGATTTGCAGGAACAGGCGCCGATTCACCGGATTACGGCGAAACTGGCTATCGATCCGGTCGCGTGCATGCCAGATCGCCCGCTGGGTGCGCGCCGTCATTCCCGTGAGTTCGGGGTGCTGCTGCATGACCAGGAATGCGCGCAGCAAGAGCGTGGGATTGCGCTCGAAGGCATCGTCGCGCTGAATATCCAGCTTGTCGTTGACGTTGCAGAACTCGTCGTCCAGCGCCTTCATGGGCCCAGGCGGTCGCGGGAAAACCCGCTCTTCCATGTTCTGAACCAGGATGGTGTTGAGTTGGTTGACCAAACGCGCCGCCCAGTAATAGCGTTGCATCATGATCTCGCTCGCCCTGCGCGTGGCGGTGGCGACCAAGCCATAGGCTTGTGCCAGGCCGGGTTGCAGGTCGAACAGCACGCGGTCTTCGCGTCGCCGGGCCAGCAGGTGCAATTCGATACGCAGGCGCTTGAAGGCCTGTTCGGCGCGCCGTAAGTCGCGCGCCTCCTGGCCCGTCAGCACGCCTTGCTGCGCGATTTCGCGCCACGACTGGCCCAGGCCCGTGGCGCGTGCCATCCACATGATGACCTGCAAGTCGCGCAAACCGCCGGGCGACTCCTTGCAGTTGGGTTCGAGCGAATAGGGCGTGTCGTGGTAGCGGGCATGGCGCTGCTGCATCTCGACCAGCTTGGCTTCGAAAAACAGGGCAGGATCCATGCGAGCCCGCATTGCAGATTCGAATGTTCGCATCAGGCTTCGGCTGCCCGCCAGCCAGCGTGACTCCAGCAACGCGGTCTCGACGGTAATGTCGGCTTCGGCCTCGGCTTCGCATTCTGCAACCGTGCGTACGCTGTGGCCGGGCTCCAAGCCCAGATCCCATAGCGCGGCGACGAAGCTCGCGATGGCCTGCTCGCAGGCTGCACCGGCCACGCGCGGCAGGATGATCAGCAGATCGACGTCGGAATATGGGTAGAGCTCGCCCCGCCCATAACCGCCCACGGCAGCCAGCGTGGCACCGGCAGGCAAGGGATGGTGGCGAACCAGATCGCGCAGGGTTGCATCGACGGCCCGGCGCAACTCGATGAGCAATGCGTCGGGTCGCAGATCCGTTCGAAACTGCGCGATAGCGGCGTCGCGGCGCGCGGCCAATGTGCGCCTCAGATCAATCAAGGTGTCGGCTGTCATGGCGGTCCATTGGCAGGCGCGGCGGCCCGGACAGGGTTATGCGGCAGGGATGGCAACCGGTGTGGTGATGAATGCCGGTGGCGGCTGCACGCCGGGCGAGACCGTCAGCACCTCATAACCGGTGTCGGTGACCAATACCGCGTGTTCCCATTGCGCCGACAGGCTGCGGTCGCGCGTGACCACCGACCAGCCATCGGGCAGTTGCTTGATTTCGCGGCGTCCGGCATTGATCATCGGTTCGATCGTGAAGATCATGCCGGGCACCAGTTTCACGCCCGTGCCCGGACGGCCATAGTGCAGCACCTGGGGATCTTGGTGAAACTGTCGGCCCACGCCATGGCCGCAGAACTCGCGCACGACAGAGAACCCATTGCCTTCGGCGTGCTTCTGGATGGCGTGACCCACGTCGCCCAGGGTCGAGCCAGGGCGCACCTGATCGATGCCCAGCCACATGCATTCGAAAGTGATGTTGCTCAAGCGGCGCGACAAGATACTTTGTTCGCCGACATAGAACATCCGGCTGGTGTCGCCAAACCAACCATCCAGAATGATGGTGACGTCAATGTTCAGGGAGTCGCCGGCCTGCAACACTTTATTGCCCGGGATGCCATGGCAAATTTGATGATTCACCGAGGTGCAGATCGCGCCGGGGAAGGGCGGATATCCGGGTGGGGCATAGCCGACGGTGGCCGATTTCGCGCCCAGTTCTTCAGTAATGAAGGCCAGGCATCGCTTGTCGAGCTCGCCGGTGGTCACACCGGGCACGACATAAGGCGCGATAAAATCCAGCGTGCGGGCAGCGCCTTGGCAGGCAGCCCGCATTTTGGCGAGATCGGACGGGTCGGTAACAATTCCCATAGGTAACTTGAGCACTCGGTAAAAAGAATAGTAGAATTATAGGCTTTCTTTTGAAAGCGTAAATCGCGCACCCGTGCCACATAAGGGTGTCATCGAGGCTGAACTCCTGCGAGAAGCAGATGCCAGAAGGCAAATGCAATGCAGGCGGATCGGCCGGTGATACGGGCATCGGTGCAAGACCTAACCCTTGGAGAATAGTATGTCCTTGATGCGTGAAATGCTTGAAGCAGGTGTCCACTTCGGTCACCAAACCCGTTACTGGAACCCCAAGATGGCGCCGTTCATCTTCGGTCACCGTAACAAGATCCACATCATCAACCTCGAAAAGACCGTCGTTAAGTACCAGGAAGCGACCAAGGCTATCGAGAAGATCGCTGCCCGCAACGGCAAGATCCTGTTCGTCAGCACCAAGCGCGCTGCACGCGAAATCATCGCTGCCGAAGCCTCGCGCGCCGGCCAGCCTTTCGTCGATGCGCGTTGGCTCGGCGGCATGCTGACCAACTTCAAGACCGTCAAGGCCTCGATCAAGCGCCTGAAGGAAATGGAAGCCGTGATCGCCGAAGGCGGCAACGAGCGCCTGACCAAGAAAGAAGGCCTGCTGTTCGAACGCGAACTGGCCAAGCTGAACACCTCGATCGGCGGCATCAAGGATATGGGCGGTTTGCCCGATGCCATGTTTGTCATCGACGTCGGCTACCATAAGATTGCCATCCAGGAAGCCCGCAAGCTGGGTATTCCGGTGTTCGGTATCGTCGATACCAACCACTCGCCCGACGGCATCGACTACGTCATCCCCGGTAACGACGACTCGGCCAAGGCTATCGCGTTGTACGCCCGTGGTGTCGCAGACGCCGTGTTGGCTGGTCGTGAAAAGGCCATGAATGGCCTGGTCGAAGAGATCGCGCAAGGCGACAGCTCGGAAGAGTTCGTCGAAGTGCAGGACGGCCAAGCTTAAATCGGTCGTAGCAGGCACCTAAGACTTTGCGTGCCCCGCTAGACGGGGCACGTTTTTAACGAAATCTGGAGAAACAATGGCTGCAATTACCGCTGCGTTGGTCAAAGAGCTGCGCGAGAAAACCGACGCGCCCATGATGGAGTGCAAGAAAGCACTGACCGAAGCCGACGGCGACCTGGACCGTGCTGAAGAGATTTTGCGCGTCAAATTGGGCAGCAAGGCTGGCAAGGCCGCTTCGCGCGTGACCGCCGAAGGCCTGATCGGTCTGTTCATCTCGGCCGATGCAAAGCAGGGCGCCGTGCTGGAAGTGAACTGCGAGACCGACTTCGTGGCCAAGAACGACGATTTCATCTCGTTCGTCAACGGCACCGCCGAATTGGCCGCCACCAGTGGCGCTGCCGATGTGGCTGCCTTGAGCGCACTGCCCCTGGGCACCGGCACGGTTGAAACGACCCGTACCGATCTGGTCGGCAAGATTGGCGAGAACATGACGGTGCGTCGCTTCAAGCGCATCGAAACGACTCACAAGTTGGCCAGCTACGTCCACAGCGGTCGTATCGGCGTGCTGGTCGAGTTCTCGGGTGACGATGAGCTCGGTAAGGATCTGGCCATGCACATCGCCGCGACCAAGCCCCGCGCATTGAACAGTGAAGGCGTGCCGGCCGAAGACATCGCCAAGGAACGTTCGGTTGCCGAACTGAAGGCTGCCGAATCGGGCAAGCCGGCCGACATCGTCGCCAAGATGGTCGAAGGCTCGATCGCCAAATACCTGAAGGAAGTTGCGCTGATCTCGCAGCCGTTTGTCAAGAACGACAAGCAGACGATCGAGCAACTGCTGAAAGAGAAGGGCGCCACGATCCACCAATTCGTGCTGTACGTGGTTGGTGAAGGCATCGAGAAGAAGGTCGACGACTTCGCAGCCGAAGTGGCCGCCATGTCCGCCGCCGGTCGCGCCTAAGTTTTGCTGTACATTGGGCCGGAGCCGGGCGGCAAGCCTGGCCCGGCCCGTTCGTTTTACTCGTTTCACTTTTTCGTCGGCATCAGCTCAAGGAACCTATTATGGTCAAAGCTTATAAACGGGTCTTGCTCAAACTGTCCGGCGAAGCGCTGATGGGCGATGATGCTTTCGGCATCAACCGCAGCACCATCGTGCGTATGACCGAAGAAGTCGCCGAAGTGGCGACCCTGGGCGTCGAATTGGCCATCGTCATCGGGGGGGGCAACATTTTCCGTGGCGTCGCGCCCGGTGCGCAGGGCATGGACCGCGCCACTGCCGACTACATGGGCATGATGGCCACCATCATGAACGCTCTGGCCTTGCAAGATGCGCTCAAGCACCGCGGCATCGACAGCCGGGTGCAGTCGGCCTTGAACATCGAGCAGGTCGTCGAGCCTTACATCCGACCCAAAGCACTGCGCTACCTCGAAGAGGGGCGCGTGGTGATTTTCGCTGCCGGTACCGGTAACCCGTTCTTTACCACCGACACCGCCGCTGCCTTGCGCGGTGCCGAAATCGGCGCCGAAATCGTACTGAAAGCCACCAAGGTCGATGGCATTTACAGTGCCGATCCCAATAAAGACCCGGAAGCGACGCGCTACGGCCGCATCAGCTTCGACGAGGTCATCAGCCGCCGTCTGGAAGTCATGGACGCCACTGCATTCGCTCTGTGCCGCGACCAGAAATTGCCGATCAAGGTGTTCTCGATCAACAAGGCCGGCGCCCTCAAGCGCGCCGTGATGGGCGAAGACGAAGGCACCCTGGTGCACGTCTGACAACAAGGAAATAGATATGAGCGTCGCAGAGATCAAGAAATCAGCCGAGTCGCGCATGAGCAAGTCGCTCGAGCAGCTTCGGTCCAACCTGTCGAAGATCCGCACGGGCCGCGCCCACGCTGGCATCCTCGAGCACGTCAACGTCGAATACTACGGTTCGCCCGTGCCCCTGAGCCAGGTCGCCAACTTGAACTTGGTTGATGCGCGCACGATCAGCGTTCAGCCTTACGAGAAGCACATGGCCGGCCCGATCGAGAAGGCGATCCGCGAATCGGATCTGGGTCTGAACCCGATTTCGATGGGTGAGACCATTCGGGTGCCGATGCCCGCCTTGACCGAAGAGCGCCGCCGCGATCTGACCAAAGTCGTTCGCAGCGAAGGCGAAGATGCCAAGATCGCCGTGCGCAACCTGCGTCGCGATGGCAACGAAAGCCTCAAGAAGTTGGTCAAGGACAAGGAAATCTCGGAAGACGACGAGCGCCGTGCGCAAGACGACATCCAGAAGCTGACCGACCGCTGTGTGACCGACATCGACAAGATGGTCACTCAGAAAGAAGCCGAGATCATGACGGTGTGACCGTCACTCGAATGTCGAGTTCTACTCAAGCTGTACCTGTTACGGGCGCGATTCCACGGCACGTCGCCATCATCATGGATGGCAACGGTCGCTGGGCGCAGGCTCGACGCCGTCCTCGCACCATGGGCCATACCCGGGGTGTGCAGGCGGTCCGCGACGTCGCGCGTGCATGCGTGCAGAACGGCGTCGAATATCTGACATTGTTCGCCTTCAGCTCCGAAAACTGGCGCCGTCCCGCCGACGAGGTCGGCCTGCTGATGCGCCTGTTCGTGCGGGCGCTGGAGCGCGAGGTCGCCACTTTGGCCAAGCAGGGCGTGCGGCTGCGGGTGGTAGGCGATTTGAGCGCCTTCGATGCGAAACTACAGGCCCTGATTCAGCACGCGCAGGCGCAGACCGAGCACAACACTCGTCTGGTGCTGACGATCGCCGCCAACTATGGCGGCCGTTGGGATATTTTGCAGGCCACCCGTGCCATGCTGGCCGACCGGCCCGAGCTGGCCGCGCGCCCCTCGGACATCACTGAGTCGTCGCTCAGTCCTTACCTGAGCATGGCCTGGGCGCCAGAGCCGGATCTCTTTATCCGAACCGGTGGCGAGCAACGGATCTCCAATTTCCTGGTTTGGCAATTGGCCTACACTGAGCTGTACTTTACCGATCAGTATTGGCCGGATTTCGACGAGCAAGCCTTGGGCGCGGCGTTCGACTGGTACGGAACGCGAGAGCGCCGTTTCGGGCGAACCAGCGCGCAGGTTCATGCGAGTGCGCGCCCGTCCGCGCAAGCGTAACCCGTCGATCGCCACCGGCTAACCGCTCAAGGAGCACACCATCATGTTGCGGCAACGCGTTATCACCGCCATCGTTTTGTTGCTCGCCGTGGCGGGCACACTGGCGGTCGATGCCGACTGGCCGTTCCTGATGTTGTTGGCACTGGCTTGTGGGTGTACTGCATGGGAGTGGTTGCGCTTGACCTTGCCGACAGGGCTTCGGTCGTCGGTTGCGCCGATCGCGGGCGTCGTGGTGTTCGGCCTGTGCGCCGGGCTGATCTCTGCCTGGACCGGCCCGGACAGCGTGTTCGGGCGCGGTATGCCCGTAGTTTGGGTGGACGGCCTGCTGTTCGTCGTGGCAGCCATGTGGTTGGTGGGGGCTTTGCCGGCTGTATTGCGTGGCCGGGCCGATGCGCCTGCTGCCAGCGTGCTGTGGTCGGTCTTCGGTTTAGCGGCGCCCCTCGCTGCGTGGTTGGCGCTAGCCATCATGGTGTTGCAGTGGTCGGCTTGGTTTGCTGTCACCTTGCTGATTACCGTCTGGGTGGCCGACATCGCCGCCTATTTCGTTGGTAAATCCATTGGACGACATAAATTGGCACCGCGCGTCAGTCCCGGCAAAACCTGGGAAGGTGCGGCGGCAGGTGTCGTGGGTGCGATTGCGTGGTTGGGTTTGAGTGCGGCGAGCTGGTCCGATTCGTTCGGCCGCGCCGTGGTCGAGCGTCTTGGCTTGGGCGCTGCGCTGGTGGTGTTTGCGTTGCTGGGTGCCTTGTCCATCGCTGGCGACTTGTTCGAATCGCTGCTCAAGCGGCGGGCCGGCCAGAAAGATTCCAGCCAATTGCTGCCCGGCCACGGCGGGGTATACGACCGTATCGACGCCATTTTGCCGGTCGCCGTATTTGGCATGGCGGTGTTGGTGGCCAGCGCCATGATGGGGGTGGCATGAGTCGGGTACAGCGCATCGTGGTATTGGGCTCGACCGGCTCCATAGGCGTCAGCACGCTGGACGTCGTCTCCCGTCACCCCGATCGCTTTGCGGTTCACGCGCTGTCTGCGCACACTCAGATGGACGCGCTGGCCGTGCAGGCGGGGCAATGTGGTGCCCGCATCGTGATCGTTCCCGACGATGCCGCGCGTGGGCGCTTCATGGCGGCGTGGTCTTCGGTAGCCCCTTTGCCAGAGATCAGGGTAGGGGTCCAGGCCCTGGCCGATACCGCCGCCGAATCCGATTGCGGCGTGGTCATGGCCGCCATCGTCGGTGCGGCCGGATTGCCCTCGGCCCTGGCCGCCGCCCGGGCAGGCAAACGCGTGCTGCTGGCCAACAAGGAAGCCCTGGTGGCTGCGGGCACACTGTTCATGAAGGCTGTTCGCGAGAACGGTGCCGAACTGCTGCCTATCGACAGCGAGCATAATGCGATTTTTCAGTGCCTGCCGCAGGGTGTCCGCGCCCATGTGCCCAGTGCGCCGGCGCCGGGGGTCGAACGACTCATCCTGACGGCTTCCGGTGGACCGTTCCGCTCGGCCGATCCAGCGGGGCTCCACGCCGTCACGCCCGAGCAGGCTTGCGCGCATCCGAATTGGTCGATGGGTCGCAAGATATCGGTCGATTCGGCCACCATGCTGAACAAGGGCCTGGAGGTGATCGAGGCGCATTGGCTGTTCGCCATGCCCGCCGAGCGCATCGAGGTATTGATCCATCCGCAAAGCGTGGTGCATTCGATGGTGCGCTATACCGACGGTTCCGTCTTGGCGCAGTTGGGTGCCCCCGATATGCGTACGCCTATTGCCTATGGCTTGGGCTTTCCCGAGCGCCTGGCCAGCGGCGTCGATATCCTCGATCTGGCGCGCGTGGGCCGGCTCGACTTCGAAACACCCGATCTGAAGCGTTTTCCCTGCCTGGGTTTGTCTTTTGACGCGTTGCGTGCCGGACAAGGGGCCTGCATCGTGCTGAACGCCGTCAATGAGGTCGCGGTGGCGGCTTTCCTGGCGCGCCAGCTTTCTTTCACGGCGATTGCTGAGCAATTGGCCGATTCGCTCGACTGGTATGCCGGGCAGGCGCACGATGCATTCGATTCATTGACCGATGTCCTGGCCCTGGACTCGGCCGCCCGACAATGGGCAAATCAGCAGTGTCAGGCCCAGGCCGCCTGATTTCCCGGAGCGCCCCCGCATCATGATATTCACTTTGCTCGCCTTTCTGGTCGCCTTGGGCCTGCTGATCACCTTTCACGAGCTGGGACACTACAGCGTCGCGCGTTGGTGTGGCGTGCGCGTATTGCGCTTCTCGGTAGGTTTCGGCCCGGTCCTGTTCCGACGCATCGACCGACAGGGCACGGAATGGGCCGTGTCGGCCTTGCCCCTGGGCGGCTACGTCAAGATGCAGGACGATCCGCCGCCCCAGGCGACGCCGCAACAGCGGGCCGAGTCGTTCAATCTTCAACCCGTGGGTCGCCGCATGGCGATCGTTGCGGCCGGGCCGATTTTCAACCTGGTGCTCGCGGTCGCCTTGTATGCAGGTTTGAATATCGCTGGAACGGAAGAGCCCGCAGCCGTGCTGGCGCAACCTGCTGTCAATACGCCCGCCGCTGCTGCCGGTTTGAATCGGGGCGATCGCATCGTCGCGGTCGACGACGTCGAAGTCGCTTCCTGGAACGATGCCCGCTGGCGCTTGCTGGATCGCGCCACGCAAGGTGGCCAGTCGCAGCTGACGGTGCAGACCCAGGACGGCAAGACGGTCGCGCGCAGCTTGAATCTGCCCGCGCCTCAACCGGGCGCTGACGAGATGGATCGGGACCCACTGATCGATTCCGGCCTGGCATTGTCGGTTCCCAATCCGACGGTCAGAAGCGTCGTGGCCGGTTCGGCCGGCGAGCGCGACGGCTTACGCGCAGGCGACCGCATTACCCGAGTGGCAGACGTCCAGCAGCCCGATACCCGCGAACTGATCGAAATCATTCAACACCATGGCGATCTGCCGCTGACCCTCTCCGTGCTGCGCGACGGTGCATCGATTCAGCTTACCGCAGTACCGCAGTCCGAACAGGTCGCTGGTCGGCAGATCGGTCGCCTGGGCGTGCAACTGGGTGGTGACATCGAGCGTGTGACCGTTCGCTACGGAGTTGGCGAAAGCATTTGGCGCGGCGCGTTGCGCACCGGCGAGACGGCGTGGTTTTCCTTGAAAATGATGGGACGCATGCTGACGGGCGAGGTCTCGTGGCGCAATATCAGCGGCCCGATCACCATCGCCGATTACGCGGGCCAGACCGCCCGCATCGGCATCGCGGCCTATGTCGCCTACCTGGCGCTGATCAGCATCAGCCTGGGTGTCTTGAACCTGCTTCCCATTCCAATGCTCGACGGCGGCCATCTGCTGTACTATCTCATCGAAATCGTGCGCGGCAAACCGCTCTCGGATCGGTGGCTGGCTTTCGGGCAACGCATCGGCCTGACCATGCTGGCGATGCTGATGGGCTTGGCTTTTTTCAACGACTTCGCCCGCCAATTGGGCTGAAGTCGCACCGTCGGCGGCCGAGCCCGCCGTACACTTGTCGCAATTCGTAAGACCGAGGATAGTCTAGGATGTCTTTTCGCCGGATTTTCAACCCCAAGCGTGGGGCCTTGTCCAGTTTGGTGGGTGCATTGCTGTTGCCCGCATTCGCTCATGCGTTCCAACCCTTCGTGGTCAAGGACATCCGGGTAGAAGGTATTCAGCGTACCGACGCTGGCACGGTCTTCGGCTATATGCCGGTCAAGGTCGGCCAACCCTTTACCGAACAAGAGGCGGCCGAAGCCATTCGCCGCCTGTATGCCACCGGCTTTTTCAGCGACGTGCGCATCCAGACCGAGAACAACGTGGTGGTCGTGGTCGTGCAGGAACGCCCCACCATCGCTTCGGTCAATTTCAACGGCATGCGCGAGTTCGACTCCAAAGCCATCATCACCTCGCTACGCCAGGTGGGTTTCGGCGAAGGTCGCATCTTCGATCAATCAATGCTCGAACGCGCCGAACTCGAACTCAAGCAACAGTATCTGGCCAAAGGCAAATACGGTGTCGAGGTGACCTCCACCGTCACGCCTTTGCCACGTAACCGCGTGGGCGTCAGCTTCGACGTGTTCGAAGGCGACGTGGCCAAGATCCGGGAAATCCGTTTCGTCGGTAACAAGGCGTTCTCACAGAGCGACCTGGAATCGGAAATGAACCTCACCACGCCGGGCTGGCTGACGTGGTATACAAACACCGACAAATACTCGCGCGAGAAGCTCGAAGGCGACATCGATCGTCTGCGTACGTTCTACCTCGATCGCGGCTATCTCGAATTTACCGTCGAACCGCCCCAAGTCACCATTTCGCCCGATCGCAAAGACATCTTCATCACCGTCACGATCAACGAGGGCGAGCCCTACACGGTGCGCAGCGTCAAGCTGGCCGGCAACCTGCTCGGTCTGGACAGCGAGATTCAAAAGCTGGTTCAGGTTCAGGCAGGCGACACGTTCTCCTCCACCAACACCAACAACACCGTCAAGGCGATCACCGATTACCTGGGTGAGCTGGGCTATGCCTTCGCCAACGTCAATCCCAACCCACAACTGGATCGTGCCAAGCACGAGGCCGATTTGACGTTTTATGTCGATCCCAGCCGCCGGGTGTACGTTCGCCGTATTCAAGTGGGGGGCAACACCCGCACGCGTGACGAAGTGATTCGTCGCGAAATGCGCCAGCAAGAAGCCGCTTGGTACGACGCGGGCGATATCCGCACTTCGCGTGACCGTGTCGACCGCTTGGGCTTTTTCAACGAGGTGAACGTTCAGACCGAGCCGGTGCCGGGCTCGCCCGACCAGGTGGACGTGAACGTCGATGTCAAGGAAAAACCCACCGGCATGATCAACCTGGGCGTGGGCTACGGCTCGGCCGACCGGGCGATTCTGTCGGCCGGTATCAGTGAAGATAACGTATTCGGCAGCGGCGACAACCTGACGCTGAGCTTCAACACCAGCAAGCGCAGCCGTTCGGCCGTGCTGTCGCATACCAATCCGTACTTCACGCGCGATGGCATCAGCCGCACCTCGTCGCTGTACTACCGCCAGACCGAACCTTTCCTGCGCAACGAAGGCGATTACCGCGTTCGCGCAATCGGCTTGGGCACCAACTTCAGTATCCCGATCACCGAGTTCCAGCGCATCACGCTGGGCGGTACGTTCGAGAACAACCGCATCACCACCTACAACAACTCGCCCTTGCTGTACGAGCGTTTCGTCAAGGATTTCGGCGATAGCGCGAATGCGCTGATCGGTAACATCGGCTGGCGTAACGACACCCGCGATAGCGCCTTGGCGCCGACCCGCGGCTCCTACACCAGCCTGTCGGCCGATATTTCGACGATGGATTTGCAGTACTACCTGTTCAGCGGCAATCAGCAGTACTACCTGCCGCTGGGTAAGTCGTATACGCTGGCGTTCAACGGTCTTGCCGACTACGGTCGCAGCTATGGCAGCAAGCCCTATCCGGTCATCAAGAACGTGTATGCCGGCGGTATCGGCACCGTCCGCGGTTACGACGGCGCTTCGCTGGGTCCGCGCGACCCGCGTACCGGTGACTACATGGGCGGTACGCGCCGTCTGGTGGCTAACGTTCAGCTGTATCTGCCGTTCCCCGGTGCCTCGCGCGATCGCACGCTGCGTTGGTTCTTGTTCAGCGATGCCGGTCAGGTGGCAGGCGGCAACGGCCTGGGTTGCACCAAGGGTCGCGACAACGAATCGAAAGATCCTTGCGGCTGGCGCTATTCGGCTGGTGTGGGTCTGTCGTGGCAATCGCCGCTGGGCCCCTTGCAACTGTCCTACGGCCGGGCGCTCAACAAGCAACCGGGCGACGATACCCAGGCATTCCAGTTCCAGATCGGTACCGCATTCTAAATGTGTACCGGGACGCCCGGTACGGTGAAGCATTCTTTGCTTTTCATAACAATTCAGGCAGGACGCCGGCGCTCGCGCCGGTGCATACGCCATAAATAGTGGCACAATACGATCTTTGTCCGACCACCCGAAGGTGAGCTCTACATGATGGATTTTGTAGTCAATACGTCTATTCCCTCCTGCGGCCAGCGCTTGGCAAGCCGCGCACGCACGCTGGCGCTCGCTTCGACTCTGGCACTGGGCTCGATCGCTGCGGCGTTGCCTGTGCAAGCTCAGGCTCAGGGCAGCAAGGTCGGTTTCGTGAACACTGATCGAATCCTGCGTGAATCGGGCCCTGCCAAGGCGGCCCAAGCCAAGCTGGACGCCGAGTTCAAGCCGCGCGAAAGCAAGGTTCAGTCGATGCAGAAGAACGCGGGAACACTGGCCGCCAACCTCGAGCGCGACCGCGCCACTCTCAGCCAGAGCGAAGGTGCAAAACGCGATCGGGCCGTCACCCTGGCCGGACAGCAATTCGAGAACGAAGCGCGTGCCTTGCGTGACGATTTCGCGGCGCGTCAGAACGAACTGCTGCAAAGCGTCATCCAGTCGGCCAACGCGGCGATCAAAAAGATCGCTGAGTCGGAAAATTACGATATGGTGATTCAGGATGCCGTGACGGTTAATCCACGTGTCGATATCACCGACAAGGTGATCCAGGCCCTGGGCCGCTGATCGACAGCCATGCCGGTCATCCTGGATGGCGCTCGTGCGCCCCGCCTGGACCAGCTCTTAGACGCCTGCGCGAAACAGGGTGTGATCTGCACGATTACACCCGCGCGCGAAACGATGCCGGCAATTGCCGGCATCGGTACTTTGGCTCATGCTGGCCCGAGCGAAATCAGCTTTTTATCCAATCCTCGCTATCAATCGCAGCTGGCCGCCACGCGCGCAGCCGCCGTGCTGGTCACGCCCGAAGTCGATGCGACGTTGGCCGCCTTGCCCAACCAGCCGGCGTTCTTGCGAGTGGTGTGCAGCCATCCCTACATGGTGTATGCGCTCCTGGCCCGTTGGTTCGACGCCGTGCGCGTCGAGCGCCAGATGGGCATCCAACATCCCAGCGCCGTGATTGCCGACGATGCGTTCGTCGATCCGTCGGCCACGATCGGCGCGCATTGCGTGATCGAATCGGGCGCGCGAATCGAGGCCGGTTGTGTGCTGGGACCGGCGTGCATCGTGGGAGTGGGATCGCAGATCGGGCCGGACAGCCTGCTGCATGCCCGCGTGACGCTCTATCACGGTGTGAAAGTGGGCGCTCGCGCCATCTTGCATAGCGGTGTGGTCCTGGGTGCAGACGGCTTCGGTCTGGCACCCGATCCCCGCGGTGAGGCAGGGGCCTGGTTCAAGATCGCCCAGTTGGGCGGCGTCAGTATCGGCGACGACGTCGAGATCGGTGCCAACACCACGGTCGATCGCGGTGCCTTGGACGACACCACGCTGGCCCATGGCGTGAAGCTCGACAATCAGATCATGGTAGCCCATAACGTTCGTATCGGTGCGCACACCGCCGTTGCGGCTTGCGTCGGCATTGCAGGCTCGACTACCGTGGGTGCGCGCTGCACGATTGGGGGCGCGGCGATGTTGTCTGGCCACATTTCCCTAGCAGACGATGTTCATGTCTCTGGTGGCACGGCAATCACCTCCAACGTGAATCATGCCGGACGCTACACCGGCGTGTATCCTTATGCCGAGCACACTCAGTGGCAGAAAAATGCTGCGGTCGTCCAACAGCTGGCTCAACTGCGTAAGCGGGTGAGGGCGGGCGGCTCGACCGGCGGCCACTCCTGAAACTGGTACGGCCGCGCCTTGGGGCGCCCGTGCCGCGCATCCGCTTCAACTCTCGATCAACCTGTGCTGCGGTTCGTGCGCAGCAACATATTTCAAATCATGCAAAATTCCGTCCCCACGCAACTTGACATCACCCAGATCCTGGCGCGCCTGCCGCATCGGTATCCGATGCTGCTTATCGATCGCGTGTTGGAACTCGAGGTGGGCAAACGCATCAAGGCGATCAAGAACGTCTCCATCAACGAGCCGTTCTTTCAAGGGCACTTTCCGGGTAACCCGGTCATGCCGGGCGTATTGATCGCCGAAGCCATGGCGCAAGCCGCGGCCTTGTTCTCGTTTGCCGACGGCGTGAACGGACAAGAGGGCGGTAAGACGGTTTATTATCTGGTCGGTATCGACAAAGCGCGCTTTCGTCGTCCGGTCGTGCCGGGCGATCAACTCGTCATCGAAGTCAGTGCATCGCGCCTGAGCCGTTCGATGTGCAAGTACGAAGGCAAAGCCACGGTCGATGGCGCAGAGGTCGCCTCTGCTGAACTGATGTGTGCGATTCGCAGCGTGGAAGCTTAAATGACCGGTGTCATCCACCCCACCGCCTTGATCGACCCTGCAGCCGAGCTGGATGCGAGCGTGTCGGTAGGCCCCTACAGCGTCGTCGGCCCGAATGTGCGTATTGCCGCGGGCACCGATATCGGTCCGCATTGCGTGATCGATGGCCATACCGATATCGGACGCAACAACCGGTTCTATCGGTTTTGCTCTATCGGCGGCATGCCGCAGGACAAAAAATACCGCGACGAGTCGACCCGCCTGACCATCGGCGACAGCAATACCGTACGCGAGTACGTCACCCTGAATACCGGTACGGTGCAGGACGGCGGATTGACTTCGGTGGGCGATGACAATTGGATCATGGCGTATGTACACGTCGCGCACGATTGCCATATCGGCAGCCATACCATCCTGGCAAATTCGGTCCAATTGGGTGGCCACGTCACCATGGGCGATTACGCCATCGTGGGTGGACTGACCGGTGTTCACCAGTTTTCCCGCATCGGCGCGCATTGCATGATCGGCGGCAATAGCTCGCTGATGCAAGACGCAATGCCCTATAGCCTGGCTGCGGGTAATCCGTGCGCTCCGGTGGGGATCAATGCCGAGGGATTGCGCCGCCGTGGCTTCACGCCTGAGCAAATCTCCGCTTTGCGCCAAGCCTACAAATTGGTTTATCGGCGCGGTTTGAAGCTGGAAGAAGCCCGCGAGGCGGTGATGGCTTTGCAAAACGAAGTGCCTGATGCGCGCGTGGCCTTGCAGGCGATCGTCGATTTTCTGGGTGTGTCCGGACGAGGGTTGATCCGTCCATGACCCGCCAGATCGCCATGGTCGCAGGCGAACCGTCCGGCGACTTGCTGGCGGGACGCATCATTGCCGGATGCCGTGCGCGCGAATCCGACGCTGTTTTTGCCGGCATCGGTGGCGTGCATATGCAAGCGCAGGGATTCGAGTCCCTGCAAGATATGCATGCACTGACCGTCTTTGGTTATGTCGACGCCTTGAAGCGCATTCCGACGTTGCTGTCGATCTACCGCCAGACCCGCGATCGTTTGCTGCGCGAACGACCTGACGTGTTCGTCGGGATCGACGCGCCGGATTTCAATCTTCGCCTCGAACATGCCTTGCGGCAGTCGGGTGTGCCCACCGTACATTTCGTCGGGCCGTCGATCTGGGCGTGGCGTTATGACCGGATTCACAAGATTCGCGAGTCGGTCTCGCACATGCTGGTCTTGTTTCCGTTCGAAGAAGAAATCTACCGCAAGGAAGGCGTACCTGTCACCTATGTCGGCCATCCCTTGGCCGGTGCTATTGCACTCGAACCTGATCGGGCCGCGGCACGCCGCCGCCTGGATCTGGACCCCGAGGCTCGGGTGCTGGCTATTCTGCCAGGCAGCCGATCGTCGGAAATCCGTACCCTGGCGCCGATGTTCTTACAGGCGGCTCAGAAACTCGTCGCGCGCGACCCCGCACTAGTCTGCATCGTTCCCATGGTGAACGCGGAGCGTCGTGCCGAGTTCGAAGGCATACTGGCCAAGTATCCGGTACGTGGCCTGCGTTGTGTCGCCAGCGACAGCATGCGCCCTGGCTCGTCGTCACCCGTAGCCTGGACCGTCATGGAGGCCAGCTCTGCCGTGCTGGTGGCCAGCGGCACGGCCACCTTGGAAGCCGCGTTGTTCAAACGCCCGATGGTGATTTCCTACATCCTTTCGCCTCTGATGCGGAGAATCATGTCGTGGAAATCCGGTCAGGATCGACCGTATCTGCCTTGGATTGGCTTACCCAACGTACTGGCCCGCGATTTCGTGGTGCCCGAAATCCTTCAAGACGATGTGACGCCCGACGCCTTGGCCGAGGCTACCTGGCGTGCATTGACCGACGACGCTCATCGCGACGAGGTCGAACGTCGATTTACCGAGATTCATCACGCCCTGCTGCGCGACACGCCCGCGCTGGCGGCCCAAGCGATCATGGAGGTGGCCGGTGGCCGCGCATGACGATCTCGATGAGCTGGGCCGCCTGGTGCGCAGCCTGCCGGACGTGATCCCACCGCCGCCGGTGCGTCGATCCCGTCTCGTGGCTGCGGCCAAAGGAAACTCGGTCAAGAACGCGGGGGCGAGACGCCAGAGCGCCAAGGGCTCGACACGTACACTCGATCCTGCGCCGGTCATTCAATGGGAGTTGCCCGACTCGGCCGGGCAGGGCGATATGTTCGGCCACGATGCGCTGTCCGATGTGCTGACCGTCGGCATCGACGAAGCTGGGCGCGGCCCCTTGGCTGGCGCGGTATACGCCGCCGCGGTCATTCTGGACCCGGATCGTCTGATCGAAGGGTTGGCAGACTCGAAAATTCTGAAAGCGGCCGAGCGCGAGCGCCTGGCTTTGCAGATTCAAGCCCAGGCCGTGGCATGGTGTATCGCGCGGGCCGAGGTCGCCGAAATCGACTCGATGAATATCTTACAAGCGACGTTTTTGGCGATGGAACGTGCCATGGCGGGTTTACACGTTCGGCCGCTGTTGGCGCTGGTCGATGGTAATCAGGCGCCGAAGCTCAAAGCGTGTGCAGTGCAAACCGTCGTCAAAGGCGATTCTCGCGTACCGGCCATCTCGGCGGCATCGATTTTGGCCAAGACCGCACGCGACGCCGATTTGCTGCGTCTGCATGCCCAGTATCCGGTCTATGGATTCGATCAGCACAAGGGTTATGGCACGGCCCTGCATCTGGCGCGTCTGCGCGAGCACGGGCCGTGTCCGGAGCATCGCCGCAGCTTCGCTCCCGTTCGAATGCTGGTGTTCGACGTGACGCATCGAGCAGCAAGTCCGATCGCGCCTGCGCGCACTGACGCTGGAATACCCTCGATGGGTCCGACGAATGGATTGTCCTTGGCATGAAGTTCATCGAGTCACGCGATAATTCGCTGGTCAAAAGCTGGCGGAAATGGGCTCAGGCACAGGGGCGGGCAGGGGCGCCCGTGCTGCTCGAAGGCGCACATGTGTGCGAGTCGTGGCTGGACCGCTTCGGCGCTCCCGATTACGCGCTGTTCGATGCCGCTCGACTGGATGATCCGCGCCTCGCTGGATTGATCGCTGCGGTGCCCACCGATTGCGCCGTCGCATTGCCCGCCAGGCTCTTGAACGACCTGGGCGATGCCCCATCCGATCAGGGCGTACGGTTCGTCGTGCAGCCCCCGGTGCCCGCCGTGAAGACATTGATCGCCAGTGCCGTACTGCTCGACCGGGTGCAGGATCCAGGCAACGTAGGCACCATTTTGCGCAGTGCCGCGGCGGCTGGGGTCGGGCGGGTGTGCCTGTCGGTAGGCTGCGCAGCGGCATGGTCGTCGAAAGTGCTGCGCAGCGCGCAAGGCGCGCACTTCGCCTTGGATGTCGTCGAACACGCGGACCTGCTGGCCTTGGCACGCGAATCCGATGTGCCGGTCGTGGCAACTACATTGGCGCAGGCCGGAGACTTGTATTCGATGGCCTTGCCGCCCGAAGCCTTGTGGGTATTCGGCCACGAGGGGCAGGGCGTCTCGGATGCGTTGTTGAGTGCGGCGCGCTTTCGCGTACGCATCGATCACGAACGATCGGCGGTCGAGTCGCTGAACGTGGCCATGGCGGCTACGCTGTGCCTGTTCGAGCATCGACGCCAGCACAGACAGGGCTGATTTTGGTCGTTGGCGGCCGAATCGATTGGCGGCGGACTAATCAGTCTTCTCGCCGAATCGATTGGTGACGGTAGCCCCACTTTTTACCGAGTCTATCGGCACCGGCCGACTCAACCTGCCATTCGTCCGTGTCACGTTTCCAGGCCAACGCTTTGCAGCACGGTCGTCGATATCTCCTCGATCGACTTCGTCGTGGTGGACAGCCACGAAATGCCGGCACGGCGCATCATCCGTTCGGCCTCGGCAACCTCATAGCGGCACTGTTCGAGGGTGGCGTACTTGCTGTTGGGGCGGCGCTCGTGACGCACTTCTGCCAAGCGCTCGGGGGCGATGGTCAAACCGAACAGCTTGTTGCGATGCGGCGCCAGGGTGGTGGGCAAGGCAGTCCGCTCGAAATCGTCGGGCGTGAGCGGAAAATTGGCCGCCTTGATGCCGTACTGCATGGCCAAATACAGGCTGGTCGGTGTTTTGCCGCAACGCGATACGCCCACCAGAATGACATCGGCTTTGTCCAGGTTGGTCACGAATTGACCATCGTCGTGCGCCAAGGAGAAATTGATCGCGTCAATACGGTTTTGATATTTGGCCGAATTGACCGAGTTGTGCCCACGTCCGACGGAATGCGTCGATTTCAGGCCCAGCGCCTGCTCGATATGGCTGACAAAGGTGCCGAACAGGTCCAGGAAAACCCCTTGGGAGTCGCGTACGCGGGCCAGGATTTCCGGTGTGACCAGGGTGCTGAAGACAATGGGCGGCACGCCGTTCTCGGCCGCGTTGCGGTTGATGCGGGCCACCACGTCGTCGGCCTTGGTCATGGAGTCGATGTACGGCAGACGAATCGGCCGGAAATTCACGCCTTCGAACTGGGCCAGCACCGACTGGCTGAAGGTTTCGGCGGTGATGCCGGTGCTGTCGGACACGATGTAAACCGTGCGGGCGATAGGCAATTGATTCATATGTGATTAAAGGTCTCAGTCGGGTCACAACCGGGGTCGTCAGCGGGTACAATCGCCCCGTTCGGTCACCCCAACACGCCTTTACAGGCGGCAATAAGGCCGGTTTGGTCAGCTCGGCGCTCAGAAGTGTACTGGTGAGCGCCGAGTTGACCTAACTCGCTTTCACTACATTGTATAAAAGGTGGCTTCATGTCTTATGTGGTTTCGCTCGAGAAACTCCGCATGTCGGATGTCGACTCGGTAGGAGGTAAGAACGCTTCGCTAGGAGAAATGATCAGTCAGCTGTCCGACGCGGGCGTTCGCGTACCGGGCGGCTTTGCAACGACTGCTCAGGCTTTCCGTGATTTTCTGACCACCTCCGGTCTGGACAAGCGCATCGCCGACCGTCTGCTCACGCTCAATCCGGAAGACGTGCGTGAACTCGCCGTGGCCGGTGCCGAGATCCGTCAATGGATCGTCGATGCGCCGTTTTTGGCTGAGTTCGAGAAAAGCATTCGCGAATCGTTCGCCGCACTCGATGCCGACGGCAAGGGTTCGTTCGCCGTGCGCTCGTCGGCCACCGCCGAAGATCTGCCGGACGCGTCCTTCGCCGGCCAACAGGAAACCTTCCTGAACGTGGTGGGCATCGACGACGTGCTGGACAAGATCCGTCACGTCTTTGCTTCGCTGTACAACGATCGCGCTATTTCCTACCGCGTTCATAAAGGCTATGCGCACGCCGAAGTGGCCCTGTCCGCCGGTATCCAGCGCATGGTGCGCTCCGACAAGGGTAGTGCGGGCGTGATGTTCACGCTGGACACCGAGTCAGGCTTCACCGATGTGGTCTTCATCACCTCGTCCTACGGCCTGGGCGAAACAGTGGTGCAGGGTGCCGTCAACCCAGACGAATTCTACGTCTTCAAGCCCACGCTGGAGCAGGGCAAATACGCCATCGTCAGCCGCCGCATCGGCTCGAAGCTCATCAAGATGGAATTCGATGCCGAGCGCACCGAAGGCCGGGCCGTTCGCGTGGTCGATGTGCCCGTGTCCGAGCGCAATCGCTACTCCTTGACCGACGACGAAGTCAACGAGCTGGCACGCTACGCCGTCATCATCGAAAAACACTACCAACGTCCGATGGACATCGAGTGGGGCCGTGATGGTGTCGATGGCAAGATCTACATCCTCCAGGCGCGTCCCGAGACCGTTAAGTCGCAGCAGACCGGCAACGAAGTGCAGCAACGTTATCGTCTGAAGGCGACGGGTTCGGTACTGATCACCGGCCGTGCCATTGGTCAGAAGATCGGCGCCGGTCCGGTGCGGGTGGTCGGCGACATTTCCGAAATGGACAAGGTTCAGCCGGGCGACGTGCTGGTCACCGACATGACCGACCCGAACTGGGAACCCGTCATGAAACGAGCTTCGGCCATCGTCACCAACCGTGGGGGCCGCACCTGCCACGCCGCCATCATCGCGCGTGAACTGGGCATTCCGGCCGTCGTCGGTTGCGGCAATGCGACCGACCTGCTGCGTGCCGGTCAAGAAGTCACCGTATCGTGCGCCGAAGGCGACGAAGGCCGCATCTACGACGGCTTGATCGAAACCGAGGTCGAAGAAGTTCACCGTGGCGACATGCCGCCTCTGGACGTCAAGATCATGATGAACGTGGGTAACCCCCAACTGGCGTTCGATTTCTCTCAAGTGCCCAACGCCGGCGTCGGCTTGGCGCGCCTGGAGTTCATCATCAACAACAACATCGGCATCCACCCCAAGGCTGTGCTCGATTATCCGAACGTCGACAGCGAACTGAAGCAGGCCGTCGAGTCGGCAGCCCGGGGCTACGCTAGCCCGCGCGCGTTCTTCGTCGAGAAGCTGGCCGAAGGTATCGCTACGATCGGTTCGGCGTTCTACCCGAAGCCGGTCATCGTGCGTTTGTCCGACTTCAAGTCGAACGAGTATCGCAAGCTGGTCGGTGGCTCGCGCTACGAGCCCGAGGAAGAGAACCCCATGCTGGGCTTCCGCGGAGCGTCGCGTTATGTCTCGGAAGACTTCGACGCGTGCTTCCGCATGGAGTGCGAGGCGCTCAAGCGCGTGCGCGACGAAATGGGTCTGACCAACGTCGAAATCATGGTGCCGTTCGTGCGTACCGTCAGTCAGGCCGAGCGCGTCGTGGCATTGCTGGCCAAGTACGGTCTGAAACGCGGCGATAACGGTCTGCGCCTGATCATGATGTGCGAGGTGCCGTCCAACGCCATTCTGGCCGAGCAGTTCCTGGTGCATTTCGACGGCTTCTCGATCGGCTCGAACGACATGACCCAGCTGACCCTGGGGCTGGATCGCGACTCCGGCATGGAATTGCTGGCCGCCGACTTCGACGAACGCGACGATGCCGTCAAGTTCATGCTTCAGCGCGCCATCAAAGCGTGCCTGGCCGCCAACAAGTATGTCGGCATCTGCGGTCAAGGCCCCAGCGATCATCCCGATTTCGCGCAATGGTTGAAGGACGAAGGCATTCTGTCGATGTCGCTCAATCCGGATACGGTGGTCGATACCTGGCAACGTCTGGGCAAGCAATAGTCGCTGTAGTCAGGCTATGAGCGTCGAGCTATGAGCGTTAAATCATAAGCATGTGGCTGAGTAGAAAAACGGCGAATCGTGTAGGCGATTCGCCGTTTTTCCTTCACACCGTTGCAGTCTGTTATCTTTAGGGCTTCCGCCGTTTTCGCGGTGGCAAGTATTCCAGGAGTGGGTGCGATGTGGATATGGTTCGGTCTGAGCGTGCTGGCCTTGATTGGCGAAGCCATTTCAGGCACGTTCTACTTGTTGTTGGTGGCGCTGGGGCTGGCTGGCGGTGGACTGGCGGCCTGGGCGGGTTTCGATGGCCACTGGCAGCTCGTGAGCGCAGGGGTCGTGGCTTTGGTCGGCCTGCTGGTGTTACGGTTGACCGGCGTGTTGAAAAAACGCGAGGTCGACGCCAGCCGTAATACCGATGTCAATCTGGACATCGGGCAGGCGGTGCAGGTCACCTCATGGTCGGACGACCGCACGGCTCGCGTCTGGTATCGCGGCGCGCATTGGCAGGCCGATCTCGTGCCGAACGCGCCCGCCTTGCCTGGAACCTATACGATTTCTGCCATCACGGGTGCGCGCTTGCTGCTCGCCCCCTCACGGAGCACGTCCGAATGATTCTCGAAACGTTTGATTTTTCGACCTTGGTATTCATCGTTTTGCTGGTGTTGGCGCTGGTCGTCGTCATCAAAGCGATTGCCATCGTTCCGCAGCAAAACGCCTGGGTCGTAGAGCGCCTGGGAAAATTCGACCGGGTGCTATCGCCCGGCGCGGGTTTCGTCATTCCTTTTATCGAGCGGGTGTCTTATAAGCATTCGCTGAAAGAGATTCCCCTGGATGTGCCCAGCCAGGTATGTATCACTCGCGACAATACGCAGTTGCAGGTCGATGGGGTGTTGTATTTCCAGGTGACTGATCCGATGCGTGCGTCCTATGGTTCTTCCAACTATATTTCGGCCATCACGCAACTGGCTCAAACCACCTTGCGCTCGGTCATCGGCAAGATGGAGCTGGATCGCACCTTCGAAGAGCGCGACATCATCAACACCTCGATCGTGGCAGCGCTGGACGAGGCTGCACTGAACTGGGGCGTGAAAGTACTGCGCTACGAAATTAAGGATTTGACGCCGCCCAACGAAATTCTGCGTTCGATGCAGGCACAGATCACGGCCGAACGCGAGAAGCGTGCCTTGATCGCGGCATCCGAAGGCCGTCGCCAAGAGCAGATCAACATCGCGACCGGTGAGCGCGAAGCGGCTATTGCGCGTTCGGAAGGCGAGAAACAGGCTCAGATCAACCAGGCGCAAGGCGAGGCCGCCGCCACGCTGGCGATTGCCGAGGCGACGGCGCAAGCCGTGACTCAAGTGGCCGCAGCCATTCGTCAGCCGGGCGGTCTGGAAGCAGTCAACCTGCGCGTGGCCGATCAGTATGTGGATGCCTTTGCCAATGTGGCCAAGCAAGGCAATACCTTGATTTTGCCGGCCAATCTGGCGGATATGGGTTCGATGATCGCGTCTGCCATGACCATCGTCAAAGCGGCGCCGGGCAGCACGCCCACCACTGCACCGCGCCAGCTTTAAATCGTGGCCCACCTCGTCGCGAACCGTGGCGGGGTGAGCTGCCGCGGGGTAGCGAAATGGTGCGATGTCGTACTACGCTTTAGGGCAGTACCGTGCTTCGCTGTGATTTACCAGGGCTGTGATGCGTCCCCGCAAAAGACCTGATACTGTCGCTCAGGCTGCGCGGGTGTCGTGTTTCATCAACCGGTTTTTCTCACGAGCCCAATCGCGATCACGCTCGGAGTCGCGTTTGTCGTGCAGTTTCTTGCCTCGACCCAGCGCGAAATCCAATTTGATGCGGCCATTCTTGTAGTGCAAATTGAGCGGCACCAGCGCATAACCGCGCTGCTCGACCTTGCCGATCAGCTTGCTGATTTCCTCGGCTTTGAGCAGCAGCTTGCGGGTGCGAACCGCGTCGGGGTGAATGTGAGTCGATGCCGTTGGCAAGGGGCTGACATGCATGCCGAAGATGAATATCTCGCCGTCGCGGACGATGACGTAGCTTTCCTTCAATTGCACCCGGCCTTCGCGGATCGACTTGACTTCCCAGCCTTGCAGCGACAGACCGGCCTCGAAACGCTCTTCGATAAAATAGTCGTGCGTGGCCTTGCGATTGTCGATGATGCTCATGCGATTCCTGGCGAGGCACGACATCTGCGCGTAAGCACAATGTCATACCGTTAAAATAGACCCATTCTATCCATTTGCGACCGCTGATGCACAAAGTACAACGATCCGTCCTGGTTCCCCATTCCGCTGAGCAGATGTTCAATCTGGTTGCCGACGTCGAACAGTACCCGGCTTTCATGCCCTGGTGCGGCGGGTCCGAGGTCATTTCGCGCAACGAGCATGGCATGGAGGCTGCGGTCACCATCAGTTTGGCAGGCATCAAGCAACGCTTCGCCACGCGCAACACCCATCATTTTCCGGAACGAATCGATCTGGAGCTGGTGGACGGTCCGTTTTCAGCGCTGATGGGGCGTTGGGCGTTCCAGACATTGGACTCGAACGCCTGCAAAATCGTTTTCACGCTGGAGTACGCGTTTTCCAGCCGCACGCTGGAAGCGCTGGTCGGGCCGATTTTCAATCGCATCGCCAGTAGCTTTATCGATTCGTTCACCAAACGCGCTGGCGAACTGTACGGCACCCCATGATTGCATCGACGGCCAGTGGTGCCGACGTATCTTCCATACCGACCATTGAGGTCTGCCATGCACATCCCCATGCGGCCTGGCTCGCGACGCTAGCATGGCGGGCTGGACTGACGATCGCGCGGGCTTTGCATGAGTCGGGGTTCCTGGCGGCCCACCCAGGTTGGGACCGCGCGCAAGCGGGCGTCGGTATAGACGGCAAACTGGCTGCGTGGGACGACGAAGTCGCACCTCATGTGCGGATCGAGGTCTACCGTCCGCTGGATTTCGATCCCATGGTGTCCCGACGCCGCCGGGCCGAGCACCGCGCCCGAGAGGCACGCGGCCAGACGGGCCGCAGGCGCTAAGACACGCACCGACTCCAACCCCGATCCGACGCTTCGGGCTGGGTGTGTGAAGCGCGTGTATCGGGGGCCGTCATCAGCGCTCACAACTCGTCCGCATACAGTCGTTTACGGCCTGCGTGCCGTGATGCAAAATCCACGCCAGAGACATCAACCCTGACCAGGACTTTCCATGGCAACGAACGAATCCGTTCTATTCGAAGAACACGTCACTGCGCATGGCGCCCGCATCGGCATCGCGACGCTGAATGCGCCGCAGGTGCTCAACAGTCTGTCCTATGAGATGGTGACCGGCCTCGCAGCGCAACTGACCGTGTGGGCATCCGATGCCCAGATCGTCATGGTGATCTTGCGTGCCGCGGGGGACAAGGCGTTTTGCGCAGGCGGCGATCTACACGGCCTGTATGCGGCGGCGCGCTCCGCTCCGCGCGGCGATCCCTGGGCGCAAACGGGCGCGCGCTCGTTCTTCGAGCACGAATACCGCCTCGACTATCAGATTCACACTTATCCGAAGCCCTTGCTGTGCTGGGGGCATGGCATTGTGATGGGGGGAGGGATGGGCCTGATGATGGGGGCCAGTCATCGTGTCGTGACCGAGACCTCGAAACTGGCGATGCCCGAGATTTCGATCGGCTTGTTTCCCGACGTGGGCGGCAGCTGGATACTAAGCCGCCTGCCGGGTCGCCTGGGCCTGTTCCTGGCGTTGACCGGCGCCCAGCTGGGACCTGCCGATGCACTGTATGCCGCGCTGGCCGATGTGCACATTCCCAACACCCAATGGCCGGACGTGTTCGACGCGATCTTGGATGCGCAATGGGAAACGGGTCATCTCAACACTGACGACGCGGTGCTGGACCAGCCTGCTCGCGGCATGAACGACGCCACCTTGACGCGTATTTTGCAGAGCCATGCCGCGCCCGTCGGAGGCGATGGGCCGCTGGCAAGGCACACGTTCTTGATCAACAACTGGTGCTCGGGTAACGACCTGGAGGAAATCGGCGAGTTGATCGGTCTTCAGGCCGAACATGAAGATCCCTGGCTGGCCCGGGCGGCGCAGACCTACCTGCGCGGAGCACCCGGTTCGGCACGTTTGGCTTTCGCCTTGCAACAGCGCGCACGCTTGATGTCGCTGGCCGAGGTGTTCCAGATGGAATTCATCGCGGTGCTGGGCACCTTGGCCTATGGCGATATTCAGGAGGGCATTCGAGCCCTGCTGATCGACAAGGACAAGCGGCCGAAGTGGCAGCCCGCCACCCTGGCCGAAGCCGACGACACCTGGGTACAGAAGTTTTTCGAGCCGCCCTGGCCCGATGGGACGACCGGACCGTTGGCCGATCTGGGCACGCCTAGGACTCAGGCCAACGCGTAAGGCAAGGCTGCCGGCTCGATTACCGGGCCAGTGGCGCTGCCGAGTCGCAATCGCGGCTGCTCCAGCGCATCCAGCGTGGTTTCGAACAGCACGACCACGCGCGTGGTCCCCGCTGCATCCACGATGCGCCCACAAGGGCTGTCCGGCGATTGCGCGTCGAACACATCCTGTCCCGCCAAACCTTCGCCCGTTGCGAGTTCGACGTGGCCCAGGGCCATGCGCCGTTTGACCTTGCCCAGATAATGCGCCCGAGCGACGATTTCCTGGCCGGGATAGCAGCCTTTGGTGAAATTCACGCCGCCCACCAGATCCAGATTCACGGTCTGCGGGATGAACGTCTCCAGCGTTGCGGAATCGATCCAGGGCAGGCCCTCTGTCAGATCGGCGGCCTGCCAGGCCGACTCGTCGGCCAAGCGCATCAGCGGGGCCAGCGTAGCGCTCGCGATTCGGGCCTGCTCGTCTGAAGCGACCCACCACCATCGCAATGCCGTCGCATCGTGCGGGGCGGCAATCCAGGTGCCCGTGGGGCCGTCGACCCGAGCCCATGCCGTGGTAGGAAGCGCGATGCCTGCCGCCGCCGACAACTCGGCCAGTTGTTCGGATCCGGCCGTCACACCGGCCACGAGGGCATCGGGCTTGTCCCAGACGACCTTGGCACGCAGCACGAACAACCCTAAGCGCTTGACGAAACCATCCAGCAGGCCGGCACGCACCAGACCCACGACCCCGTCGGATTGCGCTTCGCGCCAAATGACCGTGGTGGCCAGCAGGCGTCCGCGGGCGGTGCAATAGCCCGCAAATCGCGCCTCGCCAGGGGCCAGTTTGGCGACGTCGTTGGTCAATTGACCATGCAGAAAGCCGACCGCATCCGCGCCCCGGGCGACGAACACGCGCAAACCGCGCAGAGGCGCGCACGCCACCAATGGCGCGGACGAGGACGAAAGAAGAGAGAAAAATTCATGCATAAGGACTTCCATGGACTGAATGGGCCGCAACATAAGCATCATACTGCCCGCGCCACTATCCATTAAACTTGGCGCTCTCATGAAAAAGACCATCAAGATTTTCCTCCTCAGCCTGGTGCTGCTTGCGCTTCTGGGGGCCGCAACGGCCGTCGGCGGCGCCTGGTACTGGGCCCATCGTCCGCTTGACTTGAGTGCCGATAAACTCGACTTCGTGGTCGAACCCGGCAGTTCGCCTCGGACTATCGCCCGCGAGGCGCGCGAGGCTGGCGTTCAACTCTGGGAGCCGGGCTTCGTCTGGATGGCGCGTCTGTCCGAATTGGACAAGCAGATCAAGGCCGGTGGCTACGAGGTCAATCGGGGCGACAGCGCGTGGCTGCTGCTGCAACGGCTGGCCAGAGGCGACATGAGCCAGCGCCAGGTGACTTTCGTCGAGGGGTGGCGCTACAGCCAGATCCGCCAAGCCTTGCGCGCGCATCCCGATGTGCGCCAGACGCTGACCGGGGTCGACGAGGCCGCTGTCCTCGAGCAATTGGGTGTCACCCACGACAGCCTCGAGGGGCTGCTGTTTCCCGACACCTATGTTTTCACGCCAGGCACCACGGACATCGAGCTGATGCGTCGCGCATTGCGTGAGGGCAACCGGGTGATGGCCAGTATCTGGGCTACCCGCGCGCCCGATTCGCCGCTGAAGACGCCCTACGACATGCTGATCATGGGATCCATCATTGAGAAGGAAACCGGGCACAGCCAGGACCGCGAACGGGTGGGGGGGGTGTTCATCAATCGGCTGCGCATCGGTATGCCGCTGCAAACCGATCCCACCGTCATCTACGGCATGGGCGACAAGTACGAAGGCCGCATTCGCAAGCGCGACCTGCAAACCGATACGCCCTGGAACACCTATACACGCAACGGCCTGCCGCCCACGCCCATCGCCAGTCCAGGCCGCCTGGCTTTGCGCGCTGCGGTACAACCCGAGGCGCATCAGTATTTCTATTTCGTCTCGCGCGGCGACGGCACCAGCGCCTTCGCCGCGTCGCTGGCCGATCACAACCGCAACGTTTCACGCTTTATTCTGGGCCGCACGCCATGAGTTTTTCCACCGGTAGGTTTCTGACGCTCGAAGGCGTCGATGGCGCAGGCAAAAGCACGCATGTCCAGTGGCTGGTCGATCATCTGCGTGGCCGTGGGTTGACCGTGGTGTCCACCCGCGAGCCGGGAGGCTGTCCGTTGGCCGAAACCCTGCGTGACATTCTGCTGCACACGCCCATGCAACTCGAAACCGAGACCCTGCTGATGTTCGCGGCCCGCAGCGAGCATCTGGCGCTCACGGTCCGGCCTGCGCTGGCGCGAGGCGATTGGGTGGTGTGCGATCGCTTCACCGACGCGACGTTTGCCTACCAGGGGGGCGGGCGCGAATTGGGTGCGCCGCGCGTCGCCGAACTCGAACGCTGGGTTCATCCCGATTTCAAGCCCGATCTGACCTGGCTGTTCGATGTGCCGTTGGAGGTGGCCGCGCAACGCTTGGCCGGCGCGCGCTCGCCGGATCGTTTCGAACAAGAGAGCGGGGCGTTTTTCGAACGCACTCGCGCGGGCTATCACGCTCGGGCGCGTGCCGATGCAGCGCGCTTCCGGATTCTCGATGGCACGCAGAGCATCGAGGCGCTGCGCGTGCAACTGAGCGAAGACATCGATCGCCTGCTGGGCGAGCACGGATGAGCATCGACACCTTCCTGCCCTGGCAGACGGCCACCGCACGCGCGTGGTTGGCCGCCAGAGAGCGCTTCGCTCACGCCTGGTTGATTCATGGGCTGCCCGGCATCGGCAAAGAGCGTTATGCCCGTGCCGCCGCTGCAAGCCTGCTGTGCGAGCAACCCGTCGATGGCCTGGCCTGCGGCGCATGTCTGGCCTGTGGCTGGATCAGTGCGGGCAATCACCCCGATTTGCGTTTGATTCGCCCCGAGGCCGTGGCCTTGGCCGAGGGCGAGGCGATCGAGTCATCGGAACCTGGCCCCGAGGTCGCAGCCGGTGCAGCGAAGCGCGCGCCCTCCAAGGACATTCGCATCGATCAGATTCGAAGTCTGAATGGCTGGTTCAATACCGCGACGCACCGCAACGGCTGGCGCGTCGCCGTTCTGTATCCCGCACAGGCGTTGAATCCGATGGCTGCCAATGCCTTGCTGAAGGTGTTGGAAGAGCCTCCGGCGAATACGGTGTTTCTATTGGTGGCCGATGCGCCCGATCGCCTGCTGCCCACGCTGGTGTCGCGCTGCCGCCGTTTGGCTCTGTCGGCACCGGTCTTCGATACCGCGCTCGCCTGGCTGACGAACGAGGGCGTGAAAGATGCGACGGCCTGGCTGGCCGCTGCCGGTGGCGCACCGCTGGCGGCGAAGCGCCTGGCCGCGCAGCGCGATACGCCCGTGCCCGAATGGGTTGGCCAGTGGCTGACTGTCATCGCGCAAGGCGGCAGCCCGGACAACGGCACGGTGGCGGATGCTTTGGACAAAGTGCCCGCTGCCGAATGGCTGGACACCCTGCAACGCGTGTTCGTCGATCTGTCCCTGGCCAGTGCCGGTCAATCCGTTCATTATTTTCCGAGTCTGAGCGAGCCCATGGCGGCCATCGCGGCCCGTAGCCAGCCCGCCTCCTTGACCGATGCCGCGCGCTGGATCACCCAGCAGCGGCGTCTGGCCAATCATCCTTTGAACGCCAAGCTGTTCGCCCATGCCCTGCTTGCTCGGGCTCAGGCGGCCTGCGGCACATAACGGTTCCTATGTTCGTCGATTCACATTGCCATTTGAATTTCCCCGACCTTGTGCAGGATCTGCCGAACGTGCTGCAAAGCATGCGTCGAAACAGCGTCGGTCATGCCCTAGTGGTCAGCGTCAACATGGCCGATTGGCCTGGCCTGATCGGTCTGGTCGAGGCCCATGGGTCTGGCGTAGATGGAGCGCCGCAGCTGTGGGCGTCGGTGGGCGTGCATCCCGATTACGAAGACGTCGCCGAACCCTCGGTCGAAGAGCTGGTGAGCCTGGCGGCACATCCCCGCGTGATCGCCATTGGCGAGACGGGACTGGATTACTACCGCCTGTCAGAGCCGCTGGATTGGCAGCGCGAACGCTTCGTGCGCCATATCGTGGCCGCCCGACAGGCCACCTTGCCGCTGATTATTCACACCCGCTCGGCACCGGACGACACCATCCGCATGCTGAAAGAAGAGGGCGCGGAACACGCCGGGGGAGTCATGCACTGCTTCACCGAGTCGTGGGAAGTCGCCGAGGCCGCATTGGATCTGGGTTTCTACATTTCGATGTCCGGCATCGTCACCTTCAAAAATGACAAGGTGCTGCATGACGTCGCGCAGCGTGTGCCACTCGACCGCCTGCTGATCGAGACCGACTCGCCTTATCTGGCGCCGGTGCCGCATCGCGGCAAGCGTAACGATCCGTCGCTCGTCATGCACGTGGCGGAGCATATCGCCCAATTACGTGGGGTGAGCGCCGTGCAAGTGGCCGAGGCGACCACCGAGAACTTCTTCCGCTTGTTCAGTCGGGCCTCGGCATGACCAGACAGAAAAACTACCTTTTGTTTCCCGCCAAGCGTAACTGAACGGGCGCATAGCGGTACAGTAGACGATTGATCAGCTTCGCTGGAGTCTGCATGCGTCATCACACTGTCGTTCAATCCCGTCTCGGCCTGCGTGCCTGGGTCGGCGCCGTTCTGCTGTCGGCATCCGTCACCGCAGGCGCCGCCGATATGGATGATTGGTGGTTTTATGTGCGCAACGATTTCTGGCACCAGATCGATCCGCTGATCCAAAAGGGCGCCGATCCCAATCGAGTGGATCCCGAGGGCCAACCTACGCTGGTCGAGGCTATTCGAAACAAGGCTTGGAAGACCTATGACGGTCTCCTGGAGCAGCCGAACATCGATTTGGAAGCCGCCAATCGCGAAGGCGAGACCCCCTTGATGCTGTTGAGCGTGCTAGGCGAGACCAAGCGTGTTCGTGCATTGCTCGACCGAGGTGCGCAGGTCAATCGTCTCGGTTGGACGCCGCTGCACTATGCCGCCTCGCGCGGGCAGCTCGAAGTCGCCCAACTGTTGATTCGTCGCAAAGCCATCATCAATGCACCATCTCCCGACGGCACCACGCCGCTCATGATGGCGGCATTGTCCAAGAACGAGAAGATGGTTCAGCTTTTGTTGGATGCGGGTGCCGAGCCGACCACGCGGAATCTCTCCAAACTCAATGCCGCCGATTGGGCGCGCTCGGCCAACGCCGATCGTCTGGCCAATAAGCTCGACGAAGTGATCGCCCGGCGCGAGCGCAGTCGCCAATCGCAGCCAGGCACGTCGGCAGCATCGGCCTCTGTTTCGTCGCCTGGCAGTGCGCCCGCGCCACAACGACCGGGGCAGGGTGCCTATCCGTCGGGGGGACAGGGATCGTCTCAATCAGACGCCCACAACCGGCCTGCGACACCCGGGCGACCCGCCTCGGTCTCGAGTCAAGGGCCCGCTCCAGGCCAGGCGGCCGACGCGGTTGAGACTTCTGGTGTCTGTGGAGTCCGCCTGGGCGCGGAATATTGAGGGACGGGTAGCCGCGCGACAAACGCCGTAATTTGCCTCTAACGATTAAATCCGTCCCCATTTAAAAATTTATATTACAAAATGGGGTCGGAACAAATCCAGCGCTAGAATGCAGCACTCAACTGACGGAGCCTTCGAATGAGCGATTTGCCCAAACACGAACTGCCTTCCTTTCTGCCCGCCGACCATCTCGGCCCGTGGGGAGTGTATCTACAGCAGGTTGATCGTGTGACCCCCTACCTGGGAAGTCTGGCCCGCTGGGCCGAAACCCTCAAGCGCCCCAAGCGGATCTTGCAGGTGGACGTTCCCATCGAACTGGACAATGGCAATATCGCGCACTTCGAGGGCTATCGCGTCCAGCACAATACCTCGCGTGGACCGGGTAAGGGTGGGGTTCGCTACCACCAGGACGTCACGTTGTCGGAAGTGATGGCATTGAGCGCCTGGATGTCGATCAAGAACGCGGCGGTCAACCTGCCTTATGGCGGTGCCAAAGGCGGTATCCGCATCGACCCACGCAATTACTCGCAAGCCGAACTGGAACGCATCACCCGCCGCTACACCACCGAAATCGGCGTCATCATCGGACCGAACAAAGACATTCCCGCACCGGACGTGAACACCAACGCTCAGACCATGGCCTGGATGATGGACACGTACTCGATGAACGAAGGGGTGAGTTCTACCGGCGTGGTGACCGGCAAACCGATCTCGCTGGGCGGCAGCCTGGGTCGGGTCGAGGCGACCGGACGTGGCGTGTTCGTGACCGCGTGCGAAGCAGCGCGTGACCTGAACATTCCGATCGAGGGCGCACGCGTCGTCGTCCAAGGCTTTGGTAACGTCGGTGGCACGGCTGCTCGCCTGTTTGCAGACGCGGGCGCCAAAGTCATCGCGGTGCAGGATCACACCGGAGTGGTGTACAACCCGCAGGGGCTGGATTTATCCGACCTGTTCCGCCATGTCTCCGAAAGTGGTGGGGGAGGCGTGAAGGGTTTCACCAAGGCGGAGGTCATCGACCAAGCCACGTTCTGGGCCCTAGAAACCGAGTTTCTGATTCCCGCGGCACTTGAGTCGCAAATCACCGAGGCTAACGCCCATACGGTGCGTGCAAAAATCGTGGTCGAAGGGGCGAACGGCCCGACGACGCCCGAAGCCGACGACATTCTGGCCGACAACGGCATTCTCGTGGTGCCCGACGTGCTGGCCAACGCAGGCGGCGTGACGGTCAGCTACTTCGAATGGGTGCAGGATTTCTCCAGCTTCTTCTGGGACGAAGACGAAATCAACCGCCGCCTCGAACGCATCATGCGCGAAGCCTATCAGGCCGTCTCCAAGACGGCAGACGACAATAAGGTGACGCTGCGGACCGCCGCATTCATCACGGCGTGCACGCGCATCCTGCAAGCTCGTCAGGTGCGCGGTTTGTACCCGTAAATCAGCGTGGCAGCCAGCCGGGGGCGAGCACCCCGGCCAGCTCGCCGTAGGGCAGCAGAAGCTCGGGCTGGCCTGCGGCATAGGGCGCTATCTCATAGGCGTCATATTTCAGTACCACGCCGTCTCGGGTCAAGGCGAAATTATCCGTCTCCTGAAACGGCCACATCCGGTCGAATGTCGCCGGGTCGCGTTGGTAGTCGTTCTGTTGCGCTTTCCAACGACCATGCGCGGCTTGGGCAGCGGCGACGAACGCAGCCTGCCGACCGGGCTCGATAGCCTCGTTCAAGGCCAATACCCGCTGGCGATCCCGTTGCCAATTCAAGAACTGCGTGGCTGGCACGCCATGCGCGCTTCCCGTGAAGTGCTGGTTGGTATGCAGTTCGACGGTGATCAGGCCGTTATGGGTATCCCGAACTTTGGCCGTGAAAAGGCTGGAGTCTCGCGCCTGCGCCGTCTGGAAAAAATAGGTTTCGTAATCCGCCAGGGTTTGATGGGCGGGCGTGCGGGCAGGATCCAGTCCGGTCATGAACGCCAGCACATGGTCGATCAACGCGCTAAGTTTCGGGTATTCGGGTACGGCAATGCTGTCGACTTCGATGCTGGGGCAACTGCTGCCCGAACATCCAGGACGCGTGCGGATATAGCGGATCGGCTGAGTGGCAATGTCGGACTGGCCGCCCGGCTGGGCTGAGGCAAGCGTGCCCGACGATGAGTCGGGCGTCGCCAGTGTGATGTTGTTCGGGCTACTGCTGCAAGCCGCCAACAGACTGGCCATTGCGGCCATCAATGAAAAGCGATAGAAAAGCGTCATCGGATCCAACTCTTTTTCATGAGGGCCAGGGCCCCGGGCATTTGATCGCCACGGCAAGGGCTGCCACCCTGAGGTTCTACACTATTGGCCGCTACGGGCAGTGGCATCAAGGCACCAGCGCCAACCACTCAGGCGTGGCGTACTTTTGCGCGATCTGGGCATGTACTTTCGCCCATTCTTCCGAACTGATGCGGCCTTCGGTCAAACCGTAGTGTTCACGAAACTCCGCCAGCAATCGATCAATGATCTCATCGCGTGGCATACCGGTTTGACGCCGCAGCGGATCGACGCGTTTCTTGGCGCTGGTGGTGCCTTTGTCGGACAGCTTTTCCTTGCCGATTCGCAAGACCTCGACCATCTTGTCGGCATCGATGTCGTAGGCCATCGTGACGTGGTGCAGCACAGCGCCACCGCGCCGTGCCTGAGCGGCCCCACCAATCTTGCCGTCCGGGGTGGCGATGTCGTTGAGCGGCTGGTAGAACGCTTCAAGACCCAAGGCCGCCAGGCCACGCAAGACCCATTGATCCAGGAACGCATACGATTCGGCAAAGCTCATGCCTCGCACCAAATCTCCCGGCGCATAGACGCTGTAGGTGATCGTATTGCCCGGCTCGACGAACATGGCCCCGCCGCCGCTTACCCGGCGCACCACCTGGACGCCATGACGCGCGGCACCATCGGGATCGATTTCGTTGCGTAGCGACTGAAAGCGTCCGATCACGACCGCCGATCGCGTCCACTCCCAAATGCGTAACGTGGGCGGCCGACGGCCGGCTGCCACCTCGTCGGCCAGCACGGCGTCCAGGGCCATATGCGTCAACGGGTCCAGCGGATCGGTGCGTAGCAACGCCCAGTCGTAATCGCGCCAATTGGTAGGAGGCAAAGTACTCATGCAAGGGCTCGTTTGACGGTGATCGCGACCGCCTCAGGTGAAAAACCAAACATTTCGACGTCGGCAGGCAGGGCGCGAGCGACGGCAGCCGCCAGCGTGTCGTCATCGCTGTCGGCTGGCAGACCGGTGAGCGCAGCGTCGATGGCTGCAAGCGCTTCGGGCGGCTCCAGAAAGAAATCGCCGCTGATTTGAACGCGAGCGAGCTTGCCGCTCACGACTTGGACGTCGGCGACGACCAGCTTGCCGCCAGGAACCTTGTATTCGCCATGCATGTGAATCTCCTTTTGCACGGTGCGGGAATGAGGGCAGTGTACCGTCCATCGCTCGCACGCTATCGGGTGCTCGCTATGGGACGTGCTCACCGAGTGCGCGGAAGACCCGCGAACGCCTCGATGGCATGGCGGCGGCTTTCTCCCAGATCGACGATGGGCTCCGGATAGCCGCAGGCGCGTCGAGCGGCGCTATCGGGTGAGTGGATGCGTTTATTGTCGAGCTTGGCCAACTCGGGCACCCAGGTCCGTAAAAACTTTCCTTCCGGATCGAAACGTTGGGACTGAGTAACCGGGTTGAACACCCGGAAGTAGGGGACGGCATCGGCACCCGTGGATGCGCTCCATTGCCAGCCGCCGTTGTTCGATGCCAGGTCGCCATCGATCAGGTTCTGCATGAACCACGATTCGCCGCGCCGCCAGTCGATCAGCAGGTTCTTCGACAGAAACATCGCGGTCACCATGCGCAGGCGATTATGCATCCAACCGAGAGCCTGCAATTGGCGCATCGCGGCATCGACGATGGGAATACCGGTACGGCCCGCCTGCCACGCGGCGAGCCCTTCGTCGTCGTCACGCCAACGGACGTGCACGGTGTGCGGCTGCATCGGCTGGTGCATCGAGAGGTGAGGGTGCGCGGCCAGAAGATGAATATAAAACTCGCGCCAGAGGATTTCGGTGATCCAGGTTCGAGGCCCGTTACCACCGCTGTCCAGCTCGCCTTGGTTGGCGTGCAGTGCGGCGTGAAGGCACTGAGCGGGAGAAAGAACACCGGCTGCCAGGTAAGCCGAAAGGCCACTGGTGCCGGCGATCGCAGGGCGATCCCGGTCTGCGTCGTAACGCGCAATGGCATCATCGCAAAACGCAGACAAGCGATCGGCGGCCGCGTCTTCGCCAGCGGGCCATGCGCTTCGCAGGTCGTCCGAGACGGCATCGTAGCCCTCTACCCGATCGGGAATCGCATCGCGCTCGCAAGGGGGATGTTGACGGGAGCCAGGACGGCGAGTCGGGGTGATGGGGGCCGTTCGCAGCCGCTCGCGGCAGGCGCGGGCGTAGGGCGTGAATACCTTGTATGGCTCGCCTTTGCCGGTCAGCACGCTACCAGGCAACAAGAGCGTGGCCCCGTGATGGACTTGCCAGTCGATACCGGCGTCGCTCAGCCGTTTGGCCACTTGCTCGTCTCGGCGACGTTCGTTGAGCCCCCACTCGGCGTTGACATGGACATGCTCGATGGCATGGTGACGGCAGAACGCCACTATACGGTCGGCCGTATCGCCCCAGTCCTGGCCATCGAGAATTTTGAGCGGAACGCCCATCTCGTGCAGCGAGTCGGACAGATCGCTAAGATTCCGCAGCCAGAAATCGACCTTGGCTGGTGAATCGTCGTGGGCGCGCCATTGGGCCGGTGCGATGTGGTACACCGCGATGGCAGGGCCGTTTTCGAGCGCGGCCGAAAGCGCAGGGTTGTCGCGCGTGCGAAGGTCGCAGCGCAGCCAGACTAATGCGGTCATGACAGGTCCAGAAAGAGGGCTTGCAACATACTGCCCGACCAGTATGCTAACCGTATCGAATTCATACGGTCGTCTGATGGGTTGGCCGTAGAATCGTACCGTACCGCGTTTCCCCAGATAGGACACTCACGCCATGCGAGCTATCACGATTTATCACAATCCCCGCTGCGGAACCAGCCGCACGGTCTTGCAAATGATCCAGGACGCCGGAATGAGCCCCACGATCGTCGAGTATCTGCAAAACCCGCCGTCTCGGCCTGTGCTGCTGGGTCTGATCGCTCAGGCAGGGTTGACGCCGCGTGAAGCGATGCGCACCAAGGAGACGCTGTACACCGAGCTGGGCCTGGATTCGCCGGAAGTGACCGATGAACGTTTGATCGACGAGATGCTGCGTCATCCCATCCTGATCAACCGCCCGTTCGTCGTGGCACCCACCGGTACCCGGCTGTGCCGCCCCGCAGAGTTGGTCATCCCCTTACTAGCGTGACTCGAGTAGCAACGCGATTCGACCGAATCATGTAAAACGCCAACTCAAAGGTTGGCGTTTTACATGGATGGCGCTAGGACAAGCCATTAATTGAACTTGCCACCCGTGCCGCCGACGCTGAACCGGCCGGCACCCATCACACCGAGGGCGATGGCGGAGAACAGGAACATACCTTGCAATTCGAGCGCCCAACCGCCTCCACCCGTCAACGAACCGAGTTGCGCCGAATGCGCCAGGAAAATCGCGAACACCATGTTGACGGCGATCAGCCAGGCACCCAAGCGGGTGAACAGCCCCAGAATCACCAGAATCGGCGCGATGACTTCACCCACCAAGACGCCATAGGCGAGGAACGTGGGCAATCCATGGCTGGCCAACATGTTGGAGACGCCACCGACGCCATTGGATATCTTGGCTAAGCCGTGCAGCAAAATCAAGATGCCCAGCGCCAGGCGCAGAATCAACTTACCGAGATCGTCGGATTTCATGACAAATGTCCACTAAAGAGGCCAGGAGAAGGCCGCATTATGACGCAGCAGGTATGACAATTGAGCGTCCTTCCCCTGAAACCTCGTACAAACCCTAGGTCGTGAAGGCAAAAATGATTTAGAAGCGTGAGGTCAACTGTACGCCGATGATGTTGCCATTGCCTTTGTAGTCGCCCGCAACGCGACCTTTGGTGACCAGGCTTTCGCCATCGTTGTCGATCTTCGTCTTGCGCAGGATCAGGTGGCTGTAGCCCACGTCGATGGTCGTGCTGGGCGAGTACTGATACTGCACGCCTGCCGACAGCCACCAGCGGTTGTTATCCGGCAGCGAAGTAGGACGATAGCGTGTTTCGTGAACGGGCGATTGGTCGAACGCCACGCCCCCTTTGAGCTTCCACTGTTCGGTCAGCTTGTAGTTGGCACCCAGGGCCACTCGCCACGTATCGCGAAACTCCAGCTTGAGGGTATCGCCCTGAGCCCCCGCATTGCGAATCTTCAGCTCGGGAATGCTGCTCCAGCCGGTCCAGGAGACATCGCCCAACAGCGTCCAACGGGCGTTCAGATTGTGCATCACGCTGAAAATGGCCGTGTCGGGCAGGGCCACGTCGGCGTTCGCTTTGAAGCGGCCGATATCGTCCACCGTCGTGGTGCCACTGGCTTTATGGCGGACCTTGGATCGGTAGGAAATACCAATTCGGGTGTCGGGCGTCGCTTGCATCATGGCACCGACGTTCCAGCCCCAGGCCCCGCCGTCCATTTTGACCTTGGCGCCCCGTGCGGCGCCACGGTCAACCACCTGAGTCTTGGTGTATTCGGCGTCGATCCATTGATAGTTCACGCCCAGACCGAGCGAGAACATGTCGTTGACCCGGTAGGACACCGAGGGATTGATGTTGTAGGTTTTGATGGCGAAATGCTTGGAGTGGTATTGGCCAGCCCAGTTGTCGTTGTAGGTGGTGGCCAGTCCGAACGGGCCACCGGCATGTACGCCGACGTGCCAGCGATCGTTGAGTTGCCAGGTGATGGCGCCATTGGGCACCGGCACGAACTTGCCACCTGCATCGCCACCGTTGCCACCGGACGGCGGACGTCCGCCCATGGCCAGCGGATCTCGCGAATTGCCGTTGTCAGTGAATTTGAACGAGGGTCGTACCAGGCTGAAACCCGCGCTGACGTTGACGCCCGGCAAAAAGCTCATGCCGGCGGGGTTGTAATGCACCGTGCTGGCGTTCTCGGCTATGGCCGCCGATCCGGCGTAGGCATTGCCCAGACCACTGGCGTTTTGCTCGAGCAGCTGGAAACCGGCCGAATGGGCGGTGCCCACGCTCAGACCGACGACGGCGAGTGAAAGGGCAGTGCGTGTAAAGGCGCTGGCATGCATGGTGTTGTCTCCTGGTGGTGATGCTGTTTTATGCTGATGCTGTTTTATTAACGCTGCTTGAATACCGCGACTTAAGTGCTATGAACGCTCTTGCGATGAATTCTGACTGTGGAGAGGGCCACCTGTAAATGGGGCATACCCTGCGCCGAAGATCATTCCGGCATCGACCAGATCGGAATCGCTGACCACGCCCTGGTCCAACTGAGTGCGAGCCTGCGAAATCAGAGGGTTCAACAGGCGGCGAGCGAGCACCAGGTCTTGGCCATTCTTTTGTTGCTTAATGGCCTTGCCGCCTTTCCAACTGTAAAAGCCTTGGCCGGTTTTCTCGCCCTTATGGCCTTGTGCCAGGCGTGCGCTCAATGCCTGCGGTGCTGCCGCTCCCGGCGCAAGCGTTTCTCCCGCAGCACGCACCACATCGAGGCCCACCTTGTCGGCCAATTCTAAGGGCCCCATAGGCATGCCATAGGCCACCATCGCGCCATCGATGGCGGCTGGCGTCATCCCTTCATCGACGCAACGCATGGCCTCCAATAGATAGGGGGCCAGCACGGCATTGACCAGGAAGCCTGGGGTATCCTGCACCGGCAGCGGCAGTTTTCCCAGGCTGCCGACGAACTGGAGCGCCTGGGCGACATAGGCCGGTCCTGAAGTCGAAGCACCGACCACTTCCACCAAGGGCATCCGGGCGACCGGATTGAAGAAGTGAATGCCCACCAGGCGCTGCGGCACATGCAGGGCAGTGACCAGCGACGACAGGGGAATGCTGGACGTGTTGGTGGCCAGTACGGCACTGGCGCGCAGGCGAGGCTCGATGCTGCGATACAGGGCGCGTTTGACTTCGGCGTCTTCGACGATGGCCTCGATGACCAGATCGGCACGTGCAATACCGTCGCCCTGCGGGTCGGGTATCAACCGATCGTAAGCTGCGCGTGCCGCCAGCGGATCGCGCAGCCTGCGCTTGAACAATGCCTGAGCGCGGCCTTGCGCCTGGGCGACCCGGCCAGCATCCGTATCCTGCAAGGTCACGGTCAGCCCCTTCAGCGCGCACCATGCGGCGATATCGCCGCCCATCGTGCCGGCACCCACCACATGGACATGGGCGACGGGCGAGGAAGGTTGCGCGCCAGTTGCCGGTTTGCCGAAACGCTTCAGACGCTCCTGAAGATGGAACACCCGCAATAAGTTACGCGCTACCGAAGAGCTCAGCAGACGATCGATATGTGCCGGCGCAGCCAGCGGATTGCCATCGTGGCGCTGCCACATATCGATGATGGCCAAAGGTGCCGGGTAGTGTCCATGGGGGTCGCGTCGTGCGACCTGCTTGCGCGCTTGATAAGCAGGGATGGCGCGCAGTGGCCCGGTATTCAGCCAGCGCCCCAGGCCCTGAGCGTGCCGAGGGGCTGCCCCGCTGAGCACGTGGCGACGCGCTGACGCGTCGGCCAGGCGTTCGGGTACTTTCAGATCGGCCAGACCGGCGCGCACGGCGCGGCCTGCGTCCAGATTGCGGCCACTCAGCATCATGTCCAGCGCCAGGGGGGCGCCGACCCGGGCAGGCAGCCGCTTCATCCCGCCCCAACCGGGAAAAATACCCAGCATCACCTCTGGCAAACCCAGGGTAGTGCGCGGATGATCGACCACCACGCAATACCGGCACGCGAGCGCCAGCTCCAATCCACCCCCTAAGCACGTGCCGCGTACCAGTGCGAGTGTGGGGTAGGGGGCATGAGCCAGACGGTCGAATGCCTGCCAGCCCGCCACGACGAAGGCATGTGCGCTCGCGCGATCGTCGAAGGATTCGAATGCGCCGACGTCGGCGCCGACGATGAAGCTGTCGCGTTTGCCCGAGGTGACGATCAAGCCCTTGGGCGGCTGCCGGGACAACATGCTCAAGATGTCGGTCAGCTCGGATAGCGCGGTCTGAGAGAGCGCGTTGGCAGACGCACCGGGGCAGTCGAACACCAGATCGGCGATGCCGTCGTCGCCACGCACGAGGCGCCAGTGGGTCCACGTGCTGGCCGGTGTCTTGCTGCCCAAAGTCGCGGCGCCAGCGGCAAGGGAATCGTGTTCAGTATTCATTGAGTGTCTCCGTCCAGCGTTTCGACCAACATGGCGCCGCCCTGACCGCCACCGATGCAGATGGCGGCCATGCCGCGTCGCAGACCGCGGCGGCGCAACATCTGCAAGACATGCAGCACGATGCGCGCGCCCGACGCGCCCACCGGGTGGCCCATGGCGATTGCACCGCCCTCGACGTTCAGCCGGTTCTCGTCCAGCACACCCCACCCACCTTGACCGAAATGCGTCTGACAATAGCCATCGTCCTGCCACGCTCGCACGCAGCCCAGCACCTGCGCGGCGAACGCTTCGTTGATTTCCCATAGATCCACGTCGTTCAAGCCCAGCCCGTGGCGTTGCAGAATCGGCGTGGCCGCGTGTACCGGCCCCAATCCCATGACGGCGGGATCCAAAGCGGCCCATTGCGTGTCGACGATGCGACCGATGGGCTTCAAACTGTGTTCGACGACGGCGGCCTCGGACGCGAGTAGCAACCATGCCGCGCCATCGGTGACTTGAGAGCTGTTGCCCGCCGTGATGTTGCCGTAGGGTCGATCGAACACCGGCTTCAAAGTCGCCAATTTTTCGGGCGTCGAATCGACGCGAACGCCGTCATCGATATCCAGCAACTTGCCGTCGGGCGCGACCAGCGGCACGATTTCGTCATGTCTGGCCGTGGCTGCCGCCTCGCCGCGCGCTTCGATGGCGCGTTGATGGCTGCGCGCGGCGTAGGCGTCCATCTCGCGGCGAGTGATGCCGTAGCGGTGAGCGATTTCCTCGGCCGTTTGCCCCATGCTCAAGCCCACGACCGGGTCGGTCAGCCCGCGCAGCAGGCCGATCACGGGCTTGAGAAACCCTGGCCGCAGCCGCTTGAGGGCTTGCAGCTTGGCCCCGGGCGACTTGGCGGCGTACCAGCTGGACAACCATGTGGTCATGTCGTCGGACAGCAGCAGCGGCCCGCGCGACAAGGCATCGGTGCCGCCCGCCAGCACAAGCGACGACCGGCCCGATTGGATGTTGGCCAAAGCGCTGTCGATGGCCTGCATGCCCGAGGCGCAGTTGCGCATGACCGTCCAGCCCGGCACGCGATGTCCGCAGCCCAGGCGCAGGGCCGCCAGACGACCGATGTTGGATTCATCGGCCGAAGGCACCGCGCAGCCAAGAATCACTTCGGACAGAGCGCTTGGTTCGAATACTTGCCGCAAGAGCAGGGCGCGCCCGGCCTGCACAGCCAGATCGCTGGCGGCAAATGGGCCCGGCGTGTTGCGTGACTTCAAGAAAGGGGTGCGTGCCCCATCGACGATATAAACAGGTTGAAATCGCATCGCTATATCCTTCACGTGTTGCGCGGGGCCGGGTCGGCAGGGGCAATCGCCCCATCGACCGCGTCGATCGCTTCGACTGCGGCAACCGCCTCGACCGCTGCTTCGCCGGAATCGGCCGAATAGTCGTGCGCGAAATCGTCCACCGCAATGACCCGATCGCGCAGGGCGTCGCGGTGTTGCAGCACGGCATACTCGTCTTCGCTGATCCCACCCAGGGCAAATACCGCGTGAGCAAGATCGCGAACGTTGTTCTGCGGATGGTCGGCGAGTCGGCCGCTTTTCTCGAAAGCCCGCAACTTGGCGTCGATGGGTTCTGCGGCCAAGGTCGCCGTCAACGCCTGCTCCAATGCGCCGATGGGTTCTCGAACGTCGGTCGGTACATGGCAGTTGGCGGTCAGGCGGGCGCGTGTCGGACCGGGTTCGGTCAGCGCGCGGGCGATCTTCTGGCCTAAACGATCCGAAGGTGCACGACCGGGCAGACCGAAGGGGAAACACAGCAGACGCAACATCCCGGCCACTGCGCGATTCGGAAAATTATCGAGAATGCCGATGAAGGCCACGCGCATCCGCATGAGCGCGTCTTCGGCTCCCCAGCGCATGAACGCCTCGTCCTCGGATGGGCGGCCATCGGCCTCGAAGCGTTTGAGCGTGGCGCTGGCCAGATAGAGTTGTGCCAGGACATCGCCCAGTCGGGCTGAAATGGTCTCTCGGCGCTTGAGATCGCCACCGAGCACCAGCATGGCGATATCGGCGGTCACCGCCAAGGCCGTGCTGTAACGGGTCAACGCGGCGTAGTAAGGGCGTGCCGCGGGTGCGACATCGGCATCGACACCGATGAAGCGCCCCCCCGTCCAGCCGTGCGCCAGCGCACGCAGACCGTTGCGCAGGCTGTAGCGTATATGGCCCATGAACGCGGCATCGAAGTCGATCAAGCCCTGGTGCCGGTCGCTGGTCGTCGCCGCACGCATTTCGGCCAAAACGTAAGGGTGGCACCGGATCGCTCCCTGGCCGAAAATGATCAGGCTGCGTGTCAGAATGTTGGCGCCCTCGACAGTAATACCGATAGGTAGTTGCTGATAGGCACGCCCCAGAAAGTTCGAGGGCCCTAAGCAAATGCCTTTGCCGCCAATCACGTCCATGCCATCGTTGACCACCACACGCGCACGTTCGGTGACGTGATATTTGACGATGGCGGAGACGACCGAGGGCTTCTCGCCCAGATCGATGGCGCCCGCTGTCATGACCCTTGCCGCGTCCATCACATACGTATGACCGCCAATGCGGGCCAGGGCCTCTTCGACGCCCTCGAAGCGGCCGACGGGCAGCCGGAACTGGGTACGCACCCGTGCATAGGCGCCCACGGCCAGCGCCGTCATCTTGGACATGCCGGTGTTCGACGACGGCAGCGAAATGGCACGCCCGGCTGCCAGACACTCCATCAGCATGCGCCAGCCCTGGCCCGCACGTGCCGCACCGCCAATGATGAAATCCAGCGGCATGAACACGTCGGTGCCCCGCGTCGGGCCATTCATGAACATGGCATTCAAAGGGAAGTGGCGGCGACCGGTTTCGACGCCCGGATGATCGTGCGGAACCAACGCGCAGGTGATGCCCAGATCGGAGTCGCCGCCCAATAAGCGGTCAGGGTCATACAGGCGGAACGCCAAACCCAGCAGCGTGCAGACGGGGGCCAGCGTAATGTATCGCTTGTCCCACGTCACCCGCATGCCCAGCACCTCGCGACCTTCATGCATGCCCTTGCACACCACGCCCCGATCGGGAATGGCCGCGGCGTCGGACCCGGCCCAAGGGCTGGTCAACGCAAAAGCGGGGATGTCCTCGCCGCGCGCCAAACGGGGAAGATAATGCTGCTTTTGTTCGTCCGTGCCGTAGTGCAACAACAATTCAGCGGGTCCGAGCGAATTGGGCACCATCACCGAGACGGCCAGCGCGGACGATCGGGTGGACAATTTGGTGACGACCTCGGCATGAGCGAAGGCCGAGAAACCCTTGCCACCATAGGATTCCGGAATGATCATGGACAAAAAGCCCCGATCTTTGATGTAGCGCCAGACCGGCTCGGGCAGATCGTAGGCGTTTTGGGTGATGTCCCAATCGTCGACCATGGCGCATAGCGTGTCGACCTCGTTATCCAGAAAAGCCTGTTCTCGCGGACTGAGCGTCGGACGCGGTAAGGCCAGCAATTGTTTGAAGTCGGGCGTTCCTCGAAACAGCTCGCCTTCCCACCACACGGTGCCCGCCTCGATGGCGTCGCGCTCGGTGCTGGACATGGGTGGCAGCACCTTGCGGAACGCTCGCAGGATGGGTGCCGAAATCAGCTGGCGGCGCACTGGCGCGATCGCCAGGATGCACACGGCCACGACCGCAAGTAGAAGTAGGATAAGTAAAACGGTCCGCATGTTGGGTCTCCTGTCGTTATTGATTTGTGCGGTGGGGGGCATGCATCAAGGGCGTTGCGTATTCCTGCTGGGTATTCCTCAGGGGGGCGAGTGTTCGGGCAAGGGCGCCCGAAGCCCCCCCATCAAGAAACTCATCAGGCGAGGCAACAGCAAGCGGGTATCGTCTTCCGTGCGCTGGGGTGGCGTGTCGTGCTGGCCCAGGCCCGCCGCCCGGTAAAGCGCATGCGGCCCGACGATGGCGTAAGAGGTCGCGCCCAGCATGAACTGGAATCGCCAGACGATTTCTTCGCGCGGAACATCGGGCAGCGCACGAAACAAGGCGTCGCGAAACCGGTCGATCACCGGCATGTACTCGCGTGAAATGAAGGCATGCACGAAGCTCGCCGGGTCGGTCATCGTGCGCTCAAGCAGGGCGAGGACGTTGCGTCCCTCCGGGCCTTGGGGGCCATCGGCCATGCGGAGCAGCGTGCCGAAAAACGCATCGACAATGTGCGAAGGTTTGAGCGGCGCGCCTCGAGCCTCGCGTTCTAGCGAGTCCAGCGCAGCAATGCGCCGGTCGTTGAGCGCGGCCAGACGACGCTTGAGCACCGCCTGAATCAAGGCTTCTTTAGAGCCGAAGTGATAGTGGGCAGCCGCCAGATTGACCCCAGCCTCCCGGGCGATTTGACGTAAAGAGGTGGCTTCGTGTCCATGCTGCATGAACAGGCGTTCGCACGCGCCCAGGATGGCTTCGCGGGTCGCGCTCGCCCGCCCTTCGGCGGGAAGAAGATCTGACGTGGGCATAGTGTCTCTGCTAACGATTCAGACGTCGCAATCGAAGTGTCGCGATTTAAACGGTCGTTTGAAATCATTCTACGCCTGTGTGTCCGCCCGCCTATCAGGGCAGACCCCAAGTGAAACAACAAATACATGTGGTCGCTTGAAACAATGCCCTCTGGCGCATCAGATCGATGGCCTGACCACGACTGGATCCCCAGGACGATCGAACAAGCGTCTGATCCACACGTAAAACACCGGAACGAAGAAGATGCCCAGCAGGGTCGCGCCCAGCATGCCACCGATCACACCGATACCAATGGCGCGCTGGCTGGCTGCGCCTGCCCCCGACGCGATCGCTAAGGGCACGACGCCCAGAATGAACGCGAAGGAAGTCATGACCAGTGGCCGCAAGCGCATGCTTGCAGCTTCCAGTGTCGCGTCCTTCAAACTGCGGCCCTGGTCTTGAAGTGCTTTGGCGAACTCGACGATCAGAATTGCGTTTTTGGCCGCCAAGCCGATAATGGTCACCAAGCCAATCTTGAAGTAAACGTCGTTGGTCATGCCAAAAACCGTCACCATCAACACCGCGCCGAATGCACCGATGGGTACGATCAGCATGACAGACAGCGGAATGATCCAGCTTTCGTACAAGGCGACCAACAGCAGAAATACGACCAGAATGGATAGTCCTAACAGAAACATGGCTTGCTGCCCGGCCAGCTTTTCTTGCAAGGACAATCCAGTCCACTCATACGCCACGCCACGGGGCAGCGCGCTGGCCAGGCGCTCCATTTCGGCCATGGCATCGCCCGAGCTGTAGCCGGGCGCGGCGTCGCCGTTCAGGCGAAACGCGTTATAGCCGTTATAGCGGGCCATCTGCGCCGGACCCATCTCCCAACGCTGCGTGCTGATGGCACTGATGGGAACGAGGCGGCCGTCGCGTGCGGGGACATGAATAGCCGATAGATCTTCGGGCGTCATGCGCCGACCCGGAGCCGCCTGAACGATGACCCGCTGCATGCGTCCGAGGTTGGCATAACGGTTGACATAGGCCGAACCGAAGGCCGTCGACAGCACCGATCCGATGGCATCGAACCCTACGCCCATGGCCTCAGCTTGTTCCCGGTCGATATCCAGACGCAGGCGTGGGCTGTCTTGCAAACCCTCCACTCGAACATAGGCAATCACGGGCGAAGCGCGAGCCGCTTCGATCAGGCGGTCGCGCGCATCGATCAATGCTTCGCGGCCCACCGCTCCCCGGTCTTGCAAACGAAACTCGAAACCGGAAGCCTCGCCGACTCCAGAAATCGCAGGCGGCGCGACTGCGAAGATCGTACCGTCTTCGACCGACGACAAGGCGTCGTTGACCCGGTCGGTCTCGGCACGCACACTTTCATCGGCGCCGCGCAACGACCAGTCGCGGAAGGTCGGGAACACGAGACCGGCATTCTCGCCCATGCCGGCGAAGCTGTATCCCACTACGGATATCACCGACTCGATGGCAGGCCGTTCAGCATAGTGAGCCTCCAGGATGCTCATGGTTTGCTCGGTGCGCGCCATGCTTGCACCCGGCGCCAACTGCACGTCGACGACGCCATACCCCATGTCCTCTTCGGGCAGAAAGCCCGAGGGCAGACGGTTGTACGTCCATCCCAGCGCAAGGACCAGGGCCAGATAGATCGCCATATAACGACCAGTGCGCTCGATGAGGCTGCCGGTGCGGGCGGCATACAGCGTATTCATCGCTGCCACCCGCCGGTTGAACCAGCCGAACAGCCCACGGGTGGACGGTGAGTGGTCGTAGGCCACGGGCTTGAGCAAGGACACGCATAGCGCCGGTGTCAAGGTCAGTGCCAAAAAACCGGAGAACAGAATCGAGACCGCGAGCGAGATCGAGAACTGGCGATAGATGACGCCGACCACGCCGGACATGAATGCCAGCGGCAGAAACACGGCCACCAGCACGGCGGTAATGCTGACGATGGCACCGGAAATCTGCTGCATGGCCTTGATGGTGGCCTGCTTGGGCGACAGCCGCTCGAGCGCCATGATGCGTTCGACGTTCTCCACCACGATGATGGCATCGTCGACCAGAATGCCGATCGCCAGCACCATACCGAACAAGGTCATCATGTTGATCGAGAATCCTGCGGCGTAGATGACCGCCAGCGTTCCAATCAAACTAATGGGCACCACCACGATGGGAATGATGGTGTAGCGCAGGTTCTGAAGAAACAACCACATCACCAGAAAGACCAGCGCGATGGCCTCCAGCAGGGTGACGAATACCTTGGTGATAGCCACTTCGACGAAACGCGTGGTGTCGTAGGGGATGGAGTACGTCATTTCATCCGGGAATTGTGCCGACAACGCGGCCAGCCTGTCCTCGATCAAGGTGGCCGTTGCCAAGGCATTGGCGCCAGGCTGTAGCAGCACTGCCGCAAGGGCAGTCGGCTCGCCATTCAGGCGTCCTTTGTACTGGTACGACTGCGAGCCGCTTTTGACCTCGGCGACATCCGACAGTCGGATAGAAGAGCCATCCTGATTGGCTCGGACAACGATGTGTTCGAAGGTGCGAGGATCGGTCAACATGCCCTCGACGTGAATGGCGGTGTTGAAACCCTGACCCGCGACGGAGGGCGTCGCGCCGATCATTCCGGTTGACAGTTGCCGGTTCTGATTGCCTATTGCACGCGTCACATCGTCCATGGACAGGCCGAACGCCGTTAGCCGATCGGGATCGACCCAGATCCGCATGGCGCGTTGCTCGGAGAACGCCTGAACCTTGCCGACACCCTCGATCCGACGAAGTTCGTTGTTGATGTTGCGCGCGGCGTAATCGGACAGCGAGTCGATGTCCCCGGCATGCCCGGCCTTGAACGACAGCGCATACATCAGCAAGAACCCCGCATTGGCCTGCTCGACCGAGATACCCTGGCGGGTTACGTCCGGCGGTAGATCGGCCTCGACCTGCTTCAAGCGATTCTGAACATCGACCTGCGCCAGAGCAGGGTCGGTGCCGGGCTGGAACGTCACCTGGATTTCGGCACCACTGTTATTGCTCTGCGAGGAGAAATACAGCAGATTGCGCAGGCCGTTCAGCTCTTCTTCGATCACGCTCACGACGTTTTGCGAAACCGTTTCGGCAGAGGCGCCCGGGTAGGCGACTGTCATGGTGATGGTGGGCGGTGCCACGTCGGGATACTGAGCAACCGGCAGGCTGCGAAACGACAGCACCCCCGCCAGAACAATGAATATGGCGACGACCCAGGCGAACCGGGGCCGCTCAATGAAGAAATTCGAGATCATGGGCAGGGTCCTGTGAGGAGGCTCAGACCGGTTCGACCGACGTGCCCTCGGCGTAGCGTTCTGCGCCGAAGACGATCACCCGTTCGCCGGATTGCAACCCGGTCGAGACATGCCAGCGCGCACCCAGCATGTCGCCGAGCGTGACCTGGCGAATCTGAACCCGGCTCGCCTCGTCGACGACCGAAACGCGGGGCAGGCCGTCGGCACCAAAACGCACGGCGGATTGCGGCACCAGAATGCCCTGAGCGTCGCCCGCCGATCCGACACGCGCACGAACGTACATGCCTGGCAGGAGCTGGTGATCGACGTTGTCGAACTGGGCCCGCAGCAGGCGCTGTCCCGTGGCGGGATCGACCGCGCTACCGGCAAACAGCAGTCGGCCGGTTCTGGGCGTGACGTCGCCCGGCACGGTGATATTGACGCGCCAATCCGGGGGTGCCGTACCGCGCAGCGCGGTTTGCGCCGCGTAGGTTTGCTGAATGTCGGCATAAATGGGCGATAACACTTGAATGCGTGCCATCAGCGTTGCGTCACCCTGGCCGACGAGTGCGCCCTCGGTGACCAACGCCGGGCCGATTCGCCCGCTGATCGGTGCCCGGATAGTGCTGTAGCCAAGATTGATTTCTGCGGTTTTCAGGCTCGCTTGAGCCCGGGCGTATTCGGCTCGCGCACGGCGATCGTCGTTGACCGCGTTCTCGTAGACCTGCTGGCTGACCGCACGCGTGGCGACGAGATTCTCATGGCGAACCAGCTGCGCACCCGCATGTCGACGCGCGGCATCGCTGCGGGCCAGTTCGGCCCGCGCCTGGGCGAGTGCGGCTTCCAGTGGCAGGGGATCGAGTTGGAAGAGCAGGTCGCCCTGCTGGACGTCCTGCCCCTCGATGAAGGTGCGTTCGAGCACGATCCCTGCGACTCGCGCACGTATTTCCGCCGTGCGGCTGGCAGTCATCCGTGCAGGGAGTGTGGGGCCCAAGTCGAGCGCCACGAGCGCGGTGAGTTCGGTGGTCACCTTTGGCGGCGACGCACTTGCCGCAGAATCGGCCGGGGGCTGGCCGGAGCACCCGGCAAGCACCATAGCCAGCGTAACAGCCGCAATATTTCTCAGTCCACATCCTCTCGGCCTGCATATGCGCTTGGAGAGTGAGGAGTGAATCGAGCGGGTGCCGATCGAAGGGCGGGGGAGGACTATTGTGCTCGCCATGTAACAAACCTCTTTGGTTACACGCCAATCGATCTGGTGCGACGCTTCTTTTGCGCTCACTTGACGTTAAATGCGTGAAAAAAGCAGTCTAAAGCGTGATGATGGTAGAAACCCTGGTATGCCGGCTTCTTACTTCTGGCTTGCTACTTTCCGTATCACGCGACGACCGTCATAATGAACGGCGATCCATATCGCTCTTTCGGACAAGAACATGAGACAGCCCCGATCGCCCTTGCTGGCACAGGTATCTTCCGCTCACCTGGTCAGCCATCTGCACATGATGGTGTTGCCAGCGCTACTGCCCATTCTGCCGCTTTACGTTGGCGTGAGCTTCTTCCAGTTGGGCCTGGGAATCAGCGTGTTCAATGTGGTGTCGGCGCTCGTGCAAGCCCCCATGGGCTTCGTCGTCGACCGCTTCGGCCCACGGCGGATGCTTGTGGTGGGTCTGGTCTTGGGCAGTTTGAGCTTCATGTCCCTGGCATTCGGTGCGTCTTATGCGGGTTTGCTCGTGGCCATGGCCGTTGCAGGGATCGCCAACGGCGTGTATCACCCTGCCGATTACGCCTTGCTGTCTTCCGGTATTGCCGAACACCGCATGGGGCGGGCGTTTTCGGTTCACACGTTTTCCGGGCAACTCGGGGGCGCCATCGCACCCGGACTCATGCTGGGCAGCGCGGCACTCTTCGGGACACCTGCTGCCTTTCTCATTGCAGGGCTCGCAGGTCTGGGCGCGGCGGCATGGCTGGTCTTGCAGCGTCCGGCGGCGCGAGTCGCGGACACGGCCGGGGCGCAGCACTCCGCCTCGACCGAACGCAAGACATCTCCGGGCGTCGCAGCGGCCGCCGTACTCAGCCCGACGATATTGATGCTGACGGTTCTGTTCGTACTGCTCAGTTTGAGCACCAACTCGATTCAGAATTTTTCGGTGACGGCCTTGGTCAACGCCTATGGCACGCCGCTGTCCGAAGCCAACATCGCGCTGTCGGCGTTTTTGTTTGCCAGCGCCTTCGGCGTTCTTGGTGGCGGGCATTTAGCCGACAAGACTCAACGCCACGGTCTGGTGGCGGCAGGGGCGTTCGCCATGACTGCCGCGCTGATGGCTTGCGTAGCTTCCTTCGATTTGCCCGGCGTGCTGCTGATTGTCGTGATGGGAGTGGCTGGGTTTCTGGCGGGTGTCATCGCCCCATCGCGCGACATGCTGGTGCGCGCCGCCTCGCCCAAGGGGGCCGAGGGCCGAACCTTCGGTATCGTTTCGACCGGCTTCAACATCGGCGGGGCCCTGGGTCCGGTGATGTTCGGCTGGTTGCTGGACCAGGGCCACCCACTCGGCATCTTTTGCGCGGCGGTGGGCTTCATGCTGCTGACGGTGGGCGTGACGCTGGCGCAGGAAATTCGCCGAAGCCGCAAGCTTGCGGCAGCGCCGGCGACTTCTCAGGTATAAGTACCCTGCCTCAATGCGCCACGTGACGCTGTGACAGCGCCGCGGCAGGGCGGGTGCGAAACACCTGTATGCTTTCTCGCAGCGCCGCCGATTGCTCGCCCAGCTGTTCGACCGACAAACCCAGTTGCCGCACCAGCGCCGAGTTTTCGGTGGTCATGCCGTCCATACGCGAGACGGCCAGATCGATCTGCTCGATACCAATCGACTGCTCTTGCGAGGCCACCGATATTTCGCCCATCAGCGCCGTTACGCGTTGAACCGCCTGCACGAGTTCGCGTGTCGTGGCATGGGCACGGTCGGCTTGTACCGAGCCATCAGTCATTTGCGCGACGGAGTCGACGATCAGATCCTTGATTTCCTTGCCCGCGCGGGCACTCTTCTGCGCCAGACTACGTACCTCGCCCGCCACCACGGCAAACCCCTTGCCGGTTTCGCCCGCTCGTGCGGCCTCGACGGCGGCGTTCAAGGCTAGGATATTGGTCTGAAAAGCGATTTCTTCGACGATGGTGACGATGTCGGCGATTTTGCGCGATCGCTCGGCTAGGCTATTCATGGTGGCGACCACCTGATCGACGGCTTCGGCACCGCGTCGAGCGACATCCAGGCTACTCCCGGCCAACTCGCTGGCTTGACGTGCATTGTCGGCGTTCAGGCGAACGGTCGCGGTGAGTTCTTCCGAGCTTGCCGCAGTCTGTTGCAGCGACGCCGCCTGTTCGTCAGTACGATCCGACAGCGCCCGATTGCCTTCGGAAATGTCGCCTGCTGAACGAATGGCCTGGGTCAGGCCCTGATTGACTTCCCCACTAATGCCGATGAGGCTCTTGCGCATCACGTCCAGGCAGAACTGCAACTGCGCGACCTCGTTGTCGTTGGATTGACTGACGCGCGCAGTGAGATTGCCTGCTGCCACCTGGCGGGCCAGATCAGCCGCTTCTTGCAAAGGCGCAAGCATGTTGTCGGCGAGGCGAAGTTGCATGATCAGCATGCCCAGCACAGCGACCAACGCACCCGCAGTCAGGCCCCAGGCCGTCGATGGCTCCAATCGATCCCATTCGGCAAACAAACCCCAGCCGCAGATCGCGCCTACCGCTGCGGCTGCGAACAAGGCATGGCGCAAGGCCCGCGCGCGCAAGGTTCGACGAAACGGCGCGCCCAGCATCGCAACGGCCCGGCGCCAGCCGGTTGCCGTGATGCGGCCTTGATGCAAACGCCAACCCTTTGCACGCGATTCGCGCAATTGAGCGTACCGGGCATCGGCCTCGGCCACTTGTTCGGCGGTCGGACGCACGCGCACCGATGCGTATTCGACGATTTGTCCGTCTTCGACAATGGGGGTGACGCTGGCGTACACCCAATAAAAACCGCCATCCTTGCGGCGATTCTTGACCAGACCTGCCCACGACTTACCCGACTTCAAGGTCTGCCAGAGATCGACATAAGCCTCTGGCGGCATGTCCGGATGGCGGACGATGTTGTGAGGCTGGCCCAGCAGCTCGTCGCGAGCGAAACCGCTAATTTCGACAAAAGCCGGGTTGGCATACACGATTCGGCCTCGGGTGTCGGTTCGGGAGATCAGATAGTGATCGTCCTGGAGTACGGTTTCCTGCTGATAAACGGGTAGATTGACGCGCACGATGAGCTCCAGACGCTCCACGAAGCAGGGTTTTGAAAGGAAGACCCTTGACCTATCGTGGGTATTGCGATTGTATCCTAATTGTGACTGACTACCATTAAATTGCATTTAATTGAACAAATTTGTGAAATAAGATACTTATGCGGTCGGATTGTCATCAAGGCGACAGAATGACGACTTTTGCATTAGATTGTCGGATCTTCACATTTAACGGATGGCTGCATGAAAGTCGTCATTGCTCCCGATTCCTTCAAAGAAAGCCTGAGTGCCGAACGTGCCGCACACGCCTTGGCCGACGGCGTGCGTCAGGCTCTGCCGGATGCGACCATCGTGTGCGTGCCCATGGGCGATGGTGGCGAAGGAACGCTGGACGCCGTCCTTGCTGCAACCGGCGGGCAGCGCTGCAGATCACTGGCACACGACGCGCTAGGTCGGCCACGCGAGGTCGATTGGGGCTATTTGCCTGGGCAGACCGCCTTCATCGAAATGGCGGAGGCGGCGGGTTTGGAGCGCATCGCCCTCGACGAACGCGATGTCGGGCGTGCCAGCACATCCGGCGTGGGCGAAGTGATCCGGGCGGCGTTGGATGCAGGCGCGACACGTCTGGTTATCGGATTGGGCGGATCTGCGACCAATGACGGCGGCGCGGGCATGCTGCAAGCCTTGGGCTGCCGGCTGCTCGATTCGACGGGCAAGGACGTCTTGCCAGGTGGCAAAGCCCTCGCGGGCGTGGCGTCTATCGACACATCGTCGCTGGACGCCCGGCTGAGTGAAGTCCAGATCGAAGCCGCCACCGACGTCGACAATCCGCTGTGTGGGCCGGCAGGCGCCTCGGCCGTGTTTGGGCCACAAAAAGGCGCGACCGCAGACGATGTTCGCGAATTGGATCGTGCTTTGGCGCACTTCGCCGATCTGACCGTTCAGGCAAGGGGCAGGGACGTGCGCGATGCCCCGGGCACAGGTGCCGCAGGAGGGCTGGGTTTCGCATTGCAAGCGTATCTGGGCGCCGTCTTTCGCCCGGGCGTCGCAATCGTGGCCGAACTCAACGGGCTGGCCGAGACACTGCGCGATGCCGACCTGGTGTACACGGGAGAAGGGCGAATGGATGCCCAAACGATCCGCGGCAAGACACCGTTTGGCGTCGCGCAACTCGCCCAAGCCGCGCGCGTGCCGGTCATCGCAGTGGCCGGCTCATTGGGTGAAGGGTACGAGGCCATGTATGCCTGCGGGCTCACTGCGGCGTTTAGCTTGGTAGCGGGGCCGGCCACGCTGGCGGCAGCCTGCGCCGACGCGCCTCGATTGCTGGCCGAACGCGCAAGAGACGCCACGCGGCTGTGGGCCGCGGGTGCTGCCGATCGTACCCGTTTACCTGCCACTGCACCCACTGAATCCACGTTGGCTCTGCCCCTGGATCACCTTGTCATCAATACCCGCTTCGAGCTACCAGCGGCCGCTGGCTTGTTCGAGGCACTGGGTTTTACCTTGACGCCACAGGGTCGACACACCCTGGGATCGATCAATCACTTGATGGTGTTCGAACGTGACTATCTGGAGCTGATTGGTTTGCCCACCGACGGTGGCCTCGTGCGTCAAGAAGTGCTCGATAGCGACGTGGGGATCGACGGCCTTGTGTATCAACCCGAATCGGCCGAGCGCATTCACGCGGCATTGACGGCAGCCGGCACGCCTGTCACACCGGTGCAAACCTTCAGTCGCCCAGTCGAGTTGGACGGTACTCGTCAAGACGCCACGTTTCGCACGGTGCGACATCCTGCCGATACCTTCGAGGCCGGTCGCGTCTACTACTGCCAGCATTTGACGCCAGAACTGGTGTGGCGCGCGCCCTGGCAAGTACACGCCAACGGGGTGCATGCCTTGACCGCGTTGGTGCTGGTGTCGGCCCGGCCGGAGCAAGACGCCCACGCATATGCCCAAGCGGCCTTCGGTCGAGTCCAGGCCACGCACGAGGGTTGGACAGTGGCGGGCGCGAATTTTCGTGTAGACATCGTTGCGCCATCAGTCTATGCCGCCCGTTATGGCGACTTGGCGAGCGATTCAGGGGGGCGCGACAGCTTCTTCGGTGCCATCGTGTTGAGCACTCGCCGGCCAGATTCATTGCTACGGCACGTGGACGCGCTTGGCGACCGAGTGCGCGCGCGCGCCTACGACAGCGCAGGCGTCATGCAAAACTCCGACAGCCGTCTCGCGGGCCTAGCTGTTGCCTTGCCTGGGATCAACGCGCTCCTGGATTTTGCCTTCGTACCCGAGCGCTGAACTGATCGAGACACTACATCGCCCCACCTATCGCGCGTGCGTGGTTGGCCACGCCGCCATCGCCAAATCGCATAGGGCAAGCAGCGCGTCGTGCGACGCGCCGTCCCGGGCCTGCATCGACATGCCGGCAAGTACCGTCGAATAAAATTTCGCCAGCGCTGCCGGCGAGGCACTGGCCGGGACATCGCCATAGTTCACGCCATGCTGGATACGCGCCATCAGGTCCGTCTCGAAATCGGTTCGGCAATCGGCCAGCATCTGCTGGATGTCGACCGATTGGGGCGAGCAATTGACGCCTGACAACACGATCATGCATCCCGACGGCGTATCGGGGCAGGAAAGGGTGTTCGCGGCACTGATCAGCAGCGTTCGAATCACTTCGCGCGTGTCGGTCGGATTGGACATCAGGCATTCGGTGTAGTCGCCGCGCCGGGTGCGATACCGTTCGAGTGTCTCTCGATACAAACCCTCTTTATCGCCGAACGCCGTATATAGGCTGGGAGCGGTAATACCCATGGCCGATGTTAGGTCGCCCACCGAGGTCGTCTCATAGCCTTGCTGCCAGAACAGGCGCATGGCCCGTTCGAGTACGACCTCGCGATCGAACGATAAAGGGCGGCCCCGCGCACGCCGGGGCACTTCGCCCGAAGAATCCTTGTGAGTTAGAGGGGTATCGGCTGTTTTCATAATGATCGATATTAAATTGCTTGACGAGTCTAGGCAAGCTGTCTAAAGTCTGCGTCCTATATTTCATAATGCTCGTTATGAAATTAACCTATACGCCCATGACATGACAGACGCTCATCGCCTCCGACCGACTTCCGCAGCTTCTCCTCCAATCAAACTCGGCGTGCTCGTCATGCTGACGGCAACCGTGCTGGCGCTGGCGGCTTGCTCCGATCCACCTGCCGCATCGGCACCGCCCGCGCCTCAGGTCAGTGTCACGACGGTCAGTGCGCGTGCGTTGACGCAATGGGACGAGTTCAATGGCCGAATCGAGGCCGTCGATCGCGTGGCGTTACGCCCACGCGTCAGCGGCTACATCGAGCGGGTCAATTTCACCGAAGGCCAGGAGGTCGAACAGGGCGATGTGCTGTTCGTCATCGATGCGCGCCGCTACGAGGCTGCGCTCGCAGGTGCCCAGGCCGATCTGCTTCGTGCTCGCACGACCGCACAACTACGGGCCACCGAAGCGGCACGCGCACAGAGGCTGGTCGCTGCGAAAGCGGTGTCCAACGAAGAGTTCGATCAACGCCGTGCCGCAGCCGCACAAGCCCGCGCGGATGTGCAGGCGGCGCAGGCCGCAGTCGAAACAGCGGCACTGAATGTGTCGTTCACGCAGGTGAGGGCGCCCATTTCGGGTCGGACAGGACGTGCGCTGATCACGGCAGGCAATCTGGTCAATGCCGATGGCGATAGTGTTCTCACCACGCTGGTTTCCCTGGATCGGGTTCACGTGCATTTCGATGCCGACGAACGGCGTTTTCTTCGCTACGCCGAGTTGGCGCGCACGGGCGCGCGACCGAGCGAGCAGGGCGGGGGTGTCCCGGTCAAGGTCGGCTTGCTGGGTGAGTCGGGCCATCCGCACGAAGGACGAGCCGATTTTGTCGACAATGCCGTCGATCGGGCGAGCGGCACGATTCGAGTGCGTGCCCTACTGGACAATACCGATCGAAAACTGGTGCCTGGCCTGTACGCCCGGGTGCGCTTGCAAGGCGAGCATCTTCAACGTGCCATTACCGTGGACGATCGCGCGGTGATGACCGATCAGGATCGTAAATACGTCTACGTGGTAGACGAGACGAACAAAGCGCTGCGCCGCGACGTTCGCCTCGGCCGGGTCGATGGCGGCCAGCGCCTGATTGTGGAAGGCTTGAAGCAGGGCGATCGCGTCATCGTCAACGGTACGCAAAAAGTGATGATGCCAGGCATGACGGTCGCGGCAACCGAACGCGATGCGCCAGCGCATCTGGCCCGCTCGGACGCACAGGCAACGGGGAGCGCCACGCCATGAACTTCGCACGATTCTTTGTCGATCGGCCCATTTTCGCGGCGGTGCTATCCATCATCATTTTTGTCGTGGGGATGATTGCGATTCCGCTGCTTCCCATCAGCGAGTATCCCGATGTGGTCCCGCCCAGTGTTCAGGTGCGGGCCACGTTCCCCGGCGCGAATCCCAGGGAAATCGCCGAAACCGTGGCCGCCCCCCTGGAAGAGGCCATCACCGGCGTCGAAGACATGCTCTACATGAAATCGGTGGCCGGTAGCGACGGCGTGCTGGCGCTGACGGTCACGTTTCGTCCCGGCACCGATCCGGACGCAGCGCAAGTCAAAGTGCAGAACCGCGTGGCGCAAGCCGAGGCGCGTTTGCCCGAGGCCGTCCGACGCCAGGGGGTCGTGACCGCCAAACAGTCGCCCAACATCACGATGGTGGTTCACCTGCTGGCGCCGGCAGGGCAGTACGACGCGCTCTATCTGCGCAACTATGCGGTCTTGCATGTGCGCGACGAGCTGGCTCGGATCCAGGGCGTGGGCGACGCCCGTCTGTTCGGTTCGGGCGATTACTCGATGCGGCTTTGGCTGGATCCCAGCAAGATCGCCAACCTGGGTTTGACCGCAGGTGAAGTCGTGGCCGCCGTCAGCCGGCAGAACGTCCAGGTCTCGGCGGGCCAGTTAGGTGCGCCGCCCAACCCGAATCGTGCCGATTTTTTGCTTTCCATTAACGCACAAGGACGTTTGGCGACCGAAGAAGAATTCGCCAACATCGTCGTCAAGACCGGCGATCAAGGTCAGGTCGCGCGCCTGGGCGATGTCGCGCGAATCGAGCTGGGTGCATCGGATTACGCCTTGCGCGCCTACCTGGACAACGATCAGGCCGTTGCGATTCCCATTTTCGAATCGCCCGGGGCCAACGCCATCGACATCTCGGATCAGGTTCGGGCCAAAATGACGGAACTCTCGCAGCGCTTTCCGCACGGCATGACGTGGAAGGTGGCGTACGACCCCACCATCTTCGTGCGCGACTCGATCAAGTCGGTCATCACCACGCTGGGTGAGGCGATCTTCCTGGTCGTGCTGGTCGTGATCCTGTTTCTTCAGACCTGGCGCGCCTCGATCATCCCGCTGATCGCCGTACCAGTGTCGGTGGTGGGGACGTTCGCCGTGCTGTTGGCGCTCGGATTTTCCATCAACACGCTGACCTTGTTCGGATTGGTATTGGCCATCGGAATCGTCGTCGACGACGCGATCGTGGTGGTCGAGAACGTCGAGCGCAACATCGAAGAGGGGTTGGCCCCCCTGGCGGCCGCGCATCAGGCCATGCGAGAAGTCAGCGGGCCAATCGTCGCGATTGCGTTGGTGTTGTGCGCGGTGTTCGTGCCGATGGCGTTCCTGTCGGGTGTCACCGGCCAGTTCTACAAGCAGTTCGCCGTCACCATTGCCATTTCGACGGTGATCTCCGCCATCAATTCGTTGACGCTATCGCCGGCACTGGCGGCGCTCCTGCTTAAATCGCACGACGCGACCCCCGATGGTTTGACTCGTCAAATGAACCGCGTGCTGGGACCTACGTTCCGGGGCTTCAATCGCTGGTTCAAGCGTGGCTCGGACGCTTACGGCAACGGGGTCGCCAGAACGCTGGGGCGCCGAGGCGCGGTGTTCGCGGTATACCTCGTCTTGTTGGTGGCCACGGGAGCGATGTTCAAGGCAGTGCCGGGCGGCTTTATTCCGACCCAGGACAAACTGTATTTAATTGCTGCGGTCAAGATGCCTGATGGCGCGTCGATTGATCGCACCGACGCCACCCTCAAACGCGTCAGTGAAATCGCCCTGCGAACAGAAGGCGTCGCCAACGCAGTCAGTTTTCCTGGTTTCAACGCGCTTCAGCAGACCAACACATCCAATAGCGGTGTGGTGTTCGTGGGCCTGTCGCCGTTCGACAAACGCACGCGCTCGGCACAGGAGATCGCAACCGAGCTGAACGGCAAATTCGCCGCCATTCAAGAGGGACTGGCGTTTGCCATCATGCCTCCGGCCATCATGGGCCTGGGCACCGGCTCGGGTTACTCGCTGTACATCCAGGATCGCGGCGCTGCGGGTTTTGCTGCCCTGAATGCCGCCATGCAAACGATGGCGGGCACGGTGGTGCAACAACCGGGCTTTCAATATCCCATCAGTTCGTACCAGGCCAACGTTCCTCAACTGGACGCCGAAGTCGATCGCAGCAAGGCCAATGCGCAGGGCGTGGGCGTGACCGATGTGTTCGAGACATTGCAGGTTTATCTGGGCTCGACCTACGTCAACGACTTCACCCGATTCGGTCGAACCTTCCGCGTGATGGCGCAGGCCGATGCCCCGTTTCGCCAATCGGTCGAGGACATCGCCAACCTGCGAACCCGTAACGCGCAAGGCGACATGGTGCCAATCGGCAGCGTGGTCGATATTCGCGAGAGCTATGGTCCTGACCCAGTGATCCGTTACAACGGTTATCCAGCTGCGGATCTAATCGGCGAGGCCGACACCCGCATGGTGTCTTCGTCGCAAGCACTGAAGACGGTGCAGTCCCTGGCTGACCGGGTTCTACCCCATGGCATGCAACTCGAATGGACCGATCTGAGCTATCAACAGGTCACGCAAGGCAACGCGGCATTGGTGGTGTTTCCGCTGGCGGTACTGCTGGTGTTCCTGGTGCTGGCGGCCTTGTATGAAAGCTGGACGCTGCCATTGGCGGTGATTCTGATCGTACCGATGTGTCTGTTGTCGGCACTGGTGGGCGTCTGGCTGACCGGTGGCGATAACAACATCTTCGTTCAGATCGGTCTGGTGGTGCTGATCGGTTTGGCGTGCAAGAACGCCATCCTGATCGTGGAATTCGCGCGCGAGCTGGAAGGCCGTGGCATGAGCATTGTCGAGGCGGCGCTACAGGCTTGCCGCCTGCGCCTGCGTCCCATCGTCATGACCTCGATCGCGTTCATTGCCGGTGTCGTGCCGCTGATGATCAGCAGCGGGGCAGGGGCGGAGGTGCGCCAGGCCATGGGCGTGACGGTGTTTGCCGGCATGCTGGGCGTCACGCTGTTCGGTCTGGTTCTCACCCCGGTTTTTTACGTTGCATTGCGGCGGCTGGCCACGCGTGGCGATCGTCGCGCACCCTTGGCATCCGCTCAGGAGAAAGTTCATGCTTGATCGCGTTCTGCCTTCACTGGTCGTGCTGGCCCTCATTGCGCTGCTTGCCGCGTGTACGGTGGGGCCCGACTACAAGACGCCCGACGCGCCGCCGGTCGAGCGCTTCGCACACCAACCCTCGCCGCAAGACCGGCCTCTGGCCACTCCGACCGCCGATGCTGCGTTCTGGCGCGATCTGGGCGATGAGCACTTGACTGCACTGATCGACCAGGCCTTGGGTGCCAATCACGATATTCGTATCGCGATGGCGAATTACGATCGGGCCAATGCTTTATTGGGCGGCGCACGCTTCGATCGTTACCCGACACTCGGCGCTCAGGCACAAGCACGAACGGGCCGCTCCAGTGCTTCGCAGATGCCGGGCGCAGCGCGCGAGCAACGCGACGGCGAGCAGTTCGACACTCGGTTGACAGCCGTCTGGGAGCTGGATTTCTTTGGCCGAGTCCGGCGCGGCATCGAGGCGCAGCGAGCGGATACCGAAGCGCTTGCCCACGACCTGGCTGCGGTGCAGGTCGCGATCGTCGCCGAGTTGGCAAATGCCTACTTCCGCATGCGGGGCGCGCAAGCTCAATGGGCTATGGCGCGGGCCAACGCCGACAACCAGCGCGAAACGCTTGGATTGATCGACACGCTGCTCGAGAACGGGCGCGGAACGGCGTTCGACAGCGACCGTAGCCGGGCACAACTGGCATTGACCGAAGCCCGACTCCCGCCATTGTCAGCGGAGGCCGCCGTGCTCGCACACCGCATCGCGGTGTTGAGCGGGCAGACGCCTGCCGCCCTGGCAGAGACCTTGGCCAAACCGCGGCCACAGGCGATTTTTCCTGGTGCGATCGATCCCGGCACGCCGGGCGAATTGCTGCGCCGCCGCCCAGACATCGCCGCAGCCGAACGACGCTTGCATGCCGCCACGGCCCGGATCGGCGTCGCGACGGCCGATCTCTTTCCCCGGTTCACCTTGGGCGGCTTGATCGGTTCGCAGGCTTTGTCCGTGGGGACATTGTTCGGTCGCGATAGCGAAATGCGCGCGGTGACGCTGGGCATCGACGGCTCGTTTCTGGATGTCGGCCGGGTGAGGGCACGTATCGCGGCGACCGACGCTCAAGCTGCCGGCGCCATGGCCAACTACGAGCGCGCCGTGCTGCGCGCCATGGAAGAAACCGAGAACGCCTTGCTGCGCCTGGCGACCGCGCATGAAGAGCGGGCTGCGCTGACGCGTGCGGCGCAGTCGAGTGAGCGCGCAGTCAACGTATCGCGGTTGCAATTCGAGGGTGGGACGATCGGCGTATTGGACGTTCTGGCGGCTGAACGGACTCGTTTGGAGGCTGACGATCTACTCGCTCAAAGCAAAGCGCGCGAAGCCACTGCGTTAGTGGGGCTATACAAAACGCTGGCGGGTGGGTGGCCGCAACGCGTGCCTACTCATAAAACTCGGGCTCATCGATAGATAAATATGCGTGGATCTGCATTAAGTCCGGTCATTCTCCTGGGCTTAACGCAGTGACCCCGATACGCGAAAACCGACCTGGGACACTCTCACCATTATTCGCATAATTTTTATTATGTTAACTACTATCTATTGGCGTTATGGCGTGTGTGGCAACAGAATCCTGCTTGGCCCAAGCATTCGAACCCCAGGCATATCGGCGGTTTACCGTCCGAGACGCCAGTGCCGCTTAGCCAGTACTTATCGTCACGCCGGTGCTTGTCCACCTTGCTGAGCACCCGCATAGCGGTTGTAGATGAACTCGGCCGAAGTGAGCGCAAAGCCTGCGGCGGGATTGCCTGCCAGCGCCACGCAGGCGCATAGTTTCGCGCCCGAAAACGCGACCTGGGTCAGATTGCCGTCTTGCACGCCCGAGACGATTTTCGAGACGTTCACCACGGCATTTGCCATATTGGTATAGGCCCCTAAGCCGACGAGCGTGCCCCCTGCCTTGTCGAGCAATGCCATCGCGTTCAGTCCGTGGGCCACGGAAGACAAAGAATCGGTACTCAAGGCCGCGCCGCCCTGCATCCATTGCGAAAGCGAAGACACCGACTTGTAGGCATTGGCCAGGCCCATGATGCCGTCCTTCGCCGTCATGCCCATGCTGCCCGCAGTGCTCAGGAAGGACATGGCCGTGCCGCTGTCGATACCGACCGCGGAAATGGCACTCGATAAGGTGGTCATTGCAGTGGACGCGATGGTCGCTGGTGCGGCTGCGTCCACTGCTGTACTCATCAGTTGAACTGAAGTCAGGTTGCCGGTCACGTTGCCGATGGTCATGACAATCTCCCGGTCTAGACTAAATTGGACGAGTCGCTGACCGCATAGCCTGCGGCCGAATGTCGGGCGAACGCATCGAGAACGATCTCGATTTCGCCACTGGCCAGGGCGGCCGACAAGGCATCCACATGCTCTGCGAACGCGCTCAGCACGGCGGCAAATACCTCTTCGGTCCAGGCCGCCTCGACAGGCGTCCAGATGAGACGCAATAAGACCGCATTGGTGTCGGGTGCCAGTCCGAGAACGCCGGTGCCGGACAGGCCCGCCGTCAGATTCAGCGCCAGCATGGCGCGCAGCCGACGCTGGCTCATGGTCTCGTCTGCCACGCCGATTTGACCGGTCAGCACCAGCGCGCGCATGGCGGGCGCGGGTTCGATTCCCACCAGGGCACCTGCCTTTGTGCTCAAAACGAAAGCGCCTGCGTCGGTGCTACCCAGCGTAATTCCCAGCGCCGTCTCGATGCTTGCCGCCCACTGCCGTAAATCGGTACTTGCGTCGAAGTCCATACACCTTCCCATCCTGATTGATGACTTGTTCCGTGTCTTCAGTAACCCGGCCACACAGGAAGGTTCCATCGCGCCAATATCCGATATCGGCGGCATCGGTCCGACGCCACTCAGGCGGAATCACACCCCAGCCGAACGACCTTAGGGCAATCACAGGGTCGAACTGCGCACTTTCAAGGTCGCGGCCACTTGTGTGGAGGCCATGTCGGCATCGCCTTTGATCAGGCCGACCAATTTCATAATTGCTTCCCGGCCAATGGCATCGCCGTGCAAATCCAGTGCGGTGATCGGGGGGCGATGGCTGCGGGTCAGTTCGCTGTCGGACAGCGCCGCAACCAGGACCTCGCCCGGCATATCGACGTTGGCCTCGGCCAAGGCTGCTGCCGCGCCGACCGCGAAACGGCTGGTCGCGCCGATGATGGCGTCGGGCAATGCTCGATCGGCAATGAGTTGCCGCACGACCGCCCGCGCGCCCTCGCTGCCCGCTACGCCGTCGATGTTGATCACTATTGGCCGTGTGCCCCTGATTGCCGCACCACGCCCGATAGCTGACTTCAAAACCGCGCCGCCAGGCATTATCGCCGGTGATAGACAGCAGCACGGTCGACTCGACGCCCTGCCCGCTCAGTTGATTCAACACCTGATTCATTGCACCGGCTTCGTCGCGTCCGACGGAAATATGGGTATCGGGACGATCCGGGCCGGCATCGATCAATACCGTCGGCAAGCCACGGCGACCCAACTCCACCAGATATTCGTCGCTCCCGAACGGCGCGACGACGACACAGCCGTCCATCGGGTATTGAATGTCGGCCACGCGCATGGCGTCCGGCAGGTGCAACAGGCCATACCCCAGGCTCAATGCGCTGGTTGCCGCGCCGCCCGGATATGTTCACCATCGATCGTGATCGCTCGACCGATCGCGGATTAGGCGTCTTCACGGTCGTCGGCGATGCCAATGTGCAAGGCATATTGGCGGCGGGCGTGCCGTCTACGATTCGCGGCTTGACCGATGCACAGGCGGCCTATGGCAAGTTGCCGCTGAAAACCGTCATGGCTCCGGCAATCGCGGCAGCACGCGGCGGTTTCGATGCCGATAACTATTACGCCTTGGAGGTGCTGGCTAATCTGAATGCGCTGCGCGCCGATCCGGGGGCGGCCAGCATCTACTTGCAAGATGGCTTGCCGCCCTCCCCGCCTCATCTGGGCACGGCCACCCTCGGCACGCTGGGCAAGATACGCCAGGCAGCACTGACCGATTCGCTCGAGCACATCGCCGACGAGGGCGCCGACGCGTTCTATCGCGGCGCGGTGGCGCAGGCGCTGCTTGGCACCGTCCGGGACCTGGGCGGCTTGCTGAGTGCCGAGGATCTGAACCAATGCCGTAGCCATACTTCACCTGCTCGTCATTTGCGCTACCGCGATGTCGATGTGTGGGTACCCAATGCACCTTGCGGCGCGATCACGCAGCTTCAGATGTTGCAACTCTGGGAGGCGCTCTATCCCGACGGTGCACCGATGGCCGACACGCCCGAACGCATCACGATGTTCGAGCAGGTCAGCCGCCACGCTTTTGCCGATCGCTATCATTGGCTGGGTGACGAACAGGTCGTTCCGGTGCCCGAGCGCGTGTTGCTCAGCGCAGAATACGCGCAAGACATCACCGCTCAAATTCGCAGTGGCGAGCATCGCCAGAACTGGATCGCGCTACCGTCTACCCCCTGGGAACACTTCGCCGCGCATGCCGTTCATGCGCCCTGGTCGTATGAAAACGGCAGCGCGCCGCCGCCATGGAGACCTGGGGGCGGCACCGAGCCCACGGCCGGCACGACACATGTATCAGTAATCGACGCTGACGGGATGGCGGTAAGCATCACGCATACTGCGGCCAACCATTTCGGATCCAAAGTCGTTTGCCCACGTACCGGCTTCCTGTTCAACGCGGCCATGGGTTGGTTCAATGCCGTGCCAGGCGCCGCGAATAGTATCGCCGGTGGCAAGCGGCCCCTGGCCAATATGGCGCCGATGTTGCTTACACGGAACGCGACGAGCCTGGCCGCCCTGGGCGCTCCGGGCGGACGGCGGATCATCAGCGCCATCGTCCAGGTCGCTCAGCAATTGATCGACGGGCAACGAGATGCTCAAACCGCCTTGGATGCTCCGCGCTACGACGCCAGTGGCCCGACGCTATTGCTATCGGAACGCCTGACCGGGCTGAGCGATCGATTGCCGGAATTGACGCCATCGATACGTTGGGTAGGCGAGCAGCACGAGGGCTACGGCTATGAGTTTGCGCGTCCCAACATTGTCGTGCGTCATGCCGATGGCGAACTAGAAGCGGCAGCCGATCCGTTTGCGAAAGGCCACGCGCTGGCCAGGGCAGGCTAAGACGCGTTCGCCAAAACGTGAACACGGCGCTCGCGGACTGCGAGGGCCGTGTCGCTTGTGTCAATGACCGACGCTTTTCGAAAACACGTTGACTACGAACACGCCACCGACAATCATGCCGAGACCGATAATCGCCGCCATGTCGAGCGTCTGTTTATGAACGATCCAGGCAACGATGGAAACCAGCACAATGCCGACTCCGGCCCAGATGGCGTAGGCGATGCCCGTCGGAATCGTACGCAGCACAAGCGACAGAAAGTAAAAGGCCGTCACATAGCCCAGCACGACGATGACGCTCGGGAGCAGCCGCGTGAATCCGTCGGAAGATTTCAGCGCCGTCGTGGCGATGACTTCGGAAACGATAGCAATACTAAGTAAGAAAAAGGGATTAGCCATGGGAGTTCTCCGTCAGTGAGTAGATTTTTTGCAGCGCTGCATCGATTGCCTCGCTGTCGGGTGCAGTTCCGAACACAAAGCTGAACCACAGCCCGTCGGCAAAAAGCTGACATGCGAGCTGGGTGCCGCGATCGAGAGCATCGGACTTCAGCATCTGGCTCAATAGGTCGCCCCATTGCGTCTGATACACCGGGTTGTTGATCGCCATCAGCGTGATGGCCCGGCCGCTTTGTCCGGCATCTTGCGCATTGGCCAGCGATGCCCGCATATAGGCCCGTACATGACGGGCCGGTCCATCGGGCTCTAAAGTCAGTTGCTCGGCATATTGCGCGGCAAATACCTCGAATAAATGAGCAAAAAGACCATCGAGAAGCTGCTGCTTGGTGGGGAAGTGGTGTTGTAGTCCCCCCTTCGATATGTCCAATTTGTGAAGCACGCGCTCTTGAGTCAAATTGGCAAATCCATCTTCCAATAGGACTTGTTGCGCAGCGTGCAGGATGCGGGCCTTCAAAACTTCAGGTTGTTTCGAGCGCTTCGATATCATATTTAACAATCCATCTAGATTGATTGTTTAGTTTACGGACAAACGTCATGGGCGACAACAGTCCATACGTAACTCGTTGGATTCACTCGATTTTTCCTGCGCACCCGCTCGAATGGCGCTGCGCGTCGTCGGAAAGAGGTCTTGGAGGCAGGCGCCCGACAGCGGCACATGCCTCCCATTCGCGGCTTATCGGCCGCGCTGTCCGCCCACCGGCCGACGCGCGCTTTGCTGATCCTGACCCGAACCAATCTGGCTGGTATGACCGTCCTTCTTGCTTCGGTTCTGCTTGTCGCCGTGGCTGTATTGCTCGCTGCGACGAGTGTCGTTAGCTTGTACTGCGGTGGGTTTGATCGATGAACGCATGGCGTACTCCTTGTTTGCGACAACTGCCGCGACCCATATGCGGCAACTGGCGTGCCACTGCCCCGCCGAAAGCCGCGATTTATCGGGGTTTCGCCGGGTTTCCCCTCATAAGTCAAACGAATTGGCCGAATAAGAAATAAGAATTTTTCTAATGACCCTGCCCCGCGTATAACTTCGTGCTACCGCACGCTCAACCATTAAGAGAGAGAAGCATGAGGGGAAACTCATCCACGGGTCACCAGCCCGTACGCGCGTCCACGGCTGCATTCGTCGGCACCATGATCGAATGGTACGACTTCTATATCTACGCCACGGCCGCCGCCCTGGTGTTCGGCAAACTGTTTTTTCCGTCGGCTGACGGCTTCTACGGGACGCTGGCCGCTTTCGGCACATTTGCCGTCGGCTTCTTCGCCCGACCGTTGGGCGGCGCGATTTTCGGCCATATCGGCGATCGCATCGGTCGCAAGAAGTCGCTGGTCATCACCTTGCTGATGATGGGCGTGGTGACGGTGCTGATCGGCCTGCTGCCCACCTACGCCAGCATCGGTATCTGGGCACCCGTTCTGTTGATCGTCTTGCGCATCGTTCAAGGCATTGCGGTGGGCGGCGAATGGGGCGGCGCGGTGTTGATGGCGGGTGAACACTCGCCGGATCGCAAGAAACGCACGTTCTTCGCCTCGGTCGCACAATTGGGCAGCCCGGCTGGTTTGATTCTGTCGATGGTGATGTTCAAGCTGGTGACGGGTCTGGACGACGAAGATTTCCTGAGCTGGGGCTGGCGCGTGCCGTTCCTGTTCTCGGCGGTACTGCTGGTGATCGGTTTCGTGATCCGTTTGAGCGTGAACGAGTCGCCCGACTTCCTGGCCGAACAAGAGGCCAAACTCACCCGCGCCAAGCCGGCCAAAGTACCGCTTTGGGAAGTGCTGACCGGTGCGCCGAAATTGTTGGCCATGGCGGTCGGCGCGAACGTACTGGGCATTGCGGGTTTCTATTTCACCAACACGTTCATGATTGCCTACACCACGCAATATGGTGGATTGAACCGAGCCGTGATTCTGAACTGCCTGCTGCTGGTATCGATCATGCAGTTCATCATTACGCCACTGTCGGCCTATATCGCCAGCAAAATCGGTAACTTGCGATTCCTGGGGTTCACCGCGTTCGCGTCCATTTTTTCGCCTTATGTCATGTTCACCCTCGTGGATATGGGTTCGCTGACGCAGATCACCTTGGGCGTGGGCACGGCCGTGCTGTTCATGGGCGCGTATTACGCCGTGATCGCCGGTTTCGTCAGCGACAGCTTCCCGACGCGCATCCGTTATACGGGTATCTCGATGGCTTATCAGCTGTCGGGTGCGATTTTTGGCGGGCTGACGCCGATGCTGGGCACCATTCTGGCCGAGAACTTCAAAGGTCAATGGTGGCCGCTGGCCCTGCTCTTCTCGGCCATCGCCCTGCTTTCGCTGGTCTCGGTGATCGCGTTGGGCCGTCTGAATGCGCAGTCCGAAAACACATTCGAGGAGCGCCCCGCATGAAGGCTTTTCTTCACGACGATCAGAAACTGCATCACCCTCAGAGTTACTTTTCGCGGGGCAAGATGCGTACGCCCCAGGAAGTGCCGGCCCGACTGGACGCCATGGGCGAGGCCGTGCGCGCACTCGGGTTCGACGTCCAAACACCGACCGATAGCGGCGCAGGCGCGATCTCGGCCGTTCACACGCTCGATTACCTGCGTTTTCTGCAAACCGCCCACGACGCCTGGAAAAAGCTGCCGGACGATTGGGGGCCGGAGGTCGTCTCCAATATCTATGTGCGCGAACCGAACCCGCTGCGCGGCGTACTGGCCCAAGCCGCACGGTATCTTGCCGATGGCAGTTGTCCGGTCGGCCCGCACACCTGGGAGGCGGCGTATTGGTCGGCCCAATGCGCCATTGCCGGGGCCGACGCCTTATTGAATGGCGACGACCGGGCATATGCGGTTTGCCGCCCGCCAGGCCACCACGCCCGCCGCGACGCAGCGGGTGGTTTCTGCTTTCTGAATAACGCCGCAATTGCCGCGCAACGCTTGCGCAGTCGATATGGGCGAGTCGCAATCCTCGATACCGACATGCACCACGGGTAAGGCATCCAGGAGATTTTCTACGATCGCGACGACGTGTTGTATGTCTCGATTCACGGCGATCCCGAAAACTTCTACCCCGTCGTCGCCGGCTTCGAAGACGAGCGTGGCGTTGGTGCCGGGTATGGGTACAACATCAACCTGCCCATGCCGCATGGTTCGCCCGAGTCAGTGTTTTTCGACAAATTGGCCGAGGCGCGTCGCGCCATTCGATTGTTCCAGCCCGACGTGCTGGTGCTGTCGCTAGGCTTCGATATTTTCGAGAAAGACCCCCAAGCCATGGTCTCGGTGACCGAGGCAGGTTTCGAGCGCTTAGGCCAGGAGATCGCAGCCTTGGGCGTGCCGACCCTGATCGTTCAGGAAGGCGGTTACTATATAGAAGGGTCGGCCGCCAACGCTTCCCGCTTCTTCAAGGGGCTGGCGTCGGCATGACAGTTTGGGGCGTGACGTCGCCATCCGGGTCGGCCCGTGAAGCCGACACCATGCCGACACCCACTCCACCTTCGCCTTCGTCTCCGCGCCTTTGCGGGCATCAGCCTCCGGTCCCCGAGCGCCTGGACTGGAATCTGTTGCGGACGTTCATGTTTGTCGTGCAGGAACGAGGCGTTGGTCGCGCATCCAATGCCCTGCATTTGAGTCAGCCCGCGGTCAGCCAGGCGCTCAAACGCCTCGAAGAGGCCGTGGGCGGATTATTGCTGCACCGCCGCCAGGGCGAATTCCGACTCACCGGGTTGGGCGAAGAGGTGTATGCCATCGCCCGCGACATGTACGGCGCGATGTCGCGCATCGAACACGCCGCGCCCAGCGATTCGCCCGAGGTGGCAGGCACCTTGCGGCTGCTGGTGATGAGCAGGGTGCAAAGCACCGCCTATGACGATTTCCTGGCGCAGTTCCATCGGCGGCACCCGAAAGTCGAATATCACATCGAAGTGCTGCCCAGTGCCGCCATTCTGGACGCCCTGAGCAAGCGGGTCCCGGCGCTGGGCATTTGCCTGTGTCGAAAGCCCGTGGAAAATCTGCATCGCCGCTTGTTTTTGCGTCACCGCTATGCGGTGGTATGCGGCAGGCATCATCCCCTGTTCTCTCGCAGTCGCATTGGCTTGAAGGATCTGATGGATCAGAACTTCATCTGTTTCGCCAGCGATCAGATTGGCGACACCTTATCGCCACTGACGATTTTCCGCGACCAACAAGGGTTTACCGGGCGCATCGTCGGCACCTCACCGCATATCGAAGAAATTCGGCGCCTGGTGGTGGCGGGTGTCGGCTTGAGCTTCATACCAGAGCATCTGATCCGTGAAGACGTGGTCAACGGCCAGTTGCGGCGGCTACCGCCCGAAGAAAGCGTGGCTGAAATAGACGTATTTCTGACCTGGCACAAGCAGCGCAAACTGACCGCTGTCGAAGTGGCCTATCTGGCGGCGTTCGAGCGGTTTTTGCATCGCACGCCTCTGGCGTTGCGCGCGGGGTGACACCTACAGTTTCGAAGTTGAATCAACATATTTCTTCAAGCCGTCATACTGAGCGCTTCTAATGCAGAGCTACTGTATTAGAGAACTGGCACCGTTCTTCCCGGCGCCCGCCCGATGACGATTTACGCTGCACCCTCGCCTGCCCCCGATCTAGCCGACTCACCCGGCGAACCCCAACTCAATGACATAGGCCTCTTCATCGAGGTCGCGCGCCGTAGCAGTTTCTCGCGCGCGGCCGAGAACTTAGGCGTTCCCGCGACCACGGTATCGCGGCGCCTGCGTCAGTTGGAAGCCAGCCTGGGCGTGTCCTTGCTGGTGCGTACCACCCGCCGCATTGCCTTAACCGAAGCCGGCCAACTGTATTTCGATCAATGCAGCGCGTTGATCGATCAGGTTCGCGATGCCCAATCCGTGCTGCACGGCATTGGTGTCAAACCACGTGGCACGCTGACTGTTCTACTACCCGAACCGCTGGACGCACTGGGCTTTGCCGACATCGCTCGTGAGTTCGCCGAGCGTTGGCCCGAGCTGAAATACCGCTTCGACTATGTTCACGACCCGGTGCTGGATCCTAGCCGCGACTTCGACATTGCCTTGCGTTGGGGTCAACAGGCCGATTCCGACCTGGTCGCTCGCCGCCTGGCGGACATTCCTCACCAATTGCATGCTGCGCCCAGCTATTTGAATACGCGCGGCGAGCCGCGCACACCTGCCGACCTGGCTCGCCACGAGTGTTTGCGATCTGATCTTTGTGGCGAAATGGCAACATGGACGCTTGAATGTGAAGATTTCCAAGCCGACGTTCCGGTCAGCGGCGCACTCGCTTCCAACAATCTTGAATTGCTGCGGAAGTTTGCAGCATCCGGTGCCGGAATCATCGCTTTGCCCACGATCGGCCCGTCCGATCCCACAATGGTGCCTGTGCTGCCGCGCTGGCGATTAGCGCCTATTCCGCTCTATGCGGTGTTTCCAAGCCGGAAAGCCCCGACTCGTACCCGCATGTTTCTCGAATTCCTCGAAGAACGCATCGGCGAGCTGGTGGGGCAATACGCCACTGCGTAATGACGGAAAGGATCGACAGGCTGCGACCGCCATCTGCCAAAAATGACAGTTCGTCGCGTCGATTAAGCCATTTCCGATCCCGCAACGCACCATTTCAAGCCTTAATCGAAGAATTAATTCCGCACATACTGTAATTCCTTGTTAACGCCGCCGATCAGGCCCTCACGTCTGGTTCGCTGGTTTTGGAGAAAGTAGTCATGAAGTTCAAGCTGTATCCCCTCGCTTTCGCGATCACGGCCGCTGTCGCCGCGAACGCTCACGCTGCCGACTCGGTGCAACTGTACGGTGTGGTCGACCTCGGTATCGGCTACGAGCAGGTCAAGGGCCCGAACGGCTTCAAGCAAAGCCGCATCGGCATGATCGACGGTGGCCATGGTAGCTCGCGCTTCGGCCTGAAAGGTTCGGAAGATCTGGGTAACGGCCTGAAAGCCGCCTTCACCCTGGAAAGCGGCTTCAACGCCAGCAACGGCCGTTCGGGTCAAAGCGGCCGTCTGTTCGGTCGCCAAGCCACCATCGGCCTGGAAAGCAAGTCGTGGGGCACCCTGCGCGCCGGCGTGAACGAGAACTACGCCACCGCCTGGATCGGCGACGTGGTCAACCCCTTCGGCACCAACTTCGGTACGGCCGGTTCGGGCTCGTCGTTCAGCAGCGCCGCCAGCGTGCGCTTCGACAACCTGATCGCCTACGAAACCCCCAAGATGGCTGGTTTCCAACTGGGCGTCGGCTACTCGTTCAACGCCGATAGCGGCTCGAGCAACACCGGCTTCAAGACGGGCGACAACAACCGCGCAATCACCGCCGGTCTGCGTTACTCGACTGGTCCCGTGTACTTGGCCGCTGCCTACGACAGCTACAACCCGTCGAACACCACGGGCCCTGGTCAACGCGATGAGAAGCTGCAAGCTTTCATCCTGTCCGGTTCGTACGACTTCGAAGTGGTCAAGCTCGGTCTGGCCTTCGGCCAAGTGCGTGACGGCTGGTTCAAGTCGAACAACATGGGCACCACGCCCGACGCCGGCGACTTCCGTGCATTCGGCAGCTATCGCCAAGTCGAGGGCTTCCGCGCCAACTCCTACCTGGTCGCTCTGACCGTGCCCATGGGCAACAACGAGCTGATCGCCGCATGGCAAGCCGCTGATCCCAACAACGACAAGTTGACGGGCGACGACGAAACGATGAACATCTTCAGTCTCGGCATCACCCACAAGCTGTCCAAGCGCACCAACCTGTACGCCTACGGTACGTACGGCGACAACTACGCTTTCAACCGCGATGCCAAGAACCAGGCTGTCGCAGTGGGCGTGCGTCACCGCTTCTAAGCGACAGGTCAGATTGCCCGATCGGGATCGGCGCGGCGTTCTGTAGAACCCCCTACAGTGCATCGCAGCGATCCCGGTCACGGGCATTCAGTATGCGTCGGGCGTCCTTAACGGGACGCCCGATTTGCATTTGGGTTGCGATGTTCTTTTGAATTGCGATGTGGGATGCAATGCTCTATTAGGGATGTCGAGTGCGAGCATTTGATGCATACTCGAGCACACTTTTTTTATCGCTCATAGCCCGAGCCATTGACGATGGATACCCTGCTTTCCCTATTGCCTGTATATGCCGCTTATGTGCTGGCCACGGCCAGCCCGGGCCCGAGCAATATGGCGATCATGGCGACGGCCATGCAGCATGGGCGACGCTCGGCGCTGTCATTGGCTGCCGGGGTGGTGACGGGATCGATGAGCTGGGCAGCGCTGGCGGCAACCGGCGTGTCGGCGCTGTTGGCAGCCTACGCGCATGCCTTGTACGCGATCAAGATTCTGGGCGGTATTTATCTGCTGTACTTGGCGTGGAAGGCTGCGAAATCGGCGTTCGAACCCCGAGACTTCGCGCTTGCCGCACCCGATACCGTACCGAATGCCGGCAGCTTGTATCGCCGAGGCTTGTTGCTGCACTTGACCAATCCGAAAGCCGTGCTCGCTTGGATTGCCATTATTTCCTTGGGATTGCGCCCCGATGCCGCGCCTCACGCCATGGCGTGGGTTCTGGTGGGCTGCGCCACGCTGTCGGTACTGGTCTTCGGCACGTATGCGTTGGCGTTTTCCACAGCGGTCATGGTGCGAGGCTATCGACGTGCCAGACGTTGGATCAACGCGGCATTGGCGGGCTTCTTCGCCTTAGCCGGTGTGCGCCTGTTGATGAGCAAGTTCTGATCGGAGGGCGGGAGAATCGGGGCTCGCAGGACCGGTTTACAATCGGTGTTCCTTCGTACTCCCAAAGCGCTTATGCTGCCAGAACGTCTACACCAAGGTTATCAATCTTTTTTAAACAGCCGCTTTCCCAGTGAGCGTAGCCGCTACAAGGCTTTAGGCGAACTGGGGCAAGAGCCTGAAATCATGGTGATTGGCTGCTGCGATTCGCGCGTATCGCCCGAAGCCATTTTCGATATGGGGCCTGGCGAGCTGTTCGTTGCTCGAAACGTGGCCAATCTGGTGCCCCCCTACGAGCCGGACACCGACTCTTATCATGGCGTGAGCGCTGCGATCGAGTTTGCCGTGAACGGCTTGAACGTCAAGCACATCGTGGTCATGGGGCACGCCTCCTGTGGCGGCATCAAGGCGTTCTACGACAGTGCCGAGCCCTTGGCCCGAGGCGACTTCATCGGCAAGTGGATGTCGCAAATCGCCCCCGTGGCGGAAAAACTCGATCGTACTCAGGGCGATCGTGCGTCCCAGCTGCGTCAACTCGAATGGGACGTGGTGGCGCACAGCCTGAACAACCTGATGACCTTTCCCTATATTCGCCAGCGCGTCAAAGCAGGCACCTTGCAGCTTCACGGCACGTATTTCGGTGTAGCGACCGGCCTGCTGTTCGTGCGCGACCCGGAAACCGGCACTTTCGCCCCCTGTCCGGACCGGCCGAGCGAGGCGTGTTGAGCCTGGGGGTCCAAGCCTGTTCGCTACCTGGAGTTGCCGCGATGCGTCTCGCGGTGGCGCACTGCCTGGCATTCGGCTTATTGCCATGGTCCACCACAACGGGTAGCGCGGAGATCGTGATTATCTGCGCCACTCGCCATGCCCAACCCGCACTTGCGGCGAGTTTGTCACCGTGGGGAGGCTCCCTCCGAGCCCCGCGGCAGCCATAAGTAAACGCTAGCGCCCCTCATATGTCTCATATGTCGCTTAGATCCGACACGTCCAGTCTTTGACTTTACATACAAAGACAAATCATTCTCGTTCCCATACAATTTCTCGTCATATTTCAGACCAATTACTTCGGGAAGGGAAGATCGATGTCATCGCAAGGTTTTCGTATGCATTACGCCGCTTTGCTCGTCGCGGTATCCGGTAATGCCTTGGCGCAATCGGCACAACCCGTTCAAGAGCTACAAACCGTGGAAGTCTTGGGAACGGCCGAGCAGGAAGTGAAGCAATCGCTCGGCGTTTCTGTCATTTCCAGCGAAGACATCGCCAAGCGCCCGCCCGCAGCGGACGTCTCTGAAATCATTCGACGCGAACCGGGTGTCAACCTGACCGGCAACAGCGCCAGCGGCAACCGGGGCAACGCTCGACAGATCGACATTCGTGGCATGGGCCCGGAGAACACGCTGATCCTGATCGACGGCAAACCCGTGTCGTCACGCAACTCGGTGCGCTATGGTTGGAACGGCGACCGCGACACCCGCGGCGATTCGAACTGGGTGCCGCCAGAAGAAATCGAACGCATCGAAGTACTGCGAGGTCCGGCAGCAGCGCGCTATGGCTCGGGTGCCATGGGCGGTGTCGTCAATATCATCACCAAGCGGCCGACCGATAAGGTGTCGGGCTCTGTCACTTACTTCACCAATCAGCCGGAGAATGGCGACGAGGGTGAAACCCATCGCACAAATTTCCGTCTGAGCGGGCCGATCACCGACAAGGTGTCGTTCCGGGTGTATGGCAGCTATGCCGATACGGCACCCGATGCCCAGAACATCAACGAGCACAAATACACTGCGGACCAGAACAACCTGGCCGGTCGCGAAGGTGTGGTCAATCAAGACATCAATGCCTTGCTGAGCTGGGCGTTGACCTCGCGTCAGACCGTCGATTTAGACATGTCGTACAGCCGTCAAGGCAACCGCTATGCGGGAGACACCATGCTGAACAACGCGGGCGGCAATCCGGCCTATATCAATAGCCTGTACGACAGCGAAACCAACACCATTCATCGCAATGCGTTCAGCCTGACGCATCGTGGCCGTTGGGATTGGGGCGATTCGCGATTCGCGCTGGGTCATGACTACACCCGTAATTCGCGGCTGAACGAGGGCCTCGCAGGTGGACCGGAAGGCGCGCCGCAAGAGGGTGCGGGCTGGAACAAGGCGCAATTGAAAAACTTGCGTGCCAGTGGCGAGGTCAACGTACCCTTGACCCTGGGGCTGGATCAAGTGCTGACCGTCGGCGCCGAATACCTGCGCGAATCGCTGGTGGATCCCGGTTCCCTGCGCAACAACACCTGGGATCCGACACCCGGATCGATTACCGGATTCAGCCGAGGCAATAATCGCAGCGAGGCGCGCAGTTATGCGATTTTCGTGGAAGACAATATCGAGGCGGGCAAGCGCACCGTCATCACCCCGGGTGTGCGCATGGATCATCACGACGAGTTCGGCACCAATTGGAGCCCGAGCCTGAACGCTTCGCACAAATTGACCGATCAATTGACCTTGAAAGGCGGCATCGCGCGCGCCTATAAGGCACCTAACCTGTATCAGTCGAATCCGAATTACCTGCTGTATAGCCGAGGGTTCGGGTGCAATCAGTCCGAAACCAACCAGGGGGGATGCTTCTTGCAGGGCAACGAGAATCTCGATCCCGAGACCAGCGTGAACAAGGAAATCGGCTTGGCGTTCGACTCGGGTACGTGGCGCACCAGCGCAGCGTACTTCCGCAACGACTATAAAAACAAAATCGTCGCCAGCAACGGTTCGGCCTACGTGCTGCCCAACGGCCAGCGCGTCCTGCAATGGGTGAATACCGGAAAGGCTCTGGTTCAAGGCGTCGAAGGTAACGTCTTCATTCCGATCACGCCCACCATCGACTGGAACACCAACTTCACCTATATGATCGAGTCGGAAGACAAGACCACGGGCGAGCCGCTCAGCGTCATTCCAAAGTTCACCGTGAACACCACGGTAGACTGGCTGGCGACCGAGCAATTGGGGTTCCAGGCCAATGCGGTGTGGTACGGCAAGCAAAAATCGCCTGGTTTCCAGAATCGCCGTAACCTGGCCATTGAAGAGCAGTATCAGCAGGACGTGAAGCCCTATGCCATGTTTGGCTTGAACGCGAACTATCGTTTGAACAAGAACGTTCGATTCGTGGTGGGGGTGAACAACCTATTCGACAAGAAGTTGTATCGGGGTGGTTCCTCGGATTATGCTGGCGCCAACACGTACAACGAAGCCGGGCGTTCTTATTTCGCAACCGCCACGGTATCGTTCTAAGCCGTATTCACGTCGTTTTCAACATATAGGCACGGGTGGTTTTGTCGGTCGGGAATCGGGGTAAACGGATGCGGTGCTCGGGTTGCGGCCTGCTTGCAACGCAATGCGTGTGTGCGGCGCTCACGGTCATCGACAACACCACCCCGGTTCGGATTCTTCAGCATCCCAAGGAAACCGAACACCCTCTGAATACCGCTCGCTGGGTGGCCTTGGGACTGTCGAACGCAAGGGTCAGCGCGCGGGAGTCGTTCGACGCCGCCGATTGGGACGTCGCTGGGCACACTCCCCTGCTGCTGTATCCCGACGAGCCGGGTGCGCTGGCCCAGCCCCGGCCGCCCGGTCCTTATGTGCTGATAGCCTTGGATGGCACCTGGCGTCACGCCGCCGCACTATTACGTACGCACCCGGCGCTGCAAGCCATGCATCGACTGGCACTGCCTGCACCGGCCGGCTCGGGCACAAACTCGGGTTACCGGCTGCGCAAGGCGCCTCGGGCCGATAGCTATTCGACCGTGGAAGCGGTGGCGACCGCCCTCGATGTGCTTGACGGCCCGCAGCGTCACGACGCCTTGTTACGCCCTTTCCAGTTACAGATCGAGCGTCAGATTGCCCTACAGCGCCGAATAATGGGTGAGGCTGCGTTCCGAAAGAATTATCCGCATGTCGCCGATTCTTAACATCGACGCGCGATTATTGACGGGTGCTTTCCGGTCGAGGCGCCAGACGAACTCCCGTCAGACGCGTTATGCTTGACGATTATCTATCCCCGCAAACCCCGGCTTCCCGCCCGATTCACCACCATGACCACTGCCCAGCAACATTCGCTCGATAAAAGCAAAATCAACATTCTGCTCCTCGAAGGCGTTCATGCCTCGGCCTTGGACGTGCTGCACGAGGCTGGCTACACCAGCATCCAGACAGCACCCAAAGCACTGCAAGGCGACGAACTGAAAGCCGCCATTGCCGACGTGCATTTCATCGGCATCCGATCGCAGACTCAATTGACGGCCGAGGTGCTCGAACACGCGACCAAACTGGTCGCTGTAGGCTGCTTCTGCATCGGCACCAACCAGGTCGATTTGGAAGCCGCTCGCGAGAAAGGCGTAGCGGTATTCAACGCCCCCTACTCCAACACCCGTTCGGTGGCCGAGTTGGTGCTGGCCGAAATCGTCATGCTGTTGCGCGGCATTCCGCACAAGAGCAATCAGGCCCATATCGGCAACTGGATCAAGTCGGCAGCCAACTCCTACGAAGCACGCGGCAAGACCCTGGGCATCGTCGGCTACGGTGCCATCGGCACGCAGATCTCGGTATTGGCGGAATCGCTGGGCATGCACGTGATCTATTACGACACCATCAAGAAGCTGCCCCTGGGCAACGCCCGCCAGGTGAGCGACTTGCCGACGCTGTTGGGTCAGGCCGATGTCGTGACGCTGCACGTGCCGTCGCTGCCGTCCACTCAATGGATGATCGGCGAGGCCGAGCTAGCGGCCATGAAGCCGGGTTCGATTCTGATCAACGCCTCGCGTGGCAAGGTCGTCGTCATCGAAGCACTGGAGCAGGCTCTGCGCAGCAAGCATTTGCTGGGCGCGGCACTGGACGTCTTTCCCAAGGAGCCGGGCAGCAACTCAGAAAAATTCGTCTCGCCGCTGCAAGGGCTGGAAAACGTCATTCTGACCCCGCACGTCGGCGGCTCGACGCTGGAGGCGCAAGCCAACATCGGGGTCGAAGTGGCAGAAAAACTGGTGATGTACAGCGACAACGGCACGACCGTTTCGTCGGTCAACTTCCCCGAGGTCGCCCTGCCCGCTCACCCCGGCCGCCATCGCATTCTGCACATCCACCGCAACATCCCGGGCGTGTTGTCGAAGATCAATGGCCTGCTGTCGGAAGCGGAAATCAATATTTCGGCGCAGTATCTGCAAACCAATGGTCGAGTGGGTTACGTGGTGATCGATGTGGACGCGCAATCGTCGGCCTTGGCACTCGAAAAACTCTCGAAAGTGGAAGGCACGATCCGCAGCCGTATCCTGTACTGATCGGCGTGGGCCATCGGTTGGGACGAGGCCTGTATCGCCTCGTCCCAACCGAGCTGGATCGTTCGGTCAGATGCGATCTGCTCAAACCTCGCAGCTCGCACGAACGCAGAAAGCCCGAAAGCGGTGACTCGCCGCTGTCGGGCTTTCTGCGTTTTTGGGGCAAAGCCATGGGGCAAAGGACTCAAGGCCACTGCGCGTCGTGACCATGGCCGATCGTCCTTTCTTGCGCGAACGTTGTTTCAGGCGGTACGGGTTCGCCTGATAGGACACCTACGCCTCTACCCTGGTTTATCTCAAGATCAGGCTGCCTCCTTGTCGCGCTCCCCCCCTTTATCGACTCGCCCCATGATGCTCAACTTCGGCCCGTTTCCCGTCAGTGCAATCGTCGTACTGGTCGCGCTCGTCCTTGCCTGGCTAGTGACTCGCGTATTGGCGCGCTCTCTGAAGAACGTGCCGGGCCGAAACGCGAGCGGCTTGATTCTAGACGCCCTGTTCGTCGGCTTGCTGGCGGCTCGACTCGGATACATCGCCCAGTGGTGGCGTGAATACTCGGCGCACCCCTGGTCCATGATCGCCATCGGCGACGGTGGATTTTCGCCATGGATAGGCATCATCGCCGCACTGCTCTTCGTGGGCTGGCGCAGCCGCCGCATGGCGAGCATCCGGCTGCCGGTGTTGGCCGGTGTGGCGGCAGGAGTCGCGGTCTGGTTTGGCCTGAACGCCGTGCTCGACAGCATGCGTCAGTCGTCGCCCACCTTGCCCAGCGTGGCGCTGACGACGCTGGACGCCCGCCCGATCACGTTGAACGCCTACGCCGGCAAACCGGTCGTGCTGAACCTATGGGCCAGCTGGTGCCCGCCTTGTCGTCGTGAAATGCCGGTATTCGAGCAAGCTCAAGATCAGTTTCCAGGTATTGCCATCGTCATGGTGAATCAGGGCGAATCGGCCCAGGTCGCACAGGCGTACCTGACCCGTGAAGGTCTGAAATTGAATCACGTGCTGTTGGACCCGAACTCGGAAACCATGCGGGCTGCAAAATCGCGAGGTTTACCGACCACTTTGTTCTTCGATGCCGAAGGTCGGTGGGTCGATTCTCATATGGGCGAATTGACCTCCGCCCGCCTGAAAGACATGATCACTCAGCGATTCGGTATCCGTTGATTGCCGGACTCACGCACTACCCGCTTTTTTTTCGCAATCTTCCAGTTCGGCCGGACTGCTCTGAACCGAAGCGGACACCGACTGCGGCCCCAGCCAGCCGATCACCCCGGCTTTGAACTCCACTTTGCCAGGGGCATGCAACTGCACGCCGCCGCCCTCGACACGCAGATAGGCCCCCCCCACCGTGGCCAGTACCGATTGCCCCCCCGTTAACTGCACATCGCCTTGGCTGGACGCGGCGGTGACCGTCTGCTCGGCGGTAGCCTGAAGCCGGGTCTGCTGGGCTCGCACGGCAACCGGCCCGCTGGCTGCGTGCAGCCGTAACCCCTGTTCGGTCACAGGCCGTCCGTCGCCGCCTGCACGCCCCTGGGTGAACATCACCACGCCTTGAGCGGCATGGGCCACGAGATGCCCCCCTGCCAGCCACGTGACGTCGGGGGCGACCTGGCTCATTGTCTGCCCTGCCACCACGAACGAATCGGCAGGCGTGAACTGACCGATCCCCCCGGGTGCACTGAATTGGATATGGGGCTGCGAGTACCCTGCTGCCGGATTTTCGACTTTGATCGTTTTCAATACCGTGCTCAGTTGGGCAATGGCGGGCACCTCGACCGTGTCGCCATCGATCAAGGCGCGCTGCTTCAAGGCACCTTTGCTCAGTTCGAGCGCCTCGTCCAACGCGTTTTCCACTTGCTTTACGGCCTCTTTGCTATCCATGACAGCACCCATGGCCTGCGCCCGCAGATCGGCGCTGATCAATACGCCAGCACCTGCACGCACGGCCACGGCTTCCTCGGTCGCCAATTCGCTGCCATGACCCCGGTCCTTGAGCCGCGCGTTGTCGTCCTGCTGCTTCAAGTGACCCAGTCCCAAGAGGGTTGCGGCCAGCGTGCTCGATAGCGTCACGCGTGCCTGACCGGGCGTGTCGTCGAACACCAATTGGTTGTAGCCGCCGGAGCCGTCCTTGCTATCGGCCAGCGCCTGGGTCTTGAAACCCGACAGCACCGCGTTGTGTCCGTGAGCGTCCTTTTCGCCCGCAAACCATGCCGGCGCGTTGCCAGTCGCTTTTGCGCCACCGCCCTGTACATTGTTGAGTTGAGCGTCTGGCGTGCCAACGCCGTTATAAACGCTGCCTACCACGATCGGACGATCGACGTCGCCGTGCATGAACTGCACCAGTACCTCCTGGCCCACGCGCGGCAACAGATGGCCGCCCCAATCGCCACCGGCTACCGGTTCGGCCACTCGCACCCATACGCCCAAGGCTTCGCTGGCCGGCGCGTTGTCCTCGCCCGAGGTATGCGATAGACGACTGGCCGACGACTCGCCGCGCTGCCAGTGAAACTGCACTTTGATGCGATGATCCCGATCCGTCACGACTGGGCCCGAGTCGCCCACCACGATGGCGGTTTGCGTGCCGACAATGGTCGGACGCGGATGCAATCGGGTGCCATGGCCGTCACGGGTGACCGGGCGATACTCGACGCCCACCGGCAAGGCTGCGAACTCGTTCCGATAAAAGTCCGTCAGCGGATGGTCGGCATCGGCCGGACCAAGCGCGGATTCGATCGCCTCGCCCATGCCTTCATCGAAATTATTGCGGGCGCGATGCGTCACCTCGATCGGCACAAACTCGTTTGGCGCACCTTCGTATAGCCAGTGATCGAGCAGGCTGAATCGCTGCCCGGCCGCCAGGCTGCGCACGCTGCCCTGCCCACGGCAGACGTGCAGCGGCACACGAATCGCCGCCAGCGCGTTGTGAGCCAAGCGGTCGCCCTGCTCCGAATCGCTATACATGTACTGGCCGGAATAGTCTTCCTGCACCAGATTCAAACCGCCGCTGGCCTCGGGCGCATCGGTCTGTGCAGTGGCCACCGTGCGTTGGCGGCTGCGATAGTCCCACGTCGAGAACTTGACCTCGGTCGCGCCCCACGCCGCTTTGACCTGCCAGCCGATAATCGAATCGGCGGCTTCGGTCGCATCGGCACGGTGAAAGCGGATCTCGGACTGCTCGCAGCTCGGGAACGCATCGTTGGCGTCGGCGATGACGACCGTGTGCGTACCGCCTTCTTCGCCTTCGGGCGTCGATTCGATCCAGTAGAACAAGCCCTCTTCGGCCAGCAGGCGCGAGACGAAATCGAAATCGGTTTCCCGATACTGAACCGTCAGGCTACGCATGCCATAGACATCGCGGTCTTTGACTTCCCAGCGCCATGCCGGGGCCAGTTTGCCCTGATCGCGGTAGTCGCCGAACACGCTATCGACAATCTCGAAAATCGTCTTGTCCTGAAACGCGAAACTATCGCGGCGGCCTCGCAAAAACGCCAACCAGGGTTCCACCCGCAAGGCGTAGCGTGCGAAGCCACCGTTGGCGCCTTCGAAGCGAGCGCCCGTCACATGACCGTGCCAGATGCGCTGCGCACCGCCATCCAAAGCAGTCTGCAAAGACAGCCGCACGGGTTGACCCATCAGGCTGCGCAAGGGAATATGGGCGTCATCGGACAATGCACTGATGTTCAGCACATAGCCGCCATCGCTCAGACGGTCGGTGCCTATCATCTGTTCGGCGATCAGGCGATCGCGGCCCAACGGCGTATGCAGCGCCAGCAACCGGCGGCTCTGACTGAACCCGGCCGTCGACAGTCCGGAAAACGATTCCTTGATCACACCCATGACACCCTGCCCTTTAACTCATGCGATAGCGAAATTTGCCATTCTTCGCTGCACTGACCTTGATCTTGGCGATGGCCTCGCCTTGCGCCATTTCGCTTAATACGTGATCGGCAATCTCGGGCAACAATGTGCCGTTCAGAATGTGATCGACGTTGCGCGCGCCGGTATCGACCTCGGTGCAGCGCGCCAACACCGCGTCGACCAAGGGCTCGTCCCATTCGAATACCGCGCGGTGGTTGGCCAGTACGCGATCGGCGATGCGTTGCAGCTTCAACACGATGATGCGAGCCAGGGCATCGTCATCGATCGGATAATAGGGCACCGTTTTCATGCGCCCCAGAAACGCCGGTTTGAACGCCTTGTACAACTGTGGAGCGAGCAAGGCGTTCAACTCGTCGACGCTCGGCTTCTCTTCCGCGGTCTTGTTCACGCACGCCTGCATGATGGCCGCCGAACCGACATTGGAGGTCAGGATGATCAAGGTGTTGCGGAAGTCGATTTCGCGGCCCTCGGCATCGTCCATAACGCCTTTGTCGAACACCTGGAAAAACATCTCCAGCACGTCGGGATGCGCCTTCTCGATTTCGTCCAACAGCACCACGCTGTAGGGTTGACGGCGTACCGCCTCGGTCAGGACGCCGCCTTCGCCATAGCCGACGTAGCCCGGGGGCGACCCCTTCAAGCCCGACACGCTGTGCGCTTCCTGGTATTCGCTCATGTTGATGGTGACCATCTTGCGTTCGCCACCGTACAAGACATCGGCCAAGGCCAGCGCGGTTTCGGTCTTGCCCACGCCCGAGGGGCCGACGAACAGGAACACCCCTTTAGGCTTGTTGGGATCTTCCAGGCCCGCCCTGGCGGTTCGTACGCGCTGGGCAATGGCTTGCAAGGCATGATCCTGGCCGATCACTCGCTCGGCCAACAAAGGATGCAATTGCTGAACGGTGCGGACTTCGTCGCTGACCATGCGGCCCAGCGGAATACCCGTCCAGGCCGACACGACTTCGGCAATGATCTGAGCATCGACGCACGCCGGGACCAAGGGGCTTTCGCCTTGCAGCGTGCGAAGCTCGGCTTGCAGATCCAGCAAGGCCTGCTGCTCGGTCGTGGGCGCTGCGGCAGTGCGTTTGGCACGCTTCGCCTTGGGCGCTTCGGCCTCCTTGGCTTCGCCGGCTGACTGGGCCGCGGCGTCGGCAGCCGATTCGAGCTGTTGTCGCAGGGCGTGAATGCGATCGACCAGCGCGGTTTCCTGCGCCAGCCGCGCCTCGGCTGCGGCCAGGTCGGCCTGTACCGTGGCGATCTCTTCGGTCAGCTCCGCCAGTCGTTGAGTCTGGCTGCCGTCGACGGCCGACTCCCGGCGCAAGGCCAGCCGCTCGGCTTCCAGGCGGGTCAGGCGGTGACGGCTATCGTCGATCAGCGCGGGCGTGGCGCTGCGACCCAGGGCCACTCGCGCGCATGCCGTATCCAATACGCTGACTGCCTTGTCGGGCAGTTGGCGGCCGCTGATGTAGCGATGCGACAAGCGGGCCGCCGCCACGATCGCCTCGTCCAGCACGCGCACGCCGAAGTGTTTTTCCATCAAGGGCGCCATGCCGCGCAACATGCTCGCGGCCAGGGTTTCGCTCGGTTCTTCCACTTTGACGACCTGGAATCGGCGCGCCAGGGCAGCGTCTTTCTCGAAGTACTTCTTGTACTCGCTCCAGGTGGTCGCGGCCACCGTGCGCAATTCGCCACGCGCTAGCGCGGGCTTGAGCAGATTGGCCGCATCGTTCTGGCCGGCCTGCCCGCCCGCGCCGATCATGGTGTGCGCCTCATCGATGAACAGAATGATGGGCGTGGCGCTCTTCTTGACCTCGTCGATGACATTCTTCAGACGGTTCTCGAATTCGCCCTTCACGCTGGCACCGGCTTGCAGGAGCCCCATGTCCAGCGTGCGCAAAGCCACGCCTGCCAATGCGGCGGGCACGTCGCCGGTGGTGATGCGCAGGGCCAAACCCTCGACCACGGCAGTCTTACCTACACCGGCCTCGCCCGTGAGGATGGGATTGTTCTGGCGACGGCGGGTCAGAATGTCGATCATCTGGCGAATTTCGGCATCGCGGCCAATCACCGGATCGATCTTGCCCTCACGCGCCCGCTGAGTCAGATCGGTGGTGTATTGATCCAAGGCCGGCGTCTGCGACAAGGCGCCCTTGGGGCCCGCGTCGTCGCGCTCGCCATTGGTGGGCGTCGCACCGTCTTCGAACGTGACCCCTTGCGAAGCTTCCTGCGAACCCGCCGTCAGCGTCGCGAAATCGTGCTTCAACTCCGTCAGGCGAACCGATTCGAACAGACGCGAGCCACGACGGGCGATCTGCGACAGATCGGGTTCCGTCAACAAGGCCAGGAGCAGATGACCCGAACGAATGCGCGTGGTCTGCGTATCCAGCGAAGCGATCAACCAGGCGTGCTCGAACAGCGTGGGCAGATGCGGCGAGAACACCGGCGTGCGGCTGTTGCCGTTCTTGAAGCTGCCGATCTCGCGGCGCAGATCGGCGTCCAGTTCGCCCGACTCGATGCCGCTGGCGTGCACGATCAACGAGACATCGCTCGCGGGTTGTTCCAACAGCGCCAGAAACAGATGTTCGAGATCGACTTCGTAGTGCCCCTGGGCCATGCACAGGTTGGCAGCGCGTTCAGCCGCTTGGCGGCAGGTCTGGTTGAGTTTTCCGATCAGTGTTTTCAGCGGGGTAGCCATGGTGTCTTCGGTGAAGGGTCCAGGTATCGGGAAAAAGATGAATCAATGAATGGTGTGCAATTCGTAGCGGGCGTCGTCGCGGTGGTCGTCGGCATCTTCGGTACACAGGAACGAGTTCCATCCCAGATAGACGCCGCTGGTCTCATCCAGCGCGCTGCCCGCCACGTCCTGCTGGTCCAGGACCAGCCGAACCTCGAACTCGAAACTCAAGCCGGCAAACAGCGTCAATAACTTCTCTAATGCCTGCGCGCGGTCGCCGCCGGGTAAAAAATCGCGAAACGCCTGCATGCGCAGCGGGCCGATCCAGATCCGCATGCGCAGATCGCGTTGCCAGATGCGATCGCCTGCCATTGCCGATACGCCCAACACCGCACCCGGTTGACCCAACTGAGTGCGCCGTCCGGGCGGCAGGTCATACCATTTGCCGACGAACTGTTCGACCCGCAGTTCGACCTTGAAGTAATCGGCCAGCACACGTTGCAGATAGGCACCCGATACCGGTCGCTGACGCGCCGCCGCCGCGTAATGCGCAATCGATTCGTCGAAGACTTTACCGCCGCCTTCCTTCAAGCGATGGCGCAGCGCGGGGTGACCCAGACCCGCCAGAGACAGGAGAATCGGCAGGTAATGGTGGGTGTCGTCGCTTTCATGGCGCAGGGCAAGACGATATTTCTTCCAGGCGGCATAAAACAAGGCGGCCGCCCGGTTCGAGAAAATATCGTAAAACGCCCTCGGTCCCGCATCGCGTCGAACGCTTTCGTAGCGCGCCAGCGTCTCGGAATAATGCAAGGGCAATGCGCCCTGGCTGCCCAGCATCCCGAAAAACGCCGGCATCATCTCGACGCGCGATACGTCGCCCCGTTCTATCGCCTCGGCCCGCGCTTGGGCGTCGGCCAGCGCACGTCCTTGCTTATCGAACGCCATCGCGCCGGCGATTTCGCTGGCCGGAAAACTCAGCGAAGGCGAATTCAGAAACTTCAGGTGTGCCGGCACGACGTCGCGCGCGCGCGTTCGCTGAGATCGCGCAAACCAACGCTCCAGCACGCGGACGGCCTGGAAGAACTTGTAGCGATGCGGCTCGTCGAGCAGCGAGTCGATTACGCTAGGATGGCGTCGCCGTTGCATGGAGGACATCTCAGGATTTCTTCAGCGCCGCGCCGCGACACGACGACCAACTCGATAAAGCTGTTGGCATGGACATAAAGGGAAAAGAAGCGATTCAGGACCGCGACGAACGCATGCAGGCTGGTGCCGACGAAATTGTCTTCGTTGATCGTCAACCGGATTTCGACGCCGCGCACGAAAGTGGCGAACGGCTCGCCCGGCATCCAATGCGTGGTGGGCTTGTAGTCCAGCCCGACCAGCCCTTCGATCTGACGAGTGGCCACGGCCGAACCCGACAAATCATACAAGCGCAAGGTTTCCTTGAGCGCGGGCAAACCGCTCTGCACCAGGGACAGATGGTTCAGCGACAGGTGCGAAATCAAGCGCCAGTGCGCCGCACGCCCTTGCTGAAACCGGTGGCTATTGGTGGGACGGCGCAGCAGGCGGATGGCGCGGGCGACCGAGCCCCCCTCCAGCACCAGATCGCCCCCCGGCTGGCCCACGGCCAGCTGCGAAGGCAGATCCCGATTGGTGCAGGTCAGTTCAAGGCTCAAGGTCTCGGTTTGCGCCGCGGCCGGATCGAAATCGATGTCGACCAGAGACAGTTCGGTCTCATAGCCGGGGCTGCGCTCGGCGACCGCCGCATCGCGGCGAGCAAACCAATAATGGCCCGCGGTCTCGGGCGTTTCGCCATGCCTGAGCGAATAGAAAGGCCGGAACTCGACGACCGATTCGCCACCTGCGTTCTGACGAACCTGCCGCACCCGGTCGATCGAATACACCTCGTAGCCATAGGCCCGCCGCGCGTCGGCCACCACAGGATAGGAAGCCTGGGCATGGGTGACCCGAATCGGATCGCCGCGTTGGGCGAACAGATTGACCACCGGCGTGCAGCCCAGACGGAAATTATCCTGGCTCGCGCCTTCGAGCAGACGGGCGGTATTCGAATCGGCGCGCAAACCCCGTACAGGCAGATGCAGCGTCACGCTGCGGGTTGCGCCGACGGCGGCGCGCAAGGCTTTCAGATCGATGTCGAAGAAATTGAATTTCTCGGCGAACACAAAGTATTCGGCCAGAAGGCGATAGGCGGGATGCGCGCTGGGCGGAAAATCGATCAGCGCGGTATCTTCCTCCAGGCCGACCGGGGTAACCGGAATCGCGGCCAGGCGATCCCAATAATGCGGCCGGGTTTCGACATAAGCGGCCGCGGTCCGCATGAACAGGCAGTCGCGCAAGGCCGACACGAACGACGCTTCGCCATGCAGATAAACGCGCAAGCTCTCCAGCCCCAGCGACTGGAAAGTAGTTTGTTCGCCCAGACATTCGAGCGTAATGGATACCCGTCCGGTCACGCCGACCGGCAAGTTGGCCGCTGCCGGGGCATTGGCCGACGAGGTGAACACTGCCCGAGTGAGCGCAATGGGGGCCATGGCGACGTCATACACCGACCTGAAGCGGCACGCCAGGCCACGCACCGCATGCGACTTGAGTTCGGTGCCACGTGGCACGATGACGGGCGCAGTCAATTGACCCGCGGCCGAGCCCACGTCGAATTGCGCGACCGAACACGCCGGAAATGGCCGCAGATAGTGCGGATACATCACCTCGAACAGCGCTTCGGTGAATTCGGGGTAATCGTCGTCCAGCTTTTTGTTGATGCGCGCGCCCATCAGGGCGAACGACTCGATCATGCGTTCGACGTGCGGGTCTTCGCTGGTCTCGCCCGATAGTCCCAGGCGAGCGGCGATCTTCGGGTAGCGCTGCGCGAAATCGCGCGACGAACTGCGCAAAAAGCCCAGTTCCCGTTCGTAATAGGGCAGCAAGTCTTCCATGGTCGCGGTCGTGGCTCAGTGGTGGATCGTGCGCGGGGGCAGAAGATGAATGCGTGTCATGGCGCACCCTGAGTCTTCGCTCGCCCTTTGTTGACGGAATATTGCAAGGTCGACGGCTGCAAGGTGGCGTCGAACGTGACGGGCTCATGGGCAGGACCCACGTCCAATAGCGCCGTAATGGCGAAATACAACACGGAGGTCGCCCGGCGATCGACCTGAAGCACCACCCGCACATGCGTCAAGCGCGGCTCGTGACGAGCGATCGCTTGTTCGAGCGAGCGACAGATGAATTCGCGGTCGTAGTGGCTCGCGAGACTTAAGCCCGAGAAATCCGACAGCCCGTAGGTCAGCACCGAGCGCTGGCATTGCGGATAGCGCTTGAGCATCTCTTCGGTGAATGCCATGCGCGTGTTCAGCAAGGACTTCATGTCGCGCGCGACGGTTTCCTTGATTTCCTCGACCGACAAACGCCGCAACGCGTAAGGACTGTGCGCGTCGTTGTCGAACAGCTTGTCGAACAGACTGGGTTCGAATCCCTTCATGCGCGCCTTGATCTATACAAAAACAAAAACTGCGGCCCGGTATGAAGGGCCGCAGTGTCAGACCCGCCGGATTAAACCGAGTAGGTCTTGTCGTTCTTGGTCAGGCTCCAGGCGCCTTGCGAGTTACCGCCCTGGTTGCCGCCAATCTTCTGTTGCGTGTACTTCCACTGAACAGCGGCGTACTTCAGCGAGAAGTGCTCTTGCGGCAAGCCTTCGCTGACCACCTCGGGCGCGACGCGCGAGATGATGACGTACTTCAGTTTGATTTCGAGGTACTTGACGCGATTGCCTTCGCCGTCGGCGCGCAGGAAATCGATGGTCACTTCGTCGAACGTGGTGCCGCCCGACGCGTGCTGATACAACAGCGGGCTGACGACGTCGAGGTCTTTGGTGAAGAGCATTTCGCCGTGCTCGGTGCGCTCGGCAGTGTGACCACCCGAGGTCGACGCAGTGGCCGAACGGGGCTGGATGATTTCATGGCGCCACGAACCGACTTCGATCCAATCGGGGTGGTCCTTATCCTGCGACTCGCCTTTCAGCGCGGGATTACCGAATTTGATGTAAATATCCTTCATTCCATTCCTCTTCAGTTCATTAAATAGGGACCCGCTGGGGCACATCCGGATCGCCTGGATGGCACCCCGGATGCAGGGACTAGCCCGGGATCAGGACTTCTGAGCCTGGGCGGGCAGCTCTGCCACCAACCGCAACGAGATGGACAATTCATCAAGTTGGAAATGCGGCCGGAGGAAGGCGACTGCCCGGAATACGCCCGGGCGACCGGGCACTTCGGCGACCTGAACCGAAGCCTCGCGCAAAGGAAACTGCGCCTTTTGCTCCTGCGTCGCGTTGTCGTCCAGCAATACGTATTGCGAGACCCAGCGATTCAGGAAACTCTCTACCGACTGCGCCGAGGCGAAGCTGCCGATCTTGTCGCGCATCATCGCCTTCAGGTAGTGCGCGACGCGCGATACCGAGAAGATGTATTGCAACTGAGCCGACAGAACGGCGTTGGCGTTGGCGCTATCGGTGTTGTACTTCTTGGCCTTTTGCACCGATTGCGCGCCAAAGAACGCGGCGTAGTCCGAATTTTTGCAATGCACGAGCGGAATCAAACCCAGATCGCTCAACTCTTTCTCGCGACGGTCGGTAATGGCAATCTCGGTCGGGCACTTCAACGCGATCTCGCCGTCATCGGTCTGGAAAGTGTGGGTGGGCAGGTTCTCGACCAAACCACCGCCTTCGACGCCACGAATCGCCGCGCACCAGCCGAAGTCTTCGAATGCAGCGGTCAAGCGGGCGCCGAACGCCCACGCCGCGTTGCACCACAGGTACTTGGAGTGATCGGTGCCATCGACGTCTTCGACGAAATTGAAGCCCTCGACGGTCTGGCCTTCTTTCGGGTCGTACGGCAGGCGGCCCAGGAAACGCGGCATCGTCAGACCGACATAGCGCGAATCCTCCGAGTCGCGGAAGCTGCGCCATTTGGTGTATTCGACCGTATCGAACACTTTGGCCAGATCCCGCGGACGGCCCAGGTCGGCAAAGCTGTCCAGACCCAGCAACTCGGGCGAGGCCGACGAGATGAAGGGCGCATGCGCCGCGGCAGCCACATGCGACATCTGTTCGATGAAGTACATGTCCTCCGGTTGACGCGTAATCTCGAAGTTGCCCAGCAAGGCACCGAAGGGTGCACCGCCAAAGGTGCCGAATTCTTCTTCGTACACTTTCTTGAACATCAAGCTCTGGTCGAAGTCGATGGCAGTCTGGAAGTCACGCACCAGATCGCGCTTGGTGACGTTCAACACCTTGATCTTCAGCATCGTGCCGGTGTTGCTCTCCGAGCAGAGGTAGTGCAGGCCGCGCCACGTGCTCTCCAGCTTCTGGAACTCGGGCGAGTGCATGACTTCGCTCAGTTGCTTGGAAATCAGGTTGTCCAGCTCGGCCACGCGGGCGTCGATAGTGGCCGAGATGTTGTCGGAGACCACCACCGTGCCTTTCATCACTTCACGGGCCAATTCACCGATCAAGTCCTTGGCGCGATCGTGCTCGGCACTGGATTTCGCGACCCGGATTTGCTCGACGATCTGGTCCAGAAGACCCGCGTCTTCGGTCGTGGCGACTGCGCCGGTGGTTTGTGCGACGGTCGCGTTACTCATCAGCTTTCCCCTTCTCTTTCGCGGCTTCGCCGGTCAGTTGATGCAGCTTTTCGGTGTTGCTCAGGACATCGCCCAGCAGATCTTCGAGTTTGTCGTTGCCAGCCAGCTTGTTGCGCAGGTCGGCCAGCTTGGTGCGAATTTCGAGCAGCTCGCGCAAGGGATCGACCTTCTGCACCACTGCTTCGGGGCGGAAGTCTTCGATCGAGTTGAAGCTCATGTCCACGCCAAACGTACCGCCCTCTTCGGTCAGTCGGTTCTTCACGCGGTAGGCCGCGCGAGGGGCCAGGCCACGCATCACATCGTCGAAATTGTCGACATCGATGTTCACGAACTTGCGATCCTTCAGGCGCGGCAGCTCGGCTTCCGATTGAGCGCTGAAGTCGCCCACCACGCCCACCACGAACGGCAATTCTTTTTGTTCGATGGCATCGCCCTTCTCCACGTCATAGGTCAACTGGACGCGCGGCGGACGAACTTTTTGCAGTCGTTTCTGCGTACTTTCTTTCTTGGCCATGAACGGCTCCCTACATATCGTTGTATTGATCGAGAAGGCTGCGCCGCACGATGAAATGCGACGCCCAGAAAATCAGCCTAGGGCTTGAGCAGGTTGCCGAAAGGGTCAGGGGCACGGCCAGCGGGCGCCGCAGGCGGTGTCGGCGTGGCGCTGGGCGCGGGTGTCGGTTTTGCAGTCGGCGCAGCGGGCGTCGGCGCAGTAGCAGGTGCCGACGACGGTGCCGGGATGGGCGACGCGGCGGCCGGCGGGGTCGCGGCGGGCGTAGCTTCTGCCGCCGTCGGCGAGCGGGGACGAGCCGGCGCACGCGAACCACGGGAACGGCGACCATCCGGGAACAGCACGTCCTGGCCCAGCGTCTCGCGCATGGCCGCAGCCAGGGCGATGGCATCGGGACGGGCGTTGCCGGCGAGCAGCGCGTCTTCGCGCAGGTTGGCCAAAGACTGCATGGCCACACGCAGACCACCCACCGCACGCACCGACTTGGCGGTGAAGTCTTGCGGATCGCGACTCAGTGTCTCGTCGGCGGCGACGATGGCCTCGCCATAACGCTGTTCGTCGAAACGAATCTTGGCGATATAGGACCAGGGCTCGCCGCGCGTCGGATTGCGCTCGGCGATCGCTTCGAATTGGGCGACCGCTTGATTGGTGCCCTGCGATTCCAGCGTTTTCTGAGCCTCGAGCATCGACTGCTTGTACTCGGCATCGGATTGCGGTTGGGGCGCGGTGGCACATCCGGCGAGGACGGCCAGCACACCCGCACATAAGAAGGATCGAACGATAGGCATGCAGACTCGGCTAAGTAACAAGGAAGTAACAAGGTTTTCACAAGGCGCGTATTTCACCAACCCTTTGTAATTTCCGTACTACATCGATTAACCGTATGTAACTCGACCCCAATTTGCCACGATTGCCAGTCAATCTGTATCAAATCCAATAGTTCCGGTATAAAGAACCATGTCGAAACATATCAACCTCATCAGGATTGCGAAGATCGCGGTCGTAGTGCTTACAGCCCCTGTTTTCGCGGGCTGCGCGGCAGGTGGGGCCATCAGCGCAGTGGCCAGCCTGGCAGGCAGTGCATTGGAAATGACCGGCCTAAAAAAGCCCGACAATGCCCCGACCGAAGTTAAATTTACGTTACATGCAGGAGAAAATTTGAATGCCAGTAGTGGTCAGGCTTCGGCCCTGGTTACGAAAATATACTATTTGAAGAATAGCGAAGCATTCATGCGGGCACCGCTGACCGCTTTGCTCGACGCCGAACAGCAGAAAGCCACGCTGGGCGACGCATTGGTGGCCGCGCGCGATCTGACGCTGACGCCGGGACAGAAATACGAGAATTTGGAGAAAGTGCCTAAAGAAGCGAGCTACATCGCGGTCGCCGGCCTGTTTTTCTCACCCGCACCGCAGCGCTGGAAGTACGCCTTCAAAATTGAAGATGTTGAAGACGACGGTATCGTGATGGGCGCACATGCCTGTGCCCTGACTGTCGCGAAGGGCAAGGTCACGCTGCCCGCGGGCGTACCCGCCTACGATCCCTCGCGATTGGCTTCGGTGCGATGCCCGGGCTGATCGCTTCATATAGACATGTCGTCCGCCCCCGGACACCCCTCTTTCATTATCGGTACGAGAGCTGAACCTGTGAGCCAATCTGCAAAAGTCCTCTGGGGCGAGGGTTTATTCCTCCGCCCACAACACTTCCAGCGTCAGGATGCCTATCATGAAGCGCGTCTGGCCGACACGGCCCGCACACTGCACCCCTACGCCTGGGGCCTGAGAGCAGCCCGCTTCGATCCGGTGGCCTTGACCAACGGCATCCTGAGGGCGACGGAGCTGTCGGCCGTATTCGCCGACGGCGAACTGTATTCCGCGCCGCATGGCGATGCCCTGCCCTGCCCGACCCGGTCGCGTTGACGGCCTTGGATGGCGCGGCCGATGCGGTGTTTTATCTGGCCATGCATCCCTTGCGTGAAATTGGCGGCAATTACAAAGCCGAAGGTGCCTCGACATTCGAGTCGCGTTATGCGCAGGCCGCTGGCACTGCTGCCGATCTGTATACCAATGCAGCGACTGCCGAGTTGTCGTACTTGCGCAAGAACGTGCGATTGCTGTCGGAGCACGAAGCACGCGATCATCTGCTGACCGTACCGGTCGCGCGGGTGCGCCGCACGGCGAGTGCGGGCTACGAATTGGACACGAGTTTCATCGCGCCCAGCGTGTCGGTCCAGGCGTCCACGGCCTTGCACGAGATGCTGCGTCGCCTGCTCGACGCCTTGCAAGCCAAAGTCAGCGCGCTCTACGGTTTTCACCGCGAGCCCAGCAAGAACATCATCGAATTCCGTTCCGGTGACGTCGCCTCGTTCTGGTTGCTGCATACCGCCAACGAAGCCTATGCCGCGCTGTCGCATCTGTTCCATCATCCGCAACTGCATCCCGAAAGGCTGTACCAGGAGATGCTGCGCCTGGCCGTTGCCTTGATGACTTTTTCCAAGGAACACACGCTGGCCGATCTGCCGGTGTATCGCCACGATGCGCCGGGCCTGTCGTTCGATCAGCTGGACATCATCTTGCGCGATCTGCTGGAGACGGTGATTTCGACCAAGTACTTCTCGATCGTGTTGGACGAGGTGCGAGCGTCCTTCCACGTTGACCGTCGATTGTCTGGCGCCGGTCTCGACATTGGACATCGGATCGCTGCTCGGCCAGGAAATCACGGTCGGCCTGCGCACCGCAGAAGGCAACTGGCGACTGTGGCACGCGATCGTCGAAGGGGCCGACGCCCTCGGTGCCGATGGCGGTCTGGCACGCTATCGTCTGCATGCCGCGCCCTGGCTGGCGGCGCTGGATTTGCGGCGCGACAACTTCATTTTTCAAGACAAATCGATCGAAGACATTGTCTCGGAAGTCTTCGCCGACTACGAAGTGAGCGCCTTCCGATTCGATCTGACTCACCCCCTGCCGCTACGCACGCGCACCACGCAATACCAGGAAGCGGATCTCGCCTTCGTCTCGCGGCTGTTGGCCGAGGCCGGGTTGAGCTACCGGTTCGAACACGAACAAAGTGGCCTGGACGACGACGGCCAGCCCGGCACGGCTGCCCGCCATACCTTCGTGATGTTCGATTCGGATGCGCCACGCCCACGGGCCGCGGCATCGGCGTTGCGCTTTCATCGTGGCGACGCCACCGAGACCGCCGACAGCATCACCCGTTTTGTAGCGGCACGTAGCGTTCAGTCGCGCAGCGTGGCGCGCAGCGGGTGGGACGAACAGGCATTGGTCGCGCATGCGGCGCAGGCATCTTCGGATCAGGACGACGGCGATGTGCCGGATCTCGAAGACTACGACTATGGCGGTCACCGACGCTATGCCGATGGCGACGCAGCCGATCAGGCCACCGCCTTGCAATTGCAATCGCATCGCTCGAACGTCGTTCGCATGGAAGGCGCAGGCATGGCCCGCGCGCTGCAACCCGGTGCGGTATTCGAACTGAGCCAGCACGACCGATTCAGTGCGGGCGGTGCGGATGCAGACGACATCGGCACGCAACGTTACACCGTGCTGGGCGTATTGCACGAGGCCGCCAACAATCTGGACAGCGAAGCGAAACGGGTGCTGGATCACCAGAGCGTAGACAGGGGAAGTTATCGAAACAGCTTCGATGCGCAACCGGACGCCGCGCCCCTGGTGCCGCCCTGGCAGCCTCGCCCCACCGCACCGGAAAGCGTGTGCGCCGTCGTCGTGGCTGCCGACGAAGCCGCCATCACGACGGGGCGCGACTTGCGCATCAAAGTGCAGTTTCCCTGGCAACGCGGACAGAAGCCGCTGGCAGGCGGGCTGCCCCACAGCAGCACCGGCGACGACGTGGGCAACGCCCCGGGCAACGACCGATCCGGCAGTTGGCTGCGCGTGGCCACCGGCCAGGCCGGCCCAAACTGGGGCATGCAGAACTTGCCGCGAAGTGGCACCGAAGTCGTGGTGACGTTTTTGGACGGCGACATCGATCAACCCATCGTCGCAGCTCAACTCTATAGCGATGGCGATCTGCCGCCTTTCGCTGCGGGCGAAGACGGCGATGCCGGTCACGACGGCGTATTGAGCGGCTGGCACTCGAACAATCTGGAAGGCCGCGATTTCACCCAATGGGTGACTGACGATACGCAGGGCCAGTTGCGGATGCGACTGGCGGCAAGCGCCGCGGCTTCGCAACTGGGCATGGGCTATATCGTCGAGCAGCAGGCCGAGCAAGCCAAACGCGGCGAATGGCGCGGCACCGGTTTCGAGCTGCGCTCCGATGCCTGGACGGTCGTTCGCGGCGGACGCGGGATCTTGCTGTCCGCCACGGCACGTTCCCAGGCGGAATCGACTCAGTTGGATGCCAAGGAAGCGCTCGGTATGCTGCGCGGCGCGCAAGGCGCTTCGCAGCGCCTCGATTCGGCGGCCGTGGCGGCTCAGGCATCGTCACTGGTGGCGACGACTGGGTTCGATGGCCTGATCCAATCCTTCGATCCCGCGGCCAAGGGCAAGCATGTCGGCGCGGTCGGCGGGCAGGCAGCCACTCGCCCAAGCGGCTCGAGTCGCAGCGGTGGCGCGCCGGTCGAGCGGATCGACGGCGCGCGTATCCTAATCGACGCCCCCAACAGTTTGAACCTCGCCACACCGGCCACCGCCGTGCAGCACGCCGGCGAGAATTTGCACAGCACCGTGCAGAGCGATGCCCACGTGGCCGCCATGCAGACCTTCTCGGGTGTCGCGGGCGCATCAGCCAGCGTTTACGCGCAAGACGGCGGCTTGACCGCGATTGCCGCCGATGCACCGGTGTCCATACACGCCCACGCGGGTGAACTGACACTGCACGCCGCCGAGGGCATGAAGATCATGTCCACGACGGCAGGTATCGATATCCTGGCGCAGAAGGACGTGACTTTGCAAGCCGGTGGCGCGAGCGTCACCTTGGCCGGCGGCGACATCGTCTTCCGTGGCCCGGGGCTGTTCTCGGTCAAGGGCAGCGCGCACAGCATCGTCGGCGCCGCCAGCGATGCTGCGCAGATCCCCGGTTTGCCGCGCACGCAAGTCGGCGACGCGATGATCATGACGGCGGAGTTGGTGACAAGCGACGCACCGGCCGTGGTGCAAACCGTGGCCGCTCGCGCAGGTATGGCTGCCGGTGCCGTCGGTGCGGGCACGGCCGGTGGCGCATCGGCCTCGGGCGCAGGTATCGGTCTGGGTGCGGCGTCGGGCGCAGGCGGTTTCGCCAAAAACGCGTTTGCAGGCACGCCGTCGTTGATGGATGCCCCCGCAGGAGCCGGTGGTTTCAGCGGCGTTGCGACGAATGCCATGGGCGTGGCACGCGGTGCGATGCAATCCGCCGGACAGATGGCGACACACGCCACAAGCCTCGTATCGGGTATGGCAAACACCGTCACCGGCGCCGTTGGGCAGGTTCAAGCGGCCGTCGCGCAGCAAGCCAGCGGACTGATGTCCGGCGTGAGCAGCACGGTAGCTGCGGAGCGCGACAGCTTAGCCGAACAAGTATCGGGTCTTTTCGGTAGCCCGGCTCAGGCGGCAGGCACTGGCGCGACGGCGAGCGCCGCCGGACTGACAAGCGCTGCGGCGCAGGCAGCAGGTCAAAACACTGGGCAGCTTGTCGGCCAAATGGCGGGGCAAGCGGGGTCGATGGCTGCGGGGCTACCGAGCGCAGCGGCCCTGCCCTTGCCTGGCGGCCTGCCCGGCATGTCGGCGACGCCTGGTGCGAGCGTGGTGCCCGGTGTGTCCACCATCATTGGACTGAACGACCGTCCCGGTCTGTCCGGCGTGTTTTCGGGCATGCAGGTGCCCGGCGTGCCCGATCTGTCGGCTGCGGTGACCCACGCGACCGCGGCGGCCGCCAACGGCGCAATCACCGGATCGATGGCACAGGCCACCGCAGGCGTGGCGGGCACGATGGGCAACGTGACGGCTGCGGCCAGCTTGCCAGCAGCCGCAGCGGGTGCCGTATCGACCGCTGCGTCGGGTATTTCGGGTTCGACCGGTGGCGCATCGAGTGCCATCGCCCAAGTCTCCAGCTCGCTCGCCGGGGCCTCCGGTATCGCAGGCGTCATCGGCAATCTGCCCAAGATGAGCAACCTGCCCGGTATCGTCGATGCGCTGCCAGGATTGTCGGGCATACCGGGCCTGGAGCATCTCAATCGGTTGGCGGGCATTGCCGATGTCTTGAAAGGCCCGGGCATGGCCGATCTGGGCGGCATCCTCGATCGCATTCCCGGCATGCCCGATCTGGCCAATGTGCCGGGGGTCGGCAAGGTTCTGGGATCGCCCGGCATGCCCGGTATTTTTGGACGTGCCGCAGGCGACGGCACAGGCGCCCCGCTGCCTGCCGAGGACGGTCGGATCCGGTCGTACTACGCCGCCACCCGCGGTGCTCACCTTCAATACGTCAACTTCCCGACAGCCGAAGAGCGTTGGAAAGACGAAGAAGTGCTGCGCAGTCTGGATCGCCAGACCGACAAGCCGAAGGTTCGCGTCAAATTCAGCAGCGCTAAGGCGCATCCGTTTACGGTGACGGTCAAACCCGACCCCCGCAATCTGCCTTATTCATCGACCGAGAAATCGCGTCATCCCAAATACGTCGAGCCGCAGGCGACCCGCAAATTCAGCTACACCACCAACCTGGACGGCACGTATGTCGTGGACGACATCATGGTGCCCGCAGGGGGGCTGAACGTCTACACCTTCGAGGTACGCGACAGCAACGATCAACTGATCATGACTGAGACGATCGAAACCGTGCGACGGTTCTATATCCAGGAAATCGTCCTACCCGGCACACGAGCCAATACGCCCGTGGGCAACATTCGACCGGCGATCACGGAATTCGCCCGTCATGGTGTGGACGTGGTTCAACTCCCCAGGGTCACCGGCCCGGTCACGGGCAACGTCGATTTCAACGGGGCCAGCGAAGCACAATTCAAAGCGACCGCGCGCGCGTGCTATGCAAACTCAGCTGGCGCCGCGCGCGAACCGTTCGTGCTTGCGATTTGCCACGTGGAAAGCCTCGCGGTACGCGACCATTATGCCCAACCCTTGATTATGAACTCCGTTGCCGGCCCCAATGAGGCTGCCACCATGATTCCCTTGAGCAACGGGCAAGGCGGCTACTACCACCTTTGGTTGGGAATCGACAATCGGCCGTGGTACATCGAGGCATCATTCAAGTATGAAGACGCCGAGGGTAACGTCGTATCCATCCCGCTGCCAGAAAACGATCGGGTACGTCCCATGCCTGCCGATCAGGCCAAACCCAATATCGCACAGCATGTCGTGGTGCGAATGAACAACCTGACACCGACTCGCATCGAAGGCGAGATTCACATCAAGGTACACATGATGACCGAATCGGCGGCAGGTCTGGCGTGGAACAATGGCAACCTGATTGCCGTCGCAGCGCGCAACCCCTTCGAGCTTAACGATGAGGCCTATCAATTGGAAACGCTGGTGCATGAAATCGGCCACCAGGTCGGTATGTCGCCCAGCGGTCCCAACTGGTCGGCCAGCCCGAACGGCGACGCCACCCACGATCTCACCAAACTCGACAAGGTGACCCATTACTACGCGCTGTGGGGTAACCACTGCCACTTCGGCCAACCCGTCATGCCGGTCGAGCAATACGTCTACCACGTCGGCGATTGCGTGATGTATGGGGCAGACACGACATCCATTCGTTTTTGTCCGGCCTGCGCCCGCGCCGCCAAGAAGGCGGACATGTCCTTCGGTTGGACACGTTTCTGATATGCCTGTATGTGACCCGTCGTTTTTTGCAGCATGCACAAGCCGGCTTTCGAGCCGTAGTGGCACTGCCGTCATCACATTTTCGATAGCCGCGTGGCTGGCATGCGCGTCCGCCTTCGCTGCTCACCCTGAATCCACCGCGCCCACATCGCCTGGCGCCATTTCTTCTGCACATACCATGACCGCCGATTGGATCGATCCCCCGCAATTCGCCACCGCAGTCGCCAATAGCCCGGCCGACCACCCCTGCATGCCTCAGCGGGCCAACAAACTGGGAGCTCAAGTCAATATCGCCGCGCCCCAATGGGTCGCGCCTCGGGCCGACACGCCGTTTTTCGTGCCGGTCTGCATGCGCGGCATCGTTCCTGTGTTCGACCCGCCGGTCAAACCAAAGGTCGTCGCGCGCGATATCGAATCGGGCGCGACCTACGAAGGCGAGATCACCATCGACTTCAAGCCGAAGTATCCACCCGGTGTGCATGTGGACGTCGATCCTCGATCGATCGCCAAACCCGTGCCTGTTCCACCCGGCATGAAGGTCGGCCAGCAGTTCGTGGCCGATCTGGTCGGGCATGCCGGGATTCCGCGCAAAGCGGCGACTTACGAGGTGTATGTGATTTCAGGCGGCGTTCAATCGGACACCGCTCTGGTGGAAATACGCCTGTAGTCTTATCGACAGTGCGCCTGTAGCCCTAAGGGGCGCACTGTCGATTGGGGGGCCCGTCAGGGACCACCAATGGTCGACATCGGGTATTTCACGGCGTTCTCGCCGTAGGCTTCGAGCGCCTTCTCTGCCGCATTCCACGCACGCTCTTTGAGCCCAACGACCCGCAGATCGTCACCATCGTCCACAAACCGCTCGCGCATACTGCGCGTATTGTTCGGTAATCGCTGGATAGCCGACTGGGTATCGGGCGGATCGACGGGCGCATGCACCAGCGTGGAAAATAACTCCTGGGTGGCATTCATCAATCGAAGATCGGTGACTTTCAATACCTCGTTGACCGCGTGCTGGTAGTTGGTCGGGGGCATGATCGAAGCGCCTGCCCAAGTCTCCATCCGGCGTCCGGTGCGATACGCGGCCTGAATCAGATGAATACGGCGGATGTCGATCCACGCCTGGGCCACCGTGATCCACAGGTGATCCTCGATCTGACCGTAGTTCATGGCGGTCAACACCAGGTTCTGCATCCACACGGTATGCAGCATGCGATGGGTGAATATGGCCTTGCCCAGCGCTTCATCGGTGGCGATGTCTTCGATGGCATCGTCGGCATAAGGCAAGCCCGCCATCTGAGCCGTCATTCGGCCGACCTGACGGTCGTACATGGTCATCAAATATCGAGCGCGTGAGGTGCTCGCCAGATCGAAATCGGCGCCGTGATTACCCACCCCCTTGGTATAAGCCAAGTCGTTGTAGGGGACGCCTGCCAGTCGGGCGAGTCGATACATGTCTTGCACGGCGACTTTGCCGATGCCCAGATTACGCCCCTGAGTATCCGGGCCGAAACTGCCCGCCACGTCGCGTCCAAGCCCGGGATACAAGCGCTCCTGACGGGTATTGAGGGGAAACGGTGGCGTACTAACAGGCACCAGCGCGGCACCACCGATGGTGTGCAAGCGCCAGCGCGTGTCATGCGCCGCCATGAAATGCGCTGCTGCCTTGGTCGCCCGTGGCAATTCCTGATCGCCCGACAGCTCGTTGGACAAACCGGCGAATGGCACCAGCCCGGCCAGAAAACCCACTGTACTGTTGTCGCGATAGCCAACCGAGTCAAACAGCCCGGCGAACACCAGTTTGAATGTCGCCTTGGTTTCGTTCTCGAAGGTCCACTCCAGATCGGTACTCTTCTCGTCGCCATCGCATTCGCCGCACAACTGCGTCATGAACGCGCGAGCCATCGCGCCGCCCCAATCGGTGCCATAAACCGAGACCTGAATCTCTTCGACCTTCAACTGGGTGCCAGTGATGTGCGCCTTCAATTCGCTCATCGCGCGAGAGAAACGCGGGGCTACCCCGTTGTTATTGAGTTCGAACATGAACTCGGAGTCGCGCAAGGGATCGATCTGGTCGATCAGGGAACGGGCAAGGCTGCCTGCGGCATCTTTGACGATGCCCCGTGCCGCTTTTCCCGGATTACGCAACGCGTCGCGCCAGCCTTTCTGAATCGCGCCCGGCAAGTCGGCAATGGTATCGCGCACGGCCCCCACGGGCGAACTTCCCTTGACGACGACATCTGTGGCGGCGTCCTTGAGGATATCCTCCGGCAGTCCGGTGACTTTATCGACGGTATTGCTTTGCAGGATTTCAGTGCCGACATCGCGGGCCTGTTCCGCCATGAATTCGAAACGCGAAATATCGAGATCGGTGCCCAAGCCCGGGATGTAAACCCGCTTGCGCAGCATCGCGCCTTGCGGTGTATCGGGAAACGCCTCGTAAAGTCGGCCAATATTCGAAATCGGCAACTGCGGGTTGTTCATGTTCAAGCCGATGCCGTCGAAGAACACCGCAATGTGCATTTTTGTCTTGCACGTCGCGCCGCTGGGGGGGCACGCCGACGCGCGGGCGGCGGCGCGCTCTTCTTCCGGCGTGATCTCGAACCAAGGATTCGTGCTCATAGATTCGACTCCCATCCATTACCAGGCAAAGCCGCCGGCACATTTTCAAAATCGCTCATCTCGGGCTTCAAGGTATAGCGCATCGCCACCTTTCCCTCGGGAAAGAAGCGCACTGTCAGACTGACATCGCCGTCGGGCCGCGAGGGTTCACGCAAGGTGGCGCGAAAGGGATAGTCGTCACGGGGCGTTGCGTTCGGGCCGTTGGTATAGCGCCAGCGCACATCGACCGGCGTACCGGCCGGCACACGGCGCAGCGGCGTGATGGACGAGCTGCTGCCGGTCGCCGCATTCGGATGCGCCGACCCCTGCACGGCATCGCCAATTAAAAACGCGACGCCATAAGGCGTGAAGTTGTAGGTTTTTATATTGACCAGAGGCGAACGGCCCGTCACCACGCCTTGCGACTCGGACGCGGGATCCGGTGATGCCGCGTTTGCATGGCTGTGCGCGACGCTGGCAGCGGCCAACGCCAAGCCTAATAGGCAGACGCGTAAAGTGCTTCGCCACGTCCAAGCCTGTTTGTCGTACTGCTTCATATCGACTTACCCTGTAATCGAGCAGATGTGCTGTGTCGCATGTCCGCGTGTTTACCGTTTTTCGGACCCAAGCCAGACACGCGCTCTGGCGCGGGCCATCGTTTCAGCTGGGCCGGGATCCGAGCGCCGTATTCGCATAGCCCATTGGCACCGCATAGCCCGATTGAGCCGAATCACTTCCCAGCTCCACCACGATTTGCTCACGCGTTCGATCGTCCAATCCTTCCAGGACCGCCGTCAACGATTCCCCTGCTGCGACTCGCGCAGCGATCGCCGGGTGGGCATGCGCCGCAGGATGGATATCCAAGGCCAATAGCGCCATGTCCAATTGCGAATCGAACGCCTCCAGGCCGTGCGCATGCGCCACGCGCAGCAAATAATGGCTCAGTGCGTGCGCGCTCGGATGGGCCCAGTCGCCCAAGCGACGGCCACCGAAGGACGCCAGCGCCTCGGCCAATCCCCCCACCTCGCACAACCGCATGATGCCGTCCAATGCGGCCTCATCGAATACCAGTGGTTCGGGTCGGGGCCGTGCCAGCGCGGGCCGGGCCCGTACACCCGCGACCGCGCCTAGCGCTTCACCGGTCAGCGTACATACCTGCTGCCAGGGATCCACCCAGTCCCAGGATTCGCCCGATTCCAACACGCCTTGCAGGGCCGCGGCACCCATCGCCTCGAGCATCGGGGTCGCCAAGCGCGGATCGTAATACCGCAGCAAAAAGCCCACGCCATCGGCGGTCTCGGCGTCCAGTAACCGGGCCAGCCGATCGGCCAGCGCTTCGGCTTCGCAAAACGTGCAAAACCACGACACGGCCCAGCGTGGTTGAGCATGCCGCCACAACCACTCGATCTCTTTCGCACCAACGGCAATGACCATCGGACCGATATCCGATGCAGGCGCTTCGGGCCTGCCGGCATACAGCGACCCATACCGCGCCCCGTCTTTCAGCAGATCACTGAGTGAAGACGGCATGGCGTCGGCCACGTCTTCCAGCAAACCCGGCTCCACCAGGGCCAGCACGTTCATGCTGGCCAGTGGATCGGCGCGCACCGCATCCAATCTGGCGCGCAGCGCTGCACGATCCGACTCGATCTTGACCAGACTCATCACATCCGTCCTTACTGCTTGAACACGATAGGCATGGCCTGCTTCATCGCGTTCTTCAGACACTCGACACACACCTGCTGCGGCATGACCGGGAAGGTATAAGGCATCTGATCCGGCCCTTGAAACCGCTTATCGCCATGTTTGACATCGATACGCCCCGGCGCGGTGACGGTGATATTGCCGCCTTCCAGCACAATGCTGGCCCCAGCCGAGTTGGCGATGCGCAAGCGCTGATGCGCGGCCAGCTCGATGCCTTTGCCGGCTTCCAAGGCAACGGTGTCCTGCGCACGCACACTCAACACGTCATGCTGGGCCTCGATCATCACGTCGCCCGAACCCGACACCATGCTCAGTCCGGCTCCCGTTGCCCCTTTTTGCACGCCCGCGACTAAACCTGCGGCCTGCCCGGTATGCCAGCGCAAGGCGCCCATCACCGCCAGGTTTTGATCCTTGCCCGCCGACCAATGCACCGATTCGCCCGCGACGATCTGCATGTTCTGTCCGGCCACTTGCGCCAATCCGGCACGTGCGGCCACGGCCACCACCGGATCGCTGGTGTGCGGCAATTTGCCTTGGGCAGCCGCGCGGTGACGACTGGCGGCGTCGCCCAACGCACTTCCCAACGCCGGGCCATCGACCGTACCGGAAAGCGCGGCGTGCATCGCCCCCAGCGGCGCCTGCTCGCCGTTGGCGGTGCTGCTCTTGGCCGCCACCGTGCCGACTGCCGGTGCGAGCTGCACCCCTTGATGAGCGCTGACCAAGCTATTCAAGGAGCGGGCCAGTTGATCGGCCTGACCGGCCAGCGCCAAGGCACCCGCCACGTCCCCCGCGGGCTCGGCGTCGCGAGCGCCATAGGTGGTCAATAGCACGCCGGCGCCGCCCCGCACCGCGCCTTGCGCGTCAGTGCGCAGCTCGGCGCCCAAGCCGCGGAAACTGCCGCGAAAATTACCGGCCTGATGAACGAGATGGCCCAGGTTGAGTTCGGTCGCGGCCTGCGTGGTCTTCATCTGGACGCGCAACTGCTTGTCGCTATCGTCGAACACCAACTGGTTGTAGCCCTGGCCGAAGAACTCCTTGGTCTTGAATCCGTTGAGGGCCGCTGCGTTGCGATGACCGTCTTCCGCCGCGCCCGCACCATGCCACATGGGCGCGTAGCCACCCGCCAGGTTGCCCTGTGCGCTGGCTTGCGCGTCGCGGGCTGCCGCAAACACGCTATCGTCGGCGTCGCCGCAGTGGCGCCCGCTGGGTGTCGGCACCACGCCACCTTCGCCGCGACCGTTATAGACCGCGCCCACCACCACGGGCTGATCGATGTCGTCATCCAAAAAGGCGACCAAGACTTCTTGGCCGATGCGCGGCACGAAGCTGATGCCCATGCCCGCCCCAGCCTGACGTTGCGCGACCCGAACCCAACGGCTGTGCGCGGTGCCTTCTCCTGCGTCGTCCTGCCAATGGAATCTGACACGCACGTCGCCACGGCGATTGCGATGAATCTCACGCCCATTGGGCGAGTCGCTACCGTCCGGACCGACCACCAGCGCGGTATGCGCGCCATGCACGGCAGGCGCGTCATGCAAGCGCGAGCCATCGGCCCGTCGGCCGGCCGGTCGCCAGGGCCGGTCGGCCCGCACGCAGGCAAATCGATTGGCATAGCCCACTTCGTTCGCCCGTGCCAGCACTGCGGCATCCGGCGAGTCCTGCACCGCGCTTGCCTGGATGCTGCTCAAGCCCGTCAATCGCGCAGCGGCAGTCGGCGCATCAGGCGCGACATCGAAAGCCAGGTAACGATCGAAGCCACCCAGGCGCTGGCTCAATGCTTCGCGCGTTCCCACCGGCAGGTTGTTGATGCCCACATGCTCGATGGCAGACAACACGAACGCCGGCTCAAAACCTTCCTCGTCCTGCGGCCCCAAAGCCGACATGTCGTCCAGACGATAGCGGGTGCCCGAACGAAAGGTCCGCACGCTGCCGGTACCCACGAAGGTATCGGCATGCACGCGCAGCGCTTCCATCGCGTGCTCGGCCAAACGGCGGGCGTCGTCCTCGTTCTCCAGCGCGCCATGACCCGCAGATTCGAACCACTCCAAACCCGTCGATTCAGACGACTGGCCCTTCGACGGCTTCGCCAGCGCATCGCCCGCAACGGCGCGCTTACCTCCTGCATGCCAGCCCAGAACGGTCACCCGATCGCTGGTCCTGCGAAGCCGCCGTAGCAGCGACTGCATGCCGTCGGCCGTCTCCGTGGCATGGGCACGATGAAAGCGCACGCCCATGCCGGCCGACTCTTCATCTTCAGGAAGACTGCGGCTATCGCCAAAAATCACCACGGCATGGCCCGCCTTGGCCGAGGCGTCCTGCACCACGGTCCAACCCAATCCGGCCTGCGCCAACAGCCGCGCAACGAAACCATAGTCCGTCTCGCGATATTGCGTGGTGTAGGGCCGCACGCTCAAATGTTCGATCTGGGCACGCGCATCGGCGGTGATCGTATAGCGGTAACCCTCGTACGCCATCAGCACCGAGTCGATCACATCCAGCAGGGGTTTGTTCTCGAATACCCGGCTGTGACGTTGTTGATCGGTAAGCCATAGCCAGGGCACCGTCGTCAACCGATAGCGTGCCATGCCGCCATCACCTCCCAGGAGTTCGGCTTCGCGCAGCACACCGCTGCGCGCAGTCTGCGTGCCATCGGCGCGTGTGGTATGCAGCGTCAGCGCGGTGCCGGTCAAGCTGGACAGATCCAGTCGTGCATCGCGGCCAATGGCCAGCACCCGGCATTCGCCCAGCGCCGACAAGGCCTCGCGTGCCGTCCATGCTTCGACATCCAAGGCGGATACGGCGCCCTCGCCTTCCAACCGGTACAGTCTGGCGGCACCTCCCGCCGCTCCCGCTAAACCCATCTCATCCATAGCTCATCGACGTCCAGTAAAACTCATCCTCACGGCCCTTCGAACTCACGGCTCGATACCGGCATTGGCCGCAGGACACTGCGGCGTAGCCCCCCAGTGCCCCTCGCACGCCTGACGGCGACATTGCTCGGCATCCGCGAACCCCAGACTTCGGCATTGAGCCAAGCGCTCCGGCAAGGTGGCACGCGGCAGCACCCGCTTGAACACACCCTCTTCCTTGAAGACCAGCGCGCCAGGCGGCGATGCGGGCGGCAAGCCATAAGACATCACATTGTTCAGAACCTTGACGTCGGTATCCCGAGTCTGACCGCGAAGCGGCGTCTGACCGCTCAGTTCGCTGACCGCGCGATCGCCCGGGTCTTTCGGTGGCGGCCCGGAACGCGACGCCGAACCGCGTGCGCCGGACGCGCCAGCCGTCGCCTGGGCCTGCGCGTTCTGGCGGGTGGGCGCTGCGCTGCGCGGGGTATTGGGTTTAGGCGGCGCGGCCTGAGCGCGGGGAGTCGAAGAGGCAGACAAAATAGCCAGCGGATTGGTCGATGCCCGCCCATCGTCTTTCTGCGCGGCGTAATCGTCGATGATCGACGCAACCGCGGCAGGCGATGCCTCGCGGGTCGCCGGTACGCTGGGTTGCAAGGCTGCGAACGCATCGCGTGGTCGATCGTCGTCTTGCTCGAGCCCGGGCAATCCGCCCGAAGCCGGTCTCAAGGCGCTCAGATCGCCGACTGCATCGCCGGTGGCAGGCGATCTGGACGTCACCGGATCGACCGACGAAGACACCGGCGCAGGTGCCGAGGCCATGGCTCGCGAAGGCGAAGACTGCGCCATTTGAGTCGAAGGCGCCTGGGCCGAGCTGAAATACAGCACGGCGACGCCGACACCGACCAGCAGCAGCAATACGATGCTCCACCGCAGCAGGCCCCCGCCCGACTTGCGGGCGGCGACATGTTTGACTTCCGGATCAGGCGCTCGGCCTTCCAGTGACGCCAGGATGCGCGCGGGCGGAGCGGCGCTGGCCCCGCGTGACGAGGCATCGCCCAGCAAAGTGGGCGCCGAGGCGGACAAGGTGGTCCGTTCGTTTTCGACCATTCGTGGTTTCCGTTGCGACCCGGCCCTAAGCGTCCGGATGATTTTGAGGCGTCCGAGAATAACCCGATCTGATGTGCATACTCATTGCGTCTTGTTACGATTTCCACACCTCAGAAGGGGTTTGAAACGTCTCAGAAACTTGATTCCTGAGTGATTTAAACCAAAGATGTCGCCTCTACCTGAGAGTTCGCATTGTTACTGCTTTTACCCTTGTACTTTCTTAGTGCTGTAGCGCTTGTGGCGTTGATTATTTTTCCGTCCGCCCGCGCTGCCATAGCCGCCCTGTTTCGCCGCGCAGCGCAAGCGCTGGCGCGCCTTGGCACGCGTACCGCTCACCGAGGCAGCGCTGCCGTGGGCGGCGCCAGCGGCGCAGTGGGCCGAGGATCCGCCACCGTTTTCGGGTTCTTTTCGAAGTACCGCTGGCAGTCGCTCACAGTTCTCCTGATTCTGTTACTGCCTTCACTATTTACTTTACTCTTGCGACATAATTACACGTTTAGTTACGTTGAGGATACGCGTGGTCCGGATGCGCGAATTCAGGCACTTTTGGTCGGTGAGCGTTTGATACCGCCCGCGCCGCTGCCTCCTGAATCGTTCACCACGCGCGAGGTGGAATTGGTTCGACCCAACCTGGGCGGCGCAAGCCGGGACTGGAATTTGTTGGACGCCGATTTCCGCCAGCGCCTGCTGTTGGTCTTTCAGATCATGCGCGACGAACATGGCTATGAAATGGTGCTGCTCGAAGGCTATCGCAGCCCCGAGCGACAGAACCAGTTGGCGGCGCGCGGCAGCCATGTCACCAATGCAGGCGCATTCCAAAGCTGGCACCAATATGGTCTGGCGGCCGACAGCGCTTTCTATCGTGAAGGCAAGGTCGTGATTTCCGAGAAAGATCCCTGGGCCATGCGGGGCTACGAGTTATATGGCGAAGCCTCGGAGCGTGTGGGCCTGACGTGGGGGGGACGCTGGAAGATGATGGACTTCGGGCACGTCGAGTTGCGGCGTCCCGGTGTCATGAAACGCAGGCAACCTGAGAATGCGGTCGATCAATAAGCCGATCCCGCTGCGATACGGAGAGATGTTTTGAATATAAATCCAAGGGTGCCATGGGTCGTTTGATCAAATCGATGCTGATTCTGACAGTAGTGGTTGGCGGCATCTGGTTGGCCGTCATCGTGTCGTGGCAGAGTTCGCGCACCATGCCCTCCGAGGGAGAAATCGCCCTCTACATGGTGGCCTTGCCGCTGGGTGTCCTGCTGCTCGGCTGGCTGACACTGCGGGGGATACGTGCGTGGCGAGCCCCCAAGCCACAAGCCTCGACCGAAGCGCAGCCCGATGAAGCCGTGGCGCCCAGCGCCCCACTGCCCCGGGCCGTCGTTTTGGCGAGCGCGGCGGAGTCGGCCGCAGGCACGTCTGTGACCGAGATCCTTGCCGGCCTGGCATCGCCAGTGACTCAATTGGATGCCAGCTTGACCACGCCGGAGGGGTTTCCCATCATGGCGGCGCGCGTGCAGCGGCTGTCCACACCCGACCTGCGGGCGGCTGCCCTGATGGCGCATTCCGACCCACGGGTGCTGCGCGATGCCAGCCTGCGCGCCGGTGCGCTGCTTGAAGGCGTGATCGACGCGCTGGTGCTGCAAGCCCGCGAGAACCAGCCGTCGGCCGTATCGGAAGCCGACTGGCCGATGCTCAGATTACAAGTGGTCTTACCCGCGCGCTGGAGCGAGGCCACGCGTGCGCGCATTGCCGAGTCGGCCCGTCGAGAGGCTGCGGCGCACTGGCCAGCAGCGCGTTTGCGTCTGGGTAGCGTGCCGGCCACCGATGACACTCAGGCCTTCGTCTGGCTGCACGATTGGCTGCGCGCCGAGCCGGCTAGCGACGATGCCGCGCTTTATGTGCTGGCGGCCTGCGACTCGCTGATCGATCCGCACGAAGTCAGCGCCTTGAACGGCGAGCGCCTGTTGCTGACCCCGGCACAACCCGATGGACGCCTGCCGGGCGAAAGCGCAGCGGGACTCTTGCTCGCACGCGAGCCCGCGGCAGTGCCCGAACAGGCGGCCACACCCACGCCTGCTCGCCCGAGCGACCCGACCCTTGCAGACAAGTATCCGCCACTGCCCAACCGGCCCAAGGCCCCCTCCGCATCGACGCCTGTCGTGGTGCTCCCGCAGGACGCGCGAGGCTGGTTCTAGCCCCGGCCGTGGTGCGCGGGCAAGCCGCCGATCTGAGCACGCGCCCTGCCGAGGCAAGCTTCTCGGATGCCGCCCGCAGCGTGATGACGCAGTGCGGCGTCGAACCCGAACGGGTCGTCGCGATGATCAGCGATGCCGATCATCGTGGCGCGCGCCCCATGGAAACGCCTGCGTTGGCAGCCGATGTCGCACCGCACCTGATGCCTGGCCAAGGCTGCACGGCAACTGGCGCTGCCTGCGGCTACAGCGGCGCAGCCGGCGCGTTGATGACGCTATCGCTTGCTGCATCGCTGACCCAATCGTCCGGCCAGCCCAGCTTTGCGCTGACCGTTCAAGATCCCGTGCAACGCCATCTGGCGCTGTTCCTTGCCCCATCCTCCCCTGCCGCCTGACCATCGGAATACAAGAATGAGCAGCCTCTCTGGTTTACTTTCCACTCTGTCCAGCGCATTCAGCGACGTTCGCTACTGGCTCGGACGCGTACTCACGAACCCTCGCACGTTTGCCGCAATCGGCCTGCTGGCCTTGGTCGTGTTTCTCTTCTTGTTCGCCGACACGCTAGGCATCGATCAGTCGTGGGCCTTCATCGTGCTGGGCTGCGTCCTGCTGCTATGGCTGGTGGTGTATCTAGTTTGCCGTCGCCGCCGCAGACGCGCCAACGACAAACTGGGCGACATGCTCGAACAGCAGGCCAAGACCGGCAAGGTCGCCCAACGCACCCAGGTCGATGCGTTGCGCAGCCGTCTGACCGAAGCCGTGCGAACCATCAAAACCTCGAAGATCGGTCAGACCTCGGGCAACGAAGCGCTTTATGAACTGCCCTGGTACATCGTCATCGGCAACCCGGCGGCAGGCAAGAGCAGCGCGGTCATCCACTCGGGCCTTCAGTTCCCGTTCGCCGACAAGAACGGGGCCGCGGTACGCGGCGTGGGCGGCACCCGAAACTGCGATTGGTTCTTCACCACCGAAGGGATCCTGCTGGACACCGCAGGCCGTTATTCGGTGCACGAAGAGGACCGCGCCGAATGGATGGGCTTTCTGGATCTGCTCAAACAGCACCGCTCCAAGGCGCCCATCAACGGCATCATCGTGGCCGCCAGCATCGACGAATTGACCGGCGCCGATCCCGAGTTCGCCATCAACCTGGCCAAGAACCTGCGTCAACGCGTACAGGAACTCACAGACCGGCTGGAAGTGTTCGCACCGGTTTACATCATCTTCACCAAGGCCGATCTGATCTCCGGTTTCGCCGAGTTCTTCGCCGATAGCGACCAGCGCGAACGCGATCGGGTCTGGGGCGCCACACTGCCTTACGGTGCCGAGGCCGCAGACGACGTGTTGAACAAGTTCGACGCGCACTTCGACGAGCTGTACGAAGGGCTGAAGGAAATGGGCACGGCGCAGATCTCCTTGCGCAGCAACACCACCCTGCCCCCGGGCTTGCTGACCTTCCCCCTGGAATTCGCCGGCATCAAGCCCGCATTGCGAACCTTCCTGGCGACGCTGTTCGAAAACAACCCGTTCCAGTACAAGCCCCTGTTCCGGGGGTTCTATTTCACCAGCGCATTGCAGGAAGGCGTGTCGCAAAGCACCTCGACCGCTCGCCTGTCGGAGCGTTTTTCGCTGCAAGCCGCGGCGCCCGCGGCACCACGCGGCGTGTCCTCGCAAAACGGTTTTTTCCTGCGCGACCTGTTCTCCAGCGTGATCTTTGCCGACAAGCGGCTGGTTCGCCAACACGCCAGTCCCAACAAAGTGCGGATGCGTTACGCGACCTTCTTCGGTCTGGTACTGGCCCTCGGTTTGGTCCTGGGGGGCTGGAGCTGGTCGTATATGGGCAATCGCCAATTGGCGGCCAACGTTCAGGCCGATCTGGACAAGGTGGTCGCCATGCAGGCGGGCACCACCGACCTGCAAAGCCGCCTGGAGGCCATGGAGATTTTGCAGGATCGCATCGAGCAGCTCGACCGCTACGAAACGAACCGCCCGCTCGCACTGGGCATGGGCCTGTACCAAGGCGACGTGCTGCGGGATCGTCTGTTGGCCGAGTATTACCATGGCTTGAATCAATTCCTGCTGGTGCCGGTGAAGGGCAGCCTGGAAGACTTCCTGGCCAAGGTGGACGTCTCGGCCTCGCCGCCGGCGACAGCGCCGGCCCAGCCGCCCAAACCCGGCGAGCGAGCCGGTGTGGGCCTGTTTCAAGACGCCTCGCCCACCAACTCGACCGACGCCTACAACGCGTTGAAAACCTACCTGATGATGGCCAACCGCGAACACGTGGAGCAGACTCATCTGGAAGATCAGATCACCCGATTCTGGCGCGGCTGGCTGGAAACCAATCGCGGCGCGATGCCTCGCGATCAGTTGATTCGTAGCGCCGAACGCATGATTTCGTTCTATGTGGCGCGTGTGGCCGACGGCAATTGGCCACGCATCGAAAACAATCTGGCCCTGGTCGAACGTACCCGCGGCAATCTGCGCACCGTGATGCAGGGGATGCCGGCTCGCGAACGTGCCTATGCCACCATCAAGGCCCGTGCGGCGACGCGCTTCGCCTCGATGAACGTCAACAGCATCGTCGGCGACAACGACGCCGGGCTGGGCGGCAGCCACGCCGTACCGGGCACGTTCACCCGCGCCGCGTGGGAAGAATACGTCGAGGGCGCCATCCGCGAAGCCGCGAACAAAGAGCTGCAAACCACCGACTGGGTGCTTGGCGTCAGCGCGCGCGATGACCTGACCCTGGAAGGCAGCCCGGAGCAGATCGAGAAAAGCCTGGCGACGATGTACAAGACCGAGTACGCCGAGGAATGGCAGAAGTTCCTGCGTGGCGTCAGCATCAAGCCATTCGCCAACTTCGATCAAGCCGTCGTCGCCATGAATCGCTTGGGCGACCCCGAGCTATCGCCTATCTCGCGCCTGATCAAAACCACCTACGACCAGACGTCCTGGGACAATCCGTCGATGGTCAACGCGGGCATCTCGCAAGCGCAAACCGGCGTTGTGGCCTGGTTCAAGCGGGTCATTTTGCGCCAGACGCCACCGGGCGCGGAGCCGTCGGCCAAACCCAATGCGTCGGACATCCCCATGGGTCCGGTCGGCCGCGAGTTCTCAGACGTGGCCCGTTTGGTCGTGGTGCGCGAGAATCAATCCTTGTTGGGCAACTACATGGCTGCGCTGTCGGGTATTCGTACCCGCTTCAATCAGTTGAGCAACGAAGGCGACCCGGGTCCCGGTGCGCTGACGCTGATGCGCCAGACCCTCGAAGGCAAGGATTCCGAATTGGCCGCAGCCCTCAAGCTGGTCGATGAGCAGATGCTGGCCGGCCTGACGCCGTCGCAGCGCGAGACCCTGCGGCCTTTGCTGGTTCGTCCTTTGGTTCAAGCCTACGCAGTCGTGATGCAACCTGCCGAGTCGGAGCTGAACAAAGTCTGGACGGCGCAAGTCTTCGAGCCGTTCAATCAGACGCTCGTGGGCAAGTATCCGTTCACCACCAATGCTTCGGTCGAAGCCAGCGGTGCCGAGATCGGTCAGTTCTTCGGCCCGCAAGGGGCGATCGCCAAGTACGTCAACGACACGCTGGGCCCGCTGACTGTTCGCCGGGGCGACATCATGACCGCGCGCACCTGGGGCGACATGGGCGTGAATCTGCTGCCTAATTTCACCGCCAACTTCTCGGGCTGGATCGCCCCCTTGTCGGGTGGCGCAGCCAATGGTGGCAGCACTCAACCGCAAACGCTGTTCCAGATTCAACCGCGCCCGGCCAGCGGCGTGACCGAATACACCATCGAGATCGACGGCCAACAGCTGCGCTATCGCAACACCCCGGCGCAGTGGGTGAACTTCGTCTGGCCCAATCCGCAAGGCGCGCCGGGCGCTCGCATCACCGCCACGACATTCGATGGCTCGGTGATCGAAATCATCAACGAACCGGGGCGCTTCGGCCTGGAACGCCTGATCGCCACGGCCCAGCGCACGCCGGGTCCCGACGGCAGCTTCGACATGACGTGGTCCAAGTCGAACGTGAATATCCCGGTCAAGCTGCGCATCATCAGCAGCGCCCAAGCAGGTGCGGCGGGCGGTGCCGAACCCTCGGGCCAGGGCCTGCGCAATCTGCGCCTGCCATCGTCGATCGTCGGTGCCGCCCCGACCGCCCCTGCCCAACCGCGCAATGGAGTGACGCAATGAGTGCCGTGCAGAGTCCTGCCTACCGTACCGCCTACTTCGGCAAAATCCCCTCGCGCGGCGATTTCGTCAAGAACACCTCGCATCAGCAGCTGATGTCGTCCCTGGATCTGTGGATTGCCAGTGCCATGGAGAATCTGGCGCAGGATCCGCACTGGAAGCCGCTGTACGACGCCGCTCAGCCGATGCAGTTCGCTTTCCTCGGGTCGCGCAGCAAGCTGGCGATCGCCGGTCATCTACAGCCCAGTCGCGATCAGTCGGGTCGACGATTTCCGTTCATCAGCGCGACCTCCCTGGAAATCGCGCAACCGCTGCCCTTCATCGCGCGCAGCCCGATCGCATTCAGCCGGGTGTGGAATCGCATGCAAAGCGCTGCCAGCGAACTGATGACGGCCAGTGACCCCGCCGCCGCGCTGCAAACCTTGAATGGCCTGGAAGGCGAGATTCGCACGGCGGCCGACGATGGCTACGACGCCTTCGCCGATCTGCAAACGCTGGAACGCCTGCAAGCCATGCTGCGCAGCAACGGCCACGATGCGCGCGTTCACGACATCATCATGGCGCTGGGCATTCTGCTCGAACCGGTCATGTCCAGCGGGTCGTCGCAATTGAGCCGGGGTCTGATCCTGCCCTTGCCCGACGATCCGCTCTACATCAACATGGTCGCCGCCTACTGGATGAATCTGATCGCGCCGTTCCTGTCGCGTGCCGATTTCGAGGTCTCCATTTTCATTGGCGTGATCGGCGGCAAGCCGCGCCTGGCCGTCGGATTCCATGGCGCTTCGCCGCATATGCTGGCCAGCCTGCTATCGACGCCCCAGGCGCTGGCTGAATCGCATATCGAACTGTCCGAGGCGCCTTGGGTGCGCGAGCATATCGCCGCCAGCCACGGTCTGGCCAAACTGTCGAGCTATCTCGACCAGCCCCGGTTGTCCCTGCGCACGGCGACGGACACCTTCCGCGAAGTCTTCATCGGAGCATGAGCATGCGAGCCCTTTCGTTTCTGGCCGCCGTCGCCCTGGCGCTGCCTATCACTGCGTGGTCGCAGGATGCCGCCACCGTCGTCCCCGCCAACGTCATCCCTCAACCCGGCCAGGTGGTCGCCAGCGGCACGGTGCCCAACGAGGCCACCAAAGTCGATGTCCTGAACCGCTTGCAACGTATTTATGGCGTGGGCAACGTCATCGATCGAATCGACGTGGGCGGCGTGGTCGCGCCACCTAACTGGTCCGAACACGTCGGCAAGCTCATCGACGCGCCGCTCAAGCAGATCAACCGTGGACAGCTGGAAATCGATGGCACACAGATCCGCCTGCAAGGCGAAGTGCAGAACGAAGCATCGCGTCAACAGATTGCCAGCACCTTCGCCACCGCCCTGAATCCGACCTATCGGATCGTCAACGGCCTGCGGGTGTCGGCCGGTGCCGACGAACAAGGCATGCTGGACAACGTCTTGCGGGATCGCGTGGTGGAATTCGAGACCGGCAGCACGCGTCTGACCGCCCGGGGCCAGGCCGTGTTGAACGATGTGGCCGACGTGCTGCCCAAATTGAGGGCCGACAAAGTTCAGATCATCGGCCATACCGACAGCGTAGGCAGTCGCACCACCAACCTGGCCTTGAGCCAGGCGCGCGCCGACGCGGTCAAGGCGTATCTGGTCGACAAGGGTTTGCCGGTGTCGCGCTTCGAGGCAATGGGCGCGGGACCGGATCAACCGGTCGCCAGCAACAACACGCCCGATGGACGGGCGAAAAATCGCCGCATCGAACTGCGTGCCGCCCGCTGAGTCTGAGTGCCGCGAATCGTTAGACGACCGGCCCCGATCCAGGGCGGGTCGACCGACATCGAACGGGCGCGGCGCTTGAAAACGGCGCGTGCGCGCTACGCGTCTCAACTGCCTTCGTTCTTGCCCGGCACGCCCAGCAGTTCTTCCACTCCAGCCAGCGTCTCTTCGTTTTTGAGGACGGTCCGCAACCAGAGATGCAGCGACATCTCGCCCCAGCTGGCCGCTTTGTCCGCCAGATAAGCGACAGGGCTATGCGGCTCGGTGCGACGGAAGAAATCTGCCACCTCACGCAATTGAGCCAGTGCCTGATCCCGGGTCTGTAGTCCGGCCGGCACAGCAGGCGCAGGCATCACGGCTGCGGCGCCTGCCGCAGTCTCGGGGGCAGGTAAAACCACCGTGGGCTCGACTCGCTCTGTCCGGGCAGCATTCGCAGCACCACCGCCCAATTGGACGCTTCCCATCCCATCCAAGCCACTCGTCGTCGCAGCCGCCTCGCGTTGCGCATCGGAGCGCGGCACCAAGCCGGCCTCGCGCGCGAAGCGGCGAGCCAGTTCGGTCACGGCGCTTAAGCCGTCGCGTGCGCCCGAGAACGCTGGACCTTCATCGCCTAAAGCGGCGTTCACGGTCTGTTCGAGCGCCGCCAGCGCCTGCGCGCATTCCTCCAGGTTGATTTCCAAGGAGGAATAAAACGCCGGTGGCGTATCGCGCCGCGCGGCGTCGAACTGATCGAGCGTCAATTTGCCCTGCGTCAATTCGTTTGCGTTGCCTGGATTGCGCCTGACGGCGTTCGCCAACTGGCTGGCGCTGTCCCACATGGCCGCCCCGTAGCGCCCGCCTTCGCTTTGCGTGAGCGGCAGCTCGCGCATCAACTGACGCGAGCGATCCAGCAACCAGCTCAGATTACCGACGCGCAGCGCCAAGTCGCCATCGTCGGCCATGGGATGCACCGTATGCCAGTATGTCCGACACAATCCTTCAGTAATACGCAGGCCATCACGCAAGCCTTCAAAACCTCGCAGCTTGGCCCACGCCTCGGTCAACCAACCCGCCAGCCGCAAGTCTTTACTGCGACTCATCAACAATTCGGTCGTCAGACGCTGCACTAGTGGCCAATCGGCCTCTTTACGGTCGATGACCCATTCACCCTGATCGAGATGCGGATCGTCCTGGCGGCGCGCTTCGCGGATGATGTCGAACTCGGCCGAAAAAACAAGATCCTCTCCCGTGGGCGAGGCTTCCGAGATGGGTTGCAGAAGGTCGTTGATCACAGTCATATTTGGTCGGCTAACGGGCTGAAAACGCAGCATCATCCCATATTGCCGCACTTAATCCGACACCGAGACACGTTCCATTACAAGTGCTTCAATATGAGCACTTAATCGGCGTCTTTGATTATCATTAGGTCTGTTTTCACCCTTAAAGCAGGAGCGATCGTATGAGCACCAAGTCTTCGCGTCTCACCCAGGTCGGCGGTTATGTAAACGGCGTCCCCCGCCGCGCCCCTGACGGCACCTATGTTGGCGCCGGTGGTCCGATCACGCGTGCTCCCGACGGCAGCTATGTTGCGGGCAAACCTCAGCGCACGCCCGCTGGCACCTATATCGGCGATGCCGGTCCGGTGTGCCGTGCGCCAGACGGCAGCTATGTCGCGGGTGCGCCGCGCATGGCCCCGGACGGCAGCTTCGTCTGATCGCCTGCCAAGGCGCCGCGGGCTCGGCGCGGTTTGAGATGAACACACCCACAGGCGCCATGGCGTGATGCAATAGACCGAATGCTGCGGATACGCAACACCAAAAAGAAGTGAAATCATTTTGCGATTTTCGTACGAATGTCACAATATGCTGCAACACTCTTCCAAATAAATGTCATTCGAGGTTCGCCGTCCATGTCCACGTCCGTACATCCTGCCCCGCTCGCGGCGGTGGGCGGCCTTCACATCCCGACGCTACCGACTCCCAGCCTGACCGAAATACTCAGTCAAGGACTGCTCACGCCGCACTTTCAGCCCGTCATCGACCTGACCCAGCAACGAATCTATGGACACGAGAGCCTGATTCGCGGGCCAGCGGATACCGCCATGCGCAATCCCGATGCATTGTTCGGCGAGGCGAGGCGCCTGCATCTGCATCCAGAACTTGAGCTAGCCAGCGTGCGCGCTGCGCTGGTCGGGTTCACGGCCCAGTCGGACATCATGACGCCGCCGGGTGAAAAGCCCGGTTTTCTCTTCATCAACATGTCGGCTGCCGTCATCGTGCAGCAGTGGCGGCTGTGGGGCGAAGCCCTGCCCCACCATTTGTTCGGCAAAACCACCGTCCCGCTCGGTCGAATCGTATTGGAGCTGACGGAGTACGATCCGGTCGCGCCCCACATGGAAGCCCTGATCGCGGCTTTCGCCAGCCTGCGTGCCAGTGGCGTTCGCATCGCGCTCGACGATTACGGCGTGGGCTATTCCAGCCTGCAATTGTGGGCCGAAGTCCAGCCCGATCTGGTCAAGATCGATCGGTATTTTTTCAACAACATCGCGCACGACGACCGTCGTCAGAAACTGATGCGTTCGGCCATGGCCGTGGCACAGACACTGGGCGCGTCCTTGTTGGCAGAGGGCATCGAGAACGGGGCCGACCTGCAATGTGTGCGCGAGTTGGGCATCCGTTACGCACAAGGTTTTTTCCTGGGAAAGCCTCGTCCCGAGCTGCGTGCGGTCATGAAGTCGCAAGCCTCCCTCGTGCTGGCGGCTCGAACGAGCGCATCGGTATCGGCCAGCCAGAAGGAAGGAACAGCGGCCAGCCTGCGCATCACCGCACCGGTATTACGCCCCACTCACACCAACGACGACGTGCACAAACTGTTTGCCGAGCACAAGACGCTGCATGCGGTGGCCATCGTCGACGACACGTTCAGGCCGGTCGGCATTATCAACCGCCGCGACTTTTCCGAACGCTATGCGCAGCGCTATACGCGTGAACTATTCGGTCGCAACCCATGCTCGACGTTCATGAACACCGAGCCGGTACGGGTCGAACTGAACGTTTCCATCGACCAGCTCAGTCACGTTCTGATTTCCGAAGATCAACGTTACCTGCTCGATGGCTTCATCATCACCCGCGAAGGGCTGTATGACGGGCTGGGCACCGGTGAGGCGCTCGTGCGCTCGGTGACCGAAATGCGGATCGAAGCGGCGCGTTACGCCAACCCGCTCACCTCGCTGCCCGGCAATATTCCGATCAGCCAGCATATCGCTGCCTTGCTGGAAGAAGGCAACGAGTTTGTGACCTGCTACTGCGATCTAAACAATTTCAAACCGTTCAACGATGTCTACGGCTATTGGCGCGGCGACGACATGATTCTGTTGTGCGCCGACGTGATTCGTCGGTGCTGCGATCCGCAACGCGATTTCGTGGGGCATGTGGGCGGAGACGATTTCGTCATCCTGTTCCGCAGCGCCGACTGGCAGGCCCGGGCAGACCGCATCATCGCCGAGTTCAATGCCCAGGCCATTGCCTTATATGACGATGAAGGCCATCAGCGCCGGGGCATCGAGGCCGAAGACCGCTATGGCGTGTTGCGATTCTTCCCATTCGTCACCCTGGGCATCGGTGCCTTGCGCGTGGGCAAGACACCGGCGCGCCGCCTGCGGCCGGAGGACATCGCTTCGGCCGCAGCGCACGTCAAGCACAAGGTCAAACACGGCAACCTGTCATTGGTCACCGAAGACCTGACCTGACGCACCTCGGCGGGCCCCTGACTCAAGCCAGTTCGGAGGCAGGAATCGGGGGCGTGATCTGCGGCCGGGTCGCGCTCAGGGATCGAAGACTAGCTCTATAGTCGGCCAATTCCGCGATCGTCAGAACAGCCAGACCGTGGCGAACCGCATATCGTGCCACGGCGTCGCCGCGCATCATCGTGCCGTCGTCGTTCATCAACTCGCACAACACAGCCGCAGGCACAAGCCCGGCCATTACGGCCAGGTCGACCGAGCCCTCGGTGTGCCCGCGCCGCGCCAACACCCCACCCGGCTGGGCGCGCAAAGGAAAAACATGCCCGGGGCTGACAATGGCGCCTGCGGGCTGAGTGACATCGATGGCCGTGCGAATCGTGGTGACGCGATCCAGCGCCGATACGCCCGTGGTGACGCCCTCGCGCGCCTCGATGGAGACTGTGAACGCAGTCGAATAGCGGCTTTGATTATCGGCCACCATGGGCGCCAGACCCAGACGTTCGATAGCGGCATCATCCAGACACAGGCAGACAATACCGCTGCAATCTCGAATCAGTTGCGCCATGACCGGAACGTTGATGCGATCTGCGGCAACAATCAGATCGGCCTCGTTCTCACGGTTGAAGTCATCCATCAGAACGACAGGTCGACCCTGCTGCAAGTGGTGCAGCGCCCGCGCCAGACGCTGGGCAAAGGGCTGTGCCATCAAGGCATTAAAGACAGGGGTGGAATTCACAGCAGTAGAACCAAGCATTGAAACGCTCTCGCTAAAAAAAGGTGGCGAAAAACGTTTCAGGGCAAGCACGTGCCAAGACGCAAGCCCACCTCGCGGGCGGCCTGCGACCTGACGCATCTTCTCTCATCCGGACTATGACCGTCGGCCCTGGAATCACACCAGATCTGCTGACCCCGTCCAAACGGACGGGCGCTCGCGGGCTTGCCTCTGAAGGCCTACCGCCGGTGGGGAATTTCACCCCGCCCTGAAGACGTACGACATTGCCGGACGGATCGCCCAGCAGCCCTCATTCTAGCCCTCGCTTTGAGAGTGGCATTGCATGCTTCCTTAGTAATACATGGATTGTTGCAAAACATCCGTCTGGACGGTATTGTGTTCCGCTATGACACTGGATTTTCTACCTGAAGGCGAAACGCCCAATATTCGCGACGCAGTGCTACAGCACGCATCCCTGCTCACGCGCGAACGCGGTCTGGCCCTGCTGACGCTCGATGGCGTGGCGCGCGCTAGCGGCTTACGCATAAGCGACATTCGACGTCATTTCTGGCATCGTCACGATCTCGTGGTCGGCGTGTTCAAGGCGTTGCTTGATCGGCTTCAAGAGCGAATGACCGATGCTGCGGCGCAAGACCCGATGTCGCATGGCCGAGCCGGCCGCGCCTACCTTGCGCTGGTAACTGCGTCGGGCACATCGCAAGACGACATACGCCTGCTGACGGCATTCACCGTCGCCATGACCCACGACCGATCGATCTCGATCATCTGGCACGCGTGGCTGTCGGCGCAGTTCGACGGCATTGCCGATCCAATCGATCCGAACACGCTCCAACTCATCTGCCTGGCGATCGACGGGCTGCGGCTTCAAGACGCTACGCAGGGCAGTCAGGCCGGGCTACGGCAAATCGTGTTGCAACGCCTGACCGGTATGACCCATCCGCCCTGCGAGTCGCTGGAAGACGCCGCAGCCTAGGCATTAGCAGTCCAGGCACCGGCAATCGACGCACCGCAGGCAACTTGCAGCAGTAAGCGTCTCAACGAGTCAATTCCTTATCCGCCGCGCCCGGCCAATCACCGCATCGACCCAACGCATCTTATTCACTCACCGGAGATCAGCGGCCTCGTGCCGTGACCATATTGGACCACCCCCCACCGCCCCCACCGCCGCTTTCCGACTCCAGCTGATGGTTCATATCGACATCGGCCGGCGTCTCGTTTTAATCTTTTACCAGAGACCTACCCATGTCGAATCAAACCTTGCTCCTGCGCATCTCCGCGCTGGTCGGCACCGCCGACTGCCAGCCATTCCGCGATCTCTCCCAGTCCGTTCCCCCCAACCAGCTCAGCGATGCGCTTTCGCAATTTACGCCGAGCGCCCACCTATCCCTGCTCGATCAACTAAGCAGCCGGGATTGCGCCGATAGCTTCACCCGCCTCCTTCCTGCCCGCCAGGTGTCATTGTTTGAAGTGATGACCGCCGAACGCCGAATCAGCTTGATGCGCAGCATGTCGCCGCAGCAACGCGTGAGCTTCGTCTGGGGGGGATTGATGCTGCTGGCACACCGCCAGACGTTTGCGCGCGAAGTGGCGCTGGCGCTGGCCGAGCTGCCGGTCGGCACCTATGTCGACTTGTCGTCCGGGCTCCCGTCCGCCGTTCAAGCACAGATCCACCAGCACCTGCCAAGCGCTTTCCAAGTCCGTGCGATGCACGTTATGAGCAGCGTGCGTGCCACTCAATTGCAGTTCGCGCTCGACGAAATCGTTCGTCGAGCGGCCGGTTCGTCCGCGCCCGCTCGCGTCGATAACGTCGCGCAGAGCCGACGCGACGAGGGCACGGTAGGTGCCATCATGAAGCAACAGTTCGCGACTGTCGCCCACGATGCCTCGATCGCCGATGCACTGGCTCAAGCCCGGGCCCTGGAGAATCCCGACGACGCCGCTTACGGTTTGATTGTCGTTGATGGCCATCGACGCCTCATGGGTTTGATTGCACTGCAAGACCTGCTGCATGCGTCACCCACCAGCAATATCGCCGACATCACGACCACTGCCACCGCTTATGTTCGTGCCGCCTGGCCCGAGGAGGCGACACTCCGGCTGTTCCAAGCCCATCGGGCCTTGGCAGCGCCCGTTCTGGACGACGACGACCGGGTCGTCGGCATTTTGCCGGTAGACACCGCAATGGACATCATCGAAGATGAAGTCACCGAGGATTTTCATAAGGGTGGCGGTACGCTCGCCCTGCACGACGTATCGTTGCGAACCGCATCGACCGGGCTCCTGTATCGCAAGCGGGTGTTCTGGCTGGTGCTGCTGGTCTTTGGCAATCTGTTCTCCGGTGCGGGGCTCGAATACTACGGCGACATGCTTCAAACCTACATCGTGCTGGTGTTCTTCCTGCCGTTGTTGATCGACAGTGGCGGTAACGCAGGCGCGCAAGCCGCGACCTTGATGGTCCGTGCGCTGGCAACCGGCGATGTCGTGTTGCGTGACTGGATCAACATCCTGGTGCGAGAGTTCAGAGTCGCTGGCTTGCTGGGCCTGACGATGGCCGTGGCGGTTTGCAGCATCGCCTGGTGGCGCGGTGGCCCAGACATCGCCATGGTCGTCGCCTTGTCCATGGTCGCCATTGTCTTGCTCGGCAGCGTCGTCGGCATGAGTCTGCCGTTTTTGCTGTCACGCTTCAAACTCGACCCGGCCTCCGCTAGCGCGCCGCTGGTCACTTCGCTGGTCGATGCCCTGGGTGTCCTGATCTACCTGGGTATCGCCGTGTTCTTCCTCGGAGAACCCGTCGAATCGATCGCAACACTGATGCCCTGAACGCCTCAGGTCAAGCGCGCGGATGATGCTGGGCATGCAATGCCTTTAATCGTTCGCGCGCGACATGCGTGTAAATCTGCGTCGTAGAAATATCAGCATGTCCCAAAAGCAACTGCACGACACGCAAGTCCGCGCCATGATTCAACAAATGGGTTGCGAAGGCATGACGCAAAACGTGTGGTGACAGCGGAGCATGGATATCCGCCAATCGGGAATACTTTTCGACCAATTTCCAAAACATCTGGCGGGTCATGCCGCTGCCTCGAATGGTCAAAAACAAGGCGTTATCGCGCTTCGCCCTCTGTAATCCAGGACGCGCGACGGTCGTGTAGCGATCGATCCAATGCGCCGCCTCGGCACCGAGCGGAACCACCCGCGCCTTATCGCCTTTGCCATGTGCGACGCGCAAAACACCTTGATTCAAGTCGACATCCAACAGGCCAACGGCGACCAACTCGGACACACGTAGTCCGGTGGCATACAAGGTTTCCAACATGGCGCGATCGCGCAAGCCAAGATCGGATTCGACATCGGGCGCGGCCAGCAGTGCATCGACCTGCCCTTCGGACAGCGTCTTGGGCACGCGCAAGGGCCGCCTGGCCGCCGCGATCGACAGGCAGGGGTCGACTTGCGCCAGCCCCGTTCGCATCGCCCATTGAAAAAAACGGCGCAAGGTGGACAGGCGTCGATTGAGCGTCGTGGCAGCGGTGCGACGGTGCTCCAAAGCCAGCCACGTTTCAATGTGATGGGCTTGAGCGGTTGGCAGCGACACGGCTGCCTCGGAGTGCAACCACATTGCGCAGCTGCGCAAATCGGTCTTGTAAGCTGCCAGGGTGTTCGGCGACAAGCCGTCCTCCAGCCAAAGCGCCTGGAGGAATCTGGCGATGGCGTCGTCGTTGACGCCCTGTACGGAATCGACCATGCAGGTAGTATATGCGGCACATCGAAGCGACGTCGGGGTAAACTGCGCCCCTGCCCTATGGACCGCCTATGACACCGTACGAAAAACTATTTCTTGCCAGCCAATACATCGCGCCGCAGCGCTTGATCTCCTATCTGTACGGAGTCGCCGCACAATGCCGCCACGAGCCTGCCAAGAACTGGATGATCGACACCTTTATCCGGCGTTACAGCGTGGACATGAGTCTGGCCCAGCAGCCCGATCCGCACTCGTACGAACACTTCAACGCCTTTTTCACCCGAGCTTTGCGGGCCGATGCCCGGCCGCTGGACTCGACCCCCGATAGCGCATTGTGTCCTGCCGACGGCATTGTCAGCCAGGCCGGTGAGATCGACGAAGGACGGATTTTCCAAGCCAAGGGCCATCACTATACGAGCATCGACCTGCTGGGTGGCTGTCCTATGCGGGCCCAGCCGTTTCAGGGGGGCTCCTTCGCTACGGTTTACCTGGCACCAAAAGACTACCACCGCGTACATATGCCGGTAGGCGGCACGTTGCGGGAAATGATTCATGTCCCCGGGCGATTGTTCTCCGTGAACCCATTGACTGCGCGCAATGTGCCGGCGCTCTTTGCGCGCAACGAACGCGTGGCGTGCCTGTTCGATACCGATTACGGTCCGATGGCTGTGGTATTGGTGGGGGCAATGATCGTCGCCTCGATCGAGACGGTTTGGGAAGGTCTGGTTGCGCCGCAAAACGCAGGCGTCAGCCGTACGCGCTATGGCGACCATGCTGCGGTGAAGTTGGAAAAAGGCGCCGAGATGGGCCGATTCAAACTAGGTTCGACGGTCGTGGTCTTGTTTGGACCGGGCCACGCTCAGTGGCGTGAAAATCTGGCGGAAGGGACGCCTGTTAATATGGGCGAAGGCATCGCGTCCTTGCGACGCTTACCCTCGCCTCTCGATTCGGACAACGGGCTGCCGACCACCGGTTGAGCCGGAAGCAGGCATCCCGAAAATCTCGAGTTAGGCAGCTGCGCTATCACGTTCGGGCACCGGATATGTTAGTTCGATCATGTGATTGATCAGACCCTTGCGATCGTCCGAGTTCACGCTTTGCAGGCCGAATAGCTGATTGGACCAGTAGCTGTCGGCAGCCATGCGGGCAATCATCAGCGACGTGTTTTCGGCCGTCTCGGCTTCCAGTGCACGCTGGTGAATGTTCGTGCCATCACGCCACATGTGCATCAGCGACGGATTCATGACGAATGCCGTCATCAGACCACTCCAGCGGCGCGACTGTGCCGGGTTTTGGAACACGCCCAGAATGCCGTTGCAATAGGCTCGGGTCATTCGACCGTAAGCCACTTCGTCGTCCAGGCAGTGCGCATGCACGCCATTCCAGAAGTCTTCACGCATACAACGGCCGAACTCCTCGACCAGCACGTTCTTGCAAGGGAAATGGTGTAACAAGGCGCCTTTGCTGACCCCAGCACGACGCGCGATGGCGTCCAGCGTAAACGTCGTGGCACCCGCCACGGCAATCGCTTCGCCAACGGCATCGAGCAAACGTTTCCGGGTGTTTTCAGGCGATTGCGTGGCTGCCGGCCGGGCCGTGGTCACGGGAGAATTGTTCATAATCGAGCTCATATCGGACCTCCTGTTGATGTGAGCCGAGATTACCGTCCAGCTGGTTGTAACGTCAACGCAATGACTGGCAGGTTACTGATTTTTCAGACTTTTCCCAAAAACAACTCGATTTGAATACGTAAATTCACTCGGTTAAAACGAAAAAAACCGACGTGCCTGTCGGTTTTTTACAAATGGTCTTCGACGTTTCCGCCGAAGACCGCTTCACATTTTTTGCAATTACTTAATCGTCAACGGCGTGATCTTGGCACCGTCGATCGACACACCCGCCATCAGACCCGCGTTGTTCATCACGAAGCCCACCACCGGTTGACGAACGGTGTTGCTGTCGATGCTGCCGTTGGCACCAATGTTGGCCACGGCGACCGTGGCGTCAGCGCCAACGGTCCAGCCATTGCTCTGCTGGAAGCGACGCAAGGATTCGTCGGTCATGAACAAAACGACTACGGCTTTCGATTGCGCCCCAGCCTGAAAACCGATGGAGCCGCCGCCGGCACTGTAATAACCCTGCGTTTTGCCACCGGAGATCAGCGCGCCGCGGCCGTACTCAGCACCGACGATGAAACCGCCCTTCAGCACGTCAGGAAACACCAACACGCCACGGGCGCGCTTGACCAGATCACGCGACTGGGGTGCGGTTTCGTACAGACGCGACAGCGTCGATTCGACACCCGAATTGATCGAAGCGCGCTGGGCCGCCGGCGTGGCTTCCTGATGCGGGCGCGAGGTCGTGCAGCCGGCGAAGGCCAGGCTTGCGGCGACGAGCGTCGCAGCGATGGCTGTGGTGCGCAGACGGGCGGAACCTTGGGTCGTTTTCATTGTGCTTCTCCTAAAGAATCGAGGGACTTCATTGATCAAGCGGTTTGTTCTACTTTGTCGGAAAGGCGGGGGGCAGCAACCGGATCGAAATCGACCCAACTTCCTTTCGCCCAATGACCCTGCGCGCGTTCGATATCCATGCCACCCGCATCGCGCAAAATGTGGGCAATGGTGGTTTCCTGTTCTGGCGACGCATGAACCGCCAACAACACGCCCGCGTGGCGAACCGGCGAATATCCGGCCTCGGCATCAGCCGCGGCAGTGCGCGATCGGCCAGTTCCGGCATCGCGCAGGCGATCCGCGCCGGGGGCTGTGCCCTGCTCTGCACGCGCCGCCCGGGCGACTCCAGCATTCTTGCGGTGACCCGCCACTTTCATCGCGCCGATCAGCGAGCCGATATACGCGCCCACGGCACCGGCTGCGACGATCACGTAAAGCGGTGCATCGACGGCCAGACTCAAAATCGAAAAAATCGCCGCGCCAGCCATTCCCAGCACGGCGGCGCCCGCCACCGCGCCGAATTGCGCGCCCCGAGCATCGCTATCGGCAGTGCGATCACCGCCTACGGGATGCTGAGCATGGGCGCCCGGCGAGTTCACATAAAAGGTATGCAAGGCGCTGTCTGGATACCCCTGCCCATGCAAAGCACGCGCAGCGACCCCGGCGGACTCCCAACTATCGAAACGAGCGGCTACGATATAGGACATCGATCAGCTCCTTTTGACGCGCGATTCAACGACGGCCGCGTGTGCCCAAAGCAGCAAGCAAGCTAACGGCGACGCCAATCGCGGCAGCGATGCCGACGGCCTTCCATGGATTGTCGTGAACGTATTCGTCGGACGCGGCCGAGATCTGGTGATACTTGCGGCTGGCCGTCTCGCGCCATGCGCTGGCCGAGTGCTGGGCATCGTGCAGGTGGCGGCGCAAGGCGCTCCGGGCATCGTCGACACCTTCGCCGGTATGAGCGGCGGTTTTCCTCAACAGGTCTTCGCTGGCGGCGACCAGGGCGCGGAACTCGGCACCGATTCGATCGGTGCTGTCGCTAACGTCGGACTTGGCTTTTCTCAGGCGGAAAGTCATGGCTACTCCTGGTGAAAGATTGGACGCAGCAGGTGCCACGTCTTTGGTCTTTCACACTCCGCACAAAGCGTGCCCGAGAGTATGTCCGAATGTCAGCGATCGATAGATTCCAACAAAATCCTAAATACTGACGCGATTCCGACCGCCGCGTTTCGCTTCGTACAGCCGCTTGTCGGCCTCGTCAATCAAGGCTGTGATTGGCCGATCATCGGCGACCAGCCATGACGCGCCACCGACACTGATCGACAGGCACGGCGAGGTCGTCGAACCTGTGTGAGGAATATTCAGCCCGCTTACGGCGGCCCGGATTTTCTCCGCAATCAAACGTGCTCCGCCTGGTGACGTACTCGGCAAAATAGCCGCGAACTCTTCTCCGCCATAGCGTGCAGCCAAATCGGCGGGTCGATTGCAAGACTCGCGCAGCGCGTGTCCGACTCGTTTGAGTACCTCGTCGCCTGCCAGATGGCCATAGGTGTCGTTATAGGATTTGAAATGATCGACGTCGATCATCAGCAATGCCAACTCACAGCGTTCGCGTGCGGCACGACGCCATTCGGTATCCAGGTACTCGTCGAAATAGCGGCGGTTGGCAAGCCCGGTCAGACCGTCGGATTGCGTCAATCGACGCAAGGCGGCGTTGCTGGCCATCAACTGCTGTTCGCTATCCCGCAAGGCTTGAAAAGCGGCGTCACGCTGCCGCATCACTTCGAATAATCTGGCGTGGTAGCGAATCCGCGCCACTAATTCGATGGAGTCGGGCAGCTTCACCAGATAATCGTTGGCACCGGTCGAAAACGCGGCGCTTTTGGTCGATGGCTCTTCGCGGGTGGACAACACGAGCACTGGCGTATCGGCCAGCCGAGGCTCGGCCCGATAGGTACGTAGCAAGTCCAGGCCATCGATATTGGGTAGTACCAGATCTTGCAAAATGACCGTAGGCGCGAGCGCCAAAGCCTGTTCGAGCGCATCCTCGCCGCGCGAGCAATAGTGAAAGTCGACATCCGGCTCGGTGGCCAGGGCACGTCGCACCGCCTCGCCGACCATGGCCTGATCGTCGACCAACAACACGACGATACGAGGCTGCGATACGCTTTGTGAATCTTGCGGATCCAAACCCAGCACCATGTGATTGACTCCTTATCTGAAATATCTGACCAACGCGGGCGCAATCGCATCGATCGGCAAAATATCGCGCGCCGCGCCCAGCGCGGCGGCTGCCTTGGGCATGCCATATACCGCACTGGTGTGTTCGTCCTGCGCAATCGTGTAGTGACCCCGTTCGCGCATTCGTTTGAGTCCCTGCGCGCCATCTCGCCCCATGCCGGTCAGCAGCACGGCCGCAGCCTGTTGTGTCCAGTGCTGCACCACACTGTCGAAGAACACATCGATAGACGGTCGATACAAGAACGCCAAGGGCTCGGGCGTGTAATACAAGCGCCCGCGCTCGTCCAGAGCGAGGTGATCGTTCGTGCCAGCCAACAGGGCGACGCCGGGTCGGGGACTGTCGCCGGGCTGCGCCAGACGTACCGTCAACGCACTCTGCTCGTCTAGCCACGCCGCCATGCCGGGCGCAAATGTAGCGTCCACATGTTGCACCATCACGATGCCCGCCGGAAAATCGGCTGGCAAGGCACTCAACAATTGAGCCAGCGTGGCAGGCCCACCCGCAGATGCTCCCAACGCCAGCAATGGCGTCGGGGCCGAGGTGGCCGTCGGCGTGACGGCCGCGGCCGGTTCGGCCCGCACCCGGTCGCGCAGCAGCCATCCGATGTTCTTGATCTTGCGCAGCAAGGGTGCCGCGGCACCCACCTCTGCGCCGAGCCGCGGCGTATCGACTGCATCGAGTGCACCATGCCCCATGGCCTCGAACACCGCCGAAGTGTGATGCAACACGTCGGAAGTCACCACCACAATCGCGCACGGCGTGCTCGCCATGATGCGGCGTGTGGCCTCGACGCCGTTCATGACCGGCATCATCAGATCCATCAGTACGAGATCGGGCAGGTCTTCAGCGCAACGCGCGACGGCCTCGGCCCCGTTAGCGGCCACCCATATCACCTGCAAGGACGGATCTTGTGCCACTGCACGCTGCAAAGCCGTCACGGCCAGGGGCAGATCGTTGACGATGCCGATTTTCATGACGACGGTGCCCCTATCAAATCCTCGACCACCGACAACAGCGTTTCATCATGGAAATTGCTCTTGGCGAGGTAATAGTCGGCTCCCGCTTCCAGCCCGCGTTGCCGATCTTCGGGACGATCTTTGTACGACACGATCATCACGGGCATTACCCCCAGGCGCGTATCGCGCTTGATCAAACTGACCAGTTCGATGCCGTCCATGCGCGGCATATCGACATCGGAGATCACCAGATCGAAACGCTCGGCACGCACCATGTTCCAGCCGTCCATACCATCGACGGCGACCGACACATCGAAACCCCGTTTGGTCAGCAACTTACGTTCTAACTCGCGCACGGTCAGGGAGTCGTCCACCACCAGAATTCGCTTGGTCTGGCCTGCCTGTTCGGCCTGCACCGAACCGATACGCGTCAGGCGACCGGCGCTATTGAGCTTCTCGATCGAGCGCAACAAATCGCCCACGTCCAGTACTAACACGGCAGACCCGTCTTCCATCAACGCGCCGCACTTGATGTCCTGAATTTTGCCCAGGCGCGAGTCCAATGGCTGCAATACCAGCGTACGTTCGCCTAGAAAACGGTCTACCGCCACACCGTAGGTCTGCTGCTCGTCGCTCACCAGAACGACCTCGAGCCGCTCGCGGGCCACAGCGTCATCACCCCGACTGGCCAACAACTGACGGGCCGATACCAATCCGATCTGCCGGTCTTCGAATGCAAAATGCTGATGCCCTTCTAGTTGAGCGATGTCGTCGCGTCGAATCGTCAGCGCGTGATCGACATAGCCCAAGGGAAAAGCATAGGGCTCGCCATCGACCTCGACCAGCAAGGCACGCACGACCGACAACGCCAAAGGCAGATCCAAGGTGAAACAAGTGCCGACGCCTGTCACCTGGCTCATCCGGACATCGCCACGTAAACGACGCATGGCATCCTGCACCGCATCGAGGCCGACGCCCCGACCCGACACGTCGGTGACTTCGCCCCGCGTGCTGAACCCCGGCAGGAACAGAAATGCCAGCAGTTCTTCCTCGCGCATGCCCGATACGGTCGTTGCTGGCGCGAAACCGCGCGCGGACACTTGACCGGCCAATCGAGCCAGATTCACGCCTTTGCCATCGTCGGCGATGTCGATATGCAGCCGGCCCGCGCTATGGCGCGCCGCCAAGGTGATGACGCCCTCCTCCGGTTTACCGGCGGCGCGGCGCTCAGTCGGCGTTTCAATACCGTGATCGACCGCGTTGCGCAACAAGTGGGAAAGCGGCGCATCCAATTGTTCCAGCACATCGCGATCGACGCGGGTGCCATCGCCGACGATATCCAGTCGGACGATCTTGCCCAACTCACGTCCCAGATCGCGCACCATGCGCGCCAGTCCGCTCGTGCCGTCGGACAGCGGACGCATGCGACAAGAGATGGCGGTATCGTAGATGCGTTGATTGAGTTGACCGATGCGCCAATCGAATCGGTCGATGTCGTTGACTCGTTCGGCCAGATGCTGCTGAGTGTGACCGGCTTGACGAATCAACTCTTCGACCTGACCGATCCACGTGGGCCCGGCGTTCGACTCGCGCATGCTGGCCAGCAGTGACTCCAGACCGCTCACGGTACGATCGTGTTGACGCTTATTGTTCAGCAAGGACTTGACGAAAGGCGACAGCCAACGCGACTCGATCGTGACTTCGCTGGCCAGACCCAGCAATCGATCCAAGGTCTTCGCGGTTACTCGCAGCGCGCGCTCACGACCCGATGCCTCTTGGTGCGAAGGCGACGATGCGCTGGGCGTCGTACACATGCCCGTTGCCGTTGCACCCGTTGTCGCATTCGAGACATTGTGCGAGGGCGTCGCGGCACTCCTCTCATTCAAGCCACCCGGCAAGGGCGCAGCAACGTCCAGCATGGCTTGAAGCGACGCCACGTAAGCCGTGATGGCGCTCTCGTCCACCTCGTGACTGCCATCGGGCTGAGGCGGACGAGCGATCCGCAACAACAGATCGGTGCCTTTGAGCAAGGCATCGATATGCTCTGGTGTCAGAACGAGCCGACCGTGCTGCGCCATGACCAGGCAGTCTTCCATCGTGTGGGCGACGGGCACGGCCGGGGTCAGGTTGACGATGCGAGCAGCGCCTTTCAGCGAATGCGCGGCACGCATGCAGGCTTCCAGATGGTTTGCCGCCCGAGGATCGCGCTCCAAAGCCAGCAAACCTTGGGTCAACACGTCGGTCTGTGCTTGAGCTTCCATCTGGAATAGCTCGAGCATCGAGGCGTCGCGATAAGCGTCCAGCGTCATGAGAGGAATCCTCGCTGGATGGCACTATGCAGCGCGGTCTCGTCGAGCAGCCCGACCTGACGATCGCCGCAAAGCCCCCACCCCACCGTGTGCTGGGCCGCTGCACCCGCCAGGGTCGAAGGCACCGCTTTGAGTCGATTCGTGTTCAAGGCATGTACGCCATCGACCTCGTCGACATACAGCGCGACATCCAGTGGCTGACTGCGCAACACCAGCAGTCGGGGCGGCCGCCCGCCACCTTGAGCCGACGCAGCGACACCACCTCTCGCGCCGTGCGTAGCGGATGCTTGCATGCCAGCGTCGGGAACACCTAAAAGCTTGGACAATGCCATGCACGTCAGCAAGCCACCTCGCACGTTTGCAAGCCCCAGAATCACGCCGCCGCGACGATGCGGCAAACTATGAATCGGACGCATCGAGACGATTTCATCCAGGCTTCGTGCCGACAGCGCCAGCCATTCGGCCTGAACTCTGAACACGACGACCTGAAGCGAATGATCGCCGCTGTCACGATCGTCGGCATCGTCTTCGCACAGATCGATGGCCCTGCCTTGCGAGTCATCCGCCATGACGCGCCTCCTCTCTCATTGCCCGCTGCCGCAAACGCTTCGCGCCACTGCCATCGCCCTGTTCGTCCAGCAGCGCCGCCAGGTGATTCAACGCTTCGACATGTGCGGGAGCCAGATATATGGCTTTACGATAATGCGTGGCGGCGGCGGCTTTCTGGCCTTGAACATCCCGGCATAGCCCCAGCCAATAATGCGCCTCGGCGTTCGCACTGTCTTGCTCGATCAGGTGCTGCGCGGCATCGGCCGCCTCGGCGACGCGGCCTCTATCGGCCAAACGCCGAACCGCCTCGATTGCTGCCTTGTCGTGCGCCCGCGACGTGTCGCCGGCCGACGCCAAAGTCGTGATCGAGGCGGCGGACGAAAACGAGGCCGCTCTGGCTGAAGCCAAAGAAGACACGATGGCCGATTCGGTAAATCGATCCGCACCCAGCACACTTGTGCTACTGCCCGACTGCGCACTCACAGGCGTCCTAAGCACTGCCACACGCCGAGCATCTTTCGCCGACAGCGCGGTCGGCGCAGCCATAACCGAGTCGGGCCCCGACACCCGCGCACGAGACTCGAAAGCGAAAGCGGCTGGCTCGCCCAGGGAACGATGGCCCATGCGAACCAATAGCCCCGCCTCGGCAGGCCCCAAAAACAAGACGCCGTCAGGGCGGCACAGCTGCTTGAGCACCTCGATGGCTCGCTGTTGAGTCGGCACGTCGAAATAGATCAACAAATTCCTGCACAACACCACGTCGTAGGCGTGCGCCAAAGTGTACGGCGACAGCGCAAACAGATTCTCGGAACGAAAATCGACCTGATCGCGAATCTCGTCGGCCAACAGATAGCGTCCATCTGACAGGGCCGTGAAATAGCGATCCCGAAACAGCAACGACGGCGACCGAAAAGCGTTGCGCCCGTACCGTCCTTGACGCGCCCGCTCGATGGCGACCTCGCTGATATCCAAGGCATCGATCTGCACCTGATTAGGTGCAATACCCATATCGCGCAAGGCGATGGCCACCGAGTACGGCTCCTCGCCGGTCGAGCACGGCATGCTCAATATGCGTACCGGGCTGCCGTCGATTCGGCGCAGCAACGCTGCCGCCACGCAGGCCGCGACACGATCCAACGACTCGGGATAACGAAAGAACCAGGTTTCCGGCACCACCAGCGCTTCGACCAGCAGACGCAGTTCGGTCGTCGACTGCGACAACACATGCCAGTAGCGCTCGATATCGCCCTCGCACGCCAGCGCGACGCGTTGGTCCACGATTCGCGCCACGCCCTGGATGCCGATAGAAGCCGGATCCAGACCAAAATGCTCGCGCAGCAAGCTGGCGATTCGAGAATCGAGCATCAAGACACCCGTTTCGCGGCCTGTCCGACCGCCTCGAACAGCAAGGCCCGCACATCGGGTTCGAGCAAGTCGGCAACATCCAGCCGCTGCAACCAGTCGTCACCATGGCGCACGATAGGCCCCAGAAACCGGGCGTCGGGAAACTGCACGCCACACGACACGAACGCTGCCGTGTCCAGCGTCAATGTTTCGGTGACCTGCTCGGCCCATACGCCCACCATGCCCCGCTTGGAAAGTGTGCCAGACGCTTCGACGCCGGTGCCATCCAAACGCAATAGCACCACTCGCCTGGCACGCCCCGGCGAGCTGGGCCGACCCGTCACCCGGGCCACCAGATCGATCACGGGCACAGGTGTTCGACCCACTGTCAACAAGCCACCGACCCATGGCGGCACCGCGTTCAGAGGCGCGACAGGCTGATCGGCCAACACCGAGACCACGTCGCGGACCGGCATGACATAGCGGCGCTCGCCCAGGCTCATCGCCAAAAACAGCTGGCGCGTCGTGACCGCAGCGCGGCGCATGGAGGCGTGCAACGCAAGCATCGGGCCAGTCTCGTCAGACCTTGAAGCGAAACACGCCCGTACGCAGGCCGTTGGCGACGGTATTCAATTCGTCGATCGCCAGGCTCGATTGACGCAGCGACTCGACCGTTTGCTGCGTTGCGTCGCTCAGTTGCGACAGCGCCTGATCGATCTGTTCTGCACCGGTCGCCTGGGTCAGCATGCCTTCGTTGACCGTCATCACCCGTGGAACCAGCGATTGAACCTGTCCGATGATCTGTGCCAACTGGTCGCCCACCTGTTGGACGTCGCCAATACCGCGCCGCACTTCTTCGGAAAACTTGTCCATGCCCATGACGCCAGCGGCCACCGACGACTGAATCTCGCGCACCATCTGCTCGATGTCGTAGGTCGCCACGGCGGTCTGATCGGCCAGACGCCGGATCTCGGTCGCCACTACCGCAAAGCCGCGACCATACTCGCCTGCCTTCTCGGCCTCGATGGCAGCGTTCAGAGACAGCAGATTGGTTTGATCGGCGACTTTGTTGATGGTGGTCACCACCTGGGTAATGTTGCCGGCCTTTTCGTTCAAGACTGCCAGCTTGGCGTTGACCGATCCGGCCGCCTCCATGACGCTGTTCATGGTGAGTTCCATGCGCGCCAATCCTGCCTGGCCACCGCCTGCCAATAACGAGGTTTGCTCGGCCGCGACCGACACCTCGCTCATGGTACGAACCAGATCGCGGGAAGTCGCCGAAATCTCGCGCGAAGTCGCGCCGATTTCGGTGGTCGTCGCGGCCACCTCGGTCGCCGTCGCCTGCTGTTGTTTAGACGTGGCGGCGATTTCGGTCACCGAAGTCGCCACTTGAATGGCGGTGCGTTGTGCCTGGCCAACCAAGGTGGTCAGCTCTTGGGCCATTCCATTGAGTCCTTGCTCGATCTGAGCGAACTCGTCATTGCGCTTCAGCGCCAGTCGCCGGGTCAAATCACCGCCACCCAGCACTCGCAGGGTAGCGACCAGATCGCGCATGGGATGGGTGATGGCGCGCATCAGTAAAAAGCCGCAGGCGGTGGCCGCCAGCACGGCCAATAGCAAAGACACCGTCATACTGCCGACGGCGACATCCACCGATTCGCTGATCTGATCGGACGACTTCTGAGCGCGTTCGCGGTTGAACTGAACCATGGCCTGTAAGGTCTCGCGGCCCGTCCCCCACAAGGGCTTGAGCTCCAGACGGGCTCGAGTCCGGGCCGAACGCAGATCGCCCGAGTCACCCACTTCCAACAGGGTCGAACGAACCCGTTCGAATATCTCGCGCTCGCTTTGCAGGTCGCCCAGCCATTTTCGTTCTTGATCGGTATGGGCGCTCAGTCGGTAGCGCGTGAGCGCTTCGGTCAGTTGCTGACTATTCGCGGAAAACAGCGCTTTATAACGCTCACGGACCTGCGCGTCCTCAACCTCCAGATACTCTTGGACCAATTGAAACCCTTCGGTCCATGCGGCGCGGGCCGTGGTGCTGTAGTACAGCCCGGGCATCGAATCAGTGCGCAAGGCCGTTGCCTCGTCGGCAATCGTATGGAGTCTGGAAAACGCCATGGCGGCCATCGCCCCCATAATGGCTAAAACCACTAAAAAGCTGGCCAAGATACGTTGTTTCAGCGTCCAGTTTTTCATGCAGCGACTCGTACAGCGTTCGGTTTACAAACGGATTGTTCAGGGTGCGCCGATGATACAGCAGTGCTTGGGTATGTCCTAAAATGCCAACACTTTGCAATTTCTATACACACCGTTTCCCCTGGACGCCCGAACGAGGATTTTCATGATTGATCGCAGCCTGGCCATTGCGGCCGCTTTGAACATGTTCGTTGCCGTAGGCGGAGGTGCTTTCGGGGCGCATGGCCTGAAACGAATACTGAGCGTCGAGATGCTGTCGGTCTGGCAGACGGCAGTGACTTATCAAATGGTGCATGCCCTGGGCATGCTGGCCCTGGCAGTCGCCATCCCTCGGATGGGTTCGACGTGGTTGACGGCGGCCGGCTGGACCATGCTGGCCGGCATCGTGCTATTTAGCGGCAGTCTGTATGCCTTGGCGACCACCGGCCAGCGCTGGCTCGGACCGATCACCCCGATCGGGGGTGCGGCATTCCTGCTGGCCTGGGTGATGGTCGCCTGGGGCTGCTGGCGGGTCGCCCCGGTCAACGCGGAGTGACGCGCAAGAGCTGGCCTCGACGACCATCCGTCAAGACATACAAAGCCTGATCCGGGCCGATCCGGACGTCGCGGATGCGATGATCAAGATCACCCAGTAAGCGCTCCTCGGCCACCACCCGACGTCCATCCAAAGTCAGGCGAATGACGTCTTTCGAGCCCAGGGCGCCGACGAATAGCGCGTTGTTCCAGACAGGGTAACGATCGCCTTTGTAGAACGCCATGCCGCTGATCGCGGGCGACTTCTCCCACACGTACAGCGGCGACTCGGTGCCGCTCACCGAGTCGCCCTCACGCTCGGGGATGGGCAGGCCCGAATAATTCACCCCATGAGTCGCCCGAGGCCAGCCGTAGTTCTTGCCGCGCTCGGCCACGTTGACTTCATCGCCGCCGCGCGGACCGTGCTCGCTGGTCCACACCTCGCCCGTAACCGGGTGCAGGGCCATGCCTTGCGGGTTGCGCTGGCCATAGGTCCAGATCTCGGGCAGCGCGTTGGCCCGCCCCACGAAAGGATTGTCTTTCGGCGTCTCGCCCTCGGCCGTCACTCGCACGACTTTGCCCTGGTGCTTGTCCAGGTCCTGCGCGGTCGGTCGTTCGTTGTTCTCGCCCAGCGAGATGTACAAAAAGCCTGCGCGATCGAACACCAGGCGCGATCCGAAGTGATTCCCGGACGACAGCTTGGGCGTCTGACGAAAGATGACCTTGAAGTCTTCCAAGCGGCTGTTGTCGGCCGAGAGACGACCATAACCCACCGCCGTGCCCGCGGCGTCGTTGCCGGCCTCGGCGAACGACAGGTAGACGCGGCGATCCTTGTTGAAACCGGGCGACAGCACGACATCGAGCAAGCCCCCCTGGCCGCGCGCAGCAACCTTCGGCACGCCCGCAATCGGCTGCCCCACTTCGCCCTTCGACGTGATCCGGCGCAACTGGCCGGCCTTCTCAGTGACCAGCATGGCGCCGTCGGGCAGAAATGCCAGCCCCCAGGGCGAAGCCAGCTCATCGGCAATGGTGCTAACTTCAAGGCTGGCAGGGTCGGCTCGAGTGGGTTCGAGCTGCGCCTGAGCCAGGCCGGTCGAACCCAGCCAGACCGCAGCGGTGGCCGCTACCATCATGGCGATACGACGGGCCCGAGTGACGGAGTCGGCAGGACTGGCCAGGGTTAGACGTTGAACCAAACCTGCGGGACGCGAAGCGCCCTCTTCAGAAGAGGTAGGGGATGATCGGAATACAGGCATTCGAGCTCCGTCGAGAAAATCATATCGGCATGCGGATGGTGCGAACAAAACAAAACCCCGCGCCATCCTCAATATAGGATGGGCGCGGGGTGCTTAAGTTCACTGCGACGATGCACGCAAGTGCATCCAGACGCATCAAGCGCCCAGATAGGCTTTACGAACGTCCGGATTCACCAACAAGGCAGCGCCCGTGTCTTGCAGCACAACCTTGCCCGTTTCCAGCACGTAGCCCCTATCGGCCACTTGCAGGGCTTTATTGGCGTTCTGCTCGACCAGGAACACCGTGACGCCCTGATCCCGGATGGTGCGAATGATCTCGAAAATCTGAGCGATGATCAGCGGAGCCAAACCCAGCGTCGGTTCGTCTAGCAATAGCAAGCGAGGCCGGGACATTAACGCCCGGCCGATGGCCAGCATCTGCTGCTCGCCCCCGGACATGGTGCCGGCGCGCTGATCGGCGCGTTCGGCCAGACGCGGAAACAGGCCATACACATACTTCAAGCCATCGGCGATCTCCTGACGACTGGAGAAGAAGCCGCCCATCATCAGGTTCTCGGCCACTGTCAGATCCTTGAACACTCGACGCCCCTCGGGCGAGACAGCGATGCCGCTGCGCATGATCTCGTGGGTGTTCATCTGTGAGATGTCGCGCCCTTCGAAGGTGATACGCCCCTCGCGAATACGCGGATTGCCGCAGACGCTCATCAAGAGCGTCGTCTTGCCCGCACCGTTGGAACCGATCAGGGTGACGATCTCACCTTGATTGACATCGATCGAGACACCCTTGAGCGCCTGAATCGCGCCGTAATAGGTGTGTACGTTTTCCAGCTTGAGCATTTAATCTTCCCCCAGATATGCCTTGATGACGCGCTCGTCGCTGCGGACCTCGGCCGGCGTGCCGGTCGTGATCGCGCGGCCATGCTCCATCACCAGAATCCGGTCGGAGATACCCATGATCAGACTCATGTCGTGCTCGATCAACAGAACGGCCACGCCGAACTCGCGCCGCAGCCGATCGATCATGCCCTGCAAGTCGATTTTCTCTTGCGGGTTCAGGCCCGCAGCCGGCTCGTCCAGCATCAACAAACGCGGCTTGGTGATCATGCAGCGTGCGATTTCAAGACGCCGCTGATGGCCATAGGCCAGATTGCCCGCCTCGCGGTTGGAGAACTCGCGCAGACCCATGAAGTCGAGCCACTGAGCGGCGCGCTCGCGTGCCTCTTTCTCCGCACGCAGATAACCGGGCGTCTTGAACAGGCCCGGCAACAGGCCCGTGGACACTTGCGTATGCTGCGCAACCATCAGGTTCTCGAGCACGGTCAGTTGCTTGAACAGGCGCACGTTCTGGAACGTGCGAACCAGTCCATAGCCTGCCATCTTGTGGCTGGGCAAGCCGCTGATATCCTGGTCGTCCATGTGGATACGACCCGAAGTGGGCTTGTAGAAGCCGCCTACGCAATTGAACACCGTGGTCTTGCCCGCGCCGTTGGGGCCAATGATGGCGAAGACTTCGTCGCGATTGACCGTGAAGGCAATGTTATCGACCGCCAGCAAGCCGCCGAAGCGCATGCTCAAGCCTGAGACTTCCAGCAAAGCATTGCCGGTCGAGGGGTGGGGGTTGCTGCTCATTTCTCCAACTCCACGTGCGGCCGCTGCATGGGCAGCAGGCCCTGCGGGCGCCACACCATCATCAACACCATGACCAAACCGAAGACCAACATGCGGTACTCGGCGAATTCGCGTGCCAACTCGGGCACGACCGTAACGATGATGGCGGCCAGAATGACCCCCACCTGCGAACCCATGCCACCCAGCACCACGATGGCCAGGATCAGCGCCGACTCGATGAACGTGAACGACTCCGGGTTGACCAGCCCCTGGCGAGCGGCAAAGAACGCGCCACCGAAGCCTGCGAACATCGCACCCAGGGTAAATGCCGACAGCTTGATGCGAGTCGGGTTCAGCCCCAAGGACCGGCACGCGATTTCGTCCTCGCGCAGCGCCTCCCAGGCCCGACCCACCGGCATGCGGATCAGCCGGGTGGAGACAAACAGGGTGACCAGCGCGAAAGCCAGAGCCACCAGATACAGATAAATCACCATGTGCTGATTCTGGAAGGTCCAGCCCATGAACTGGTGGAAGGTTTGCGCGCCCTCTTCGCTGGCGCGACGCGTCATTTCCATGCCGAATACGGTGGGTTTGGGAATGCCCGAAATACCGTCGGGACCACCCGTGTATTGGTTCAGGTTGATCAGCAGCAATCGGATGATCTCGCCGAAGCCCAGCGTCACGATGGCGAGGTAATCGCCTCGAAGCCTCAGCACCGGAAAGCCCAGCAGGAAACCGAACAAGGCAGCCATCATGCCAGCGACAGGTAGTGCGACCCAGAACCCGGCATCCATGTACTGGTACATCAGTGCATAGGTGTAGGCGCCCACGGCATAGAAGCCGACGAAGCCCAGGTCGAGCAGACCGGCGAAGCCCACCACGATGTTCAGCCCCAAGGCCAGCATGACGTAGATGGCGACCAGGGTGGCGATATCGACCGCACTGCGCGTACCGAAAAACGGCCAGATCACGGCGGCGGCGACGAACAGGAAAATGATCAGCTTATTGCCGCCGGTCGGTGCCGAGGGCAAAACCGGCAAGCCACGGCGCAAAGCCTTGAACGGCAACGCGAGCCAGGGGCGGCACAACTGCCCGACGAACACCACGCCCATGGCGATCAACACGTATTGGAAATTCGGTTCGAGCAAGGTCCGGGCGCCTTGGCGCACCAGTTGCAAGCCGAACACCGGCATGACGATCACTGCGGTCAACAAGGCCGCGATGAACGCGAATTTAAGATTGTTGGCCATCAGACTTTCTCCACTTCTGGCTTGCCCAGCAGGCCCGTAGGCCTAAACAGCAGAATCAACACCAACAGCCCGAAAGCGACGATGTCTTTGTATTGCGACGAGATATACGCCGCGGCAAAGGTTTCGGCCAGACCCAGCAGCACGCCGCCCAACATCGCGCCGGGGATGCTGCCAATGCCGCCCAGCACCGCAGCGGTGAACGCTTTGATGCCGACGATGAAGCCGATGAAGGGATTCAACTTACCGATGGTGATAGCGATCAGCACGCCCCCTACGGCCGCCAGCATGGCACCCAGCACGAAGGTGAAGGAGATCACCTTATTGGTGTCGATACCCAGCAGATTGGCCATGTGCATGTCTTGCGAGCACGCACGCGAAGCGCGGCCCATGCGCGAATGCTTGATGAACATCCACAAACCCGCCATCAGCACCACCGTCACCACGATGATCAGAATGCGGGCATAAGGCATGGTCACGCCAAAGCCCTCGGTGCCCATGTCGAAATTGATACCGCCCGAAAACAGCGCCGGTACGGCCATGTCGCGAGCGCCTTGACCCAAAGCCATCCAGTTCTGCAAGAAGATGGACATGCCGATGGCGGAAATCAGCGCCACCAGACGCGGGCTGCCGCGCACGGGTCGATAGGCTACACGCTCGAGCGTGTAGCCGTAGACACCGGTCACCGCCATGGCAACTACCAGCATGGCGGCCACCATTAAAGGTAGCGGCATCCCGGTCTGGGTTCCGATGGCCGTCAACGTGACCAATCCGACGTAGGCACCGATCATATAGATCTCGCCGTGCGCGAAGTTGATCATGCCAATAATGCCGTAGACCATTGTGTAGCCGATGGCGATCAAGGCATAAATCGCCCCTAGGGACAGACCGTTGAAGATCTGCTGCGTCAGTTGGGGGATCAAATCAGACATGGTTCGTACTCCAAAAGGCAGCGGCTCCGGATGTGCTTCCCGGAGCCGGCAACCTGGACCTGCGTAAGATGGGTCGGTTTATGGCCTGGCCCGCAGCGCACCGCGACGCCGGATAGGCGAGCGCTGCGCGTATGCGTATCAGAGCTGGGTTTTCTTGCCGTCCTTGCTCCACTTGAACACGGCAAACTCGAAGTCCTTCAAGTCGCCCTTGGCGTCGTACTCCACTTTGCCAATGGCGGTGTTGAACGAGCCTTTGTGCAGGTGATCGGCCACCTTGGCGGGATCTTCACCCACCGCGTTGATCCCTTCGGCGATCAGTTGCACAGCCGCATAGGCAGGCATCAGGAACGCACCGTCGGGATCGCGCTTGGCGGCGGCGAATGCCTTGACGATATTTTCGTTGCCCGGCAGTTTAGTGAAATCGGCGGGCAAGGTCACCAACAAACCTTCGATGGCCGGACCGGCAATGGCCACGAGATCCTGGTTAGCCGTGCCTTCGGGACCCATGAACTGAACGTTCAAGCCCTGCTCGCGGGCTTGACGCAACAGCAGACCCAGCTCGGGGTGGTAGCCGCCGAAATAGACCAGATCGACTCCGGCCGACTTCAGCTTGGTGATGACCGCCGAGTAATCGTTGTCGCCGACATTGATGCCCTCGAAGATCGAGACCTTCACATTTTGCTTGTCCAGCGCGCTCTTGACCTGCGTGGCCACGCCCGAACCGTAGGTCTGCTTGTCGTGCAGCACGGCGACATTCTTGGGCTTGAGCGACTTGGCGATATAACCGGCTGCGAACGGACCTTGCTGGTCGTCACGGCCGATGGTGCGGAAGAAGAAATGGGGTTTGGTGGTGTCGGTGACCAGCGGCGAGGTCGCACCCGGGGTGATGGCGACGATGCCTTCCTGCTCGTAGACGTTGACCGCAGGCACAGTCACACCCGAGCATGCGTGAGCCACGGCGAACTTGGCGCCCGAGTTGACCACGCGGTTAGCCGCGGGCACGGCTTGCTTGGGTTCGCAGCCGTCGTCGATCAGGATGGGTTCGAGCTTCTTGCCCTTGACCCCACCTGCGGCGTTGATGCTTTCGATGGCCGTCAGGGCACCTGCCTGAATCTGATCGCCGTACTGAGTATTAGGACCCGTCATGGGCTGAGGAATACCGATTTTGATGGTATCGGCGGCATGAACTGCGCCGGCCAAGGCCAGCGCGCCCAGCGCAAACGTAATCGGGCTCAAGCGATGCAGAATGGTCATGCTGTTTCTCCGTAGGTGCGGCTTCAAGGCGCGTATTTTGTTACTGCCCTTAAATCGTGTCACTGCGTGTATTCCCTAGGCTGCTTAGCAGGTCGCGCCAGATTCCACATGAGTGCCCGGAAAGGCGCCAGCATTAGTAAGTTCAGAGCAAGTTTGATGACCATATCGCCTAAGGCCCACGTCACCCAAGGTGCGCCTGTCGCGGCGAACGCAATGGAGAAAAAAACGATCGTGTCGAAAATGGCGGCGATCACACCCGAGATCAATGGGGCGCGCCACCATGACCGCTCTCGCAGCCGATGAAAGACGTGGATATCGATCAATTGCGCGCAGATAAACGCCGTGCCCGAAGCGATCGCGATCCGGGGCGTGGCCACCCATGCGGAAACCGCCACCGCTGCCGCGAATCCGGCCCAGGCCACCCGTCGGGCGGCATGCGGGCCCCACCGCCGATTCAACAAATCGGCCAGCAGAAACGCGAAGGGATAAGACAGTGCGCCCCAGGTCAACCAATTGTTCAGGGGGATCTGCACCAGCAGGTTGGAAGCGACCACTACGCCGGCCATCACGAGAACCGCCAACGCGAAACCGGCTTTACCCATGGCCGGAAACGCAAGGCTGCGATTCGATGCGGACGGCAATTGCCCAGCACTCATGTTCAGCTCGCTCCTTTCGCGGCGTCCAACGCCAGGCTGCGCGAGCGCTCCGCCGCCGCAGCCATCGCATCGCACACCACGCCGCGCAGATTCGCAGCCTCGAACACTGCCAGCGCCGCTGCCGTGGTGCCGCCTTTGCTGGTCACGTTCTGGCGCAGCTTTTCTGGTGTCTCGTCCGACTCGGCGGCAAGCCGGGTCGCACCGCTCAAGGTGGCCAATGCCAAAGCACGCGCCTGCGCGGCATCCAGGCCCTGCGCGACGCCGCCCGCGATCAGTGACTCGATGAACAGAAACACATAGGCTGGCCCACTCCCTGACAATGCCGTCACCCCATCGATGGCCGCATCGTCGGCCACCCAGGTCACGGTACCCACGGATTCGAATATTCGGGTGACACGGTCGCGATCCTGGGCCGTGACACCAGCCAAGGCAGCCAAGCCAGAAGCGCCCGCGCCAACCAGTGCCGGCGTATTGGGCATGCACCGAACCAGCTTGAGCCACGGCGCCTCTGACGTGCCCAGCCAGGCAGCCAGCGTATCGCTGCGGATACCGGCCGCGATGCTCACCACCAGCGTATTTTCAGTCAGATAGGGACGAATGCTGCTTACCACCTCTCGCATGTTCTGCGGCTTGACCGACAACACGACGATATCGGCTTGCGCCAGATGCGGACCGGGCGCGTCGTAAACATGCATGCCTTGGGCCTGCCATCGCGCATGTGTATCGCGATTGATCTCGACGATATGGATTTGGTTTGGGGGGCAGATGCGGTCTGCCATACCCAAAGCCAAAGCCCAGGCCATGTTGCCGCCGCCGACGAATGCGATAGTAGGAGAAGAGGTCATAGGCGCCATTTTAGGCTGTTTCGGCCACGACGATTGAGCGTGAGCTCAAGCGGGCTAGGGCCTTCACGAATTGACAGTGTTTATCAATTGGTGAACAGTCACGCCACTGTCAAAAACGAGACATAAAGTGCCCTGTTCAGTGGGATCGTGCTGACTTGGCCGGCCCGTAGGGTAAAAGGAGATAGATTCATGCGTTCGACCCGTTTAGTTGTGTCCGTCGCGGCCATTTTCGCCGCCATCGGCAGCGCCCCGGCCCTGGCCGTCACCGACATTCAATTCTGGCACTCGATGGAAGGCGCTCTGGGCCAGCGTGTAAACGAGCTGGTGGCCGATTTCAACAAGAGCCAGTCAGACTACAAGGTCAACCCGGTCTACAAAGGCAACTACGGCGAATCGATGAACGCGGGCATCGCCGCATTCCGCGCCGGCAACGCGCCCGATATCCTGCAAGTCTTCGAAGTCGGCACGGCCACCATGATGGCCGCCAAGGGCGCGATTCAGCCTGTGCAAGACATGTCGGAGCAAGCCGGCAAGCCGCTGGATCCCAAGAAATTCATTGGCGCAGTCGCCGGCTACTACTCGTCGGCGGACGGCAAACTGATTTCGATGCCGTTCAACAGCTCGACCGTGGTCATGTACTACAACAAGGACGCCTTCAAGAAGGCCGGCCTGGACGCTGAGAAGCCGCCCAAGACCTGGGAAGAACTGGCCGAAGCGGGCGCCAAGCTGAAGGCTGCCGGCCAGGCTTGCGGCTACACCACCTCGTGGCCATCCTGGACTCAACTGGAAACCTTCTCGGCTTGGCACAACGTGCCCTACGCGACGGAAAACAACGGTTTCGGCGGCCCCCAGGCGCGTCTGGCCATCAATAGCGACCTGCACGTTCGCCACCTCGACAATCTCGCCAAGATGGGGCGTGACGGCATTTTCCAATACGGCGGCCGCGGCGACGAACCCAACGCGCTGTTCCTGTCGGGCCATTGCGCCATGATCACGGGCTCGTCGGGCCTGCGTGCAAACATCCAGAAGAACGCCAAATTCGCATTCGGCACGACGACCGTACCTTACTACGCCGACGTGAAGGGCGCGCCGCAAAACACCATCATCGGCGGCGCGTCGCTGTGGGTATTCGCCAAGAAGTCGCCTAGCGTCTACAAAGGCGTGACCGAGTTCTTCCATTACCTGTCCTCGCCTGAAGTCGCGGCTCGCTGGCACCAGCAAACCGGCTACGTGCCGGTGACCGTGGCCGCTTATGAAGCCACTCAAAAGTCCGGCTTCTACAAAGAGAACGCAGGCACCGACGTTGGCGTGAAGCAATTGAACGTCGAAACCACGGCGCAATCGCGAGGCGTGCGCCTGGGGTCCCTGCCGCAGATCCGCGAAATCGAGGATGCAGAGATCGAGCGCATCGTCTCGGGCAAGGTCAGTGCTAAAGACGGCCTGCAAACGATGAAGACCCGTGGCGACGAGCTGCTCGAGCGTTTTGAAAAGAGCGTGAAGTAAAGCGCCGCTCGCCCCCCTCCGACGCCCGCTGAATCCGTGCCTGCCCCTGTCGGGGCGCAGCGATTCAGCGGGCGTCGATCTTCTCCCTGCCCTGTCGAACCCGCCATGGAAAAACGCGTCGTTTTCGGTCACAAGACCCTGCCCTATCTGCTCCTGGCCCCCCAGTTGATCATCACCGCGGTGTTCTTCTTTTTGCCGGCGGGGCAGGCACTATGGCAATCGATGCGCCTGGAAGATGCCTTCGGGCTGTCTTCGCAGTTCGTCGGCATGGACAACTTCCTGGCCCTGTTCCGGCAGGACGCTTATCTCGAATCGTTCAAGGTCACCGCCGTGTTCTCGGTTCTGGTGGCCGTCATTGGCTTGAGCGTATCGCTGCTATTGGCCGTGATGGCCAATCGGGTGCTGCGCGCGGCGGGCTTCTACAAAACCCTGCTGATCTGGCCCTATGCCGTCGCACCCGCCGTGGTCGGCGTGCTGTGGTTGTTCCTATTTTCACCGTCGGTGGGCATTTTGTCGGTCGCGTTGACCAAACTGGGTTTTCATTGGAACCCGCGCCTGGACGGCGATCAGGCCATGATGCTGGTCCTCATCGCCTCGATCTGGAAGCAGGTGTCCTATAACTTCCTGTTCTTTTTGGCCGGTTTGCAGTCCATTCCGCGCTCCTTGATCGAAGCCGCCGCCATCGATGGCGCGACGCCGACCCGGCGCTTCTGGACCATCGTTTTCCCCCTGCTCTCGCCAACCACCTTTTTCCTGTTGGTGGTGAACGTGATCTATGCCTTCTTCGATACCTTCGCCGTCATCGACACGACCACGCAAGGTGGACCCGGCACCTCTACCGCGATCCTGGTTTACAAGGTCTACAGCGACGGATTCCGTGGCCTGGATCTCGGCTCGTCTGCGGCACAGTCGGTGATCCTGATGGTCATCGTGGTGGCCCTGACAGCTATTCAATTCCGATAGATCGACCGCAAGGTCCAGTACTGATTTCGCACCGAGGCCCCGCCCATCATGGTTGAACGCCGCCCCTGGCTCGATATACTCGCCCACGCCATTCTGATCATCGGACTGGTGATCGTGGCGTTTCCGCTGTACGTGACCTTTGTCGCGTCGACGCAAACAGCACAGGAAGTCGCCTCGGCACCGATGTCCTTGATCCCCGGCCCCCACCTCGTCGACAACTACAGGCAGGTGCTGTTCGGTGGCACAGGCGGCAACAACGGTGCGCCGCCCGTCGGGCGCATGATGGTCGTCAGCCTGATCATGGCGCTCGCCATTTCAATCGGCAAAATCGCTATCTCCTTGATCTCGGCATTCGCGGTCGTGTATTTCCGCTTTCCGTTTCGCATGTTCTGCTTCTGGATGATTTTCGTCACGCTGATGCTGCCGGTGGAGGTGCGCATCGCGCCGACCTACAAGGTCGTGGCCGATCTGGGCCTGCTCAACAGCTACGCCGGTTTGACCTTGCCGCTGATTGCGTCGGCGACGGCCACTTTCTTGTTTCGCCAGTTCTTTCTGACCATTCCCGACGAATTGGTCGAAGCCGCCCGCATCGACGGTGCCGGCCCCTTGCGGTTCTTCCGCGATGTGTTGTTGCCCCTGTCGAAGACCAGCATGGCGGCGCTATTCGTGATTCAGTTCATCTACGGCTGGAACCAATACCTGTGGCCGCTCCTGGTGACCACGCAGGAAGACATGTACCCCATCGTGATCGGCATCAAGCGCATGATCAGTGGCGGCGACAGCGTGACCGAATGGAACCTGACCATGGCGACTGCCATGCTCGCCATGCTGCCGCCCGTTCTCGTGGTCATCCTGATGCAGAAGTGGTTCGTAAAGGGCCTGGTAGATGCCGAGAAATAACGCGCCACCGCCTGCTCACATTCCGTTGAACGCGCCGACCCGCGCCGCCCGATTCAAATCTACTGCTTAAAACACTCTATGGCCACGCTCAGCTTTCGCAACGTCACCAAAACCTATTCCGGCGGCATCGCCGTCATTCACGGCATCGATATGGACGTGGGCGACGGTGAATTCATCGTCATCGTCGGTCCCTCGGGTTGCGGCAAATCGACGTTGATGCGGATGGTGGCGGGCTTGGAAACCGTCACCGGCGGCGAGATTCTGATCGACGACAAAGTGGTCAATCAGCTCGAGCCCGGCGAGCGCGACATTGCCATGGTGTTTCAGAACTACGCCTTGTACCCGCATATGAGCGTGTTCGAGAGCATGGCTTATGGCCTGAAGATCCGCAAGTTCTCCAAAGACGAGATCAAACGTCGGGTCGATGCGGCAGCCAGTATTCTGGAATTGGGTCATCTGCTGGATCGGCGTCCCCGACAGTTGTCGGGCGGTCAACGCCAGCGGGTTGCCATGGGACGCGCGATCGTGCGCGAACCCAAGGTATTTCTGTTCGACGAGCCGCTGTCCAACCTGGACGCGAAGCTGCGCGTGGCCATGCGCCTGGAGATCCTCAAACTCCATCGCCGCCTGGGTACCACCAGTCTGTACGTGACGCACGATCAGGTCGAAGCAATGACCCTGGCGCAGCGCATGATCGTCATGAACCAGGGGTTGCCTGAACAAATTGGCACCCCGATGGAAGTGTTCGACCGCCCTGCTTCGACCTTCGTAGCCAGCTTCATAGGCTCGCCACCGATGAATCTGGCCGAAGTGTCGGTCGATGGCACAGGACTGATCAAGACGCTCGACGGTACCGACATCCTGCTGTCGAGCGACCGGGTGCCCCAGCAAGTCCGGAATAAAAAAGTGGTGCTGGGCATGCGCCCGGAACATATGGTGCTGCACGCCCGAGGCTTGCAGGCCGAGGTCGAAATGGTCGAAACCCTGGGATCGGAACAGCTCGTACACATGCGTCATGGCAAGACTCAATTGGTCGTGCGTGCCACGACGCGTGAGCTGAACGAAGCCAAGGCAAAGGTAGGCGCAATCATCGATATCGGGCCGGATGACCGGCATGCGCTGCACTGGTTCGACCTGGAAACCGGTAAACGCATCCCTGGGCTTTAAGAAACCGCACGCCATTACCCGTTTTTTTTGAAACCAGACTCTACATCCGTAAATGTAAGTAACGCTCGCAAAGTTGGGATTACCCTGACTGATATTCTCCGCGCTCCTATAAAAAAAGATGCAGCTGGAGTCACCCCGATGGTCTTACCGTCTCCGTTCGGATACTGCCTCAAGTGGGCGACCCGCTGGGTCGCTGTCACGGCGATCCTTGTACTGACGGCATGCAGCACCGAAGAAGACCGACTGTCGACCATTCAGAAATACGACGCCTATGCCGAGGGCTTCAACTCGCTACAGATTCACAAGCTGGAAGAAGGTCGCGACGAATGGCATCGCATGAATCTCGCCAAGGGTGGCGAGCTGACGCTCCCCTACCGCAGCGTCGCCGAACACGAATGGAAAGCGGCCGTCGCATCATTGAGAACCGGTCGCTCGATCGATGCGCGAACGACGCGTCGGGCCGATGAGGCCGCCGATGCGTTAATTGAACATCTCGAACCGCTGCATGGGCACATGACCGAGATGGACGCTTACTTCGAGAGCGGCGCTCATCTGGAGGACCGATTGGCGCGGGCTCGCGCGGCCGATCCTGCGGTGCGTGCCGCATACGATGGCGCGGTCGCGGCCATGCAGGAAATGCGAGTCGCCCTGACAGAGTACGAAACCAAGCGAGACGAAGCGCAGGCGGAGCAATATCGCAGCCAGGGCGATCTCGTGGGCTACCACATGATCGTCACTCGCCTGCATGCTGCCGATCTGGTCAGAAAAGTGTCCGCTGGCGACACATCGGGCGCGGACCGTGCCGCTCGCAAAGTGGAGCACTCTCTGATGGCCCTAAGGGTGGAACACGCCAAACAGCCCGATGAGCGCAGCGCGAGCATTCAGATCATTCAGTTGGGTTACGGCGCGATGTTGAGCCACTACCAGACGCTCAAGCAATACCGGCAACCGTTCACCGTCCAATTGATGGTGTACGCATACAACCTGACGGTGTTGCAAACCGGAAGGACGCCGTAACGCGTCGCCGACTAGGAAACAGAATGATTTGAGGGCGGGCTACACTCGTTCAGTGTTGGCCCGCCCTCAAATCAGCGCAACAACTGAAGCGACTGGCTTACTTCGCAGGCGTTTTGCTGCCGTCCTTGTGCCAGATGAAAACCTGAAACTCGAACGCATTCAAGTCACCCTGCTTGTTCCAGGACACTTTACCGATCGGCGTATCGAAAGTGTTGGCACGCATGAATTTCAACACGGCTTCGGGATCGGTGCTCTTCGCCCCCTTTATGCCGTCGGCGATCACTTGAGTCGCCGAGTAGGCAGTCAGTTGGAACGCGCCCGACGCATTGCGTTTCTTGTCGGCGAAAGCCTTGACGATGGGTGCGTTAGCAGGATTCTGCGAGAAGTCGGCGGGAAGCGTCAGGAGCATGCCTTCGGCCGCATCGCCGGCAATGGCGTTGATGTCGGGATTACCGGCACCCTCTGGGCCCATGAATACCGCTTTCAGCCCCTGCTCACGCGCCTGACGCATCAGCAGACCCAGCTCGGGGTGATAGCCGCCGTAGTAGATGAAATCGACGCCCGCACTGCGGATTTTGGTGATGACCGCCGAGTAGTCGGTATCGCCCGCGTTGATGCCTTCGAACAACGCGACATCAATGCCGCCTTTCTTCAGCGTGTCGCGCACCGAGGTGGCGATTCCCTGGCCGTACGACTGCTTGTCGTGCAGCACGGCCACTTTTTTGGGCTTGAGCGATTCGATGATGTACTTGGCGGCGGCAGGACCCTGTTGATCGTCCCGTCCGATGGTGCGCAGGATGAACTGGTAGTTCTTGCCGTCGGTCAGCGCCGGTGCTGTGGCCGACGGCGTCACCATGACGACACCTTCGTTGTCGTAGACATCGGCGGCGGCGATGGTCGCACCCGAGCAAACGTGACCCACGACGAAACCAATTTTTTGGTTGACCACGCGGTTGGCGACGACCGGGCCTTGTTTCGGCTCACACGCGTCGTCGAACGGGACGGCTTCGAGTTGCTTGCCATCGACGCCACCGGCGGCGTTGATACGCTCGATGGCCGTATCGACGCCTTCACGCACCATCTGCCCGTACTGAGTGACCGGCCCGGTGGAAGGACCCGCCACGCCGATCTTGATGGTCTCGGCCGACGCAACGCCGGTAGCAAGCGCAAAACCGGTAGCCAGGCTGAACGCCAGAACGCGCGGCATAAGGGCTGAAGTACGCATGATGAAATCTCCTTGAAGCGGTCTCTATAAGCCTCGGCCGTCAAGTGGAGTGGCCAGACTCAAACGTAAGCGGGCCGCCCAGATGCGGCGAGGTCGTCGCGCAAGCATACACCGACCTCAATTGGGTGACATATAGCTTCGACGGAGTAATTTCCCCCGCCATATGCTCGAAGCGATATATGCAAACACAGAAAACTTCGTTGGCGGGTTTCGGATGCAAGGGCATCATGCCCGTCATGCGCCTGTCCACGCTTATCATCCCCGGCTGGCAAGACTCCGGCCCCGGTCATTGGCAAACCCAATGGGAGCAGTCGTTGCCCCATGCGCGGCGTGTCGTGCAACCTGATTGGTTGACGCCCGATCCGGCGACATGGCATGCAACGGTCGCCCAAGCGGTGGGCGCGGCGGATCGTCCGGTACTGCTGATCGCGCACAGCTTGGGGTGCTTGGCAGTGGCAGCCCTGCCCTTTCCATTGCATGCCAAGGTGGCGGGTGCGTTGTTGGTTGCACCCGCGGATGTCGAGCGGCCCAATGCCGCATCGGTGATTGCCGCATTCGCCCCTGTTCCGCGGCAACCGCTGTCATTTCAGACTGTCGTGGTGGGTAGCAACAACGATCCGTATTGCAGCGCCGAAAGGGCTCGCAGCTTCGCGGAAAGCTGGGGCAGCCGGTTGGAGGTCGTGGCCGGAGGTGGGCATATCAATGCGGAAGCCGGATTTGGGTGCTGGCCGCAGGGGTTGAGGCTGCTGACCTCACTCAGGCGGCGGTCGACATGGCGCGTACAGCCGCCGCCCGCGAAGGTCGCGTGCTTGCCTGAGCGGCGGTAGGTGCTACATCGCGTGTCACAACGCCGCGATCGCACCAAAACATGGCTCGCTAAGACCTCGAGCATCCGGCGCGTCCGCCATACATCGAGCGTCGGGCACTGCGTACGCAACGCTCGATATCGGACGCGTTCACGCGCAATTGTGGACGCTTACTCCAACAGGCTGCGCAGCATCCAGGCGTTCTTTTCGTGGATGTCCAGGCGGCGGGTCAGTAGATCGGCGGTCGGCTGATCGTTACCCTCGTCGGCGGCAGCAAAGGCTTGACGCGCAGTGGTCGCCACGGCTTCGTTGCCCTTGACCAGCAAACGCACCATTTCCAAGGCATCGGGAATGTTGGTGGGTTCTTTGATCGACGACAGTTCGGCATATTCGCGATACGTGCCAGGGGCGTTATGGCCAAGTGCTCGGATGCGTTCGGCGATGTCGTCCAACGCCGTCCACTCTTCCGTGTACTGCGTCATGAACATCACGTGTAGCGTATTGAACAGCGGACCCGTCACGTTCCAGTGGAAGTTGTGCGTCATCAGGTATAGCGTGTAGGAATCAGCCAGAACTTTGGAGAGTTCGGCGGCGATTGCCGCACGGTTCTCGGTGCTGATACCGATGTTCACTTGGGGAGCGCCGGCCGAATTGACGACGACCTTATTGCCTTTTTTGACATATCGTGGACTCCATACTGTAGGAATTTTCCAGAATACCACTAACGAAATCACGAATAACAGCAATCCCACCTATCCCAATCCACTGCCCAGCCAAATTTATTTCTAACCGTAATTTTTCAGCAACCGCTCTAATGGAGACAGTTCACTTGTCAAGCTCGACAGTGAATTCTGGACAGCCATCTTGATCCCCGATCTGGAGTAAAAACCGCCATTGACTTGAGTAGCGTGAATGACAGTGTTGCGAAAGTACTTGAGCAGTGACTGACGTGGTTTGTTTCCATGCATCCAGAAATCGTCTAACGCACCTTGAAAGGTTAACCCAGCAAGGTTGTAGATCGGATTGGCAAGCGCCTTCGTAGGAACACCATGCACAAGCGCTGAACCACCCACTGTGCTGTTGACAGTGACCACACCTTTCGTATGGTCGAGGATGGTAGGCAGATGGCCCGTCTCTAAGAAAACAACACGGTTATTGAGATCAAACTTCTTTTTTAGAAATCGAAGTATGCGCCGGTAGGGCGTCCAGCCGGGATCAAGCGGATGATTTTTAATCAGTAAAACCGTATCACCAGGCGCATGAAGCGCAAACGACTCAATCACGTGTTCTAATGCCTCTTTCATACCGGAAAATCTTGAATATTCACGTATTTGAGCGTCGCTATCCAATTGCATTGGAAAAAAATAAAAACTTTTCCTGGACTCAATTAATTTGGTCAAGGTGCACGCATCTCTAGAACCGTGCCACCAGACTAGTGGGGCACGGCGCATATACCCTATATACTCTGTCGCAGCGGTATAAGGCGCGTGTGTGCGATAGCCCGGATACAAAACCGGATTCCACATGCATAATGAGTGATAGGCCACATCATGCCACGCGCGAATAAAAAAGCTGGAATCAAACGCTTGACCATTAGCATACGACGGTAGACTTGGCCCTACCGAACGATAGAACTCCGGATCTCTGGGTAAGAGCGACGCGCCGTTAACTCCCTCACGCTCCAACGTCACCCAATAGGGCCGAAAATAACCCTCTTCGAAAACATGGATACGCCTACCACGCTCACGGGCGATGTCTCGTATCGCTTTGTGTACGGGCCGGCAATCTCCGAACAGTACAATATCGGAAATGCTGTTTTTTTCCTCAATCAATGAGGAAAAATATTCAGCCAAGCCTTCAGCCTTTTGGCGATAACTATTCGAACTACCGCCACGCCAATACAATGCGTCGCCCACATTGAAATTGAGCTTCGTCACCGAATGGCCCGCGCTGCGCAAGCCCTTTCCAAGCTCTGCGAAAAAGGGAGAAGATACGCCCTGAAGTAGAAGGAAATTTCGGCTACTCATGGCTTATTACGGCTTGCGAAAAATCTGTGCGAGCCAGCGTCGCCAACCGGGCACGTGGGGACTTTCGGTTCGCCATTCAACCAACTCATCCAAGGCGCGCTCAGGGCTAGTAAATCGCCCTGTAACTCTGCTGACATAGGTTGGGTAGAGGATAAGCGTGGCAGCGACCAACTCGTCCAATGTCAGAACGCGCTGGCGGCGATTCCTAACAGCTGTTGTCAACCCAATATCCTGCGTTAGTCTCCAACCTGCATAGAACGGTTGCCCATACACCGTCACCGGCTTACCGCGCATTAGTGCCTCAAATCCCGTCAACGATGTGAGCGTGTGAACCTCGTCTACGCTGCCTAGCAACGCGTCCATGGAGACATCATTGACAACGACATCACAAAACTCCAAAGCACGCGACTCCCCCTCACCCACATCGCGCAGGTTAGCGTAAACATCAGGGTGGGGTTTGTAGACTATGTAAGACTCGGGACACGCTGTACGCACGGCCGCCAGCATATCAATGTTGCGACGAATCGAAGCGCTGCCAAAACGAATTGAAGCATCACTCTCAACCTGTCCCGGCACGAGAATGACTCGACGATCACCCAGTGGACGATCCCATATGCGCTGCGCGGAGAGGTTGTACTTTGTAATGCCAAGACTCAATATGCGTGATCGCAATGCCGCAGCGCGTAGGCGAAGTGCGTCGTCGAAATCATAGTGAGCGAGAGTCTGTTCCAGCGCCGACGGAACATTAGCGTCATAATATATGCCGACTGGATCCTGCACCCACGATAGCGGGCGAGTCAGATGAGCACCCAAGCCCACTGATCGAAGAAAGCCGTCCTCTATTCGAACAGTAGGAATAGACTGATGATGTCCTTGCGCTAAGGTCTCGTCTTGCTTACGTCCCCAAACTGCAAGCAATGAGGTTCCGACTGCAACTTGCTTGGCTAGCGCGGTGGAATCTGAAACGAATGAAACGCCGGAACCTTGAAAAAAGTCTTTTAAGAATGGTTCCTTCCATTTAGAAAAACCGAGAGCCGTAATTTTCTCAGGGAAACGTTCGCGCATCTTGCGCTGAAGACCAAGCCAAGCTATGACTTTTTCCGGCGTTGATCGCCGCATGGTCTCCGGATCGACATATCGGGTATATTTGACCAACGCTCCAAATATCAGTTGATTGAGTGAAATTGGTTTTCGACGGGTTGGCGGAGGTAAATCATCTTTCGTGAGCGACCAGCCACCGTAGAATGGCATCCCGAAAACCCGAACGGGTTTGTCCCAAAGCAGTGCTTCAAACCCTACCTGCGAAGTCACCACATAGACCGCCTTCGCATGTTCAACTAGATCAGGCAAATGTACTTGTTCGGATGAAATACGAACTCGCGGATGATCGGACAGCGCGGCTAAATCGAAATGTCCACGTTTATTGCCCGCAACAACTTCAGGATGAATTTTAAGGATTACAAGCGCATCGGGATGCTCGTCCAGAGCAGCCTGTAACATACGCTCGAAACTTCCCGCGTCAGCCAAACCTGCGAGAATAGACGCATCTCCTTTTGTCTGATCAATGGCAAGCACGTATGGCTTTTCATATACCGGATGAGTACGCCTGAAGCCGTTGTATTTTGATACCCGTGCGCGAACCCATGCTTCTCTTAATTTCTGCGCGCGCTCCGCTTCCTGATGCGTAATATCTTCAGCAATTTGAACTTCCAAGCGCGAAGGAATAGTAGCGTCGTAAAAAATCCCAAGATCATCTACTACCAAGGACAACGGCGGATCGTCACCGCCCAGTCCTAATGAGCGAATGAATCCATCTTCAACTGTAAGCAGCTTCAGACCATTATTAGATGCAATTTTTGCAGCCTTAATCGCGCTCGGCCGTCGACCCCACCCCAGTACTGCGTCGATCTCAGGGTCTGTTACGCGCTTAGCGTAGACTAGCTCGACGTCACTGAGTAAGGCTGATATCGTAGACGTGCGTTTAACGCCAGCCGAAGTGATCAGCAGCTTACGGCAAGGACTAGCAGATACGTCGCGTGTTGCGTAGTGAGCAATCAAGATCAAGCCCAGATTTGAATCACACCAGCAACCTGCATACTATTCTCTGCTGATACAACCACCAGAGAATTGATTTTCAAGGAACGCATTTTATTCTCTGCCTCCGAAAACAAGCATTCCTGAGCGATAGTTTGTGGCTTACGAGTCATCAATTCCTTAGCGATCAGCTTGAGCGGATCAGCCTCATGCTCGAAGGCGCGCCGTATGTCTCCATCGGAAATCACCCCTGCCAACTGCCCGTCCTCGATAACAATGGCCAGTCCGAGACGCCCCACGGTCATGGTGTGAACAACATCCCGAAACAAATCATTCATCGAGCAAAAAGGCAAGTTTTGTGTGCGCATTGCATCCTGAACTCTGGTCAATAATCTTCGCCCTAGGCTGCCACCGGGATGAAAACGCGCAAAATCGTGCGGCTGGAAGCCACGCACTGTACCCAAAGCAACCGATAAGGCATCACCCATCACCAGCGTAGCAGTAGTCGAACTGGTGGGTGCGAGATTATTATGGCAAGCCTCACGGGGTACTGACACATCCAAAACGGCGTGGGCACCGCGAGCCAGGGTTGAACTCAAGCATCCAGTCATGGCGATAATTTTGTTTGCTCGCATGAACGGCATCAACCTGATCAACTCCTCCGTCTCGCCACTATTGGATATCATCAACACGATATCCTCCGGCAAAATCATTCCAAGATCACCATGAAAAGCCTCGCCCGGATGCACAAAGAATGCTGGGGTACCGGTAGAGGCCAATGTAGCGACTATCTTTCGACCAATGATGCCAGACTTACCCATACCGATTACGGCAACACGACTTCCCGCGCTAATGATCATATCCACGCTGCGCTGGAAGTCATCAGTGTCGGCAAGACGAGCGGACATCTCCTCCAAAGCCGCTACCTCGGTAGCTATAACATCCTTGGCAACTTCAATCATGCTGCATTCAACGATATCTCGCAACGCATCCGAACTATCAATCTGGCTCATATTTATTCCAACCCCAGCACCGCTAAATCAGTGTCGAAATCACTCAATTTCAACTTTCGGCATAGACTTCACCAAATCGTCAACTTGCTTAACCTGAGCAAGAAAAACCTCTAGTTTGCCAAGTGGCAGCGCACTAGGACCGTCGCATTTAGCGGCGGAAGGATCTGGGTGAGCCTCCAAAAACAATCCGGCCAGGCCAAGCGCCATACCAGAACGCGCGAGCTCCAATACTTGAGCACGACGTCCACCCGAGGCGGCACTACCTGAATCGCGTTGTTGCAAGGCATGCGTCACATCGAAAATTATTGGCAGATTTCCGGACACCCTCTTCATGACACCGAAACCCAACATATCGACAACAAGATTGTCATAGCCCAGGCATGTACCACGATCGCAAAGAATGAGATTTTGATTGCCAGCCTCGGAAAACTTCTCGACGATGTTAGCCATCTGGGACGGGCTTAAAAACTGCGGCTTCTTGATATTTATTACTCTCCCCGTCTCAGCCAATGCAACGACCAAATCAGTTTGCCTTGCAAGAAACGCGGGCAACTGCAACACATCGACTACTTCAGCCACGACTTTCGCTTGATGAGGCTCATGCACATCCGTTATCACCGGAACATCAAACTCGCGCTTGATTTCCTCCAGAATTTTGATGCCTTCCTCTAAGCCCGGGCCGCGATACGAGTGAATAGACGAACGATTCGCCTTATCGAAACTGGCTTTAAAAACATACGGAATCCCCAGCTTTCGAGTTACCCGAACGTACTCTTCTGCTGCACGGAACGCAAGATCCCGTGACTCAATTACGTTGATCCCACCGAACAAAACAAACGGAAGACTGTTGCCACACTCGATTTCAGAATTAATCGATATATCCATTCAAACTCCTTAACTATCTCGGCCAATTAGAATCCGGAAACCGTTCTACCTAACACCAAAGTCTGAACGATAGGAGATATTATTTTCTGCCACTCATACACTGCGGCGTTGGTCACATAAACAGCGTCTTCAGGGCGCACCAGGAACTTTCGTGCAAGAAACACAGCTTCTGGCCGACGCATGTCTAACCGAAACACCTGAGCGATTTCGGTTTCTGGATTGCTATCATCAAGACGGAACACAAAAACCCCGCTAGGATTGGCACTACTCTCACGCAAACCGCCTACGGTGCCTAACACCTCCAGCAAACTAGGCCTGGATGAAGACAAATCGTGTAGCCCCGGATCGTTAACCGCTCCCATCGCTACGAAGCGTTGACGGGCCCGCTCGACAACAATCTCCGATCCAGGTTGAAGAGGTACATTTCGACCGTTAAGGACGTCTTGGTATGCAAGCGTTTGTACTGTGCCTGCATTGCGCAGCACAACATTAACCAGATGCGGCTCAAGAACCGGGCCACCCGCCATATTTACAGCATCCAGCAGCGTCAAGGGGCCCTCCATAGAGGAAAAACGTCCGGGAGCCTTCACTGCACCGGCGACCAAAATTGATCCCGATAGGTCACCCACTAATTCGACATGAACCTGAGCTTCACTAGCTAAGCCCTTTAATCGCTTCACCAACAAATCCTCGACCTCGGCCAAAGTCATACCGCGAACAACGGGTCGACCTATATAAGGCAAGGAAATTGCACCGTTGGCACCAATGCGCACACGTTCGAATATAGTGCCGCCAGACGCAAGCGGTGCAAAAACTCCGCCGTCCACCGTGTTATCAGCCACCATTATCTTAAGCACGTCACCGGCAACCAGCCTGACCGATGCAGGCGTGGTTGCGGCAGTGCTTCCGGCTTCCAGAATCATCGGCGGACGCATAAACTCGGCAATGTTCGACGCGGAAAGGTCAATCATTGAGTAAGGAGGTGCATCATTGACGGCAGGGCTAATAATCGTGTCTTTGTACGGACCGGCGCCTGATAAAAAATAACCGCAACCGCTCAACCCGAAAGAAACGAAAATTACGGCCCAAAACCGACAAAATCTAACTATCCGCCCGAGTGAAACGGGGGTATCCAGCAAAGCCATTATATTGATTCCGAATTTGATGACTATTTAAAATCAATCCTGATGATCCTTAACGCTAGCGATTAAAAATCTCACAATAGCGTAAAACATAAGAAGACCCAACATCAGCGTCAATAGGTTATATGCTGCGCGTGGGTAAATGGCGCTTTCGGCTACCGCAGGCTTAAGGACAACAACAAGACTGCGAACTTTTTTGACGCTATCGACCCTCGTTCGTTCTACCGACATCACGGCAAGCTTATACGACTCCAAAGCAAACTCCGCAGATAATTTCAGATTCTTATAATCTGAAGCAACGACATTAAGCTGCCCACCCTCCGGCGTCGAAAGCAACTTCTTACTCTCTGCTATTAACTGCTGTTCCAACGCTCCAATTCGGCTTCGCTTTTGCCGGACTTGAGGGGCAGCAGGATTCAGCGTTGAAAGAAGATCTTTGAGTATTGCCCGCTCCTTCACCAACTCTCCCTCAAGGGTAGCAATTACCTCACCGCGGGAGGTTGCTGAAGCCTGAGCGTCAAGGTAGTTATTCTTACTCTGGAACTCAAGAAGCTCACGCTGTGTAGCATCAAGCCTTTCTCTCGCATCTCGCAGCTCAGCCTCAGCAAACGCCATTTGATCACGGGCAATTTTTTGCGAAAGCTCATTCACAACGATTTCGCTACGTCGCAGAATAGAGTTCACAACTTGCTGCGCAAATGCCGAGTCGAAAGCTTGCACCTCAATCCGAAGAAGACCAGTGACATCGTCAAAGTGTGCCTTTACAACGCGATTATAAAATTTCAAAACGTCTTCTATGGGCGCACCGGCAGGCAACCAAAAGAAAGGGTCAGAAAACCGACCCTCATAATGTTGACGGAAATTTAATTCCGCCTGAAGCGCGTTAAGCATATCAAGCGAACCAATGAATTCTCTTACATAAAGAGTTTCCTCTCTTGAGGGCGACGTCATCCCATGCAACAACGCGGCAAACCCACCTGCCTGCGGGGATTGAATTTCGCTGCTGTGTCTAACTACAACGTGCGAAATACTTACATAGCGATCTCGAGCAAGGAAGCAAAAATAAATACATCCAGCGAAAAACGGAACAACGACCAAGCAGATAAATAGCGGTCGAAAAATGGCTCTACCTATGAATTTCATGCCTTATGCCCTGTAAGCGTCTATGCCTTGCTGCACGTTATCGTAGACATCAACACGACCATTCGTGACATGAAGCACCATATCGCAAAGTGCAGTTAAATCAGTCATATTATGCGTCACTAGTACAACATTGGATTTTTTCATTTTTTCTTTAAAAACTGATGAACATTTATCCTTAAAGTGAGAATCCCCCACGGACATGACCTCATCAATCAAATAATAATCAAAATCGAACGCCATACTAAGCCCGAAGGCTAATCTTGATCGCATCCCGGATGAGTAAGTACGAACCGGTTCATCAAACCAATCACCAATCTCCGCGAAGTCGCGGACGTATTCTATTTTTTTGTTCATATCACTGCCCACAGCACCGTAGACCCTACTGACAAACTTGACATTGTCGCGCCCACTCAACGAGCCTTGGAAGCCTCCTGCCAGCCCGACCGGCCAAGATATGCTTCCACTAGCACGAATGGAGCCGGAATCCGGCATGTCAGCGCCACCCAATAGCCTCATGAGCGTAGACTTACCCGCACCATTTTTCCCAATCAAGCCGATATTACGATCTTTAGGCACTGTTAAATTCAAATTACGAAATATATACTTTCGACCCGAAGGAGTCAGAAAAGATTTCGTCATTTCTTTTATTTCAAACATACTATTGAATTGCAACCAGTTTCAATCGTCGAGCACGATATAGGCCAAGCGCAAGGCAAAGAGTTACTAAAGTAGCCCACCCGGGATAAGCAAGTGAAGCGCCATATATGGGAACGTGATGTTCAAAAATTGCGCCACGTATGGAATCGATTACATGCAAATACGGATTCCATAACAGATAACTCATGACCTCAGGAGGAAATCGATTAAGTGGAAAAATAACGCCGGACAAAAAATATAGCGGTATAAATGCCAATCTAAAAAAAATCTTTGACCCAGGCAAAGGATCAGTAATAATAGAAAAAATCACACCCAAAGCAAACGAAAACATCAAACCTATCAAAACAGCTAGCAACCATGACAATGAATCATTCATACTCATATCAAAGCCAAACCACGAAAACCCGATTGCAATGACTAAATAAATCAAAGAACCGAGCAACACCTCGACAGCAGTACGAGAAATCAAAGTATCCAATGGTTTTATTTGTTTATAAGCAAATAACGCTCTATTTGCTTCGATGCTTTCCATTAGCTTTAACGCAATATTACGAAATATAAAAAATGGAGCCAAAGCTACGAATAAGAAAACAGGGTATTCAATTGCGCTATCGGAATGAGCCCTGAATGCGCCCGCCAAGAGAGAAATTCCTAGAACGTGAACCAAAGGCTCCAGAAGCACCCACAAGGCTCCTAGCCTTGCACGGCCAAATCTACCCTTCATTTCTCGCAAAATGAGAGCAAAAAGTACCGCAACAGTTATAGTAAGTGGATGACGCTTATTCACGTAACAAAAAAATAAGTGTTTAAAAATTTATCATTGCCACCAACAAGCAACAACATATTTAAAGAATTAATTACGAAGGGCCCATCCTAAAGACGGGCCCTTTAACTAGATATATTTTCCCACTGGAAGCATTGTAAGGTAGCTATACTTATCAAAAAATGCCGGTTTATGACACTTTCTACCCGGCCTTAAGCATGGCCCATTGACTCAAGTTTGTCAAATAGAAATCTGTAAAACCTTTTCAAACGTTCTTGAAACTTATGGACGGATAAGACAATGATGGAAAACGCAAATTACTGACTTCCAAACAAACAGTTATAAACTTTCCTCCGACCGAGTATCAGGTGAAGAGGTTTATCGAAGTAAATTTTTAAAAAATAGAATTTTTTGTAAAATCTATAAATTACAATCAGCAATTCATAATATTGCAAAAAAAGCATAATAACGATTAATAACTCTCGGCATTTTACAAACCTTTCTTCGCGAGGGTTTTACTTTATTAATGAACGACCATAACAAACTCCCTCGCAAGGAGTATTTCTAACGTGTTCTGGGCCAAGTAAAATCAGCCTATCTTGTCAAAAACAATCATTGACCCAACGAGGCAGCAATCCGGTTTAAACACAGAGCCCAGATATCGTGTAGGCTACTCTTTTTCAACCAGATGTTTGTAGTGACTATAGTAGCATTGGAGCACCCAGACAATGTTAGACACTACTTATAACTCAAATAGGTGAGCTCGCGTGATTTACCACCCGTTCGACCTCCGACAGCTAGCAAAAGAGACGCACAGCCAGTGCGATTTCTTTTTGCACCAGCATCATCAACATTTAAGTTTCGACTGCTCGACGCAAATAAAGAACGACGAAACTGACAACGAGGGAGGGAAACTTTCCGATATCTTTACGCCAAACTTTGTATCGCCTATTTGCTATACGGTCAAGATAAAAGACTGCATTATTGGCCCTCGACCGGAAGGAATTAGTCGTTACTGGCCCGTCTTCTTCGGCGAAAACTATGCGTTTAACTTCTTAAGCACGGCGGCTAAAGAGGCGTATGTTCGACAACAAATCTTTAAAACACTAAAAGACGATAGCATCGAATTCGATGCTACTACCATTGATTTCGTGGAAATCAACGGGCCGTGCGTTTGGCTATACACCTTCTACAACGTAGATCATTTGATCCGCGAGACACTACCCACAATAGTGGCTCTAGAAGAAATGGGACTTGACCTGAGAGAGTTGAAATTCATTGTTCCGAGCGTCAGTGGGACGGGAATTCTAGAGTTGCTCACTGCCTTAGGCATCCCTCTGCAAAACATCATTCAAGCTGAACGTCAATGGCTGCGATTCAAGGAAGTGTATGTGCCCTGCTTTTTTAGCTTCGGGCATTTGCACACTCCATCCTCTTATTACCGTGCTACCGCTAATCGCGTGCTTAGAGCGGTGCGGGACATTAAAACCGACACAAAAACACCAAAGCGTATTTTCGTTTCGCGCGAACGAGCCAACATGCGACGATTACTAAATGAGAAGTATATTCATAGCGATCTGATAGATCGTGGTTTTGAAATTATCGATCCTGGCTCGTTAACTAAGTTGGCACAAGCCAAATATTTAAACAACGCCGAGATCGTTGTCGGTCAACATGGCATGGGAATCGCGAATGGAATTTACGCCCAACCAGGATGCAAAATAGTTGAAATCATGCACACTAATTATAATAGGGTAAGTTACTTTAGAACAGCTCAATATCTTTCCGGAGAATATGGGGCGTATTATGTTCGCCCGATAGAACTCAAGTACTCTCACAAAAGCGATAAATTTGGGGATGTGCTTGTCGATAAAACAGATCTGATAGAATTTATTGATAGATTTATATAGAAGACGAGATTTTTTTGAAGCAAACTGTCGCTATATTTTTGTGCCATGCGAAGATCAACAATAATTTTTAAGACTCGAACACAAATTTTTTAAGCTTTTGCAACGAATTAATTTTAAAAAATGAAAAGAGCTGCACACCAATTCAATTGGTTTCATATCAAGCAGCCCAGATTCAAGGCCAAGCAGAGCTTTATCCTAGCCATCCCAGTAACGTGCAAGGCAGTTCACATTTCAATGCTGTCTTTGATAACCACATTGAATATAGTATCGGCCAGTCCTATTCAATATGCCCTTTCAACTGGAACCTATTTCTTGTCCTCAATTATGTTGATTGTTTGCGGATAGGCACGTTAGCTCCAGAAATCTATTATTTATTTCGCGAATCCAATTATTTTCTTCACCCAGTTATCTGTAGTCATCTCCAGAACTTTACTACGAATATGTTCGTACTCTGATACTGACCTTCCTTTTTCGTACAGATCCACCACAGCTTCGACCGCGCTTTCCAGGTCTGCGATATGCCATTTTTTACTGTAGCTAAAAACCTGACACCCTCGACTATTTTCGAAAATTCGATCTAAAAATTTTACAACGCCCACGTCTGTACTTATCACACCTACACCTAGGGAAAGGGCTTCAATTGCACTAACAGGCCCACCCTCGCATCGTGCGGCTATAATTAAAGAATCGAATTTAGAATATACGCTAGGGAAATCTTTGTACGAGACATCTGCGTCGCGTGTATAAGAAAAACAATCGATTCCATATCGGTCGAACTGATCAATCAGGTGTTCCCAATTCTGACCCAAAATATGAAATTCGAACGGCACTTCGAGCGCTTTCAATCTCAAACCGAGATCAAGCAGAATGTCGCCCCCTTTCCTGTAGCCCTTGGGTTCCGATAGCCGGCTGCGTTCCAATTGCGCTTTATCGAGGGTGCCATAAGCTCGGCCTACGAACCCCAACTTCAGTTTTGACTTCGGGGCCAGCGCCTTTACTTTCCAATTCTCTTTAGCAAACAGTTTATGATCATATCCAATAGGCACGAAATCGAAATTGTCTGCTCTAGCCATCTCATACGAAGGGCCATAGCACTCTTCGAACTCACATACTCCCACTACTTTTTTCACACCACTTAAGACAGTAGCAAGCCGTTTATAGTCAAATTGGTACAAGGGCTCATAACACGTCCCGTGATGAATTGCGACCGACTTATCGCGAATCGTATCCATATCGAGCTCTTTCCGAGCATCATCGACAAATGATCTGGAGTAAGTCGCATTGATCTCTTTATTGCTTTGACCTGTTAGCAAATGCTCGTAATGCCAAAGCTCTTGCGGCCGCATCCAGATGTAAGCCTCCGCATTTTCCAGAGGAAAATACGAATGAATGCACCCCGCATCGGTAAACCTCTTTACCAGATCTGCGAAAAGATATGTCGGTCTAAAACAAACAATATTTATTTTTACATTGGACATAACGTCCAATACCGGTTCTTCACCAACAAGTGAATCAATCAATTGACATAGCGATGTCAAAGACGTGCTTGCGTCAGATGATGCTCTGGATGCTTGTTCAGCACGCAAAGCATCCGAACTAGGATGCAGGATGGTGGCTGAGTTTCGAAGAAGATTTAAATATAGCCCTGGCGTAGGTTGATAAAAGCGCAGCTCCACTCCGAGATCAGCGAACCTGGCAAGGTGATTTTGCCGATTCCCCTTTGTTCCCGTATAAAGAACTGTTAGCTGTTGAATGCTCAGTGAACCATCAACAAGCAACTCATATATGGAATCCAAGGAATCAACGTCTGTAATTCCATTACCGCCACCGAAATCGACTTCTACGCCGGAGACAATTCTAGGGATTGAAGTTGTATTTGATAGATTTTTGACCTCACCATCACCACCAATAAAAATCACGAACTCTGCTTTGGCCAGCAATGACAAGCGGCTTTCCCATGCCTTCGATCCGTCTAAAAGCAGTCCGAAACGAGATATTTTTTTCTTCTTGATCTTGGCAACAACACCATCGCCCGCATCGGTGAATATAGGAAAAATGCTTGAATTAAGCTGCGAATAGGAGCTACTCAGATTTAACGTGCCTGTACCGTCAGACCAAAACAATGAGAACATCGGGCTGGCATAATTTGCCAGTACGCTCAGGCTTAAAAATAAAACTTTCTTCATTTTACAAAACCTTTTTACCAATGAACCTGAGCAGTGAATGCTGACTATCTAGGCAATACGCTTTTGGATCGCGCTTGAACTTTTTACAAAGCCGCTTTGTGCGGCTAAGCTGATCAACAAGACGAACGGCATTGGCCTTCACTGTCACTAACGCATTGCTCTTGGTGCTCATTGACGCGCTCACAGCGGCATCAGGGACTTTAATGGCAGAAACAATCGGTTTTGCCTCAGGCTTAAGTCTCGGAAGCCTAAGGTTCGACATCAAATCAGCTACTTTTTGATGCTCGTTTTCTCCGATTAAATGTCGGAAAGTCGCGCCCATGAATCGAATGAAAGACGACAGCTGCTGCTCGGAGAGATAGGCGGGCATGTCTACTTCGCTTAGCTCACCTATACTCATCAAACTTATTGTAAATCCATGATTTGCGTAGAACGGGTTTCCGAAGCAGACTAACTGCTTTCCATTAATAATTGCCTCAAGTCCAGCTTGAGAATTGATCGTTACTGCATATTTGCAATTATTTATCAAGCCTTGCAATGAAAAATCTTCGAATATCTTAACCCGATTTCGATAGTCAGCAGAAAGCGTGGATCGATACGAAACCAGAGAATCGTATGTGTTTGTTCGACCTGCCGAGTTAATCCGACGCTCGTAAGGATGAACCTTTACAACGACGCTTTCGGAGCTTTCGTTAAGATAATACGAAATTAGATCTTTATAAAAAGCGATGGAGTTTTTTTCCAAATTATTGCGTGACGTGATCGAAAAATCGCTTGGAACCTGCCCAAGAATCAAAACATAATCACGCAAATCGGGGGATGTATAAGCGGGCTGCTTTACATTCTTATTTTTGCCTGCATTTAGTTTTTGCCATATTTCATAATCGTTAATCGATGCGCCGTTGCCAACCAGCTTGGACACATAGCTTTTACTACGCAGAATGGAATTGTTTGGTATCGGAGAGTAGCGCTGCTCCATGTACCAGTCGTTTCCTGTAAAAAAATGCTCAAGAACGAACACCGGAACATCCAGTTTCTTGGCAACGAACATGAATGCGGTGCTATAAATTAAATTCCCGCCAAAAACGATACCGCAAGTTGGTTTTTTTTCTGCAAACACCTGTGACCAATGTCGAACCCAGAAAATTACGGCTCGGCGACAACCGTCTTTCTGTTCTTTAAAGTTCTCTTTAGCATATGTATTAAGTTCTGAATCCGACCTAAATCTGGTATTAGCCCAGTCGCTATTGCGAAGAATAGCGCTCTGAAGCTCATGCTTATAGAGTTCGGCGATTTCATCTTCGGAAGCATAAATTCGATCCTCAGAGTCTATTTCAATCCCACTAAAACTATCGCTACTATACTCACCCCAAATTTTCTTTTCTTCGATAAACGACTCATGATAGTCATAAACCAAACTGTTACTATCCAGGTAGTGGTACAGCGCTGGGAAATTTTCACGCTTAAAATTGACGTGATCGGCAAACAGAATCATTTTAATGCGCCCTCGAGAATCGCAACAATCTTCTTCGCTGCCGAACCATCCCCGTATGGATTCTCGGCGTTAGCCATTGATTTGTAGTGATCATTATCAACCAACAATCTTTTCAACTCGGCTTTTATAGTTTCAACATTAGCACCAACCAACTTAACCGTATTTGCCGCGACGGCCTCAGGGCGTTCAGTTGTTTCGCGCAATACGAGTACAGGCTTACCTAGAGCAGGAGCCTCTTCTTGAATACCCCCGGAATCCGAAAGAATGGCGAACGATCGATTCATTAGATAAACAAAGGGCAGATAGTCTTGAGGCTCTATCAAGAAAACGTTACTTTGCTTGTCCAAAATAGCCTTGAATGCTGTTTGCACTTTTGGATTTAAATGTACTGGACAGATAAATTCAACATCGTCATTAGCTATGGCAAATTGCCTGATCGCTTCGCAAATGTTTTCAATATTTCCTTCCAAATTTTCACGCCGATGTATGGTCACTAAAATCAACTTCTTGTTGTTATCCAGGAAATTGAACTTTTCGTCCAGCCAGCGGCGAGAATCCGGATCGGTTTCTACGTTATCTGCGACCGTCAATAAAGCATCGATTACAGTATTTCCAGTCACGTGTATATGTTCTGGCCTTACTGTTTCTTTTATAAGGTTATTCTTCGAAATTTCTGTTGGTGCGAAGTGAACTCGAGCGAGCACCGATGTCAGTTTTCTGTTCGCTTCCTCAGGCCACGGCGAATAAATATTCCCAGTTCTTAGACCCGCTTCGACATGACCCACAGCGATTTTTTTGTAGAAACAAGCCAATGTAACGGCCATAGTAGTTGTAGTGTCGCCATGGACAAGAACCCAATCGGGCTTAAAATCGTCCAATACTGCTTCCATACGCTCTAGTATCATCGCAGTGACGCTCGTAAGCGTCTGATTCGATCGCATCAAATTTAAATCATAATCAGGTTTTATTTTAAATAAACTTAGTACCTGATCTAACATTTCGCGGTGCTGCGCGGTGACACAAACTCTTGCCTCTATAGCATCTGACGCTTCAAGTGCGGCGACGACAGGCGCCATCTTGATAGCCTCCGGGCGTGTACCGAATACAGAAAGAACTTTCATAATGTTAACTTTTTTAAAATCGAAACAGTGCACGTAACAGCCAAGGCGCTAGCCACGCAATTTCTTGGGGAAATTTCTCTAGCGAGAGTGCCGTTCAAAATTGAAGACGCAATATAGCAAAGTAAGTTAGTGCGGATTAGACGTAGACACTCTATTTTTGGCTACGTTGCAGATTTTTACTCTGGTCGGCTGAGTACCTGCGGCCGACAACACATCGCAATGAAGATTAGTTTTCATTGGGAATGTTTCAACCCCCTTGGCGAGAAAGCATGCAACCAAGCACGGTAGCAGCTTAATTACACCGGACTTTCCTCCGGCAACATTCGCACACCATCCAGCCCACACGCGAACACCGTCTGCGTCAGCGCGTGGATCGCGCTCATTCTCGGAAAGCTCCGACGCCACGCCAGCACCACCCTTCTATCGGCCCCGGGTGCCGAGAGCGGAACGTATCGAAGCAGCGCTTCCTTATCCTGCACCACCGGCAACGCCGACACCGGCAGCAAGGTAATCCCGATTCCTGCCGCGACCATATGCCGGATCGTTTCCAGCGACGACCCCTCGAACGTCCGCTGTATGCCATCGCTAGCCGCCGAAAAGCGCGACAACTCAGGGCACACCTCCAACACCTGATCCCGAAAACAATGTCCGCTACCCAATAACAACATCGTCTCGTCCTTCAAATCGCCGCTACTGATCGACTCGCGATCGGCCCAAGGATGTTGACGCGGTACTGCCACCACGAACGGCTCGTCATACAGCGGCTGCATCACCAGTCCTGCTTCCGGCAAGGGCAGCGCCAGAATGGCGCAATCGATCTCGCCCTGCCTGAGCAGTTCCACCAAGCGCAACGTGAAATTCTCTTGTAACAATAACGGCATCTGAGGCGTTCGAGCAATCTGCGCCGGCACCAACTTGGGCAAAAGGTAAGGCCCGATCGTGTGAATCACCCCCACCCGCAGCGGACCCGCAAGCGGATCATGCCCTTGACGGGCGATCTCTTTGATACTGGCACTTTCTTCCAGCACTTTTTGAGCTTGCGCCACGATACGCTCGCCTATAGGCGTTACTGCAACTTCGGTCCCGCCGCGCTCGAAAAGGGTCACCCCAAGTTCATCTTCCAGTTTGCGAATCGCCACAGACAACGTAGGCTGGCTCACATAACAGGCCTCAGCCGCGCGGCCGAAATGACGCTCGCGTGCGACAGCCACGATGTACTTCAGTTCGGTTAGCGTCATACCTGTATGTCCCAGAAAAAGATCGTACGTGTCATGTTCTTAGAAAATCTTCCCTGCCCCGCATCCACCGCGCCAAGTGCGCAGCGGCCACATCCGGACGATTGGCACGCAAATCGGCCGCCCGCGCGCGCGCCGACTCGGCCAACGCGACATCCAGGTCCAGATCGGCAAAGCGCAACAGCGCCAGCCCCGACTGCCGCTTACCCAAAAATTCCCCCGGACCACGCTGCGCCAGATCTCGCCGCGCGATTTCGAATCCATCGTTCGTCTCGAACATGGCGCGCAAACGCTCACGTGCCACCATCGACAATGGCGCTTGATAGAGCAGCACGCACACCGATTCCGCTGCCCCGCGCCCCACTCGTCCGCGTAGCTGGTGCAGCTGCGCCAAGCCGAAGCGTTCAGCATGCTCGATGACCATCAGCGAAGCATTGGGCACGTCCACACCGACTTCTATAACGGTGGTGGCCACCAGCACCTGCAATTCGCCTGCGCGAAACGCCCGCATCACTTCGGCTTTTTCGGCAGAAGCCAAGCGACCGTGAATCAAGCCCACGCGCAAATCCGGTAGCTCGCCCACCATACGCTCATGCGTGTCCACTGCGTTTTGCAGTTCGATCGCCTCGCTTTCTTCTACTAGCGGACAGACCCAATATACCTGCTGCCCTGCCCTGGCCGCCTCGCCAATACGGTGTAACAGCTCACCCCGCCGGCTGTCGGCCAGCAGTTTGGTCACCACAGGCGTGCGCCCCGGCGGCAAGGCATCGATCACCGACACGTCCAGATCGGCAAACACCGTCATGGCCAAGGTTCGAGGGATGGGCGTGGCGCTCATGCCCAATTGATGCGGAACACGCACTCCCGTGTCCGATTCGCCTTTACGACTCAGCGCCAACCGCTGCCCGACGCCGAAGCGGTGCTGCTCATCCACGATCGCCAGACCCAGACGCGGAAAAACGACATGATCCTGTATCACCGCCTGGGTGCCCACCAACACCTGGGCCTCGCCGGATTGCGCGGCCTCGATGGCGGCTCGACGCGTCTTCAAGGGCAAGCTGCCGCTCAACCACGCCACCTGCACTCCCAAAGGCGCCAACCAACCGCAGAGTTTGACGTAATGCTGCTCCGCCAGTATCTCGGTAGGGGCCATCAGCGCGACCTGAGCACCCGCGTCCACGGCCTGCGCCGCAGCCAGGGCCGCCACGACGGTTTTGCCGCTGCCCACATCGCCTTGAAGCAGACGGTGCATGGGATGACTGCGCCCCAGGTCGGCAGCGATCTCGGCGACGACACACTGCTGCGCATCCGTCAGCGCGAACGGCAAGGAGGCGACCAAGCGAGTCACCAAGCTCGTTTTACCGCGTCGTGCAGGGAGAGGCGTCGCACGCTTTTCGAGACGCGCCGCCCGCGCTGCCGCCAACGACAACTGCTGGGCCAACAACTCGTCGAATTTGATGCGGGTCCATGCCGGATGCGTCCGCTCGGTCAATGCCGCCTCGGCGATGTCTGGCCTGGGGCCATGCAATACCCGCAGCGCAGCCTCGAAGGCCATCAAGCCTTCTTCTTCTCGCACATCCTCGGGTAAGGTATCGCTCAGATCGGCACGCGCCAGGGCGTCGGCCAGGGCGCGCCGCAAAATGGGCTGCGCCAACCCATCCGTCGTCGGGTAGACGGGCGTCAGCGCTTCGGGCAAAGCCCGCCCCGCAGCACTCATGCGCGGATGGATGATCTCGCGTCCGAACAATCCGCCTCGAACCTCGCCACGCGCCCGCAAGGGTTTGCCTGCGATCAGTTGCTTGTGCTGGCTGGGATAAAAATTCAGCCAGCGTAATTGCAGCTCACCGGAAGCGTCGGCAATCCTGGCGACCAAGTGACGTCGGGGGCGATAGCTGATCTCGGCGTGAACGATATCGCCCTCGACCTGTACCGTGCTGCCCGGCCGCGCCTGGGCAATGGGTACGACCTGTGTCTCATCTTCGTACCGGATAGGAAGATGCAAAACGAAATCATCAGCTTCGATCAATCCTAACCGCTTCAGCTTTTTCTGGACGTCAGTCAACGCCGCCTTTGCGTTTGCAGGCGGCGCGGCGGGTAAGCCAGAGCGGGAGGATTGGACACCGGCCATAGTGACGACGACTGTCGTCAGATGACGATAATGGCTTCCACTTCGAATTGCGCGCCTTTGGGAAGGCTGGCGACACCAATGGTCGAGCGTGCCGGGAACGGTTGGGGAATCAACTCCGCCATGATGGCGTTGGCCGAGGCGAACTTACCCAGATCGGTCAAAAACAGCGTAAGCTTGACGAGGTTTTCCAGACGACCACCCGCCGCCTCGATGACGGCTTGCATGTTGGCGAAGGCCTGACGCACTTGAGCGTCGAAATTTTCGGAGACGAGTTCTCCCGTGCCGGGTTCCAGACCGATCTGACCAGAGAGATAGACCGTACGGCCAGCGGGCGCGGCCACCGCTTGGGAATACGGACCGACTGCGGCAGGCGCGGCGTCGGTATGGATGATGTGTTTGCTCATGGTTTCCTCGCGAGAATGTTGCACTATCGAATTCTAAACCTCAATAGTCGCACACAAAAGTGACGGCCCGTCGATGTTCATTGCTGCATCGCGAGTTCGGCCTGAGCGATCTCGTCCCGCCAAGCGATGACCTGCTCTGCCAAGGCCGCGGAGGCTGGCGACAGACTGCGCCCACGGCGGGTGATCAGGTAGAGCGACCGGGTCAAGGCACGCCCTGCAATAGGACGAATGACCAGTCCCGGGCGACGAAAATGAAAAAGCGTCATGGCGGGCATGACAGCAATACCCAATCCCGCCTGCACCAGACCGGTGGCGGTGGCCAGATGCTCTACCTCGAAATCGCCCTGGCGCTGGCTGGCCGGCAGCAATTGATCCAATCGGCGCCGCACGCTGCTGTGACGAGCCATGTGCACCAGCGGCCAACGGGCCAAGTCGGCGGTGCGTACGCGTTCGACTGTCGCCAAGGGATGGGCTGCGGGACACACGACGTAGAAGCGGTCGGCATGCAGAAATTGGCTATCCAGACCGGACATATCGTCAGCCAGCGCCGCCAGGGCCATGTCGGCTTCGCCGCGCAGCACGGCATCGACGCAGCGCTCGGCCAAGGTGTCCAGCACGACCATGCGAATGCCGGGATAGCTCGCGTGAAAGCGAGCCAGAACAGAAGGCAACCAGCCCGCAGCCAAAGAAGGTAAGGCGGCGATCGTCACCCGCCCATGGCGCTGGGCCAGGAAATCGCCCAGATCCGACTGTACCAGCGCGAACTCTCCGAGCAGTCGTTGCGCCGATCCGGCGAACACCACGCCTGAGGGGGTCAGTTCGACGCTTCGAGTCGAACGGTCGAACAGCCGGGTGCCTAAGGTGGATTCGAGACCTCGAATGACCGCACTGAACGCAGGCTGGGTCAGATGGCAACGCTGGGCCGCTCGTGTGAAATGGCGCTCCTGTGCCAGCGCCAGAAACGCCCTCAATTGGCGCGTGGAAAGATCGCTCATGACAACGCCCCTTGCTTCTCGATAAACACCATTGATTTGGCTTATCTATTAATTGATCGCTTATTTCTATTTTACTTATCGATGAGCGCGGTTCTACAGTGGATCGAAAGACACTTCTATCCATGCGGAGACAGCGCGATATGCCAGACCAAAGGCCCTCGATACGCATCGCTTGCGCATCCGGCTTCTCCGGCGACCGTACCGACGGCGCCGCGCCCGTCGTGGCTGAACTGGCTGCCGGAGGCGGTGGCACCCTGATCTTCGAAACGCTGGCCGAACGCACGCTGGCACTGGCGCAACTGAGTCGCGATGCCGATCCCGAACGCGGCTACGAGCCTTTGCTGGACGATTTAGTCTCGCCCGTGCTGGGCGATTGTCTGGCACACGACATCAGCATCGTGAGCAACTTCGGGGCGGCGAATCCGCCCGCTGCTGCCCGACGTATTGCCGCTATCGCTTCTGAGCAAAACTTACCCGCGCCCCGCATTGCCATCGTCACGGGCGATGCCTTGAACAACCCCGAGCAGCGCGAGATGCTGCATGCTCAAGTGGGGATCGATGTCGCTCCCGAAGCGATCGTCAGCGCCACCGCATACTTGGGCGCGCGCGAAATAGCCGAAGCCTTGACGCAGGGCGCTCAGGTGGTCGTGGCCGGCCGGGTGGCGGATCCCGCCCTCACAGTAGGCCCCGCCATGGCGCACTTCGGTTGGTCGTGGAACGATTGGCCTCGCTTAGGACGTGCCACGATGGCTGGACATATGCTGGAGTGCGGCACGCAGGTGACTGGCGGCTATTTCGCGGTGCCGGGCTTGAAAGACGTCCCCGATCTGGATCGCACGGGCTTCCCTATCGTGACGCTGGATGCCGATGGCGGCTTCGAAATCGGCAAGCCCGCAGGCACGGGCGGGCGAGTCGATTGTGCGATTGCCAAAGAACAATTGCTCTACGAAGTACACGATCCGGCCGCCTATTTGACGCCGGATGTCATCGCCGACATTTCGCAAGCCCGCATCGAACAAGTTGGCGTAGATCGGGTTCGGGTCGCGGGTATTAGCGGCCATGCGCGTCCGGATACCTTGAAGGTCAATATCTGCTATCGCGGCGGCTGGTTGGCCGAGGCCGAAATCTCCTACGCCGGACATCAGGCCGAATCGCGCGCACGGCTCGCAGGAGAGATCGTCCAGCGCCGTATTGGAGCGGCGCTGAAACTGCGCATCGATCTGGTGGGTTCCTTGAGCGTGTTCGGCGATGACGCCGGCCGCATGGCCGCCAGCCACCACGCGAGCGAGGCTCGCGACATTCGGCTACGCGTGGCGGCAGCGCATGAAGATCGTCATGTCGCAGAGCGGGTCTTGCGTGAAGTCACGGCGCTCTATTGCTGCGGACCTGCCGGCGGCGGCGGCGTACGCACCAGCATTCGTCAACGGCTGAACATGGTCTCGACCACGATCGATCGGGCAGCCGTTCGATGCGCCTGGCATTTTTTGGACGAGGCACACGCATGAACGACGTACCGCTGTATCGCCTGGCGCATGGACGTACCGGCGACAAAGGAAACACGTCCAATTTGAGTGTGATCGCATGGCGGCCCGATCTTTATGAACTGCTGGTCGAACAGGTGACCGAAGCGCGCGTCGCCCAGTGGTTCGAGGCCCGCCGGCCAAGTCGTGTCACGCGCTATCTGCTGCCTCGCCTACACGCCATGAACATCGTGATCGAGGGCGTGTTGGACGGTGGAGTGAACGACGCATTGAATCTGGATGCTCACGGAAAAGCCTTGTCGTTCTGGCTGTTGGACTTACCCATCCGTGTGCCGCAACAATGGATCGCGACATTACCCGACATCGCCGACGCTCACGCGCGGCCCGCAGCATTCACACGCTCATAAGAAAGACTGACAAGACGGAGACATGCACCATGCAACGCATCACTCGCACGCTACTCGCTATTTGCGCCACTGCCCTGCCCTTCACCCAGGCGGTCGCAACCGATTATCCCGATAAGCCGATCACTTTCGTGGTGCCGTTCACACCGGGCAGCGCGACGGATCAACTGGGGCGCGCCTTAAGTGCCGGTATTACCGAGCAAACCGGCGCCGCCGTCGTGGTCGAGAACCGTCCGGGCGCCAGTGCCATGATCGGCGCGCAGGCCGTGGCACGGGCCCAGCCCGATGGTTATACGGTGCTGATCACCACGAACACCACGCATGCCGCGAACGAGCATTTGTACAAGCAACTGCAATACGATCCGATCAAGGACTATGCGCCCATCTAGCTGTTGGGCAAAGGCGGACAGATCATGGTGGTGCCGCCCGCCTCGCCAGTCAAAACAGTGCAGGAGTTCATCGATCTTGCTAAATCCGAACCAGGAAAACTGAGCTTCGGCAGCGGCAGTTCGAGCAGCCGCATGGCCGGAGAGCTACTCAAGCAGTTGGCCGGTATCAACGTGCTGCATGTGCCCTACAAGAGCAATCCGCTAGCCATTACCGATTTGCTGGGGGGTCAAATTTCGATGATGATTACCGATACCGCCACTGGCTTGCCTCAAGTGAAGTCTGGCAAGTTGCGGGCATTGGGCGTGACCGGCACCCAGCGCTCGCCCCTGGCGCCCGATGTACCCACTATCGCGGAATCGGGCGTGCCGGGCTATGAAATGGGCTATTGGTTTGCGGCCTATGCACCGGCAGGCACCGATCCGGCAGTCGTCACCCGACTTCACGCGATGCTGGTCGAGGCCATGAAGTCCAAGCCCGCGCAACAGTTTTATGCGCAATCCGGCACTGTCGCGCAATCCAGCTCGCCCGACGCGTTGGCCGCATTTCAGAAGGAAGAATCCGCCAAGTGGGGCAAGATCATTCAAGCTGCGGGGATACAGCCCGAGTGATCCTGTCTGTCACACCGCACGGCGTCGGCTCGAATTGCCGGCGTCGCGCGCATTTAAGCGCGACGAACGATGGGCCAAGACTGCCGGAGCGCGTCGTGCGCGCTCGGCACGTCGATTATTTCTCGACGAACGCCCGCTCGACCACGTAGTCGCCGGGCTGGCCCGTGCCACCCGAAATCTGGAATCCGCGATCGTCCAACATGGCGCTGATGTCGGCCAACATGGCGGGACTGCCGCAGATCATGGCGCGGTCGGTCGCGGGATTCAACGGTGGCAAACCGATGTCCTCGAACACCTTGCCCGACTCCACCACGGTCGTGATGCGCCCCTGGTTGCGGAAGGGCTCGCGCGTGACGGTGGGGTAGTAAATCAATTTTTCGCGCACGATGTCGCCAAAAAACTCATTATTGGGCAACTCGTTTTCGATGTAGTCGGCATACGCCAACTCGCTCACGTAACGCACGCCGTGCATCAACACGACCTTGTCGAATCGTTCATAGATGTCGGGGTCTTTGATGATGCTCATGAACGGCGCCAAACCCGTGCCGGTGCCAAACAGGTACAAATTTTTGCCCGGTTTGAGATCGTCCGCCACGAGTGTGCCAACCGGCTTGCGGCTGACGAGAATGGTGTCGCCCTCTTTGAGGTGCTGAAGGCGGGACGTCAACGGACCGTCTTGCACCTTGATGCTCAGGAATTCGAGGTTTTCCTCGTAGTTGGCGCTGGCGATGCTATATGCGCGCAGCAAGGGCTTGCCATTGACTTCCAGGCCGATCATCACAAAGTGACCGTTGTGGAAGCGCAGTGCAGGGTCGCGCGTGGTTTTGAAGGAAAACAGGGTGTCGTTCCAGTGATGAACACTCAGAACTCGTTCGGAATTGAAGGCGGCCATAGCGATAGCATGTAAAAGATTAGTGGCATTCTAACCGCGATTAGATGATAAGCGTTCTCATCGTGAGCATGACCTTATCACCAGCGGCTATTAGACTCGCGCCTTGAGTAAGCGCAAGCCATTGGCGACCACCAGCAAACTCGCGCCAACGTCGGCGAAGATCGCCATCCACATGGTGCCCGACCCTGCCAGCGTCATCGCCAGAAACACGGCTTTGATCCCCAAGGCCAACAAGATGTTTTGCAGCAAAATCCGATGCGTCGCGTGCGATAGTCGAATGAATACGGCCACTTTGCACAGATCGTCGTCCATCAGGGCGACGTCTGCCGTCTCGATGGCAGCGTCCGATCCGAGTGCCCCCATGGCGAATCCCACATCGGCACGCGCCAAGGCTGGCGCGTCATTGATGCCATCGCCCACCATTCCGACCCGCACGGATTGCGCATAACGTTCGACCACGGCCAGTTTGTCGGCGGGAAGTTGCCCGCCATGCACGGCGTCGATGCCCACCGCTTGTCCGATGGCCTGCGCGGTATGCACGTTATCGCCCGTCAGCATGGCCGTTTGCACACCCAAGGCGTGCAACTGGGCCACCGCATCACGGCTGCTGTCCTTTAACGTGTCGGCCACCGCGAAACGGGCCAGCAGCCGTTGCGCATCCATCAACAGCACGACCGTGCGACCTGCCTGCTCCCAGACGCGGGCGAGTGCATCGTCAGGCAGGCCGAGCTTGGCGGCCAACGCGGGGCTTCCCAGCCAAAGTGTTCGCCCCTCGACGCTCGCTTGCACGCCCAGCCCGGGCAGCGCTGCGAAATCGTCGACCGCAGAGGCTCTGAGGCCCGCAGCGCGGGCGGCCTGCGCGATCGCCCCCGATACCGGGTGATCGCTGCGCTCGGCCAGCGCCAACGCCCAGTGCTGCACGGCGCGGGCATCGTCCGAATCGTCGACGATGATCATCTCAACCTGACGGGGTTTGCCTTCGGTCAGCGTGCCGGTCTTGTCCAAGGCCAACCAGGTCAACTTCCGACCCAGTTCGAGGTATGCGCCGCCTTTGACCAGAATGCCCCGACGGGCGGCCGCAGCCAGGCCGCTGACCACCGTGACCGGCGTCGAGATCACCAGGGCGCACGGGCATGCGATCACCAGTAATACCAGCGCCTTATATAGCCATGGCTGCCACGGCTCGGCCAGAAACGCGGGCGGCACGACGGCCATCAGTAGCGCGACGACAATCACAATGGGGGTGTAGATCCGGGCGAACGCATCGACGAAACGCTGGGTGGGCGCCCGTGCCGCCTGGGCGGCCTCGACTGCGGCCACGATACGCGCGAGCGTGCTGTTGTCCGAAACGGCCGCCACCTCGCAGATCAATTCGCCTGTCCCATTGATGGTGCCCGCGAAAACGCCTTCGCCGGATTGTTTGTCCACTGGCACGCTCTCGCCCGTGATGGGCGCTTGATCGACGACGGAGCGTCCCGAGACGACTGTGCCATCCAGGCCGATACGCTCGCCCGGACGGACTCGAAAGATCGCGCCCAATGCCACTTCCTGGACCGGGGTTTCCAACCAATCGCCCTGAGGCTGCCGCAGCAACACCGCCTCGGGCGTCGCCCCCACCAGACCGGCGATCGCTTGCCGAGCACGATCCAGGCTGCGCGCCTCGATGGCTTCGGCCAGCATAAACAAGGTCATAACCATGGCGGCTTCGGGCCACTGGCGCAACACTACCGCTCCGGTGACTGCGATGCTCATCAGCGCATGGATGGTGAACCGGCCATGACGTAGAGCGATCCAGCCTTTTTTATAGGTACCCAACCCGATGCAGGCAATGGCCAACGAGGCCAGCAGAAAGGACACGATTTCATGCGCGCCCAGCCAGTGAGCCACCTCAGACCCGCCCGCCAGGCCAGCAGCCAACAGCAGACGACGCCAGGGTATGGCTGGCACCTCGGGCATGGGCTGCTTGCCATCGGCCCGCTCGGGCACCAGACCCAGTGCCCGAATGGCCTGTTCGATGGCGGGCAGCGCGGCAGGCGAGTGATCCACCGTCAACTCGCGGCGCATCAAATTGAACGACAAACCCAACACGTCCTCGCGGCGGTCGAGCACGTCCCGGATCAGAGTTTCCTCAGTGGGGCAATCCATCTGGGCAATACGCAAAACCGAACGCACCGCGCCGTCGGGCACCTGTTGCGCCAGAGAGGGCGTCGTACGCGATCCCGGCGCGGCATGGTGGTGCTGAGCATGATCGTGCCCGGCGTGCGAATAAGAGTGGCGGCAAGGGCTCATGACTGGCGTCCTGTGATGACTTATGGTGTAGTGAACACCTTGGAGTCACTACAAGGTCAACCCATGAACGTCATGAAAATCGGCGATCTGGCCCGGGCTGCCCATTGCGGTACCGATACCGTCAGGTATTACGAAAAATCGGGCCTGCTGCCTGCACCGGGCAGAACCGAAGGCAACTATCGGGTCTACGATCAAAGCCATCTCACCCGCCTGCGCTTCATTCGCAATTGTCGCGCGCTCGACATGACGCACGAGGAAATACGCGTACTGCTAGATGCGTTGGATTCGCCCGAACCGGGTTGCGCGCCTGCCAATGCGATGATTCAAGCCCATCTGGGCCATGTGGATGCCCGCATTGCCGAACTTCAGCACCTCCGACAGCAATTGACCACACTGCAACGCCATTGCGGCGACAGCGAAGCCGGAGGGTGCTCGATATTGGATGCGCTATCGCGCCTGGATCCGCCGGCGGAACGCGCACGCCACACCCACCTGGGATAGCGGGCGATGAGCGTTTGCGCGCCCTACTCGTCGTCCAAGCCTAATTCGCGTAGCTTGCGGGTGATGGTGTTGCGTCCGATCCCCAGACGGGTGGCGGCTTCGACGCGTCGGCCTCGGCTGACACCCAATGCAGTTTGCAAAAGAATGCGTTCGAACTGACGCGTCAGGGTGGCCATGATGGCGGGTTCGCCTCGATCCAGACGCGTTTGCGCGTCTTGCAGCAGCGCATCGTGCCAGTGCGTAAAACCCACCGCCGCCTCGCCCGCCACCGCGCCGACCAGACTGCCTGTGAGCACACGCTCGACCGACCCGGAAACGGCGCGCACTTCGGGCGGCAGATCGCCCCGCTCTATCGTCTGTCCGGCCGCCATGACGGTCAGCCAATGGCAGAAATTCTCCAGCTGACGCACATTACCGGGAAAATCGAAACGGGTGAGTTCAGCGACAGCCTCGGGCGTGAGCCGTTTGACGGGCACACCCAGCGCCCTGGCACTGGACTGCAAGAAATGCTGCGCCAACGCCGGAATGTCCTCGATGCGTTCGCGCAGCGGCGGCAGCCGCAAGCGAATGACGTTCAGGCGGTGAAACAAATCCTCGCGGAACAGCCCCTGCTCGACCCTGCGCTCCAGAGGCTGGTGTGTGGCGGCGACGATACGAACGTCTACCCGCACCGGCTGCGCACCACCGACTCGATAGAAACTGCCCTCGGCCAGCACGCGCAGCAGACGGGTCTGCAACTCGATGGGCATGTCGCCGATCTCGTCCAGAAACAAAGTCCCGCCATGCGCCTCTTCGAAGCGCCCACGCCGCAGATTGCTTGCCCCGGTGAAGGCACCGCGCTCATGACCGAACAGTTCGGCCTCCAACAGATCGCGCGGGATGGCTGCTGCGTTCAAGGCAACGAACGGACCGTCGCGACGCGAACCATGGCCGTGCAAAGCCCGGGCGACTAGCTCTTTGCCCGTGCCGGACTCGCCCGTGATCAACACAGTCACCTTCGACTGCGCCAGGCGTCCGATCGCACGAAACACTTCCTGCATCGCCGTGGACGACGACTGGGTCATCATCCACCGCTCGTTGTCTTCGATTTGACCCTGACCGTGCGCCGGTCCAGGCACATCCGACTCCTGGATGGCGCGTTGAATGAGCGCCACGGCCTCGTTGACATCGAAAGGCTTGGCCAGGTAGTCGAACGCACCGCCCTGGAATGCCGACACCGTGCTTTCCAGATCGGCGAAGGCCGTCATGACGATCACCGGCAAGCCAGGATGCTCGGCCTTGATGTCGCGCAGCAGATCCAGCCCGCTCCCACCCGGCATGCGAATGTCGGACACGAGCGTTGCCGGCATCTCGGTTTTCAGGGCAGCCAGCACGGCGGGAGCCTCGGAAAAACTACGCGTGGGAACGCCAGCACGTGCCAATGCTTTTTCGAGCACCCAGCGAATGGCCTGATCGTCGTCGACAATCCATACTTGCTTCATGAGGCCTCCATGGGCAGCACGATACGAAACTCGGTGCAGCCGGGCCGCGAGTCGAACTCGACAATGCCACCATGTTGTTGAACGAAGTCCTGGGCCAGGCTCAAGCCCAGACCCGTGCCTCCCGGTCGACCCGTGACCAAGGGATGAAACAGCCGGTCTTTGATATTGTCGGGCACGCCCGGGCCGGTATCGATAATTGACAGGACCAGACCCAGACGATGCTGACGATGCGCCAGCATCACCTGGCGGGCGACCCGGGTGCGAAAGCTGATGCTGCGTACCGGCGCGCTGCCATCGGACGGGGATGGCATCAGGGCCAGCTCCTGTGCGGCATTGCGCGCCACGTTCAATACCGCCTGCATCAAGCGTGCGGCGTCACCCGGCACGTCGGGCATGGACGCGTCGTAGTCGCGCAATAGCGTGACGGTGTCGCGGAACTCGGCTTGCAACAGCGCACACACCCGTTCGCAAATTTCGTGAATGTTGACGGGTTTGGCGTTCAGCGGCACGCGCTGCGGGCCGATGAGGCGATCGACCAGCGCTTGCAGGCGATCGGCCTCGGAAATAATGACCTGGGTGTATTCGGTCAGGCTGGCCTCGGGCAGCTCGGCCTCCAGCAGCTGAGCCGCGCCGCGCAGGCCCCCTAAGGGGTTTTTGACTTCATGCGCCAGGTTGCGCAACAACTGGCGATGGGTTTCGATTTCCTCGACGAGGCGATGGTTGCGGTCGGCCAGCAAACGCTGCTCGATCTCGCGGGTTTCCATCAAGACCGGCCAGGGCTGGCCAGACAAGGCCACGGAGGTGACGGACACTTCGATCGGGCCGTTGGGCCGCGCGACTGAAGCAGATTGGCGAACATCGGCAAATCGGCCAGACACCGCTCGCAGAATCGAAGCTTCCAATTCTGCCGATTGCTCGAACAGCGCTGCCGCGCGTTGACCAATCAACTGCCGCCTGGATCGGCCGAACATGTCTTCGGACGCCGCGTTGGCGTGGCCGATTTCACCTTGTTCGTTGAGAAGCAGAACCGATGTGGCGAGTAGATCGAGGGCGTCGACGTTCATGGCAGCTATACATACAGGATGGGCCGGACGGCGGGCCGTCCGGCCCGTCCCAAAAGCCTGGATTACAGGCTGTAGTACAGGTCGAACTCGACCGGATGCGGGGTCATGCGCAGGCGCGTGACTTCATCCATCTTCAGCGCGATATAAGCGTCCAGCATGTCGTTGCTGAACACGCCACCGCGGGTCAAAAACTCGCGATCGCGGTCCAACGCGCCCAGGGCTTCTTCCAGCGAAGCGCAGACGGTCGGGATCTTTGCGTCCTCTTCGGGCGGCAGATCGTACAAATTCTTGTCGGCGGGATCGCCGGGATGAATCTTGTTCTGCACGCCATCCAGACCGGCCATCATCAAGGCCGAGAAGGCCAGGTAGGGGTTGGCCAGAGGATCCGGGAAACGGGCTTCGATACGGCGGCCCTTGGCGTTGCCGACGTAAGGAATACGAATCGATGCCGAACGGTTGCGCGCCGAGTAGGCCAGCTTGACCGGTGCTTCGAAGTGCGGAACCAGACGCTTGTACGAGTTGGTACCGGGGTTGGTGATCGCGTTCAGGGCACGGGCGTGCTTGATGATGCCGCCGATGTAGTACAGCGCGAACTCCGACAGGCCGGCATAGCCGTTGCCTGCGAACAAGTTCTGGCCGTCTTTCCAGATCGACTGGTGAACGTGCATGCCCGAACCGTTGTCGCCAGCGATAGGCTTGGGCATGAACGTGGCAGTTTTGCCGTAAGCGTGCGACACGTTGTGGATCACGTACTTCATGATCTGGTTCCAGTCGGCGCGCTGCACCAGCGTGCTGAACTTGGTACCGATTTCGAGCTGACCGGCACCGGCCACTTCGTGGTGATGCACTTCGACGGGCACGCCCATCTGCTCGAGCAGAATGCTCATTTCCGAACGCAGGTCCTGGAACGAGTCGACCGGCGGCACGGGGAAGTACCCCCCCTTGACGGCAGGACGATGGCCCATGTTGCCGCCTTCGAATTCCTGACCCGACGACCAGCTGGCTTCTTCCGATTTGATCTTGACGAAGGTACCCGACATGTCGGTGTTCCAGGTCACGCCATCGAACACGAAGAATTCGGGCTCGGGGCCGAAGTAGGCGGTGTCGCCCAGACCGGAGGACTTCAGGTAGGCTTCGGCGCGCTTGGCCAACGAGCGGGGATCACGGTCATAGCCCTTCAGATCGGACGGCTCGACCACGTCGCACGTCACGATCATCGTGGCTTCTTCGCGGAACGGGTCCATCTGCGCCGTGCTCAGGTCAGGGATCAACAGCATGTCCGAGGCTTCGATACCCTTCCAGCCGGGAATCGACGAGCCGTCGAATGCCTGACCGGCTTCGAACTTGTCCTCGTCCACAGCCGAGCGAGGCACCGAAACGTGGTGCTCGCGGCCAGCCGTGTCGGTGAAACGGAAGTCGACGAATTTGACTTCCTGCTCATCGATCTGTTTAAGAATGTCTTTCGGGCTTGCCATGTCATCTCCAGAGAAAAAAGGCCGAGGATCGTCGTCGCTCGGTTGGCACATGACAAAAAGCAAAAGCCATGCCAACTTTGCGACCGGGAAATATCCAGCGAGTACCGCTCATCCCATGCCGTACGCCCCACCATGGGGCATTTCATGACGCATAATGCACACTCGATTGCACCACTATAGTGCATATCGAATGCACGCTAATCGTCACAGGAACATTTCCTGCAAGTCGTTTAAGAAGCGCCACCCTAGCGGCGTCGCAGCTAGGCGACGCGGATCGGCATCCAGCAAACCGCGCTCGACGGCTGCCTCCAATTGGTGCGCAATATGTGCCAAAGGCACACCGGTACGCTCGGTGAAATATGAGGTCGGGACGCCCGCCTTCAAACGCAATGCATTCAACATGAATTCGAAAGGGAGTTCGTCGGCGGCAACCACCGCGTCCGTCGCGATATGACCACCTGTATGCCCCAAAGCCTGAGTCATCCAGCTCTCGGGCTGGCGAACCCGTGCCTGCCTGACGATACGGTCATGAAATGACAGTTTGCCGTGGGCGCCGGGACCAATGCCCAGATAGTCGCCAAACTCCCAATAGTTCATATTGTAACGGCTACGTGCACCCGGACGCGCGAACGCCGACACCTCGTAGCGCTCAAAGCCGGCATCCGCCATCTGCGCTTCGATCATCGATTGCATGCTGGCGCTGGTGTCGTCGTCCGGCAGATCTTCGGGCGGGAACTTCGCGAAGACGGTATTGGGCTCCATCGTGAGGTGGTAGAGCGAGACATGCTCGGTGCCGAAGGACAGCGCCTGCCGGAAATCGCGCTCACAGTCGGCCAGGCTCTGGCGCGGCAAGGCGAACATGATGTCCAGATTGACTCGGGTCACCGCTGCCTGTGCCATCTCGATGGCCGCCACGGCCTGGGCCGAATCGTGAACGCGGCCGAGTCGACGCAACTGAGCGTCGTCAAAACTCTGTACGCCCAGCGATATTCGATTGACCCCGCTTGCAGCGTAAGCGGCGAAACGCACTGCTTCGGCGGTACCGGGGTTGGCCTCCAGAGTTACCTCGGCATCGGGCCAGAGATTCAGGTGCGCGCGCAGCATGGACAGCAGCTCGTCGACCGCTGCGGCAGACAACAAGCTGGGCGTGCCCCCACCGATGAATACTGAGATGACCTGCCGCCCCCAAATCAAGGGCAGCGCCGATTGCAGATCGGCACGCAAAGCGTCCAGATAGGCCCGCTCGGGCAGTACAGCGGGCGCGGCATGAGAGTTGAAATCGCAATACGGGCATTTGCGCACGCACCACGGCACGTGTACGTACAACGACAAGGGCGGCAAGCTATCGAGCAGCGAGCCACGATTCGGCCGGAGTGTGGTCGAGCCCCCCGGGATGCGGCTGCCCGCAGGGACGATGGGAATGACGGTAGCCATGAAAATGTGCCGTCAGGCTCGACGGGTGTCTAAGCCACCCAGCAGCTGGCTGAGCGCCTGGGCGCGATGACTGACCTGGTTCTCGCGGCTGGCCGGCAATTCGGCGGCGGTCGCGCCGAGGTCAGGCAGGTAGAAGTGGCCGTCGTAGCCGAAGCCGTTGGCGCCTCGCGCCACATCGATGATTTCTCCATGCCACACGCCTTCTCCCACGACCGGCTGCGGGTCGTCGGCGCGCGCCACCAGCACCAGCAAGGCGACGTATCGCGCTCGCCGATCGGCCATGCCTTTTAACTTTTGCACCAGCAAGGCGTTGTTGGCCGCATCGGATTTTTCACCTCCTGCCTGCGCGGCGAAGCGCGCCGACAGCACGCCGGGGGCATCGTGCAATGCGCTCACACAGAGGCCGGAATCGTCGGCTAAGGCAGGCAGGCCTGTGACGGCGCTGGCGTGACGCGCCTTGGCCAGTGCGTTTTCCAGAAACGTGACGTGGGGCTCGGGCGCCTCAGGCACACCCAGCTCGCCTTGCGGAACGAGCTGAATGCCCAGGGGTTCGAATAGCGCCGAAAACTCCCGTAGCTTGCCGGGATTGTTGGACGCCAACACGATGCGGGTCGGACGGAAATTGGAATGTGCAGTCATGCCGACATTATAAAGACCGCCCTGCTTACGACTTAACCGTGCTGTCCAGCCGGATGCGCCGCGCGCTGGACGATCGGGCCGCTGGCGTAACGCGACAAGGCCAGATCGTCGCTGCGAATCGCCGTGCGACGACCGAACATCAGATCGGCCAGCAACTGGCTGGAGCCGCAAGACATTGTCCAGCCCAGGGTGCCATGGCCCGTGTTCAGGTAGAGGTTGTCGAAACGCGTCGCGCCGATAATGGGCGTGCTGTCCGGCGTCATCGGCCGCAGTCCGGTCCAGAACGTCGCAGCCGGCACGTCGCCACCGCCAGGAAATAGCGAGGTCACGACCTTTTCCAGGGTGGCGCGACGCTGCGGATTCAAGCGCAGATCGTAGCCACTGAGTTCGGCCATGCCACCCACGCGGATCCGATTGTCGAAACGGGTGACGGCGACTTTATAGGTTTCGTCGAGGATGGTCGATTCAGGGGAACGGGCGGGATCGACGATCGGGATGGTGAGCGAATAGCCCTTTACCGGATACACCGGCAGATCGAGTCCGCTATTGCCGAGGAAGGGACGCGAATAGCTACCGAACGCCACCACGTATTGATCGGCCTCCAACTGTTCACCATTGGCCAGTTGCACACCCCGAACACGACGGCCATCGGATACCAGGCCCGTGACATCCTGGCCGAAACAGAACTGAACGCCCAGGCTGCGCGCGTGCTCGGCCAGTTTGGTCGTGAACATCTGGCAGTCGCCGGTTTCGTCGTTAGGCAAGCGCAAGCCACCGGTCAAGGTGTCGCGCACCTGCCCCAGTGCAGGCTCGGCACGTTCGAGCTCGTCACGACTCAATAATTCGTAGGGCACACCGACCGACTCCAGCACGGCAATGTCGCGCCTTGCGGCTTCGAACTGGTGCGAGTCGCGGAACAATTGGAGCGTGCCGCCCGTGCGGTGTTCGTATCGAATCCCAGTCTCATCGCGCAAGCTGCGCAGACAATCGCGGCTGTACTCGGCCAGCCGCAGCATGCGTTCTTTGTTGATGCCATAGCGCTCGGCCGAACAGTTGCGCAGCATGGCCGCCATCCAACGGAGCTGATAGAGGCTGCCGTCGGGACGAATGGCCAGTGGCGCGTGTTTCTTGAACATCCACTTCAGCGCCTTCAAGGGAATACCCGGCGCGGCCCATGGCGTGGAATAGCCAGGCGAGACCTGTCCGGCGTTGGCAAAACTGGTTTCCAAGGCTGCGCCCGGCTGGCGATCAACAACGGTCACTTGCGCACCGGCGCGAGCCAAATAATAGGCGGTGGTGATGCCGATCACTCCGGCACCCAAAACGACGACGCGCATGATTCCCCTCGATAGTGCGATGCTGCAACGAATAGGCATAGTCTATCGACGGATTCACAGTGTTTTTCACTGTTTTAAACGACATCCAGGTAACATTTAATGGACTTCTTGGCTGCGATAGCGCCGCCTGAGCAATATTTCACCGGAGCGCCGCATGCGTCAATTGGATCGGCTGGATCGCCAGATTTTGAACATCCTGCAAATCGAAGGTCGCATCGCCATGACGGAGCTGGCCGATCGCGGACATCTCTCGCCCACTCCGTGCTCCGACCGGGTCAAACGGATGGAGCGCGAAGGCGTCATCCAGGGTTATCACGCCCGAGTGAATCCACATGCGGTCGGCCGCAGCTTGCTAGTATTTTTGGAAATCAAGCTATCGGCCAAATCCGGCGACGTATTCGATCGGGTGAAAGAAGAGCTGCGGGTCGTACCGGAAGTGTTGGAGTGCCATTTGGTATCGGGCGAATTCGATTATCTGGTCAAGGCCCGTCTGCCGGAAATGAATGCGTACCGGCGGCTGCTGGGCGACATTCTCAAACGGCTGCCTGCGGCGGCATCCTCTCACAGTTATGTGGTCATGGAAGAAGTCAAGGAAAGCACGTTTCTGGACACGATGGACTAACGAGCCGCCCATGAAAGTCACCTGAAGCCGGGTGTTGACAGCGCCCCACACCCAGCCAGATATGTAACAAATTCGATCTCGCCCCGTGCAATAATCGCGCGTTCCGACTTGACGTTAAAGTCGCCGGCACGCCGCCTTGGGCCTGCCTACTCTCGCAAGACCCGACCGTTTTTCATGACCGCACTCTCGTATCACCTGGATCGAACGACTCAGATCATGGCGCTCACATTGGCCATCGTCACGCCCACCCTGGCCTTCTATCTGCCTGGATGGAGCAGTCTGGTGCTGTATACGCTCGTACTGTTGAGCGCGATCTCATTCACCGCCAGTCGTGGGGCGATGCCCGTGGGTACCACGCCGCTGCGATACTGGTGGCCGCTGTTGGCGGCGGGCGTGCTGTTCGTTGCCGTCACGCTGATTGCCCAAGCAATTCACGGCACCTGGCACTCGTCCAGTTTCGAGAAAAGCATGCGCACGGTGTGTCTGCTTCCAGTCGTGCTGCTCTACAGCAAGATCCCCGTCGAGCGCTTGAAACACATTCAGTGGGGCTTTATCGCGGCCACGTGGGCCGGAGCCTGGGCGCTCATTTTCCCAAAGGTCACGTTCTCGCCAGCCGGCGATGCGCCGGCCCGCCCCGACACCCTCGCCTACACGCTCTACAACACCATTGGCTTCGCCAATATGATGATGCTGTTCGCGTCTTTCACCGTAGCGTCGCTGTTCTGGCATCTGACCCGATATCGCCGTCTGGAAACAGCGCTGAAGCTGATCACCGCCGGCTTGGGCTACTACGCCATGCTGCTGTCGCAGACGCGTACCAGCCTGCTCGCCATCCCCGTATTCCTGCTGATCGCGCTACTGGTGAGCCCCCGTTTGTCGCGCCGTACTGCTCTGTTTTTCGTGAGTGCGGTCATCGTCGTGTTGACGGTGTTGAGCACCTCCAGCATAGTGCGCGAGCGCACCGACGAAGCGTGGCGCGAAGCGGTCGAGTGCAGCCGCAATCCGAACACGGATACGTCTATCTGCATCCGCTTCCAATTGCTGCGCGCCGCCGGCACGATGTTCAGCGAACACCCCTGGTTCGGCGCGGGCGATGGCAAATTGTTCGACCAGAACATGCAAGCGCTGGCCGATCGCGGCGTCATTTCGCCAGTGGTCGCCGACGGTTGGGGTGAGACGCACAACGACATCAGCTACATCGCCGCCACCTACGGTATTTTCGGGCTGGTGCCTTTCCTGCTGGTGTTGTTCGCCATTCCGGCGTTCTATCTCGCCGCTCATGTGCGACGCGGACCGCACGCCTGTTGCCGGACGGCAGCCGCCATGGGCTTGCTTCTGGTGCTGGGATTTTTATCGTTCGGGCTGACCGAGATGATGTTCCGCACTATGCGAACCCTGTCTTCTTATCTGTTGTTTGTGGCGCTATTTTTGGCGCTGTCCAGTCCGAGAGCAGTTAAAACTGCCGCAGGCATCGGCCAAGAGCCGCGCGCGTGATGGCCCCGTCTTCTCACGCGATGAGCGCGCAGCTGCCGTGCTTTGTCATCAACTTGGCGACTGCCCACGACCGCCGTGCGGCCATGACAAGCCGGTTGACCGAACAAGGTCTGAGCGCCATCTGGATCGAAGCTGTCGATGGCCGGGGCGACGCAGGCCCCGCCATGCTGGCACTTACCGATCTTGATCGCGCCACTCGCCACCATGGTTCGCTCAAACCGACCGAAATCGCTTGCGTTGCCAGTCACTTACAGGTTTACCGACGCATGGTGGCCGAACGGATTCCCGTCGCAGTCGTACTGGAAGACGACGTCATCCTGGCCGATGACGCCCCCGCACTGCTGCGCATCCGTGGTTCGAACGCCATCGCCGCAAGTCTCCATCACGATGAGGCTGCGGTGGTCTTGATGACCCATGTCAAACGAGGCTGGCGGTTCGGGTCAAGACCCGCGGGCATACGCAGCCTGGTACCCATCGCGGGTCAGGCTTGGTTGACGAGCGGCTATGTGTTGACCTTGGCCGCGGCTGAACGCCTGTGTAGAACGCACTCGCCCATCTGGATGGCGGCCGACAACTGGGATCTGATCCGACGCGATACCGGCATCCGTCTGTTGGCCGTATCGCCGCCTTGCGCCTGGGAGGCTCCTCAAGCGCAGCAGTCCAGCATCGCGTCTGGCGCTCGACGCGAAATTCCGGCGCGCACGCTCCTGCAACGCCTGCTTGCGTCATGGCATCGCAATGTCATGCGCCCCTTATTTACCCGGCGCCTGCCCGATAAGGATTGAGATCATGGCCATTCCCGATATTCGTCCCGGACAATCGATCGAACTACTCAAAGCGCTGCATATTCTGACGCGCGAAGGCAAACTCAACCAAGATAGCCGACGCAAGTTGAAGCAGATCTATCACCTGTTTCAGTTCATCGAGCCGCTGATGCAAGAGGCGGCAGACGCCAATGGCGGTTCGTTCACGCTGGCCGACCATGGCGCAGGAAAATCCTATTTGGGATTCATTCTGTACGACTTGTTCGTCAAAGCGCGTAACAGCCAGGATCACATCTACGGTATCGAAACCCGAGCTGATCTGGTGAGCCGCTCCCAGACGCTGGCCCGCGATCTGGGCTTCGAGCGGATGTCGTTCCTCAACCTGTCTGTTGCCGAGGCGATCGACGCCCCCACCTTGCCCGCCAGGATCGACGTGGTGACGGCCTTGCACGCCTGCAACACCGCCACCGATGACGCGATCCGTTTCGCGCTGGCAAAAGAAGCCCGCTACATCGTGCTGGTGCCTTGCTGCCAAGCTGAAGTGGCCGCCGTGCTGCGTAAGAACAAGGGCCCAGAAATGGCCATGAACGCGTTGAGCGAACTGTGGCGTCGGCCCTTGCACACGCGCGAGTTCGGCAGTCAGATCACCAACGTATTGCGCTGTCTGCAACTCGAATCTTTTGGTTATCAGGTGACCGTCACCGAGCTGGTCGGCTGGGAGCATTCGATGAAAAACGAGCTGATCATCGCCCAGCAAAAGAACCTGCCGCGTGCTCGCGCTGCCGCCCGGGTCGCCGACATCTTGCAAACCCTCGGACTTGCGGAAATGAAAGAGCGCTTCGCAACCGGCGCTTGAGGCCCGCCACGCGCAGCGTGGCTTGTGGCATGATCGTGCGCAGGACGTGTGATTGGAGAGACGCAATGGCATTACCCGCAGTCGTGCTCAAACTGGCATGGAAGCTTCTTGGTCCGGCCGTGACTGCATTGGCATTGAAGCTGGGCGAGGAAGGCTTTCAGGCCCTGCGCGCCATGCTGAAAACCAAGCAGTCGGAACGCCGCGCGCAAGCTCAACAGAAAGCGCAGGAGGCCGAAGTGCGGGCCAGTCACGCTGGCACGGCCGACGAAGCGGCTGCGCTCAACGCCCAGGCTAAAGTCTGGCGTGAAGTGGCCGAGCAATACGCTCAGGACAATAAGGCGCTACAAGCGGAGTTGAACGTGTTGAAAGCCGAGTTGGAATCCCGGGGCAGGCAGCAAGCGCGAGCGCTACCGGCCCTGATCGCGGGTGGTCACTCTCAGCCGTCGCCAGGCGCGCAACGCCAACAGGCCGAGCCACAGATCCACGATAAGCAATAAACCCGTCAGTCCCGGCCCGAGCAACCAACGCCCCACAATCACGGTGGCCGCAGATTCGGGCGGCGGCGCAGGCTGGGCGAGCGACATGCCCTCGGCCGATACACGCTGTTCTGTATAGACCGTGGCGATGCTTTCCAACCATGGCCGGACCGCCACGCCACCCGATAAGGTCTCGAACGGCAACGCTGCATCGGGCAAGCCCTCGGCTCCCCATGCCAAGGTGTACGGGGCCTCACCCTGCGCACTGAACACTAGCGATCTCGGGGTGAATCCAATCTGCACGGTAGGCGTGCCACCCAAGCTTTGCTGGGCATCGACCAGCACCCGAAACCGGGCCATGGGTGCGCCAGACAACAGTACATCGGGCGAAACGATTTCGCCCACATCGGCTTGCATGCGATAGGCCACCGCGTGCGCTTCCCCCCGCCACAAGTCGGCAGTGGTCGGGGTCGGCGCGCTGGCTGCTTGGCCCGCCACACCCGACGCAGCAGAGACTTCGGCCGATTGCGCCACGCCACTCGCCGCAGCACTGAGCGCGGACGCATCGTAGGAATACACCCGGATCGGCGCCATCACGTTGGCGCGTGGCAAATTGACCCGTAAGCGTTCGATAGGCATGGCGGGCGGCGCGGTATATTGAAAATTGCGATCGCTGCCTTCGACGGGTGCCAAAGGCTCGGTCCAGTTGAATAGCGGGGCAGGCGCAGGCGTCGGAGTAAGACGTACCGCCACCTGCTTCAAACTCGGGGCCGACTCGGGCTGGTACCAGCGCAAGCGCAAGAACCGGGCAGAAGACGTCGGCAAAGCTGCGATTTCGACGCGGTTCTGCTGGATCACTTGGCCGGCCTGCGCCAAGCGAACGATGTGCGCTTCTTGCCTGAGGGTATGCCACTGCTTCATATCTTCACTGGCTTCGAGCACGAACGCATGCACTTGGCTGTCGGTCTCGAAATCCTGGAACACGATAGCCTGCACGTCACCGCTCAGGCCCCGCAGGTCCAGCACCGAGCCGATTTCCGTTCGACCTCGCCCGGCCGCGCCGTTTACCGTCAAGGCAGTCAATCTGGCATCGGGACCGTACTCGGCATTCATGGGCAGACTCTTGCGCGGGTCCTGATCGGCGGCGCCGTACAGGGCATAGACCCCTATCGTTTTATCGCGTGCAGTGGCTTGCGCATCCTCTCGGGGAACCCAAGCATAAGGCATGACGCGTCCGCGCCATGACGCGTCCGCGCGAATCCACCACGCGCACATCGCCCAGACTGGCTTGGGCGGCCGTTTCATACAACTGCATGGGCATGGGCACCCGGCGCATGGCAGCGCCCGATGCATCGTCGTTCAAAGGCGCGCGCCAGGCGAACGGTGCAGGCGTTTGCACCCATTGATCCGTGGCAGGCTGCGCGGCTGTCGTCGATACACACACCACCCATAAACCGAGGGCGATCCATCGCCTCGATAGCGACGAATAAGGGGCGATCAGACAGCGATATGAAAGGCGATGGTCAGAGTGGCGCGGCATGAGGGGATACGGATCAGATGGGAACAAAAGAAATCCGCCCAGCGGGGCGGATCATCTCATCTGTCAATGCGATGGCAAACCTCAGAATACACCGAATAGCCAAAGCAAAATAATGATGGGGATGGGAATACCGATCAACCACAGCAAGATACCTTTCATTGCCTTCTCCTCTTCGACAGGCGATTCATGGTGCGTGGATCATCAAGCAAGTATGGTGCCGATGGCCTACCCCGCGGGTCGGCACCTGCTCTTCGCGGGGCTGCGACTCAGGCCTTCGCTGCCCTATCGGCATGGCGGCCGACCAGGAATTGATACAGTAGGGCGCCCGCGCACGCCCCAGCCGTCGTGGCGATCACAGGAATCCATGCATAGGCCCAATCGTGTCCGCCGCTCATGACGATATCGCCCCAACCCAGCAGCCATAATCCGAAGCGCGGCGCGAGATCGCGTGCGGGATTCAAGGCGAAACCGGTCAATGGCCCCGTAGCCGCACCGATCACGGCGACCAGCAGACCCACGACCAAGGCCATCGGCATGCCCTGGCGAATCGCACGGTCGCCACTGCCGCAGGCCAGCACGACGATCATCAAAATGCCGGTAATCAAGAACTCGACTGCAAACGCGCCGCCCCAGCTCAGACTGCTGTGAGCATAGGTCGTGAATACGCCCGCTGCTTTCAAAATCGAAGGCGTGCCGGGCTCCAGCGCCTGCTCGACCAGAAAACGCTCGATAGCGGGCCGGTAGATCATGTAGCTGGCAGCTGCGCCGACCAGCCCGCCGAGAAACTGAGCCACCAGAAACGGGGCGACCCATCGACCCGGCGCGCGACCCAATAGCCACAACGCGATAGTGACGGCGGGATTCAAATGCGCGCCTGAAAACGGTGCGGCGACGCAGATCGCCAGAGCCACTGCACCGCCCCAAGCCACGCTGATTTCCCATTGACCGAAGACAGCCCCGGTCCACACCATGGCGCCGACTGCCGCCGTACCCAGAAATACGATCATAAACATGCCGGCGAACTCGGCTGGCAAAGCATGGCGCGGCAATTTATTGGCATCTGTCATGTACGTTTCCCGTTGAAAAACGAGAAAACTAGCACATTGGGCGCTTGCCTGTGAGTGTCTTGCACACTACACAGCCAGTGCATCAGGGGACGACTGCCACTTGCGCGAAGGTAAAATAATGAATTGTTCTCGGGTGTCGTTATGGCTTACGCCGTCAAAGAAATGTTTAAGACCTTGCAGGGCGAAGGTGCTCAGGCGGGCCGTGCGTCTGTGTTCTGTCGTTTTGCCGGGTGCAATTTATGGTCGGGCCGCGAGCAAGACCGAGCTACTGCGGCCTGTACATTCTGCGACACCGACTTTGTCGGCACGGACGGCGACGGCGGAGCGAAATTTCCCGATGCACAGGCCCTCGCGGCGCGCCTGGCCGCCACATGGGGGGCCGATACCTTCCGACGCCACGTGGTGTTTACCGGTGGCGAGCCACTACTGCAACTCGATCCGGCGCTGATCGAAGCCGTACACGCCCAAGGCTTTACGATTGCTATCGAAACCAACGGTACTTTGCCGGTCCCGGCCGGCATCGACTGGGTGTGCGTCAGTCCCAAGGGAAGCAATCCCCTGGTTGTCACGAGCGGCGACGAACTCAAACTGGTGTATCCACAAACCGATGCGCCGCCAGAAGCGTTCGCGCAGCTCACATTCGATCATTTTTTCATTCAACCCATGGACAGTCCGCTGCGCAGCGCCCATACCGCGCAAGCTGTCCAATACTGTATGCGGCACCCGCAGTGGCGCCTGAGCGTCCAGTCGCATAAATACATAGGCATTCCATGATTTCGATTACCCGTGCGCTGCATTTCGATGCGGGCCATCGCATCCCCGACCATCAAAGCCAGTGCCGTAATCTGCACGGTCATCGCTACACGCTGGAGATCACGCTGGAAGGCGAGGTCGCCCAACAAGACGGCGCCGCCGATAACGGTATGGTGCTCGACTTCGCCGACGTCAAGACCCTTGCCAAACAGCACGTTGTAGACGTGTGGGATCACGCGTTCCTGGTCTACGAGCACGATGCGCAAGTGCGCGCCTTTTTGGAAACTCTGCCCGATCACAAGACCGTCGTTGTCTCACGTGTGCCGACCGCCGAGAACCTGGCGAAATTGGCTTACGACCTGCTGGCACCGGCCTACACGGGTCGATTCGGCCGTCAGTTGGTGCTCAAGCGGGTGCGCCTGTATGAAACGCCCAACTGCTGGGCGGATTGCACGGGTTGATTGAATTACGCCATGGCACGGGTCGGCTGCATCAGGTCGTTGCATCGGCCGATTGCACGCGCGGGTGGATGTGTTCGCATTCAGTCGTCGCCATAAGCCAGCACGTGGTCGTTTGCCACCACGCCTAGCATATGGCCCGGCTGCCGAACGACCGGCCACCCCCCTGTGAACGCACCGAAAGCGGGCAACACGCCAAGCCTGGGGCCCATGTCAAAGCATGGCAATCGCAGACTGTCTCGCCCGCCCCCTCGTAAACTCACGACAGGGTGAATGTGCCCTGCCAAGGTGTAGCGAGCTGTGGCGGAAAGCGCGACCGCAGCAGATGGCATCGCGGCATCACCTAGACCCGGAGGAGGTTCGTGACACGCGGCCAGCCCCGCGTCGATCCACGGGGCGTTCACTGCCTCGATGGCCAGGACGGCAGGCGGGTCCCCTGCCTGGGCATCGTGATTACCGCGCACCAGCACGCACGCCAGATCGGGCCAGCGTGTGCGCCACGCAGCCAGCGCATCGATCGTGCTGGCGCCTTGTGCGCCGCGAGCATGCAGGAAATCGCCCAATATCACCAATGCCTCCGGTTCGAAGCGGTGCAGCACGCGGTCGAGCACTGCCAGCGTTTGCGCGGTGGTGCCGCCCGGAACCGGTTGACCCAAGCCGCGATAAACCGCCGCCTTACCGAAATGCGGATCAGCAATATAGAGGGTGCGTGTAGCGGCGCGCCACAGTGCGCGTTCCGGCGTGAGCAAGAACGTGTGCCCCTGCCGCTCGCACCGCAAATCTCCGCCTTGTGAAGCGGGCGAAGCCGGTGAAGACATCAGGGACATCCGGCCGCCTTTTCGAGATCGCGCAACATGCGAGCGACGCGATCCGCCAATTTTTCGGTCGACAATTTTTCTCGAAAACGCTCAACCAGCAAGGGAAATGCAAGCGGTGTCGGTCGCGCCACGGTCACTATCTTCAAGGGGGTCGTGGCGACATGCAACAAGGCTTCACGTAAACGTCCCAGTTCCAACTCCTGTTCCAGCACTTCGCGCTCGGCCTGGGCGAGCAATAGATTTTCTGGATCGTGCGTGCGTAATACTTCGAAGAACAACCCCGACGAGGCTTGCAACTGACGCGCGCCTTTGTGCGCGCCGGGGTATCCCGGGAAGACCAGACCAGACACCCGTGCAATTTCCCGAAAACGGCGTTGGGCAAGCTCGCCCGCGTTCAGGCTGGCCAGCACGTCGTCCAATAGACTGCTCGTCCCGAAAAGATCCGAACCCAGCAGAGCCCGCCAATCCAGAGGCTCTGGGGTCAATAACGTCAGACCGTAGTCATTGACGGCCAGGGAGAAGGTCGCCGGGCGATCTCGCGCAATGCGCCATGCCATCAAGCTGGCTAGACCCAGGTGGGCATGGCGGCCCGCGAACGGGTATAGAAACAAGTGCGTGCCCTCGCGCGAGACCCAGGTTTCAGAAAGTATATGGTCGGGCGTGGGCAACGCCGACCAGGCCGCTTGCAAGGCCAGCATCGGTTGAGCACGTCGCAGCTCGGGCGAGTCGTAATGACCGGCATCGGCCTGGGCGAACTGCCGCACCACTGCTGCCGCCAATTCGCCAGACAAGGGCATGCGCCCACCGTTCCAACGCGGCACGGTGGGACGCTGCCCCGTCGCCCGTTTGACGTAGGCTGTCATCTCGTTGACCCGCACCAGTTCAAGCGTGCGACCGGCAAACAGAAAACAGTCGCCGCGCTTGAGCCGGGCGATGAAGCTCTCTTCCACGGAGCCCAATCGCGCACCGCCACCGCGCCCCGACCAGTAGCGCACGGTCATGCTGGCATCGCTGACGATGGTGCCGATGCTCATCCGGTGGCGGCGCGCCACACCGGCATCGGGCACGCGCCATACGCCCGTGTCGTCGGGGACGACTCGACGGTAGTCGGGATACGCCGTCAGTGATCGTCCCCCGTGCCGCACGAAGGCTAGCGCCCAAGCCCATTCGTCATCGGTCAGATGGCGATAGGCATAACTGCTTCGCACCTCGGCCAGCAAGGCATCCGGTGTGAAACCGCCGCCCAAGGCAACCGTCACGAGGTGCTGTACCAGGACATCCAGCGGCTTATCGGGTATCGCCCGTTGCTCGATGTCTCCGGCCTGGGCTGCCGCCCTGGCCGCAGCGCCCTCCACCACTTCGAGCAAATGCGTCGGCACCAGCGTAATGCGAGAAGCACGACCCGGCGCATGACCGGAACGTCCCGCGCGTTGCAATAGCCGCGCCACGCCTTTGGCCGACCCGATTTGCAGCACGCGTTCGACAGGATGGAAATCCACCCCTAAATCCAGACTGCTGGTGCACACCACGGCGCGCAAATTGCCTTGCTTTAATTGCGCCTCGACCCAACCCCGCGTAGCTTGATCGAGCGAACCGTGATGTAAAGCCAGCGCGCCGGCCCATTCTGGATGCGCCTCGAGCAGCGCCTGATACCACAGCTCAGCTTGCGACCGAGTGTTCACGAAAATCAACGTATTACGATGCGCGGCGATTTCGGCGGATACGGCGGGCAACATGCTCATGCCCAAATGGCCCGCCCACGGAAAACGTGCGCCGGGAGCGGGCAGCAGGGTGTCGATCGTCAGTCGCTTGGGCGTCTTGCCTTTCACGAGTTGACCTGTTTGACCAGGACCAATCAAGGCGTCCAGCGCCTGCTGCTGATTGCCCAAGGTAGCCGACAAGCCCCATACCACCAGATCGGGGTTCCAATGACGCAGGCGTGCCAGCGCGAGCTGAGTCTGGGTACCGCGTTTATTGCCCATCAGCTCGTGCCATTCGTCGACGATCACGGCGCGCACGTTCGCCATCCGCGTGGCAGCGTCGGCCCGCGCCAGCAGCAAACTCAGACTTTCCGACGTAGTGACCAAAGCACTGGGCAGACGACGATCCTGCGCTGCACGCACTGAAGAAGAGGTATCGCCCGACCGTATGCCCACCGTCCAGTGAGGCGCCAGATGCCCCAGGGGTTCGGTCAACGCAGCAGCAGTGTCGGCAGCCAGAGCACGCATGGGCGTGAGCCATATCACGGTCAAGGGCGCGGCGACGGGGCGCTTGGACTGGCGCTTCGGTCGAGCCGCTGCGGATTGCGTCAGTGCTTGGCGACTTGATCCAACTGCCGACGGATCGGACGACCGAGCCTCACCGACATAGGCAGCCACGGCTCCCAGCCACACGGCGTAGGTCTTGCCGGCCCCCGTGGTGGCATGCAGGAGACCGCTACGACCTTTCAGCATGGCACGCCACACTTCGCGCTGAAACGGGAACGCCCGCCAACCGCGCTCAGCGAACCACGCTTGCAATGGCGCGAGAGCGCGAGTCGTCATGGGGGCAGCAAGGCCGAAAGGCTGGCCAGCGTATCGGCGTCCGCAGGGGTCTTATCGGTACGCCAGCGCAACATGCGCGGAAAACGCAGAGCGATGCCGCTTTTATGACGGGCGCTGTGGGCAATTCCCTCGAAGCCCAACTCGAAGACCAGAGTGGGCGTGACGCTGCGCACGGGTCCGAATTTTTCGACCGTGTGGCGTCTCACGATATTGTCGACCTGACGAATTTCGTCATCGGTCAAACCCGAATAGGCCTTGGCAATCGGCACCAGACGCCGGTCGGGTGAATCGGCTGACCCATCCCAGACACCGAAGGTGTAGTCGGAATACAGGCTGGCTCGACGGCCATGGCCGCGCTGGGCATATAACAGCACAGCATCGACCGACAAAGGATCGATCTTCCATTTCCACCAGACGCCCGCCTGCTTGGTGCGCCCCACCCCATAGCCCGCATTCTGCGCTTTCAGCATCAAGCCCTCCACGCCTCGCCGCCGCGATTCGGCGCGTAAACTCGCCAACTCGAGCCAGTCGGCGGCAGACACCACCGGCGAGAGCATGAGCGCGGCATCGTCTATATGAGCCAGGACGTCGGTCAACAATGCCCGACGCTCGCGTTGCGACCGGTCGCGCTGATCGATGCCCTCATGTTCGAGAATGTCGTAGGCCAGAAATACCACCGGCTGTGCCGCGAGTAGCGCGGCACCGACCGACTTACGCCCCAGACGCTGCTGCAATCGCGCGAACGGCTGGACCCGGCCGTTCTCCCAAACGACGATCTCGCCATCCAAGACCGTGCCTTCGCTCAAGACATTTCCCAAACGTAGCAACTCGGGGAAGCGATCGGTCACCAACTCTTCGCCGCGCGACCAGACCCAGGTCCGCTCGCCTCGGCGCACCAGTTGGGCACGAATGCCATCCCATTTCCATTCGACTTGCCAGTCGTCCGGTGCGCCTAAGATCGCAGCGGGATCGAATTCGCCGGTCGGTAAAGGATGCGCCAAAAAGAAAGGATAGGGCCTGCCATCGGGTACGTCGCCCGCCTGCCGGTCGGTTTCTGCGGCGATCAAGGACAAGTAGGCCGCCGCGTCCGGGCGCGCCGACACATCGGTATAGCCCATCATGCGTTGCGCCACGATTTTGGCATCCACCTGCGCCACGCCCGCTAGAGCGCGGGTGACCAGCAGCTTGGACACCCCCACCCGAAAACTACCGGTCAGTAGTTTTGCGCATACGAACCGCGCAGTGGTGTCCAAACCAGCCAGGTACTCGTCCAACAGCGCCATGACCGTGTCGGGCGGCTGGCCGCGTAAGGGCAAAAGGCGCAATTGCATCCAATCGGCCAGACCCATTGAGTCGGTATCGGTGCCCAGCGGCAGCAACAAGGCCAAGGTCTCGGCCAGATCGCCGACGGCATGATAGCTTTCTTCGAACAACCAATCGGGTAGGCGCGCGGCACGCGCACCGTAGCTGCGCAGCAGCTTGGCAGGCACGAGCTGCCTGGGCTTGCCTCCCGACAGAAAATACACGGCCCAGGCCGCGTCAGCGGCTGCCGCCTGCCCGAAATACGACGCCATGGCGGCCAATTTCGCATTGTTGGAGGTTGTGGCATCGAGCGTGGCGTAGAGCTGAGCGAAAGCTTTCATGCCGCCCCCCTTTCCGTATCGAGCGTCTGCGCATCGCTCGATTCGACGGCCGTGCTGTCCTCGTCCGTATCGTCGTACTCGGTCGTAAAACGGTCGGCTTGCAGCCCCTGCTCGGTCAGCCAACGCATCAACACGGCGACCTGCCCGTGCGTGACGATGACCAGCTGCGCACCGGTCGCTGCAATCGCCGCCAGCAAACCCGGCCAATCGGCATGATCCGACATCACGAAACCCCGATCCACACCACGTCGGCGGCGTGCCCCGCGCACCCGCATCCAGCCGCTGGCGAACGCATCGGCATGTTGGCCGAATCGGCGCAGCCACGTCGTGCCCTGCGCCGATGGCGGCGCGACGACCAGCGCACGATCCAAGCGCGTTCGAGCGGGCAGATCAGTCACCCGCGATGCATCCGGCAAGGTAACGCCTGCGGCACGATAGGCGTCATTCAATCGAGCGACCGCCCCATGCACCACGATAGGACCTATACCGGCATTCAGCCCATGCAAGATTCGTTGGGCCTTGCCAAATGCATAGCCGTAGATGACCGATGCACGGCCTTGCTGGGCATTATCCTGCCACCACGCGTTGATGTCCGCCGCCAATCGGCCGGCGTCGTCCCAGCGGTAGATGGGTAGACCGAATGTGGACTCGGTAATGAAGGTATGGCAGCGCACGGGCTCGAAAGCCGCGCAAGTCGGATCGGCATCCAGCTTGTAGTCGCCCGATGCCACCCAGACCTCGCCCCGATGTTCGACCCGAACTTGCGCCGAACCCAGCACATGCCCGGCGGGATGCAGACTGACATTCACATTGCCTATCCGAATCGACGCGCCATACGCCAGAGTCTGCAGGGAAATCGGGCCCAACCGAGCTTGCAGTACCCCTGCCCCCACGGCGGCAGCGAGGTAGTGCCGGCTGCCCGAACGCGCATGGTCGGCATGCGCGTGCGTGACGATGGCGCGATCCACCGGACGCCAGGGGTCAATGTAGAAGTCGCCAGGCGGGCAATAAAGCCCTTTGGGCGTGTTCACTATCAGATCGGGCAAAACCTACTCGCATCGAAAAAACCACTGACCTACCGCAATAATCAGACCACCCGGCGGATCGCAGGTTGTCGTTTGCACAGGCCACGTAAGTCTTGTCATCGACCTGTCTGAATAATTTGCATTAATGCAAAGCAAGAGGCTCGAGTTCGTCACGACAAGCACAACCAATGCCTGAGGAACTCAGGGTAAATGTCGCCCACTCGGATTCGCTACAACATATTTACAAACAGTTTCATAACAGGTGTATTCCGCGATTCCAGGCTTTTTCAGTCTCACTCACCCAAAACGGTGCGCAATCCTGGGCATCCGCCGCGTCGTTATGGTGCATCGCACTCAAACGGGCCGAGGGTGTCCAGAGGGAGGGGTGAGATGGACTTGCCGGGCACAGCGTTTGCGCTAGGCAGTGATGACCCACAGCAGCAGTCGTCGTAAGCTCTACGCGAATTGCGCTGCGCGGCAAAATTTCCCTAACCGAGATGAGATTTGAGGGGTGCGACTGTGGCGTTGAAGATTCTTAAGGTGACTTCCGAGGCTTATCCTCTGGCCAAGTCGGGCGGCTTGGGCGACGCGGTCAGCGGCATGGCCGACGCCATGCGCCAGGACGGCGTGGATGTATCGCTACTGATGCCCGCTCATCGTGGCGTTCTCGCCAAGCTGCACCAAGCTCAGGAAATCTGCGTTCTGGACACGCTGCCGGGAGGCCCCGCCCGGCTGGTACTGGGCCAGCACCCGGATTTGAATGTACCCGTCTATGTGTTGGTCAACGATGCCTTATACGACCGGGCTACGCTGTACGTCGATGAAAATGGGGACGAATATGCGGACAATGCCATTCGCTTCGGTGCGCTGGCCCATGCAGCCGCATTGATCGCCGCCGGTCGAACCCCGCTGGCCCGCCCGGATGTCGTCCACGCACACGATTGGCATGCTGCATTGGCACCGTTACTGATTCATCAAGCCAATATTCGCGACGTGCGCAGTGTTCTGACCATTCACAATCTCGCCTTTCAGGGCGTCTTCGACATGCACCACGCGCAAGGCCTGCGCATCCAAGCCCAGTATCTGACCGCCGACGGCTTGGAATATTGGGGCAAGATGAACTTCATGAAAGCCGGTGCCTTGTTCGCCGACCGCATCACTGCCGTGAGTCGCACGTATGCGCGCGAAATTTTGGGTGCCGAGTTCGGGTGCGGACTGGAAGGCGTCCTGCAAGCGCGCCGCGACGTCCTGCTGGCCACGCCTAACGGTATCGACGATACCGTGTGGGATCCCGATCATGCACGCATCCCGACCGAGCGCCGTTACAGCGCATCCGATCTGGACAACAAAGCACGGTGCAAATCGGATCTGCAAACCGAGTTCGGCCTGGAAGTCGACGCACACAAGACGCTAATGGTGATGTGCAGCCGATTGACCACGCAAAAGATGGCCGATCTCGCTGTCGAAGCCTTGCCGCGCGCCCTTGCCGCCCACCCCGACTTGCAGGTCGCCGTGATGGGGCAAGGCGACAAGCGCCTGGAACAGGCTTTGGTGAAGGCTGCTGAGGCGTTTCCCGGTCGCTTCAGCGCGCGCATCGGTTTCGACGAGACAACCGCTCACATGATGCACGCTGGTGGCGACGTGCTAATGCACGGCAGCCGCTTCGAGCCTTTTGGTTTGACGCCTATTTACGCCATGCGCTATGGCACTTTGCCCATCGGCTCGAAGACTGGTGGCATGGCCGATACGGTCACCGACCTCGGCGATGACGCCGGCCTGTCGGCGATGCGTGGCTCAACCGGCTTTTTGTTCGAGGGTGCGACAGTCGACAAAATGGTCGAAGCCATCGACCGCGCGCTGGCGGTGCACAGCCATCCTGGCGTCTGGCGTGCCATGCAGCACAACGCCATGAGCACCGATTTCAGTTGGCGCAACAGTGTGGCGGTCTACATGCGTATGTACCGCTCGCTGGTTCCCGCCGCGCGATTCCTGCGTCCGGCCATGGCCATCGTCAACGAAAGCGTGCCCGCGCGTCGGACCGCGGCGTCCAAAACACGCACGCCAATCAGCCGCAAGCCTTCGGGATCGCGCGCCGCCCGCAACGGTGGCGGAATCGTTCCCGACTCCGCCGCAGCCTGATTGGCTGTATCCGCTCGTGCCCGTTCTTCGGGAGGACTCGCCTATCATTCGATCCGCCAAGGCCGCCATGAACAGTCATCCGTTGGTCCCTGCTTGCCTCTACCATGCCCTTGCCGCTGAAGGCGGCAACCCGACCGCGGACGCTTTCCGACCGGGCGACATCGACGCCATCCTAGCGCGTGCGCAACGCCTGTCGTGCGACGCTGTGCTGGCCGCGCCGCCCTCGTCCGCGCTGGACCCTTACCCTGGCCTGATCGACCATCCCGATCATCCGATGCTTGCAGGCGAATCGTCCACCGTCGATGTCTTGACTCACTGGATATCACGGGCCGACGCTGCCGGAACAAAGCTCTTTCTCGACATTGACGTGACCCAGGCGGCGGTATTGGGCCGGTATGTCGCACAATGGCGTGATGCTTACGAGCCCGCAGCCCCCAGAGGCGCTCACGATCCGCGCCTGTCTCATTTCGACGCCGCCAGTGCGCGCCTGCGTTACGGCGACGACGACGCCGTGCGAGGCGTAATCGGCGACTGGGCCCAGCGACTGAACCAGTGGACACAGGTTGGCATCCACGGATTTCGTCTGCGGCATCTCGACCGGTTGACGCCGAACGCCGTGGCTTGTCTGGTTCAGGCCATACGTACTGCACGCCCTGGATGCGCGGTGCTGGGCGATACGCCCGGCTTGACGCCCTGGGCGCTGGCTGCGCTGGCTGCCAGTCAATTGGACGGCGTGTTGTCCTCCTTGCCTTGGTGGAATGGCCGCGCGCCGTGGCTGGTGGAGGAATTCGACCGATTACGTGCCATCAGCCCCTGCGTGGTGGCCCCGGCAGCATTGAACGCCGATGTGCCACTTGCACAATTGCGTCGAACACTGTGGACTGCTGCATTGGTGGGCGACAGCGTGCTGGTCCGCCCTCAGGGCGATTTCTCACCCGAGCAGGACACCGCAATCGCCGAGATCTGTTTATGGCGCAGTCAGAGCGGATCCGCCTGCGGGCCGCTGCGCGTGATCAGCCCACCCGCTGGCAGCGCGGTCGCCTTGTTGCGCACCGACGGCGCAGCCTTCGCCACTGCTCAAAGCCAGCACGCCCGTCTGTTGTTGATCAATCCGGACACGCATCGCGACGCCGAGATAGACTGGGCCTTGATCCGCGAACGTCTGCCCGATGCCTATGGCGAAATTCAACTGGCCCGAAAAAGCCCGGCGCGCGCCCGGATGCTGCCTGCGGCGCTGGGTCCGGGCGAATGCCTGTTGGCGCAAGCGCGGCGAGCATCGCCCGTCCTGCGTACGGCGTCGTCCAGTGAATCGCGCCAAGCCATCACCGACGCCCTGGCCGCGCCTCGCATCGCGATCGAGGCGATCTCGCCCGTCGTCGATAACGGCCGGTTTGCACTGAAGCGAACGCTGGGCGAATCCGTCGAGGTTCAAGCCGATGTATTCATGGACGGTCACGACCACATCGCCGTGCAGGTGCTATGGCGGGCAAGCGATGAAATCGGCTGGCATCGCGTACCCATGGCACTCGATGCCAACGACCGATATATCGCTTGCTTCACGCCCACGCGATTAGGCCGTCACGAGTTCAAAATCTGCGCTTGGCGCGATGCATGGGATACCTACCGAGACGAGTTGCACAAAAAATCCGAAGCGGGTCTGAACGTGGCCCTCGAACTGGAAGAGGGTCGCCAGTTGATACACCGCAGCCTGTCCGATCTGCCCGATGGACATGCCAATCTGGCAAACACCTTGTCTGCGCTACTCGATGAGGTGGGCTACCCGCAATCGGCGGCACGCCCCAAAAAGGGCCGTAAGGCAAAGTCCTCCGCTCCCGGCGCCAGTGCGCCCTCCACGATTGCACCCATGGACCCGGCCTTCGTGGCACGCCTGTTGGCCGATAGCACCGCCCACGCCATGGCGGCGGCCGGTCACCAGCCCTTCGCCTCGGAAAGCGATCGGACCTATGCGGTGAACGTCGAACGTCAGGCTGCGCGGTTCTCCAGCTGGTACGAGCTGTTCCCGCGTTCGATGAGCGGTACAGTGGATCGGCACGGCAGCTTCGACGACGTCATCGCACGCTTGCCCGCGATTCGCGATATGGGTTTCGACACGCTTTATTTTCCGCCCATTCATCCGATTGGCCTGAGCAATCGAAAAGGCAAGAACAACACCTTGGGCGCAGGCGCCGATCAGCCCGGCAGCCCCTACGCCATTGGCTCGGCCGACGGCGGACATACTGCCGTTCATCCAGAATTGGGTTCGCTGACCGACTTCGAACGCCTGGTGACCAGCGCACGCGAACACGGCCTGGAAATCGCGTTGGACTTCGCGATTCAATGCTCGCCCGATCATCCCTGGCTGAAAGAGCATCCCGACTGGTTTTCGTATCGTGCCGATGGATCGATGCGCTATGCCGAGAACCCACCCAAAAAATACCAGGACATCGTCAACGTCGATTTCTACAGCGGCGAGGCGACGCCCACGCGGCAAGCCGCGTTATGGCGAGCACTGCGCGATGCCGTGCTGTTCTGGGCCGAACGTGGTGTTCGAGCGTTCCGTGTCGATAACCCGCACACCAAGCCCTTGCCATTCTGGGAGTGGATGATTGCCGAGGTTCAGGCCCGGTTTCCGGATGCACTGTTCCTGTCCGAAGCATTCACCCGGCCGAAGATGATGTATCGCTTGGCCAAACTCGGTTTTTCACAATCCTATACCTACTTTACCTGGCGCGAAAACAAGGCCGAACTCAGCGCTTATCTGCGAGAGCTGAACGACGCGCCCGCAGCCGACATTTTTCGGCCGCACTTTTTCGTCAACACGCCCGACATCAACCCTCACTTTCTGCAACGCTCGGGGCGGGCCGGTCATTTGATCCGCATGGCGCTGGCGACCACCACATCCGGGTTGTGGGGCATGTATAGCGGTTTCGAGCTATGCGAGGCCACGCCACTACCCGGCAAAGAAGAGTATCTGGATTCCGAGAAATTTCAGATTCGAGTATGGGACTGGCAACGTCCCGGCAACATCGTCGCCGAGTTGACCGTGCTCAATCGGCTGCGCCGCCGCAACCCGGCCTTGCAGAGTCACTTGGGATTGCACCTGCTGACCGCGCACAACGACCAGGTGCTGTACTTCGCGAAAGCCACTGCGGCACGCGACAGCATCGTTGTCGTGGCAATCAGCCTGGATCCCTTCCATCCGCAGTCGGCCGCCATCGAAGCGCCCTTGTGGCTGTTGGGCCAACCGGACGACGCCGCAATCGCCATCACCGATCTGGTTCGCGGCAACAACGACGTCTGGCGCGGGAAGCACCAGTGGGTTCACCTGTCGCCCGAGCAGCCTTATGCCATCTGGCGTATCGACGGCATGGCCGAATGATCCGTCCGACATTTTGGAGACTATCATCGCAGACACGCAGCCACCGCCCCCGTCGCCCACCCATGTGCTGACGCTTGTGCCGCCCGATCGATTCGAGTCATCGGACGCTGCGTGGCGCGCGCTGGTGAGCGAGGTGTTGCCTGGCTATCTGGCCAGTCGGCGCTGGTTCGCGCGCGACGGCGCGCCAGAGTCGGCACGCGCTGCCTATCGGGCAAGTCTGGCCCCGTCCCGTGACGTTCGAGCCGAAGACGAATATCTGCTGACCGAGTTCGAAGTCGATACCGAGCATGGGCCCACACGCTACTTCGTGCCGCTGGCAGCCGTGTGGTCCGATGCCACACCGCTTGCCCATCAATACGGTATGGCACGGCTGGTCGCAGGCCCCAGGCAGGGCCTGCTGACCGACGCCTACACCATGGCTCCGTTCGCTCACCGCATGATCGAAGCCCTGCGCGCCCAGCGCGTCATCGACATCGACGACGGTACTGAGCCTGCGCAGCTGTATTTTTTGCCGGAAGACGGGCTGCACGCCGTCGATCTGCCCGAGAACGCACCGGTTCGATGGTTTCTGGGCGAACAATCCAACAGCTCGCTGGGCCTGGGTGGCCAGGTGATGTTGAAGTTGGTTCGTCGGGTAGCCGATGCCGTCAATCCGGAAGCGGAGATGACGCGCCGCCTGACCCGAGTCGGCTTCACGCATGGCGCAGCGCTGTTGGGGGAAGTTGTGCGACGCCGCCCCGACGGCACGCAAGCCACGCTGGCGATCGCGCATCGGAGTATCGCCAATGAAGGCGACGCCTGGGGATGGACCGAGGCGTATCTGAAGCGATGCGTCGCGGCGACGCCCGGCGAGCCAGCTCACGACGTTGAGAGCTATGCATCGCTGGCCCGTGCCATGGGCTTACGGCTTGCACAAATGCATGCCGCGCTGGCACAAACAACCGACGATCCGGCGTTCTCACCCGAGCCGACCACGGCTGCCGACGCCCAGGCATGGGCCGACGACATCGTCGCCATGCTGGCCCGCGCGCGTAAGGCGTTAAGTGATCTGCCCTTGGAAGGCGCTGCTGCTTTGGCACGCACGACCTTGAACACCCATGGCGATACGCTGGATGCCGCGGTACGACGCCAGGCCCGGACGCTTGTCGGGAGCCTGCGCACGCGCATTCACGGCGACTTCCATCTCGGTCAGATCCTGGTGGCGAATGACGATGCCTATCTGATCGACTTCGAGGGGGAGCCGGCACGTAGCCCCGCCGAACGGCGTGCCAAGAAAACGCCCTTGCGCGACGTGGCGGGTCTGCTGCGATCGTTTGCCTATGCCCGTGCGGCGTTTTTGCCAGTGCCCGCGAACCCAGCCGCATCGAACACGGATGACTCGAACGCGCCCGACGCCCTGCTCGCGTCCCGCTGCGAAGCCGTACGAGCCGCGTTCGTTCGACACGCCGACGATGCATTTCTAGCGCAGTACCGCGAAACGCTCGAAACGTCCAGACAGCCATGGTTGTCGCCTGATACGCTGGATGCTGCGCTGCCTCTTGCAGTGATGGAGAAGGCCGCCTATGAAGTCGTCTATGAGGCGGGCCATCGCCCGACCTGGCTGCACATCCCATTGACGGGCCTGATCGACATGGCCGACCGCATTCTGGCGGCCGACACTTACTCGCCTAGATAATCCATGACCCAATTCTCGACCTCTTCCGCTCCTGCGACCATCGATCTGGACGCCGTCGTGCGCGATGTCGATCTGGATGCCTTGTTGCATGCGCATCACCCCGATCCGTTTCGTGCCTTGGGCGTGCGCGTCCTGGATGGCAGGCAGACCTTGCGGGTGTTCGTGCCCGGTGCACGCAGCGTCGCGGTGGCGACAGCCGATGCGCCCGCCGCCGAGCCGCTGACCGCCGTGCGCGACGGACTGTTTGTCGGACCGTGTTCGGCACGAGGCAGCGATTATCGACTGCATATCGACTGGGGCGATGGCGCATTCGTCACCGCCGACCCCTACGCCTTCGCGCCGTTGTTGTCGGAAGAAGACCTGGACGCACTGGCGCGCGGCCATCACCCGCAGTTGGAGCGCGTGCTGGGCGCTCATCCCACCACCATCGACGGAGTCGAAGGCGTGCGTTTCGCGGTGTGGGCACCGAGCGCACGGCGTGTCTCCGTCATCGGCGACTTCAACAGCTGGGACGGCCGCCGTCATCCTATGCGCCTGCGCCATAAGGCAGGCATCTGGGAGTTGTTCATTCCCCAGACCGCTGCGGGCGCCCGCTACAAGTACGAGATTCTGAGCGCGAGCGGCGACCTGCTGCCAGCGCGTGCCGATCCGGTCGCATTTCAGTCTGAACTGGCACCGGCCACCGCATCGATCGTGGCCCAGCCCGACGACTACGCTTGGCAAGACCACGCGTGGATGAGCAGCCGCGCCGAGCGCCACGCCGCCACGGCGCCCTTGTCCATCTACGAGGTTCACTTGGGTTCGTGGCTGCACGACGGTGCCCCGCCCGAACAGATGTGGGATCAGTTAGGCGACAAATTGATCGAGTACGTGACTTCGCTCGGGTTCACTCACATCGAGCTGCTACCCATCATGGAGCACCCGTTCGGCGGTTCGTGGGGCTATCAGCCGTTGGGGTTGTTCGCCCCCACTGCCCGCTACGGCCCCCCCGATCGATTCGCCGCCTTCGTCGATCGCTGCCATCGGGCCGGCCTGGGCGTGATTCTGGATTGGGTGCCTGCGCATTTTCCCAACGATGCCCATGGCTTGACCTTGTTCGACGGCACGGCTTTGTACGAATATGCCGATCCGCGCGAGGGCTTCCATCCCGACTGGAACACAATGATCTACAACCTCGGCCGCAACGAGGTTCGTAACTTCATGATCGCCAGCGCCTTGCACTGGTTGCGCCGCTTTCACGTCGACGGCTTGCGCGTCGATGCCGTGGCCTCGATGCTGTATCGCGACTACAGCCGCCGGGCCGGGGAATGGATTCCCAACCAATTCGGTGGCCGCGAAAACCTCGAAAGCGTGGACTTTCTTCGTGCCCTCAATTCGCTGGTGCGGCGCGAAGTGCCCGGCGCAATGATGATCGCCGAAGAATCGACCGCGTGGCCGGGCGTGACCGCGCCTGCCGAAGAAGGCGGATTGGGCTTTCATTACAAGTGGAACATGGGATGGATGCACGACACGCTCCAGTATTTCGAGTACGAGCCCATCCATCGGCAATATCGCCATAACGATCTCACTTTCGGCATGGTCTATGCCTATTCCGAGCGATTCGTGCTGCCGCTCTCGCACGACGAGGTGGTACACGGCAAAGGCTCGCTGCTGGCCAAGATGCCGGGCGACCGGTGGCAGAAATTTGCAAACCTGCGCGCCTATTACGGTTTCATGTTCACCCACCCCGGCAAGAAGCTGTTGTTTATGGGCGCCGAACTCGCGCAGGGCCACGAATGGAACCACGACGCCAGCCTCGATTGGGATGCGCTGAAAGATCCGATGCATCGCGGTATTCAGCATTTGGTGCGCGATCTGAACGGCTTGTATCGCAGTCTGCCGGCCCTGCACGCGCGCGATGCCGACAGCTCGGGTTTCGAATGGGTGATCGGCGACGACGCGCAGAACAGCGTGGCTGCGTATCTGCGTCGAGACGGCGAACGCGTGGCACTGGTGGTGTGCAATTTGACACCGGTCCCGCGTGAGCACTATCGCATCGGCGTACCCAAAGCTGGCCGCTGGGCCGAACGTTTGAACACCGACGCCGGCGTGTATGGCGGCTCGGGCCTGGGCAATGCAGGCGAAGCGCAGACGCAAGCCGTAGCGGCCCACGGTCAGGGTCAATCCCTGGAAATCGTTTTGCCGCCCCTGTCGACGGTGGTGTTTACTTTCGAGGGCTGACGCATGGTGCCGCCCACCGCCGATCGGCTTTTGCCCGGACTTCCCTTTCCGCTGGGCGCGACCAGCGACGGCTTGGGCGTGAACTTTGCCGTGTTCTCGGCCCACGCCAGCCGCATCGACCTGTGCGTGTTCGACACGCGCGGGCGCAAGGAATTGCGGCGCTACCCTTTGCCGGAATGCACCGACGAAATCTGGCATGGCTATCTACCCGACGTCGGGCCGGGCCTGGTTTACGGCTATCGCGCCTATGGCCCTTACGATCCCGCCCATGGCCATCGATTCAACCCGCACAAGCTGCTGCTGGATCCGTATGCGCGCAAGCTCGCCGGCAGCATCCGACAGTCCGATACCCTGTATGGCTATCGACGCCAACATGCACGTGCCGACCTGAGCTTCGACCGGCGCGACAGCGCTCCCGCCATGGTCAAGGGCGTCGTCGTCGAGGAGACGTTCAACTGGGGCGACAGCCGCCGCCCTGCCCGTCCGTGGGACGACACCATCATCTACGAAGCGCATCTGCGCGGCGTGTCGAAACGGCGCGAGACGGTGCGTCCGGAATGGCGAGGCACAGCCTCAGCCCTGGGCGATGCACGCTTCATCGATCACCTGCTGAAGATCGGCGTGACGGCCATCGAGCTATTGCCGGTGCATGCGTTCTTGCAAGACGCGTTTTTGATCGAACGTGGCCTGCGTAACTATTGGGGCTACAACACCTTATCGTTTTTTGCCCCCGAGTCTCAGTATCTCGCGCGCGCGAATACGAACGAATTGCGCATGGCCATTCGTCGGCTGCAAAGCGCCGGTATCGAAGTCATTCTGGATGTGGTCTACAACCACACCTGCGAAGGCAACGAGACGGGGCCGACGCTATCATGGCGCGGTTTGGACAACGCCAGCTATTACCGCCTGATCGACGGCGAGGCGCGCTATTACGTCAACGAAACCGGCTGCGGCAATACCATCAACATCACGCATCCGCGCGTGCTTCAGATGGTGATGGACTCCCTGCGCTATTGGGCCACGTCTTATCGGATCGACGGCTTTCGTTTCGATCTGGGCGTGGCGCTGGGTCGCGAACGCTCGGGTTTCGATGTAGGCGCGGGATTCTTCGATGCCCTGTTGCAGGATCCGGTGCTATCGCGTCTGAAGATGATTTCGGAGCCATGGGATATCGGCCCTGGCGGCTATCGATTGGGCCAGCATCCGCCGGGCTTCGCCGAGTGGAACGACCGGTTTCGCGACGGCATCCGCCGGTTCTGGCGCGGCGACGGCGGCCAGCGCGGCGAAATGGCGACTCGACTACTGGGTTCGCCGGACCTGTTCGATCACCGCCATCGGCGACCGTGGGCATCGATCAACTATGCCGCATCGCACGACGGTTTCACCTTGCGCGACGTGGTCAGCTACAGCCGCAAGCGCAACGATGCGAACCGTGAAGACAATTGCGACGGTCACGACGACAACTGTAGCCACCCCTGGGGCGAAGAGGGCCTCACCGACGATATGGTGACGCGCTCCTTGCGCAGTCGTATCCAACGGGCCATTTTAGCGTCGGTCTACCTGGCCCAAGGCACGCCAATGCTGCTGGCGGGTGACGAGTTCGGCCAAACGCAGGCGGGCAATAACAACGCCTATTGTCAGGACAACGAAACCGCGTGGCTCGATTGGGCCGCCGCCGAATCCACAGAGGGCCGCGCGTTGACGGCTTATGTGGCGCGACTGGCCGCTTTGCGCCACGCGCACCCGTCCGTTCGCATTTCGCGCTTTCTGGACGCCGAGCGCATTGTTGCACGCGAGGTGAACGCCATCGCCTGGTTTCGGACCGACGGCCAGCGCATGACACCGGAAGACTGGCACGACACCGAAGGCCGCGTCCTGGTGTTGCGTCGTGCCGCCGAACTTGGCCCTGTGGCACTCAGCGACATCACCTTGCTTCTGATCAATGCCAGTGCACAGGCAGAGACCGTTCGTCTTCCGGCACCAGACTTGCGATGGCAACGGCTTCTCGATAGTGCCGAACCGCTTTCACCCAGCACACCGTTGGCGGGCCACGACACCTTGGTCGCCGCGCACAGCGTGGTGCTCTTACTTGCCATTGATGACGACGAAAAGGTCGTCGACGGAGACTGACATCATGACGACCTACACCCACGGCGCAGTGGTCATGCCCGATGGCACGACTCGCTTCCGCCTTTGGGCCCCCAATGCGGAGCACGTCGAGCTGATCGCCGAGGAAGGCGAGAAACACGCCTTGGCCGCCAGCCTGGGCGGTTTCTTCGAAACCCGGCTGCCCTTGCCCCCCGGTACGCCGTATCGCTTTCGTATCGACGACAAGCTGGATGTTCCCGATCCCGCTTCGCGTTTGCAGGCGGACGACGTACACGGCCCGAGCGTGGTCGTCGGCCCCGACGACTATCCCTGGCTCAATACCGCCTGGCGCGGTCGCCCCTGGCACGAAACCGTCATTTACGAAATTCACCCCGGCGTCGCGGGCGGCTATGCCGGTATCGAAACCCGTCTGCCGGCTCTGGCCCAGTTGGGCATCACCGCCATCGAGTTGATGCCCATCGCCGACTTTCCCGGCGCACGTAATTGGGGGTATGACGGCGTACTGCCTTATGCACCCGACACCGCTTACGGCACACCCGACGAATTGCGCCATCTGATAGACGCCGCGCATGGCTTGGGCATGATGGTTTTTCTGGACGTGGTCTACAACCATTTCGGACCCGACGGCAATTATCTGAACGCCTATGCCGCGGACTTCTTCGACCCGAAAAAACAGACGCCGTGGGGCCCCGCCATCGATTTCTCGCAATCGGCCGTACGACGCTATTTCGCCGAGAACGCCCTGTATTGGTTGAGCGAATACCGTTTCGACGGGTTGCGCCTGGATGCGGTGCATGCCATCTCCGACCCGGGCTGGTTGCCGGAGATGGCGGCATATGTGCGAGCCAACGTGGCCCCCGACCGCCATGTGCATCTGGTGCTCGAGAACGAGGACAACATCGCCAGCCACCTGACCCACGGTTTCGATGCGCAATGGAACGATGACGCACATCATGTTCTGCATCACCTTTTGACGAGTGAAACCCGCGCTTATTACGCCGACTTTTCCGAACATGCCTCGCAGCGCCTGGCACGGAGCCTGAGCGAAGGCTTCGTCTACCAAGGCGACCCGTCGGGCCTGCGCGGCGGTGAGTTGCGTGGCGAATCCAGCGCTCACCTCCCCCCCAGCGCCTTCGTGTTGTTTTTGCAAAACCACGATCAGGTGGGCAACCGCGCCTTTGGCGAGCGTCTGCTGAAACTGGTGGCGAATCGGCCCGATGCCCTGCGCGCAGCGGTCGCTCTGCAGCTGCTGGCGCCCCACATTCCACTGCTGTTCATGGGCGAAGAGCGTGGCGTGCAGGCACCGTTTCTGTATTTCACTAGCCATACCGACGAAACATTGGCGAAAGCGGTACGCGAAGGCCGCCGCCGCGAGTTCGCCGGTCTGCACGCCGACGACGATCCGGATTTGGCCGCCCGCATCCCCGACCCCAACGACCCCGCCACATTCGAAGCGTCTCAAGATATTTTGCCCGAGACCGATCCAGAGGCTGCGCACTGGCTGGCGTTCTATCGCCGGTTATTGGAACTGCGCAGCACGCGAGTGACGCCAGGTATTCCCGGTGCGGTCTCCATGGGTGCGCGCGCGCTGGGCAGCCATGCCGTCGTGGCGCGCTGGCGCCTGGGCAACGAGAAAGTGCTGACGCTCTACGCTAATTTGGGTGAGGACGACATCTCGGCGGAATCCCTGGCCGACGACTACGACCCCTTGGCCGAAGTGATATTCGAAAGCCAGGCCGGGGTCGATGCCGCCTTGCGAGCCGTACGCTTACCCGCGTATGGCGTAGTCGCTTTGTTGAAACACGAATAAGCCCGGCTCCCCACCCGTCATGACTCACACGCCTTCCGATCAAGATTTGCATGCTCTGGCGCAGGCCGCAGGTATTGCCGTGGATTGGCGCGATGCCCAGGGGCGCGCCCAGACCGTCGAACGCGAGGTCTTGACCGTGTTTCTCGAACGTCTAGGCCTGCCCGCCGCATCGGCGAAGCAATGCGCCGATAGCGCTGCCCGGCTGGCTCGGATGCCGCGAGAATCCGCGCTGCTGATCGGTGCTGCCGGACAGGTATTGGACATCCCTGGTTCACCTGGCACGACGATCATCGAACTCGATAGCGGCGCCGCCGTGCCGGTGCATGCCGAGGCCGGGCCCGAGGGCCAAACGCGTATCGTGCTGCCCGACTATCCCGGTTATCACCGCCTGATCGTCGGCCAGCGCGATCATGCGCTGGCCATCGCGCCGGCGCGTGCGCCGTCCGTCGCCGATTTGCTGGGCCGCCCCCAGGCACGGATCTGGGGGCCCGTGGCGCAACTCTACAGTCTGCGTCGCCACGCGACGGCCGACGCCCCGCTGCGCCCTGGCGCATCGACGGGTTACGGCAATTTCACCGCACTGAGCGAATGGGCGAACGAGGCCGCAGGCCACGGCGCTCATGCACTGGCCATCAGTCCGGTGCATGCCATGTTCGCCGCCGACCCCGGTCGCTATAGTCCTTATGGTCCGTCCAGCCGTCTGTTCTTGAATACGCTGTATGCCGATCCCGCCGACATTTTCGGTGCCGATGCCGTGGATGCCGCCATACTGGCCGACACATCCGCCGCCGTTCTGGCTGCGCGCGAATCGGCTGCACTGATCGACTGGCACACCAGCGCCGCCGCCCACCATGCCTTGTTACGCCGCTTGTACGACGGCATCGCCCATGCAGGTCGAACGCCCGCCTGGCAAACCGGCTTCGAACAATTCGTCGAGCAAGGCGGCGAAGCCTTGCAACGCCATGCCTGCTTCGAAGCCCTGCACGCCGAGCGTGTTCGCAGCACAGGATCGTTTTCGGGCTGGCGCGACTGGCCCTCCGAGCTGCGCGACCCGACGAGCCCGGCGGTGGCCGCTTTTGCCGTCCGGCACGCCAACGAGGTCCGCTACCACGCCTTCACCCAGTGGCTGGCCAGTCGCGGCCTTGCAGGCGCACATAGCGCCGCCCGGCGCGCCGGGATGCAGGTCGGGTTGATCGCCGACCTGGCAGTCGGCACCGATCCTGGCGGCAGCCATGCCTGGAGCCGTCAGGCCGACATCCTGGATCGCTTGTCCTGCGGCGCGCCACCCGATATTTACAATCCCCGTGGCCAGGGTTGGGGGCTGACGGCGTTCTCGCCCGCAGCCATGCGCGAGAACGGCTACAGCGCTTTCATCGAGATGTTGCGCGCGGTGCTGGCGCATGCGGGCGGCATCCGCATCGATCACGTGCTTGGCCTGGCACGCACTTGGCTGATTCCCGACGGCGCATCGCCCAAGGACGGCGCATACCTTCGTTTTCCCTTGAAGGACATGCTGCATCTGGTGGCATTGGAAGCGTGGCGTCATCGAGCCGTGGTGATCGGCGAAAACCTGGGCACCGTGCCCGAAGGGTTCAACGACACCATCGCCCAGGCGGGCATGATGGGAATGAGCGTGCTGCTGTTCGAGCGCGGTCACGGCGAACACGGCCGCGCGGCACCTTATCTTCCCCCCTCGAATTGGCCGTCCAGCTATCTGGCGACCTCCACCACGCACGACCTGCCCACCTTGCGTGGCTGGTGGGCTGCGCGCGATCTGGACTGGAAGGTCGAATTGGATTTGCTAGGCCCCAACGAGACCATCGAAGATTTGCGCGCTGAACGAACCGCCGACCGCCAAGCCATGCACGACAGCTTGTTTCCTGAAAACAGGGGCGCGCAACCCGATAACACCGCTCCCGTCGCGCGCATGCTGGACTTCATGGCCAGCGGCCCGCAACCCTTGGCATTGGTGCCCATGGAAGACATCCTGGCTTTGACGGAGCAACCTAACGTGCCCGGCACGATCGACAGCCATCCGAACTGGCGTCGCCGCTTGCCCACCGATGCGCGCAGCGCCCTGTCCACCCCTGAAGCGCGCCAGGCCCTGGCTGCGCTCAACGCTCACCGGAGTATCGAATGACCATCCCGCGTGCCACCGCGCGCCTGCAATGCCACGCGGGCTTTACTTTGGATGATGCCGCCGAGCAGGTGCCTTACCTCGCCGCTTTAGGCATCAGCCATGTTTATGCGTCGCCCCTGGCCACTGCGCGCCCGGGGTCGAATCACGGCTACGACGTCATCGACCACACCGCCATTAATCCGGCGCTGGGCGGTGCCAAGGCGCTAGACCGTCTGGTCGCCACCCTGCGCGCCCATGACATGGGATTGATTCTGGACATCGTGCCCAACCATATGGCCACCCACGCCGACAACCGGTGGTGGTGGAGCGTCTGGGCCGAGGGCGAGCACAGCGCCTACGCCCACTACTTCGACATCGACTGGCGCAGCCCCGACCCCGACTTGACCGGCAAGATCCAGGCGCCCTTTCTGGGCAAACCGTACGGCCAGGCATTGAACGACGGCGATATTCGCCTGGACTACGACAACGCACGCCAGGCATTCATCATCAAGGCACACGACAATCCTTATCCGGTCGCGGCCGGCACCTTGCCCGCTGGCGACGATCCGTCGAACGTGGAAGCCGTCCTGGCAAAACACGATCCGGCCACACCTGCCGGCCAGCGCCAACTCCATGCCTTGCTGGAAAAACAGCACTATCGCCTGGCCTGGTGGCGCTGCGCGCCCGAAGAAATCAACTGGAGACGGTTCTTCGAAGTCAGCGAACTCGTGGGCGTGCGGGTTGGCCAGGACGACGTGTTCGAGGCCGTACACGCCTCGACACTGGATCTCTATGCAAGGGGATTGATCGACGGCGTTCGCATCGATCACGTCGACGGCCTGGCCGATCCGATTGCTTATTGCGCCCGACTGCGCGCGGCCTTGCAGGCCCGAAGCCCTGAGCGCCCCGGCGATTTGGCAGGCGACGAAGCCTACCTGATCGTCGAAAAAATCCTGGCACAGGACGAACGTCTGGATAACCGTTGGCACGCACACGGCACGACGGGCTATGACTTCATGAGTCAGGTTACGGCTCTTCTGCACGACGAGTCGGCGGAATCGGCAATGACTCGGTTGTGGGAGGACGTCTCGGGCGACACCCGCACGCCCGCTCAAACCTTGTTGGACGCACGCGACCTGATGCTGTCGCGCCACTTTCCGGTCGAACGCAACGCCACGCGTGATGCCCTTCACCGTATCGCCCGCGCCACCATCGCCACGCGCGACACCAGTCGAGAATCCATAGGGCGAGCGCTAGACGCGCTGCTGCGGGTGTTTCCCGTCTATCGCACCTACGCCCATGCCGAAGGCCGGGCACCTGAAGACGCGCCGCGTTTTGCCCGCACGCTTGCCCGGGCGCACGCCGATCTGGACATGGCTGCCGGCGACGATGGTCCGGTGTTGGACGCAGTGGCCGATTGGCTGGGTGGCGAAGCCCCCGAAGACAGCCCAGCACCCGAACGCGAACGCCGCTTGCATGCCATCCGACGATTCCAGCAGTTGACGCCGCCCCTGGCTGCCAAGTCGTTGGAAGACACGACGTTCTACCAATACGGTCGCCTGCTCTCGAACAACGATGTCGGTGGCGAACCCGAGTTGTTTGCACTGTGCGCCGAGGATTTTCATGATCGCAACCTGTGGCGGGCTCGTCATCAGCCGCATGCCATGCTGACCACGGCGACGCACGATCACAAGCGAGGCGAGGACGTGCGCGCACGTCTGGCGGTGCTGACCGAAATCCCTGCGTTATGGCAAGACACGATTTTGCGCATTCTGGCACGGGATGCGGCGGGTGCGACCAATGCGCCTGCCGCGCGCGACCGCTATATGCTGCTGCAAACCATCGTCGGTGCCTGGCCTCAGGGCTTGAGTGCCCAGGATGCCGACGGCTTGCGCGCTTACGCCGAACGCCTGGATCAGTGGCAAGCGAAAGCACTGCGCGAGGCCAAATTGCATACGAGTTGGATCGCACCACGCCCCGACTACGAACGGGCCGCCAGCGACTATCTGTTCGCGTTGATGACGCCTGGACACCCTGCGCTGGACGAGCTGGCGGTGCTTGCACGCGAGATCGGCCCGGCCGGCGCGCTCAACGGCCTGGCGCAGACCATTCTGCGGGTGACCACCCCTGGCGTTCCAGATCTTTATCAGGGCTGCGAAAACTGGGACATGAGCCTGGTCGATCCAGATAACCGCCGTCCGGTCGATTTCGCGTGGCGCCGCAAGACACTGGACACAAACGCGACCGCCACCCCGCAGAACCTGCTGACCGATTGGCAGTCAGGTCGCATCAAGCTGGCGATACTGGCGCGCGCGCTGGAAGTGAGACGCACACACGCGGACGCGTTCACGCATGGCGACTACCTGCCCTTGCCCGTTCAGGGCGTACGCGCCAAGCATGTGGTGGCGTTCTTGCGCCAAACCGAAGACGATGAGGTCGTGGTGATCGTGCCGCGCTGCGTGGCGTCCGGCATCGACCATGGCACGCCTGACGGTCCTGTACCGCTGGCCAGCGCCGCGTTCTGGGGCGATACGGCGGTCGTGCTGCCCCAGGCCGTGGCTGGACGCCCCCGCCGCGATGCGCTCTCGCGCGTCGACCGGCATGTGCCTGCCGATGGTGTCTTGCAGGTGGCCGCCGTGCTGGACAGCCTACCCGTGGCAATTCTCACTCGGACTCACGCCTAGCGCCAGCGTCTGCTTGATGGCGCGGTCCAACTTGGCCAGGGTGAAAGGCTTGGTGACCAGCGCCGTCCCCCGCCCCATATTGAACTCGGCCCCGTGGAACTGGGGAGCGTGGGCGCTGACGAACAGAATAGGCAGATCGGGTTTGAAGGCACGCACTTCACGCGCAAGTGCGGTGCCGTCCATGCCCGGCATACGAATATCCGAGATCATCAAATCGACTTTCGCACCGCCTCGCAATTGCTCCAGGGCGTCTTCGCCCGAAGCGGCGGTCAGATACAGGTAGCCCAACATATCCAGCACGCACATCAGCAATTCGCGGATGAGCGGCTCGTCGTCAACGGCCAGAACAGTCAAGCGATCGGATTTGGATTCACTACTCATGGGGGAAAGGTATTGGTGCTGCAAAGCCGCTATCTTAACGTGCCTGTTGATGACAATTGATTACAGAACCTGCGAGATTGAGGATAAAAACAATCTCACATCAAAAACAGATTGCCCCATATTGATAGCGTGCTAATTAATAGCTAGAATACTATTTATGTCTATTTCTTCCCTGACCGCTGCCGACCTCGCTCGCGCCACTGCCGAGCTGCTACTGGTGGGCCGCGCCTATCGCGCCCATGCCGATCACGCGCTATCCGACCTCGGCCTATCGCAGGCTTCGGCCTGGCCCATCGTGATGATCGGTCGTTTAGGCGAAGGCGTGCGACAAGTCATGCTGGCCGATGCCTTGGGCATCGAAGGCCCTACCCTGGTGCGATCCCTGGACAATCTGGCGGCCAACGGTCTGATCGTCCGGCGCGAAGACGCCTCCGATCGACGCGCCAAGACATTGCATCTGACCCCTGAGGGCCGGGCATTACGCGCTCAAGTCGAAACGCTATTGCTGGATGTGCGGGCACGCGTATTCGAAGGCATCCCCGCCGAAGACGTACACGCCATGCTGCGCGTATTCGATCGGCTGACGAGCACGCTGGGGCGCAAAGGCAACGGAGGATCAGCCTCGTCATGATCCGTCCCACCGGCGACGAACTGTTGTTCTCCGCCAAATCCTATCTTGGGGCCATGTTGGCCCTTTATCTTTCGTATCGCATCGGACTGAGCCGACCGTTCTGGGCCCTGACGACCGCCTACATTGTGTCGCAACCGTGGTCGGGGGCCGTTCGCTCAAAAGCCGTCTATCGCTTGCTGGGTACTTTTTCGGGATCTGCCGTCTGTGTGTTCCTGGTGCCTCAGCTGGCCAATGCACCGGTGCTGCTGGCCCTGGCGATGATGGGCTGGATCGGGCTGTGCGTCTACGTTTCGGTCCTGGATCGCACCCCGCGCTCTTATATGTTCATGCTGGCCGGCATTACGGCCGCCATGGTGGCATTCCCTTCCGTATCGACACCGGAAACGGTGTTCGACACCGCTTTGGCGCGAGTCGAAGAGATCAGCCTGGGGATTGTCTGCGCGACCCTCGTGCATAGCTTGATTTTTCCACGCGGCATCGGCACGCTTGTGACCTCGGGCCTGGATCGCGCCATGCGCGATGCCAAACGCTGGATTCGAGACGTGCTGGGCGGCGCGTCTGTGCCCGAACGACGACGCGAACAACTGGCCCTGGCCAGTGACATCACTCAATTGCGACTGCTGTCTACCCATGTGCCTTACGACACCAGCAACTTACGCTTTGCGGCCGGCGCGGTTCACACCCTGCAAGACACCCTGGCGGCCATGACGCCGGTCATCGCCGCCGTCGAAGACCGCCTGCAAGCGCTGGCCGCGCAAGACATCGCCTTGCCGCCGGCCTGGACCCAGGTGTTAAGCACGATCGACGACTGGATGAATCCCGAGCTTGGCGATGCGCAAAGCCCCTCTGCGGTACAACGTGCTGCCTCGATTCACGCCGACATCGATAGCGCCCTGCCCGACTTGCATCGCGCGACGTCATGGCGTGACGCCTTGTTCACCAGTCTGGCCGTCCGACTGCACGAGCTGGTCGATCTTCACGCCCGGGCACTCACCCTGCGCACGGCCATCGACTCGGGCTTGCAGGGCAACATCCGCACGATGGCAGCGCATACGCCACACCATGGCCCGCTGGCCACGGCAACCCGCGAAGCCTACGCCCAGGCGCTGCACCACGATCACGGCGTGGCGCTGCTTTCCGCTGCGGCGGCAGCGGGCGCAGTCGGTCTGGTCAGCGCGTTCTGGATCGCCACGGCGTGGCCCCAAGGCGCGGTAGCCGTACTGATGGCCGCCATTTTCAGCAGCTTCTTCGCCGCACAGGACAACCCCGTGCCCGGCATCATGGTGTTCCTGCGATTCACGATCTACTCGATGCCGCTGTCGGCGCTCTATCTGCTGGGCATCATGCCGGCAGTCCATCATTTCGAGACGCTGGCATTGGCGATCCTGCCAGTCGCGCTGATCCTGGGCGTGGTCATCGCCCGCCCCGCCACAATGGGCCAGGGCATGGCGCTGTTCTTCGGTTTTGCCGGCACCCTGGCTTTGCACGATACGCAAACGGCCGATCTGGTGACGTTTCTGGACACCTATAGCGCGCAGATCGTCGGCGTCGCCGTGGCCGCTATCGTTGCCACCTTGTTTCGAAAGATGAGCGCGGCCACCAGCGCCCGTCGCATTCAGGCGAGCAGCTGGCGCGAGCTGGCCCAATTGGCCACGGCACGCCGCGCGCCCAACGCTTATCTGCTCAATGCACGCCGGCTGGATCGAGTCGGCCTGCTGCAAGCGAAGCTGGGTGCAGCGGACGCGTCGGGCGAAGTCGCGGCGGCTGCGCTACTGGACTTGCGTATCGGCCGCGATATGGTCGATCTGCTCGGCAGCCGCGACACCCTGCCCGGCGCACGGGTCGCCTTGCGCGACGTGCTGGTCGATCTGGCTCGTTTGGCGCGTCATCGCGCCCGGCATTCCGACTCGCCGCTACCCACCTGGCCACTCGGAGACGATTCGCCCTCGCCCCTCTTGGCGCGCATCGACACGGCCCTGGCCCAAGTGCTGGCCGAACCAGCCGACGCCCGGGTGCAGCGCCGCGCCGTCGTGGCCCTGGTGGGTTTGCGTCGAGCGCTATTCGGCAACGCATTCGACTATGCCGCAGCCGACCACGCCGCAGCTGCAAAATCCAAGGAACCCCAGGCATGATCGGTGAATTCAATCTGTATGGCGTCTATTTTCCCTGGCTGCTGGTGCTGGCCGTGATCGGGGTCGGCGTGTCGTGGGGCGCACGCAAGCTGCTCGCCGGGGTCGGTGCCTACCGCTACATCTGGCATCCCGCCTTGTTCGACCTCGCCTTGTTCGTTCTGATCCTGTTTGGCTTGCAGACGCTGGCAAGCCATGTGTTGATGTGAAGGCTATGATGAAACGTCCCACCTTATCTCTGCGCCATGTGGCGCGTATCGCCGTTACTTTACTGGCGGTCATCGGCGCACTCTGGGCGGCCGGCCGGCTCTGGTATCACTACGAAGACGCGCCATGGACGCGTGACGGCCGAGTGAAAGCCAACGTCGTGCAAATCGCAGCCGACGTCTCGGGTCTGGTGCTGAACGTGCATGTGACCGACAACGCCTTCGTGCATCGGGGCGACCCGCTGTTCGACATCGATCCACAGCGTTTCGAACTGGCACGCGAGCAGGCTCGCACGACGGTATTGGCCGCCGACGTCGATCGCGCGCAAGCGGCGCGCGAGGTCAAACGCAACGCATCGCTGACCGATCTGGTGGCGACCGAAACCCGCGAGCTCGCGCAAGCCAAACTGGCGCAAGCCCAAGCGCGTCTGGCACAAGCACGCGTCGCGCTGGACGTGGCCGAACTGAACCTCGCGCGCAGCCACATCCTGGCACCGGCCGATGGCCGCATCACCAACCTCGATCTGCGCACTGGCGCTTACGCCACGGCCGGTCATCCGCTGATGGCCCTGGTCGAAACCTGCACGTTTTATGTCGAAGGCTACTTCGAGGAAACCAAACTGCATGCGATTCACGTGGGCGACACGGTAGACATCACCCCCATGGGTGCGCCGCGCAGCCTGACTGGCCGTGTGCAAAGCATCGCCTCGGGGATCACCGACCGCGATCGCAGTACGGGGGCCAATCTGCTGCCCAACGTGAACCCCACTTTCAACTGGGTTCGACTCGCTCAACGCATTCCCGTGCGTGTCGACATCATCGATGTACCCGAGGGCGTACGCCTGGTGGCCGGCCAGACGGCCACCGTCGCGGTGCGGTCGGGCACCGCCGATACCGTGCCCGCCGAAAAAGCGAGCGCGGACGCCACCAGGAGTGCATCATGAAACGTCGAGCGATCCGATCGACGGCAACGGCCCTCGCCTTGCTTGGCGTGACAGTCGTGACGGGCTGCACGACTGTCGGTCCCGATTACGCATTGCCGGACGATGCCATTGCACGCACGCACGCTGCTTCTGCCCCGTTCGTCGGGGCCAGCGACCAGCCTTCGATCAGTGCCCGCCCCCTGCCTGCGCATTGGTGGCGATTATTCGAGACACCGGCGCTGGACGCGCTGGTCGAGGCGGCGCTGACGCACAACGCCGATCTGCGCGTGGCGCAAGCCAATCTCGAACAGGTGCAGGCACAGTTGCAGGATGCTCGCGCAAAAGCACGGCCCACCGTAGCACTCAATGGCGGTTCCACCTACGGTCATACTTACGGTGTGCAAGCCGCGCAGCCCGAGCACCGTCCACCGGACGGGTTTTCCTATTCCGTGGGCGCCGCGGTTTCTTATGCCGTCGATCTGTTCGGCCAGATCCGGCGCGCCGAAGAAGCCGCCACGGGCGAAGCACAAGCCGCTCGAGCGGCGGTCGATGCGGCACGCGTGACCGTCGCGGCCGAAACGACCCGAGCCTATGTGGATGCGTGCAGCGCAGGCATGCAATTGGCCCAGGCCCAAAATGCGGTCGATGTACAGGGCGAATCGCTATCGGTGACTCGGCGCTTGCTGAAGGCCGGTCGCGGCACCCCTTTGGATGTCACTCGCGCGCAAGCCCAATGGCAGCAGTTGAAAGCCGCACGCCCACCGCTACAAGCGCAGCGGCGCATCGCACTTTATCGCTTGGCGACCCTCACCGGCCAAACGCCCAGCGCCTTTCCTCGGGCCTTGGCCGAGTGCGACACCCTGCCTCGCATGGCGCAGGCCATACCGGTAGGCGATGGCGCGGCCTTGCTGGCCCGACGGCCCGACATCCGTCAGGCCGAGCGCCAACTGGCGGCGGCAACGGCTCGCATCGGCGTGGCGACGGCCGATCTGTACCCCAAGATTACGCTCGGCCTATCGGGGGCATCGGCCGGTCCAGCCACTCGTCTGGGCGAACCCGGCACCTTCAGCTGGAACCTGGGACCGCTGATCTCCTGGACCTTGCCCAATACTGGCGCGGCGCGCGCCCGCATCGCTCAGGCCGAGGCATCGACAAAAGCGCAAGCGGCGCATTTCGACAGCGTGGTGCTCACGGCCTTACGCGAAACCGAATCGGCGCTGACAAACTATGCGCGTCAGCAGGATCGCGATGCCGACCTGGCCCAAGCCCGCGATGCCAGCGCACAGGCCGCCGAGCAAGCACGCCGTTTGTTCAAACACGGCAAAACCGACTATCTGACCGTGTTGGATGCCGAACGGACGCTGGCACAAAACGACAGCGCTTGGGCGGCTTCGCGCGCCGCATTGGTCGATCAGCAGATCGCCATTTTCATGGCCCTGGGCGGCGGCTGGGGCCCCTAGCGCTGACGCTGGCCGTTCAAGCACCCGCTTGATCGATTGCCCGACGGTAAGCCGGCCGCGCCTCGATGCGTTGCACATAGGCGTGCAAATTGGCGAACACCTCGGGAGACGTTTTGGCCATCAAATGTTGAATCGGAAACGACAGCTGGATATCGGCCCCCGTCAGGTGATTGCCAACAAAATATTCACGTCCCGCCAGCGCATCGTTCAGATAGCCAAAGTGCGTCAGAATCTCGCTTTGGATACGAGGCTGCAAAGGCGTGCCCGCCTCCCCCAGACGGCCCGTATACAGCTTCAGCATCAACGGCAACATGGCCGAGCCTTCCGCGTAATGCAGAAAATGCAGATAGGCCGGGTGATCGGCGCTGTCCCGGTTTGGCGCGAATTTTCCGGCACCGTAGCGTTCGATCAAGTACTGCACGATAGCGCCGGACTCCGATAGCACAATGTCGCCGTCACGCATGATGGGGGCCTTGCCCAGCGGATGAATCGCTTTCAAGGTGTCAGGCGCCAAGCCCGTCTCGGGATCGCGCTGATACGCAATCACCTCATAGGGTGTGTCTAACTCTTCCAGCAGCCAGGTGATCCGGCGCGAACGTGATTTATTCAAATGGTGAACTTCAATCATCGATGAATTCCTTTGCGGTCGGCATTAAAAGACCATCGTAGCGGTGCCTCGCCTGCCGTATCCGAACAAGCCCCCGAACCTTGTAACAAAACCATAGAGTGGGGACTGAGCGCCGCATTTCTCCTTATTTCGGCGTGAGGGTGGTGTCACGACACACGACTACACAAGGCGAAACTTGCCGGGCAATGGCTCGCCTTGTCATCATGAGCGCTCTACTGGACAACAAGCAAAGGAGTGATATGCAACGACGTCTTCGAGCCTATCTTTCGGTTGCGGCACTGGCTAGCGCATTGTCCGCCGGCGCCGTCTCGGCGCAGACCAGCGGCGCCCAACAAGGCATGCCACAGCAAGGCGGTGCCCCGGCAGCGGCCCAGCAACAGCCTGCCATGCCAGCGCCGATCCAACCCACCGACGCTCAATTGCAAAAGTTCGTGGGTGCTTCTCAAAAAGTGGCCTCGGTGGCCGATGAGTACCGACCCCGCGTGCAGTCCGCCAAGGACGACAGTGCCCGTCAGGAACTGCTGAAGGAAGCAGATGCCAAGATGGTGCAAATGGTGCAAGCCGACGGTCTTTCCGTGGAAGAATTCAACGGCATCGGTCAAGCGGTGCAGCAGCAGCCGCAGTTGAAGGAAAAAGCAGTCAAGATGCTGGATAAGAAAGGCTAATCGGCCTTAGATCGGGATCCTGCTGAAAAACTCGCCATGATTCGAGTCGTGGCGGGTTTTTTTGTTGGGTTGCAGAGGCCTGCGATCAATGCACCGTCATACCGTCAGGCGGCCCTTGATCCAAGCCGAGCGCCTCTTGCCAACGATGCAAGGGCACGCAGGTTTGCAGGCGCACGATGGCTTGCTCGATCAGGGCGGGATGCAGCTCATGGCCCACACCCTGAGCGATATCGATAGTGCTGTCACCTTGCAACTGGCCCAATCGAGCGTGGGCAGTATAGGCATGCGTCACCGGCACAGTTGCATCGGTTGCACCGTGCAGCAGATGCACGGTGCATTCGGCGGGCGGCACCTTGGGCAATTCAGAAAAGCGTCCCGAAAAGGCCAATACCCGCCCCGCTACCGCCTCGGTCACGACAGCGGCCAAGGACAACTCAGCACCTTGAGAAAACCCTGCCAGTGCGGTCTGCGCTTCGCTCAAGCCGAAGCGCTGCTGTTGCTCGCGCACGAAATCGAGCAACACGGACGCGGCCTGCGCCACGCGAGTGCTGCGGTTGTCATCGGATAAGCCGACAGTGGGATACCACGCATCGCCGGATGGCACGGGTGCGACGATGGCGGCTCGCGGGAAAGCATGATGCAAGGCATCGGCCAGCGCCAGCAAGGTTTCCGGCCCATCGGCTTCGCCATGCAACAGCACGAACAGTAGTTGAGGCGGCGCGTCTGGCGGCACCCATTCGAAAGCCGGTGCCAGCGTAGAAGAAGTGGGATCGGTCATGGTGTTCAAAGACTGTAAACCATAACAATCTGCTCGCCTACTCTTGCGCACCTCGGCAACGGCGCGTATCGCCGCCTCGCCCTTCGATCACAAACCAAAAGAAAAAATACTGTATATTTACACAGTTAATTTCTGCTATATCGCTCATCATGCGTTGCGTGCCAGACCAAATCCACCCCTCGCTTTGGCGAGCCAACCAGCTGGCGGGCAGTACCCTGCCCGCCCGGCCTACAGGACATGCGCCGCTCGATGCTCAATTGCCCGGCGGCGGCTGGCCATTGGGTGGTTTGACCGAACTGTTCTGCGCCCAAGCCGGCATCGGCGAACTTCGCCTGTTAGCCCCTGCATTGGCCAGGCTCGATCCGGCCCGGACCGTCGTCTTGCTGCAACCGCCTTACATGCCCAACAGCGTGTGTTGTGCCCCAGCCAGTGGCAACTGGTTGTGGATCGCGCCGACACGGCCCATGGATGCCTGCTGGGCAGCCGAACAAATCCTTAAAAACGGCAGTTGCGGTGCCTTGCTGTACTGGCAAGCCGCCCTGCCCGCCAGTGCCTTGCGCCGACTGCACTTGGCTGCCCAGGGCAGCGACATGCTGTTTTTCATGTTGCGCCCGCTCGCCCAGGCCCAGCAAGCTTCGCCCGCGCCGCTGCGGCTACGGCTGCGGCCCGCCGTCGCAGGCGTACACATAGACATCGTCAAACGACGGGGCCCGGCCTTGAACGATCCTGTCTTCGTCGGCCTGACTCCGCCCGCCCCTCACGTACCTGCCCATGCGCCTTTGGATCGCCCTGCACCTGCACCAGCTCGTTCTGGACGCCGTGCATTCATCCCGTCGGCCTGAGACTCGCCCGGTCATCGTGTGCGACGCCGATCGGGTCGATGCCGTCAACGTGGTCGCTGCGCGGGCTGGCGTGCAAACCGGCATGCGCCGAGGCGGTGCCTTGCTGCTCGCCCCCGATTGCCTTGTGCTCGATCGCAATCGCACGCTCGAGCACGCCGCACTCGAACGCGCTGCGCTGGCGCTCTTGCAATACACGCCCGAGGTCAGTCTGGCAGCCGAGAACACGCTGTTGTTGCACGTCACCGGCAGCTTGCTTTTATTTGGCGGCGCACGCGCGCTCTGTCGGCAAACGATGCACAGCGTTGCCGCCTTGTCGATATCGGCCCGTGCTGGGATGGCACCCGTCGCGCACGGCGCATGGGCGCTGGCCCGCACACCGCATGCACGGCTGCGCCGCAGGCTGCGAGCCGCCGTCATGGCGGCCTGTCTGGATGCCACACCGATCACGGTACTGCCTGCCTTGCGTTTGCATGCGGCCTGGCTTGACGGCATAGGCAGCCAACGCCTGGGCGATCTGGCCATGCTCCCTCGTCCGGCCTTGCAACGCCGTATCGGCCCAGAAGCCCTGCACAGCATCGATCTGGCCTATGGCCGGGTGCCCGAGGCCCATAGCTGGTATGTGCCGCCGCCGATTTTCGCTCAAACGCTGGAACTACCGGACTATCTGGCGCACAGTTCGGCAGTGGCCGCGGCAGCCGATGCATTGATCGAACAGCTCGCGGGATGGCTGGCGCATGGACAATGCGCCACGCGTCAGCTCACCCTGAAGCTCGCGCACGAGCGTGGCAGGCATGCCGTGGCGCCCACCGTGCTGCCCTTATCCTTGGCGGTAGCCGTCTGGTTACCGACGCATGTACAACGCGTGCTGCGCGAGCATCTCGAACGCTTGGTACTGCCTGCCCCGGTCATCGCACTCACTTTGGAGACCGCTGTGATCTGCCCCCGGCCCCAGGTCAGCGACAGCCTGTTTCCCGAACCGGGTGGCACGCCAGCAGACCGGCTACGCCTGCTCGATCTGCTGGCGGCACGATTGGGGCCGGAACATATTCGCCGGCCCGCCCCGCAACCCGATCATCGCCCCGAACATGCGAGCCAGTGGCACAGCGCATCGGCATCGCCCGGTCGTGGCGGCAGCGCAAGCATTGGCGACATGGGGGTCGTCAACGCCATAGAGCGCCCCTTCTGGCTGCTCGATCCACCACGTGCCTTGGCCATGCAAGGCGATCGCCCTTGTCATGGCAGCCCCCTGACGCTCGTACGCGGTCCCGAACGCATCGAAACCGGTTGGTGGGATGGCGGTCTGGCCGTGCGCGACTATTTCGTGGCGCAGGACGCTCACAACGTGCATTACTGGATTTACCGGGAACGCGACAACGAACTCGCGCGCTGGTTCTTGCACGGCCTGTTCGGCTGATCCGACGATGCCCCCCATGCCCCCCGTTACAGCCCAGTTGAACGACTATGCCGAGCTGCATTGCCTGAGCAACTTTTCTTTTTTGCGCGGTGCCTCCTATCCGGCAGAGTTGGTGGCCCAGGCCAAGACCCTGGGCTATCGCGCCCTGGCCTTGACCGACGAATGCTCGTTGGCGGGCGTGGTGCGCGCCCACGTCGAAGCCAAACGATTGCATTTTCCGCTCATCATCGGCAGCAGTTTCGTCGTCGACGGTCCGCCTCAGCCGCTGGATCTGGTCATCCTGGCTCAAAGCCGCGAGGGCTATGGACATCTCAGCGAGCTCATCACCCTGGCTCGCCGGCGTGCCGCCAAAGGCGAATATCGCGTGCTGCGCGACGATTTGGCCGCCCCTGCCGATCCCATCCATGCCCATTTGCGTCACATGCCCGATTGCCTCGTCATCCTTGCCCCGCGCTATGGCTGCGACCGGCAGGCCATGCTCGAACAGGCGCGCTGGGTCGTCCAGACCTTCGGCCCACGCGCCTGGATCGGTTTGACTCAGATGTATCGGGCACGCGACGACAACCATCGACAGCATGTGCATGCCGCTGCCGAGGCCACCGGCTTGCCGGTCGTGGCCCTGGGACAGGCCGAAATGCATGTCCGCTCGCGCCAGCCCGTACACGATGTGCTGACCGCCATCCGCCTGGGGACACCCGTCGCACGATGCGGCCATGACCTGGCGAGTAACGCCGAGCATCATCTACGCCCCCGCCTGCGCATCGCCCAGCTGTACTCGCCGGATGCGATGGCGCAAACGCTTGAAATCGCCCGACGCTGCACCTTCTCGCTAGAGGATCTGCGCTACGAATATCCCACCGAGCTGACGCCGCCCGGTATGAGCCAGGACGCCTATCTTCGTCAGGAAACCTACCTGGGCGCGGCCCGCCGCTTTCCGACGGGCGTGCCAGACAAGGTCCGTGCGCAGATCGAGTACGAACTCGCGCTGATCGAGCAACTGAAATACCCCGCCTATTTCCTGACTGTCTACGATATCGTCAAGTTCGCCCGAGAGCGAGGCATTCTGTGCCAAGGACGGGGGTCGGCCGCCAATTCGGCGGTGTGCTATTGCTTGGGCATCACCGAGGTCGATCCCGCCCGAGGCACGGCCTTGTTCGAGCGATTCATCAGCGCCGAGCGCCGCGAACCGCCCGATATCGATGTCGATTTCGAGCATCAACGACGCGAAGAGGTCATTCAGTACATCTACGACAAGTACGGTCGCGAGCGGGCCGCCTTGACCGCCGTCGTCATCGCCTACCGACCGCGCAGCGTGCTGCGCGATACCGGCCGTGCGCTGGGCATCGATGAAAGCATCATCGATGCCGTCGCCAAATCGCATCAGTGGTGGGATGGCCGGGGCGCACTGGCCGACACCTTTGGTCAATGCGGCCTAAACCCGAATACGCCATTGGCCCAGAACTGGGCCCGGCTGGCCACCGCGTTGCTCGGATTTCCTCGCCACATGTCGCAACACCCGGGCGGCTTCGTCATCGCACGCGGCAAGCTCTCACGCCTGGTACCCATCGAAAACGCCGCCATGGCCGAGCGCAGCGTCGTGCAATGGGATAAAGACGACCTGGATGCCATCGGCCTACTGAAAGTGGACGTGCTGGCGCTGGGCATGCTGTCGGTCATTCGCCGGGCCCTCGAACTCGTCGCCCAGCGACGTCGGCACCCTTTTGTCGCCCAGGATATACCGGTTGAAGATGCAGCCACCTACGCGATGATCAGCGCAGCCCGCACGGTAGGCGTATTTCAGATCGAGTCGCGCGCCCAGATGACGATGCTGGTTCGACTCAAACCCAAAACGTTCTACGACTTGGTGATCGAAGTGGCGATCGTCCGCCCTGGCCCGATACAGGGCGGCATGGTGCATCCCTATCTCCGTCGACGCCAGAAGCTGGAGCCCGTCACCTATCCCAGCGCCGATGTCGAAAAAGTGCTGGAGCGCACCTTGGGGGTACCTATCTTTCAAGAGCAGGTCATGCAGATCGCCATGGTGGCTGCCGGTTTTACCGGTGGACAAGCCGATTCCCTCAGGCGAGCGATGGCCGCGTGGCGACGCAAAGGCGGCGTGGAGAAATTCCGCGACCAACTGGTGAACGGCATGCTCGAACGTCACTACACCCGCGAATTTGCCGAATCGATCTTCAGGCAGATCGAAGGTTTCGGCGAATACGGTTTCCCTGAAAGCCATGCTGCCAGCTTTGCCTTGCTGGCCTATCAAAGCGCCTGGTTGAAATGCCATGAGCCGGAAGCTTTCCTAGCGGCCCTCTTGAACTCGCAACCCATGGGGTTCTATTCGCCCTCGCAACTGGTGCAGGAGGCCCGGCAGAACGGCGTTCAGGTCGAACCGGTCGATGTGCAACAGAGCGACTGGGACGCCACGCTGATTCTGAATGGTTCGGCACGTCCGGCCGTGCGCTTGGGGCTGAATCTCGTCAAGGGCTTGAGCGAAGATATTGGCCGACGGCTGACGGCGGCCCGCCCACTCGAAGGTTTTGCCAATCTGGCCGATCTGGCAAAACGCGCGCAATTAGACCGCCACGATCTCGATCATCTGGCCGCCGCCGATGCGCTGCGCAGCCTGAGCGGTCATCGGCGACAAGCGCGTTGGGAAGCGGCAGCCGCCGAACAACCGCAAGGTCTGCTGCGCGACACCTGGGCTGCCGATACCGATTGCCCCACGCTCGACCCGCCCAGCGAAGGCCACGCGATCGTGGACGATTACCGCAGCACGGGCCTGAGCCTCGCCCGCCACCCCCTGGCGCTATTACGGCCCTTGCTGCACGAACGCCGCTTCGACACCGCTCAAACACTGGCGCCTTATCCCAGCAAACGACTGGTGCGGGCCTGCGGCATCGTCACCATGCGTCAACGGCCCGGCACGGCCAGGGGCACGATGTTCATCACGCTCGAAGACGAAACGGGCACGATCAACGTTATAGTCAAAAAAGGTCTGTCGGAAAAGCAACGGCAGGCCGCACTGGGCTCGACGCTGCTGGGGGTCTACGGCATTTGGCAAAACGAGCAAGGCGTACGTCACTTGCTGGCCGAACGGCTGGTCGATCTGTCGGTCCTCTTGGGGAATCTCACGCCTCGCAGTCGCGATTTTCATTGAAGCGATTGAGGCGATTCGACCCGCCCGGCCCCTATCGCCCGCTTGCGTTCGCTTCATCGCTCGCGAGCGCTAAAATGCACGCTTCGCTCGCCGAGCCTCATTGCTTCGATTCTCATGACCGCTTCCACGCTGAAAATTCGCCTCTCCGACGCCATCAAAGACGCCATGCGCGCCAAGGACAGTGCTCGCCTCACCACCCTGCGTATGCTGTCGGCCGCTATCAAGCAAAAAGAAGTGGACGAACGCATCGAATTGGACGACGCCGCCGTCATCGCCATCATCGAGAAACAGGTCAAGCAGCGGCGCGAGTCCGCCACGGCCTTCGATCAAGCCGGCCGCGAGGAATCGGCCGCTCAAGAGCGTGACGAAATCACCGTGCTGCAAGCGTTTTTACCCCAGGCCGCCACGCCCGAAGAAGTGCAAGCCGCAGTCGATGCCGCAGTGGCCGAAGTCTCGGCCCAAGGCGTTTCGGGCGCACCGGCGATGGGCCGTGTGATGGCGCTGGTCAAGCAGGCCCTGGCAGGCCGTGCCGACATGACCGAGGTGTCCAAAGCCGTCAAGGCACGCCTGGCGTAAGCATCCGGACGAAAAGTATGGACGTAGGTCTGCACCTCAGCGTCTGGGCCTAATCGTCTGTCGAAGACGTCCGCGCTTCGTCGTTCACCGCTGACGACTGCGCATAATCATCGATGGCTGCCAGCACGGCGGTCATCGTTCGATCCAAGCGTGTCCAGTCGAGCGGTATCTGACGGGCCTGCGTTTCCAGATCCAAAGTGGCCTGAGCCAACTCGAGCGCGCCCACGACCAAGGCCGCACCGTGCACCCGATGCGCCAACCGGGCCAGGCTTTCCGCATCGCGTTGGGCACACGCCTGCCGCATGGCAGCGCCGTCCGCTTCATTGGCTTCGCGCATGGCAGCGCGTATCGCATGGTCGCTCGCACCGTGGCCCTCAGAACCCATGCGTGCCGACCTCACTGCAAAACGCAGCAATATGGTTTGCAGATCGGCCAATCTGAGCGGTTTGATCAGAACATCGTCCATGCCGCTGGCACGGCAGCGTGCAGCATGTACCGGATCGACATGGGCCGAGACTGCCACCAGCGCCGCGCGCGATTCGCGACGCCCCGTCTGTGCCGTACGAATACTGCGCGCCACATCGTAGCCATTCACATCGGGCATATGACAATCCAGCAGCACCAGCGCGAACTGGCCAGACGCCCACAACGCCAAGGCTTCGCGCCCCGATGAACACGTCGTCAACGGCCACTCCAACGCTTCGAACTGCTGGCGCAACACCAGCAGATTGACTTTGTTGTCATCGACCGCCAGCACATGACCGCGAGCATGGGGAGGCGGCGCCTGCTCGATATTCCACTGCACCGCATCGTGTCGGCCGCCAGTCGATTCGACAGGCGAATCGGCGGTATCGACCCATTCACGGGCCGGCACGTCGAACGCCATGGTCGTCCCTGCCCCGCACTGAGTCTGGACACTCAAGTTCCCGCCCATCAACTCGACCAGTGCCTTGCAAATCGCCAGCCCCAGGCCCGTGCCCTGCCGTTCGCCACCCGCGTTACCGGTCGCGCCCCCCCTGGTGTCGAGCGCATGTGGCCCATGAGCATAGGCATCGAATGCAACCCGAGCCTGTGCGGGCGTCATACCGATCCCGGTATCCCCGGACATCGGTATGCAGACGGCCATCGCGCCATCGCACTTCGAGCGAAATCCGCCCCGCTGGCGTGAACTTGATCGCATTGGTCAGCAAATTGCTCAACACCTGCCGGTACTTGCCGGCATCGAGCAGCACAATGCCTGGAACCTTCACCTCGTGTCGCAGTTGTACGCCAGGACTCACGCTGTAACGCAAACTGCGCACCACCTCGTCGGCCAACCCCAGGACATCGGTGGGCGTGGCCTGCACGACCGCTTTGCGAGCTTCCAACGTGCTCAGGTCCAGATAATCGTTGACCGTGTCGACAAGCACTCGGGCACCATCCTGGGCCACGCGTAGCAAAGTGTCGCGCTGCACTCGATCGGGCTGACGGCCCAATAACTCCAGCGGCCCGGTCAGTGCATTCATTGCAGTACGAATTTCGTGGCTGACAACCGCCAGGAACGCCATTTTGCGTTCGGCACTACGTTGCGCGGTCTGCCTCAGCCGCCACACCAACGCCAGAGTGGTCAGCAAAAACAGCACCAACACCACTCCCAGCGCAATTTCGGTGCGGTAATACACGAACACCGCGCGAACGGGCGGACGGCCGAAATCCGAGCGCTCGATCCAATGTGCCAATAGCCGATCAGTGTCGCCTGCGGACATGCTCAATAACGCCTTGTCCAGCACCGACTTCAATTGAGGTTGCGAATCGGGCACCATCAGGCGCTGCACCACCGGCACGTCGACCAACGTCCCCGCCACGGCCACTCGTCCGCTATACGAACGCAACATCAAAGGCAGCAGCACGAGTTCGGGTGCCACCGCCACATCCACCTCGTCGCGTATCACAGCATCGAGCATGTCGGGGGGCGTATCGTATTCCTTGACGGTCAGACGCGGCACATTCTCGACCAGCCAATTGCCCGCGGCTTCATAGCGGCCGATGGCCACGCGCAAGCCGGTCAGTTGATCCAATTCCAATACCACCGGATGATCGGGCAGCGCGGCCACCATGGTATTGCCCGCGTAGTAGGGCACGCTGGCCAGACCCATGGGAGAAAGGCTCGGGTCGGAAGAGCGCAGCGAGGAATCGGTCACGACATCGAGCTCGCCTGCGTCGAAAGCGCGCACGGCATCGCGCCAATCCGTCGTAGGCACATACTCGAACCGCAGCGGCATCACTTCTTCGAAATGACGAATATATTGCGCCACCAGGCCCTCGGGCTTGCCATTGCGCACATACTCGATGGGTGCCCAACTGGGATCGATGCTGTAGCGCACGACCTGCTTCCGACTCATCCAGACTCGCTCGCTGGAAGAAAACGCAGGCGCTTCGCTGTCAGGCTGCACAGTGGCGTGACCGGGACCCAGTGGGTGGCCCGTAGTCAGTTCGGCGGCCGATTGCGCCACGATCGGCTGCGCATTCGTGCCGTTCGGCACGAATGCGGCAAGCCCGAGTGCGCAGGCCAGCCCCAGCGCATTCACTCTTGATTTCCCAATAGACGGTCGCGCAGCGCCGACAGCTCGACCAGAGAGCGCACGCCCAGCTTTCTGAAAGCCGACTGCTTCTGGTTGCTGATCGTTTTGGTACTGCGCGAAAACTTGGCGGCCACCTCACTGACCGCCATGCCATCCAGTACACAACGCATGACCTCCTGTTCGCGCTTGGAGAGCGCACCTATGAGCAGCGCTTCGGCTGGCACGGGCTGGCCCGTGGCCTTCTCTTGCGCGGCAATGCGATCGCGTGCCGCACGCAAGCGGGACAGGGGCGGCAATCGACTGCTGAGTTCGTCACTGACATAGCGGCGGCCCTGAGCGACTCGGGCAATGGCGGCAGCCAGATCGGTAAGGGGCTGAGCCTTGCCCAGAAAACCATGCGCACCTGCCCGCAACGCCAACGAGGCAGTGGCCGGATTGTCGTGCGCGGACGCCACCAGGATACGCAGTTCCGGATACTGACGACGCAAGGTGGTGATGAGTTGAGCACCATCGACGTCGGCATCGGCCAGCGCGTAATCCAGCAACAATACATCCACGGTCAAGCCCATTCGCAATGCCGCGAACAGTTCGCCACTCTTGCTATAGGCACCGACGATGTCGAATCGGCCGTCCTGACTCAAGACCCGTTCATAACCCATTCGCACGACCGCATGGTCGTCCAACAAAGCGGTACGGATCGGGAGTTCGCGCGTCATGGATGGAAGCCTAAACTTACACAATAGGCCAGTCTACCGTGGGATGCGGCCAATGTGCGGACGCAAATACGCCGCACCAATTGTTACCCAATCTATGGCTTGATCGGGTTCCCAATCTATGCGGCGCGAGACAGCACTCGATCAACGTACCAGACCGCGCTCCATCAGCCAATCGTTGATCATGCCTGCAACACGATCCGAATTCTAATCCATCATGATCATGTGGCTGTTGCCCTTCACGCCCAGCTCCGGCAGCATCATCACCTCAGCCGTTCCACCCAACTTATTCACTTGGGCGCGCACCTTTTCCTGACGCGCGACAATCGACTTCCAGAACGACGACTCACCGGTGTAGTCGCCCCACACCCACAGCATCGGAATATTCTTGAGCGCCGAGAAATCTGTTTTGTCCGGATCGGGCGAGCCGCTCGTTTCCACCATCACCATCGCCTTGACCTTCGACGGGTTCTTCAACGCCGCCTTATAGGCGAAATTGCCGCCCTGGCTGTGAACCACGATGACACAAGGACACGCGCGCTCGACATACTCGTCGTAGGCCGCCTGGGTGATCTCATCGTTCGAATTCCAGCGTGGAACACTCTGTTTAACGAAATCGCCAAAATGGTCGATCGGAAACTGGACGTCGGGTGCGGCGACTCGCTCGCCATCGCAGGGATGGACGCAGCGGCGCTCAGCGCTGCGGCCACCAACAAGGAACGGGGGTAAACATCGTATTCATGACTACTTTTCTCTTCGAAGACGCACCGCGTATCTGATGAATCGCGCGATGCCGGGGTTCTATGCGAATCACGCATATATAGCAATCCGCCGGCATCGTGCTTGTCAGAGCGTCTCAGGCGGTCACAAGGTCTCATGTCGGGCATCAATCAACATCCCGTCAGACCTCACGCACCCTCCCACCCGAGGGTGTCAATCGAATAGTTTGCCTTGCCGCGGCACGGCAACGGCTGCAATCTCTGCCGCTGGCGTCAACGCGCTCATGCGTACCCCCATCAAGCGCAGGCGTTTGTCCAGGGGCGCACGCCGGATGCATTCCCCCGCCGCTCGTCGAATCGCAGCAACATCCATCACCGGCTCAGGCAGGGAGATGTCGCGCGTCACGATCTGAAAATCCGAATACCGCAATTTGATGCCGACGGTTCGACCCGCGTACCCCATCCGATCCAAATCCGAGGCCAGCAAGGCACACAGTGAAGTGAAGATATCGCCCAATTCGCGTCGATCGTGACGGGCATGCAGGTCGCGATCGAAGGTTGTCTCCCGGCTGATGGACTTGGGCTCGCTGTGACGCTCGACCTTGCGGTCGTCGTGGCCGTGCGCGGCCTGCAACAGCCACTGGGCATAGTGCAAGCCGAAATGCGTTTGCAGCAGATCGGGCGGTGCATGCGCCAGATCGGCGACCGACTCGATACCCAGTGCATTCAAGCGCTCGCTGGCTTTCGGACCGATGCCATTGATCTTGCGAACCGGCAAAGGCCAGACGCGACGGGCAACATCGTGCGACGCGAGTATGGTCAAACCGTCGGGTTTGTCTAGCTCGGATGCGATCTTGGCCAATAATTTATTGGGCGCCACGCCAATCGAACACGACAAACCGGTGGCCGATCGCACAGCCGCCTTGATCCGCGATGCCAGCAGCAGGGCATCCTCGTCCAGAGCCGTCAGGTCGATATAAATCTCGTCAATGCCCCGGTTTTCGATATGCGGCGCAATACTCGCCACTGCCGCTTTGAACAAGCTCGAATAATGGCGGTAAGCTTTGAAATCGGCAGGCAAAAGCACGGCATCGGGGGCCAGCTGCGCTGCCTTCATCAAACCCATTGCCGAGAAAACACCCAGCGTGCGGGCTTCGTAGGACGAGGTCGTCACCACTCCTCGCCCGACATAACTGCGTAAGCGGGCAAAACGGTGGATGCCGTCCGCGAGCCGTTCAGGCGGCGCGGTATACCCCCCCACGACTACGGCCTGGCCGCGTAATTCGGGATAGCGCAACAACTCGACGGATGCGTAGAACGCGTCCATGTCGAGGTGAGCGATCCGCCGCTCGACGTGCTCGACTGACGTAGAACTACCCTTTCTTGGCGGGAGCAGGCGTCGGCATATACGACTTGCAGGCCACGACGTTGAACGTGATGGCGTCCTTCATCGCCGTGGCGGCCTCTGCATTCTACAGATTGCGTCCCCACATCGCGATATCGACCTGAGTACCGGCGCCCTGGCGCGACACATCGACCCGCGCCATATCGTTCTGAGTAAACGGTGCACGCACCACGATGCTGCCGCTGTCGGCGTTGCCACCCGGCAAACGCTGCACCTGATAGCTGCCATTGCCTGTCAGACAAGCCAATGCCTGAGCCTGCGCGGCAGCCAGGGCGACATCGACGGACTGCGTGCTGGTAAACGATTGACGCGCCTGCTGGTCGCCGGTGATACCGACGGCGCAGCCAGACAGCGCCACGCACACGACAGTCGTGTGCCAAAACTTGCTCATGGAGAATCTCCTGACTGATATCGCGACATTATCACGTATGTCATGCTCGACCGACAGAATAACCATTGACCAAAGGCATAATGCTGGTTTGCCGAGTTGGCCTAGAATCGTTCATGCTTACATCGTTCGAACGAACGAACCGCAACGACTATGGAGTGCTTGCCTTGCTGAAATTCATGACCTGCTCGATTCTTGCCGCCAGTCTCATCGGTGCATCGGCATCCGCCACGCCCGTGCCACCGCAGTTCCCCTTGAAAGACTTCTTCCGTAATCCGGACAAGGGCTTTTTCAGGCTCGCAGACGACGGCAAGACGCTGGCATTCATGCAACCCGCATCGGTCGACGGTCAACCGGCACGCTTGAACATCTTCGTGCAGCCGCTCGACGGCAGCACGCTCAAGGGCGAACCCCGCCGCATCACGGGCGAAACCGCACGCGACATCAGCAATTTTTACTGGAAAGGCAGCCGAACCGTTCTGTTCGAAAAAGACTTCGGGGGCGACGAAAACTATCACGTCGTCGCAGTCGACACGATCACCGGCAAACTGACCGATCTCACGCCGCATCAAGGCGTGCGCGCCAGTGTGATCGACGATCTCGAAGACGATCCCGATCACGTGTTGATCAGCCACAATCAGCGCAACCCCGAAGCCTTCGACGTCTACCGGGTCAACGTCCGCACTGGCGAATCCACCCGCGTCGCCGAAAATCCGGGCAATGTCGTCGACTGGCAAACCGACCATGCCGGCCGGGTGCGCGCTGCGCTGACCAGCGATGGCTTGAACACGACCCTGCTCTATCGCGATACCGAAAAAGAAGACTTCCGTCCGCTGATCACCACCGACTTCAAGACATCAGTCAGTCCGGCGTTCTTCTCGTTCGACAACAAGCAACTTTATGCCTTGTCGAATCGAGGCCGCGATACTTTGGCACTGGTCACCATCGATCCGGCAAAACCCGAAGACGAAAAAGAGATTTTCGATGCCAAAACGGTCGATCTCGCCGGTGCCAGCTACTCGCGCTTGCGTAAAGTGCTGACTGCCGCGATTTACGAAACGGACAAGACCCAGCACAAGTTCTTCGACGCCGAAACCGAATCGCTCTATAAGCGGGTGCAAAAACACCTGCCCAGCTACGAGGTCGCTTTCCAAGGCTATACCCGCGACGAAAAGACCTTCATCGTGGCCGCCTATAACGATCGCACACCCGGCGCGCGCTATATCTACGACTCGACAGCCGATCGCTTGACGAAGCTGGCCGACATCAACCCGGCGCTACCAGAACAGCAGATGGCGCCCATGAAGCCGATTCAGTACACCGCCCGCGATGGCACGGTCATTCATGGCTATTTGACGGTGCCGGTGGGCCGCGCCCCAAAAAATCTGGCCTGCGTGGTCAACCCGCATGGCGGCCCCTGGGCGCGCGACAGCTGGGGTTACAACTCCGAAGTCCAGTTTCTGGCCAACCGCGGCTTCTGCGTGTTGCAAATGAACTTCCGCGGCTCGACCGGCTATGGCCGCACGTTCTGGGAGGCCAGCTTCGGGCAATGGGGCCTGTCCATGCAGGACGACATCACCGACGGCGTGCGCTGGCTGATCGATCAGGGCATTGCCGATCCAAAACGCATCGGCATCTATGGCGCCAGCTACGGTGGCTATGCCACCTTGGCCGGCGTCACATTCACCCCTGAGCTGTACGCCGCCGCCGTCGATTACGTCGGAGTGTCTAATCTCTTCACGTTCTTGAACACCATTCCGCCTTATTGGAAACCCTTGCTAGCCAAGATGCACGAAATGGTGGGCCACCCGGAACGGGACAAAGCACGCTTGTCGGCCACCTCTCCCGTCCTGCACGTCGACAAGATCGAGACCCCCTTATTCATTGCCCAGGGCGCGCGCGACCCGCGTGTGAACAAAGACGAAAGCGATCAGGTCGTCCGCGCATTGAAGGAGCGCGGCGTCGAAGTTCAATACATGGTCAAGGACAACGAAGGTCACGGATTTGCGAACGACGAGAACAAGTTCGAATTTTACGAGGCGATGGAGAAGTTTTTGGTCAAACACCTCAAACCCTGAACTAATATCTCGTTACAGAAACCCGCGACCGATTCGCGGGTCTATCTGTTTTCGCCCTAGAATCCCCTCCGATGAATTCCCGCCAGTCTCCCTCTTCCCGTGCGCCCGCCAAGCCGTCGCACTCTCTTGGTTTTTTCGCGCGACGGGCGGCTTTCATAGCCGCCGGTCTGGCGGCTTGCGGCTCGGTCACGCTCGGGCTGGCCCTGGCCCTGACTTGGCCCAGCCTGCCCGACCTGCACGCCATGACCGATTACCGGCCCAGCGTACCGCTGCGCGTCTATACCGCCGATCGCGTGCTGATTGGCGAATTCGGTGAAGAGCATCGCAACGTCATGCGATTCGCCGAGTTTCCCGACTCGCTCAAACACGCCCTGCTGGCCGCCGAGGACGACGACTTTTATACCCACGGTGGCGTCGATTGGTTTGGCGTGGCGCGCGCCGCATTGACCAACGTCAGCAGTGGTGCCCGAAGCCAGGGGGCCAGCACCATCACCATGCAGGTCGCTCGCAATTTCTACTTGAGCAGTGACAAAACGTTTCTTCGGAAATTCTACGAACTGCTGCTGACCTTCAAGATCGAACGCGAGCTGTCGAAAGATCAGATCTTCGAGCTCTACATGAACCAGATCTATCTGGGCCATCGCTCCTATGGATTTGCGGCTGCCACCCGCACCTACCTGGGCAAAAACGTCTCGGAGCTGACGAACGCCGAAGCCGCTATGCTGGCGGGCCTGCCCAAAGCGCCATCGCGCGCCAATCCCATCACCAATTTCCAACGTGCGCAGATCCGCCAACACTACGTGCTGGGTCGTATGCTTCAGTTGGGCTACTTGGATCAGGCTGCCTATGACGCGGCCATGGCCGAAGAGATCAAGATTGGCCGGGTACGAGACGACGACACCCCCACGCTCGCCGTGCATGGCGAGTATCCTGCCGAACTTGCCCGCCAGGCGGCCGTCGCCTTGTATGGCGAAGAAGCCTACACGGTGGGCATCGACGTCTACACCACCATCGACTCGCGCGCTCAGGCGGCCGCCTACGTGGCCATTCGCGAGCGTCTGATCGACTATACCCGGGGCGCCCCCTACCCTGGCCCTGCCGCGCGCATCGCCCTGCCCGAGAATGTCGAAAGCGATCCCACCAAGCTGGACGAACTGCTGGACACCGCATTCGATCAAACCCCCGATAGCGGCGACTTGCTGACCGCGGTCGTTTTGTCGGCGGCGCCCGACAAAGTCGTCGTGGCCCGTAGCGGCAAAGAGATCGTCGCTATCGACGATAAAAAGGCACTGTCCGTGGTGGCACGGGCCTTGGGTCCGAAAGCTAAGGAAGACATCCGCATTTCGCGCGGTGCGGTCGTCCACATCCACCGCTTCGACGACAAGTGGGAAATCATCAACATGCCCGCTTTGCAGGCGGCCTTGATTTCGGTCGTGCCGCAAGACGGCGCCATCAAGGCGATGATCGGCGGATTCGACTTCTGGCGAGGCCACTTCAACCGAAGCACTCAAGCCTTCCGCCAACCTGGATCCAGCATCAAGCCCTTCGTTTACGCGGCAGGCATCGAGCGGGGCTTGACGCCTGCCACCCAGATTTCCGATCAGCCGTTTTTCCTGACCGCGCAACAAACAGGATCCAAGCCCTGGTCGCCCAAAAACGATGGCAACACCTACGAGCCGTTCTTGACGCTGCGTCAGGCTTTGTACAAGTCCAAGAACATGGTCACCATCCGGATTGCTCAGGCCATCACTCCGCAGTACGCACAAGAATATCTGACCCGCTTCGGCTTCGATCCCACGCGCTGGCCGGCAGTATTGCCGCTGGGCCTGGGGGCAGGCGGCGCCACGCCTTTGCAAGTGGCCAGCGCGTTCTCGGTGTTCGCCAATGGCGGCTACCACGTGCCGCCTTATCTACTTGATCGGGTCACCGACCGATCAGGCAAGGTGCTGGTGCAAGCCCAACCGGTTCGCGCCGGTGAGGATGCGCAACGCGCCATCGACCCTCGCATCGCCTGGATCATGAACGACATCCTGCGAGGCGGCGCACGCTCGGGCACCTCGGCACGCGCCACGGCCTTGCTCAAGCGCAACGATATCGGTGGCAAGACCGGCACCACCAACGGCTCGGTCGATGCCTGGTTCACCGGCTATACCCCGGCGTTGACCACCTCGGTCTGGCTGGGCTTCGACCAGCCGCGTTCGATGGGACGCGTTTACGGCAGCGGCATGGCGCTGACGGCCTGGGCCGACTACATGAAAGTCGCTCTGAAAGGCGTGCCGGTGGCTGAACCTCGGCCGCGTCCCGAGGGTATCGTCGTCGATAACGGCGAGTATTATCTGTCGGAATTTCCGCCGGGCCAGGCAATCGCATCGCTCGATCTGCCCGTCGCTCAAAGCTCGCTGGACGATTTCCTGAACAACGCCCGAGCCAGCGATGGTGCCTTCGGCAGCGCACTTCACACTCCGGGCGGATTGCGTTCAGGCGACGGCAGCACCCCGCTGGCCCCGCTGCCTGGCAATGCGCTGCCGCCTCCCGGTGACAATGCGGTGCGCAGTATTCCACCGATACCGATTCCACAGTAATACGCACCAACAGCATCTGCGGATGATCACGTACCCGCAATAAAACAAAGAGGGCGCCCTGGGCGCCCTCTTTGTTTTGCAATGCCTGGCCGGATCTCATCGTCATCGTCGTGTATGTCGACGCCGACCCAAAATGCCTATTAATGCGAAGACGGCTACGCCGCTTCGTCCTCCTCGTCGTCTTCGCCGCCAAACACACTGGACGCCTGCCAGACCTGCGGCAATCCATGGGCGATTTCATGTTCGACAATCGCCATCGCTTGCCGCCATGGCACCTCGTCTTCCAGCACTCGCCAGCTCGTCTGGCTGAGGAAACGTTCGGGTTGTCGCAACTTAAACAGAAAGTCGATCAAAAAAGTGCTGACCGTCTTGCGTACGGCGGGCTCGCAATCGCCCCAACCCGAAGCGTCGCAACTCCGCATTTGCGACAAAAATCGCATGGCCTGGGTTTCAGTGTGGGGCGGACGCTGGGGATGGGCCCAAACGCCAGCATCCTTGAGCCAGGGCTTCTCGGCCAACAACGAAAACATCAGTTGAGTGGCGCGCTCCGCATCGACGACGTAATAGCTCATAGCACAAGTCACACATCATTTACGATTCCAAAGTTTAGCAGCATTTGGAATGTTTTGTGGCATTTATATGAGCGCGCGTCGGCTACCGACTCGCTGATCCGGACGAAACCGCAGGCGGACTCACTTGCACAGCAAAATAGCCTGGTGGGCAAAGATGCAACAGCGCATCCTCGGACACGGGATCGGCTCCCACAAACTGCTTGGCGAGCGCCGAATAGCGATAGTGCCGGCTAGACGTATCGCACGTGCCTGCACCCCACTCGCAACGCGGGTAGTCGATGTGCAGACCCGTCTCGCTGCGATAGAAACTCGTTCCCCCAGCGAACTCGCTGGCACTAACGGCATCGAACAGCGTTTGAGTAAGCACTTTGCCCTGTGCCATCGAGTCCAAGGCGCTGCGGCTCTTCGAGCCATCGGCCGACGCGGCGGCGATGTCGCGCCAGCGTAGCTCGATCACGGTACGAACCATGCCCAATCCCAAGGGCAGCGACCCCATGGCCCAACGCACATCGGGCATATCACGATACGCCTCGTATCGCCCTTCGACCACATCCAGATTCTCGGCGTGCCAATCCAGGCAAGAGGACGCATTCTCTTCTGGCCAGGCCAACCCTGCGGCGGCCTCGTCGGCCTTAACCGCCCCTGCGGTCAAGGCTCCCCAACTGTCTAGCTGGGCAGGCGAACGATCGCCAGCCTCGACAGGCAGCGAAAATGGGATTGGGCTCGATGCCGCAGCAGTTGCACTCGCTGCCGCGGCATTCGACACTGCCAGGCCCAGCGTCGCCGTGCCCAGTGCGGCGGCGATGGGCGTCAGCCACGATGGACGCACGGCACGCACTCTTGCAGACCGAGGCGAAAAAATCCGGGCGATCACCCCGCCTCGCCGGTAGAAGTAGGATCAGCTTGAGTGACCATCGTGGTCTCGCGCGGATTCGACAGACGAATATGGTGCTGACGGAAACGCTCCAGTACACGGCGATTGAACTCGCGTTGCACGCCCCAACGCCCACGATCGAGCGTCTTGATCTGTCCTGCGATAGTGATCGATGCACCGTCGATCTGATCCACCCCCCAGATATCGACATCAGCCAGGATCAGATCGGCATAGGCCGGTTCGGAACGCATTTCGGCGCTGATGGCTCGCAAGGTGTCGTAGACCAGCGCGACGTCGGTATCGGGTGTCACGGTGATCCGAACCGCCGCGTTACCCAAGCCCCGGTTGGTGTTGTTGACGGTGGTCACCGAGCTGAACGGCACAGTGTGCAAGGACCCATCACCCGCGCGCAGGCGAACCGTGCGTACGGACAAATGCTCGACCGTGCCGGACACGCCCGCCACAGTTACGTTATCGCCCACTTGCATGGTGTTTTCCATCAACAGAAACACACCGGTGACGAAGTCCTTGACCAGGTTCTGAGACCCGAATGCAATGGCCGCGCTAAGAATACCGGCACTGGCCAGCAAGGGTGCGGTATTCACACCCAGCTCGCTCAATACCGTAAACAACACCACCAGACCGATCACAACGAGCAAGGCCGTTCGCAAAATGGGGAGTAGCGTGCGCAAACGTCCCACTCGCAAGGTATCGCCGGTAGCGGTCCACGCATCGATACGACGCTGAATCGCGTATCCGGCGAACTCCCACGCCGATACGGCCAGCAGTAGCGCGATGGCGATCGTCCAGCAGGCCGAAGCGAAGCGCCGACCAAAGGTGCCTGCGGCAAACCATTCGCCCACCGGCGCGCCCCAGGCCATCAGCAGCGCGACGACAGTGGCCACCACCAACACAACCGTCAGCGCCAATCGGACCAAGGCCCGATAACGACTGCTCGATGCATCGGGCTTGTCTTCCAGCATGGGGTCGAGCCGATTGAATCCCGCATCCAGCGCCCCGAACACCAGGATGGCAATCACCCGAGCGACGATCAATACGGCAGCGCTCACTGCAATGAAATGAATCACCCGCTCGAAACCGTTGGCTACGCTCAAGGCCCAGACTAGCCACAACGCCGCGATAAACACCACGGCCAGCGGTGCCCAGATGTCGGCGGCAAACGCACGAACCGCCTGCCAGCCCGAACGCGTCGCGCCAGCTGGTGCCGAGCCGCGAATGAACTGCGCAACCGGCTGGCGTACTCGCAGGACGAACACAATCAACATGATGTGAACGATCAAGGACGACAACTTGAGCGTCAGCACCCGTAAATTCTCGCCTGCACCGAATTGCACCAGGCACTCGCCCAGCCCGACGCCGACGCCAGAGACGATGAAAATGGCCCGGGCCCAACGGTAGACATACTCTGCCCGCTCGTCAGTCAGGGTCAACAGGCGCAAGCGTCCACCGACCGGCGATACCAGCACCCGAATCAGCGACAAAGCGACCCGCACGCCGGCATAAGCGTTGGCGATGGCCAACACCACGAAAAACGTCCGGGTACCGGTGAGAAACGCGTTGGACGATACACCCATCGTCGCTAGAAAGGCCGTCAGTGGAAACCAGTACAGCGCAGCGTGAGCCAAAGCGTAAGGCATGCGTTGCAGCAGATTGGCAGCGGGCCGACGTTCAGCATGTGCTTCCACCAAGTGGCGTGGCTTGGCCAGCAATCGCGCCACCAGGCCTTCCACCACCCATGCCAGGGCAATCACACCCAACACCCACGCCGTGCCCACGAACACGGCCTCGCGTCCACCCGGGGTGGCTTCGAGCGATGCCCACCATGCGCCCAATCCACGCAGTTCGAGCAAGGCCGCGCCTGCCAGACGAACTTGCACGATCAGGCCGTCGAACCACAGGCCGATTCGCGCGAACACCTGAGACAGCAGGCCATCGGCCACCAACGGAGGCACGTCAGCGGCAACTTCTTGCGCCCGGACCGAGCCGCCAACAGCCATTAACAGCCATAGCGACACGCCCAGCCCCTGGCAAGCTGACACATTGCGTTCCCTGGATACGCGCGATAAAAAACTGGATACGCGCGATAAAAAACGGGATCGAGCCACGTGGTCTCTCTTATTTGAAACATCGAAGGCGTTAATCTAGCAAATGCTGAACCGCTAGCAAATGCTGGCTATCTGGACGAATGCCCGAAGCAAAAAAAAACCCCCGACTAGCGGGGGTTTTCAGGGATTCTGGGGTGCTTTACAGTACCTTGATTTCCGTGGCTTGGGGGCCTTTTTGGCCTTCAGCGGAGACGAAGCTCACGCGTTGGTTTTCTTCGAGCGACTTGTAGCCCGAACCCTCAATAGCCGAGAAGTGAGCGAAGAGATCTTTGCCACCGCCGTCAGGAGTAATAAAACCGAAGCCTTTTTCCGAGTTGAACCACTTTACGATACCGGTTTCCATCTGTCTTTCCTAATAAATATCTTAATTGCCAGCGGCGAAAAAATTCGAATAAAACGCAACGCCGCCGTCCGCGATAATACCCGCTCATCGGTGCTTTGCAACCTACACATGAAGCATAAGTTTAAGCAAACGTAAGCGCAGCCTTGATCGCGCTCTTACTCTGATGACGCGCACTACTGTACCTGCTCATTGACGGTGTTGCGAGGGTTTTTTTCAGGAAAACGTAAAAAACCCAAGAACCACGGGCAAACCCCAGCTTATCGCTCGGTTTCGCCGCGCAGAACAGCCCATATCTGACGTGAGACTGACGTTTTTCCTGGCGAAACGTCTCAGTGCTCGCGTTCATAAAAAAATTCTAAATGTTTCCTAGATTCTCAGGCCCGGCAATTGCTTAAGCCCTCATGCAAGCTGTTCACAATTGGGAAGGATCGAGGCGTATGCCTTGTAATAGGAGAGCCACCATGACCTTAGGCACGATTTTGCTGATCGTTTTGATTTTGTTGCTCATCGGCGCTCTGCCCAGCTGGCCGCATAGCCGCAGTTGGGGATACGGTCCGACGGGAGGATTGGGCCTCGTATTGCTGATCGTGATCGTTCTGCTGCTCATGGGTCGCATATAAGGATTAGGGAGATTCAATGACGACACGCACCCCACTGACCGCGGACGAGATTGCCGTTCTTCAAGCGATGCGCGAAGGGCGTCAACCCCAAGCCAGCGCGCACACCGCGAGCTTGATCGACAAAGGCTATCTCGAGCAGGATGGCGACACTTTGCGCATCGGCCAGCATGAAGATGAGGATCTCAACGTGCTGCCTCATTACGGAGAGGCATTAGTTGATATCCTTATACCCGGCGCTGGCACAGCCGAAGCGGCTCGCCGCGACGTGCCCGGCGACGACTCCGCCCCGAAACCGAAGCAGATCGAACCCTAGTTCTGCTTCGGCTGGGAGATAACGCAAGGGGCCGATTGGCCCCTTGTTATTTTTTTTGACGAACGACATCCAAACGCCGTGTTTGTCCGTATACGTATACAGGGCGACGCCGTGCGTCGCTTGAGACTCTGTATCCCCGCATTGCTGTAGCGCCGTCGATTTGGATCTGTTGTGACATTGCCCATTACCGCTGAAACGCTGGACCACCTTCAACTCGTTATCGAAGACCTAAAGCTCATCAAAGCAGCGAAAGCGCAGGCGCACCGCAGCCAGGTCACGCTAAAGCACATCATTCCCGATCCCGCCGAAGACGCTCATCACGAAGGCATGCAGCGTGGACTGGACATGGCCATTACCACCTTGGCCGAACGCATCGAACGTGCAGTAGAGACATTCGGCGTCGAAAATACGCCTCGCGCGCAAGCCTACGCCGCCTTGAAAGTGGCGGAAACCGAATTCGCGCTAAGAGCGCATGGCGCCAACGCGCCGATGGCCTCGGCCGCTTACGGCTCGTATGTTCAGGCGCACAACGAGCTCGAACGTGCGCGAGCCGACTACGCCCGTTTGCCAGCTTCTGCCTCCACAAGTGCCCAGCCCTCGCCTCAAGCAGAGGACGCTGGCACCGCTTGAGGGCATGCGACTTGCGCCCGTCCCTTGCTCGGCGCTGCACTTGGGTGGCGCCGCCTATCAAGGAGCGGCTATGGGCGATTTTGCGCAAATGACTCAGGCATCGGTACGCGATGGCGATGTAGTCTTCTCGCTGAAGACAGGAGGCGTGTCGCGTCAGTTCGAGATTTCGAGCGAAGTGCTGCAAGACCATTTCGGTGCAACCGATGCCTCGGGCAGTGAACTTCTCAGAGCATTCGAACGCGCCCGTCCGGAGATCGAGGCTTTGGCGAAGAAAACGCAGTGGGTGCCTAGCGAGCAGCCTATCGAGCTGGGCACGGGCGACTTCACCGAAACCTGATCATTTTATCAAAACGCGACCTATAACAACTATTTGTAACTGGTCAAGAGGGACTCGGGGCGATGTTGCGCGGACAACACCTGTCCCCTAAAGGCCGACCGCCTGGGCGGTCGCCCAGCGTACTATGAGCGCAACCGGCCCCGTTTAGGCGGCTCATTCGTCAACAACAAATTTTGCTTCCCGTTCGGTGGTCTGCATGAGTGCAACGTCCGCGCCCGACCCGTCCACACCGGTGAAACCCCGCCCCGCGCTGCCCTGGCGCTGGCTGGAGCGCTTTTCGGCCTACAAGCAGTGGACCGGCCCACTCCTGGTGTTGGTTCTGTTCGGCCTGGGACTGATCGGCTGCCGCTACCTTCTGCAAGACATCGATCCCAATGCACTGCACCAGGCCATTGTCGACATTCCTGGCCATGCCTTAATGGGCGCGGTGCTGGCCACCGCCGTCGGTTTCGTGGCACTGATCGGGTATGAGTGGTCGGCGTGCCGATACGCTGGCGCAGACCTGCGCTGGCGCTCGATTGTCACGGGCGGTTTTTGTGCCTTCGCCATTGGCAACGCCGTGGGATTGTCACTTTTGTCGGGCGGCTCGGTACGGTATCGGCTTTATGCCCGTCACGGCGTCGGTGCCGGAACCGTGGCGCGTATCACGGTATTCACCAGTCTGTCCCTGGCATTGAGCCTGCCCTTGGTGTTCGCCCTTACCACCCTCGTCAATCCACACCTCGCCGCTCAGGCGCTGCGTCTGTCCACAGCCCCTTTGTTAGCGGGTTCAATCGCCCTGCTGGCCGCCGCCGCGCTGCTGACCCTCGTGCTGGCGGGTCGGCCGACCATCGAAGCGCCCACGCCGCACAGCCGTATCGTCGGCCTCGGCCGTCATACGCTGCGTCTGCCTAACTGGCGCTTAGGGCTGGGGCAGTTGCTGATCACCGCACTGGACGTGTTGGCAGCAGGCACGGTGCTGTACCTGCTGCTGCCCAACGCGCCGTCATTCGGCGTGTTTTTACTGGTGTATTTGATCGCGCTTGCCGCTGGCGTCATCAGCCATGTGCCAGGTGGCGCCGGTGTCTTCGAAGCGGTATTTCTGCTTGCTTTCGCAGGCTCGATCGAACCGGCCCCACTGGCCGCCGCGCTCCTGCTGTATCGCGTCATCTACCTGCTACTGCCTTTGCTGCTGGCTTGTGTGGTGCTGCTGGTCATCGAAGGGCGGCGGCTGGCGCGTGCGCGCGAAGCCCTGCGCATGGCCTCGGGTCTGGCTGCGCCAGTCTTGGCCGTGCTGGTGTTCCTGTCCGGCGTGGTTTTGTTGTTTTCGGGGGCCACACCCGAGATCGACAGCCGATTGCACGCCATCGGAATTTTGCTGCCCCATCGCCTGATCGATGCGTCGCACCTGGGGGCCAGCCTGGTCGGCGTGTTGTGCCTGCTTCTGGCGCAAGGCTTGCATCGCCGCTTATCGGCCGCCTGGGCATTGACGCTGGTCTTGCTGCTGGTAGGCATCGCCCTGTCTTTGTTCAAGGGATTCGATTGGGAAGAAGCCAGCATCCTGGCGATCACCGCCGCCTTGCTCGCGACCTTTCGTCGGGCGTTCTACCGGCGCAGTCGCCTGCTGGACGTGCCGTTTTCGCCGCACTACGCGGCAGCCGCCGTATGCGTGTTGGCCGCCTCGGTGTGGCTGCTGCTCTTCACCTATCAGGACGTGCCTTATGAACGCCAGCTCTGGTGGCAATTCGCGCTCAGCGCCGAGGCGCCACGCAGCTTGCGCGCCCTGTTGATCAGTACGCTGTTGCTGGCGGGGTTCGGGCTGGCATGGTTGCTACGCGCCGCCCCACCGGTGCTGCTCAAACCGAGCCGCGACGAACTCGCTCGCGCGCATGACATCGTGCGCGCCTCCAACCAGCCCGATGGCGGCCTGGTCATGAGCGGCGACAAGGCATTGCTGTTTCACGAGTCGGGCGAATCCTTCTTGATGTACGCCCGTCGAGGCCGCAGCATGGTCGCCCTGTTCGACCCCATCGGTCCAATGCGTCAACGGGCCGAGCTCATCTGGCAATTTCGCGATCTGTGCGACCTGCATCACGCCCGCCCGGTGTTCTACCAGGTTCGTGCCGACAACCTACCCTTCTACATGGACATTGGACTGACCGCGCTCAAGCTAGGCGAAGAAGCTCGCGTCGACTTGAGCACCTTCGACCTGGAGCACAAGGACAAGCGCGATCTGCGCTATACCTTGAACCGCGGCCAGCGCGACGGATTGAGCATCACGTATTACGCGCCGGGCGAAGCACCGCTGGCCGATCTCAAAACCATCTCCGATGGCTGGATGAACAGCAAGAATGTTCGTGAAAAAGGGTTTTCGTTAGGCCGCTTCGATCCTGACTACCTGGACGCGTTTCGTATCGCCGTCGTTCACCACGACGAGCGTGCGGTGGCCTTCGTGAACTTGCTCGAAACTGACCGCAAAGGCATTGCGTCCATCGATCTCATGCGGGTCGTGAAGGACGCACCCAAGCTGACAATGGAGTTTCTGATGCTGGGCTTGATTCTGCATTTCAAAGCGGCGGGTCATACTCACTTCAGCCTGGGAATGGTACCGCTTTCCGGCCTTCACCCCCGGCGCGGTGCGCCGCTCACCCAGCGACTGGGCGCAGTGTTGTTTCGACGCGGCGAACAGTTCTACAACTTTCAAGGGCTGCGGCGCTTCAAGGACAAATTCGATCCGGAATGGGAGCCGCGTTATCTGGCCGTGCCTGCGGGTATCGATCCACTCGTGGCGCTGGCCGATACTGCCGCGCTCATCGCCGGTGGCCTCACCGGCCTCGTCAAACGCTAAACATCGAAGGTGCCCATGTCCCGCCGCCCCACCATTCGCCGCCTGATTCTTGTCGCCTTCGCCATCGCGATTGCCGTTGCGGCATGGTTGTGGATCGCCCGACCGTTTAGCGGACCGCGTGTTCAGTCCATCGAACTCGACGATGGCACGCCCGTCACCCTGGTCACCCCGGCGAACGAAACAATGGCGCGGGTGCTGGTCATCACGCCCCACGACATGCGCTTGAGTCACGACGAACTGATTGGCTTCGCACGCCGCAAAGCACGCGTGATTCAACTCGAGCTGCCCGAAGGACGCGACTGCGTGGCAGCGGCCCGCTTGATCGACCATGCCGTCAACGCACTCAAAGGCGCGCCCGATCTGGTGGCGGGCGTGGAAGAAGGCGGTGAAATGGCCTATCGCTGGTTGGCCCGCCAGACGGACCCCAAAGCCCATGCGCTGGCCGTCGAACTGGACATCGCCCACCCGGCCTGCGATACCCCGCTGCCTGAACAGGCCGCCCACGGCCGCTTGAGCTTGCGCTGGAACGACAGCCCTGAAGACAGCACGGCGCTGTTCGTGCGGAATCAGCCCGACACCGACACCACCATTGCCGACTACACCGCCCGCCCACCTGCAATGCTGGTGGCGGGCGTTCACGCCGCCCTGGCCGGTAATGCCCCGCAAGTGCCCGTCGTCGAAGTGCGTGCCGACAAGCCCGAACAACGCGATACAGTCACGCTGTTTTATTCGGGCGATGGCGGCTGGCGTGACCTGGACAAAGTGATCGCCGGCCACATGGCGGAAAACGGCTACCCCGTGGTGGGCGTGGACGTGCTGCGCTATTTCTGGGATCACAAATCGCCCGAAACCCTCGCCGCCGATCTGTCGCATCTCATGCAAACCTACCGTGAAAAATGGGGTGCGCGGCGCTTCGTGCCGGCCGGATACTCGTTCGGTGCCGACGTGCTGCCTGCCACCTACAACCGCTTGCCGGAAGCCGACCGCAATCAGGTCGACGCCATGCTGCTGTTGGCGTTGGCACGTAGCGGCAACTTCGAGATTCAAGTGTCTGGCTGGCTGGGACACACCGGCACCGAGGCGCAAGTGATTCCCGAGCTGCGGCGCGTGCCTGCCGAAAAGATTTTCTGCGTCTACGGCGACGAAGAAATCAAAGAAAGTGGCTGCACCTCAGCCGATGCGCCGGGCGAGAAGCTCATGCTCAAAGGCGGCCATCACTTCGATGGCGACTACACCGCACTGGCCAAGCGTTTGATGCAGGCGATCGACCAGCGCCAACGCTGAGGCTTGGTGGTTTGCCTCTGGCGGTCCACGCCTGCTCCGTATCGTTCCGCTCGTATTCCCGCCTCGTATCGAGCGCGCGATCATGCGCCGTTTTCGGCGCAATGACAAGCTCAGTTTTAGACCGCTCGGTTATGAATAAACGACAAATTCGTCTTTTAGATTCGTGATCGCAAGCGCATAATTTCTCTCATCGTGAGCCGATCTACTGTCTTTTGTAGGCAGCTCACAGAAAATGGGAGGCTCGTTCACATGGCAGGTGAGACTCGATCCGAATCGGCAGATCACGCACTGAGCGCGGACGACGCCTAACGACGGCTGCGGCGCGACATCCTGTTGTGCCAGCTGCCGCCGGGCGCCGCCATGACCGAACCTGCACTGATGAGCCGCTATGCACTCGGCAAGAGCAGCATACGCGTCGCCCTGACTCGCCTGATTCACGAAGGCTACGTCACTTCGCGTCCCCGCAAAGGCTATCGCGTCGCCGAAATCACGCTCAAGGACGTCGAAGAAGTGTTCGATCTTCGCGTTCAGTTGGAAGCCATGTCGGCACGGCTGGCGGTCGGCCGCGTCGATGTCGAACAACTCCGGCAACTGGAGGCCGAATGCCGCGTGCGTCACCCCGAATGGCCCATCGGTGAGCAGATCGATGCATTCATGCACGCCAACAACCGGTTCCACCTGAGCATTGCCGAAGCAAGTGGCAACAGCCGCCTGTATCGCACCTTGGCTCAGCTGATGGATGAAATGTCCCGTCTAGTCGCGCTTGGCTTCGGCGTACAAGGCACCAAGCCCGAAATCAAACACGACCACAACGCCATTATCGATGCGTTCGCCGAAGGTGATGGCAAGCGTGCCGAGCTGATCGCGCGCCGCCACGCCGAAACCTTCCAGGCCATGACGCTGGAGAAGGTGTATGCCAGCTTGCGCGAGACCGGCGCCTCGTTACCACACCTACCTCGGGAGGCCCTATCGTGAACAACGCGCGCACCCTCACAGGAACTCATGGCAAGGCCGTCGAAATTTCGAACGTACACAAGCATTTCGGCGATTTGGAAGTGCTGCGCGACATCAACTTCACCGTCGCCGCGGGTGAAATCGTCGCGCTGGTCGGCACGTCCGGTTGCGGTAAAAGCACATTGTTGAACATCATCTCCGGCTTGCTCGGCCACGACACAGGCGTCGTACGTATCGAAGGCCACTCAACAAAAGACTTCGACGGCTGGCAGCGGCTGAGCTACATGTTTCAAGAAGATCGGCTCCTGCCCTGGCGGTCGGTACGCGACAACGTGGCCTTCGGTCTGGAAGGCCGCGGTGGTTCGAAAACCGAACGCGATGTCCGAGCCGACCGCGCCCTGGATGCCGTGGGCCTGAACGCCTTTGCAAGATCGTGGCCTCATCAGTTGTCGGGCGGGATGCGCAGCCGGGTCGCACTCGCACGCAGCCTGGTGGTCGATCCCACAATTCTGCTCATGGACGAGCCGTTCTCCAAGCTCGATCCTCAAACCCGCAGCGACATGCACGAGGAAGTGCTGCGCGCGCAAGCCCGAACCAATGCCGCCATCATCTTCGTCACGCACGACGTCGAGGAAGCCGTCGTGCTGGCCGACCGGGTGATCGTGCTGGAACCGCGCCCGGGACGGGTGCGCGGCATCGTGCCAATCGACTTGCCTCGTCCTCGTATCCCGACCGACATCGCGGTCACCGAGCAGACCCGACAGCTCCGTCTTCAAGTGGTGCAAGCATGACGCGCGCCTTGCCCGCCTGGTTCACGTTGGTCTTGCAGCGCAGCCTGCTGCTGGGCGCTGTCCTCACGCTCTGGTGGTTCGGTGCGTCGCGCATGCCTGCCTTCGTCCTGCCCGGCCCCGAACGCGTGTTGACCGCCCTGATCGCGCTGGTCCAGACGCCAACCTTCCTGCACGACGTAGGTGCGACGCTTTATCGCGTCGCGATGGGCTTCGTGCTGGGCGCAATCGTCGGCACGCCTCTCGGGCTGGCGGTCGGTTCTCATGCCACGCTAGCGCGCATCTTCGATCCGATTCTGGCCGCACTGAATACCGTGTCGTCTGCCATTTGGGCCGTGTTCGCCATCATCTGGTTCGGGATCTCGGATGCAACCACGATCTTCGTCGTCTTCATGACCACGATGCCCTTGATACTCACCAGCGTCTGGGCAGGCACCAAGACCATCGACCACCAACACGTCGAGCTGGCGCGCAGCTTTCGCATGAGCCGCGCTCAGATTCTGCGCAAGATATCCCTGCCCACCATTCTGCCTGCCTTCTTCAGCGGTGCTCGCCTCGCGTTCGGGTTTGGCTGGCGCGTCTCGCTGGTCGCCGAAACCCTGGGGGCATCCGATGGTATCGGCTATCGCCTGCGGCAAGCGGCCGATCTCGTGCAAACCAATCAGGTATTCGCCTGGACCGTTTTACTCATCACGCTGATGCTCATCATCGAAGGCGGCATTCTCAAACCGCTGGAACGCCATCTGTTTCGCTGGAAATCCCACTAAGGCTGGAGAAAGATCATGAACTGGAAGACGCTGTTAACCGCGGGTGCCTTGACATTGGCCGTCGGCATCGCCCCCGCCCATGCCGCCGATAAAGTCCGTATCGGATATTGGAGTAGCGGCGTCAGCCTGGGCTACGGCGCAGTGCTGGAGGCCCAGCCTTTTCTGAAAGAACAAGGTCTGGACGTCGAGTTCGTGAAGTTCCCCGACGTCAATGCCCCTTTGCGTGCGCTGGCCGCCAACTCGATCGACCTGGCGTTCGGCGCACCTGCTGCGGGCGTGTTCAGCGCGGCGGCAGACGGCGTACCCATCAAGGTATTCGCCGCCACCCAACCCGCCGACGTGCAATTCGTCGTGCCCGAGGGTTCGCCCATCAAATCGTTGAAAGACCTGCGCGGCAAAAAAGTGGGCATGTCGCCCGCGGGAAGTTCGGTGGCCGTCATCGCCACGACAGTTCTGGCCGGCAACGCAGGCATACAGGCCGCCGACTTCTCGCTGGTAGGCGGTAACGAATCGCGTCTGGCTCAATTCCTGGCACAGAATCAAGTGGATGCGGCTGCGCTGCGCTCGGTCACCGTGGCCCAGTTGGACGAACTCAAAGTCACCCGCATCGGCAGCTTTGCAGACGAGTGGCGCAAGCTGACCAAGACCGACGCCGTGCCTTACATCGGTATCGGCGCAGTCCATGCCGAGTTCATCGCCAAGCAACCCGAAACGGTTGCCAAAGTGATTGCCGGCTTGCGCAATACCTTGGCCTGGGGCGATAGCCATCGCGACGAAGTCGTGAAGATCTTGCAGAGCAGCGCCAACTTGCCCGAAAAGGATGCCCGTGTCTACGCCGGTCTTTGGAAAGACATGAACCGCGTGTCCTTCGAAGCCGCCGACATTGACACATTGAAGCGCCAGCATAGTGCCTTCGTCGAGGCCGGCGCCATCAAAGGGAAACTGGATGACGCCCTGTTCGTCACCGGCCCCTATACCCAATCGAAATCCATCAAATAAGGAACCCTCATGACTCAACACATGAAAGCACTGCTGCTGTCCGAACACGGTGGCCTGGAGAACCTCGCTGTCGTGACCGACAAGCCCGTACCGCAAGCGACCGAAGGTCATGTGGTGCTGCGCGTGCGTGCGTCGTCGTTCAACTATCACGACGTCTTTACCGTTCAGGGTATGCCGGGCATCAAGGTGCCGCTGCCGGTGGTGATCGGTCTGGACCTGGCCGGTGAGATCGTCGAAGTCGGCGCAGGTGTGACGGATTGGGCGCCAGGCGATCGCGTGCTGGTTAACCCCTTGAATCCCAAGAAAGGCTTGATGGGCGAAATGCTGGACGGCGGCATGGCCGAGTACTGCCTCGTGTCCGTGCCCCAGTTGATCAAACTGCCCGATGCGGTGAACTTCGAAGACGCTGCCTCTCTGCCTGTCGCGTACGGCACGGCCCATCGAATGCTGATCACACACAACGCTGTCAAGGCGGGCGACAAAGTGCTCATCCTCGGCGCCAGTGGCGGCGTGGGTACGGCCTGCATCGTGTTGGCCAAACTGCTTGGGGCCGAAGTGATCGCCTGCGCGGGCAGCGACGAAAAAGCGGAACGCCTCAAAGCGCTGGGCGCCGATCACGTCATCAACTATCGCGATACCGATTTCTCGAAGTGGGCCATCGAACGTTACGGCAAGCCCCAGCGTCGCAACTATGAAGGAGGCGTCGATGTCGTCATCAACTTTACGGGCGGCGACACCTGGCGGCCTTCGCTGAAATGCATCAAACGCGGCGGCACCTTGCTAGTGTGCGGCGCGACTGCGGGCCACGATCCTGCCGAAGACCTGCGCTACGTTTGGAGCTTCGAATTGAACATCCGCGGCTCGAACAGCTTCTACGACGAAGACCTGCGCGCCCTGCTCGACCTGATTGCCGAAGGCAAGATCGATCCCATCATCGATCGAGTGCTGCCGCTCGAGCAAGCCGCAGAAGGTCTTGCCCTGATTCGCGACCGCGAAGTGTTGGGCAAAGTCATCGTCACCCCTTGATATACGGAGCACTACACATGTCCGAAGCACTGAGCAAAGAGGCCGTCGAGGCCCAGATCAAACGCGGCCCCTATCACCAATGGCTGGGCCTGAACGTCGAAGAAGTCGGCACCGGCACCATCACCTTGCGTGCGACCTGGCGCGAAGAGTGGGTCGTCAATCCCGACAAGCGTTATACCCACGGCGGCATTCTGGCTGCCCTGGTGGACCTGACCGCCGACTGGGCCTTGGTCTCGTCCACGGGTCGAGGCGTGCCCACCGTCGATCTGCGCGTCGATTACCACCGTCCTGCCGCACCGGGCGACCTGCGCGCCGTAGGTAAAGTGATCAAGTTCGGATCGCAACTGTCGGTCGCCGAGGCCCAGATCTTCGATCTGGAAGGCAAGCTGGTCGCCAGCGGCCGCGGCGTTTATTCCACCGCCGTGCCCAAGGGCTGAGACGTCCATGTCTTCCGCCGTCTCGATCGTGCATCAGATCGTCGCCTCTGACCGGAATTCGCCCATGTCTACCCATCCGACCGACACATCAGCACAACCCGACGAGCGGCTCAACAACCACGCGGGATTGCCTCGCGTCAACCTCGGGGCCATCATCGATCGCAGCGCCGATCCGCACAAAGTCGCGCTGATCGGCCTCGCGCAGGACGACTCGCAGTCGGCTCGCGCCTACACCTATGGCGAGCTCGACGCGTTGGCCGACGGCGTGGCCCGCGGGTTGCTGGCACACGGCCTGTCGCAAGGCGACCGGGTCGCTATCCTCGCGGCCAACTCGCCGCGCTATGTTGCGACAGTGCTGGGCATCATGCGCGCCGGCCTGATCGCCGTGCCGGTGAACTTCAAGTTTCCCGTCGCGCAAATAGACTATGTGATTGGGGACAGCGGCGCCAAGTTGGTCTTTGTCGACGCGGCTCGCAAAGCCGCCCTACCCGAGGGCTTGACTGCTGTAGCGCTCGATGAATCGGAAAACGAATCGTTCGATCGCTTTGTCTCGCCTGGACGTTTCGAGTCCATCGAACCGACCGCCGACGACACGCCGGCCATGATGCTGTACACATCGGGTTCTACCGGCCGCCCCAAAGGCGTTGTACTGTCGCATGCCAGTCAGTGGTGGGTCGTGCAGACACGATTGGCCGCAACGCCTCTCGTTCACGAACGCCCGCTGATCGCGGCACCGCTCTATCACATGAACGCCATGGCGCTGGTGCTTCTGGCCTTGGCCTCGCATGCCAGCACGGTATTGCTACCGCAGTTCTCGGCAGCGCGCTATCTGCGCGCCATCGGTCAATATCGCTGCACATGGTTGACGGCCGTGCCACCCATGATCGCCATGATGCTGCAAGAACGGGATTTGTTGGCCCACACCGCGTTAGACAGCGTGCGGGCCGTCCGCATGGGGTCGGCGCCGGTCAGCTCCAGCCTTCTGGAGGCCATTCATCGCATTCTGCCGAATGCTCGCATTATCAACGCCTATGGCACGACGGAAGGCGGGCCGGTGGTGTTCGGCCCACATCCCGATGGCTTGCCTACGCCACCGATGTCGGTGGGCTATCCTCACCCCGCCGTTGCCATGCGCCTGGTACGCGATGACGACGATCCCGCAGGCCAAGGCATGCTCGCGCTGCGTAGCCCCGGTCAGATGCTGCGTTATCACCAGCGCCCGGACATTGCCCCCCCTTTCGACGAACAAGGCTATTACCTGACGGGCGACGTATTTCGCCGCGATGCCGATGGGTTTCATTACTTCGTTGGCAGACGCGACGACATGTTTGTGTGCGGCGGCGAGAACATCTATCCTGGCGAGGTCGAACGCATGCTGGAGACGCATCCAGCAATCGAACAAGCTGCTGTGATTCCGGTGGACGACGAGATCAAAGGGCAGAAACCAGTGGCCTTCGTCGTATTGCGTACGGGTCACAAAACCGATGAAGCGGCATTGAAAACCTATTCGCTCGAACACGCGCCAGCCTACCAGCATCCGCGCAAAGTGTGGATCATCGCCGCACTACCACTGGCGTCTACCAATAAGGTAGACCGGGCATTGCTCAAGCAATGGGCTGCACAGCATTAACGGAACAACGTATCGACGACACGCCAGCTATTCGTCAATGGCGGCCCGTAACGCCACGAGTGCCACAGGTTGAGGTGCTAGACCGATAAAGTAATTGAGGGGTCGGCGCATCCGCACACGACCGAAGCAGTCGAGCATGACGCCTCCCGGCTCGAAGTGCGGCATAGGTCGCCGCGAATGCCGTTTTGAAAGCACTCAGGCGCACCGACGTGAATGCTACGGATCGCGGCCGGCCTTTTGCCTCGGGCACCTCGATCTGATACCAAGCCTCCACGGCGCTCGACCCCTCGCATTTTCGGGCCTCGCCAAACACCTGATAACCGTTTTCGTACCAGGGGTTGATCTGGATCAAGGCTTCCCAGACGCCCGGATAATCGCCATAGCCTGCATGTTGACGCAACCACGTATCGCAAAGCAGGCAGCGCCAACTTTTCATCATGGGTTGAAATCCACTGAGCGTCGCACTGTGCGACGACATCAACGCCAAATCTTTGTGGGGAGGAGTGGTAAAGACCTGTCCATCCAATGTCAGGCAAGCATCGCAGACTTTCATAGCAATCTCTCGTTAGAGTATGTAGCTATGTTAAGTATGTAGCTATGTTAAGTATGTAGCTATGTTAAGTATGTAGCTATGTTAATGAACGAGCCATCGGAAATAAACGCGCCAACCTACTGATTATATTGAGAAATCACTAATGATTTTACGTAGCCGACTAGTGCCACGGATATCGCCGCCACGTGCCATCTGGCATGCGTCAACGGCGTGTGTCGTTGAGATGTTTCATCGGTGCAAGGTATCCGATACCAGTGCTCAATCGCCAATGATTAACTGCCAACCTGCCAGTGGGTAAGATTCCACAAAACTGCCTCAAAATGAACAAAGGGTTAGAGAAATTAATCTCTAACCCTTTGATTTTTTGGTCGGGACGGTGGGATTCGAACTCACGACCCCTTGCACCCCATGCAAGTGCGCTACCAGGCTGCGCTACGCCCCGAAGACAAAAAGTATAGCAGTTCTAAAAAATATTTGCTGAAAAATGATGCCGTTTTTATCGAATTTATTTAAGTCGGAAGCGATTCTCTACGCTCTCATCGATCCGCATCCGCCCGCGCGCATGACGTGGCAATCCGCTACCGATCACGCCTGCCCATTCGTTGCGCCACAGTCGTGTCCATGGGCGTCTTCAATGCCCGGCCGCGACTAGCGCCTCATCCAGCATGGCTGCCACGCTGGACAATTCGGCACGCAGGCTCTGCACTTCCGCTGCGCTCAAACGCACCGCTGCATCTTGATCGTGGGGCACATCGCGGCTATCGCCCAAGCGGTTGCGCGCGCCGCTGATCGTAAAACCCTGCTCGTACAGCAGTGAGCGGATCTTGCGAATCAACAGCACCTCATGATGCTGGTAATAGCGCCGATTGCCCCGACGCTTGACCGGTTTGAGCTGAGTAAATTCCTGCTCCCAATAACGCAGCACATGCGGCTTGACGCCACATAGCTCACTCACCTCACCGATGGTGAAGTAACGTTTGGCGGGAATGGGTGGCAAGGCCACGGCGGGTTCGGGTCGAGTCATGCGCGTATTCTAGGCGGTCAGAAATATCCATGCAGCAATCAATGCCGACAAAACGTTACCCACGTGCGTGAGTCCGCGTTACTCGTCGGCGCCGGATTCGTCGTCCAAGCCGTCAGCGGCAGCATTCGCGCTGCCCGGTGCCTGTTCGACCACGCTTTTGAGCTTCTGACTGGCATGAAACGTCACTACCCGACGCGACGCAATCGGGATGGTCTCACCAGTCTTGGGATTGCGTCCGGGACGCGGGGGTTTGTCGCGAACCTGAAAATTGCCAAAGCCCGACAACTTCACCGTATCGCCACGCGCCAGCGCATCGCGGATTTCTTCGAAAAACGTATCGACAATATCCTTAGCTTCGCGTTTGTTCAAGCCCACGCGCTCAAACAACAGCTCGGCCAACTCAGCCTTGGTCAAGGTACGGGATTCATTCACAGTGGTTATCCTCACGCACGTTGCCGCGCGCCATGGCGGGCGATCAGCGCATCGCGCAAAACGGCCATGCAGGCATCCACGCGGGCATCGTCCAGCGTCTTCTCGGCATCTTGCAGCCAGAATCGGAACGCCAGACTTTTCTCTTGCGGACCATCGGCGGCCTGCTTATCGCGCCAGACGTCGAACAGACGCACATCTTTGACCACCGACGCAGCAGGCGCCTGAGCAATTGTCTCGACGATGGTGTCGAGCATGGCTTGCACCGGCACGGCGCTATCCACCCACAAGGCCAGATCGCGCTGCACCACCGGTTGGCGCGAAATTTCGGCCACTTGCGGCAAACGCGCCTGGGCTACGGTGTCGGCGTCCAGCTCGAACACCACCGGTGCCGATCCGATCTCTGCCTGCTGAACCCAGCGCGGGTGCAACTCACCCAACCAACCGATGGCCTGCTCACCGAAAAACACCTGAGCGCTGCGACCAGGATGCAAGGCGGGATGCAGGCCCGCGGCAAACCGCAGACTCTCGGCACGTGCGCCGAACAGCGCTTGAACATCGGCCTTCACGTCGTAGAAATCGACGGAGCAAGTCGGCTGGCCCCACTGCTCTTCGGTCGCGGCCCCCCAGGCGGCGCCCGCCAACATCATCGGCTGGGCAATACCCCGAACGGTCAAGTCGCCTTCCTCCACCGAGGCGTCACGCTTGAATACGCGGCCCAATTCGAACACGCGCACACGCGACTGCTTACGATTGGCATTAAAACGAATATTGGCCAACAAGCCGCCAATCAAACTGGATCGCATCACGGCCAAATGGCTGGCGATGGGGTTCTGCAACGCGATAGGTTCAGCGTTGCCCGCCAGATCGCGCTCCCAATCCGATTCGACAAAACTGAAGTTGACGACTTCCTGGTAATCCTGCGTGGCCACCAAACGGCGTACCGCGTGCGATCCACGCTGAGCTTCAGGTTGCGCCAACATCTTGGCACGTGCCACGGGTGGAACATCGGGAATTCGCTCGAAGCCATAGACCCGTGCGATCTCTTCGATCAAATCCTCTTCGATTTGCAGATCGAAACGGAACGACGGAGGCTGCACGACATACGCGTCGCCTTCGTGCTTGAAGACAAAGCCCAGACGAGTGAAGGTTTGCGCAATTTCTTCATCGGATACGTCCACACCCAACACCTTGCGGCAGCGTGCGGCACGCATGGTGACGGGATGACGCTCCGGCACCGCCACCGTCTGATCGTCGACCGGTCCTGCCTGACCGCCGCAAACTTCCAGAACGAGGCGCGAGATGTATTCCAGGTGATCGGTCACGTCGGAAAAATCGACACCACGTTCAAAGCGATGGCTGGCTTCCGAACTGAACTTGTAGCGACGCGCACGACCGGCGATCGCCTCAGGCCACCAGAAGGCCGCTTCGATATAGATATTGGAGGTGTCCAGGCTGACGGCCGTCGCGTCGCCGCCCATGATGCCCGCCAGGCTTTCGACTTGCGCGCCGGCCACGACCACACCCACGTCCGGGGTCAACGCCACCGTTTGTTCGTTCAGCAAGCGCAGTTGTTCGCCCGAACGCGCCCAGCGCACTGTCAAGTCGCCGTGCACACGATCCAAGTCGAACACATGCGAGGGACGACCCAGGGCCAGCATCACGTAGTTCGAAATATCCACCAGCGCCGAAACGCTACGCTGGCCGGCCCGTTCCAAACGGGTTTTCATCCATTCGGGCGTTTCTGCCCGCGCGTTCACACCCTTGATGACACGGCCGGCAAACCGACCACACAGATCGGGGGCTTCGATCGACACTTTCACCCGGTCGTCGATCGACACCGGCACGGCCGACGTGTCAACGGTGGCCAGGGGTGCGCCCGTCAAGGCCGCCACCTCACGGGCCATGCCCAAGACCGACAGGCAATCGGCACGGTTAGGCGTGAGCTTGACCGTGAACACCGTGTCGTCCAGATCCAGCAACTCTCGAATGCTCGTTCCCGGTACCGAATCGCCGGGCAGCACCATCAGCCCGTCATGGGCCTGCGACAAACCCAGCTCTCGAGCCGAGCACAGCATGCCGGAAGACTGGACGCCGCGCATTTTGGCCACGCCGATCTTCATGCCACCGGGCAGCTCGGCGCCCACGCGCGCCAGCGGAACGGTCAGACCCGCGGCAGCATTAGGCGCGCCGCACACGATTTGCACCAACGCACCGGTGCCATCGTCCACCTGGCAGACTCGAAGTTTGTCAGCGTCCGGATGCGACGCGATCTCGACGATGCGAGCCACGACGACACCGCTGAATGCGGGGGCCGCGGGGACCGTCTCTTCGACTTCCAGACCCGCCATGGTCAAAAGATGGGCCAAGGCGTCGGTATCGATTGAGGGATTGACCCACTGACGCAGCCAGGATTCGGGAAATTGCATGATCGTCAAGCCATCTGTTATTCGTTGAACTGTCGCAAGAAACGCAAGTCGCCTTCGTAGAACTGGCGAAGATCGTTTACGCCATAACGCAACATAGTGAGGCGTTCGAGGCCGGAGCCGAACGCAAAACCGATGTAGCGTTCGGGATCCAGTCCGAAATTACGCACCACGTCCGGATGCACTTGCCCCGAGCCCGATATTTCCAACCACCGGCCACGATTCGGACCGGAGGTGAACATCATGTCGATCTCGGCCGATGGTTCGGTAAACGGGAAGAACGACGGGCGGAAACGCAGCACCAGATCGTCCGTTTCAAAGAAGCAGCGCAAGAAGTCGGTGTAGACGCCTTTCAGATCGGCGAACGAGATGTCCTCGGCGATCCACAAGCCCTCGACTTGATGGAACATGGGCGAATGTGTCGCATCGCTATCGACGCGATACGTTCGGCCCGGCGCGATTACTTTGATCGGCGGTTTGTTCATGCGGGCGTAACGCACCTGCATGGGGCTGGTGTGCGTGCGCAGCAACAACGGCAAGCCTTGCGTATCCTGCATATCGACATAGAACGTATCCTGCATCGAGCGCGCGGGATGGTTCTCGGGATTGTTCAATGCCGTGAAATTGGTCCAATCGGTTTCGATTTCGGGACCATCGGCCACATCGAAACCAATCGATCGGAAAATCTGCTCGACCCGCTCCCAAGTACGCATCACGGGATGAATACCGCCGGGCGCACGGCCTCGACCGGGGAGCGTCACGTCGATGGTCTCAGATGCCAGTCGGGCATCCAGCTCGGCCTGCGCGAGCTCGGCACGACGCGCAGCCAGCAAAGCCTCGACCTGCTGCTTGGCCTGATTGATGCGGCCACCCATCTCGCGCTTCTGCTCGGGATCGAGCTTGCCCAAACCTTTCAGCAACACCGTCAGAGCCCCCTCCTTACCGAGGAAGCGCGCCTTGGCGTTCTCAAGCGCGGCCGCGTCGGTGGCGGCGGCGAATTTTTCCTGGGCTTGTGCGACCAGGTCGTCGACCGGCAAAGTCATGAATACAGCCTCGAAAAGGCAAACGGGGCCATGACAGCCCCGTTTGCTAAGACACGCACAGTGCGTGGACGCTTCAGGCGCCCAACGCGGCCCTGGCTTGTTGCACGATGGCGGCAAAGCCGGCCTTGTCGCGCACGGCCAGATCGGCCAACACCTTACGATCGAGTTCGATCGAAGCCTTCTTCAGACCGGCGATGAACACGCTGTAGGTCAGGTTGTGCTCACGCACCGCAGCGTTGATACGCGTGATCCACAGTGCGCGGAACGTGCGCTTCTTGTTGCGACGATCGCGATAGGCATATTGCCCAGCGCGCATGACCGCCTGCTTGGCAATACGGAATACATTACCGCGGCGGCCACGATAGCCCTTGGCGGCGTTGATAACTTTTTTGTGACGAGCGCGGGCTGTTACACCACGTTTGACGCGAGGCATTTAGATTCTCCTATCAAGCAAAAGGCATCATGGCCTTGACCGACTTCACATCTGCCTCATGGACAGCAGTGGAGCCGCGCAGTTGGCGCTTGGTCTTGGTCGATTTCTTGGTGAGGATGTGGCGTTTGAATGCCTGTCCCCGCTTGATCGAGCCGCTTCCGCGAACGATAAAGCGCTTGGATGCGCTTTTCTTGGTTTTCATCTTAGGCATGATGAGTCCATAGAATGTTGTTGATGATGAATGCAGGTGCCCCAGACTTCAGAGACTTTCCGGACCCACAATTCACTTTTGGATTGCACTACACTTTTGGATTGCACTACGTTTTTTGCTGCACTAAGTTTTGCCGTACAGCCTTCCTCTTCTGCTGATAATGAATACGCAGCAAAGCCAAGGATTGTACGATGCAATTCATAGACCTGTCTAGTAGGGGCTCTATCCGACCGCTCAGCCCCGATCCAGCGCCCTGAATTGTATCGCCTGAGCCACATGCGACGGGCTGATAGACGCGCTATCGGCGACATCGGCCAGCGTGCGCGCGACCCGCAGGGCACGCTGCATTGCTCGAGCCGACCAGTCTTGCCGCGTCGCCGCCTGGGTCAACATGCGCCAGGCGGCGTCGGTCGGCCGGGCATGACGCGCCAACGCCTCACCCGCCAAACTCGCATTCAGACACCCTTGCCGAGCGATTTGCCGGGCTTGTGCGACAACCACTCGCTCCCGCACGATACCCGACGCCTCGCCGGGCGGCCCGTCCATCCACTCGGCCTCCAATCCACCCAGCGCCATATGCACGTCGATCCGATCCAACAGCGGCCCCGACAGGCGAGCGCGATAGCGCGCCACCTCACCCGACCCGCATACGCATTTGCGCCGCGGGTGCCCGTCCCACCCACAGGGGCAGGGATTCATGGCGGCAATCAGTTGACACCGCGCGCGATAACGCAGCTTGCGGCTGGCCCGCGAGAACGACACCCAGCCGCTTTCCAACGGCTCGCGCAATGCCTCAAGCGCCAGCCGACCGAACTCGGGCAACTCGTCCAGAAACAATACCCCGCCATCGGCCAGAGCCAATTCGCCCGCACTGCCCCGGGCATCGCCCAACAGCGCAGCGACAGTGGCATGATGATGCGGCGCACGATAAGGCGGTGTGCGACCGCCTGCGTGGACCAAGCCATAGCGCTCGAATCGGGCCGCCACTTCCAGCGCAGCAATCGGTGTCATGGGTGGCAATATGCCGTGCAGCCGTTGCGCCAGCATACTTTTGCCCACGCCCGGCCATCCTCGCATCAACATGCTGTGCCCGCCAGATGCCACCACTTCCAGCGCCAACCTGCCTTGCGGCTGCCCCCTAATCGCCGATAGACAGGGCACGTCTTCCGTCGATGGCTCGGACGCAATGCCTGGCACGGGAAGTCTCGCCTGCCCGCCCAGATGGGCCACCACGGCATCCAGGGTGCTAGCCGCCAGCACGTGCAGCCCGGGCACTCGCGCCGCTTGCGTCGCATTGCCGGCGGGCAAAATCAGCAGTGCGTCCGGTTGATCGCGCCTCACCTCGAGCGCCAGCATCAAAGGCGCAGCGACGTCCATCAGCACCCCCGACAGCGACAGCTCGCCCGCGAAAACCATATTGCCCAGCCCCATGGAGCCTAAATGGGAAGTGTCGATCTGCCCGGACGCCAACAACACGCCCAATGCGATGGGCAGATCGAAGCGCCCGGATTTCTTCGGCAGATCGGCGGGCGACAGACTTACCACGATGCGCCCTGCCGGGAAGCTCATGCCTATGCATTGGATAGCGGCCCGTACACGCTCGCGGCTCTCTCGCACTTCGGTGTCGGCCAACCCAACGATATGAAACGCGGGCAAGCCCCTGCCACATACGTTTCGACTGTGACGCGAGGCGCGCCCATGCCATGCAAGGCGCGGCTATACAGAATGGACAGAGACATGACCACGACCTCGGCTGAACGGAGGCCGCCAGTATGCCGACGCGAATACTTCGCGAGCGCGCAGCCGGGATGATACGATCCCTTTCGGTTGACCGCAGGCGTGCGCCGAATCCTTATCCCCGATCCACCTCGGGCAGAAGCTTCTCGATGTCTTCGAACAACAACGCCCACTCGCCGTCGCTGACATTCAGCACACCGAACGCCCTCAACAGATAGGCACCTTCGGCCGCGATAAAGGCGAGGCGCGCCTGCCTCCCCGACTCACTGGAAAAATCGGCAAGCCCCAGTCGAGCCATATACCAGTCGGCCACCTGCGCCTGAATTTTCGGTGACGATAGCGTAGTGGCCATCATGCCGGCCGCTCGATCGACATGACCGCCACCCGTTGCGCGGGTGATTTCGACATGCGCAGCATACGCTTCGCGCACACTGGGCGCACGACCCGCGATCTGGGTAATACCTTTCTCGTAATCCGCAGTCCACCGATCGAATACGGCCTGCAACAATTGCTCTTTCGTTCCGAACGCCGATTGCACGCCACCCTTGCTGATGCCCGCAGCCCGAGCCACCGCGCCTATCGTTACGCCAGCGGTGCCCTGCTCTCGAACCAGGGACTCCACTACGTTCAAGACCGCATTGCGATCTATCGAAGACGGCCTACCCATCGACATTTCCTTTAAAACACGATCGTAATTTTACAGCAGCACATCTGGCGTGCATCGTCCTTCATTCGACTCATGGTTGATTTTGGCCGGGGTTCCCACGGCGTTCTTTTCTGAGCCTGGTCGATATGACCGCAATATATACGGCGGTACTCGGACCACGACCCGATTTACTCCGACGGCAACATGACGCGCAGCGCCCGGCCCAATGTGTCAATCGAGAACGGCTTGGTCATCATGCGCATATCGGCATCCAGAAAACCCTGCGCGGCAGCCGCAGTTTCAGCGTAGCCCGTCATGAACAATACTTTGAGCGCGGGCCGTTTCATTCGGGCGGCCTCCACCATCTTCCGGCCGTTCAAACCGGGTAACCCGATGTCGGTGATCAACAAATCGACCCGCTCGACCCGATCGAGCAGCGCCAGACCGGACAGGCCGTCCTTGGCTTCCAGAACCTGGTAGCCCCGATCGCTCAACACTTCGACAATCAACGCCCGAACCACCGTCTCGTCCTCGACGACCACGACCACCTCGCCATCTCCGGCGTGCGATTCGTCGACCGACTCCGGCACCCGCTCTACCGGCGGCTGGTCATGCACGCATCGCGGCAGATAAAGCGTTACTGCGGTTCCCACTCCGCATTGCGAGCGGATTTTGACATAGCCTTCGGATTGTCGAGCGAACCCGTAAATCATCGACAATCCGAGTCCGGTGCCCTGCCCGAGCGGCTTGGTCGTAAAGAAGGGATCGAAGGCCCGGGCGGCCACATCGTCGCTCATGCCTATCCCCGTATCGATCACGCTGACCGTTACGTAATCGCCTGGGGTAATGTCGTGCATGCCCTCGGGCATCGGCGAATGGCAGGTCAAAACACCGGTTTCGATGACGACCTGCCCACCGTGAGGCATGGCGTCACGCGCATTGATGACCAGATTCAGTATGGCGCTTTCGAGCTGATTGGCATCGCACATGGCGCTCCATAAACCCTGACAGAGCCTCAAACTGATGTCAAAGCGCTCGGTCAAGGTCCGCCGCAATAAATCATCCATCGACTGAACCAGACGATTGACGTCCAGAGGACGAGGGTCCAAAGGCTGTCGCCTGGAGAAGGCGAGCAACCGATGCGTCAGCGCCGAGGCGCGATTGGCGGACTCCATCGCACCAGAGACATAGCGGGGCAATTGGTCGTACTGACCCTGCTGCATCCGACGCTGAATCAGATCCAGCGAGCCAACGATGCCTTGAAGCAAATTATTGAAGTCATGCGCGATGCCGCCAGTCAGCTGTCCAACGGCCTCCATCTTGTGCGACTGGCGCAACGCCTGCTGCGCCACGGCCAGTTCATCGACTGCCGCTTTCTGATCGGTGATGTCGCGCCCATTCACATAAAATAGATCGCCCGCCGGGACACCCGTCCACGCAATCCATCGGTATCGCTTCGATTGAGTCAACAGCCGCATTTCCAGATGATGCAGCTTCTCACCCTGCCTCATCCGTTCGATGCCCGCTTCCATCGCAGCCAGATCGTCGGGATGAACGACACTCGCGAACGGCTGGCTCAATATCGCATCGCGCCGGTAGCCCAACACCTTCACCCAGGCAGGATTGACGTCACGCATGTAGCCGTCGAAACGGCCAATACCCAACAAGTCGGTGCTGAGCGACCAGTTTCGGTCACGTTCGGCCCTACGCGCCGACACCTCGTCGCGCAGGGCGTGATAAGACGCCTGCCATTCGTGCTTGGCCGCCAACTGCACGGTCGTCTCTCTGACAATGCAGAAAAGCCCGCACACTTCGCCCTGTTCATCGCGCAAAGGGCTGCTTGCAAACGAAAAGTACGCGACTTCCCGCACTCCGTTGCGCGTAGTGGGTAAAGGGAAATCTTCGGCGTTGACCGCTTGGCCACCCAGGCACCGACGGACCATTCCGCCCAATGCTTCCCACTCTTGCTCCCAAACCTGAGAGAACGGCAACCCCAAAGACCGCCGGGCACGCGTTCCTAGCAAAGGACGATAGGCATCGTTATAAAACAGACGAAGCTCGGGGCCCCACCCGATAAACATGCCTTGAGGGGAGTCCAGCAACAGCGCCAGGGTCGCTTTCAGGTCGCAGGGCCACGTGCTTATGGCGCCCATCTCAGGTGCTTCTGTCGCCCAGTCATGGGCGAGAATCTCGCTCGCCATGATGCTGCCGCCAGCCAGGAAACCAGGAACGATGGGCGTGCGATCAGCGGACATTCGAACGCCTCAGAGGCCAGAGGCGCCGCACGCGTAAAAACGACCACCCATCGGATCAGATCGCTGGCGGACGAAGCGCGCCATCGCTTGGCGTTGCCGTCGCAGACGCGGTGGTCGCAGCAGATTGCCCTGCACGTTCGGCCTGCAAGGCATCGACTTGCGCGGCCAACTGTTCGACGCGAGCACGGGTGCGTGCCAACAGATCGGCCTGAATATCGAACTCTTCGCGAGTAACCAGATCGAGTTTACTGAACCCTTGAGTCAGCATGGCGCGCACATTGCGTTCGACGTCTGCGGCCGGACTTTTTGCGATCAGATCCGACAGATTCTTCTGAAAGTCTTCCATCCAAGTTACGCGGTTCATGACAATTCCGATTGACGGTGAAATAAAAAGACAGTGTAGAAGACCCGCAGGCTCAAGGCGAGTGTAGGCGATAGCCGCCGCCCATAAACGAGACCAGTAGTAACGAATTGATCGATACGCCATGAAATTCCCGATTTCGTGCGATCTCATGCACAACAACGGTGCCCAATGCGCCAAATATTGCACTGCAATCATGCATTTAGCACTGCAGAAACGCGACGCACCAGTCAGTAAGCCTATGCAACATCGAGATTAAAAGTTGGCACACGTTTTGCTTTATGTTGCCACGCCAGAGTGCAACCAAAGAGAGGAAACGCCATGAAACTCATCATCGCCATCATCAAGCCGTTCAAATTGGACGAGGTGCGGGTGGCTTTATCGGGGATAGGAGTACAGGGCCTGACGGTTACCGAAGTGAAGGGTTTCGGCCGCCAAAAGGGACACACGGAACTTTACCGCGGCGCGGAATACGCAGTGGATTTCCTACCGAAGCTGCGCGTCGAAGCGGCTATCCCCGACCACTTGGTCGACCAGGCCATCGAGACGATCGAACAAGCGGCCCGCACGGGCAAGATCGGGGACGGCAAGATTTTTGTCGCCTCGCTGGAACAAGTAATCCGGATTCGCACGGGCGAAGCCGGCGAAGCGGCGCTGTAAGCCTGCGTTTTAACGGAGCGTACAAAAATGGATAAAGCAGATGTCGCATGGGTGATGGTCTCCACCCTCCTCGTCTTGATGATGGTGCTGCCCGGTCTGGCCTTGTTTTACGGCGGCCTGGTACGCAGCAAGAACGTGCTGTCGATCCTCATGCAGGTTGCGGGCACGTTCGCCCTGGCCGTGACGTTGTGGTTCATCTATGGCTACTCGCTGGCATTCACCGAGGGCAACGCGTTCTTCGGCGGATTTTCGCGGCTGTTCTTCTCGGGCATGTGGAACTCGGCCACAAGCGAGCACGTCCTTTCGGGCACGATTCCTGAAATGGCCTTCGGTTTCTTCCAGGCGACGTTCGCAGGCATCACCTGCGCGCTGATTGTCGGCGCATTCGCCGAGCGTGCGCGCTTTTCAGCGGTGTTGGTGTTCACGGCCATCTGGATGACCTTCGCCTACGTACCCATCGCTCACATGGTGTGGTTCTTGTCGGAAACCAATCCGGGTCTGCTGGCCGCACGCGGTGCGCTCGATTTCGCGGGTGGTACTGTCGTACACATCAACGCGGGTGTCGCCGGCTTGGTAGGTGCCTATGTCATCGGCAAGCGCCTGGGTTACGGTCGAGAAGCCATGCAGCCGCACAACCTGCCGATGACCATGATTGGTGCAGCACTGCTGTGGGTAGGCTGGTACGGTTTTAACGCCGGTTCGGCATTGTCGGCTAACGGTACGGCCGTGCTGGCATTCCTGAACACCCTGGTCGCTACTGCCGGTGCTATTCTGGCCTGGACCCTGACCGAGTGGGCCACCAAGGGCAAGCCTTCGATGCTGGGTGCAGCCTCCGGTGCAGTGGCTGGTCTGGTGGGCGTCACCCCGGCAGCCGGTTTGGTCGGCCCGGTCGGTGCCCTGGTGATCGGTGTGGTGACCGGTGCAATCTGCGTATGGGGTGTCAACGGCCTGAAACGCATGCTGCGTGCGGACGACTCGCTTGACGTGTTCAGCCTGCACGGCGTGGGCGGCATTGTCGGCGCCTTGCTGACCGGCGTGTTCAACGCGCAAGCCTTGGGCGGTCCGGGTCTGGCCAACGCTAGCGACATCCTGGGTCAACTGTGGGTGCAAACCGAAGGCGTGCTGATCACCATCGTGTGGTCGGGTGTCGTCGCCTTCATCGCCTACAAGATCGCCGACGCGGTATGCGGCCTGCGTGTGCCGGAAGATCAGGAACGCGAAGGACTGGACATCACCTCGCATGGTGAATCGGCTTACCATAGCTGATGCAGTATCAGGCACCTGCCGTCGCAGGCAGCGGGTGTCCATAAAGCGAAAAGCCCGAAGAGACCTTTGTCTTTTCGGGCTTTTCGCATGCTACGGCCAACACCGCATAAAGATCGATTCGCCAGCTATCTGGAAGGTGAATTCGTCAGGCTATCCAGATCGACCCGGGTGGCGCGGTTCAAGGCAGTGGCCACCTTCGCACGCAAGGCATTGCTATGCGCGCCGCGAATCTCGCGCTTGATGTCCAGCAGTTGCTGCGGATGCATCGAAAACTCCGTCAAGCCCAAGCCCAGCAGCAAGCGCGTCAAGCGGACATCCCCCGCCATCTCGCCACACACGGCCACCGGAATACCGAAGCGCTCCCCGGCATTGATCGTATGCGATATCAAACGCAACACGGCGGGATGCATGGGATCGTACAGCTCGGCCACGTCGTGATCGCCACGATCGATAGCCAAGGTGTATTGGATCAGATCGTTCGTGCCGATCGACAGAAAATCCAGTGCTTCGGCAAAAGGCTCGATGGCAATAGCGATGGCGGGAATCTCGACCATCGCCCCCAAGGGAATGTTCTCGGCATACGCCACGCCCCGCGCATCCAATTCGGCCCTTGCCGAGTCCAGCGCAGCCCGCACCGCGCGAACTTCATGCATGTGCGCGATCATCGGCACCAGCATCCGAATCGGTCCCACCGCCGACGCTCGCAGCATTGCGCGCAGCTGGGTAGCAAACAACTCGGGGCGAGCCAGGCAGTACCGGATCGCGCGCTGACCGAGCGCCGGATTGGTGGCCACGGTCGCCTCGCCGTCCAAAGTCTTATCGGCGCCAAGATCCAAGGTTCGGATCGTGACCGGACGCCCCTGCATGGCGCGCACCACGCTGGCATAAGCTTCGAACTGCTCATCCTCGGTGGGTAAATCGCTACGCCCCATGAAGAGAAACTCGCTACGAAACAACCCGATCCCAGACGCGCCAGACTTCAATGCAAGCGCGGCCTCGTCGGGTAGCTCGATATTGGCGTTCAAGACGATGTCGATGCCATCGAGCGTCACGGCGGGCTCGTCCCGCAACAATTGCAGCGCTTCGCGTTCGCGCAGGTACTCGTCTTGCCGCGCCCGATATTCGGCTGTGATGTGATCGGCTGGATTGACGACGACGCCCCGGGCGCCATCGACGATCAGCATATCGCCCTCACGCACAAGCTCGCGCACGTTACCCATCGCCACCACCGCAGGCACACCCATACTGCGCGCAACGATCGCCGTGTGCGAAGTGGGACCGCCCAGATCGGTCACGAATGCCGCGAAGCGCGCACCGCGCAGCCTCAGCATGTCGGCAGGCGATATGTCGTGCGCAACGACCACCAGCGGATCGTTGCCTGGCACTTGATCGGTATCCGGCAACATTGCTGAAGAGCCCGCCAAGACATGCACCACGCGCTCGATGGCTTGACGCACATCGGCGCCGCGCTCACGCAGGTACTCGTCTTCCATCAAATCGAATTGCTGCGCCAGCGCTTGACCTTGCGTGGTCAGCGCCCACTCGGCGTTGTATTGCCGCTCGACGATCAAATCGACGGCGGGATCAGCCAGTACCGGGTCGCACAACAGCAATCGATGCACGTTGAGCATGGCACCCAACTCACGAGGCGCGTCGTCGGGCAAGGTATCGGCCAGATGTTGCAACTCGTTCTGCGCTTGTAGCAGCGCCTGCTGCAAGCGCTCGACCTCGCGCGTCACCTCGTCTTCGGAAACGCGATAGTGCGCGACTTCCAGCGCGGCGGCACCAAGCACGACGGCACGTCCGATCGCATACCCGCGCGCGACACCCTTGCCCTGAAGGCAAAGCACCGCGGTCGAAGGAGGATTACTCGCTCTCACCGAATTTGCTGTCGAAAAGGGCTTGAATATCGGCCAGTGCGCGATCGGCATCGGCACCTACCGCGTCTACTTTGACGACCGCACCGCATCCAGCGGCCAGCATCATCACGCCCATGATGCTCTTGGCGTTGACGCGTTGCGCACCCTTGGCGATGAAAACGTCGCTTACGAAGCGACTGGCCATCTGGGTCAGCTTGGCAGCGGCCCTGGCATGCTAACCGAGTTTATTGGTAATGGTGATGTCTTGACTGGGCATCCTGCTTCAAGCGCCTTATAAAGATGAAACGCACAGATGAAACGCGTGGAAATTCAGGCCGTCAGTCTACACGCAAGCAGCCTTGCATGCCGCCCGAGAGCGCCTTCTCGCGGATGTCTGCAAGCGACAGATCACGATTGGTGATGGCACGCAGTAGCATCGGCGTATTCAGTCCTGCGACCACACAACAGGACACGCCCTGGCTGCGGGCATCGGCAACGGCCCGCTTCGCGATGTTGGCGGGCGTCGCACCGATCAGGTCGGTCAGCACCAGCACGCCATTGCCGCGATCGGCGCGCAAAATATCGGCCAGAACCCGAGGCGCGACATCGTCCGGTTTGTCGTCGGGTAATACATCGTGAACGGCTACACCGTCCACCGTGCCCAACACATGCTCGGCACAACCCAACATAGCGCCACCCAATGGGGTATGCACGACAATAACGATACCAGTCATAATGACGCTCAGGCGGCCGATATCGGCGCGGCAGAAGCGACAGCCGAGCCCACAGCAACCGCCTCTTCCAGCTTGCGCGCAAACAAATCCGGCACGTCGAAACCGGTCTGCTCGGTGATTTCGACAAAACAGGTGGGGCTGGTGACGTTGATTTCCGTCACGTAATCGCCAATGACGTCCAATCCCACCAGTAGCAAGCCACGCTCGGCCAGACTGGGCGCAATGGCCTCGGCGATCTCGCGATCGCGCGCCGACAAGGCTTGTGCCACGCCGCGCCCGCCAGCGGCCAGGTTACCGCGCGTCTCACCGGCCAACGGAATGCGCGCCAGTGCATAAGGCACCGGTTCGCCGCCGATCAGCAAAATACGCTTATCGCCATGGACGATATCGGGAATGTAGCGCTGCGCCATGATCGTACGAACCCCATCGAGCGTGAGCGTTTCGATGATCGCGTTCAAGTTCGGATCATTGGCTTGCACGCGGAAAATACCGGTTCCCCCCATGCCGTCCAGCGGCTTGAGAATGATGTCGCCATGCTCGGCATGAAACGCCTTCAAGCGTGCCGATTGACTGGTGACCAGCGTCGGAGCGGTGAACTGCGGAAACTCTGTAATCGCGAGTTTCTCGGGATGATTGCGGATGGCTGTACCACTGTTAAACACCCGGGCACCATCGCGTTCGGCGTATTCCAGGAGATGCGTCGAATAGACATACTCCATGTCGAACGGTGGGTCCTTGCGCATGACGACCGCATCGAAATCGGCCAAAGCGGCGTCGTGCGCCTGCGACTCGCGCCACCAACCGTGCGCGTGCTTATCGGCGTCCGGCAGCAACGCAATAGGTATGGCCGAGGTTCGAACCTGGCCAGCCTGAATATACAAGTCGCCGGACAGTGCGACCTCGATTGCATGACCACGCGCCTGCAAGGCGAACATCATGGATACGGAGGTGTCTTTATAGGCTTTCAGGGCCGGCAAAGGATCGATGACAAACAGCACACGCATGGGGCGCACCACAATCTCTAAAAGATACTGACAACATAGCACGGCGCTCACCAAAAGGTCGCCCCCTGACTTGCAGGCCGCGCACAATGCAAAACGGGCGGTTGCCAGCGCATGCATGCTGCTGGCAACCGCCCGCATCGGGTTTTACATCACGAACCGGATTCCTTGGCAGGCACCACTTTCTTGCGCGGGGCCAATACCATGATCATTTGCCGACCTTCCAGTTTGGGCATCGCCTCAACCTGGGCCAAATCGGTCAGATCGTCACGCACGCGCTCGAGCATGCGCATGCCGAGTTCCTGGTGAGCCATTTCGCGACCACGGAAGCGAAGCGAAACTTTGGCTTTGTCACCGTCATCCAGGAAACGCTTCAAATTACGCAGCTTGACTTGGTAATCACCCTCGTCGGTAGCCGAGCGGAATTTGACTTCCTTGACCTGAATGACCTTCTGCTTCGACCGGGCTTCCGCCTGGCGTTTCTGCTCTTGGTACTTGAACTTACCGTAGTCCATCAAGCGGCAGACGGGAGGCTCGGCATTCGGTGCGATTTCGACCAGATCGAGATTGTTCTCTTCCGACAGGCGGAACGCATCGGCGATCTTGACGATGCCCAGCTGTTCTCCCTCTGCGCCAATCAGGCGGACTTCAGGGACGCGGATCTCACCGTTGATACGGTTGGCTTTTTCAGTGGCGATGTTGACAACTCCTAAAAAATTAAACGACTGCTGCTTGAAGTGCGGCGGCCAGAACGGGGCGTCGCTGTGCGACGTCTTCGGACAGACGGGCCACGAAGTCGTTGAATTCGATGGCACCCAAGTCCAATCCGTTCAAACCGCGAACGGCAACCTTGTTTTCCTGACGCTCTTTATCGCCGACCACCAGGATATAAGGCAGCTTTTGCAGGCTATGCTCTCGGATTTTACGAGTGATTTTTTCACCGCGCAAATCAGATTGCACCCTAAAGCCTTGTTTTTGCAGGCTTTGTGTGATTTGCGCTGCATAATCGGCCGAAGGCTCGGAAATGCAGCATACAACAGCCTGCACGGGCGCGAGCCAAGGCGGCATGGCGCCAGCATGATTTTCGATCAACATGCCGATAAAACGCTCGAACGATCCAAGAATGGCGCGGTGCAGCATAACCGGCGGCAGACGCTGATCACTTGCATCAACATATTCAGCACCGAGGCGAACCGGCATCGAAAAATCCACCTGAATCGTGCCGCACTGCCAATTGCGACCAATGGCATCTTTCAGGGTGTATTCGATTTTCGGTCCGTAGAACGCACCTTCACCAGGCGACACTTCGAACTCACAACCCGTCCGACGCAAGCTCTCCATCAGAGCCTCTTCGGCCTTATCCCAGGTTTCGTCCGATCCAATGCGCTTTTCGGGACGCGTAGCGACCTTGTAGAGCACATCGTTGAAACCAAAGTCTTTGTAGACATTTTGCAACAAGGCAGTGAAATCAGCGCATTCGTTTTGTAGTTGGTCTTCGGTACAGAAAATGTGGCCGTCGTCCTGCGTAAAGCCACGGACTCGCATCATGCCATGCAAAGAGCCCGAGGGCTCATTCCTATGGCACTGGCCGAACTCGCCATAGCGCAGGGGCAAATCGCGGTACGAATGCAGCCCGGCGTTGAAAATCTGAACGTGCCCGGGGCAATTCATGGGTTTCAATCCGTACATACGGTTTTCGGACTCGGTCGTAAACATATTTTCACGATAGTTTTCCCAGTGACCGGTTTTCTTCCACAAGGAAATATCGAGAATCTGGGGCGCTTTCACCTCTTGATAACCGTTGTCGCGATACACCGCACGCATGTATTGCTCGACCTGTTGCCAGATTGCCCAGCCCTTGGGGTGCCAGAAGATTAAGCCGGGGCCTTCTTCCTGAAAATGGAACAAGTCCAAGTCGCGGCCAATTTTGCGATGGTCGCGGCGCTCGGCCTCTTCCAGCATATGCAGATACGCATCCTGCTCATCCTTCGAACCCCAGGCCGTACCGTAGATGCGTTGCAGCATTTCGTTGTTGCTGTCGCCGCGCCAGTATGCGCCAGCCACCTTCATCAACTTGAAAACTTTCAGCTTGCCCGTCGACGGCACGTGTGGGCCGCGGCACAAGTCGATGAAGTCACCCTCGCGGTAAAGACTGAGTATTTCGTTACTGGGAATCGACGCGATGATCTCGGCTTTATAGGCCTCACCAATGCTCTTGAAGAACGCGACGGCCTCGTCGCGCGACCACTCTTCGCGGGTCACGACTTCGTCGCGTTTGGCCAACTCCGCCATCTTCTTCTCGATCGCCACCAAATCTTCAGGCGTAAACGGACGCTTATACGAAAAGTCGTAGTAAAACCCGTTGTCAATCACCGGACCAATCGTCACTTGAGCATCGGGAAACAGCGATTTGACCGCATAAGCCAGCAAGTGAGCCGTCGAATGCCGGATCAGATCGACCCCATCGGCATCTTTAGCCGTCACGATGGACAATGCCGCATCGCGGTCGATCAAGAAACTGGTGTCGACCAATTTCGGCGCACCGTCGTCCAGCGTGACCTTGCCACCCAGCGCAACCCGCGCCAGTCCCGCACCGATAGATTGAGCCACTTCTGCCACGGTGACCGGGCCGGGATATTGACGCTGGGAGCCATCGGGCAATGTGATGTGAACCATGGGAACGTCCTGCAACAAGGTGAAGATAGACGCCGCCGAAGCCGCGTCAAGCAAAAAAAATGGCCCCATCGGGCCGCGTATACGAGTGTTTCGGTCTGTCTGGCAATACTACCGCCGAGTGTTCGCCCGCAAACAACCCCTACGCACCCAAGGCGCGAGGTGTGGTCATAGTTCGAAAGTATGCAGCGAAGGACATGACGATTGGCGACAGGTAGAAGAAGGCTGTTTGACAGCCTCATGAAGTATTGCACTAAATAGTATCACGCAGACCTGGCCGTTCATGGGAGAGCAAGCAGAATTGCCCAATCATTTGAAAGCTCAGCTCGCAAATAGAAACACTTGTATTGCTGCAATGCAATCAAATGGCGCGACCGTAGTGGTTATGCGGTCTCCAAAATTTGGGGGCGGTCGAAACTTACAAGAGCAATCTCAGTACAATTGCCCACTCTAAAAATGTTACATCCCCCTTAGCGAGGCGATGTTACATTCAATGAAACCAATTTGTTTCAATTGGATTGGCCTTGGCCGTCCAAGGCCGACTTGCGTAAGCGTGAGTCAACAGCACGACTAAAAATAATTGCCCGAGGGGCCAAATCAGTAAGGATTTATTGAATGCCGAAGCGTGTTGCCGTAGTCGGGCTGTCTTTTCGTTTTCCTGGGACAGACACGGCGGGTTACTGGTCTGCATTGATGGGCGGACGCGACCTCGTCACCGAGGTGGATGGTGAGCGCTGGGCGAAGGATGCATACCTGCACCCGGACAAGAGCCATCCGGGCACGGCCTATACCTTTGCGGCGGGCTCGATCGGTGACATCAGCGGCTTCGATGCTGCGTTTTTCGGTATCAGCCCGCGCGAAGCGGCGCTGATGGATCCGCAGCAGCGCCTGTTGCTCGAGCTCTGCTGGGAAGCGATCGAGCATGCAGGCATTCCCCCTTCCAATCTGCGCGGCAGCGACACCGGCGTCTACATTGGCATCGCCAGTGCCGACTACGCCTACCGTCTGGCTGACGATCTGGATGCCATCGACTCGTCGTTCGCGACGGGCAACACCGCCAGCATCGCGGCCAACCGCCTGTCCTATGCGTTTGATTTACGCGGCCCCAGCATGGCGGTCGACACCGCATGCTCGTCCTCGCTGGTCGCTTTTCATCAAGCGTGTCAGGCGATCGAGTCGGGCGAAGTCAGTCACGCCATCGCGGGCGGTGTCAGCCTGCACCTCCACCCATATGGCTTCATCACGTTTTCCAAAGCCTCGATGCTATCGAAGCGCGGGCGCTGCAACGTGTTCGATGCCGACGGCGATGGGTATGTACGCTCCGAGGGCGGCGGTCTGTTTCTGCTCAAAGACTACGATGCGGCAGTGGCGGCGGGCGACCGTATTTTGGGCGTGATCGCCCATACCGCCGTCAATACCGATGGACGCAAATCCGGGCTGACCGTGCCCAGTGCCGATGCACAGATCGCATTGATGACCAAGTCGTACGATCAAGCCGGCATCATGCCAGAGCAGATCGACTACCTGGAAGCCCATGGCACCGGCACCGCAGTGGGCGACCCCATCGAAACGCGCGCCATTGGTCTGGCTTTGGCGCAAAAGCGCGAGCGTCCGCTACCGATCGGTTCGGTCAAAAGCAATATGGGCCACCTCGAGGCGGCCTCCGGTGTGGCCGGCCTGGTCAAGGCGCTGTACTGCCTGGCTTACCGCGAGGTGCCCGCGACAATCGGCATCCAGACGCTCAACCCGCTCATCAAGTTCGACGAGTGGAATCTCGATGTCGTCAGCCAGAACCGCAAGCTGAAAGACAAGGGCACATTGACTGTCGGCGTGAATTCGTTTGGATTCGGTGGTGCCAACGCGCATGTGATTCTGCAAAGTCACGAGCCATCTCGTCCGGGCGCGCAAACGTTGTTGACCCCCCATGGTGTACCGGTCGTGGTGACTGCGAAGACTGCCGAGGCGTTGATGGCGCAAGCCCAGGCTTTTGCAGCGACGCTACGCGATCAACCGCCCAGCGCGCTGTACGACATCGCCTACCAAGCCGCGTTCCGGCGAGAATGGCACGAGCATCGTGCGATGGTTTTTGGCAACTCGCCGCGTGCCATCGCTGAGGATCTGGATGCGTTGGGCACGGGCGAGTCGGTTCGCACCACGATGACCACCGCTATGGCGGTGCCGCAAGCATGCGGCGCTGCACTGGTGTATTCAGGCAACGGATCCCAATGGCTGGGGATGGGGCGAGCGCTGCTTGCCGATCCCGTGTTCGCCGCAGCCGTTGCCGAGATCGATGCGAGCTTCGCTCCGCTGGCCGGTTATCGCCTGACCGACGATTTATCGGGTGCTTTGGATGCCGGCCAGGCGCAGCGCTATCAGCGTACCGAATTCGCTCAACCCGCCTTGTTTGCCGTGCAAGTCGGCGTGACCCGCATGCTGGCTAACGTCGGCATCGAGCCCGCTGCCGTCATTGGTCATAGCGTGGGCGAAGTCGCCGCGGCCTGGGCCTGTGGTGCACTGAGCCTGGCACAAGCGACTCAAGTCATTTTCCACCGCAGTCGCCTCCAAGGCAGCACGCGCGGCAATGGCGCGATGACGGCCGTAGGCTTGAGCGGCGCAGCGTCGAGCGCCCTGCTCGAACAATTAGGCTTGTCGTCCACTGTCAGCGTAGCCGGACACAACAGTTCGCGTGGTGCCACGCTGGCTGGTCATCCTGACGACCTGTCCACCGTCGAGCAGCATTTGTCGGCGCAGCGTATCTTCCAAAAACGTCTGGATCTGGACTATGCCTTTCATAGTCCGGCCATGACACCAATCGAACAGCCTCTGCGCGCGGCCTTGGCCGATCTTAATCCCGCCCCTTCGCGCATCCCGTTCTACTCTGCCGTGAGTGGCGACCGAATCGAAGGAACGGAACTCGATGCAGACTACTGGTGGCGCAACATTCGAGAGCGAGTCGGTTTTGAAGAGGCTATGGCCGCGATGGTGCGTGACGGCATCAACATTTACGCCGAAATCGGGCCACACCCAGTATTGAAAAGCTACGTCTCGGATGCGCTGAAAATCCAATCGATCGCTGGTCGCGCTCTGGTGACGGGTCAACGCGGTGATGATTCGCCCGAAAAGATCTACGCCACGAGCGCACAGCTCGTGCTGTCGGGCGCGACAACCGACTGGCGTCGATTCTTTCCCGTCGTTGGCGCACACGCCACCCTGCCCGCCTACAGCTGGCAACGCGAGCGTCACTGGCACAGCATCACCACTCAGGCAGGTCGAGGGCTGCTGCGTGAACGCGTGCATCCCTTATTGGGCTATGCCGCGCCCAAACAACCGGGTGTGTGGGAGAACCATCTGGACACTCGGCTTGTGCCCATGCTGGCCGATCATGTGGTTGGACATTCCACGGTGTTCCCCGGAACCGGATTCGTCGAACTGGCGCTTGCCGCTGCATTCGCACACAACGGCGGCGCGTTCGCCGAAATCGAAGACATCGACATCCGCACTCCGCTTTTGTTGGGCAACGATGAAACCAAGGTCGTGCAGACGCGTATCGACGACAGCGATGGCGCAGTAAGTATTCATGCATTGACGTTAGGCAGTGACGACCCCTACGCTTTGCACGCCGTTGGCCGCATCATGGCCGAACCGCGCGGCGTGGGCCTGTCGGATCCCGCCATCGAGTGGCCCACCCGCACACCGGACTTCACCGGCGCCGATCATGCCGCCCTGACCGACCTTGTGGGCCTGTCCTACGGACCGGCGTTCTGCGCAATCGCCGACGGTTGGCGTGAGTCCGACCGGGTCGTTCTGGCACGCTTCAAACCCGACGCTTGCATTGCGAAAGAGCTGCCGCAAACGCATATTCACCCCGCTTTGCTGGACTGCGCCTTCCAACTGATCATCCAGTTGCTCAAAGACGATCCGGCAATGCACACGGGCGCTGCCTTTGTGCCTGCCAAGATAGGCCGTGTCATCGTGCGCGCCAATGGCGGCACACCTGCGGTTGCAAGAGTCACTCTGCTGCGCCGCACACCTCACGCCTTGGTTGCACGTTTCGCATTGTTCGACAGCGACGGCATCCAAATCGCCGCTATCGAAGAAGCACGTTTCCGCAGCATTCGTTTGCAGAAGACAGCCGCCGAGCACTTGGCCTTTCCGGACTATTTCGCAGCCCCTGCGCCCCACGCCGATACCGTCAGCATCAATCGCTGCGCGCCGGCATCCGAATTCGCCGCTGCGCTCGACGCCCTGGCTACGGATAGGCATCATGATCCTGCCGCGCAACGTTTCGCCACTGAAGTCGACCCTTTGGTCGATGCCTTATGCAGCCAGTTCATCCACGAAGCGTTGCGCGCGTTGGCCAATGAGGCCGGGGTTCTGTCGTCGGGTTGCGTGCAAGGTTTGCGTCACACCCAACCCGAGCGTGCCGTTTTGCTCAATACGCTGATCGATCGACTGGTCGGCGACGGCGTGCTGACACCGAGTGCCAGCGGCTGGACCTTCACCGGCACAGACGCCCCGCCCGCTATCGATATCTGGAACAGTTTGGTGCGTGAGTATCCGGACCATTTCGCTATCGTTCAAACGATGGGACGCGTCGGCCAACACCTGACTGCACTCATCAAGGGCGAACGCGCCTGGGAAGACACCTGGCCCCGCGAGGCAACGCCTGCAAAACTGGCTGCGCACGTGCAAGGGATTGCCACGCGTCAAGACATGGCGCATGCGATAGGCGCACATGCTTTGGCTGCCCAAACCCGCCTGCTTGCCGGCGAGCGGCTTGCGATTTTGGAACTCGGAGGCGCTGCTCCGCTGTTGGGTCCCGAGTGTTGCGCACAATTGGATCCGCTATTGACCGACTACTGCTACGGCAGCGCCGATCCCGATGCACTGGCCGAAGCACGGCGCAGTTTCGATCCGTTCCCGGATGTTCGTATCGTAGATTTGACGGTGCAAGACCACGCACCTGTCGTTCGCTATGCCATTGCTTTCATCGACATCAGCTTGATGGCATTGGACGAAGCCCGTCACGCGCTGCGCTATGCACGCGACCGCATGCTGCCAGAAGGCACGTTGTTGGTGCTTAACACCCATCCTGCTGGATGGCTGGACGTCATCTTCGGCGGCCTGCATGATTGGTGGGTGGGCGAATCGCACACGACGGTCGCCTCGCGTCAACAACCTGCTGCCTTCTGGGAAGCCGAACTGGCCGCATTGGACTTGCTGCCGGATGCAGCCTGCATGATGACACCCGATCATCTGGCGGGTGCCTATCTGTTGGTTTCGCATCGACCGGCTGCCGCTGCCGACGTCGCTCGGCCCGTTGTTTCCACGGCCTCGACCGATGCGCCTCTGTGGATGTTGATCACAGAGCGCTCCGACTCGAGCGCCCAGAGCACGACAGTCGGCCGAGCCCTGCATGCCGATTTCATCGCGGCAGGCCATCGGGTGCAATGGATCACGGTGACAGACAAAGATATTGCGGCGACCGCCGACAATCCGACCGACACCGACCCCATCTTTCATGCCTTGCACGGATGTATCGCGCAATTCGGCCCCCTCCATGGGATTGTGCATCTGCATGGTTTGCATGCGTCGCAGGACGACGACGCTCAGACGCTATTGGATCGGCAAGTACAACGATGCGATGTGGCTGCAAGGCTTGCCCGCGCATGCGAAACACTTCAGAGCCACGCCGGGGTGTGGCTGATCACCAGTGGTGCCCAAGCAGCGATTACGCCTGTAGGTGAAACGGCGTGCCGCACGAATCATGTCGACGAGAAGTGGGTCGATACGGCGGACGAACCATCCACGGTCTCGCCATCGGGCGATGCCGCGTTGTGGGGATTCGGTCGAACCATGATGAACGAAGCCGCTGGCTTCAGCGTACGCCTGGTGGATCTGGAGGGTACGTTCGCGACTGACGCCGAATTGCTAGCCGCATTGGCACGCGAATTGATCTCGCCGGATGAAGACGCCGAGGTGCTATTGAGCAAGCCTGCCCATGGCATCGCTCGCCGAGTGCCTCGCATGGTGCTCACCCCACGTCCTCGCCCCGTCTGGCTTGCTGGCGTGCCGCGCGATCCGGCGGGCGACACCATCCGGCTGGGCTTCGAGTTTCCAGGTCAGTTGCGCAATCTGCGCTGGGAAAGTGTCGTCTCTGCGGCGCCCGCGGACGATGAAGTGGAAATCGATATTCATGCCACGGGCTTGAATTTCCGCGACGTCATGTACGCCTTGGGTATGCTGTCCGACGAGGCGATCGAAAACGGTTTTGCGGGTCCTACCCTGGGTCTCGAATTCGCAGGCACCGTCAGACGTGTCGGACGCAACATCGACGACTATCGAGTCGGTGACGCGGTGGTCGGCTTTGGTCCATCCAGCTTCGGTAATCGGATGTTGACCAAGGTCAGTGCGATCGCCCACCTGCCTACCGGCATGTCGTTCGAAGCCGCGGCAACGATTCCAAGCACGTTCTTCACCGTCTACTACGCGCTGAACTACTTGTCGCGCCTGGAGCCCGGCGAGAAGATCCTGATCCATGGCGCCGCAGGTGGCGTCGGCATTGCGGCCATTCAATACGCCCAGTCGATCGGCGCCGACATCTATGCGACCGCGGGCTCGAACGAGAAGCGCGACTTCCTGCGCATGATGGGCGTGACGCGAATTTACGATTCGCGTTCGCTGGCCTATGCCGAAGACATTCTGCGCGACACCGACGGCGTTGGGGTCGACGTCGTTTTGAATTCGCTGGCAGGCGAAGCGATCAACCGCAACCTGCGGGTCCTCAAGCCTTTCGGGCGGTTCCTGGAGCTGGGCAAACGCGACTTTTACGAGAATACGCGTATCGGTTTGCGTCCTTTCCGTAACAACATCAGCTATTTCGGTATCGACGCCGATCAGTTAATGCATGCTCGCCCCGAACTCACCCAACGCCTGTTCGGCGAGATGATGGCCTTGTTCGAGAACGGCACCTTGCATCCTTTGCCGTATCAGTTGTTCGACGCCAACGCCGTGGTCGATGCGTTCCGACATATGCAGCAATCTCGTCACATCGGCAAGATCGTGGTCACCTACCGCAATGGCATGCGCCAAGTGCATGCCACGGTCGACCGCCGCCTGGGCCGTCGTCTGGTATTGGACTCGACGGGCAGCTATCTGGTTACCGGAGGCTTGGCGGGCTTCGGGCTGCGTACCGCGCAATGGCTGGTCGAACGCGGCGCACGTCATCTGATTCTGGCCAGCCGAAGTGGACCTGCGAGTACAACTGCCCAAACGGCCCTGGCAGCGTTCAAAGCTCAGGGTGTCACCGTGCATGCTGCGGCGTGCGACGTAACGGATGCGACGGCGCTGCAAAATCTGTTGGACGAGGCCGGTCGACGCCTTCCTCCCCTCAAAGGCGTCGTGCATGCCGCCGTGGTCATCGATGACGGCTTGGTGCGCGGTATGAGCGCCAGCCAGATCCGACGAACCTTGGCGGCCAAACTAGTGGGCGCTCATCACCTGCATCGCCTCACTGCGGGAATGGATCTCGACCTGTTCGTTCTATTCTCGTCGGCCACCACCTTGTTGGGCAACCCCGGTCAAAGCAATTACGTCGCGGCCAACAGTTGGCTGGAGGCATTGGCACAAACCCGGCGCGGCGCTGGTTTGGCAGCGACCTGCGTCAAATGGGGTGCGATCGACGACGTCGGATTTTTGGCCGACAACGACAAGGTCAAGGATGCTTTGCAGAATCGCATGGGAGGTCATGCACTGCCCTCCAGCCTCGCATTACGAATTTTGGAAGACATGGTTCTAGGGGAACGCTCGAATATGGGTGTCATGGAACTCGACTGGCGGGCGCTGTCGCGATTCTTGCCGACGTCCGGTCAACCTAAATTCGGACCGATTGCCCGCCGCAGCAAACATGATGACGACGAAGGTCAATCGGATGACATCGCGCTGTGGGTTGCCACGCTGGCGGATGACGCCTTACATGCCAAGTTCGTCGAAATCCTGCGTCACGAAGTCGGCGACATCCTTCGCGTTGCGCCCGAAAAAATCGATCCGACTCAATCGATCTACGACATGGGTCTGGACTCTCTGATGGGAGTCGAACTGGTGATGGCCTTGGAGGGCCGTTTTGGGGTACGCCTGCCGGTCATGGCTTTGAACGACAGCCCGACCCTGGCGAAGCTGGCCGAACGGCTGGGACGGATGCTGAAAGGCGAGGAAACGGCTGAGGCATCGGAACAAAAAGCGGCCGAATCGCGGATCGCGAAAATCGCTCAGCAACACGATGCCGATGTGTCCGACGAACAGGTCGCCGAACTGGTGGCCCGACTTGCCTCCGACAACGATGCTCAAGCGCGGATGATTCACTGATGAGCTTCGGATTGACCGCAAAGCTGAAAGACAAGCTGATCGCCGATGCCTTGGCGCGCAAACTGCGCCAGACCGGCGAGCCGGTAACTCCGCCGGTGCCGCAGGCCGGCACAACCGCCACCAAGACCGATATTCCGCAAGCGCACTACCGCTTTCATTTGCACCCGCAGTATCAGCAATTGCGCATCATCAACGATGGTGCCGCGCGGCTGGGTATCAAAAGCCCGTTTTTCAAGCTTCACGATGGCCGTGCCGATGCGCATACCGAGATTGCCGGCAAACGATACGTCAACTTCGCCAGCTACAACTACCTCGGCATGGCCGATGACCCTGTGGTCACCGCTGCCGCCAAAGCGGCGATTGACCGCTACGGCACGACGGTGTCTGCCAGTCGCCTGGTGTCGGGTGAACGCCCCGTGCATCGCGAGCTGGAACGCAGCTTGGCCGAGCTTTATCAGACCGATGATGCCATCGTGTTTGTCAGTGGTCATGCAACCAACGTCTCGACCATTGGGCATCTGTTCGGACCACGCGACTTGGTGCTGCACGACGAATTCATTCACAACAGCGTGTTGCAAGGCATCCAGCTCTCCGGTGCACGGCGCTTGCCTTTCCCGCACAACGATGCACACGCACTGGATACGTTATTGGCGGCGCAACGCCATCAGTTCGAGCGAGTGCTGATTGTCGTCGAAGGCATCTACAGTATGGATGGCGACTTCCCCGACCTGCCTGCCTTTATCGATATCAAGCGCCGTCATAAAACGTTTTTGATGGTGGACGAGGCTCACTCTTTGGGCGTCATGGGAGAAAACGGCTACGGTATTCGGGAGCATTTCGGCCTGGCCGGCAACGATGTCGATCTGTGGATGGGAACGCTGAGCAAGTCGCTGGCAGGATGCGGGGGCTACATCGCTGGAGAAACCGCATTGATCGAGCATCTGAAATTTCTTGCGCCGGGTTTTTTGTATAGCGTCGGTATGCCGCCCGCGATGGCCGCCGCCTCGCTTGCTGCGCTACAACAGATGCTGGCTCACCCGCGTCGGGTTGCCCGACTGCAGGCGAACGGGATGCAGTTTTTGAGCCTGGCCAAGCAAGCCGGGGTCAACACAGGCACGAGCACTGGCCTTGCAGTGATCCCAGCGATCGCAGGCAGCTCGATACGTGCCGCTCGCTGGTCACGCGCCATGTTCGAGCAAGGCTACAACGTCCAACCCATTCTGTATCCCGCGGTGCCAGAGCAAGCCGCGCGATTGCGCTTTTTCGTATCCTGTACGCATACCGAAGCACAGATCGCCTCAGCGGTTAAGTCACTGGAAAAAATCATCAAGACGCTGTGACGTCAGTTGCGGTCGCAGCGAAAGCAGCACGCAGGACATCGTCTGCCAAGCGCTCGACCGACTGGACCCCGTCTCGCCGGGCCAGCGCCTGCTGCATCTCTTGCCCCGGCGGTCGCCAGATCACATAGTCGGTCAACCCATCCGGCTCACCGGTCGCCGCGTACACAGTGGGCATGATAGGAACGTGATCGCCGTAAATGCATAGCACAGCGGATCGGTCGTGGCGGCTCAATCGCTCGGCCAACTGACCGAACATGGCATCCGCATTGGCCAGGTGGCGCGTATACGCGACAAGATCGTCGAAATTCGCACTCGGTGGCGTATCGAAGAACCGAGATCGATCGTCGGGACCCACCGTCTCCCAATGCAGCGGCCCGTGATTCTCCATGGTGATCGCAAATACGAACAATGGCTTATGGTCGCGCGCGCTGCCCAACAGCGCATCGATCTTTCTGGCCACGGCGGCATCCGAGACGTAAGGACCGAATCGTTCCTCCTCGGCAAATGCATCGATGTCCAGAAAAGTCTCGAACCCCATCAGCGGATACACCGTGTCGCGCGTATAAAAAGAGGCTGGATAGGGATGCACGCAAACCGTTCTATATCCTTGCTGCTGGAGCTGCGAGGCTAGCGTCGATACGCCTGAGCGGGCCAGTTTTCGATAGGGGTTATAGCGATGCACTCCCAAGGTGCTCGGTTCGAGCCCGGACAAGAAAGCAAATTCGGTTCGAACGGTATTGGCTCCCCAGGCCGCGACACGCAAGCGCCCTGCCGTCACGCTTTCCGCCTTCAAGGTATCGAACCGGGACAGCACATCGGATTTGATACTTGGGAAATCACGACGAGCATCGAAAAACGATTCGCTTTGCACCACTACGATATCCGGACGTTCGGCAAACCCGCCTCCTTTGGGATCATCGGCATCGCAGGCATGCCAATGCCGTTCGGGCACAACGAAAGGCGTGCGCTCGCTGCTGCGGTAACGCCACAACGCAGTGGCCAGCCCCAAGCGACGCAAATCGTCGCTGGCTTCGAACGTAGGCGTCGTAGAAGACCGCATGACACCCAATTGAGCCAATAGCCATCCGCACGTCACCAAACAGGCCATGGCTACCCAAAAAACGAGCAAGGACCATGCTGCCAGCGATGGGGCCGCGTCTCGCAGCGCGAGCGTCCACAAGCCGCCAGCGGCGGTCAATGCCCCCTCCATCGTCAAGCCTGCAAATAGCACAACGGCATACCCGGAAGCAGCCAAGGCTGCTTTCATGCGACCAAAGAATGGCAGGTAGAGCCGTGGATGGCGAAGGGCATCGACGAAATATTCGAAGTCGGTATAGACAAATGGTTCGCGCAGCGTCCTGTACTTCACATTACTTACAAGGATCACCAAAAACTGGATGGCCAACACGTTCAGCACGGCAAAAACCGGCCTTCGAAACAAAGCCAGCTCCAGCGCATACAGGGTTATCCACAAACCGATATGCACGAGATGCGCCGCCACGGGTCGACGCCAGGGTGCCACCGGGCGCGGCGTCAACAGGCCCTCCAGCAACAGCGAGAGTAACCAGCCGATCACACCCGGCAGCAGCACATGGCACAGCAAATTCAAAGTCATGTTCGCGATTTTCGCAGATTGCAGTGTTTGAGTCTGGCCCACAGATCAATCATTCAGCACCGAATGTTGCACCACCCGGCGTTTGTCCTAAACCTGAATTCGGTGCGCGATGCCTCACCCATCGAGCCGCGCTGGCGGGTTAATAGAAAAGACCGTGCTTCGGGCAAACACCCGATCACTCTTTTTCATCCTTCTACCGAGTATTTTTTTCTATGAACACATTGCACTATTCGCTGGCCACTCGTCGTCCGTCATCTCGGCACAGCGTCGAACCTGCCCACACCATACGAATCGTCTTGCTGGACGATCACCCAATCGTGCTTGACGGCGTTGCGGCCTGGCTGGAGCAAGAACCCGGGTTCGTTATTGCGCATCGCTCGACGTCTTCCGAACCCACGCTAAAAGCACTGGAGCACGGCAAGATCGACGCCATCGTGATGGATTTTTATTTACGGTCGGACGATATGGATGGCATTGCACTTGTGCGCCACCTTCGACGCCGGCATCCCGACCTGGCCATTATCGTGCTATCGGCCGGACAGACTCGAGAGACGGCTTATGCTTCGTACGAGGCAGGGGCCTCTGCATTTGTCTCGAAATGGGATGCTGCAATCTGCATCGCTCACGCCGTACGCCAATCGTTGAAAAGAGCCGGTCGATTTCACCATACCCATGCCGGTGCATTGGTATTCGGCGCACCGCCCAGTCCTGGGCACGACCTGACCTTGAACGAAATAGAAGTTATGCATCGGTTGGCTGCCGGGGCTTCGGTCAGCCAGATATCCGCCGGCAAAGCGCGCAGCCGCAAAACCATCAGCAGTCACAAGCGTAATGCCATGCGCAAGCTTGGACTATCCAGCGATTTGGCTTTGGCCCAATACTTGAATTTGCATTATGGATTCTTGAAAAAATAGATCAAGGCAGTTGTTCGCCTCGCCACGTTGCCAGCGCCTCGGCGGGCAGGGCCGGACTAAACAGATAGCCCTGCCCCCATCGTACCGATTTGCCGCGCAGATAATCGCGCTGCTCGGCGGTCTCGATGCCCTCGGCCACCAATGGCAGGCCCAACCGCAGCGCCAGCGCAATGATGGTGTCCAACACCACGGCATTGATCGTATCGGCGCCGATACCCCGGGTAAACGCGCGATCGACCTTGATGAAGTCCGGACGCAACTGCTCGATATAGGCCAAGGAACTCTGGCCGGTACCGAAATCGTCCAAGGACCACTTCACGCCACACGCCCGTAACTGTGCAAAATGAGCGCGCACCACCGGCGTATCGGGCATACGTTCGCGTTCGGTAATTTCCAGGACGAGTTGAGGTGGCTCTGCGCCCAGGCGCTGCGACAGCCGCGCGACATCGTCGATGAACTGCGGCTGAACGATGTGCGAGCCAGATACGTTGACCGACAAGTGATCGCCGGGCTTCAGTCCCAGCGAAGGCAAATCGTTTGCGACCAGGTCGAACACATGACGCGTCAGGTCGGGCAGCAGCCCCCCCTCTTCTGCAATGGGTATGAACAGATCGGGGCGAACAGCCTCATAGCGTGGATGTTGCCAACGTATCAGTGCTTCTACGCCACTGAAGCGATTGGAGGCCAAGTCGAATACCGGTTGATAGACCATATGGAATTCGCGATCGCGAATTCCGCGACGAATCTCGGCCAGCATAGACAACTGCCGCGAACCGAACAGATGCGCGACATACGCGGACAACGCACTCGCCAGCAACAGAAACGGTAGATAGCTGTGCCAGATCTCGCCTGTATAGGATTTGATGCCGCCGGCGTTGACTGCCGCATGCACTTCGATCGGATACCGATCCGAACGGGACACTTGGGCAGTGGGCTGGACGCGGAACCATAACGAACGTTGGGACTCGTCGGCAACGGGTGCCGATACGTTCTGTCCGATCAGGATATCGATGTCGTATAGACCGTCGTAAGCGGCCGCAGCCTGCATATCGTGGATGTACTGCCCATCGACGATGGCCAATGCGCCCGTACCGGCTACCCGGGCCATCGCAAGCACCACGGCCATACGGTCCGGCACCAGCGGGGTAGCCGACACAGAGATGATTTGTCGGCCAACGGCCAGCGTCTGCAATCCACCTAGATCCGATAGCGGATCGTCGATCGCACCCGTGACCGACGAGCAGCGCAAACGATTATCCTGAACCAATACGAGCGATCTGAAATAGGGCCGCAAGGTGCCCATCCGCTGCAACGCATTGGCATTTTGAGCACAAGGCTGCCCGGCCATTTGTAGCAGCTCGGTCGTCGTTTGTTCTGCCGAGCGGAATATACTGTCCATTTGTCGACGCACGACGCTAGCGGTGACCAGAGCCTCGCGGTCGACTTGCCGAGCCGACTCCACCCATACCAAAGGAGCGACAACGATCAACGGCGCCAATGCGCCTGCCAGCACGATCAAACCGTGCCATACACGCCGACGCCGAGATTTGAACGGGGTCACGTCGCTCACCTTGTATATGGCGCAATATCCGATACCGCATTGCACCGATTCAGCCAGTATAGCGGTTGTCCCCGACGGGGCAAACTGCGCCATCAAGTGATCAATGGCCGTAATTCAGGCGGCGCAATATCCACCCTGAAACGGCCGGGTGAAGACCTGCAAGCAAAAAACAACCCAGATTCAGCGGAAACGGAAACGATATGCGAGGACGGTTGCAGTCCAAGCCTATCCGAATAAAGCGTGCCGCACGCTCAGCCGACCACATGAAGGGTTTCGGACCTGGCATGTCATAGGCCATTTTCGAATGGACATAACCGGGCATGACGACGTTGATGCGAACGCCATCGGCGGCAACCGCATCGCGCATGGCCTCACCCCAGGCCTTGACGGCGGCTTTGCTGGCGCTGTAGCTCGGCGTTTCGGGCAAACCGCGCCAAGCGGCCAGTGAACTGATCATGGCGATCTGCCCTCTGCCGCGTGCTCGCATGGCAGGCAGCACAGTATGGGCCGTAGCGATCGCGGCGGTGATGTTCACGCGTATCAGCGCCTCGACCCGATCCCAGGGCTCACCGACGGGGCCCGCGCGCATATTGATGTTGATGCCTGCGTTGGCGATGACGAGATCCAGGGTGTAGGCCGCGTCGGATTGAATCAACCATTGTCGCAAGTGATCGATGTCGTCCAGATCGAAGCAGGCTTGAACCACATGAGCACCGCGCGCTGCGCACGCGTCGGCAAGAACGCGTAGCGCCTGTTCGTCGCGCGCGTGCAGCAGCAAGGTACGACCTGGTGTTGCATAAGATCGGGCAAGGGCCGAACCGATTCCCCCGGCAGCCCCGGTGATGAGCACCACCCGGGGCATGCCGGGGTCTGGGACACTGGTATTCGCCAGTGCGGATGCCGGTACGGGACGCGTTTCGGCTGTCATGTCGGGGCCTGTACGGTCAACCCCCGGCCGATCGCGTAATACTGCCAGCCCTCGCGCGCCAAAACCGCCGGATCGTACAGGTTGCGTCCGTCGAAGATCAGTTTGGCTGTCATCGACTGGCCCAGCCTGGCGAAATCAGGTGCGCGAAAGGGTTTCCATTCGGTGCAGATCACCAAAGCGTCGGCCCCTTCTGCTGCGGACTCCTTGGAGTCGCAAAATGCGATGCCCGATTGATCCAAGTAAAGCCTGGCTGCCTCGTGCATGGCTTCCGGATCGTAAGCCTTGACCCGGGCACCGGCCGCCAGCAGACTATCGATCACCACCCGGCTCGGCGCTTCGCGCATATCGTCGGTATTAGGCTTGAACGCCAGTCCCCAAACCGCAATCGTACGGTCGCGCAACGCATGTGCACCACCAAAATGAGCCTCCAACTTGCCGTACAACACCGTCTTCTGGTGGTCGTTCACGGCTTCGACCGCCCGTAACAAAAGCGACGGATGACCAGCAGCCTGGGCGGTACGGGCGAGTGCCTGCACATCCTTGGGAAAACAAGACCCACCATAGCCGCAGCCAGGATAGATGAAATCGTAGCCGATTCGCGGATCGGACCCGATGCCATGACGCACATGCTCGATGTCGGCCCCCAAACGCTCGGCCAAGGCAGCCATCTCATTCATGAAACTGATCTTGGTCGCCAGCATCGCGTTGGCAGCGTATTTGGTCAGTTCGGCCGAACGCACATCCATGGTCAGAATCTTGTTCCGGTTCCGGTTGTAGGGCGCATAGCACTCGGCCATCAATGCCAACACCCGGGCTGAGTTCGAGCCGATGACGATGCGCGGACCACGCGTGAAGTCCTCGATGGCCGCGCCTTCTTTGAGAAACTCCGGATTGGAGCAGACCTCGAACGCGACCTCGGCGCCTCGCTGCGCGAGCGTTTGACGTATGGTTCCGGCCACTCGATCGCCCGTGCCCACAGGCACCGTGGATTTGTTGACGATGACTCGGTAGTCGGACATATGGGTCGCAATGGATTGCGCCACGGCCAACACATACTGCAAATCGGCCGAGCCATCTTCGCCGGGTGGCGTGCCTACCGCGATGAATTGCAAAATACCGTGAGCCACGCCGGTGGCCGAATCGGTCGTGAACGACAAGGGTCCACTCGTCAGATTGGCGGCGACCAGCGCGGCCAGGCCAGGTTCGAAAATGGGAATACGGCCTTGATTAAGCGCGTCGATCTTGGCGGCATCGACGTCTACACATACGACATCATGACCCGCATCGGCCAGACAAGCGCCAGTGACGAGACCGACGTAGCCTACGCCGAAGACGGTGATTTTCATAAATTGCTCCGACAACCGGAATGGTGACCCCGATCCGAATCAATCCAGATCAGAAGTCTCGCTTTCCGGCTCCTTGAGGTTTGCACTTTGGCCATCGGCCAAGTGCTGTGCGTGTACTGGGCAGGTGCCTGCCAATTCAGCGCGGAGTGGGACAAGCCTCGTTATAGTACTTCCGCCAGGCGTCGACAAATGACAAGAACCAAGGCCGGATCCTACTCGCCTGACTCTCTTGTGATACTTCGCCCAAAAAAAACACCCCAAAAGGTTGGATGTCCAACTTTTTGGGGGTGTTTTTTTGCCAAAACAACTGGCACAAATTTGGTAGGCGATACTGGAATCGAACCAGCGACCTCCACGATGTCAACGTGGCGCTCTAACCAGCTGAGCTAACCGCCTGAATAGAAAGAAAGTATATATCGAAAAAATCAAGTTTGTCAAGAGGCTCAGATGATTTTTCGAATGACTTCTTTCTCGCCCCTCATCGGCACCTTATCTGCACCCTGCACTGCTCGCACAAAGGCCTCAATGGCGTCAGCAGACTTCACGCCGGCAGCCAACTCGACGCCACTACTGACGTCCACGGCCCACGGTCGCACATCAATAACAGCGTCTTGCACATTCTGCGGCGTCAACCCACCGGCCAGCACCATGGCGTCTCGAAACGAGCCCTGCGTAACGCCACTCAACAAGCTTCGATCCAATCGAACCCCACTGCCGCCGTACGCATCAGTGTAGCTATCGAACAAGCAAGCCGTCGCATCGGCATAGCGAGCGACGGCGGAATCGACCTCGCTCGCAGTCTCCAGACCTGGCCCCCCTACACGAAGGGCTTTCATATATCGCTGCCCATAACCCGCACAGGTTTCGGGTGACTCATCGCCATGGAACTGCAACAGCTCAGGTTGAACCGCACGCTGTACCTCCGACACCTCGTCATCGGTAGCGTTCACGAACAAAGCGACAACGCTCATGAATGCCGGCACGACTCGGCGCAACTCTGCTGCCCGTGTCGGACTGACGTATCGCTTACTACCGCTATAGAACACAAAGCCGACAGCATCCACCCCAGCCCGGGCTGCGGCGACGATGTCGGCTTCGCGAGTGAGACCGCAGACTTTGATTCGAGTTTTCATCGACCCTATTCTAGTACGCGCGTCGCATGTTCAATAACTATTTGAACGCAGCGCCCGGATCGGCAGCCTCCTCTCCGTACACGCCCGTTCCATAGCTGGTCCCGACATCGATATTCACCGTGGCAGGATCTATCGCACTGGCCGTTCCCTTGTAATGCATGACCAGTCCCGGGAAAGCCATCACTGCGGCCACCATCGCCAACTGGATGAAGATGAACGGCACCGACCCCCAATAAATCTGGCCGGTCGTCACCTTTGCCACGCGCAGCCCGGTGATTTTGTCCTTGTAATCATGCTTGGGCGCAACCGACCGCAGATAGAACAACGCGAATCCAAACGGCGGATGCATGAAAGAGGTCTGCATGTTCACCGCCAACAGCACGCCGAACCAGATCAGATCGATTCCCATCTTGTCGGCCACCGGCCCCAACAGGGGCACGATGATGAAGGCCAGCTCGAAGAAATCCAGGAAAAACGCCAGCACGAATACCAGCACACTCACGACAATCAGGAAACCCCATTCACCACCCGGCAGACCGACCAGCAGGTGCTCGACCCACAAGTCGCCGTTGACGCCCCGGAAAGTCAGGCCAAACACCGTCGAACCCACCAGGATGAACACCACGAAGCACGACAATTTCGTCGTTGTATCCATCGCTTGCTTCAAAAGATCCAAGGACAGACGACGGCGGGCCAAGGCCATCACGATAGCCCCCACAGCGCCCATTGCCCCGCCCTCGGTAGGCGTGGCCACGCCGATAAAAATCGTGCCCAGCACCAGGAAAATCAAGGCCAGCGGCGGAATCATGACGAACGTCACCCGCTCGGCCAGTGCCGACAACAAGCCCAGGCGGAACACCTTGTTGATGCCGGCGATCACGAACGCTGTCATGCCCCAGATCAGCAGCGTGACGACGATCTTCTCATCCACGGGTGCCGTATCGGCTTCGACCCATTGCCCGATGAAATAAGCGGAGGTCGCGGCAATCAACATCAGCACCAGCAGGGACCGCCCGCCTCGACTGCCATTCGGTTCGCGAAACGCGCGCGCCTCTTCGGGCAGCGCCGGCGCGCAAGACGGCTTGATCAAGGACATGACGACGATATAGACGATGTAGCATCCCGCCAAAATGAAACCCGGCAGAATGGCGCCACGGTACATGTCCCCAATCGACCGCCCCAACTGGTCGGCCAGAATAATCAACACCAGGGACGGGGGAATGATCTGCGAAAGCGTGCCGGACGCCGCGATCACCCCGCTGGCCAGCGTACGGTCGTAGCCATATCGCAGCATGATGGGCAAGGAGATCAAGCCCATCGAAATGACGGAAGCCGACACCACGCCGGTGGTCGCCGCCAGCATGGCACCCACCAAGACGACGGCAATGGCCAAGCCGCCACGCAATGGACCGAACAACTGCCCAATGGTCTCCAGCAGATCTTCCGCCATGCCTGAGCGCTCCAGCACCAGGCCCATCAGCGTGAAGAATGGAACAGCGAGCAGTGTGTCATTAGAGATAATGCCGAACACGCGCTGCGGCAAGGCTTGAAACAAGGCCGCGTTCAGCAAACCCAACTCGATACCGATCAGCCCGTACAGAATGCCGTTTGCAGCCAGCGCGAACGCCACAGGAAAACCCAGCAGCAGAAACAGCACCAGCGTGGCGAACATGATCGGCGCCATATTGGCGATGAAAAAATCCATGATCAGCGATCCACTTTGTTATGTTGACCTGCGTCGGCCCCGCCGACTCTGGGTTCGGCATGCACGTGTACACCTGTTTGTGCCAGCTTTGCCGCCTCACGTGCCTGCGCCTCGCGCGCGATTTCTTCGGCCAATTCGGCCTCGGCGGTCATCGCATCGCGTTCCAGTGGATCGGGACCGTGCCCCGTCAGGAATGCCACGACCTTGATCAGGTGCGATATACCCGCTGCGACCAATAGCCCGAAGCCAATCGGGATCAACAGTTTCACCGGCCATCGCACCAAGCCTCCTGTGTTGGACGACTGCTCATTGGAAACATAGGAATCGACGAACATCGGCCACGATAGCACCATGATGAGAATGCAGGCGGGCAACAGGAAAAACACGACGCCGAAGAGTTCGATATACATCTGCTTGCGGCGCGGCAGACGCGACGCGAGGACATCGACTCGCACATGCTCGTTGCGCAACAAGGTATAGCCAGCGGTCAGCAAGAACATGGCGCCGAACATGTACCATTGCAATTCGAGCCAAGCATTCGAACTGACGTGGAATACTTTTCGGATCACCGCGTTGCCTGCGCTGACAAGCACTACGATGAGGGTCAGCCACATGACCAAGCGGCCCACGCGCTCGTTAAGCACGTCGATACCGCGCGATAAAGCGAGAAGAGCTTTCATAAGAGAAATCACAAACAAAAGAAAAACACGAAAACCATCCGGCCGACGCGCGACGCCTGACTCACCCACGATCGTTCAAGCGCGTGCCGGAGGCTGAAAAACTATTTACGGGCCGCGATGGTGCCCATGTAGCTGTCGTAGCCACCTTCCGCCACGCGGAACCACGGCAAGGCGTTGTCGCGGAAGGCCACCATACTTTCGTAGATCTTCTTGAAGTTGGGGTCTTTGGCGCTCAACTCGTCATACAGCTTTAACGACTCGGCATAGCACGCATCCAGCACGGGCTTCGGAAAAGACTTCAGCACCGCCCCCTCGGACACCAATCGCCGCAAGGCGTTGGGATTTTCCGAGTCGTACTTGGCGATCATGTCGTTGGTCGCTGCCGCCGTCGCATTGGCCAATGCCGCCTGGTAGTGCTTGGGCAACGTATCGAACGATTGCTGATTGACGTATAGCGACACCTGCAAGGTACCTTCCCACCATCCCGGAAAGTAATAGTTGCGAGCGACCTTGTGAAATCCGAGTTTCTCGTCGTCATAGGGGCCGATCCATTCCGCTCCGTCGATCGTGCCTTTCTCCAGTGCTGGATAAATATCGCCACCGGCAATTTGTTGCGGAACCACGCCCAGCCGCGACAGAACCGCGCCAGCAAACGCGCTGACTCGGAATTTGAGCCCCTTCAGATCATCGACCGACTTGATTTCATTGCGAAACCAGCCACCCATCTGCGTACCTGTATAGCCGCAGGGAAAATTGACGATGTTGTATTTTTTGAAGGCTTCGCGCAGCAGCTTCAAGCCGTCGCCATGGCGCATCCAGGCATTCATTTGACGGGTGTTCAAACCAAACGGTACTGCGGCATCGAAACTGAGAATGGGATCCTTGCCGTAGTAATAGTAGGACGCCGTATGACCGCACTCGATGGTACCGTTCTGAACGCCATCCAATACTTGCAGTGCCGGAACGATTTCACCGGCAGGAAATACCCGAATGTTGAACTTGCCGCCCGTGGCTTCCGACACATATCGGGCAACGCTCTCGCCACCCGAATAAATCGCATCGGCACTTCGGGGAAAGCTAGACGCTAGCCGCCAACTGATCGTGGGACTTTCCTGTGCAATAGCTGGAGCAGCCATAGCGGCGCCCCCGGCAGCCGCACCGAGTGCGGCCTTCCTGAGAAACGAACGGCGTTGCATCTTATTGTCTCCTGGCCCACGGTCTTATCGTGCGAACCCACCGGGAACCGTGGATCAAACCGGTATCGGGTTCGGCTGCAACCAACTCTTACGGTTGGTTTTCAATACGTCGCCATTATGAACACAGTGTACATAGCGGCGTCAGGGGGAATACCCTAGATCACGACCGAAACGGAGACAACTGGTCAGGCGAGTGATGGCCGTCCAGGCCAAAATGCGCGGGGTACTCGACTGAAGAGAGATACAAACCGTCAGGCATGAAGGTGGCCGCCGACAGGCGGCGGTCGCGCTGCTCGAGAAGCGTGGCCATCCAATCGCTGGCTTCGCGGCCCTGCCCGATCTGCAAGAGCGCACCCACGAGATTCCTGACCATATGGTGGAGAAACGCATTGGCTTGCAAGGTCAGCACCACGAACGGCCCCTGCTCTTCGATATCCAGTCGGGTCAGCGTTCGAATCGGACTGGCGGCCTGGCACTGCGACGACCGGAATGCACTGAAGTCGTGCTGGCCGATCAAATGGCTCGCCCCGTTTCGCATGGCATCCAGATCCAGCGGATGATGCGTCCATCCCGCACGTCCGGCCCACAAGGCAGGCTGCACCCGTCCACGCCACAGCACGTAGGTGTAGGTGCGCGACAGCGCCGAGAAACGCGCATGAAACGAGAGATCGACGTCTTGTGCCCACGCCACGTTGATCGAAGGCGGCAAGAATGTATTCACCCCGCGAACCCACGACTCCCACCGCCGATCCAAAGGGGTATCGATGTGGACGATCTGCATGGCTGCGTGTACGCCGGCATCCGTGCGGCCCGCACAAATCGTGGGCACTGGCATCTGGGCAAACTCTGCCAGCGCACGCTCCAGCGTGTCTTGCACAGTCTGACCATGGGGCTGGGTCTGCCAGCCCTGCCAAGCCGACCCGTCATAGGCCAGGCCCAGCGCGATTCGACGCATGATTAACGACGCTGACGCTCGCCCGGCGTGCTGTCGCTGGGCGGCGTATCCAAATCGAGGTCGATAGCCGACAATCGTTTGTCGATCAGCGCAGGATCGACCAATGCGGGCGTCTCGTCGTCTTCGCCAGTGTCGTTTTCGTTACGCGCCGCGGCACGTCGAACGACCCACGCGATGATGAACGCGATGATGGCCAGAATCGCCGTTACGACGATCAAAAGATTATCAGTCAGCCACGCAGGCAGGCCAGAGGACGCCATGAAAGAAGAATTACCCTTGTTATCCGCGCCATCGTCGGCGCGCGGTGGGGAGGATACACCAGCCGTTGCGCTGCCGGCGGCGGTCGCGCCATTTCGACTCGACGATACACCACCTTCAGACTTCAGCGCCCCGCCCTTGGATGCCGCATCGCCGCCAGAGGCCATATCCCCCTTAGTTGCCGCCGCGCCACCAGATGCTGCGCGACCTGTAGAGGCAGCCTCAGCTTTGGAGTCGGCGTCGCTTTCGACCGTCGCTGCGCCGTTCGCGTACGCGCCACCACCTTGTGGCACCCCGGCAGCTGTCTCGCTCGCTCCCTGCCCGCCACCGGCCACCTGACTCAACCGATTCAATTCATCGACGTTTCGGCTCAACTGATCTACACGACCGGCGGCATCTTCCAACGCGCGTCGCTCGGCCGCCTGGCGATCACCCTCGGCGTCGCCTGCCACGCCATCGGACAAGCGCAATCGGTCGCCGGTCGATGTCGCAGAAGCTGCGACGGCTCCCGTACGAGCCTCCACCTGTCCACGATCCCCCGCCGCAGCGGTGACCACAGCAGCGCGACCCGCCGCGTGCCCCATCCTGGCCCGGTACGCGGCATGAGCATCCAGTTGCTGCTGATAGATTCGGCGCGCATCAGCCGGATCGACCGCGCGCACGGCGTTCGCGTCAGGTAAACGCAAGCGCTCGCCAGCCCGCAGCAAATTCATGTTGTTGTCGATGAAAGCATCCGGATTTGCCTGCCACAACGCCACTAGACGCTGATAGTAATCGGCTCCGGTAACGGGGTGCGCGTCTGCCACACCCGACAGCGTTTGGCCGCGCCGAACAAGCAAGCTGCCTGGTCCGGCCATATCGGCCCGCTGCGTGACAGCGGCAGGCGTAGCGGTAGCACCCTGCCCGTTCGCCCGATCCGATGCCCGTCTCGGCAAGGCGACAACCGCCTGCGTAGGCGCCGAGGGTCTCGACAATCCCGGTTGGGGGAACAGCACGCTGAACTGCACCAGGCGCAAGCCGGTGCTGGTGCCCACCACCAGCAGCAAATCGACGCTGGGCGACGTCGATGGCTCGGTTGACGTCACGCGCAGCAGGCGCTGCCGGGGCGTCTTCCCGCGTTGCTCGCTGCCTGGCGCAGCCTCCAATGCCGCCTGCATGCTGTTCAATCGCGCGGGCGGACGCAAACCCGCACGCGACCAACTTTCGATATCGGCCAAGCGCACGGTCAGCACGCGATCGTCATCGACCGTCAAACCCGTCACCGGCACCGTCACATGCAAGGGGCTGCCTTGGGCCGACAACACTCTGGCACGCCCGAACTCGGCAGCAAGCGCCGAAGAAGCCAAACCGAGCGACAGACTCAAGGCCACGACGGGCGGAGCCAGTAAAACCGATATGGATGAAAAGGTGAAGTGTTGGCGCGAGGGCATGATTTTCCGATTCGTCGTGAGGAGCACGTCAGGACACACCAAAGAACAAACGCCAGCCAGCCGCTTGGGGCATGACTGGCGCCAACTACTAGCCGACAGACTATCGACCGATCATGCTTCGCCCAAGGCGATGCGCAGCATGCGGCGCAGGGGTTCGGCTGCACCCCACAGCAACTGATCGCCCACCTTGAAGGCGCTTAAATAATCGCCCCCCATCGCCAATTTGCGAACCCGGCCAACGGGAATATCCATGGTGCCCGTCACGGCGATAGGCGTCAGATCGCGAACCGTCGCTTCCTTGGTATTAGGGACGAACTTGGACCAAGCGGTCCCCTCGGCGATCAGCGCCTCGATCTCATCGAGCGGCACATCGCGCTTCAACTTGATGGTCAGTGCCTGACTATGGCAACGCATCGCGCCGATCCGCACGCACAAGCCATCGACCGGGATATGATCGACAGCCACTTGGCCCGACGCATACTCTGCGCCCGGGCGACCCAGGATCTTGTTCGTCTCGGCACCACCCTTCCACTCTTCCTTGGACGTGCCGTTGCCCAGATCCTTGTCGATCCAGGGAATCAGGCTGCCAGCCAGCGGCACACCGAAATTGTCTTGCGGCAGGCTTCCGTCCTGTTGCTTGGCCAATACGCCCCGGTCGATTTCCAGAATTGCCGATGCGGGATCGTCCAGCAGCGGTTTGACGGCAGCATTGATCTGACCGAACTGCGTCAGCAATTCGCGCATGTGTTGCGCGCCACCGCCCGATGCGGCCTGATAGGTCATGGAAGTCATCCACTGAACCAGATCGTTGTTGAACAGGCCGGCCAGGCCCATCAACATGCAGCTCACGGTACAGTTGCCGCCAATATAGTCACGCACGCCCTTCTTCAAAGCGGCGTCGATGACCGGGCGATTAACCGGATCCAACACGATGATCGCGTCGTCTTTCATGCGCAACGTGCTAGCGGCGTCGATCCAGATACCGGTCCAGCCCGCCGAGCGCAGCTTGCCATACACCTCGGTCGTGTAGTCTCCACCCTGCGCAGTCAGAATGATAGGCAGTTTCTTGAGCGCCTCGATGTCGAAGGCGTTCTGCAAAGGCGCAGCACCGTCGGCCCATTTGGGCGCGGCACCGCCAGCATTGCTGGTCGAGAAAAAAACCGGCTCGATCAGATCGAAATCTTTTTCCTCGCGCATGCGCTGCATGAGCACCGAACCCACCATTCCACGCCAGCCCACCAGGCCAACTGCTTGCTTCATTTTCTGCCAACTCCAGATTCAACGATTGACTGCATGATCAGGCCAGCGCCGCAAGAACGGCGTTGCCCATTTCGGCCGTACCCACCTTGGTGGTGCCCGCCTCAAAAATATCTGCGGTACGAAGTCCGTCTTTCAGGACTTGGCGAACCGCTGTTTCGATTCGGTCTGCCTGGTCGGACAAGCCTAAAGAATAGCGTAATAGCATGGCTGCCGACAAAATCGTTGCCAACGGGTTGGCGATACCCTGTCCGGCGATATCCGGTGCCGAACCATGACTAGGCTCGTACAAGCCCTGGCCTACGGCATTGAGCGAGGCCGAAGGCAGCATGCCGATGGAGCCCGTGAGCATGGCGGCCTCGTCCGACAGAATGTCGCCGAACAGGTTGCCCGTCACCACCACGTCGAATTCGCGTGGCGCACGCACCAGTTGCATGGCCGCGTTGTCCACATACATGTGCGACAGCGCCACGTCCGGGTACGACTTGGCCACGTCGGTCATAATGTCGCGCCAGAATTGCGAGGTTTCCAGCACGTTGGCCTTATCGACGCTGCACAGTTTCTTATTGCGCTTTTGTGCCGCCTCGAAGCCGATTTTGGCGATGCGGCGAACTTCCGTTTCGGCATAGCGCATGGTGTCAAAACCCTCACGCTCGCCCTTGAAGGCGCCATCTTCGGCTGTTCGCACGCCACGAGGCTGACCGAAATAGATATCACCAGTCAGTTCGCGCACGATCAGGATATCCAGCCCGCTGACGACTTCCGGCTTGAGCGACGAAGCGTTAGCCAGCTCAGGATACAAAATCGCAGGGCGCAAATTGGCAAACAAGCCGAGATTCTTGCGCAGTCCCAGAATGGCCTGCTCAGGCCGATGCTCGCGCTTGAGGGTGTCGTATTTCCAATCGCCTACCGCGCCAAACAAGGTGGCGTGAGCGTTCTGTGCGAGCGCCAGGGTCTCCGGCGGCAGCGGGTGACCGAATGCGTCATACGCGGCGCCACCCACTTTGGCTTGCTCGATCTTCAAATCCAGACCCAGCGCGGTCAACACTCGGACGGCCTGCTCGGTAATTTCCGGTCCAATGCCGTCGCCGGGCAGTACCGCGATATTAAAAGTCATGTTGCATTGATCCCTAAGGTAAATCGATTTTCAAGGCAGGCGTCACATGCCGAGGCTTCAGCCCAGCAAGGGACGGCCTTCCAGCCACGGGTGGCGTGCCAGGCGCTCGGCTTCGAACGCACGAATTTTGTCGGATTGACGCAAGGTCAGGCCAATATCGTCAAAACCGTTGGTTAAACAGTACTTCCGGAACGGTTCGATATCGAAAGGCAGTTCTTCGCCTTGGGGCAAAACCACGACCTGGCGCGGCAAATCCACTGTCAGGCGATATCCCGAAAATGCCTTGACTTCGTCGAACAGTCGACTGATTTTCGACTCGGGCAACACGATCGGCAGCAGACCGTTCTTAAAACTGTTATTGAAAAAGATATCGGCATAGGACGGTGCCAAAATGGCTCGGAAGCCATATTGCGTCAATGCCCAGGGCGCGTGCTCGCGGCTCGAACCACAGCCGAAATTCTGGCGCGCCAGAAGAATCGACGCCCCGGCATAACGCGGTTGATTCAGCACGAAATCCGGATTCAAGGGGCGCTGGCTGTTATCCATGCCCGGCTCGCCGTGATCGAGATAACGCAGCTCGTCGAACAGGTTCGGTCCAAAACCCGTGCGCTTGATCGATTTCAGGAACTGCTTCGGAATAATCAGATCGGTATCGACGTTTTCGCGGTCGAGCAGGGCCACCAGGCCATCATGAGTCGTAAAGGCTTGCATCGTGGATTACCTAAAAGTGCGGACGTCGACAAAATGACCGGCAACCGCCGCGGCGGCGGCCATGGCGGGACTGACCAGATGAGTGCGTCCCCCCTGCCCCTGACGGCCCTCGAAGTTCCGATTGGACGTCGAAGCACAACGCTCGCCCGGTTCCAGGCGATCGGCGTTCATGGCCAGGCACATCGAGCACCCTGGCTCGCGCCATTCGAAACCCGCGTCGATGAATATCTTGTCGAGTCCTTCTTTCTCAGCCTGCTGCTTGACCAGGCCCGATCCAGGCACGACCATGGCTTGGCGGACATTGGACGCCACGCGCTTGCCGCGGGCGACAGCGGCGGCATCGCGCAGATCTTCGATACGAGAGTTCGTACACGAACCGATAAACACCCGGTCGACCTTGATATCGACTAAAGGCGTATTGGGTTTCAAGCCCATATATTCCAAGGCGCGCACCATACCGCTGCGGCGGACGTCATCCTTTTCACGATCGGGATCGGGCACCCGGCCGTCGACCGGCAGCACCATTTCCGGTGAAGTGCCCCAACTGACTTGCGGTTTGATCTGGCGCGCATCGATGTCGACCACTCGATCAAACGTCGCCCCTTCGTCGGAGTGCAGGGTACGCCAATAGGCGACGGCTTGATCCCACAACACCCCCCGCGGCGCGTAGGGACGACCCCGAAAATACTCGACGGTCTTGTCGTCGACCGCCACCATGCCCGACCGAGCGCCGGCCTCGATCGCCATATTACAGACCGTCATCCGGCCTTCCACGGACAGTTCCCGGATGGTGCTACCCGCAAACTCGATGGCGTGGCCCGTGCCGCCTGCCGTGCCGATCACGCCGATGACATGCAATACCACGTCCTTGGCGGTACAGCCTCGCGGCAACGCGCCTTCGACACGAATCAACATGCTCTTGGCTTTTTTCATCAGCAGCGTCTGGGTCGCCAGCGTGTGCTCGACCTCGGACGTGCCAATACCGAAGGCCAGCGCACCGAATGCACCGTGCGTACTGGTGTGCGAATCGCCGCAGACCACTGTCATGCCCGGCAGCGTCGCACCCTGCTCCGGACCGATCACGTGGACGATGCCCTGGCGTAAGTCGTTCATACGAAACTCGGTGATGCCGTGCTTTTCGCAGTTGGCATCCAAGGTATCGACTTGCAGGCGCGAAATGGGATCGGCGATGCCATTGGCCCGCCCCAACGTGGGGACGTTGTGGTCGGCTACGGCCAGATTGGCAGACAAGCGCCATGGCTTGCGCTCGGCGAGCGCCAAACCCTCGAACGCCTGCGGACTGGTGACCTCGTGCAGCAAATGGCGATCGATATAGATCAAACAGGTGCCGTCTTCTTCCTGGTGCACGACATGGTCGTGCCACAGTTTGTCGTAAAGGGTGTATGCCATAGTAACGCTCGATAGGAAATAAACTGCAATCTAAAGCCGGGTTTTCCGGCTGCCGCCATAGCGACTCGCCAATGTCAGCACGAGAAGTAAACATTATGCACAGCGCATCAAGCTAGTACAACGGAAGCTCAAATACTGGTATTAACACTACTACCCAGCTTATTCCCTCATACCGTGACGGTATCGTCCAAGCCTCTCACACCGCAATCGGAGTAACAGCTCACGGCATCGCAAGCAGCCACAGTGCCGGTCATGCTGATGACGCAAAGCGATTGCACAGTAAAACAATGCACACTATTTATTCAATAGTTTTAGGCTAATTCAAAATGTTGTTCCATAGCGTCAACTTACAACTGGGGTCGTTGCGGTATTTGATGCGGCACTACAATGATTTACGTCTGGTCGACTGAAAGGTTTTGATTTATTGTTTTGAAATAGTGGGTAATAAACAGCATTCAAGCGGGATTGACGCCACCTCCCACCGACCGGACAATTGTTTCTGCGGGTGTCTCTATGTTGTTTTCCGTTATGCCGGATCCGGACGTACTCCGTGACGTCATCACTACGTCGCACTGCCAATTACAAAATCGCGCATCCCGTTTCCGCCTTCTTCCTCTCGCTCACTGAGACTGCATTCATGCCTGTGTTCTCAATTCGTCGTTCTGTTGCATTTGTCGCTTTGGCTTTCGCGCCCGCCGTCTACGCGCAAAGCATGGTGCCTGCGCCTGCCGCCCGCCCGGCCTCGGCCGCACAAATGCCCCCCCGCCCCGCTGCGCCCATAGCGGTATTGAGCCAGTCTTCGGCCGCGCCGGTGACGATCAAGCAGGTGGTCGAACGAACGCTGCTGACCCACCCTGAGATCCAGGCCCGCTATCACGACTTCCGTTCGTCGCTCGAAGGCGAGAACGTGCAAGCCGCTGGTTTGCTTCCCACTGTCGATTCCCGCGCCTACGTCGGTAAGGAATTCAGAAGCGGCTATCCTGATCGCGGCTCGTTCAACTACAACCGCCCCGGCTTCAACGTCGAACTGCGCCAGTTGCTGTTCGACGGCTTCCGCACCAGCAATCTGGTCAAACAAGCCGGTTACGAAAAACTGTCGCGCTACTACGATTTGCTGGCCACCAGCGACGACTTGGCGCAGCAGACCACGCAAGCCTACCTCGACCTGCAACGTTATCGGTCGATGGAACTCCTGGCTCGCCAGAACTACAAGCTGCATGAAGACACGCTCGGACAGATTCGTGAGCGAACCCAGTCCGGCGTGGGCCGTGGTGTCGACCTGGAACAAGCGGGCGGCCGTTTGGCGTTGGCGCAAACCAACTTGATGACCGAAACCGCCAACTTGATCGACGTCGAGCAGCGCTTCCGTCGGCTGACCGGCATGGGCCAGCCGGGCGAATTGCTGGATACGCCCGAACTGACCCCCGACCTGCCCATCAAACCGGTCGATTTCGTTGACGCTATCCGTCGCAATCCGTCGTTTCTGTCCAAGCAGGCATTGCTGCAAGGTGCTAACGCAGGGGTCGCGGCATCGAAAGGCAACTTCTCGCCGCGCTTCGATTTCGTAGCCGCGACCGGTCGCGACCGAGGTGAAAACGCCGACTACAAGAACGTGCAAAGCTCGTCGGTCGCATTGCAGATGACGGCCAACTTGTATCGCGGTGGTGGCGACATGGCGCGAGTGCGTCAAACGACCAACCAAGCCTATGCCGCACACGATGTGCGCGACTACACCTGCCGCAACGTCCAACAAGAACTCGCGATCGCCTGGAACAAGATTCTGACGTTGCGCGAGCAGTTGCCTTTCTTGCGCGATCATGAAATCGCAACGACCAAGGTGCGCGATGCCTATCGCCAGCAATTCCGTATCGACGAACGCTCTTTGCTCGATTTGCTCAACACCGAGAATGAATTGTTCGACTCGCGTCGCGCGCTGACCAACGGCATCTACGATCTGAAATTGGCCGAGTATCGTTTCCTGGCGTTGTCGCATCGCCTGCTGCCGACCCTGGCATTGCAACCTGCACGCGATGAAATGCCGGAAGAGAACAAAGTTCTGGAAACCTCGGACGAAATGATTCGGATCTGCTCATCGGATGTACCGGACAGCAACCGTCTGGTGCCGGTGCAAGTTCATTACAACCAAGGCACGTTGCCGCCGACGCTGGCACCGGTTGCAACGCCTGACGTGTCACCCGATACCGGTGCCGTACCGCTGAATGCACCTACCGACCCGGCAGCGCGTCCGGCAGGCTGGTAATCGGCACGGCTTCTGCTGCGCGGACGATCATGACTCAAAAAGACAACGGATTTTCACAACTCGACGCCGAATTCGTTCGTGTGTTGGAAGATCTGATCGATGCGCTGATCAGCAACGGGACGCTGCGTTTGACCGACTTGCCGGTTCAGGCGCAGCGCAAGTTAACCGAACGGAAGCAGCAACGCGCCCGGCTTTCGGAAGAACTGGATCTTCTGCCTGATGACGACGGACAAGTTATCTGACGACAAGCCGCAGCCTCAGGAGGACGCGGCCTTCCCTAATTCCGTGCCGCCCGTACCGGGCGCGGACGGTGCCACCGACGACGGCTCGGCGCCTGCTGCCGGTAGCGAGTGGCGCGCCGGAACGCAAGCCGACATAGACGACCCCTTGCTGAATTGCCTGGTGGAAGTCGCTCGCGTACACGGCGTGAAGGCGACGGCGCAAGCGTTGTCGGCGGGTTTGCCGCTCGAGGATCACAAGCTGACGCCGGAGCTTTTGCCCCGTGCCGCGGCGCGGGCGCGATTGGCTGCCCGCATCGTCCGCAAGCCGCTTCAGGCCCTGGTCGGCGATATCTTACCCGCCATTCTGCTGTTGCGTGGCGAACGCGCATGTGTGCTGTACAAGGTCGAGGGCGAGATATACACCGTCAGCCAGCCCGACCTCGGTACCGGCTACGTCGAGATGACGCTCGATGCTCTGCAAGAGGAATGCACCGGCCTGGCCGCACTGGCGAAGCCGCAATTTCGCTTCGATGCGCGCACGCCCCAGGTCGGTAAAGTAAAAGAACAGCACTGGTTCTGGTCGGCCATCATGGATAACCGCCGACTCTACCGCGACGCGTTGGTCGCTGCTCTGCTGATCAATATTTTTGCGCTGGCCACACCGCTCTTCACCATGAACGTGTATGACCGCGTGGTGCCCAACAACGCCACCGATACCTTATGGGTACTCGCTATCGGTATCGGATTGGTAATCATCTTCAATCTGTTCTTGTCGACGGCGCGCTCGCATGTGGTCGATAGCGCCAGCAAGCGGGTAGACGTTCGATTATCTTCGCAAATCATGGAGCGGGTGCTGGATCTGCGCATGGAGGGACGCCCGGTCTCGGTCGGGTCGTTCGCCGCCAACCTTCGATCGTTCGAGTCGATTCGCGATTTCATCGCCTCGGCCAGTATCACCACTTTGGTCGATCTACCGTTCACGCTGCTGTTTCTGGCGGTGCTGGCATGGATTTCGCCCTACATGCTGATTCCGCCAGTCGTCGCCATCGTGCTCATCCTGCTGGTCTCGCTGGCTGCACAAATGCGTATGGAAGCACTGACGATGTCCTCATTTCAGGCATCCTCGCAGCGCAACGCCACACTGGTTGAAGCCTTGACCGGCTTCGAAGCGGTCAAGACGCTCAACGCCCAAAGCACGATGCAACGCAACTGGGAACGCTCGACCGAGTTCATTGCCCAAACAGGCGGCAAACTCAAGTTGATCTCGTCTTCCACTGTTGGTTTCGTCTCGACTGTTCAGCAGCTGGTATCCATCGCGGTCGTCATCATCGGCGTGTATCTCGCGCAAGACTCCAAAGTCTCGATGGGCGGCATCATTGCCTCGTCGATGATCGCAGGCCGCTGTCTGGCACCTCTGGGCCAGATCGCCGGCCTGCTGATGCAATTCCAGAATGCCCGCACATCGCTGGGTTCGATCGACAACTACATGAACCTGCCGGTCGAACGGCCGCGCGAGAGCGAATTCCTGGAACGTCCCGTGTTCAGCGGCGCGATCGAGTTCCGCGACGTCACGTTCTCCTACCCCAATAGCAAACAGCTGGCGCTCAAGAAGGTGACGCTGAAAATTGCCGCGGGCGAAAAAGTGGGCATTATCGGCCGGATCGGTTCGGGCAAGACCACGCTCGAAAAGCTTGCGCTCGGACTGTACCAGTCGACCGAGGGAGCCGTGCTGCTGGACGGTGTTGACGTACGTCAGATCGATCCCGCCGACCTGCGCCGCGCAATCGGCTATGTGCCGCAAGACCCGACCCTGTTTTACGGCACCCTGAAATACAACCTCGCGATGGGCGCGCCCTATGCCGACGACAGCGCTATTTTGGCGGCAGCCAATACGGCGGGCTTCACCGAGTTCGCCAACCTGAACCCAGCCGGTTTCGACATGACCATCGGCGAGCGAGGCGAATCGCTGTCGGGCGGTCAACGCCAATCGGTCGCCGTCGCTCGCGCACTGATCAACGATCCCCCCATTCTGCTGCTCGACGAGCCAAGCAGCAACATGGACAACCAGAGCGAAACGCAGTTGCGCAAGCGCCTGGGCGATGCCAGCCGCAACAAGACTGTGATTCTGGTCACTCACCGAACCGCCCTACTCGATCTGGTGGACCGCCTGATCTTCATCGACGGCGGCACAATCGTCGCCGATGGCCCGAAGGCTCAAGTGGTCGAGGCTCTGCGTCAAGGTCGCGTTGGACGCGGAGGCTGATCATGATGAAATTCGAAGTCGAGAAGAAGCCCTCGCTTTTGAGCAAGTTCTGGCGCGTGCCGCGCAATGCGGTCGTCAAGCTGTTCGACGTCATTCTGTATGGTGCGGATCGGGGCAAAGACAACGATCGCGGCAGCTATGCAAGCAATGCCAACTACGCCATCCGTGAAGGCGAGGCAGGCGGTGCCCGAATTTTGCTGTGGACCTCTTTGGCCGCAGTGATCCTGTTGTTGCTGTGGGCGATGTTCGGCAGCATCGACGAGGTCGTCCGTGGCGAAGGTAAAGTCGTACCGTCGCGCCAGGTTCAGGTCGTCCAGAGCCTGGACGGCGGCATCGTCAAAGCGATTTCGGTACGGTCGGGCCAGTTGGTAGAACAGGGCCAGGTGTTGCTGACCATCGATTCCACCCGCTTCGCGTCATCCCTGGGCGAAAACAACGCCGAGTTCATTTCGCTGCTCGCGCGCGCCGCCCGTCTGGAAGCCCTGGCGACGGGCCAACCCTTCCAGGTACCGGAGCGCGTACTGAAGGAAGCCCCACAATTGGGCGAAGCCGAGCGCAACGCGCGGGAGCAACGTACCAACGAGATCAACGCCACGGTGAACGTCGCTCGCGAGCAGTTGCGTCAACGCCAACAAGAATTGCGTGAAACGTACGCCAACCGAGACCAGGCGTCTGCCTCCTGCGGCTTGACGTCGAAAGAATTGAGCGTCACCCGGCCGCTCCTGAAAAGTGGCGCGTTGTCCGAAGTCGACCTATTGCGCCTGCAACGCGATGTCGCACGCTATTGTGGCGAGCAACGTAGCGCCGAGGCCTCTATCGGCAAAATTCAAGCAGCCATTCAAGAGGCTGAAAGCAAGGTCAAGGAATCGGAGTTGAACATCCGCAACCAAGCCCGTAGCGAGTTGTCGGAAGCCAATACCAAGCTGGCTACATTACGCGAAGGTCAACTGGCGTTGGCCGATCGGGTGAAGTTGGCCGAGGTTCGCTCGCCTGTGCGTGGAACGGTGAAGACCCTGTTCAACAACACGGTAGGCGGCGTGGTTCAGCCCGGCAAGGACATCGTTGAAATCGTCCCTGCCGACGATACTTTGCTGCTCGAAGTTCGCATTCTGCCGCGCGACATCGGCTTCCTGCACCCGGATCAAAAGGCCGAGGTCAAATTCACCGCTTATGACTTCTCGATTTATGGCGGTCTGGAAGGTCAGGTCGAACAGATTGGCGCCGACACGATTACCGATGAAAAAGGTAATTCGTACTACATCGTGAAGGTCCGTACGGCACAGTCCACCTTGGGCGATCAGAAGCTGGCCATCATTCCCGGCATGGTCGCGGACGTTCACATTCTCACTGGTAAGCGAACGGTGTTGCAGTATTTGCTCAAGCCGATCTTGCGAGCCAAGGAAAACGCATTCACAGAGCGCTGATAAAGGCTGCAAATGAAATCAACGCCCGTCCTTTTAGTCACCCATGACGATTTACTCTGGCAACACTGGCGCGGCTTGGACGAGCGCCGCTGGCTGCCAGCGCGCGCCCGCACGTTGAGCGAGTTGAAGCGCTGGCGTGAGCAGGGGCGCACGCTCGTTCTGCTGGACGCCGATCTTCCCCGCCTGCCTGATTGGCAAAGCAGCGAATACGCGACCCTGCTCCAAGGTTTGCAAGTGGTGGTGGCCTCCTCTCGTCCTGCCGACGACCAAGGCACCCGTGCCTTGGGTGCGGGTGTTGTGGGGTATTGCCATGCTTACGCCCCAACCGCCGCGCTGGCCCAGGTTTTGGAAGTCGTCGAAAGCGGCGGTATCTGGATGGGCCGTTCGCTGGTTTCACGACTGCTAAAGCTGGTGGACGACCGCACGCCGGAAGCCAATTGGCGCAGCGATCGCCTGACGGATCGCGAAAGCGAAGTCACCCTGCAAGCTGCGCACGGCGCGACCAATGCCGAGATTGCCGACGCTTTGGGTATTACCGAGCGAACCGTCAAAGCGCATCTGTCAGCGGTGTTCGATAAATTGGGTGTCAGCGATCGCTTACAACTCGCTCTGCGCGTTCACGGGATTGCCCGCTAAATCTTTGTTTTTTCAGTCAAAATGCCGCCAAATTTGGCGGCATTTGTTTGACTACTGACACCGGGCTTGCGGACGACGCCAAATGGTCACGAATACCTGTCCTCAAGGACAATATTCCTGTCATCGTCTGCCTCGTAGTATTTGGTCATCTGGATTACTCCCTGTGTGGAAATCAAAATGGCCAATATCGCTCCTGCCGCAGTCGTCACCCAAGTCACCGGTCGTGCCTGGATTCGCAATAGTGATGGTTCCCTGACGGAACTGCATCCGGGCGGCAAGATTCCCGCAGGCAGCGAGATCGTTACGGCGTCCGGCGCGAGTGTCATCCTGCAAGTCGAGAACGGCATGCCGGTCGTGATCGGCGAGAGCCGCGACGTCTACTATGACACCGAGATGACGGCGCAGACCGATCCTTCCGAGGCGGCCGTCACGCCGCCGCAAGGCACCGATTCCGAGCGCCTGCTGGCCGCCCTGGAGGCCGGCCAGGATCCGTTCGAACAGGTACTGGACCCCACGGCAGCGGTCGTGGGCGGCGTAGCCGGTGGCGATGGCGCTGGCAGCTCGTTCACCCGCCTGGCTCGCATCCTCGAGTCGACCACGCCTTTGGGCCTGGCCTACCCCAACCCGGGCATACCTGAACGCACCATCAGCACCGCCGCCGCTGGCACGGACGCCGAGGATCAGTTCAACACCACGCCCGACAACACGGCACCTGGCACGAATACGCCTGCCACGCCACCGACCAAACTGCCCCCGCTGACGCCGGTCAATAGTGCCCCGGTGGCCCAGGACGACCAGGGCCGTACCAATCAGACCGCGTCCTTGACCGGCAACGTGCTGAGCAACGACTCGGACGCCGATGGCGACGTGCTGACGGTGACGACGCTAAACGGCCTGCCCGTCAATGCTGGCGGCACCACTGTTCCCGGTTCGTCGGGCGGCACGTTCACGGTCAGTCCGGATGGCAGCTACACCTTCAATCCAGGCACCGCTTACGTCTCCCTGGGTCAAGGCCAAACTGCCCTCACGACGGTCACCTACAACATCGTCGATGAAAACGGCCAGACGGCCACGGCGACGCTTCGCGTCACCATCGTCGGCACCAACGATGCACCCGAACTGGTGGCGGGTGTCGTGCTGGGCGATCAGGTCAGCGTCGATGGCACTGAGATCGCACCGGTCGATGTGGCGGGTCAGTTCCGCGACCTGGATAACGGCGACAGCCTGCTGTTCTCGGCAACCGGCCTGCCCCCGGGCTTGAGCATCGATCCCGCCACGGGCGTGATCACCGGCACGCTGGATCGCTCGGCTTCCCAAGGCGGGCCGGCGGGCGACGGCGTCTATGCCATCGTCGTCACCGCGCGCGACAGCTTCGGCGCGACCATTACCCAGCAGTTCCAGTGGAATGTGTCGAACCCCGCTCCGGTTGCCACCAACGACGCCAATGTCACCGACGAGAATACGACGCTGAACGTGGCAGACCCCGCTGCCGGCGTGCTGGCCAACGATCTCGATCCCGATGCCGACACTTTGCGTGTGAGTGCGGTGAACGGCTCGCCTGCCAGCCTGGGCGCAGCGGTCGCCGGTAGCGGCGGCGGCACCTTCGTTTTGAATGCCGATGGCACCTACAGTTTCAACCCCGGCCGCGATTTCCAATCGCTGGTGAACGGTGAATCGCGCACTTCTTCGATTACATACACCATTACCGACGGCGAAGGCGGCTTCAGCCAAGCGACCCTGACCGTCACCATCAATGGCGTGAACGACACGGCGGTCATCACCCCTGCGCTGCCCGGCGACGACGCTGGTGTCGTGCGCGAAGATGTCGTGTTCGCCGCCGATGGCAAATTGAACGTCGTCGATCCGGACGCCGGTCAAAGCAGCTTCGTGCCGCAAACCAACACCGCCGGTCAGTATGGCCAGTTCTCGGTCACCTCCGACGGCAACTGGATGTACGGCCTGAACAACAGCAACCCGGCCGTGCAAGCGCTAGGCGTGGGCGAAACCCTGACCGAACGCTTCACGGTAGCCAGTGCCGACGGTACCACGCACACGGTTAGCGTCACGATCGAAGGCACCAACGACGTGCCTGCAATCAGCGGCGCCGATATTGGTACCGTGTCGGAGGACGGCGTACAAACGGCCACCGGCCAGTTGGCAGTCACCGACGTCGATACCACCGATACCCACACGTGGTCGATCCAGGGTAGCAACCAGGGTAGCAACCAGGGTGCATTCGGTAGCTTGACGCTGGACGCTACCGGCAAGTGGAGCTACGTGCTGGACAACGATGCAGCCCAAATCTTGAAGACCGGCGAATCGCGTGAAGAAGTCTTCACGGTACAGGTCAGCGATGGCCATGGCGGCGTCGCCACCCAAGTCGTGACCGTCACGGTGACGGGTCGCGACGATGGCGCCACCATCGCACCGGCCACGCCGGGCAGCGACCGCGGCAACGTGACCGAGGACACCACGCTGGCCGCCAGCGGCCGCTTGACGGTGACCGATCCCGACGCCGGCCAGGCTGTATTCGTACCGCAAACGAATGCAGCCACGACCTATGGCACGTTCTCGATCACGGCAGCAGGCGCTTGGACATATCAATTGAACAACGCCAATCAGGCTGTTCAAGCGCTGGGTGCCGGTCAAACCCTGACCGAAACGCGTGAAGTGACCACCGCCGACGGCACCAAGTCCACTGTCGTCATCACCATCAACGGTACGAATGACATTCCGGTGCTGGGTTCGGGTGTTCAAACCATGACCGAAGACAACGGTGTCGTGGACGGCAAGCTGAACACTTCCGGCACGGTGTCGATCACCGACGTGGACGCCGGCCAAAGTCATTTCCAAGCCGGTGCGGCCTTCTCTGGTAGCACCGCAGGTAATGGCGCACAACTGGGTACCTTGGTGTTCAACACCAACGGCAGCTACAGCTACTCGGTCGACAACAGCAAGGTCCAGTACCTGAAGACCGGCGAATCCATCGTCGAGACCTACACGGTCAAGAGCCAGGACGGGACCGCTACCACCACCATCAAGATCACCATTAATGGTGCTGACGATGGTGCAGTGATCACGCCGAACCAACCGGGTGCCGATCAAGGTTCGGTGACGGAAGACACCCAGTTGACCACGGGCGGCAAGCTGGATATCACCGACCCCGATGCGGGCCAAGCGGTGTTCCAACCGCAAGCCGGCACCAACGGTTCGTACGGCAGCTTCAAGGTCGATGAGAACGGCAACTGGAATTACAAGCTGAACAACACCAACCCGGCCGTTCAGGCGCTGGGCGTGGGCGAAACCTTGACCGAGAAGTTCACGGTCACCAGCGCCGATGGCTCGACCCATACGGTCAATGTGGTCATCAACGGCACCAACGACGTGCCGACGATGGCGGGCACGGTCGTGGGTACCGTCACCGAAGACGGCACCAAGACGGCAACCGGCCAGTTGACGGCAACCGATGTCGACACCAACGACAAGCTGACGTGGTCGGTCAGCGGCCCGGCGACGGGTCAGTACGGTTCGATCACGGTCGATCAGAACGGCAAGTGGACCTACACGTTGGACAACACCAAGGCACAAGCCTTGACCGCTGCCGACAAACCTGTGGAGTCGTTCACGGTTCAGGTGAGCGACGGCCAGGGCGGCACGGTCACCAAGACCATCCAGGTGACGGTCAATGGTGCCGATGACGGTGCTGTGATCACCCCGCACACCCCGGGTGCCGACAAGGGCGCGGTGACCGAAGACGGTCAATTGACCGCTGGCGGCAAGCTCGACGTCACCGATCCGGATGCAGGCCAGGCCGTGTTCGTGGCACAGAACAATGCGCCTACCACCTACGGCAACTTCAGCATCGGTACGAACGGTGCGTGGACCTACACGCTGAACAATGCCAACCCGGCTGTTCAAGCGCTGGGCGCGGGTCAGACTTTGACCGAAACCCGTGAAGTGACCACCGCCGATGGCACGAAGACCAATGTGGTCATCACCATCAACGGCACCAACGACGTTCCCACCTTGGGCACTGGCGTTCAAGCCGTGACTGAAGACAACAACGTTGTCGACGGCAAGCTCAATGCTTCGGGCTCGGTATCCATCTCGGATGTCGATGCGGGTCAGAGCAGCTTCCAATCGGGCGCCACGTTCTCCAACAGCACGGCTGCTGGTGGAGCGCAGTTGGGTACTTTGGCGTTCAACACCAACGGCAGCTACAGCTACTCGGTCGATAACTCGAAAGTCCAGTACCTGAAGACCGGCGAATCCATCGTCGAGACCTACACGGTCAAGAGCCAGGACGGCTCGGCTACCACCACCATCAAGATCACCATCAACGGTGCCGACGATGGTGCAGTGATCACGCCGAACGCGCCGGGCGCTGACAAGGGTTCGGTCACCGAAGACGGTCAGTTGACCGCTGTTGGCAAGCTCGACGTGACCGACCCGGACGCAGGCCAAGCTGTGTTCGTGGCACAGAACAATGTGCCTACAACCTACGGTAACTTCAGCATCGGAACCGATGGTGCATGGACCTACACGCTGAACAATGCCAATCCGGCTGTTCAAGCACTGGGTGCAGGTCAGACTTTGACCGAAACCCGTGAAGTGACCACCGCTGACGGTACGAAGACCAACGTCGTCATCACCATCAATGGCACCAACGACGTGCCGGTTCTCGGTTCGGGTGTGCAATCGGTGACTGAAGACGTCGGTGTGACCGCTGGCAAGCTGAACACCTCCGGCACGGTGTCGATCACCGACGTGGATGCTGGCCAAAGCAGCTTCCAATCGGGTGCCACGTTCTCGAACAGCACCGCCGGCAACGGCGTACAGCTGGGTACCTTGGTGTTCAACACCAACGGCAGCTACAGCTACTCGGTCGACAACAGCAAGGTCCAGTACCTGAAGACCGGCGAATCCATCGTCGAGACCTACACGGTCAAGAGCCAGGACGGCTCGGCCACCACCACCATCAAGATCACCATCAACGGTGCCGACGATGGTGCAGTGATCACGCCAAACGTCCCGGGCGCTGACAAGGGTTCGGTCACCGAGGACGGTCAACTCGCGGCCAGCGGCAAGCTGGACGTGGTCGATCCCGATGCAGGCCAAGCCGTGTTCCAGGCGCAAACCGGCACCGCTGGTTCGTATGGCAACTTCACGGTCGATACCAACGGCAATTGGGCTTACTCGCTCAACAACACCAACCCGGCGGTTCAAGCGCTGGGTGCAGGCAAGACCCTGACCGAGACGTTTGCGGTGCGCAGCGCCGACGGTGCGAGCACGAACGTCACCGTCACGATCAACGGCACCAACGATGTCCCGACCGTAAGCGGCGTGACCACCGGTGCAGTGGCTGAGGACGGCACGCAAACTGCTCAAGGTCAGTTGAAGGTCGCCGATGTCGATTCCACCGATACCCATACGTGGTCGACCGTGGGCGCGACAACGGGTCAGTACGGCGCCATCGCTGTCGATCAGACTGGCAAGTGGACCTACACGCTGGATAACGCCAAGGCCCAGGCCCTGAAGTCCTCCGACACCGTGACCGAAACATTCACGGTTCAAGTGGATGACGGCAACGGCGGACGTGCCACGCAAACCATCACCCTGACCGTCAAGGGTCTGGACGATGGCGCGGTAGTCACCCCTGCCACCCCGGGTTCGGACCGCGGCACCGTGACCGAAGACACCCAGCTGGCCACCAGCGGCAAGCTGAACGTCGTCGATCCGGACGCAGGCCAAGCCGTGTTCGTCGCACAAAGCAACGTCGCCACCACCTACGGCACTTTCAGCATCGATGCCAGCGGCGCGTGGTCCTATCAACTGAACAACACGAATCCGACCGTTCAGGCACTCGGTGCCGGTCAGACATTGACCGAAACCCGCAGCGTCACGACCGCTGATGGCACGACTTCGACCATTACCGTCGTGATCGTCGGCACCAATGACGTGCCGGTGCTCGGCTCGGCCGTCGGCGCCGTCACCGAGGACACCAACGTGTCCAGCGGTGGCAAGCTGACGACTTCGGGTGCGGTCACGATCTCGGACGTGGATGCCGGTCAGAGCAGCTTCCAAGCCAATGCGGCCTTCACCACGAGCACCAACCCGGGTGGCAGCCAGTTGGGCACCCTCACGTTCAACACCAACGGCAGCTATAGCTACTCGGTGGACAACTCGAAGGTTCAGTTCTTGAAGTCGGGCGAATCGGTGGTCGAGACCTACACGGTCACCAGCCAGGACGGCACAGCAACGACGACCATCAAAATCACCATCAATGGCATGGACGATGGCGCAGTGGTCACCGGCAACGCCACCGCGGCACTGAAGGAAGACACCACGACCGATGCCAGCGGTCGCCTGACCGTCACCGACCCCGACGCGGGCCAGGCCGTCTTCGTCGAACAGCGCGACGTTCCGGTCAAGTACGGCACGTTTACCATCTCGACGGACGGTGCCTGGAACTACCGCTTGAACAACACTGATCCGACCATCCAGAAGTTGGGCGAAGGCCAGCAACTGACGGAGACGGTGACGGTGCGTACGGCCGACGGCACCATCTCGCAAGTGAGTGTGACCATCACCGGCACCAATGACACCCCGCAACTCAGCCAGGCCGACAAGTCGCTTACCGAGAACCCCAATGCGGCCAACGGCGTGCTGACGACCACCGGTTCCTTGACCATTACCGATGTGGACACGGGTGAAGCTAGGTTCCAGTCCGGTGCGGTCTTGAGCAAGGTCGAAGGCACGGTGCAAACGGCCGGTACGGCCCTGGGCACGCTGACGTTCAACACCGACGGCTCCTATGCCTACTCGGTGGACAACAGCAAGGTCGCCTACCTGAAAACCGGGGAGTCGGTGGTGGAGACCTACACGGTCACCAGCTACGACAAGAGCGCCACGAGCACGATCGTCATCCGCATCTTCGGTACGGATTCGGGTGCGGTGGTGAGCCCGGCCACGCCGGGTGCCGACAAGGGTTCGGTCACCGAAGACGGTCAATTGGCCGCTTCCGGCAAGTTGAATGTCGTCGATCCGGATGCCGGTCAAGCCGTGTTCGTCGCACAGAACAACGTCAGCACCACCTACGGCAAATTCAGTATCGATGCCAACGGCAACTGGTCCTATCAGTTGAACAACAGCAATGCGCAAGTGCAGGCGCTGGGCGCGGGTCAGACCTTGACCGAAACCCAGACCGTACGCACGGCCGACGGCACCACCTCGACGGTCACCATCACCATCAACGGCACCAACGACGTGCCGGTGCTGGGCGTCGGTACCGGCACGGTGACCGAGGACAGCAACCCGAACGCGTCGAACCAGTTGACGACTTCGGGCGTGGTGTCCATCACGGACGTCGATGCGGGTCAAAGCAGCTTCAAGCCAACGGCGGCGTTCACCTCCAGCACCAATGCCGGTGGCGCGCAGCTGGGCACGCTGGTGTTCAACAGCAACGGCACCTACAGCTACGCCGTCGATAACGCGAAAGTCCAGTTCCTGAAGACCGGCGAATCGATTGTCGAAACCTACACCGTCACCAGCAGCGACGGCACGGCCACCTCGACCATCAAGATCACCATCAACGGTTTGAACGATGGCGCGGTCATCACCCCGGCAACGACAGGTTCGGACAAGGGTTCGGTAACGGAAGAAACCGCGCTGAACACCTCCGGCAAACTCAACATCGTCGATCCGGACGCCGGTCAGGCCGTGTTCATCGTGCAGAACAACGTCAGCACCACCTACGGCAAGTTCAGCATCGACGCCAACGGCAACTGGTCCTACCAGTTGGATAACGCCAACTCGAACGTCCAGGCCCTGGGTGCCGGTCAGACTTTGACCGAAACCCGTAGCGTCCAATCGGCCGATGGCACGACCTCCACGGTCACCATCACCATCAACGGCACCAACGACGTGCCGGTGCTGGGCGCTGGTGTGGGCGCCGTGACCGAAGATGTCGGCGTAAGTGGCGGCAAGCTGACGACCACCGGCACGGTGTCGATCACCGATGTCGATACCGGACAAAGCACGTTCTTGTCCGGTGCCACGTTCACCAGCAGCACGAACGCCGGTGGCGCACAGTTGGGCACCTTGGTTTTCAACTCGAACGGCAGCTATAGCTACAATGTCGACAACAGCCAGGTTCAGTTCCTGAAAGCCGGCCAATCGATCGTCGAGACCTATACCGTTACCAGCAGCTACGGTAGCGCCACGACGACCGTCAAGATCACGATCAACGGCGCGAACGATGCGCCCACGATCACGGGATCGACCTCGGCCACCGTGCAGGAAGATGCATCGCCCACCACTTTGACGGCCTCCGGCCAGTTGACGGTCACCGATGCGGATGCCGGTCAGTCGGGCATCAACACCGCTGTGGCCGTCGCCAAGGCTGTCGGCACGCTCGGCAACCTGACCATCGACGCCAACGGCAACTGGAGCTATAGCGTGGCGAATGCCGCGACCCAGTACCTGACGGCAGGTCAGACCAAGCAGGAGAGGTTCATCGTCACCACGCTGGACGGTACCAAGCAGGACATCGTGGTCACCTTGACCGGTGTGAACGATGCACCGGCCACGGTCTCGAACAGCTATGACATGGGCATCAGCGAAACCTCGCACACCTTCACGCTGTCGGAATTCAGCTTCACCGATGGGGCAGGCGAGGCCAACGCGTTCAAGAGCGTCATTTTGACGACCTTGCCGGGCACCGGCGTGTTGACGCTGAACGGCGCAGCGGTCACGGCTGGCCAGGAAGTGACAGTGGCCCAGATCCAATCGGGCCAATTGAAATACGACGGCAGCGTGAGCCGCGAAGACGCCAGCTTCACCTTCCAGGTGCGCGACGACGGCGGCACGGCCAACGGCGGCAAGGACACGTCGGAGGCCAGGACGTTCACGATCACGGCCGATCAGTTCCAAGCAGCCAACAACGCGGATTCGAGCCCTTCGTCGCCGATCCGGGGCGGGTCGGGCGACGACGTGGTGCTGGGCGACCGGGGGGGCTACGTCACTACGGTGACGCCGGGCACGAACTACAACATCGCGCTGGTGGTCGACCGTTCGGGCAGTATGTCGGAGGCCGCGACCTCAACCCAGAACCGCATGGAACTGGTGAAGGCCGCGCTGGTCAATCTGGCCAAGGATCTGGCAGGTCACGATGGTATCGTCAACGTCAGCCTGATCGGCTTCTCGACGACGACTCAAAGCACCTACACGCTGAACAACGTGACCTCGTCGAACGTCAATGACTTGATCTCCAAGATCAATGCGCTGACGATCGCCACCGGCTCGAACGCAGGTACGAACTACGAGTCGGCCTTCAATTCGGCGGTTTCGTGGTTTAACAACCAGGGCACCATCATCGGCGGCAAGACGTTCCAGAACATGACGTACTTCCTGACCGACGGCGATCCGACGCAGTACGTCAACTCCAACGGCGATATCGCGGGCCGGGGCAACTCGACCGACTATCAAACGCTGCGTGAGTCGGTCGATGCATTCACCGCCTTGTCGGCCCGCTCGCCTGTCCACGCGATCGGGATCGGCAACGGTGTAAACGCGAACTACTTGCGCCTGTTCGACAACACGGCGCCGACGGTCGGTACCGTGACGGTATATGCGCCTTACTACTACAACGGCAATGCGTACAACTTGCCACTCACGGGCTTGGCCGGCGCAGTCGATCTCGTCAACTCGCCTTCCGACTTGCAGGCTGCGCTGCAAAGCGGCAATATCGACAAGACAGTGGATACCGTCGGCAGCGACGTGATCCACGGTGGAGACGGTGCCGATATCATCTTCGGCGACTCGATCAACACCGACAGCTTGTCGTGGACGGGCAACCCGGCAGGCTCGCACGACGGTGGCGGTCTGGACAGCCTGAAGAGCTATCTGACTTCGGTCAATGGTGGCACCGCGCCTTCTACCGAGCAGCTGTACAACTACATCAAGGATAACTGGGCGCAGCTTCATGTCGAGTCCGATACGCGTGGCGGCAACGACACGCTGTATGGTGGCAAGGGCGACGACGTTCTCCTGGGTCAGGGCGGCAACGATACGCTGTACGGCAACGAAGGCCGCGACACCTTGTACGGCGGCACGGGCAACGACACCTTGTATGGCGGGATGGGCAACGACACCTTGTACGGTGGCGCGGGCAACGACATCCTGGTGGGTGGCACGGGCAACGACACGCTGTATGGCGGTGCGGGCAGCGACACCTTCAAATGGGAGTTGAACGATCAGGGCACAGTGGCCAATCCGGCCGTGGACGTCATCAAGGACTACTCATCCGCGACGGTGGCCAACGGCGGCGACGTGCTCGATCTAAAGAGCCTGTTGACGGGTGAAAGCGACGGTACGTTGACGCAGTACCTGAACTTCACCAAGGAAGGCAACAACACAGTGATCCAGGTCAGCACCACCGGCAATGTGTCGCCCACCAACTTCGACCAGAAGATCATTCTGGAGAACGTCGATCTGACCAGCAACGGCGCGAACAACAACGCTGCGATCATCGACGATATGCTTAAAAAGGGTAAGTTGAACGTGGATCACTGATCTCTGTCCAACAGCACGCACCGACCGGTGCCCTTTCGGGCCGGTCGGTCGCCTAAGAGGTACTCATGGCTTTTCGGTACAGTCCGCACAAGGCCCGGCGCGTGTTCATCGCGCTGGGCTTTTGTGCTTGGCTGTTCTGGAGCGCGCCCTTTGCACTCGAAATCGATAATGGCCGGCTTCAATCTCAGGCGCAGTCGCGTTATGGTGCGAAAGGTGCACAAGCGGTCAACAATTGGCTACAGTTGCTGCGCCTGCCTGCGGCCACCCCGGAGGCTGAAAAACTGGCCCGGGTCAACGATTTTTGGAACCAGAGCGTTCGTTCGGCCGAAGACGCGCAGATCTGGCAGCAGCCCGATTATTGGGCGAGCCCGCTGGAAAGTCTGGGGCGCGGAGTAGGCGATTGCGAAGATTACGCCATAGGAAAGTATTTTTCCCTGATCGCTTTGGGCGTACCGCCCGAACGCCTGCGCTTCATTTATGTACGCGCACGTATCGGTGGTCCCGCCAGTAGCGAGCAAATCGCACACATGGTGTTGGGCTACTATCCAACCCCAAATTCCGTACCGCTGGTGCTGGACAATTTGATTTCGACGATTTTGCCGGCCACGCAGCGCCGCGACCTGACGCCGGTCTTCAGCTTCAACGCCCAAGGCGTGTATGTAGACGGCAAAACCGCCGCCCCGGTCGATCGCATCGGCCGCTGGCGGGATCTGCTCATCAAGATGGAACGCGAGGGCGTCAAGCCCTAAATGTTTAACGGGAACGCACGATGTCCATACTCCGACAACTCATGCTTAGCATCACGATTGCCATTGTGGCCATCCTGCTGGGCACCCTGATCGTCACTGTCAGCGGGGCGCGAGACTACCTGTCCGGTCAACTTCAGGTGCAAAGCAACGATGCCGCGGTATCGCTGGCATTGTCCTTGTCGCAGCCATCGAATAACGATCCGGTCATTCAGGAATTGCTCGTGTCGGCGCTGTACGACGGTGGCACGTTCGCTGTGGTGCGACTGACCGACACCGAGGGCCGCATCGTGATCGAACGCGTTTCCGATCAAGCCCGCGCACCTTCCGTCCCCGCCTGGTTCAAATCGATAGCCCCCCTGGATCACGGAGAAGCCAAACATGCAGTGAGCGATGGATGGCGTCAAATCGGCGAGGTCACGTTAGTCGCCAATGACGCCTATGCCTGGGAGACGCTATGGCAAAGCTGCGTGCGCCTGATTCTGCTGGTGCTGGCCTCGGGCATGGTCTGGGCCATTTTCGCGTATGGCCTGGTGCGCTGGATCAAGCGTCGCCTGCTGGCGGGCGTGAGCGAACAGGTCAAATCCATCGACCGCGGCGAACCCGTGGTGCAACCTGCATTTGCGCATATCTCCGAGTTCGCGGGTGTGGCCGATGCCTTGAGCCAGACTCGCCAGCGCCTGCGAGTAACCGCAGAAGAACAAAAAGGCAAGATCGAATCGCTGGAAATCGAACTCAACCAGGATCCCGTCACCGGCTTGGCCAATCGCAAATACTTCATCAACGAGTTCCGCCGCGAGTTGGATCAAGGTATGGCGGCCCACTCGCCCGACGTCCCTGCCCGTCTGGGCACCGCGGGCGGTCACGTGCTGGTGTTCCGTCAGCGCGATCTGGCAGCCATCAACCGCCACATGCCGCGCGACTTTACCGATCAATGGTTGCACTCGGTCAGCCAGCGGGTACAGGACACCTTGAGTCAGTTCTCCGATACCCCCTTCGTGCTGGCGCGGCTGAACGGATCGGACTTCGGTCTGTTGCTGCCGCATTGTGCGGCGCCCCAGGCCATGATGATCGGCGAGCGTTTGCGCACCGAGCTGCGCGCCTTGCGCCTGCCGGTGGGTGAAGGCCATTTGTGCCGCTGGGCGCAAGCTCTGGTGGACTACACCCCGGCAGCCAAGATCGGCGACGTGTTGTCGCGTCTGGATTTCGGTCTGATGCAAGCCGAGAGCGCTGGCGACGATCGCGTGGTGCTGGTCGATAACGAACAACAAGGCGCGTCGCCCACCACGCAATCGGCTTGGAAAGACGCCATCATGACGGCCATCGAGGGCAACCGGTTCAGCTTGGCGCTATTCCCGCTAACCAGTCAAACGGGTGAGTTGGTGCGTATGGAAAGCATGTTGCAGCTGCATAACGTCGATACGCAAGAGCCCATTCCCGCCCCCCTGTTCATTCCGCCCGCCGTTCGCTTGAATCTGTCGGCCGATTGCGATTTGCAGGCAATACGCCTGGGCCTGGAGTGGTTGACGGCCCATCAAGGCGATATCAGTGTGATGTTGTCCTTGCCGTCCCTGAGTCATCCACAGTTCCTGGAACGCTTGAAGATCGTGTTGTCGGAGTATCCATCCGAGGCTGGCCGATTGTTCATCGAGATCGACGCCCACGGTCTGGTCGAACGGCCCGCCGACGTGCAAGCGTTTGCCAAGGCCGCCACCCAATTCGGCGCTCGTTTAGGCGTACGCCGTCTGGCACAGCAATTCGGCGCCCTGTCGCACCTGCACGATCTGCCCTTGTCTTACGTCAAATTAGGTGGCGGTTTCGTCTCGGGCATGCGCCTCAGTCCAGGTAGTCAGCAGTTGACCGCCTCGGTGGTGGAGACCGCTCGCAAGCTGGGTATCGACGTCTACGCCGAAGATGTACCCGACAACGAGACGCGCGAGATCCTGGCCGATCTGGGCATCACGCTGATGCGCGGCCCAGGTATTACTCGCTAGATTTCAGTCGCCGCACTGTGCCCGATGGGCCAGTGCGTGGTCGATCAACACCAAGGCCAGCAATGCCTCGGCAATGGGCGTTGCACGAATGCCGACGCAGGGATCGTGGCGACCCAGGGTCTGCACCATCGTCGCCTCGTTGGCACGCGTCACCGAGCGGCGCTCGACGCGGATGCTGGAGGTCGGCTTGATCGCCAGCGACACCGTCACCGGTTGCCCGCTGGAAATTCCGCCAAGAATCCCACCGGCATGATTGCTGAGAAAGCCCTCGGGCGTGATTTCGTCGCCGTGCCCCGAGCCACGCTGAGCGATGCACTCGAAGCCTGCGCCGATGGACACTCCTTTGACGGCATTCAAGCCCATCATGGCATGGGCGATATCGGCATCCAGTCTGTCGTAAATCGGCGATCCCCATCCGGCGGGAAGATGCTCGGCCACCACTTCGATACGCGCGCCGATCGAGTCGCCCTCGCGCCGCAGATCGTCCATGAACGTTTCCAGTTGCGGCACGATAGCGGCATCCGGCGAATAAAACGGGTTTTGGCCGACGTGTGCCCAATCGGTGAATGGAATGGCGATAGGCCCGAGTTGGCTCATGTAGCCCCGGATCAAGGTGCCGTACTGGGCCTTCAACCACTTTTTGGCAATGGCACCGGCCGCGACGGTAGGCGCGGTCAAACGAGCCGACGAGCGACCGCCTCCGCGCGGATCGCGTTGCTGAAACTTGTGCCAGTAGGTGTAATCGGCGTGACCAGGGCGAAATGTGTCGGCAATCGCACTGTAGTCTTTGCTGCGGGCGTCGGCATTACGAATTAGCAAGCCAATCGGCGTGCCAGTGGTCAGTCCCTCGTACACGCCAGACAGAATCTCGACTTGATCGGGCTCCTGCCGCTGAGTGACGTGCCGCGAAGTCCCCGGTCGGCGACGGTCCAGTTCGACCTGGATGTCTTCGGCCGTCAGCGGCAACCCGGGAGGGCAACCGTCGACCACAGCACCGATGGCCGGGCCATGGGATTCGCCGAAGTTCGTGACACAGAAAAACTTGCCTAGGGTATTGCCGCTCATGGATGGCCGCTAAAAATCAATGACGGGAAAGGTGCATTATGACATCGACGCCAGGCGTAGCAGACTGGCTTGAGACATGGGACGGCCCAATAAATAGCCTTGCATGAGATCGCATCCCATCTCGCAAAGAATGGCGCGCTGGGCCTCGTCTTCGACACCTTCGACGACCAATGCCAGCCCGAGTACCCGCGCCATGGCCAGCACGGCCTCGACCAGCGCACGCGCACGCGGGTCGGTCGCCAGGCCGTGTGCAAATACCGTATCCAACTTCAAGCAGTCCAAGGGCAGATTACGCAAATGATTCAAACTGGAGTACCCGGTGCCGAAGTCATCCAGCACCAGATTGATCCCGCGCGTGCGTAAAGGCGTCAGTTTTTCGACATGGCTGTCGTAATGATGGATAAAAAGCGTTTCGGTGATCTCCAGGCCGAGCCGCCAGGACGCCAGTCCGGACCGATCCAGTACGCCCAGCACGTCTTCGACCAATGAAGCGCTGTGCAACTGCCCGACCGACAAATTGACATGCACCCGCCAGTGCGTCGGCCAGCCCATCGCCGCGTGACACGCTTGCTCCAGCACCCACAAGCCCAAGGGCTCGATGATCCCGGTCTGCTCAGCCAGATCGATGAAACGATCCGTGGGCACGGTTCCTCGAATGGGATGATTCCAACGCAACAAAGCCTCGCCGCCCACGCACGCATTGCCCTCGCATGCCACCAGCGGTTGGAAGACCACCTCGAACTGGCTCATATCGTCGCGTGAAAACAACTGTCGTAAATCTTGTTCGAGCTCTCGCCATCCCCGCTCGCGGGCGAACACTGCGGCGTCGAACACCTGTTGCCCACTTGCGCCACTGCGACGAACGTTTTGCAGCGCGACGTGCGCGCTACGCGACAGCGTATTCGCCCGCTCGCCCTGATCCGGCGACAAGGATGCCCCGACGCTGAACGTCGTCAACAGCATGCGGTCGCCCAACTCGAAAGGCGCTCCCAAATCAGTGCGCAGCTTTTGCGCCAACGCCTGAGTCTGACTCAGATCGACGTGAGGGACGAACGCACGAAACTGATCATGACCGCTGCGCGCGACTTCGCCGCCCAGCGCTTGCACAGCCGCGGCAATGCGTTGCGCGGCCTGGCGCAGCAGTTGCTCCAACTGCTCGGCGCTCAGCATGGTCTGCAAATCCGTGAAGTGATCGGCGCTGACGACCAACATCGCGGCCGAATCGACAGGATGATCGACAGGATGCTCCGGCTCGACAGGCGTGTCGGCTCGCCGCGCGAGCCATTGGTCGGCCAGACTATCCAGCGAGTCCGACAGCATTGCATCGGACACGCGATCCTGCCCAGGCGGGCGTCGTGCCGCCCCCGAAACACGCCGCGCCAGATGCCACCCTAGCAGAGCGCCGGATAACGCCCCAATTCCTACAAGCAAAATCCACAACATGGTCGACAAGCTGGGCCCTCAGGCATATGGCTACTGAAATTCGCCTCATTATGGCGGATGATTGTTCAGCACAAATAAATCTGTCTTATATGTGCTCGCGATGCGCTCGTGACATACGCGTTGAACAAACGGTAACGATAATTTTAATATTCAATTACACTGCGTTTCGACCTTATGTCGCCACGCCTGATGGTTTTTTTCTTATGTCGCTGCTGCGCCCCCTCTTGTTAAGTGTCGCCCTGGCGACCCTTGTTATCCTGCTGGGCACAACCGCCTTGAGCTTCTCAGTTGCCCGCGGTCTTCTGGCCGACGACTTGCGTGCCCAAGGCTTGGAAAATGCTGCCCGCTTGGCGCTCGAATCGCCCATCTGGCGCGGCTATCTGGTGGCCATGGTGGTCTTGATCGCCGGTGCTGGCCTGCTTTGGGCGGGGTTTGTAATCGCTATCGTGAGATGGCTCAAAATTCGCGTCTTGGGTGAAATTGCTGAGAAAGTGCGAGATATGCAGCGTCTGCCCGAAGCGTCGCTTGCCCTACCTTCCGATGTCATCAGTCCCTGGTCACCCGATCTGGCGGAATTGGCCGAAGTGTCGGCTGCTGTCAATGAAACCCGCGAAAAACTCAAGCTGACATCTGCCGAACAGCACGCGCAGATCGAGTCATTGAAGGCCGCGCTGAACAGCGATCCATTGACTCGACTGGTCAATCGCCGCTATTTCATGAACGCGTTGCGGGCCGCGCTGGCAGGTACGCCCTTACGCGAAGATGGCGACTTGCCGAACGACGAGCCTGTCGCGCTTCCACCCTCGTTCGGTCATGTGTTGGTGTGCCGTCAACGCGATCTCGCCGCGTTGAATCGCCACATGCCGCGTGACTTTACCGATCAATGGCTGCGCACCACCGCCCAGCGGCTTACCGCTATTTTGGCCGGTCCCGATGGAAATTCTTTTGTCCTGGGTCGTTTGAACGGCTCCGATTTTGCGGTGTTGATGCCCGGTGTAGACGTTCCCCGCGCCGCGGCGTTTGCCGCAGCCATTCGACAGGTACTGCGCGAATCCCGCTTGCCCGTCGGCGAAGGTGGTCTGTGCCGCTGGGCGTTGTCGCTGGTTCGCTACGGCCGGGAAGACCAGGTGAGCGACCTGCTGGCAACTCTGGATCACGGCTTGATGCAGTCGGAGAATGCCGGTGACGAATCGGTCGCCTTCGGCGCGGATACCGACGCACACGTCGCCGCAGGCGAATTTGCCTGGAAAGACACGCTTAGCACCGCGCTCGAAGAGAACCGCTACTTCCTGGAAACGGCCCCCGTCATGGCCACCGATGGCCGCAAACTGCCGTTCCGAGCGCGACTGATGTTGCAGCCCGCAGCGGGTAGCCCGCCTGTCCCGCCCGAGCTGTTCATCCCTGCCGCCGTACGTCTGGGATTGAGCGCGTCCTGCGATCTGCAAGCGGTGCGTCTGGCGCTGGACTGGCTGATGATTCATCCCGGCGCGGTATGCGTACGAGTCAGCACCCCTTCCCTGGTGCAGAACGACTTCCTGGCGCGCCTGGCCATCATGCTCGCCGACCGCAAAGACTTGGCAACCCGCTTGCTGTTGGAAATCGACGCCCACGCCATCACGACCCAATATCCCCGTGTAGCTTCGCTCTGTCAGAGCCTCGTCGGTTACGGCGTGCGTATTGGCGTACGCCGTTTGGCGCAACAGTTCACGGCGGTCGCACAATTGCACCAATTGCGGCTGGCTTATGTCCGAATCGGGGGCGGATTCGTCGAACAACTCGCCAATAGCCCTGGTGGTCGTCAATTGATGCGTTCGGTGCTCAAAACATCGAGCGATCTGGGCATCGAGGTTTACGCCGACGACGTGCCCGATACGCGAACCCGCGATCTGCTTTCCGCCATGGGCATACGCGTCATGCAGGGCGCGGGCGTAGCGGAAGACTCGCCCGAGTTGGCTGCCGCATGATCAATTACCTCTTCGCGCACTTGCCTGGCTTCGAACTTGGCATTCTCGCGGGGATGCTGACCCCTCTGCTGCTCGCATTGGGTGTGCTGACCTGGCGCCAAGGCTCGCTGTTCGGCGTGACCATGGCCTGGGTGGCGATGGAAGCGACTCGCATGATCGCCGTGGTCCATGGCTACAGTTTCGACTCGCCCCTGCTCGTCATCTGCACGCTGGGCACCTTCCTGGTCGTCATGCTGTTGACCCCGCGAGTCTTCGACAACGCGCCGACCAGGCTGCGCACGGCCATTCGTACCGGGTGCAGTATCAACGCGCTAGTCATTGCCCTGATCATGGCGTCCGCGCTGATTTGGGACGCGCATGCCCCCAGTCTCGTCGCTACCCTGTACTGGTGTTTGGCCGGGGGGCTCATGGTCGCTCTGTTTGCCGTGTTCTATCTGCGTGAAGCACGCGGCATTCAACGCCTGATCGCATGGACCTGGATTATCAGCTTCGGCATCATTCCCACGCTTTTGATCCTCTGTTCGAAACCGCTTTCGCGCATGACGCACTCGAGCGACGAGCTATGGATGGTGCTATGCACCGCCCGCCTCCTGTGCATCGCCGCCATGGTGATCGCCCTGGGTGTCGCGCGCGAATGGGCCAGACGACCGCATGCATCCCCTGTCGGCGCACCGCATCGGGCGACCCAGCCGCCACCTCCGCCGAGCACCGCGGCAGTACCTGACCCGATGCGCGTGATCGCGCAGGGTGACGATCTATCCGAGCAGTTGGATCGCGCACTGCGCCAACTGTCCCACGCGGGCGACATGCAAAGCCAGATGGGTTCGATGATGTCTCACGAACTGCGCGCGCCCTTGTCCACCATTAGCGCAGCCGCGCAATCGCTGGAGCTCATCCTGTCAGGTAGCGGCGATCTGGTCGATGGACGTATCGCTCGCATCCGTCGGTCGGTCGGACGCATGACCGATCTGCTGGACACGTTCTTCAATCCCGAGCGTGCCAAGTCGGGGCCGCTCACGCCGATGCAACAGTCCATCGATTTGGTCGAATTGGCCCGCATGGTCATCGCCGCACAGCAGCTCGAAGCGGCCCATAAACTTGAACTGGACGCGCCAGAGCCCGTCATCGTGTGGTGCGATCCGTCGCTGTGTACGGTTGTCACGCGTAACCTGATCCATAACGCGATCAAGTATTCGCCCGCTAACCAAGCTATCGTTGTTCAAGTGCGTACCCACGGAGACGGCCTGAACGGTGAGCTTGCCGTTGTTGATCGGGGCGTGGGCATAGACGAGAACGACATCGGTCGCGTATTCGAACGGAACTACCGGCGAGCCGCCCATCGGGAAGTCAAGGGAACCGGCATTGGCCTGTATTTGGCGCGCAGTCTGTGCGAGAGCCAAGGGGGCCGTTTGACGGTCGCAAGCGAAGTGGGCGTTGGCAGCCGCTTCACCATGGTCCTGCCCTGCAAAAAGGATTGAGCGCCATGTCTGTCGAAATCGCCGTAGCCATTCTTGCGCTACTGATCGCGGCCGCAGGGCTGACTCGGGCATGGCGCAAGCGCTCGCGCACGCCAGATGACGCGTATATCTTGCAGCGCCTGCCCGATATCGCGGGCGCTGTCGACGATCTCGGTCACTGGCTCAGCGTCTCTCCTGCTGTCGAACGCATCCTCGGCCACCGCTCGGAAACCTTGGTCGGCCGCCTGTGGATGGACGACGTGCATCCCGACGACATGGCATTGATGCTTGAGCGCGGCGACACCGGAGCGCCCCAGGTCTTGCGCATCAAGCACCGGGACGGACAATGGGTGTGGATGGAATGGCATCTGAGTGCGCCCTCCCGGTTCGGCTCGGATAACATCTGCCGAATCGTGGCGGCGCGCGACATCACCACACGCAAGCAGGCGGAACTGGCGCAGATCCAGGCGCACGCCCGTCTGGCTCAGCAAGCCTCCATCGACGGCTTGACCGGACTATTCAACCGCAGCCATATTCAAGCGATGCTCGACCGCGAATGCCTGCGTGCCCGCCGGTCGGGCCATCCACTGTGCGTACTGCTGATCGATGTCGATCACTTCAAACCGCTCAACGACTACTACGGGCATCCACATGGCGACCTTTGCCTGACTGCCGTCGCCCGCTGCCTCAATTCGGCACTCTTGCGGCCTGCCGATGTGGTGGGTCGCTATGGCGGCGAGGAGTTCATGGTGTTGCTGCCCGATACCGATGCTCGCGGCATGGAAATCGTCGCGGAGAAAATTCGCCAGGCGGTACAAGACATGGCGCAGCCGCATAGCGCCTCGCCGTTCGGCCATATCACCGTCAGCGTCGGTGGCATCCACGTCATGGCACCGGTGCAAAACGATCCGACGCGCTATATTTCCTTGGCCGACAACGCGCTGTATCGCGCCAAACGCTTAGGTCGAAATCGGGTCGTGTGCGCCAGCTGTCATGGCTTGGCGGAAGACTCGCCCGTCAATCCGGCGAGCGAGCCGCCCCCGTCAGGCAGTAAAAACATAGCCCTGGCCTCGAACTGAGACCACCGGCAGTTTCATTCCTATGGCCTGCGCCTTGCTGCGCAGGCGGCTGACCAATACGTCGATGCGGCGCACTTCGAACCCGTCCGGGTCTTCGGGCGAAAACAGTTGAGACATACGCTCGCGGCTGACGACAGAACCTGCGACTTCGACCAGCGCGTGCATAAAAATCTTTTCTTGAGCGCTCAAACCCAGCGACCGACCGAAAGGATCCACCAAGGTCCAGCCGCCTTCGGCCAAGCCCCAGTCGCCCGGTACATCGGCCGCTTCGACCTCCTCAGTCGAAGATGTCGCCGTGGCAAACGTGATCCGCATGCGCCGCATCAAACTACGAATGATGGAGCTCAATTCGAGCAGATCGACCGGTTTGGTCAGATAGACATCGGCACCGCCTTCCAATCCGCGCACGCGATCTTCCAGCGCAACCCGACCGGTCAGCATGATGATGCCCACGGCATGGCGTGCGCGCAAGCGGGTAGCGACTGAAAAGCCATCATCGCCGGGCACGTTGGCATCGAGAATGACGATATCGGTCGGCGTCTTTTCGAAGCAGCGATAGAAATGCGCGGCATCGTCGGCGGTGAAGCGGACGTCGAAACCATAACCGCCGAGTCCGAGTGCGAGCTCGTTTCGAAAATCGGCGTCATCTTCCAACAACCCGACGGTTATTTGACCTGCGGTATTGAAATTTTTAATTGTTGGCACTTGCAACCTCACGTCACTTGCAACGCAATGTTAGCACTCACACTGAGTCGGACGATCAAAGATATAGGGGGAAACGGGGCTACTCTGCCCGATACGCTCGTTTTAACCGCATTATGAAGAAATATTCGCTTATTTCCGCGACAAAACGATTGTTTATCTCTACTGAGCCCCACTGTGACGGGGACGTGCTACGAAGAACAACTGATTTCCAACTCATTCGCCCAGGCAGGGGGAAGCTCGGCATAGGCACTGGCTCCCGGCTGCGCCTCGAACGGCTGACGCAAGACGGCCATCAGTCGTTCGATTTCGCTTGGATCGCCTGCTTTTGCGGCAAGAATGGCCTGTTCGGCCAGATGATTGCGCAATACATACAGCGGATTCACCGCGTCCATGGCTGCGGCGGTATGGTGAGCCGACGAGGCATGACGCACGCCATCGACGATGCCTGAGCCCGACTTGGCGTGACGCGACAGCAGGCGTTCAATCCATTGCGCCATCGGCACCGGATCACTGAATAAAGCCAGAACCGGCGCCGTATCGCCCCGAACCGCATCGGCCAGGCGACGGAACGTCAGCGTAAAATCGGCACGCTGGCTGTGCATCAACGTGAGCAGATCGTCCACCAGTTTGATGTCGTCGGCCCCCTCGAGCGCGTCCAGCCCGATCTTGGCACCCATCGAACGATTGAACGCGAGCGTGAACTGCGCCTCGTAATCGGCCAACACCGCCTTCAAAGCGGTCTCGTCCTGCACGATGGGTTGCAAGGCACCGGCCAAACGGTAGAGATTCCACAATCCGACCGTCGGCTGTCGGTTCCAGGCATAGCGGCCCTGCACGTCGGTATGGTTACAGATGTGGCCGACGTGGGTACCGTCCATGAAACCATAAGGCCCATAATCCAGCGTCAAGCCAAGTATGGACATGTTATCGGTATTCATGACGCCGTGGCAAAACCCAACCGCTTGCCACTGTGCCATCAATCGGGCGGTACGCGTGGCGACGGCTGCCAAGAGCTGTAAGGCTGTACGCCCCGCTGCCAATGGCTGATTCGCATCGACCCGGCACTCGGGGTAATGATTGTCGACCACATGGTCGAGCAGTGCCAAAAGAGCCTCCTTATCGCCTGCCGCCGCCCAATGCTCGAACGAACCGAAGCGAACGAAGCTAGGCGCCATGCGCGTGACCACGGCGGCGGTCTCCATGGTTTCCCGACGCACCGGATCGTCGGAGGTCACCAACGCCAGGCTGCGGGTGGTGGGAATGCCCAGGCCCGCCATGGCCTCGGCCGCGAGATACTCGCGCACCGACGAGCGCAACACGGCCCGCCCATCGCCCATGCGGGAGTACGGCGTCATGCCACTGCCCTTGAGCTGTAGCTCCCACCGGCCCTGCGGACCGACTACATCGCCCAGCAGATGGGCGCGCCCATCGCCCAACTGCCCTGCCCACACGCCGAATTGATGGCCGCTATAGACAGCTGCCAATGTCTGACCGCCAACAAGGGGCGCGTGCCCGGCGACCAAGGCCAGAAATGCTTGCGAATTCAGAGCATCTGCTGCCAGACCGAGCAGCGCGGCGGCTTCGGCATTGGCATGCAACAGGCGCGGCTGGCTGGGCCCACGGGCAGGCAGTCGCGTATAAAAACGTTCGGGCAAAGCGGCAAAACAATTACCGACTCGCAAGTCGGCCACATCGCTCACCATTGCGCCACGGGATCCTTCTGTCATGCCCCGCTCCTAGAGTCGCCCGTCGCGCGCGCACGGCGCGCAGCCTGCTTGGCGGGACGCACGTAGAGCACCGCCGTCACGAAAAACAACACACTGAGCACGATTTCGCCTCCAGCCAACGCGGCTGACATGGGATCCAGATCGGACCATGCCCGCATCACCCCTTCGGCGAAATACAACAGCACCAGCATGCTGGCCCACTGATAAGTGTAGACATTCCCTTTGGAGATGTTGCGCAAGGGCAGTGCCAAGGGAAGCGCTTTGAGGATAAGCCACGAGCCGCCTGGATAAATGGGTGCCAGAAACGCCTCCCACGCCACGCACAGAACGATGAGCGCAAGCAACAGGCCGGTGGCGAAACGGCGCAAAGAGGGGCTAAGGGCGGTATTCATCCTGCTATTATCGCCCGATGACTCGACGCTCGACGCCCGCACACCGCCCACGCCTGGCTATCACTGCCTGGCTGGCCCGTTGCGCCAAAGTCGCTCGATTCGCCTGGGCCCAAGTCGCCGAACAGCAACTACTGCAAGTGGCGGCAAGCCTGACGTTTACCGCAGTGCTCGCCATGGTTCCGATGTTGGCGGTCGTGCTGTCGCTGTTCACTGCGTTTCCGCTATTCCAAGAGTTTCGCATCGCGTTGGAGCAATTCCTGACGCAAAGCCTGATGCCGCCTACAGTCTCCGAAAACATTATGGAGTATCTGAACCAGTTCGCGTTGCAGGCTTCGCGCCTGACGGCTATTGGGGGCGCATTTCTGATCGTCACATCGATATTCATGATTATGACGATCGATCAGACGTTGAACGACATCTGGCACGTCACCCGTCAACGGCCCCTGCCCCAACGGGCGTTGGTGTACTGGGCGGTATTGACGCTGGGGCCGGTCGTCACGGGTGCCAGTCTGTGGGCGACTTCTTATGTCGCGCGCGAATCGATGGGTTTGGTGGGTGATGTTCCCGGCATCCTGGGCGTATTGGTATCGTTCTTGCCGCTCCTGGTCACCGGTGCCGGATTTACCGCGCTGTTCGTCGTGGTACCCAATCGTCGGGTGTTCTGGCGCGACGCCTTGATCGGTGGGTTCGGCGCAGCCATCGTACTGGAAATCATGAAGGCGGGTTTCGCCTACTACCTGACACAATTCCCTACCTACACTGTGATTTACGGGGCGTTCGCCACGCTGCCCATCTTTCTGCTGTGGGTTTATCTGTCCTGGCTGGCAATTTTGGTGGGCGCAGTCACCGCCGCCAGTCTGCCCTTGATCAGGTTGGGTCGGTGGGAGCCCGATCGCGAACCCGGCGCGCCGTTTCTGGACGCCATCGGCGTATTACGGCTGCTGCGTCAAGCCTTGGGACAACGGCCGGCGGATCGCAGCGCGACGTTTCTTGCCGCTCACCTGCGATTGCAATTCGCCGAACTGTATCGGGTGCTCGAAACTTTGGAGCAAATGGGCATGATCGCCCGTACCAGCGATAACCGCTGGCTTCTCTCGTGCGACCCGGCCAAGACTCCGCTCACACCGCTGTTCGACAATCTGCTGCTGAATCGGTCGCAGGCGCGCCTCCAAAACGATCCCGATGCTCTGCGCGTCTTGCGAAGCATTTTGATGGACGACGAGCCGCCCATGCTGGAGGAATTACGTCAAACAGCGCAAAATAGCGATAAGCTCGAGCCAGATCCTACCGATCGCAGACCTGTCGTGGCGACGACGGCACAGGGAGACAATCATCATGCTAAAAGTCAGTGAAATCTTGCGTGTCAAAGGTGACACGCTATATACCGCCAGCCCCGATATGCTGGTTTCCCACGCCGTCAACGTCATGAGCCAGCAAGACATCGGCTCTCTGGTCGTCATGGACGCAGGCATGCTGGTCGGCATGCTGACGTTCCGTGAAATTATCCGGCACATTCACGGCAGTGGCGGCAACATTGGCGACAGTACGATCCGCGGCATCATGGACGACGCACCGGTCAGCGTTTCGCCCAACACCAGTGCCGACGAAGTCCAGCGGCTGATGCTGGAAAAACACGCACGTTACATCCCAGTGATGGATGGTCCGACTTTGATGGGCGTTATTTCGTTCTACGACATGGCCCAAGCGATCGTTGCAGCGCAGAAGTTCGAGAACAGTATGCTCAAAGCCTATATTCGAGACTGGCCGACCGACAGCGAAGAGCCTGCCGCGTCATAAGCACTCAACCCGCGTCGCGCGTCTGGCGTAAGGTGCGCCACGCTTCGTAAAAAAGATCGGCGTCATTGGGCGCCAGCAGATTAGGATCCGACAGCATTTGTCGCCAACGACGCGCGCCCGGCTGCCCGTTGACCAAGCCCAGCAGGGGACGGGTCAACATGCGCAAGGGCACACCGCGCAACAAATGCGGTGGCGCATAGGCCGCCATCACGTCCACCACTTGCGCATCGGTAGGCAACTTCAGCTCCGGCCACAACCGATGGCTGATTTCGGACAACACGCGCGGCGTGTGCCAAGCTGCCCGGCCTACCATCACGCCATCCAAGCCCGGTAACACCGCGACAGCATCTGACGCCGTTGCCAGACCGCCATTGATGACGATGATCGCATCCGGGAAATCGACCTTCAGTTGACGCACCGCACCGTAGCGCAGCGGCGGAATGTCGCGGTTATCCTTGGGCGACAGCCCCTTGAGCACCGCGTTTCGGGCATGCACGACGAACACCCGGCAACCCGTGTCATACAGCGTGCCGACGAAATCCCGGACGAATCCGTACTCCTCGTCGTAATCCAGGCCCAAACGATGCTTTACAGTCACGGGAATATCGACGGCGTCCTGCATGGCCTTGATGCAATCTGCAACCAGCCTGGGTTCGGCCATCAGGCAGGCACCGAAGGCGCCCCGCTGCACGCGCTCCGACGGACAACCGCAGTTCAGGTTGATCTCGTCGTAGCCCCATTGCTGGCCCAGGCGGGCCGAATGCGCCAACGCCTCTGGTTCACTGCCGCCCAGTTGCAAAGCGACAGGATGCTCGGCGTCGTCGAAATCCAGATGCCTGGCGTGCGAGCCGTGTATCAATGCACCGGTGGTGATCATTTCGGTGTACAGACGAGCACGGGGGGCCAGCAGCCGATGGAAGTAACGGCAATGCCGGTCGGTCACGTCGATCATCGGCGCGACACACAATGTCCAATCGGCTGCGGTCGTAGACTCAGGTTGCATGCAAAAAACTCAAAAAATGCCCGAAAAAAATGCCCGGTAGAATACGGTGCTTTACTCGTTCGCCTCTGGCCCGCTACGGGCTGCCCGTACAGGACACCACCGCACCATGGCTGTATTCACCCCCGTTTCCGAGGACGACGCGCGCGAACTGTTGACGCGCTATGACTTGGGCGATTTCGTTTCGTTGCGCGGCATTACCGCAGGCATCGAGAATACGAATTTCTTTTTAGCGACCACCCAAGGTGAATACGTCCTCACGCTGTTCGAGGTGCTGACGCAGTCACAACTTCCATTTTATATCGAGCTGATGCATCACCTTGCACAGCGCGATATTCCGGTGCCTCATCCGCAGACCCTGCGCGACGGCACCCGCCTGACCCGATTCAAAGACAAGCCATGTGCCATCGTCAGCCGCTTACAAGGCGGCTATGAAGCGTCACCCGGTGTGGCGCATTGCGCCTTGGCGGGCGAAACCCTGGCTCGGGCCCATTTGGCGGCTCAGGATTTTTCCATCGAACAACCCAATCTGCGGGGCCTGCCCTGGTGGGAAAGCACGGCACCGGCGGTTCAGCCGTATCTGAACGACAGCCAAAAAGCCTTGTTGAGCGATACCTTGCAAGAGCAACGCGACATGGCCGCATCGCCCGCCTACGGCTTACTGCCGCGCGGACCGTCTCATTGCGATCTCTTCCGCGACAATGTACTGTTTGCCGGTACGTTCGAATCGCCTCGCATGGGCGGTTTCATCGATTTCTACTTCGCCGGCTGGGACACCTGGCTGTTCGATGTGGCCGTCAGCCTGAACGATTGGTGCATCGACCGCGACACGGGCGTATTCGACACAGCAAGAACCAATGCCTGGCTCGCGGCTTATGCCAAGGTACGTCCTTTTACCGATGCCGAAACGTCGCTATGGCCAGCCATGCTGCGAGGCGCGGCACTGAGGTTCTGGCTGTCACGCTTGTATGACTATTATCGTCCACGCGAGGCGCAGACGCTCAAGCCTCATGATCCTACTCATTTTGAACGAGTGCTGAACGCGCGTCGCGTCCATCCGGCCCCCATACTGCCATAATCCGACCACGTTTTCCGACCACTCTCCACGCCTCGACTCAAGCGCCATGCAAGCAGCCATTCTTCCCCCCCTAGCCGGTTGGCACTGGGCCCGCGACGGTTTTGCGATCTTCCGCAAGCAACCGATCGCCATGTTCATGTGGGCGATGGCCATCACGCTGTTTGTGTCGCTGGCTGCGGCAACCCCGCCTATCGGACCGCTGTTTTTCGTTGCGTTCATGCCCGTGGTCACGCTGTTGACGTTGTCAGCCTGCAAACATATCGCAGCCGATCGTGTCATGTTGCCGTCCATGTGGTTCAAACCGCTCAAGCAACCGGGCGTGTTTCGCAAGCTCGTCGGAATGGGTTTGATGTACGGCGTCATTTCCCTGACGGCGGGCTTAGCCGTTTCCATGCCCTTTGCCCGCGATATCGCAGACGCTTTTGTTCTGGTGTCGGCGCAAGCTGATCTCGAACCGCTGATAGAGGCCGTATGGTTGCCTTTGCTGGCATTCACCGTGGTCTATGTCGTACTGGCCGCCTTGTTCTGGCATGCCCCGGCGCTTACCGCTTGGCACCACATCAAGCTGACCCAGGCCCTGTTTTATTCCGGCATCGCCTGCTGGCGTAATAAATTGCCGTTCCTGGTGTACGGTGCGACGTGGTTCGGCGTGTTTTTCGTGATCGATCTGGCGGCAGGCGCGTTAATCTGGCTGGAATTGTCGCCATCCTTGGTGCAAACGCTTCAAATGCCGTTCAACATCGCGGCCGGTGGTGCCCTGTACTGCAGCTTTTATCCTGCCTATGTGTCGGTGTTCGATATCGAAAACCGACCGGCAATGACTGACACGGTCGATCCTCAGTGAAGCGATGAACGATGCGCAGCCTTTTGCTCAGGCGGAAGGAGCGAAAGCCATGCGATCAACTTGCGTCCCGTCGAGTCGCGAGCTCGACCGCCGAGTGAGCAGACAGACACACGACAACACGGTTGGGCAGAAGATGGACGACCCGCTTCACGCATCGATCGGATTTGTCCAGAAAAACGACGCTTATCGGGAAAGCCATGCCGAACGTATGCACGGCATGGCATGGACGCAACCACAATCCGGCTCTCGGATGCAGGCGACGGCGACCTAAAAGACCCACCATCCGCTGTCGCCAGCCAAAGGCCCCGACAATGCGTAGCGCACCGGACGGCGATATCACCGGATCGTCATAGGTTGGATTCGGCACTGTTAAAACCTTTTCGAGGTATCTGCACATCGATCGAGTACGACTGTCCATCGACTGCGTCCCATTTAGATGAATGATCGAATCGCCCTTTCGAGGCGCTGAAAGGGTTGACGGACGTCAGGCAATCGCCTCACTGGCTGTCCAACACACCGATGACAATCGGAAATCCGATCACGAGGAACGTACACGGGAAGATGCACAACACCAAAGGCACCAACAGTTTGACGGGGGCCAGCATGGCGAGCCGTTCAGCACGTTCGAAGCGAGCATCGTGTTGCGCCTCGGCCAGCTCGCGCAGCGCATCGCCCAGACTGGTTCCCATACGTGCCGACTGCAACATGGCGTCGACCCATGCTCTCACCGACGCGGACGGCAAGCGTCGAGCCAGGTCGAGATAGGCTTGGTCGCGCGCCACTCCCGTACGCAGCTCCGACAGCATGTGGCGGATCTCCGCCTGCAATACGCCGGGCGGCCCCACTTGGGCACAGGTATGCAGCGCGCCTTGCGTACTGCTTCCCCCCTGCACACACAAGGCCAACAGATCGAGCACCAAGGGCAACTCGCGTTCGACCTCGGCCACTCGAGTGGCACGACGGCGACGCAGCCAGAAGACCGGGACAGCCGCGCCCCACAGCGCCGCGCTCGTGCAACTCGCCCATGCCAGCATCGGATAGCCGGACGGTAGCGCCAGCGTCCAGACGGCTGCGACACAGACAGATGCCGCAGCACTGGCGAGGCACCGCGCCAGTGCGAGGTGTGCGGGCGACACCATTGGCGCCAAGCCGGACGCGGCCAACAGGGTGGCACTCCTCTCGCTGACGGGTAGCCAACGTCCACAACGGCGTTCGCCCCTCAGCAACAGCGGCCACACCCACCGCCAAACTATCGGCAGCCTGCGCACCGCAACGAGATGGGCAGCGGCTTCGACAGGCCGACGCCTGGCGTGTGCGTGTGCGCCGCTTGCCCACTCCAACAAGGCGTACACCGCCCCACCCACTGCGACAGCCGACGTGCCGGCGACAAACGCATGGAGCCAATCGGTTGCACTCGAAGTCATACGCGTATCCTCACGATTCGCCGGATCAAATAGCTACCGCACAACTCCAGTAGCGCGATCAACGCCAAAACGGCCCACCCTTCGGGGGTATGCCAAAAAACCGCCATCATCTCGGGTGCGAGCGCCGAAAGGACTATCAGCAGCAAGACCGGAAGAATACCGACCACCATGGCTTGCATTCGTCCCTGACTGGTCAGGGTTTGGACTCGCGTATCGACTTGCAGGCGACGGCGTTGCATTCGCGCGAACTGTTCGAGCAGGCGACTGAGATCTCCCCCTGTTTCGGCCGCCACTCGAAGCGTGACGGTCAACAGTCCAATCGCCTCGCTTCCTAAACGCTCCTCCAGATGCGCCAGTGCGTCGGCAAACGGCACACCCACGCGTTGCTCCCGAAGCATCAGCCCGACTTCCTGCGCCAGAGGCGCCGGGGTGTGATCGGCGGCCCACCGCAACGCGGCGGGCAAGCTGGCGCCAGCACGTAAGGCTGCCGCCATGCCACGGGCGGCTTCCGGCAACTGCGTGTCGATACGAGCCAAGCGCCGCTGCCGCAATATCGTCAAGGCAACGCGTGGCAAAGGCGCCACCACCATGGCAGCAATCACGCCGATCACCCGGCTACCGCTCACGCCCCACGCGATCAGCGCCGCGCCTGCACACACCATCAGGTTGATGCGCCACATCATGTCGGGCGCCACGAATAGAAATATCTCGCTCAAGCCCGCCTGCGCATCCAGGGTATAGCGAACGCGCCAACGCACCATGGCGCGGCGGTTACTGCCATAGCCCAAGGCGACGACGCTCGCGGCCCCAAGTCCCGTCATTGCGACAGCGATCCAGGCCCATGCCTCTGTCATGATGGCGAGCTGCCTTGAGGATCGAACCAGTCCATCGGCACAGCATGCCCGATCGCACGCCAGGCTTCGACACACGCCGGCACCACGCCGGTGGCGCTAGCACGAGACGCCCCTCGGGGCCGCAGGAAAATGGACTGAACTTGAATGGTGCCCCCTTCCAAACCACCCACTTCGGCGATGTGCGTCACCACCCTTCGACCATCGCCCCACCGCGCCTGTTGGACGACGATGTCGACCGCCGAAGCGATGTGCTCACGTACTGCCGCCAGGGGCAAGCCCATGCCCGCCATCAGAATCATGGTCTCGAGACGGCCTAGAGCGTCGCGCGGCGCGTTAGCGTGTAGCGTCGTCAGCGATCCTTCATGACCCGTATTCATGGCCGCCAACATGTCGAACGCTTCCGAGCCTCGACACTCACCAACCACGATGCGATCGGGCCTCATGCGTAGCGCATTGCGTACCAGATCGCGTATGTCAATCCGTCCTCGGCCCTCCAGGTTGGCCGGACGAGCTTCCAACGCGACGACATGCTCGTGTGCCAATTGCAGTTCGGCGGCATCCTCGACCGTCACGATACGTTCATGAGGCGCGATCAGACCGGCGAGAATGTTCAATAACGTGGTCTTGCCGGCGCCCGTCCCCCCGGCCACGACAATATTGCAGCGATGTTCGACGCACGCCGTCAGAAACCCCGCCATAGCGTCCGTCAATGCGCCAGCTGTAACCAAGTCATGCAGGGTCAATCTCCGACGCGAGAACTTGCGAATGGTCAGTACCGGGCCCCGTAACGCGACCGGTGCGATGACAGCATTGACGCGAGAATCATCGGGTAGACGCGCGTCCACCATGGGGGAACTCTCGTCTATGCGACGGCCCAGTGGCGACACGATCCGGTCAATGACTGCCCGCAACGATGTCTCGCCGGTGAACGTCATGGGATGCTGGCATAAGCGTCCAGCCCGCTCCGTAAATATACGTTCTGGGCCGTTCACCATGATCTCAGTAACCGAATCGTCGGCCAGCAGGGACTCCAGAGGTCCCAATCCCACAGCCTCGGCCAGAACGCCGTCCAGCAAAATTTCCTTGTCGGCGGCCGCGCACAGGTCGACATGGTTTTCGAGCAGCTCGGTCAGTAATTCATGTGCCCGGGCGCGCAGATGACGATCACTCATGTCGGCAACGTTCTCGCGGCGCAAGTCCAGACCTTCCAGCAAAAGCGTGTGCAGGCGCGCATGCGCTACGGTGGGTGCGGTTCTCGTATCTACAGGCGAGACAGTCAAGTCGACGGCATCGGCGCCGACAGTCAGCGCTTGGGTGTCCGGATCGAGCGAAGTGACGATCAGGGTGTAAGGCCCGACCTCCAGGGCATCGTTCGGACCCAGGGGCGTGGGTGCCACGACGCGCGTCCCATTGATACGCGTGCCTCCCCATCCACCGCTGTCGTCCACCCACAGGGTGCCATGCCGAGAGCGAAGTACCGCATGCTGGCGTGCGACGCGCCAATGCGACAAACAGACAGCGCACGATGGATCGCGACCAATGAAGACGGGTGCGATCACATGCCACTGGCGTAGACACGCATCGCGTGAGCGCTGCTCGATGGTCACCCTCATGAAGCAGACCGCTTATCTTGCTGGATCCACTGAGATCCGGAACCGCGATGCCAGGTGTCGTCGACCGTGCTATCAACGCCGCTGCCCGGCGAGTGAAGCATCGATTGCGAAGGCCCGCGCCACAACGAGCGCCCGAGTGGCACGTTCATGATGGGAGGCGTTTGCCTGGATGCCTCGGTCAATGCAGTAGCACGACGTACGCGTTCGGCCAACGCCGGATCGTGCTCGTCGACAATGGTGGGCGTGACGAAAATGGCCAGTTCGATGTCTCGTCGATTCTGGCGTCTCGCGCCGAACAACGCGCCGATTATCGGAATGCTGCGCAGTCCTGGAATGCCGGTATGCGAGTCGGTACGATCATGGGAAAGAAATCCTGCCAAGACCAAGGTCCTGCCCGAGACGACGTTGAACTCGGTCGCTGCGCGCCGGGTCTTGAGCGCCGGACCATTGTCGCCCATCAGTTGAGCGTCCACCGAACTCGCTTCGACGGTGATGTGGGCGCGCACGATACCGTTGCGCTCGGCGCGAGGTGTCATGTGCAGGCTCACGCCATAGGGTTTGAATTGCGTAGTCGCTCGGTTATGACTATCGATGTGCTTGTAAGGCACTTCGCCGCCGGCCAGGAATTCTGCCGTGGCCCCACTGCGCGCCAGCAACTGAGGTTGAGCCAGCACGACGGCCTCGCCCGACTCGGCCAATGCCCGAAGACGCGCAGACCACAGTGCATTGACCCCTAAAATACCGGCCAGCGGCGCGTGCGTGCCCGGTCGAGCAACAGGGGTTGGGCCAGGGCGCTCAGTGACCGAGCGCCCTCCCCACGCATCCCATGCGGCACCGACGTGTATGCCACCCTCGGGCCCGGCTCCCCAGTCCATGCCGAACTCCAATAGACGCGAACGGGGAATCTCAACCACTTGCACATCCAGCATGATCATCTGCTCCCACCCGACGTCACTGGTGAAATCGATGATCTCGGGATAGCGTTGCGCAAGATTGGCAATGCGGGTTCGGTCGGTATCCGACAGCACACTGCCGTCGATGACAATCTTTCCGCCGATAATCCGGCTGCGTGCGGTGGGCATATCTTGCAGCAGGGCCTGGAGTTCGGCTTGAACCTGCCGGCTGGCGGCGGCCTCCACCGTAATGTCGTAATCGTCCCGCACGCTGTCGGATCGCCAGATATGCAATGTCGAACGTCCCGGATTTCGTGCGAAGACCAACACCTCGTTGTCTTCGATCACGATGGCCTCCAGCACGTCGCCTTGCCCTACCGCCACGCGTTGCACGCCATTCGCGCGAAATACCTGAGTCTGCCCGACAAGCAAGTCGATTGCCGCAGGTGCGTGGCGGTCGATCGCAGTTCGCATGGCACGCGACGGCGCAGTCTCGCGCGGCAGCATGGAAGCAGCGAATGACGCATTCGGCTGCGCGGCAGCGGATCGGGCAGCACGACACGGAAATACCGAAGCGAAGAGCGCGATGAGGATGACGACGCCCATGACAGCGCGGTCAGGTGCGACGGCCATCGGCCTCATGGTAGGAATTCCGAGTCGCCGTCCGGCATCTGCACGGAATCGATGACGTGGGTGGTGGCATCCGTCGCGGGACGGCTTCCATAGAGCACCGGCACGATGCGCGGCATACGGACTGGCGTGGGGCGCGCCAGTCCTAGAACGACTTGCACTTCGTTAGTCAGCGGTGCGAGAGTCTGCCGAGCATCGACAGCGACATCGTGTCTTAGCGTTACGCTCAGGGCGCTGGACTGGCGCGCGGCGATCAAACGAATGGCCGCGGGCTCGTCGACATCCAGAGTGATTGTCGAAAAACGCTCGTTCGACGTCGCTTGGAGATCATCATCGTAATCGTTCGGCATACCCGGCGCGCTCGATCCTCGAGCGGCCCGCTGCCCAACGGCCAGAATACTGACCGCACGCAGCAGCGGAATCGTAGCGCGTCCTCTGGGCAAATCCAGCGTGGCAAGAATATCCACACGGTCACCGGGCTGCACCATGCCCGCTTGCGAACTGACGTCATCGACGGCAATCGTCACGGCTCGCCGCCCGTCCTGCAACCGTGCAGCCAGGGGCGTATTGGCATCGACGCGAACGGCCGAGCGAAGAATCTGCTCGCCAGCCCTGATCGTCCCCAACACCACCGCATCGGCATAGCGATCGAAATCCTCTGGCATGACTGAATCGCTGACGGCCCCACTCTCGGGAATGTCGCGTAGCGCGACGGTGTCTACACTGAGCCGGTCGCCAGGAAGCAGGTCGTCGATGGCGACCACCCGGGACACCGTGGCGACACGTGTCGCGGCTTCGAGTGCCTGGAAGCGTCGATCGAGCGCGTGACGTGCCGCGCCCGCAGCCACGATACCCGCCACGATCGACACCGTCAGCACGCTGATCTGCGCTCGTCTCCCTAAAGATGTCGTGGTCATGACATATCGTCTTGCAAAGCGAACCACAGCGCTTCCCGACCGGTACAAGACGTATCGGCGGCTACCGAGAGCAGGGTCGCGCGGCAGCCGGCCCGGTGCCAGCTCGCGGGCTCGTGAGCAGAGCGATGCAATAGATCACCAAGCGCCTCCGATTCGAACCCTCGTTCGCGCAATTCGGTGACGACACGGGCGTGTAATGCTTGCCCCTGCTCAGGGCCACACCATACCGCGCTAGCTTGCGTGGCACGCATGTCATGACGCCCGGTATAGGCATCGGATGGCAACCATTGAGGCGGGCGAGTGTCCAGGCGAGGTGCGCTCAGATCGACCAGTGACAAGGTCGCTCGAATCGACCGATCGTTCTCGTCGACTGTCCAACGAAGCAACCAATGCAGGTCATCATCCAGCACGTCTTGCCCTGCCAACGCCACCCCCATTTCGCCGGCCATCAGGTCTCGCAGCACAGGCAAACGTTCTTGCGCCAGTCGCACAAGGTTTTCCAATTCGCCAGTTTGCACGAATGTGCGATGTGCCAAGGGCACGCCAGCCCACAAAAGGGCTTCGGCGCGATTCGATCCATCGTCCAATGGGCTGCCCAGGTTATCCAATGCATCCAGTTGCTTCGCCAGCGCTTGTGCCCGCCCCAAGGCTCGAGCGCGCGCCGTGCCAGAACCACTGCGGTCGGCCACCGGGATATCCAAACCTGTACCTGTGCCTGGGCCCAGTAGCATGTCCCACGGGCAATTTTTCAACGGGCCTTCGCGTCGCGTCGATGGGCGGCGGCGACGCACTTCGACATTCGCCCAACGCTCTAACCAGTCGAAAGACACGGCCTGCCGGCTCCAGGCCCGATCCACCGGGTGGATCTGTGTGTCGATCCGACGCCCTGCGCGTATCGACGTCTTGGCGGCCATACCCCATGCGGCCTGCGAGCGGCCAAGCAGGCGTTGCGTTGCACCGTCGTCGAATCGGGCGCCTGCATTGCGCAACACCACCGACTCACGCGTGCCCACGCGGGAGATGACCGCAGTGCGATCGGCGTAGCGCCACGCCTTTCGCATGTCGTGTGCTGCTGCACCCACGCCGCCCGGCTCGCGGTGCAGCACCGTCAAGCGCATCGATCCACCCTGACCGGGATCAGCAGTGAACGCATGGAGTCGGCTGGCGTGATCGTCGCGCTGAGTCTCGAACGTCAGCTCGCCAACCTGGGCCACCCCAAACCACAACACGCCCAGCAACACCAGCACCAGGCACGCCTCGATCAATGCCTGCCCACCCATACCAGTGCCCCGGAAGCTCCCGGGTCGTCTCGACGAGCGCGACAACGGCACGAGCCGCGCTTGCCAATACGGTCGCCACGCGTTCGCTCGGGACAAGCGCTTTTTCGATTTCGGCGAGTCGAAATACGTTTGTGCGGCCGCGCTGGCATGAACGCCCCTGCCTTCGCCGAGTACCGACTGAACCAAGCGACCGATAACCGGACGAACGGCGCTACGCCCATCCGTGGTCATGACGCTGCCGCCAGCCTGACGCAGACTGATTTCGATCGAGGCGGTTTGACGCCCTCGAACCACATCGAAGCCCCGGGGCAATCCACGCTGATCCGATATCCATGCGTCTCGCGCACCACGTAAGTTGCCGATTCGATTATGAGCGAGCAACAGATTCCATCTGGTGACGCGTCGTGCCCACCGCCAGAAATGCTCTTCAGAGAAATTGTCCGGCACCTTTGGAGCAGAATCGACCGACGGTGCTCGGCTCGATGGACGTTTCATGGCCCAGCCCATGGCGTATTCGCGGTAATAGCAGCCGATATAACGATTGCCTCGTAGCGCATGAAACGATTGAGTGTCCGCCGCGATCCATCGACCGTGCTTGTCCATCCGGGTATCGCCACGGCGTCTGAGCACATGCCGTAGCCACGGACAGTACGGTTCGGATGGGAATACGTTGAACGCGGAGCGATTACGCTTGCCCACGAACCCATAGGCGCTGACCGCTCGTTGCACGGCGAGTCTCAAATACGCGGCGTCCTTGCTTCCACCTCGTCCGAAGGATTCCAGCAACGCAGGCCATGAGTCGCGCTCTATTCTGTAAACCACGTCACCGTCGGCACGCGACACATTCAAACCAGGAAGATTGGCTTTCAATACATGTTCGATAGCGGCGTCACGTGTCGCCGGCAGACCTATCACCAGGCGACGGGCGACTGTATCGAGTACGTCATGACTGCTGCGCTGATGTTCCGCCATGGCGTGATCGAGCGCGCTACGCATATCGGCCGACATCGCCCGGGACGCCGCATATGCCTGCCGATGCTGAATGCCAAAGAAGCGGCCGATAATGTAGCCAGGCGGATTACCCGCCCGATAACGGCTGGATTGAGTATCAGAGAATTGCGCCCACGCTCCCAGAGTGACCAGATGCGCAATCGCCACCTGATGAGCGATCTGTGTCCGCTGCACGTGGGCCAGGATATTCAAACTGCGCGCCTGAACGATCGCGGCACTATAAGCAGCGGCATCAGCCGCATGGGTCAGGCGAGTGCGCGCCAGTGCGACCTGGCCCAGGTTATACACCGCGACCAAGGCGGTGGCAGCGACACCGGCCAGTACGAGTCCCAAAGCGAGCGCCTGCCCAGCCATGGCGGGGTGCACACGCCGGGCCTGCGCGGCCATCAACGACCTGCCTTGGCATTATCGGTAAACGATTTAAGGGTTTTTTCTTTGGTTTGGCTGGTCGTCTTGCGCGCAGCTGCCTGAGCCTTGGCGGATTTCGACTTGCCGCTCTCCCCCGCGAGTTCGCTGGCCATAGCCGCCGTTTGCGAACGCACCACTTGCCCCAGAAGCTGGTAGACCGCAATGGCCCCGACCGCCACGAGGGCAACGATAATGATGTACTCAGTCATGGCCTGGCCGCGTTGCCTGCTTCGACGCATGGAAGACTCCTCGGTTGAAAGAGGCTTCAGTATGGTCAGCACCCTGACTACGGGCTATGCGGACAAGCCGAGCGGCAAGCCTGTCATATCCACCGTTCCACCTTTGCAGCGACTGACGTGGCGAGCGCATCGAATTCGCGCAGGCCACGCTGCCCTACAGAATACGTACCGATAAGGTGCCCAGCCCATCTACGCCGCCGGTAATCACGTTGCCGCTCACCACCGCACCCACGCCTTCCGGCGTACCCGTGAAAATGGCATCGCCGGCTTGCAGGGTAAACAAGCTGGACAGGTAAGCGATACTTTCGGGGATATTCCAGATCATCTGCGCGAGATCGCTGGACTGCTTGCGCTGACCATCAACGTCCAACCAGATCGCGCCTTTCTCGAGCGTGCCCACCTGGCCACGGGGATGCACCGGTCCCATCGGGGCCGACTGTTCGAACGCTTTACCGGTCTCCCAAGGGCGGCCCTGCTTCTTGGCTTCGTTCTGTAAATCCCGGCGGGTCATGTCCAGGCCCAAGGCATAGCCCCAGACATAATCGTTGGCCTGCTCGACCGGAATATCGCGACCACCCTTACCCAACACCACCACCAACTCCATTTCGTAATGCAAGTTGCTGGTCTTGGGCGGGTAAGCAATCTGGCCGGTTTCGCCGGCGGCGATCGCCACTACGGCGTCGGTCGGTTTGCTGAAGAAAAACGGGTCTTCGCGGCCGGTGAATCCCATCTCTTTGGCGTGCTCGGCGTAGTTACGCCCAACACAATAAATACGCCGCAACGGAAACCGCTGGGCACTGCCAATCACCGGCACCGACACTTGGGCTGGCGGGGTAAAGACGTAATCCATCGACCGCTCCTCGCGAGTATTTTCTTATTTGACGCCGTCGTTATAACGCTTGGCGCTGGCTTCGATCTCCTGACGTGCGGCGGCAGCGTTCTTCCAGCCCTTCATCTTCACCCATTTACCCTTCTCGAGATCTTTGTAGTGCTCGAAGAAGTGCTGGATGCGATCCAATTCCAGTTGCGGCAGGTCGCTGTATTCCTTCACGCCTTCCAGCAAGGGGTAAAGCTTGGTGACGGGCACGGCCAGCAGCTTGGCATCGCCACCGCCTTCGTCGTCCATTTCCAATACGCCGATGGCTCGGCAGCGGATGACCGCGCCAATCTGAATAGGAAACGGCGTGATGACCAACACGTCGGCGGGATCGCCATCGTCGGATAAGGTTTGCGGGATATAACCGTAATTGCACGGATAGTGCATAGCGGTCAGAACGAAACGATCGACGAATACGGCACCGGTTTCCTTGTCCACTTCGTACTTGACCGGATCGGCGTTCATCGGAATTTCGATAACGACGTTGAATTCGTCGGGCAGCTTGGCGCCGGCGGGCACGTTGGCGAGACTCATGGAGCAAATACCTTTAATAAAGAATGACGAATTGCGAATTAGGATTTAGACGACCCATCGCCTCGCGGCACGGCCTGAGTGGCCCGATCATTACGACCCGTGTCGTCCAGCACATCGATGGGCGGCGGCGCACTGTCCAGATAGTCGTCCAGGTCGGTTTGGGATGGGGTGGCCACTTGATGCGCAGGCGGCGCGTCGGCCCGGATGAAATTCGAGCGGGTGGCATCCGGCTCGACGCTGGTGGTGTCTACCGTTGCATCGACACCAGGCAGCGGTTCAATCCGTGGCGCGGACCACTCGGTCGCATCGACATCCAGATCGTAGCCTTGGGCGCTATAGACACCATCCAGGTCGGCTACCTCGGCCGCCGCGAACGTCGGATCGGCACCCGTGTCGGCGGCGGGCAATGCGGCATCGCCGGCCAGATTGGGCAAGGCCATCCCGACAGCAGTCGCCATGCGCCATTGTTGCGCGGCATCTTGCGGACGATTGAGACGGTCGTACAGGCTGCCCAGCAAAGCGTGAGTCTGCGGGTCGTTGCGATACTTCAAGCTACGCGTCAGATAGCGTTCGGCCGCCCCCCAGATTTGACCGGTCAGGCACAGCACACCCAGCCCGCGCAGCAGATCGGGGTCGTTCGGACGTTGCTTCAACCACCCTTCGGCCTTGTCGATCCGTCGCTTCACCTGGCTAGCATCGCAGCGCGCATAGGCTGCCGCCAGCGCGGGCGAGAAACGTTGATTGATGGCCGTCTCCAGCACGCGAGCCGATTCGTCGGGCTCGCCCGCCGCATCGAAAGCCTGAGCAGCGGCCAAAGCAATCTCGGGATAGGCGCGTTCGGCCGACTTGATGTCTTTCCAGATCAAGCGCCAGCCGTCGCCATTGGAAGCACCGGCACGCAAACGGGCTGCGCCCGATGCGTCGATCAATCGCTCGGCCTCGGGCCGTGCAATGGCATGGCGACGCGCCAGCGCGCGCGCCAGCGTGAACACTTGATCGTGATGCCCCAGCTCATTCTCGGCGCGCAGCAGCAGACGGGTGGTGTGCAGATGCCGGGCACCGGCATCCTGCAACGGTGCCAACACCGCCAAGGCTTCCGCAGGCCGCCCTTGATCGAGCAACATGTCAGCCGACACCGTAGCCACAGCCTCGGTCAAGCCGGGGTCGTTGCCAGCCGCCTCGCGGGCCTGCTCCAATAAGGTATCGCGACGCGGAAACTCCCCCAACTCCTGGGCGGCATGGGCGGCCGACAAAGCAGCGACCGAGCGACGGCTATCGACTCGAGTCTGGCCGATCAGTTTGACGAAATGCTTTTCGGCTTGAGCGAACCGGCCTTCGAGCAGACCCACCCAGCCTTTCTCCATCAAGTCGTGATCGCGCGCTTGAGCACGGCGACCGCGCCAGTCTCGCACACGACCGGGCAAGGCCACCAACCACGCCAACAATCGCAGCGTCACATAGAGCGCCACAAAAGTCGCCACCAGCAACAACACCGCCAAGGTAAACGACACTTCGACGCGGTAAGGCGGCACGAGCAACACGACATTACCCGTATGCGCCTGCAACACCACCGCGAGTGCGACGGCAACGACGACCAGAAACACAGTCCAAAACCAAGTACGCATGGTTAGTTCCGCTCGGTTTCGGTGGTCGGCTCGGCACGTGCTGCCGCCATGGCGTCCAGACTATTGCTCAGATCGGGCAAGCTGGTGACGACTTGCGTCGACGCCAGTGATTCGGCCAGGCGCGTGGCGGCCTGGGTATCCGGCGACTGCGGATCGAAATAGTCGCTGAGCGTTTGCTGAACCGCCGAAATCTCGGATTGCCAAACGGGCGCCTGGCGCATGAGCAATGCCAACTGAGCCGTCTGCAAGCGTTGACGCAGCACGCCGCGCAACTGTCCGACTTGATCGCCCGTCAACAACAACGCCCCGGGTTGATCTACGCGTTGAACTCGAATCAGATCGCCCATTTCGTGCGCCAGCGCCCCACCCGCGCGCGCAGGCCACGAGGCGATTTCGGCACGCCAGTGCTGCCACCACGGCGCATCGGCAGGCAGCGCATCGGCAGGTTGAACCGACGGCGCAGGCTCGGGGGCCGATTGCGTGGCAGGCTGCGCCACGGGCGGCGCACTGGGACGTGCCTGAGCGTCGGGCACCAGCAAGGGCGCACGGCCGATCAGCGCGGTCAGGCGATCGATGCGGGCCGTTTGCGCGGCCACGTCCACCTGGGGCACGGCACGCAGGCGGTCGAGATCGCCATTGATGGCTTGCTGAACCGGAACGAAACGAGGACGGTCGGCACGCGCCAACCGCGATTGAGCGGCTTCCAGAGCGACGATGGCATTGCTGACGCTACCGCCGAATCGCAGCTGTTGACTGGCGATGGTCACCAACCGTTCGACATCGTTGGCCAACACGCCATCGTTCGTGGTGTCGTTGAAGTCTTGCCAAGCCTGCTCGAGCGCACTGTACTCGGCCTGGTTCTCGCGAACGGCAGTTTCGAGTGCGGCCACTCGGCCGGCGTGCGATTGAGCCAGGGCCAGCGCCTCGCGCGCATCGCGGCGCGATTGAGCCAGCTCACCGGTCAGTGTGTCGAGCCGAGCGGCCACGGCCATGCCGGACTGGTTGGCAGCCTGACGCTGCCACCACACGGCAGCCGCCAGCGCCACGCACAGTAAAACCAGAGCAATGGCCAACCATGCAAAATTGGGACGCTCAACCGCCGGCGGCATCGCTGCGGCGGCCGACGAAGTATGAGTGGGCGGCGCAGCGCCTGAACCGGCGACACCTGCACCCGAAACACCCGAACTCGCACTGCCTGAATCTGAGGTCGAACCCATGCCTGCCTTTGCGCGGGCTGCGGCAAACGCCTCGGCACCACCCGTCGGACGAACGTGCGGGGTCGTCTCGGTCGAAGCTGGCTTGCGCGTCTCGACCATCACTGGGTCGCCCGTGGCGACCACTGCGCGCGCATCTGGCATGGCAGGCGTCGAATGGCCGGTATCGGCAGGAGCAGGCGAGCCGGTAGACGGCGTCGGAACTTCAGGAGTTTGGTTCTTATCGGTCATGGTAGCGATTGTATTCTGTCACGATCCCGGCCGATCATTCAAAGCGAAACAATTGCTTCAAACAGCGCGTCGGTGGTGGGCAGGCAAATTTTTACCATTGGTTTGCTGGCGCGGGAAGCCAAACCGCTCTGGACCGCCAACGCGGCGGCCAGCCGGGAGTGCGTCACGACCGCCGGACATTGTGCCCACCACGTCAACAGGCCACGCTCGGCCATCTTGGCACCGACCGCCGTAATGCCGTGCGTGCTGGTATAGACCCAGGCAGGACGATCGGTCTCGTCCTGCCAGCGTCCCAAGCTATCCCAAACGGACGACGGCCACCGAGCTGACTCGCGTCGATACACCGCACAGACCTGCACCTGCGCACCCGCGCGCCTGAGTTGGTCTGCCAGCCAGGGCCGCCCGTCCTGACCGCGTACGATAAGTACCCGGCCCAATCCAGATCTAGCCCGACTCAGGCAGCGCCATAGCGCCTCTGAATCCTGCTCCGCCGCGCCCGGCGCCGGCGCGTAAAGTGTCGGGGCGGCACCAAAAGCCGAATGCGCGCGCAGCGCAGCGGCTGTCGCCTCGCCCACTGCCGCGCCGGCAACGCCTGCGGGCCAGCCTACCCAGCCAGGCCGGCTCTGGCACAGTTCGAGGTAATACCGTGCTGCATTGCCGCTGACGAAAACGACCAGATCGACCTCATCGGGTCGAGGAACGACCGCCAGATCGGCAGGATCGAGCACCGGCCTGATGGTCAGTGCGGGTGCCGACAGAACGTCGATGTCGTGTCCGGATAGCCGCTGAATCAGAGCAGCGTTCTGAGTCTCGGGCCGGGTGAGGACGACGCGACGGACCATGAGCGCTGGCCCGCGCGCTCAGGCGTCTGACGACAACAATGCGTCGAGAATGGGGCGAGCGCCGCTGTCGAGTAGTTCTTGCGCTGCCGCCACACCGATCTGCTCGGCGTTGGCAAGGGGGCCTCGCCCCTCTGCCCGAATCATTTGCCGACCGTCGGGCGACGCCACCAAAGCTCTCACATGAACCTCGTTGCCGTGTGCCTCGGCGTAAGCCGCCAACGGAACCTGGCACGACCCGCCCAGCACCCGAGACACTGCGCGCTCGGCAGAGACGCATGCAAGCGTGACGGGACACGTCAAGGGACGAAGCCACTCGCGCATATCGTTGCGGTCGTCACGGATCTCGATGCCCAGAGCGCCCTGCCCGGCAGCAGGCAAACTCTCGTCTGGCGAGAGATTGCGACGGATTCGCTCGCTCAAGCCCAGGCGTTCCAGGCCGGCAGTCGCCAGGATAATCGCGTGATAGTCGCCGCGATCCAACTTACCCAGGCGAGTATCGAGATTACCGCGTAGCGGTTTGACGGTCAGATGAGGGAAATTCGCACGAATCTGCGACTCCCGCCGCAGACTCGATGTGCCTACGACAGCGCCCGCGGGCAGATCCGATAGATCGGCATAAGCCGGGCTGACCAGGGCGTCGCGCGCGTCGCCACGAGCCATTACCGTACACAGCTCGAACGGATGCTGCATATCCACGGGTACATCTTTCAACGAGTGCACGGCCAAATCGGCGCGACCGTCGAGCAAAGCCGTTTCCAACTCCTTGACGAAAAAGACCTTGCCGCCCACTTTGGATAGCGTGCGGTCGAGGATCTGGTCTCCCCGGGTCGTCAACGTAAGAAGCTCGACTTCGCACCCCGGATACAGTGCGCGCAGTCGAGCTTGTACAAATTCGGCCTGCCACAGTGCGAGGCGACTCGCACGCGTGGCAATCACCAAGCGTTCAGGCTGGGCCATCTTGCCGCCCTTCAGAGAAACTGACGAGCGACCAGAGCGGCCACCGCCCCCAACACACCAAGCAGCAGCAGCAACTGCAACAGACTAAGTCCGGCTTGCGAACGAAGCGACTTGTTGCGGGTGGGGGCGATCAACGTCATGCAGCATGTTCCTTATTGGCTTTCTTGCGAGCGGCCAGCCAGCGACCCAACAGGACCACCGCCACGGCACCGATAACTTCGGCGATGATATTAACCGTACCGGCACGATCGCCAAAATCGAAGTTCTGGACAACCCAGACATCGGTAATTAGCATGCCACCAGCGATCCAGCCCAGCAATGCAGCGCCAAACGTGATGACCAAGGGGAAACGATCGATCAGCTTCAGCACGATAGTGCTGCCGAAGATGATAATGGGCACCGACACGACCAGACCGAAGATCACCAGACCGACCTGATGATCGGCATGTGCGTTCTGCGCTGCGCCCGCAATGGCGATGACGTTATCCAGGCTCATCACGAAGTCGGCCACGATAATGGTCTTGATGGCCGCGACAATCGATCCGCCGCCTTCGATCTTCGAATGCGCATCATCCTCGGGAATCAACAGCTTCACGCCGATCCACAGCAGCAACAAGGCACCCACGACCTTCAGGAACGGAATCGTCAACAGGGTCAGGGCGAAAGCAATCAACACGACGCGCAACAGAATGGCGCCCGCGGTCCCCCACAAAATGCCTTGCATGCGCTGCTTCGGCGCCAGGTTGCGGCAGGCCAACGCGATGACCACAGCGTTATCGCCACCCAACAGGATGTCGATCATGATGATCTGAAAAACCGCAGCCCAACTCAAGGTCTGAAAAAACTCTAACACGTGCTACCCCCCACCTAATCGATCGGTCTGAAACATTGAAAAAACGGGTCTGACGCCCGAGTGCCGGTGGCCTGTGTGGCCCCTGGCTTAAATAAAACCGGCCAATTGTATGCCAGCTTTCAATCCGCTTTTCTACGCATCAAGAAGATTTTTCCCAGCACTACGACGATGAGTGCGCCAACGATCCCCACCCCAATAGCCAATTGATGATGCGAAATACCCAAAAACACATCAGCACGATCCATGACGCGTTGCAGTGCGGGATCATCCACCAGCAACTCACCTGCGACGAATCCCAGCAGCGCTGCGCCGATCCAGACAATGAGCGGTAAGCGCTCGATCACCTTGAGCAAAAGGGTGCTACCGAAAATCACCAATGGAATGCTGAGCGCCAGTCCGATCGTCAACAATCGCATGTCACCCATGGCGGCGGCGGCCACCGCCACCACGTTATCCAGACTCATTACGAGGTCGGCTACCAGAATCGTGCGTATGGCCACCATCAGGCTGTTTTGCTTTTGCCCTACTTCTGTCGTATCGCCTTGCGGCAGCAACAGAGACACGCCTATATATACCAGCAGTATCGCGCCCGCGAACTTGAGCCAGGGCAAGGTCAACAGTTGCGCGGCAACCACGGTCAGCACGATACGCATCACAATGGCGGCGCCCGAGCCGATCACGATGGCACGGCGTTGTTGCGTAGGCGGTAAAGACCGGGCAGCCAATGCGATCACGACTGCGTTGTCGCCCGATAGCAGGACATTGATCCAGATGATCTGAAGCAAAGCGAGCCAGAAAGCGGCTGACGACATGTCCATACTGAAAGTCTCCCCGTTCGAATCTGCGTCCAATCGCACGGCTGTCAGTATATTTTCAGGCGGCTTAAACTGAGGTGTCGGCTATTTTCATAAAAAAACCCGCAACCGGAGTTGCGGGTTTTTTCACGACGGCAATGCTCGAATTACAGCGCCGCCTTCAGCAACTTCGCCATTTCCGACGGGTTGCGCGTGGTACGGATGCCGCAAGCTTCCATGATTTCCAGCTTGGCGTCTGCCGTATCGGCACCGCCCGAAATCAGGGCGCCTGCGTGGCCCATGCGCTTGCCGGCCGGCGCGGTCACGCCAGCGATGAAGCCGACGACCGGCTTCTTCATGTTGTCCTTGGCCCACTGAGCAGCGTTCACTTCGTCGGGACCGCCGATCTCACCGATCATGATGACGGCGTCGGTGTCGGGATCGTCGTTGAACAGCTTCAGGACATCGACGTGCTTCAGGCCGTTGATTGGATCGCCACCGATGCCGACGGCGCTGGATTGACCCAGGCCCAGTTCGGTGACTTGCGCCACGGCTTCGTACGTCAAGGTACCCGAACGGCTGACGATACCGATACGACCCTTACGATGGATGTGACCGGGCATGATGCCGATCTTAATTTCATCGGGGGTGATCAGACCGGGGCAATTCGGTCCCAGCAGCAGGGTCTTCTTGTTCTGGGCGGCCATGCGGCTCTTGATTTCCAGCATGTCGCGCACCGGGATACCTTCGGTGATGCAGATCACCAGATCCAGATCGGCCTCGACGGCCTCCCAGATCGCAGCGGCGGCACCGGCGGGCGGCACGTAAATCACCGACACTGTCGCGCCGGTTTCAGCCTTGGCGTCCTTGACCGATGCGTAAATGGGCACGCCTTCGAAGTCCTCACCGGCCTTCTTGGGGTTCACGCCAGCGACGAAAGCGGCCTGGCCGTTTGCGTATTCACGGCACATACGGGTGTGGAATTGACCCGTCTTGCCCGTGATGCCCTGGGTGATGACCTTGGTGTCCTTGTTGATCAAAATCGACATTTGCGAATCCTTGACTCTATTTTATTTGGGAGCGCGCTTACTTGGCGGCAGCAACGACTTTGGTTGCCGCTTCGGCCATCGAATCGGCGCTGATGATGGGCAGACCCGACTCGGCCAGCAACTTCTTGCCGAGTTCTTCGTTGGTGCCCTTCATGCGCACGACCAGTGGCACGCTCAGATTGACGGCCTTGCACGCTTCGATCACGCCCTGAGCGATCACGTCGCAGCGCATGATGCCGCCGAAAATGTTGACCAGGATGGCTTTCACGTCCTTGTTCTTCAACATGATCTTGAAGGCTTCGGTGACCTTCTCGGCCGTCGCACCGCCGCCCACGTCCAGGAAGTTGGCCGGCTCGCCGCCGAACAGCTTGATGGTATCCATCGTGGCCATGGCCAAACCTGCACCGTTGACCAGGCAGCCGATGTTGCCGTCGAGTTGGATGTAGGCCAGATCGAACTTGCTGGCTTCGATTTCAGCCGGATCTTCTTCGGCCAGATCGCGATAGGCGACGATGTCGGTGTGACGGAACAGCGCGTTCGAATCGAAATTGAACTTGGCGTCCAGCGCGATGATGTCGCCGCTGCCCGTCAGGATCAAGGGGTTGATTTCAGCCAGGGAGGCATCGGTGTCCCAGTATGCCTTGTACAGGTTCTGGAATTCGCGCGCAGCGCGTTCGACCGAAGCGTCGGGCACGCCGATGCCGCGGGCCAGATCGGCCGCTTCAGCGTCGGTCAGACCGGTTTCGGGATCGACGAACACTTTCAGAATTTTCTCGGGCGTCTTTTCAGCGACTTCTTCGACGTCCATGCCGCCTTCGCTGGACGCCATGACGCATACGCGCTGCGTGCCGCGATCGGTCACGATACCGACGTAGTACTCCTTCTTGATGTCCGCGCCTTCTTCGATCAACAGGCGGCCGACTTTCTGGCCTTCCGGACCGGTCTGGTGCGTCTTGAGCTGCATGCCCAGGATCTCGGACGAAATCTGACGTACTTCATCGATCGAACGCGCCAGCTTCACGCCGCCGCCTTTACCACGGCCACCGGCATGAATCTGGGCCTTCACCACCCAGACCGGGCCGCCGAGTTTTTCGGCGTTCGCCACAGCTTCTTCTACGGTGAACGCGGGCAGACCGCGCGGCACGGCGACGCCAAATTGCTTCAGCAGTTCCTTACCTTGATACTCGTGGATTTTCATGTATTTCCTGTCAGGTCGAGAGAAAGGGAAAACTCATCTACAGGGCGCATTGGCCACTGGAGGCGGGATCGTATCGGCGGCTGCGCGAGCATCGGACACAGGCGCGTTCGGCCCGTTGGCGGACTGGGCTGCACCGCCTGGGCCGGTATACCACCGGGGATAGTACTTGAGTGCGGTCGGACCGTCGGTGCGCAAGGCATGACAGCCGTCCAGTTGGAATGGCCGCTTATCGCCGTCAGGAACGAGACGGCGTTGATTGGCCATGGTCTGCACCGCCGCGGTCGGCAGTACATTGGTCAACTCGGTCATGTGCGTACAGCCGGTCGTACGGCCGAAACGCGCGCGAACCTCGTTGCGAAAGCCCTTGAGCAGATTCAAACCGGCAAGGCCTCGATAAGCCTCGTCGATCGCGGTGCATTCATCGCCGTACGGCGCCGCATCGTAAGCCGCGCTGGCGGCCTGGATAGTGAATTCGGCGTCGATAGTGACCCGCAGGTGCATGTGATGCACATACCGGCCGTGACCCGCAGGTGCATGTGATGCACATACCGGCCGGCTTCGAACACCGCGCCATCCCGAGTCGGGAAATCGTAGCCTTTGTAATCGATCAACTCGGCTTCGAGATCCCACAAGCCGTCCGAGCGCAAATAGGATTGCACGCGAATGGATCGCGTGTGCAAGGGTTCGCGCGCAACGTCCGACGGCTTCAAGGGCATAGATGTATCGGCTATTCCAAGGAGTCCGGCGGCCCGATCACATCGGACCATGCCGGATGTAAGCTATCGCCGCGGCAGCCCGGCAGTCTCCTCCGGCACCCCTCGACATGCGACAGCTAAAACCCTTGAAGTATAGCTTACCTACGTTGATGCCATGGTGCCGCAGGCCCCATCACCCCGACACGCGCAGTGTGCTCAGGCGTGCGCCCGCAGCACACGCGCAGCCTCGACCATGCTTTCCAGGGCGGCCTGCGTTTCCGGCCAGCCCCGCGTTTTCAATCCGCAATCGGGGTTGACCCACAGGCGCTCCTTGGGCAGGCGGGCGGTGGCCTTTTTCATCAACTGCACCATCCAATCGACGTCCGGAATATTAGGCGAATGAATGTCGTACACACCGGGGCCGATATCGTTGGGATAATCGAAACCCTCGAATGCCTCCAGCAGTTCCATATTGGAACGCGAGGTTTCGATGGTGATCACATCGGCGTCCATCGCAGCGATCGCCCCGATAATGTCGTTGAACTCCGAATAACACATGTGGGTATGGATCTGCGTGTCGTCCTGCACGCCCGCGGTCGATAACCGGAACGCATCGACCGCCCAGTTCAAATACGCCTGCCAATCGGCCCGGCGCAAGGGCAGGCCCTCTCGAAACGCAGGCTCGTCGATCTGGATCACCTTGATACCGGCGCGTTCGAGATCGACCACTTCGTCGCGCAAAGCCAGGGCCAGCTGGCGGCACGTCGATTCACGGGGCTGATCGTCACGCACGAACGACCATTGCAAAATAGTTACCGGGCCCGTCAACATACCTTTGACCGGCTTGTCGGTCAGTGACTGCGCATAGGCCGACCAGGCCACAGTCATGGGCGCGGGGCGCGCGACATCGCCAAAGATGACTGGCGGTTTGACGCAGCGCGAACCGTAGCTTTGCACCCACCCATTGCGGGTGAAAGCAAAACCGGCCATTAATTCGCCGAAATACTCGACCATGTCATTGCGTTCCGGCTCACCATGTACGAGGACATCCAGGCCGATCTTCTCTTGAAATCGAATCACCGTTTCGATCTCGCTGCGGATAGCCGACTCGTACTGGCTGTCGGTTAGACCACCCGACTTCCAGTCTCGCCGCAAGCCTCGAATCTCGGCGGTCTGAGGAAACGAGCCGATCGTCGTCGTGGGATAGGCAGGCAAATTCAAACGAGCCTGTTGCTGCGCAATACGATCTGCAAACACTCGACGATCCCGACTCAGGTTGTGCTCGTCGGCCAGCCGGCGAGCCACGGCGGCATGGTGAATGCGCGCGGACGACTTGCGAGTCGCCAGAGCGGCCGCCTGCGCAGCCCAATCCGCCTGCGCGCGTGCGTCGGCACGATCATCCAGGTGAGCGGCCAACAACGCCACCTCATCCAATTTTTGCGAGGCGAACGACAACCAGCTTTTCAACTCGTCGTCCAGCTCGGTTTCATGAGCCAGATCGACGGGCACATGCAGCAACGAGCACGACGGCGCCACCCACAAACGATCGCCCAAGGCTTCGCTCACCGGCTTCAAGAGCGCCTGTGCGGCGTCCAGATCGGATCGCCAGATATTGCGGCCGTTGACGACACCCGCAGACAGCACTTGCTCGGGCGAGAGCACAGCCAGCACGTCATTCAATTGGTCGGGAGCACGCACCAGATCGATATGCAATCCGGCGACCGGCAGCTTGGCCACCGTGCTCAAGTTATCGCCCAAAGCTCCGAAGTACGTGGCCAACAGTATGCGCACCGGGGAAGCGGCCAGTTCGCCATAGACCGACTTGAACGCGTCGCGCCAGACCTGCGGCAGATCCAGGACCAATATTGGCTCATCGATCTGCACCCAGTGCACGCCTAGCTGGCTCAAACGTGCCAGCACATCACGATAAACCGGCAGCAACCCGGAGAATAAGGCCAGCTTGGCAGGGTCTGATGCGCCCTGGGAATAGGCGTCGCCCTTCCCTAACCATAGCCAGGTCAACGGCCCCGGAATCACCGCTTTTACGCCATGTCCCAGAGCCTGCGCTTCGGCGACCTGCTCGAACAAGTTTTCGCGAGCAATATGAAAAGTCTGCTCGGGCCACAGCTCGGGCACGATGTAGTGATAGTTGGTATCGAACCACTTGGTCATTTCGCACGCCGCTGCAGGCGTGCCAGTGGGCGCACGACCCCGCCCCATGCGAAACAGCGTATCCAAATCGACCGCGCCACCGGTGTGGACGAAGCGACTGGGCACCGCCCCCAGCAGCGTGGTCCATTCGAGGATCTGGTCGTACCAGGCAAAATCGCCCACTGGCACATCACTTACACCCGCATCGGCTTGACGACGCCAGTGCTCGGCGCGCAGTACCCGTCCGGTATCCAGCAATGCATCCTGGGGGATCTGGCCGGACCAATACGCCTCGACCGCCTTTTTCAATTCGCGCTTAGCGCCGATGCGGGGAAAACCCAAATTATGAATTTTAGTCACTTAAACATCCTCGAAATGCGAAAGGTATTCAACGAAAGATGCATTGTGAGCCCGAATCAAATTTAAAAAAAATCAATGTTTACATAGTTAATATGAAGTAAATTCACTCTATAAATCATCGTCACTGCACCGGCACACTGGCTGGTCGCTCAAGGGGTTCGTCCATGCTGGAAATCCGTCATCTGGAAACACTGACTGCCATTCGCGACGGCGGCAGCCTGCAAGAGGCCGCCGAACGATTGCATGTCACGCAGTCGGCGCTATCCCATCAATTGCGGGAACTGGAGGCGCGCCTTAACACGCCGCTTCTGAATCGACGAACCCGCCCTGCGCGATTGACCACTGCCGGGCTGCGTGTGCTGGCCCTGGCCGAAAACGTGCTGCCGCGCATGCGTGCATGTGAGCGCGACCTGCATCGGCTCGCCGCCGGCAGCACAGGTCGACTCCATATGGCGATCGAATGCCACTCGTGTTTTCAATGGTTGATGCCCGCGTTGGATGTCTTTCGAGGGCACTGGCCCGATGTGGCGCTGGATCTATCCACCGCATTTACGTTCGCACCCTTCCCGGCGCTGGTTCGAGGAGACCTGGATCTCGTCATCACGTCCGATCCACAGCCCTTGGAGGCCGTCGAATACATCCCCTTGTTCCGCTACGAAGTGGTGTTGGCCGTCGCCGAAGACCACCCATTCGCTTCGCTCAAACACATCGTGCCCGCGCAATTGGCCGACCAGACGCTGATCACCTACCCGGTGGATCGTCAGCGGCTTGACGTTTTCACTTCGTTCATGGATATGGAGGACATCGAGCCTGCTGCTGTCCGCAAGGCCGAATTGACGCCCATGATCGCGCAGTTGGTGGCCAGCGACCGTGGCGTAGCCGCCCTACCCAACTGGGCGCTGACCGAATACGTGAATCAAGGTTTGGTGCGTATCGTCAGGCTAGGTGCACAAGGGGTGTGGTGTACCTTGTACGCGGCAGTGCGTGTCGAAGATGCCGATGCATCCTATGTACAGGAATTCATCAAGATCGCCCGCGAAGTCAGTTTCCGGGACTTGGCCGGCATCAAGACGCCCGTCAATCTTCAGACGCCTCGCCCAGCAGGCGGTAGATAACATCGTTGCCAAAACCGCGCCCGGCCAAAAAACGGGCCTGCTTGGCGAATGCCTGGCGATCGGCTGGCGCCTCGCCCCCAAAACGCTTTTGCCAAACGCCTCGCGCGCGATCGAATTCGGTCTCGCGCAAAGATTCTCGGATATCCGCAATGGCGGCATCCGCTACGCCGCTTTGCCGGAGTTCGGACGCGATACGTGCCGCGCCATGCGTGCCCGAGCGGCGATGCACGAGACTCTGCGCGTAACGCTCGTCGGATAACCAGCCCTCGCGCATGAGATCGCCGAGCACTTGTTCCAGTTGATCGGCGCTTTCTGCTACCGCGCCCAGCTTGCGCGATAATTCGACTCTCGAATGTTCGCGCCGTGACAACAATGCCACGGCGCGAGCCTTCAGGGACAAGGGTTGCCCCAAACGGATTACTCCGCGTCTTCCGAGGTTTCTTCAGCCGTCGGGGCGAACTCGGCCGCACGGCTGACGACGCCCTGATTCTCTCGGACGCGGTTCTCGATCTCGATCGCCATGGCACGGTTCTCTTTCAAGAACTCGCGAACGTTGTCCTTGCCTTGGCCGATGCGATTGCCGTTGTAGCTATACCAAGCCCCGGCTTTGTCCACGACGCCAGCCTTCACGCCCAGATCGATGATCTCGCCTTCGCGCGAGATGCCCGCGCCATACATGATGTCGAATTCGACCTGCTTGAACGGCGGGGCCACTTTGTTCTTCACCACTTTGACGCGAGTCTCGTTGCCGACGACTTCTTCGCCCTTCTTGATGGAACCGATACGGCGAATGTCCAGTCGGACCGAGGCATAGAACTTCAGTGCGTTACCACCCGTGGTGGTTTCGGGATTGCCGAACATGACGCCGATCTTCATTCGGATTTGATTGATGAAGATGACGGTACAGTTGGTGCGCTTGATGTTGGCGGTGAGCTTACGCAGGGCCTGACTCATCAGGCGGGCTTGCAGGCCCGGCAGGGAATCGCCCATCTCGCCTTCAATTTCGGCCTTGGGCGTGAGCGCCGCGACCGAGTCGATGACGATCAGATCGACCGAGCCCGAACGCACCAGCGCATCGGTGATTTCGAGCGCTTGCTCGCCCGTGTCGGGTTGGGAGATGAGCAGATCGGTGAGGTTGACGCCCAGCTTGTTGGCATACTGCACGTCGAGCGCGTGTTCGGCGTCGATGAAGGCGCAGGTACCACCCAGCTTTTGCATTTCGGCGATGACTTGCAACGTGAGCGTCGTCTTACCCGAGGACTCGGGCCCGTAGACCTCTATCACGCGGCCACGCGGCAAACCACCAATGCCCAGGGCGATATCCAGCCCCAGCGAACCCGTAGAAACGACCTGGATATCGTGCTCGACCTGATTGTCGCCGTAGCGCATGATCGAGCCCTTGCCAAACTGCTTTTCGATCTGTGCGAGCGCAGCGGACAGCGCCTTGCTCTTCTCGACCGAAGCCTTGCCAGTCTTATCGTCCATGAGTCGGGTGTTCCTTAAGCGTAAACGATGGGTGAACCGTAATTATTGCATCGCATTCTACTGTATGAACGTACAGTGCAACAAGAGGAGCTCGCTTCCTTATTAAACCAACCCTGAACTTTCCATCCAGGAATAGTGATCATGCCCCTATTTCGCGCCATAGGGTGGGCAGATCGGGTGAGGTGTGACAGAATCCAGCGTCAGAGACAAAGCGCAAAACATAAAAGACTCAGAACCGAATCGGATACCTGGCCCATGCGTATATTGATTGCCGAAGACGACAGCATCCTGGCAGACGGCCTGTCGCGCTCACTACGCCAGAATGGCTATGCGGTCGATGCCGTCAACGATGGGCTGTCGGCCGATTCCGCCTTGGCCGCGCAAGAGTTCGATCTACTGATTCTCGATCTGGGGCTACCGCAGCTCTCGGGCCTGGAAGTGCTGCGCCGCCTGCGTTTGCGCAACTCGCACTTGCCGGTGCTGATCTTGACGGCTGCCGACAGCGTCGATCAGCGTGTTCGCGGCTTGGATCTCGGGGCCGACGACTACATGGCCAAACCGTTCGCGCTATCCGAACTCGAAGCCCGGGTCCGTGCCCTGACCCGCCGTGGTGCGGGCGGCGGCGCGACGCTGGTTCACCATGGCCGACTTACCTTCGATCAAACCGGCCGGGTCGCCACGGTCGACGAGCACACGCTCGATCTATCCGCCCGAGAAATCAGCTTGCTGGAAATACTCCTGATGCGTAGCGGACGCATGGTTAGCAAGACGCAACTGGTGGATCACCTGTGCGAGTGGGGCGAGGAAGTCAGCACCAACGCCATCGAGGTATACGTTCATCGGCTCCGCAAGAAGCTCGAACCCAGTGGGGTCAAGATCATGACGGTACGTGGTCTGGGCTATTGCCTCGAGCGCGAACAAGGCACCGGCCTGGTCTAGCCCCGTGGCACCTCCCGCGACGCGGCACACTTACGAGCCTCTCAACCAGGAGGCGCTGGACATCGTTCGCACGGGTTCGCGTGGCCCCGCCTTCAAGCCTCCTCGACGGTCGCTATTGGGCGAAGTGCTCGACTGGCTGCTGGCCCCGCTTTTTCTGTTGTGGCCCATGAGCGTCGCCATCACTTACGTAGTCGCGCAAAACATCGCTGCGGTCCCCTACGACGAAGCCTTAATCCGGCATTTGACGGTACTGGAGCACCGGCTGGCCGTGTATGACGTCGATATCGTTCTGAACATGGACGACCGCGCCCGCGCGACCTTGCGCGCCAACGAGGTCGAAAGCGTCTTCTGGATGGTGTTGGGTGCGCACAATCAATATCTGGGCGGCGATCGCCAGTTACCGATCTCTTTGAGCGAAATAAAAAACGTGCCGGTGGGCGAAATCCGACTGACCGACGGCACCTTGGGTGGATTCGCGGTTCGATTGGCCTATAAACGCGTCGATCTCGGCCTGGGCCCCGCGCGTACCGCCACGGTCGTCGTCGCCGAGACGACCGAGCGACGCACCTCTCTGGCCAATGAAATCATCAAAGGCGTCATCATTCCTCAGTTCATGGTGCTGCCGGTCGCGGTTCTGCTGATCTGGTTCGGTCTGTCGCGCGGCATCGCCCCGCTGAACGCTTTGCAGCATCGCTTACGCGCTCGCCCGCCGGACGATCTCTCGCCGATGGACGAGCGCGCTGCCCCAACTGAAATTGCGCCGCTGGTGCGAGCCATGAATGGTCTGCTTTCTCGTCAGGCCGAAGCGATCGAAACACAACGCAGATTTGTCGCCGACGCGGCCCATCAACTGAAGACCCCCCTGGCGGGCTTGCGCACTCAGGCCGAACTCGCATTGCGGGACGCATCGCCCCAAGAGATGCAGGCCAGCCTGCGCCAACTGGTGACCGGATCAGAACGCGCGACCCGGCTCGTGAATCAACTGCTGCAACTGGCCAACGCCGAGACGCCAGCCGCCATCGGCATGAGCGATATCGACCTCAACGCGCTGGCCTGCGAACAGACGACGCAATGGGCCACCCGCGCCCTGGAAATCGGCACCGACATCGGGTTCGAAGGCACCGAAATGCCCGTCATGATTGCCGGTCAACCGCTGCTGCTGGGCGAACTGCTGAACAATCTGCTGGATAACGCCTTGCGCTATACACCTTCGGGCGGACAGGTGACGGTACGCGTTCGGCAACTGCCCAATGGTGCCGCGCAACTGGACGTCGAGGATTCCGGCCCCGGCATTGCACCGGGCGACCGCGAACGCGTCTTCGACCGGTTCTATCGGGTGTTGGGCACGCGTGCCGACGGTAGTGGCTTGGGATTGGCCATCGTGCGCGAGATCGCACACAAACACGGCGCCACCGTCCGCATCGTCGATCCGGTAAAGCCAGGATCGGGCACGCTCATTCGAGTGATTTTCGCGCCCATCGTCGTCAGATCATCGGATATATCTTGATTGGCACAGAGGACTTTCCCTAGGTATTGGGGTTTTTAGGGCACTTTGCCCATGAATTCGTTTTCTCGTCAGATGCTCGTCAGCCGAACTTGCCAAAGTATTCGTAAGACAGGCAAGTAACAAATAGCCTGCCCTGCTACGCGCCGTCCCGGCAGCGAGCAATCCCAGGAGACGACATCATGAGTACTACGCCTCTAGCGAGTCCGACTTCGGCCGGCCACCCTGCACCGCGCCCCATGACACGAGACGAACGCAAAGTCATTTTTGCATCGTCCTTGGGCACTGTTTTCGAGTGGTATGACTTCTACCTCTACGGCTCGCTTGCCGCGATCATCGCAGTGCACTTCTTCTCCGGCGTCAATCCGACGGCAGCGTTCATCTTCGCTTTGCTTGCATTTGCGGCAGGTTTCGCCGTTCGGCCTTTCGGCGCACTGGTGTTCGGTCGCCTGGGCGACCTCGTCGGACGGAAGTACACCTTTCTGGTCACCATCGTCATCATGGGTCTATCGACGTTCCTGGTCGGCATTTTGCCAACCTACGACAGCATCGGCATTGCCGCGCCCATCATCCTGATCGTCTTGCGCCTGGCGCAAGGTCTAGCGCTGGGTGGCGAGTATGGCGGTGCAGCCACGTACGTGGCCGAACATGCGCCGCATGGCAAGCGCGGGTTCTACACCAGTTGGATTCAGACCACCGCCACACTGGGACTGTTCCTGTCGCTGCTGGTAATTCTTGGCGTGCGCAGCTACCTGGGCGAAGAGGCTTTCCGCGCATGGGGCTGGCGTGTTCCCTTCTTGCTGTCGGTAGTCTTGTTGGGCATTTCCGTCTGGATCCGCATGCAGCTTAGCGAATCACCCACCTTCAAGCGCATGAAGGAAGAAGGCAAGGGCTCGAAATCGCCGCTGCTGGATTCTTTCGGCAACAAGCGCAACCTCAAGCTCGTTCTGCTGGCTTTGCTGGGCCTAACCGCTGGCCAAGCCGTGGTCTGGTATACGGGACAGTTCTACTCGCTGTTCTACCTGACCCAGACGCTCAAAGTCGAGGCCAATACCGCCAACATCATGATTGCCGTGGCCTTGCTGGCCGCTACGCCCTTCTTCGTGATCTTCGGTAGCCTGTCGGACAAGATCGGCCGCAAGCCGATCATCATGGCGGGGTGCCTGATCGCAGCGCTCACTTACTTTCCGATCTTCAAGGCCATTACGCATTTCGCCAATCCCGCACTGGAAGCCGCACAAGCCAGCGCACCCGTTCGTGTCATGGCCGACCCCGCCAGTTGCTCGTTCCAGTTCAATCCGGTGGGTACCACGGCCTTCACGAGTTCTTGCGATGTCATCAAATCGTTTATGGCACGCAATGCGGTGAACTACGAAAACGTCGCCGCCCCGGCCGGTTCGGTCGCGACCGTGCAGATCGGCAACGAAAGCTTCACCTCGTTCGGAGGCGCGGGCCTGGCAAAACCCGAGTTCGACAGCCGCCGCGCCGCGCTGGACAAACAGTTGACTGCATCGATTCGCTCGCACGGCTACCCCGCCTCGGCCGATCCCAAGCAAATCAACTACGTCATGACCACGGTCATGCTGTTCATCCTGGTGCTGTATGTGACGATGGTGTATGGACCCATCGCCGCCATGCTGGTCGAGATGTTCCCTACCCGCATTCGCTACACCTCGATGAGTCTGCCCTACCACATCGGTAACGGATGGTTCGGTGGATTCTTGCCGCCCGTTGCGTTCGCAGTAGTCGCGGCCACCGGCAATATCTACGACGGCTTGTGGTACCCGATCATCATCGCAGTCATGACATTGGTGATCGGCGTGCTGTTTGTTCGGGAAACTAAAGACAACGACATCAACGCCTGACACGTCCCCAGTCGGGCAGGACTGCTGCGCCTGCCTGACCTTCAAGCCCCTGGTTTTTACCAGGGGTTTTTTTCATGCCGGGACAAACGCGATGCACGCATTCAGGCGACTGTCAGAGCGTTACAGTTAGACTTCCTGCATGGGACGTCGAGCAAGGCGCGCCGGATAAGAGGGTTCTTGTCCCGTGCGCTTTGTGAGCGACCCGTCGCATGAAGTACGCCCCCCGCGAGCATTATTTGGCGTACTTCCATGTGTCTATATCGGCCCGGTGAAAGCCGGGCCGTTTTTTTGTTTGCAGCCGCAGCGCTCTGTCGCGCTCTAAACTCGCGCGCCCAGCCGCGATCGAGGCCGTCGCGCGCTACCGTTCAGGTTCAGCGACGCAGACCGGCACCCAACACGAGCACGCCAGCCACGATGGCAGCGATGCCAGCCCAAGCCGGGATCGGCACTGACTTCTCGGTTTCAGCCGTGGCTTTGACCGAACCGATTTGCAACACGGTTTCCTCGGAGGTGTAGTCGAAACCGCGATACATCAATGCGGCAGCGCCTGCCACGATAAGCAATGCGCCAATAACGGTAGTGGCTTTCATGATCCGTATCCTTATGGTCTGTCAGATGCAGCCCCCGGCCGACGGCCAGGTCCGGCGGCACTGCTCGAGCGGGAAGCGATAATAGCGCTCAAGCACCCGCCCTCGCGTTTCCACCCCCTTACACTTGGCACCCAAATGTATCAAAACAAGTGAACGGGGCGTCTCGTATAGAATCGAACCTTTGCCCTGACGCCATGTGGTTCAAGAATCTCAAGCTTTATCGCCTTGCCGCCTCCTGGAACCTGACAGCCGATCAGGTCGAGCAAGCCCACGAAAAGCAGGCTTTTCGCGGCAGTAACTCGCTCGAAATGCAAACGCTTGGCTGGTTGCCACCCCGCGAAAATGGGGGCTTGGTACATACGGTCAATGGGCAAATGCTGCTGAACCTTCGGGTCGACAAGAAGCTGCTGCCGACCACCGTGGTCAACCAGGTCGCCAAGGCGCGTGCTGCTGACATCGAAGAGCAACAGGGCTATAAACCCGGGCGCAAACAGATGAAAGAAATCAAGGAGCGCGTCACCGACGAGCTCCTGCCAAAAGCGTTCAGTGTCTATCGCGACACGCGAGTGTGGATCGATCCCGTGAACCGTTGGGTAGCCATCGATGCCGCGGCTTCGGCCAAAGCGGACGAAGTGCTTGGTATTCTGGCCAAGTGTATCGACCCCTTCCCGGTCGAAAGCCTGTACGTTGCGCAGTCGCCTGCCGCCGCCATGACCGGCTGGCTGGCCGCCGATGAGGCACCTGCCAATCTGGTCATCGATCAAGACACGGAGTTGCGCGCATCTGGCGAAAGCCGTGCTGCAATTCGCTATGTCAAACACTCCATCGATGCCGACGACGTGCGTCGTCATATCCAGAGCGGCAAGCAATGCACCCGCTTGGCATTGACCTGGGCCGACCGGGTTTCTTTCGTGCTGACCGAGGGCTTGGACATCAAGCGCATTGCACCTTTGGACGTGCTGAAGGAAAACACGGATACGGTCGCGACCAATGACGACGAAAAGTTCGACGGCGACATGATGTTGATGACGGGCGAATTGGCCAAATTGATCGACGACGTCGTCGCCGCATTGGGCGGAGAAAAGACGACGGGCTGATCGGCCTGCATCGTCGAGTTGCACTGGCAAAGTCGCCGCTGGCGTACGGGCGGCTTTGTCAGTGACGACGTCACGGCGTAAGAACGTCTTTATCGTTAGCGCAAGCGACGTATGGGCCAGCATATAGCGCGGTTTTGCATCACCGCGCAGCGCATCGGCGATACGCGACCAAGCATTTCTTCACCATCTTATGTGACATGTCGTGAGTCTCGACCGCCATATTTTTTCACGACGCCGTCAAAAAGGCGAGAAATGGACTCCGCCGCTGAAAAAAGCACCTTGCTGCACCCAGCGGGCCATAGGGTTGGTTCGCAAACCGTATGCCTGGGCGCAGAGGGAATTTGACGAACCCCCCTTATCTTCGCTCAATGCGCTAGCAAGTTCAGCCAAGTTCGCACATTATCAAATACAATGAAATCTTTCGTATTTATACGCATGTAATGAAATATTATTCTTGTAGAATCGTCGCCGGGCCTAGTCCTATCCGCCGGCTTGTCGTTGTATGAGCCATCCGACGCGTACGATTTTGAATTGATTTTATGACCCCGCTTTCGCGACATAAAAGCGCCCGCGCTACCCAGAACATTCGCTCCGCTATCGCCACTGCCGCCCTGATGTTGGGTTTGGCAAGCATCCATGGCACCGCCGAGGCAACCCGCACGGCAACCGCCCTGCCTTCGCTGAAGGGTTTGACTGAACAAGTCGACTTCGGCGACTCACTGCGCGAACGCGTGGTTCAAGCCGGCATGGAGGCCATCGGCACGCCTTACGTATTCGGTGGTGACGATCCAGAAGACGGCTTCGATTGCAGCGGTTTGGTTTCCTTCGTTTTCAAGGAAATCGCCGGCATGGACCTGCCTCGCCGAGCGATCGAACAGCGCGCCGAGGGCAAGAATGTTTCCCGGGCCAAACTACAACCCGGTGATTTGGTATTTTTTGCCACGACCCGCAGTCGCGCTCGGGTGTCCCACGTAGGCATCTACATCGGCGACGGTAAATTCGTTCATGCCCCCCGGCGTGGCAGTAACGTCAAAGTATCCAGCATGGGTGAGGCCTATTGGTCCAAGCGCTATAAAGGTGCTCGCGCCTATATAGATAGAAGAGCTAGATAGAAGAGCCGACACTCGGCGACGCAAGGCTCGTGGCTCAGAACACCCGCTGATCCCCGGCCGGGCGGGAATTTGCTATGCTCGCCCCTTTGCGCACTCGCCTATTCCCGTCATGTCCCAGCCCGGTAATGTCTTCATGGTCGTCGCCCCCAGTGGCGCCGGTAAATCCAGCCTAGTCGGCGCGTTGCTCAAACGCGATGCAGGTCTGATGTTGTCGGTTTCATGTACGACCCGAGCCCCGCGTCCTGGCGAACAAGACGGCCGCGAGTACCGTTTTGTATCGGTAGAGGCGTTTCAAGCCCTTCGGGCCAAGGACGCTTTACTCGAATGGGCCGAGGTACACGGTAATTTCTACGGCACCCCACGCGATGCCATCGACGCCGCCACGCAAGCCGGGCAAGACGTCGTACTCGAAATCGATTGGCAGGGTGCCCGGCAGGTCAGGCAGTTCTTGCCTGCCGCAATCGGTATTTTCATCTTGCCGCCCTCTTTCGAAGCGCTCGAAGCACGCCTGCAAGCGCGTGGTCAGGACGACCCATCGGTGATCGCTCGTCGGCTGATGAACGCCGGAGGCGAGATCGCACACGCCCCAGAATGCGAATATGTTATTATTAATCAAGACTTTAACGTCGCACTGAATGAATTGACGCAAGTTGTCGCAGCCTCGCGGCTGCGTTATGCGTCGCAGGCCGCTCGCAACGCTTCATTGTTTGCCCAGCTTGGCATTTCCGCCGCACACTAATTCGTTTTCCGGCTATCTCCATTTGCGTCACGGCCCGCGTCGAGACGCAACGCGCTATAGTCTCTTTTCAGTTCTCTTATCTTTTATACAGGTCGAACCATGGCTCGCATCACCGTCGAAGACTGCCTGAACCAAATCCCCAACCGTTTCAAGCTCACGCTGTCGGCTACCTACCGTGCGCGCGAACTGGCTCAGGGCCACGCTCCCCGCCTGGACAGCAAAGACAAGCCCACCGTCACCGCTCTGCGTGAGATCGCCGCCGGCCATACCGGCCTCGAAATGCTGCGTAAAGTCCCCACCTGATCGCCGTCGGACGCGCAGCACATGGCATTTCCCGGTCTGAAATACGCGTCCTCTGGCATTCTCGCCGCCCTGCGCGCCGGCACTCGCCTCACGCGCAGACCCGGCCGAAAGCGCGACAACGCCTCTGGGGCGGGTGTCGCACTCGAACGTAACGAGGGCGCCACCACCACTCCGCCCATCGCATCGCTCGCCCCACTGACTGCCGTCATTTCCGGCTATCTCAAACCCGATGAAGTCGAACGCGTTCGTGAAGCCTACCGCTTCGCTGACAGCGCGCATCTGGGGCAGTTTCGTGCCAGCGGTGCGCCGTATATCTCGCACCCTATCGCGGTCACCGAAATCTGTGCCGGCTGGAAACTCGACGCCAACGCGTTATCGGCAGCCTTACTGCACGACGTCATCGAAGATCAGGACATCACGAAGCAAGAGCTGGCGGAGAAATTCAACGCCGAAATCGCCGAGCTGGTCGATGGATTATCGAAACTCGACCGGCTTGAATTCGCCACCAAGGCAGAACAGCAAGCGGAAAGTTTTCGCAAAATGCTGCTGGCCATGGCGCGAGATGTACGGGTCATCCTCATCAAGTTGGCCGATCGGGTTCACAACATGCGAACCCTGGATGCGGTCAACCCTGAAAAGCGCCGCCGCATCGCGCGCGAGACGCTAGAGATTTACGCGCCTATCGCGCATCGTCTCGGTTTGAATCTGTTGTTTCGAGAATTGCAGGATTTGTGCTTTGCCGCGATTCATCCGAATCGATATCAGGTGCTTTACAAAGCCGTGCTGTCGGCACGGGGCAACCGGCGGGAAGTGATCAGCAAGATCGCAGATACGGTTCGTACGGCTTTGCCCGCAGCGGGCATCGAAGCCGAGGTATCGGGTCGGGAAAAAAACCTGTTCGGCGTCTACAACAAGATGGTCGAGCAGAAAAAGTCGTTTTCCGAAGTATTGGATATCTATGGATTTCGGGTTGTCGTACACACGTTGCCCGAATGCTATCTGGCTTTGGGCACCTTGCATCAGCTGTACCGTCCGGTGCCGGGCAAATTCAAAGACTACATCGCCATTCCTAAAGTGAACGGCTATCAGTCGCTGCATACGACGCTGGTCGGCCCTTATGGCACGCCCGTCGAGTTTCAACTGCGTACTCGCGACATGCATCATGTCGCGGAAGAAGGCGTGGCCTCGCACTGGCTGTACAAAGAGTCCGATGCAAGTCTGAACGACTTGCAGAAACGCACTCACCAGTGGCTGCAATCCCTGCTGGATATTCAGAGCCAAACGGGCGACTCAGGCGAATTTCTCGAACACGTCAAGGTCGATCTGTTCCCTGACGCGGTTTATGTGTTCACGCCCAAGGGTAAGATCATTTCCTTGCCACGCGGCGCCACACCGGTCGATTTTGCCTATGGCATTCATACCGACATCGGTAATCAGGCGGTGGCCGCCAAGATCAACGGCGAATTCGTGCCCTTGCGCCAGGAGCTGGTCAGTGGCGACAAAGTCGAGATCATCACCTCGCCTGCCTCACGGCCGAACGCCCAGTGGCTGAATTATGTGCGTACGGGTCGGGCACGATCCGAAATCCGTCATTACCTGCGCACGGTCAAGTACGAAGAGTCCGTTGGTTTCGGCGAGCGTTTATTGGCCCAAGCCTTGCAAACGATGCAATTGCCGCTGCCGGATAAACAAGATCCCGCGTGGGAGAAATTGGCGCGCGGCTCGGGCGCCTCTTCGCGTGAAGAAATTCTGGCCGATATTGGACTGGGCAAACGCCTTGCCGCTGTCGTCGCTCGCCGATTCGCACCAGAGCATGCGCTGATCGCCACGACCGCTGCAGCGGTGGACGAGATCACGTCGGCCCGAGCGGCACCCATCGTGATTCAAGGCAACGAAGGTCAGGCCGTGCAATTGGCCCCCTGCTGTAATCCCCTGCCGGGCGACAGCATCGTGGCGGGTATGCGCTTGGGCCATGGCTTGGTCGTACACACCACCGATTGTCCGGTTGCCATCCGCCAACGTGGCCGTGAACCGGATCGCTGGGTCGATGTGAGTTGGGATTTGCAAACGGCCAAGCATTTCTCGACCCGTCTTGAAGTGACCAGCCGAAACGAACGAGGTTTGCTCGGTCGCCTGGCGGCCGAAATCACCGCCGCCGACTCGAACGTTGTCCATGTGTCCATGCACGACGACGAGATCGCGACGGTCACCCTCAATTTGACCATTCAGGTCCACAGCCGAACGCATCTCGCACAAGTCATTCGCGCGATTCGTCACATTCCCCAAGTCGAACGCGTCGCTCGCGCCAAAGGCGCTTGATTCTCACAGTCCACGTGTAATGAGTTGCTCTGAAAGCGCCTTATAGGCGCTTTTCGCATTGGCTTGAAAGGGTATCGGAAGTTTGGATTCTTAGACTCTCGCGTTCAACTCAGCCTAAGGGAGACGGGATCCATGCAAGCAAAGCGCAGCGCGATTCGGCGCGAGTGGTGGGCCGGAGGCACGATGGTCTCACTCGGAATCGGCGCCATCGTCGAGTCGACCACTTACTCCATCGGCTCCCTGGCTAGGATGGGACCGGGTATGTTTCCCGCCATCCTAGGAACCGTATTGGTGCTTTTGGGCGTGCTGATCGCCCGTCTGGCGACCTCTCCTTTGAATATCGATACCGACAGGGATGCGGACGCCGTCTCGGCACCTGAATGGCGCGGCTGGGCCTGCATTATCGGTGGACTGCTGGCGTTCATGCTGGTCGGCAGATTCGGCGGCTTGGTGGCGGCTACCTTTGTCTTGGTGTTCGTCGCCGCCCTGGGCGACCGTCAGCACACGCTTCGCAGTGCGGCCCTTCTTGCCGTGGCGGTCACCGTCATCGGCGTCGTTGTTTTCTCATGGGGATTACAGCTGCAATTTCCCCTGTTCCGCTGGGGCTAAACGGCATGGAAATCTTGAATAACCTGATGCATGGCTTCTCGATCGCTTTCGCATTCGAGAATCTGATGTGGGCGGCATTTGGCGTGTTCATGGGCAACCTGATCGGCGTGCTGCCTGGAATGGGCGTACTGGCCGCGATATCCATCCTGCTGCCCCTCACCTACACCATGACGCCAACGGCGGCTTTGGTCATGCTGTCGGGCATCTACTACGGCTCGCAATATGGCGGGGGCATTACCTCGATCATGCTGAACCTCCCCGGCACGGCCTCGCACGCCGTGGCATGCCTGGACGGCAACCCGCTCGCAAAAAGCGGTCGGGCCGGCTCGGCGTTGTTCATGCTGATGTTCTCGTCATTCTGCGGAGCATCGGTGGGCATTCTTGCGATGATTCTGTTCTCGCCCGTGCTGGTCGATCTGGCGTTCAAATTCGGACCTGCCGAATACACAGCGATGATGCTGTTGGGCCTGCTTGCGGGCGCTACGCTGGCCAAAGGCTCTGCAGTAAAAGGTGTAGCCATGGTGGTGGTCGGGCTGTTGCTGGGCGTGGTAGGCACCGACGTCAACTCTGGCATCATGCGCTTTAACTTCGGTATTCTGGAACTCAGCGATGGCTTTCAAATCGTCGCGCTGGCGATGGGTTTGTTCGGAGTCGCCGATTTCTTGAAAAACATTAACCGACTCGGCAACGAGACGACGGTCAGCACCAGCAAGATCGGCATGAAATCGATGCGCCCAGAGGCCGGCGACATCAAGCAATCACGGGGTGCGCTGATGCGTGGAACAGCGATCGGTGCAGCGTTTGGCGTGCTGCCGGGCACCGGGCCGACCATCGCATCGTTCATCTCCTATGCCGTCGAGAAGAAAGTGGCGCGCGAACCGCAGCGCTTTGGCCGCGGGGCTATCGAAGGCATTGCAGGCCCCGAAGCCGCCAACAGCGCGTCCACACAAACCAGTTTCATCCCGACCATGAGCCTGGGCATTCCCGGCGACCCGGTCATGGCCTTGATGCTGGGCGCCTTGATCATTCATGGCATCCAGCCGGGGCCGCAGATGATGATCGAGCACGCAGACATGTTCTGGGGCCTGATCGCCAGTTTCTGGGTAGGCAACGTGTTGCTGTTGCTACTGAATTTGCCCTTGATCGGTATGTGGGTTCGCTTGCTGACCGTCCCGTTCCGCTATCCTTTTCCCGGCTGCACTGTTTTTCGTCTGCGTCGGCGTCTATAGCACCAACAATAATTTATTTGACGTGGGCATGGTGACCGTGTTCGGCGTGGCGGGCTATGTGCTGATGCGCTTGCGCTTCGAACCCGCGCCACTGCTGCTCGGCTTCGTGCTGGGGCCGATGGTGGAAGAGAATTTCCGACGGGCCTTGCTCTTGTCGCGTGGCGAACTCTCGGTCTTCGTGACTCGACCGATCAGCTTGGGCTTTTTGACGGCCGGTGTTGCGCTGATTCTCTGGCTATCGATATCGGCGATGCGCCAGCGCAGGCAAGCCGTTCAGCTGGCTCCGCAAAGCTGACCGGCAGGCGTGACGAGCGGGTGATGCTGAAGATACCGGCGCAACGCTGCGCCGGGTCGATCGCGCAACAGCACCTCGGGCGTATCGTCGTGCATCACCCGCCCGGCCTCTAAAAATATCCATCGCGTGGCCGCTTCCCGGGCAAACGCCAACTCGTGCGTGACGATGATCATCGTCATGCCCGCGCGGGCCAGATCGCGCATCACGTCGAGCACTTCGTGGCGCAAACCGGGGTCGAGCGAGGAAGTGGGTTCATCGAACAGCATCACTGCCGGCTGACAGGCAAGTGCCCGGGCGATGGCCACACGCTGCTGCTGACCACCCGACAGCGTATGGGGCAAGGCCGTAGCCTTGTCGGCTAAATCTACCCGTTGCAGCCAACGGTTTGCTTCGTGACGCGCTGCAAAACGACTCAAACCCAGCGAATGCCGTAAACCAAACATGACGTTCTGCATGGCGGTCAGGTGAGGAAACAAATTGAACTGTTGAAACACCATACCTGCTTGACGACGAATCTGGCGCTGCATACGGGTGCTGCCCGCGACATCCAATCCGTTAACGATCAAGCGCCCGCCGTCGATGGGCGTCAGCGCGTTGATACACCGCAACAGCGTCGTTTTGCCTGATCCTGATGCACCCAGCAAGGCCACGATTTCGCCCGGATATATCTGTAAATCGACGTGATCCAACACTCGGTGAGTCCCGAATGCCTTGACGACGCCCTCGCAGGCGATTATTGGATTTCGGTGCACTCAGACAGCCAAGCTCGCTGCCGGCTCGGGCTGGACCTGACGTCCTGCCGTCAATACCAACTGTCGATTGCACCGCGCCGCAAGCGCGGGATCGTGGGTGACGAGCACCAAGGTCGTGCCCGACTCACGATGCAAGTTGAACATCAACTCGATGACTTTTTCGCCCGTCGCGGCATCGAGGCTTCCAGTTGGTTCGTCTGCGAACAGCAGAGCCGGTTCGACCACGAATGCCCGTGCCAGGGAGACGCGCTGCTGTTCGCCACCCGACAAGGTTCGAGGATAGTGATGCAGGCGGTCTTGCAAACCCACCCGCGCCAGCATGGCTTCGGCGGCCGCGCGAGCGGGTTTGCCGGCTAATTCGAGCGGCAGCATCACGTTTTCCAGGGCCGTAAGGTGCGGCAACAATTGGAACGACTGGAAGACAAAACCGACGTGTTCGGCCCTTAGCCGCGCTCGCCCATCTTCGTCCAATGCCGACAAATCGTTACCACTCAGTACTACGGTACCCGTTGAGGGAACATCCAGTCCGGCCAATAGTCCGAGCAAGGTGGATTTGCCAGAGCCCGAGCTTCCGGTGATGGCCAGCGCCGCCCCAACGGGTACGCTGAAATTAATATCATCCAGAATCGACAAGGTGCCTCCCGCATCGGCCACCCGCTTACCTAGCCCGCTGACTTCTATCGAGTACTTATCCGACATGTCTTCATTTATCCGTATCTTGAGTCAAACGTTTTTATGCGCATACCTGGCAATCGGTACGTCTCTGGCTACTGCTCAGACTGCACCAGCGACGACAGGTTCCAATTCGGCACCGACGATCCTGGTCTTGGGCGATAGTCTATCCGCAGAGTACGGCATTGCGCGCGGCACCGGTTGGGTCAAGCTGCTAGAGAAGCGCCTGCAAGACGAGAAGCTGAATTTCCGGGTCGCGAACGCCAGTATCAGCGGCGACACCACCAGCGGCGGCGTGTCGCGCACCCCGGCGGCCCTGGCCCAGCACAAACCGGCTATCGTCATTTTGGAGCTGGGTGCCAACGACGCCTTGCGCGGTCTGTCCTTATCGGTGGCCAGGAAAAATCTGATCACCATGCTCGAGGCGGCCCGAAATGCGGGTGCGCGCCCACTGGTGATCGGTATGCAAATGCCGCCGAATTTCGGCCGGGCGTACACCGTTCAATTCAGGCAGATGTTCGACGACGCCGCCAAAGAAGCGGACGCACCGCTGCTACCCTTCTTTTTCGAAGGATTCGCCCTAGATCAACGGTATTTTCAAGACGACGGCATTCATCCCAACGAAGCCGCTCAGCCAAAACTGCTGGATAACCTGTGGCCCGTGCTAAAACCCATGTTGATCTCAGGGAAATAAGGCGTGCGAATTTGACCGCAAGAATCGGAGTGCCGAAGCACCGACACGGTTCTATGCTGTGGGCTCACCATTCTTGGGGTCGTTTATCTCATGTCTGCCCAAGCATTTACCCATACGCCTTTCGAGAACGACGAGCAGCGCTGGGCCGCAGTGCTCGCCCGCCAACCCGCCGCAGACGCGTATTTCGTCTACGCGGTCAAGACCACTGGGGTGTATGCCAGGCCCAGTACGACCGCGAGACTGCCGCAGCGTAAGAACGTCGTTTTTTTCGACACGGCCGAAGCGGCCGAGGCGGCAGGCTACCGACCTAACCGTCGTGTACTGGCCAACCAAAGTGCGGTGTCCCGCCATTGGGCCGATGTCGTGGCTACGGCTTGCCGACTCATCGAAGCGGCTGAGACTCCGCCCGATCTGACCCGGCTCGCCTGCCATGTGGGAATGAGTCCTGCGCATTTTCACCGGGTGTTCAAAGCCGAAACGGGCGTCACGCCTAAAGCCTACGCGTCGGCCCATAGACAGCGCAGGCTGTGTCTGTCCCTCGATTCACCAAAAACCTCGGTCACCGACGCCATTTTCGAAGCAGGCTTCAATACCAATAGCCGCTACTACGAAACGTCGGGTGCCCGCCTTGGCATGCAAGCGAATACTTACCGCCGAGGCGGCCACGGCGCTCGCATCCACTTTGCCGTCGGCCAGTGCAGCCTGGGCGCGATTCTGGTGGCGCAGACCGAAAAAGGAATTTGCGCGATATTCATAGGCGACGATCCGGCCACGCTGGTCGACAATTTGCAGGATCGCTTTTCGAAGGCGGAATTGATCGGTGCCGACCACGACTTCGAGAAACTCGTCGCCCAGGTAGTCGGCTTCGTCGAGCGTCCCGCACTTGGACTCGATCTGCCCCTGGATATCCGAGGCACGGCATTTCAAGAGCGGGTGTGGCAAGCCTTACGAGACATTCCCGTGGGAACGACCGTCAGCTACACCCAGCTCGCAGCGCGTATCGGTTCACCGTCCTCCGCCAGGGCCGTGGCGCAAGCCTGTGGGGCGAACCCTGTCGCGGTCGCCATCCCGTGCCATCGAGTGGTCAGGCGTAACGGCGACTTATCGGGCTATCGCTGGGGCATCGAACGTAAGCAGGCGCTATTGGATCGAGAGCGTACGGCAGGCTCATCCTCCCTTCAGGACACGGAATGAATTTACTCTACGACGTAGAATAAATCGTTTATAGTTCATTTGTATCAGCGCCGTTTGCGCATCGTTCATGAGTCCGCCTGTCCAGGAGCATTTGCCGCATGTCGGCTGACAAACCCAGAAGTCCGTCCTCTGCACGGGGATTATCCAAAGAGAAAATCGTTCTGGCCGCCATCGAGCTGATGGAATCCCTGGGGGAAGCCGGTTTCAGCTTGCGCAAGCTCGGTCTGCAAATGGGATGCGACCCGATGGCCGTGCTGTATCACTTCACGTCCAAGGACGGATTGAATCGAGCCATGGCGGATTGGCTGACGGCGCAACTTGTCGAAGTCGATGCCAATCAGCCTTGGGATCGTCGACTGCATGATCTGGCGCATCAATACCGCCGGCTGGCTTTGAAGTATCCCAACACGTTCGGCTTGATGCAGCGGTTCCTGCATACGGGCATGGCCGATTTTCGCCTGATCGAGACGACCCACCGCGCGTTCCGTGACGCGCACATCGCCGAACAGGACATTCCAAAGATGTCGCTCACATGGCACGCAACCGTATACGGCCTGGCCATGGCCGAGATCGGTGGATTGATTCGGCAGGCGACCGCAGAAGACCTGATCGAGGTCGAGCAACTTTCCGACCTGGATTTCCCGCTGACCAGGCAACTGATGCCTTTGTACGCCACGCTGGACACCGATGCGACGTTCGAACTGGCGCTCGACATCTGGCACGAAGGCGTCCGCAAACAAGCGTGCCGATGACGTTCAGATGGCGGCTTGGCGGGAGCACGAAACGGGCCGACGCTTTTCAAATCGGACATCATTGCCTTCGAGCTTAAGCGTGGGCCGCCATCCCAGACGGAGGTAGAAGCCGCTGGCGCGACTTCGACCATCCGTCTCCAGCCAGATGATTTCGAATCGTTCGAAAAGAAAGGCTTCGGTTTTTTCCATCAAGCGACGCCCCAGGCCCAAGCCTTCCCACCGGGGATCGACGAAGGCAGCGAAGACACTGCCCTCGATCGCGTCGGCGATTGCGAATCCGGCAGAAACGCCGTCCACCTCCGCGATCCAGACACAGTCGTTGGCTGCGATCAACTGTCTGATCGCGTCGTCGGTAATCCCCAATGTCGCCAGTTGCGCACGCGACAAATGGTTCTCGCGCACACTTATCCGAATATCGAAGATGCGGTCGATGTCTGCTTCCTGGGCGAGTCTTATGGTCTTTCTCATGGTGCGCAGTTCAGTCCGGTAAAGTGATCCGATATTAAAACGACTATTCAAGGAATCGAAAAAATGACCCAAAAGTCGCTGTTTGAATCGTACTCGCTGGGCGCGCTCTCGCTATCGAACCGGGTCGTCATGGCACCATTGACCCGCAATCGCGCCAGTGCCGGTTTTGTGCCCGGCCCGCTGGCCGCCACGTATTACGCGCAGCGCGCCTCGGCCGGCCTACTGATCGCCGAAGCGACTCAAATTTCACAACAGGGCCAGGGTTATCAAGATACCCCGGGCATTTATACCCAAGCGCAAATCGACGGCTGGCGCCCCGTCACCGACGCAGTACACGCCAAAGGCGGACGCATCTTCGTTCAGCTGTGGCATGTCGGACGTATCTCGCATGTCGATTTGCAAGCAAACGGCGCAGCACCGGTCGCGCCTTCGGCGATCCGCGCAAAGGCGAAGACCTTCGTCAATGACACGTTCGTCGAAGTCTCGGAACCGCGCGCTTTGGCACTGGAAGAGTTGCCGGGTATCGTCGAAGACTACCAGCGCGCGGCGGTCAATGCCATCGCTGCCGGGTTCGATGGCATCGAGATTCACGCTGCCAATGGCTATCTGCTGGATCAGTTCTTGAAAGACGGCGCTAACGTTCGTACCGACGCGTATGGCGGCTCCATCGAGAATCGCGCACGACTGACGCTGGAAGTGGCGCAGGCGATCGTGGCCGCGATCGGTGCCGAGCGCACGGGCATTCGCATCTCACCGGTATCGCCGGCCAATGGCGTGGCGGGAAGCGATGCGCAAGCCCAGTTCGATTATCTGGTCGATGAATTGAATGCGTTCGATCTTGTGTATTTGCACGTCATCGAAGGTGCGACCGGCGGTCCCCGGGATGTCGCGCCGTTCGACTATGCCTCGCTGCGCCGTCGCTTCAAGAATACGTATATGGCAAACAATGGCTATGACCTGGCGTTGGCCAATACGCAATTGGCAGAAGACAAAGCCGACCTGATCGCGTTCGGACTGCCCTATATTGCCAACCCCGATCTGGTCGAGCGCCTGCAAGCCGGTGCGCCCTTGGCCAAGCCCGATCAGGCGACGATGTATGGGGGCGGTAAGGAGGGATACACCGATTATCCGAGATTCGACCGCGCTTGAGGCTACTACGCCATCGGCGCGGTCACTTTTGCGTATAGCGCGCTGCCGCAACCAGCGCATCGCGCACGACCGACAAGCCCCGGTTGTCGTGATCAGCTTTTCGCGTCACGACCGCAAACTGCAAGCGCGGGGCGTGACGCCCAAGCTCGACCACTCGCACGGGATACAGCTCGCATAAGCCGGGATCCGTCAGTTGCACCAGCGAAATCCCGAGGTTCGCACTGACCATGGCCAGAATGGCCTGCACGCTATCGAACTCGAGCTTGCCGGTTTTATGCTTGATGTGTTTGGCGACGTATCGCACGGCGAGACTTCCCGTCACCGTCGCGCGGTCGTAACGTATCCACTCGTATTGTTTGAAGAGCGCGGCAGGATTCGTTTGCGTGCTGGTGGGCGGGGCCACCAGCAGCAACTCCCGCTCGGTCAGCGGCGCCCACGCCAGACGCCCCGACCGGCGCTCGTTCGGTTGCGCGACCACCGCGATATCGATTTCGCCCGCTTTGACCGAAGCGCTCAGCGCCGCCGAGCGGCCTTTGGTCAATCGCAGCTCCAAGCCTGGATAGTGGGTGCGCAGGGTAGAAAACATATGCGGCAGTAATACCGGCTGCATCGACTCGATGATGCCCAATCGCACCACCCCTGATATCGACACCGACGGCTTGGTTCGCAGTAATTCCAGCTGCGCCAAGCCTTGCTGCATCGCATCGGCCACCTCATAGGCCAAGGGCGTCGGTCGTAACTCGCGCCCCGAACGATCGAATAAGGGCTTGCCCAAGAACATTTCCAATTGCTTGATCTGCATGCTGACTGCACTGGGGGTGAGGTTCACATGCTCGGCAGCCGCCGCTTGAGAACCGAGCGTCAGAATGGCTTGAAGCGTATGAAAGGCGTCGAGTTTCATAGAATTTTTCTTAATCGAGAACCCAAATTTACTCGCTATTCCTTGATGTGTCTGACTTTTAGACTGGCATACATCAAATGAAGTATGTCCGAGCGAGCCACGACACCGATTCGCCCGACTTACCCCCAAGGAGAGACCCGAGCATGCAAAAGCCTTTTGAACCCCGCGCATGGTATGCGGCAGACGTCGAACACGACACCACATGGATACAACGCCTATCCGCCGCCGAAGTCGCGGATTTCAAACGCGCCCTGGACGTCGCGCGTGACCGGGCCAAACCACTGCTGGACATGACCGCCGATGACTTTCCGCTACAGGGACCCGGCAAGGCAGCCCTGGATCGTGCCATCGCCACCACACAAGGGCGCTGGGGCATGTGCTTGGTAAAAGGCTTTCCGGTGGACGACTGGACCGAGGCAGACGTGCAACTGGCGTACTGGAGCATGGGCCTGCACATGGGTGCCGCACGCACGCAAAACCGAGCCAGCCAAGTGATTACCGATGTACGCAACGCCGGTGCGAGCTACAAGGTCAAAGGCGGCCGAGGCTACAACACCAATGCGGGTCTCGATTTCCATATGGACTCGTGCGATGTGGTAGCCCTGCTGTGCCGCCGCACCGCCAAAACGGGCGGCACCAGCAAGGTCGTCAGCTCCATCGCTTTGCGCGAAGAGATTCAGCGCCAGCGTCCCGATTTGATTCCCGTGTTGGAGCAGGCGTTCTATCACAGCTATCAGGGTACTCAAGACCCCTCGCAACCGCCCTATTACCGCTGCCCCATTTTCGGTAGCGATCACCGGGTCATTGCCGTTCGAACCAACCGCAAGAACACCATGGCGGCACAAACCGATTTCGAGGAAGTGCCGCGCCTGACGGCCGAACAGATCGAAGCCCTGGATCTGATCGACACCCTACTGCCCGATCCCAGGTTGTGCTATTCGATGTCGCTCGAGCGCGGCGACATGCAGCTGTTGAACAGCTATGTGACCTTGCACTCGCGCACGCCGTTCGAGGATTACGACGAACCCGACTTGAAGCGGCACCTGCTTCGCCTGTGGCTGGCGATACCGTCGTCGCAACAGCTCCCGCCCGATTGGGAAGAGTATTACGGCGACGTGCGAGCGGGCTCGGTACGAGGTGGCGTCAGGGGCAGCGAAATCACCGACGCATTCCTCGAATACGAACGGCGGCAAGCCAAGTATCTTGGCATGCCGCTCAAAACGCATGAGTTGTACGCTATCCCGCAGTAGCGCCCGAAGCTTTCACGATTTTCCCCCAGCGCTCGATTTCGGACACCAAAAATGCCTGGAATTCGCTGGGGGTGCTGCCAGTCGCGAGCAAACCCTCGGTTGCCATACGGGTACGAACCTGCTCATTTTTCAGAACCTGACGCGTCGCCGCCGAGTATTTCTCGGTCAGCGCGGGATCGAGCTTCGCCGGTCCCAACAAGCCATACCAGGCGTTGAAGTCGTATCCCGGCAAGCTGTTCGCAATGGGTTTCAGGGCCGGATACTCGGCCAGCGGCTTGATACTGCTCAAACCCAGGCCTTTGAGATTCTTGTCGGCCAACTGCCGCCCCGCCAGGGCCAGCCCCGCGAACATCAGATCAACCTGCCCCGCCAATACATCGTTGATCGCCTGCGCAGTGCCTTTATACGGCACCGACACCATGTCGATACCCGCCATGGTTTTCAGCACCTCGGCAGCCAAATGCCCGGCCGAGCCGATTCCCGGCAAGGCAATGTTCAATGCGCCCGGTGACTGTTTGGCCAGCGCGATCAGCTCGGCGATGTCGTTCGCTTCGAAAGCGGGTCGCGCGCACAAAATCGCAGGCGCACTCGCCACATTACAGACCGGCGTGAAATCGGCCACCGGGTCGAAACTCAAATCCGCATAAAGCGTTTCGTTGATTGCATGGCTGGTGTAGCACATCAATAAGGTCGTGCCGTCCGGCGCTGAATTTGCCACCTGCGATGCCGCGATGTTGCCGCCCGCACCGGGCTTGTTCTCAACGACGAAGTTTCCGCCTAGAACGCGTGACAACTCCATGGCCAAGGTGCGTGCCAAGGTGTCGGTTCCGCCGCCTGGCGGCGCGCCGACGATGATGCGGACGGGCGCGGACTGCGCCCGTAATACCGTAGGTGTGCCCAGCGTTGCCGTCGTCGCGGCAGCTGCCATCGACGCCAAGAAATGCCTTCTCTGCATGTCGTCCTCGCCTATTGTTTTATTTTCTATGGGGCGCTTTGCGCGCCCTCAAGGCTCAGTCTAGGACGGGGCGGACGTGAGGGGATAACGATGATTGCTTATCGCTCACTTCAAAATCCTTGAAGCCACCCATGCGGCGGGCTCACTATTTGGTTGGCGTGACGGACGGCTCCAATGCCGCGATGGAACCGAGGCTGATGGGTTTGAGCGGTGCGCGAATACGATAAGCACCGACCTGTTGCGGCGAAGCCCCAAGCGCCTGGGCCAGTACCTGGGTGACGGTAATGCCACACATCCGGCCCTGACAAGGCCCCATGCCACACCGGCTATAGAACTTGGTCTGGTTGGGGCCCTGACAGCCCAGGCGCACCATTTCCCGAATCCGACCTGCCGTCACCTCCTCGCATCGACACACCACGGTTTCGTCGGCGCATTCGGTCAACCATTTTGGCGGACGGTAGAGCGCATCGAGAAAGGGGCGAATGGCGGTCTGCTTGGCAAGACGAACGCGCCATGGCGCGGCACGTTCCCGCGCCCGATCGACATCCAATTTTCCCAAGGCGACGGCTGCGCCAATCGCTGCAATGGCCCCGCTGGCCTCGGCAGCCAAGGCACCGGCGATGGCTGTGCCGTCGCCTGCCATGCGAAAACCCGAAAGCGAGGTCTGGCCCCATTCGTCCACTGTCGGCTGCCACGCCAATTGGGCGTCGCTCCAGGCGTGATCGACGCGCAATAAGCGGCTGATCTGCGTATTGGGCACGACGCCATGGTGCAGAAGAACCATGTCAGTATCCAATCGATGCGCCACGCCGCTGGCGGAAAAGGATACCGATCCGACCCGCTGGGCAGCATCGGGGCGATCCTCACCACCCGAATCGATGCGCACGTCAGTCGCATGCTTGAATAAAGGCACACCGGCTCGCTTGATGGTTTGCAGCATACGCAAACCTTTCACCAGCAACGCAGGCGTGCGCAGTGCGCCCCATACATGAGGCAGTGCCTGCTTGCGATTGGACGCGGGCGAGGTTTCGACGATGGCGGCGATTCGCGCACCGGCCTCCAACAACTGACAGGCCACCAGCAATAACAAAGGGCCGCCGCCGATCAGCACCACGCGTCCGTCGGGGATTTGTCCGCCTGTTTTCAGGGCGATCTGCGCGGCACCGGCATTCAGCACGCCCGGCAAGGTCCAGCCCGGCATGGGCGACGGCCGCTCCATCGCACCGCTGGCGATCAGGAGTTGAGGCGCGCGCGCACGAAACGATCGATCGACTTTCTGCGCCATGACGGTCAGATCGCGCGAAATATCCCAAACCGTCGTTTGATGGTGAATGTCGACATTCGCTAAGGCGAAGCGTCGAGCGAGGTCTGCGCCGCGCCGGTAATCTGGCCCGAGCAAACGCGCGACGGTTTCAGGCGCCACAGTCACGTTGCGATAGATCTGACCGCCCGCGCGCGGCTGCTCGTCCAGGACGACGGTGCGCAAGCCACACTGGGCGGCCTCGATGGCGGCTGCCATGCCCGCCGGGCCCGCACCCACGATGACCAGATCGTGCGTGAACGTATCGTGCGTCTCGCTCATACGGCCTCCTCCAGGCGCCGTGCGCCCAAGGGTAAGCGAACCTGCATGCCTTCTCGTACTTCGACCAGGCAGGATTGCACGTTCTGCGAACCGTCCACCTCGACAAGACAATCGAAACAGACCCCCATCAAACACAGCGGAGTACGCGGCGAACCCGACACGGGCGTGCGACGAAAAGGCACGACGCCGTCGCCCAACAACGCCATGGCCAGCGTCTGACCCGCGCGAACCTGAGTCGCGCGTCCCTCTACATATATGCACACTTCCCGCTGCATCTCAGCCGCAGGAAGGTCAACTTGTTTGAACATCGAATCGCTCCGCTTTGAATCCTTGAATCTCCGTCGGCGCACTGCCGTCACGGATCCAGTCCACCAAGGGACCGGCATGTGCCGGGGCGAGCGTGATCCCGCTGTGACAGGTCACGACGAATGCGCCGGGACAGTCGGTAGAGGCTTGATAAATCGGGTATCCGTCCGGGCTCATGACCCGAAGTGCGCCCCACGTCCGGACGATGTTGACCTTCTCCAGAAAAGGAAAGCAGCGTTTCGCCCGCGCGGCGATCCGGGCCAAGGCGTCCAGCGTCGTGCCGTCGTCAAAACCGACTTCCTCTTTGGAGTCGCCGATTTGCAGCACACCCTCGCCCGTCTGGCGAACGAAGTGAGTGGGGTAGTTCAAGAACGGTTGAACCCTTTCGGTGACGAGAATCTGGCCCCGCACAGGACGAACCGGCGCACTCAATCCCACTTGCGGTGCGAGATCGCGGTTCGCCAATCCGGCGGTTAGCACCAGCTTAGGCGCGGTATAGACTCTGTCGCCGACATGCACACTAAAAACCTGACCCTGATGTTCGATACGCTCGACACGCACGCCCGGCACGTGATGCCCGCCCCTCGCCTTGAAGCCTTGAACCAGGGCACGCAGCGTTCTCAAAGGACTGACATGCCCGTCCAGCGGACAGTACAACGCGCCGACCACATCAGGGCCGATTTGAGGCACGATCTTGCGCAATGCATCGGCATCGAGCCGTTCGTACGGATAATCGATGCCGAGTTCCTTGCCCAGGGCATTCAACTTGGCGCTGGACGCATTCAGCATCGCGTCGTCGAACGCCATGGTCAAGCCACCAGGCTGCTGCAACTCGACATCGATACCCGTCAGATCGTGCAATTCGGTCGCCAGGGCCTGCCACGTACTGGCCGCTCTCATGGTCCAACGCGCATAGTCGGGACGACCCAATCCTTTGTTCTGCACCCACACCAAACCGAAGTTACCGCGTGATGCGCGGAACGCGTCGTCGGCACCATCCAATACACAGACGCGGTCACCGGCACGGGCGAGGCCGTAAGCAACCGACATGCCAACCACGCCACCACCGACGACCAGGGTATCGATCGAATCCATATTGCTCATTGAACGCCCCCTGACGCTGCATTCCAACGCACCGCGACAAACATATACATCCTCTAAATTTCACTCGGCCTTGATATTGCGTTCGCGAACGATCTTGTCGAACTTTCCGGCTTCGCTTTGAATGAAGCCGGACACTTCAGCAGAGGTCATCTTCGTTTCAGGCTCGATACCGATCTTGACCAGTTTCTCGCGGAACTCAGGCGACGCCACGATCTCGCGAATTACGGCATTCAATCGGGCGACGATTTCCGGCGGGGTGCCGGCGGCCACCTGTATCGTTTCCCAAGCCACCAACTCGAATCCCGGCACACCCGACTCGGCGATAGTGGGCACGTCGGGCACGGCCGAGACGCGCTTGCTGCTCGTTACCGCCAGCGCACGCAGCTTACCGTCCTTCACCAGGGCCAAAGACGAAGCCACCGTCGGCATCATCATCGTGACTTGCCCACTCATCACGTCGACGATGGCCGGGCCGGTTCCTTTGTAGGGAACGTGAATCATGCTGGTCTTGGTCATCGCCAGCAGCAGTTCCGAAGCCAGGTGACCTGCACTGCCTGCGCCATAACTGGCGTAAGGGAGTTCGCCGGGTTTGGCTTTCGCCATGGCGAGCAATTCATCGATGGTTTTGGCGGGAACGGTATTGGGTGTGACCACCCACAGTGGAATCGTCCCGAGCAAGGCCACGGGGGTGAAATCCTTGATGCTGTAGTTCAGCTTCTGCAAGGCCGGATTAATGGCAAACGACGACGATACGGAGAACAGCGTATAGCCATCGGCGGGTTGGCTGCGAACGTATTGCGCGGCGATGATGCTGTTCGCGCCGGGCCGGTTTTCGACGACGACCGGTTGACCCAGCTTTTCGTTCAAGGCCGTGGCCAACAGGCGCGCCGTTGCATCCGACGAGCCTCCCGGCGGAAAACCGACGACGAGTTTGAGCGGCCTGTTGGGATAGGCATTCTGCGCTTGAGCCGCGCCAGCGCCTGCCAGCGTGCCGACAGCCAGGGCTGCCACCGCGATCGATCGGCCGGCTTTGGCCGACATCCTGCGACTCATCGTACAGGTTACAGCAGAAAAGAATGTACGTAGTTTGCTAACGTCTATATAGGTGATGCTGGTCATGATTTCTCCCTGGGGGTGTTGTTTTGCTTAATATTTTTTTGAATCTTAGGTTGCCCCAGGATCACCGACAATTTGATAGTTCGCCTCACCTTATGCTCAAATGCTATATATGAAACCTGTGCTGAATCTTCGCCAGATCGAGGCGTTCTACTCTGTGATGCGTACCGGCACGGTAGTCGCCGCGGCCCGTCATATGAACGTCACGCAGCCCGTGGTCAGCCGTGCGATCAGTCTGTTGGAAACGCGAATCGGATATGCGCTGTTCGAGCGCAAGGGACGCAAGCTGGTCGCCACGCCCGAGGGACATGCGTTTTATCGCGAGGCCGAGCCGATATACGGCAGCTTGGATCGTTTGGCGCAAGCCGCCCAAGACATCCGGTTTCAACGTGGGGGCGAGCTTCGTATCGCCACCCTGCCCTCCTTGTCGCAATCGTTATTGCCGCGCGTGACGACGGCGTTCATGGCATCGCGGCCCAATGTGTCGGTGTTCATACAAAGCCTGCCATCACGACAGATCGCGGATCTGGTGGCGACCCGACAATTCGATATCGGCTTAATCGAAATGCCTATGGCCCGGCCCTCGATATCGGTCGAGCCGCTGATACCGGCACGGTCGGTGGCCGTGATGCCGCTGGGCCACCGGTTGGCAAGCAAAAAGCAGATTTCGGTTAACGATCTGGGCGGCGAGCGCATGGTGTTGCTGTCGCAGCATAGTTTTCTGCGCTATCAGATCGACGACGCGTTTTCCAAGCTTGGCATTGCGCCGCATATGGTGCTGGAAACGCCCCACTCCAATATCGCCTGTGCCTTCGCGGCAGCAGGTGCCGGCGTGACGATCGTGTCGCACTGGGCTGCGGAGTCTTTCGCGAGCCCGGAGGTGGTGGTACGACCGATCAAGGAAGAACTGACTTCGCGCTCGGCGATTATTTTTCCTTGTCCCGGGCCGAGGTTGATGCTGGCCGAGGCGTTTGCCGAGGACGTGAAGGAGGCGTTTCGGCAGGCGGAGGTGTGAGGGTGGCGGCCAATGCACGAAGACGATTAGAAAGAGCAGGTTTTGTGCAAAATCGATTACGGTGAGATTGCCATGCGGGCCGAATCGATGTTGTTTCTTTTGATACCGCGAAGGCGCCCCCAATCGCGTTTTCTTGTTCGCCTCTTGTCGAGCATATACGATTCATATATGTTTCGTGTGCTTTTATAGGGAGGCAAGCAATGGGCATCGTCAACATTGACGACGAACTGCATGACCAGATCCGCCGGGCGTGTACGGTCTCGCATCGGTCCATCAATGCGCAAGCGAACTTCTGGATTCGGATCGGGATGATGTGCGAGCTGAACCCTGATCTGACGTTCCAGGAACTTGTTGCGCAGGAGTTGCGGGCCGCGGGTGTACAACCGCCCGTGCTTCACGGTACGCGCTCATGACCAAGCAGCCGGAAGAAATCGCTTTGATGGCGGAAAGCGGCCGGTTGTTGGCGTCTGTTTTCCAGGCCATCGATCAGTTATCGCTCGCCGGCATGACGACCATGCGGGTGAACGACTTCGTCGAAAAAATGATCGTCGAAGACTTGCAATCACGGCCGGCAAGCAAAGGGCAATACGATTTCCCTTATGTGCTGAATGCCTCGATCAACAATGTGGTGTGCCATGGCGTGCCATCGACGACAGACGTTTTGGCGACAGGCGATATCGTGAACTTCGACATCACCCTGGAGAAGAACGGATATATCGCCGACTCCAGCAAAACCTATGTCGTCGGTGAAGTGTCGTATGCGGCGAAGCGCTTAGTCGAGGTCGCTTATCGAGCGCTATGGAAAGGAATCGCCGCAGTACGCCCCGGTGCCCGGCTAGGCGACATCGGCCATGCCATCGAACGCCATGCCAAGAGAAACGGCTACAGCGTGGTGCGTGAGTATTGCGGCCATGGTATCGGACGCCAGATGCACGAAGAACCTCAAGTGCTGCACCACGGCTCTCCCGGAACCGGACTCACGCTGCGCGAAGGCATGGTGTTCACCATCGAGCCGATGATCAACCAAGGCGGTCGCGCAGTGCGCACCGAAGCCGACGGTTGGACGGTGGTTACCCGGGACAAAAAACTGTCGGCTCAATTCGAGCACACGATTGCCGTGACGAAAACCGGCGTGCGTGTGCTGACGCTTAGAGCCGATGAACAGCCGCTGTGTCCGGTGCAGTAGCACACGGATCTGCCGGGCGCACGGGATGTCGGAACGTCACCAGATCGAAGAACGCGTCGGCAAACGGCAGTGCTGCGTCGGCAGCCAGTTCCACCACCTTCACGGCACGCGGCCCCCGGTGTTCGCGCGCCTTGATCGCCTTGGGCGGCCACGCATCGGCCGCACACATGATTGCAGGACACTTGGTCGCCTCGCCCAGCACCTCTCCGCCGCCCGAGTCCAGATCGAGCGCAGAACCCACGCCAGCTAACCGAAGCACAAACCACTTATGTCAGCCTCTTCCGCGTCTTGTACTAAGTCGTCAAAAGATTTCATTTCAGCTATCGCTATTCGAACCGCCCACTCGCCGCACCGACCGACGATCATTCAAATTACTCGATAAACCGACTTATTCTCACGTCAGCACATGGGATATAACGTGAAAACCTAAAGAAATTTGTCGCTTCGCTGGGTCCGACACAAGTCCCACACGCTCATGATCCGGGCGATAGCCGCATCCATGGCTTGAAACCCAACGCCGTCCCTAGCCAAGGTGGACAAGCCGAGCAGGAAGCTGTCGAACACGGTGGTCAATGCTCGAGGATCAACGTCCTTTCCAAGTTCGCCCGCAGCGATCGCCCTTTCAATACACGACGTTATACCGGCGCGGGTTCGTTCACGTGAGCGTGTGAGTGATGCAGTCACGGCAAACAGCTCGGGGGAGGTTGCGCTCATCACGCCAAGAGCAACCATGCAACCTTTGGGATGCCCGCGCTCACACTGCATGCGAGCCGAGCGTCTAAGGGCCTGGTCTAATGCCTCCTTTGGCGCCAGGTCCGTATCCCAAAGGCATTCAGTAACCCGCGCGTAAGTAGCAAGATAGCGCGTAGTGCATTCTTGAAACAATGCTTCCTTGGAGCCAAAAGCGGCATAAAAACTGGGCGCAGAGATACCGCTGCCGATGGCAGCTTTCAGTTGGCTCAGCGACGTAGATTCATAGCCCTGCTGCCAGAACAAATACAACGCCTGCTGAACGGCAGCGTCTCGATCAAACGTACGGGGCCTGCCCATTTGCGCCACGACATGCTCTTTTCACAACAAAAATACTAGTCGATACATAACTTGTAGACAAGCGCTGATTATTGAATTACATTCATATCGATCGATACATAAAATGCTCATGAATTTTTCCCGTCGAGCTTCTGACGAAATCTGACCATTGGCTATCCGACTTCGACTCGATAACTCCCGCTATTGATGCGGATTTTTTTGACTCACTAATGTACTGATCGATACATATAAATTTACGCTATCAAGAATTTTTTTCAAAGGAACCCATGTGAGCGCTCCAACTGCTTCAACCGTTGACGCATCATCCGAACGACTCCCCGTCGCCGCCTTGTTGGCGTTGGCGATGACCGGCTTCATCTGCATCGTCACCGAAACCATGCCTGCCGGCCTTTTGCCACAGATTTCCGAGGGACTCGGTGTGAGCGCGTCGCTCGCTGGACAGACAGTGACAGCTTACGCACTCGGTTCAGTACTGGCAGCTATCCCTCTGACCATCGCGACTCGTGGCTGGCGGCGGCGCAACGTACTGCTGCTCACCATTGTTGGATTCTTGGTGTTCAACACCATTACCGCGCTGTCCTTGGATTACTGGCTCACGCTAGCGGCACGTTTCTTTTCCGGTGTAGCCGCTGGCCTGGCGTGGAGCCTGCTAGCGGGCTATGCAAGACGAATGGTGCAGCCGCATCAACAGGGTAGAGCGATGACGATTGCAATGGTCGGCACGCCGATCGCGTTGTCCTTGGGCGTGCCCTTGGGAACCTGGTTAGGAGGAGCGGTAGGCTGGCGGAGCGCGTTCGGTGCGATGTCCGTACTGACTTTGGCACTCATTGTCTGGGTGCTAGCCAAAGTGCCCAATTACCCAGGCCAAGCCGGGCACGAGCGTTTGGCCTTGCACAAGGTGCTCACGACGCCTGGTGTTCGACCGGTTCTCATTACTGTGATGGCCTGGATGTTGGCACACAACATTCTTTACACCTATGTCGCGCCGTTTGCGGCTCAGGCAGGACTGCTCGATCGGATTGACGTATTGCTACTCGTTTTCGGCCTCGCGGCGTTGGTCGGCATTGGCGTCACTGGCCGGCTGGTGGAGCGCCATCTTCGCCAGACCGTACTCATATGCCTGGCGACGTTCTTCCTCGTTTCGCTGTCGTTTATCTGGCTGGCTGACGTCCCCGCAGGGGTCTATGCAGGCGTGGCCGTATGGGGCCTGACATTTGGTGGTGCAGCGACATTGCTGCAAACGGCGCTAGCGGACGCTGCTGGCGATGGAGCCGACGTGGCGCTATCGATGAATGTCGTGGCCTGGAACAGCGTGATCGCGGGTGGTGGCGTGCTGGGCGGAGTGCTACTAGAACGTTGGGGCGTCCATATCTTTCCTTGGGCACTGACCGTATTGCTGGCCGTTGGCTTCTGCATCGCCTGGTCAGCAAAAAAACATGGCTTCCGTCCAGGCTCCCGCACACACCCCGCTAGCCATTGAGCTCGGACACATTGATCAAGCTGCGGGCTTTTTCTTCCACTCACCCTTCCTAGACAAAGGAATTCACTGCTATGGTCACACGTCTTTTCAACTCGCTTGTTCTTCGAACCCTGCTGGTACTGGGTTCTGCTGTATCGGCTGCATCGGCCAACGACGAGTTTCCAGTTCCCAAAGGATTTACTAGCGGCTACCAGGTTATCGACGGGGTCAAGCTGCACTACGTCAAGGGCGGCTCCGGGCCGCTGGTTTACTTGGTCCACGGTTTTGGTCAAAGCTGGTACGAATGTCACCAGCTGATGCCTGAGTTGGCCAAGCGATTCACCGTGGTCGCACCGGACTTGCCCGGATTAGGACAGTCGGCCCCGCCCACATCTTATCGCGCAACGGATGTCGCGCCCTTGCTTTATAAGCTCGCCACACAGTTCAGCGGAGGTCAGAAGTTCGACTTGGTCGCACATGACATCGGCATCTGGAACACGTACCCGATGCTGGTTCAGCACCAGGACAAGATTCGCCGCGTGGTCTATATGGAGGCACCAATCCCGAGTGACAGCATTTATTCGTTCCCAGCTTTTACGCCGGAAGGCGAATCGCTGGTGTGGCATTTCAGCTTTTTCGCGGCAAAGAATCGCCTTGCAGAGACGCTGATCACCGGCAAGGAGCGCGTATTCTTCGAGCATTTCATTAAAGAGCACGCCACGAACAAGGATGTATTCACGCCTGAACTGCTCGACCTGTACGCCAAGTCTTACGCCAAGCCGCACTCGCTGAACGCAGCATTCGAGTATTACCGAGTGCTTAATCAAGGGGTGATCGATAACAAAGAATTGTCTAAAACCAAGATTACCATCCCTGCATTAGCGATCGGTGGCGGCGGACACGGCGGCATGGGCCAGTACCAAATCGACCTGATGGAGCGCTTCGCTACCAATGTGACCGGTAAGGTTTTGCCTAGCTGCGGCCACTGGCTGCCTGAGGAATGCACGGCGGCGCTTAACGAGGCAGTGACGAGCTTTCTTGAGGCGCGATGATACGCAGGTGCTCAACTGACGGTTGAGGCCGTTGACGGCGGCTTTCAGGCAGCCGCGAGCCTGCTGCAAGGCAGCGTGGGACGTGCTCCAAGAACAGCTTGTCCGCAAGGGTCGGTCGCGTGCTGCGCGTATCGTCCGCGCCAGGCAGGAAGCAGGCATTCACGGTCTGGTGAACGAACTGGCAGGTGCCACGCTTCCATGGTTTTGCACAAGGGCGTCAAGGACGTCGTGCGTCGATCAGATGGCGAGTCGAGTGTGCAGCGAACGGCCTGCCCTGTCGCATCTCACGATCTAACGCCAGCAGTACATCGCGATATTTCGCCACTGAAAAATCCGGCACCCACCACACGCATTTGCGCAAGATCCAGACGACAGCACCCACATCGTGAAAAAGCATGCGGCAACGCGCCGTGCGAAGATCCGTCACTGTCAGCCCTGCGGCCTCCGCCGCCGCAGCTTCGATGTGCGGGTCACGCATGCACCTCTCGACCGGTAGCGGTCCTACAAACTGCTCGATCAACTCGAAGGCCGACGCAGGTCCAACGTGCTGGGCGAAGTAATGCCCGCCGGGTCGTAGAACGCGATGAATTTCCGCCCAATCCGGGCGCACGGGATGTCGCGACGTCACCAATTCGAACGACGCGTCCGCAAACGGCAGTGCGGCGTCGGCCGTTACATCTACGACCGTCACCCCACGCGGACCCAGACGCTCGCGCGCCTTAATCGCGTTGGGCGGCCAAGCCTCGGTCGCGCACATGACCGCAGGAAAATGGGATGCCTCGCCCAGCACCTCCCCACCGCCCGTGTCCAGATCGAGCGCCGAACCCACGCCAGCCAGCCGCTGCGCAAGTAGCCGCGCGTAGCCCCATGGCGGACATGCTTCCGACGCCCGCGCTGCCAGCCATTCGAAGCCCCAACCACTTACGTCAGCCGCTTCCGCCTCATGTACTAAATCGTCAAAGGATTTCATTTCCCTCATCGCTATTCGCCCTGCCAATTCTTGCCGCCGATCGGCGATAAACCAGGTTATTCGATAAACCGACTCACTTTCACGTCAACACGTGTTGTGTAGGATTTGGTATTCACTGCCTCGCCGTCGATACCTTGCGAATCCACGTGGTTGGATGCGCGACGCAACTAGAGGACGCGCGCTTGCGAAATGTTGTAGGCCCCGATCGTCGTGAAGGAAACAGGCATCTTTGGTATAACCACGGCCAACCAGACGAACTGCTATTTCGTCAGGATTCTCGATGGCCGCCTTCGAATGACCTTACGGGTGCGTTCGTTGGCATCCCGCCCACGCCAGCAGTATTGCGTCGACGTCGCCGTACAGTCGGCCGACCATTCCAGACCGAGCGGCGCCGCTGAACTGATCGCTGCGCTCGATCAGCGCGGGCTGTCGTCTTCGATCCGGATCAACAACGCGGGGTTCGGGCTGAGCGAGCGCTTTATCGAACAAGATCTGGCCAATTGTGCGTCGATGCTTCAACTGAACATCCTGGCCCTTACCGAACTCAGCCGATGCTACGCACAGCGGATGCATAAAACGGGCAGTGGTCATATTTTTGTTGTTGCAAGCCTAGCTGCTTATATGCCGGCGCCTCTCCTGGCAGCTTATGCGGCGTCGAAAGCGTACGTTCTTTCGCTTGATGAACGTGGTGAAGCAATCCACGTCGAGCTTGCGCCAAAGGTCGGGAGTCGCTGTGATCGGCCTGAATGCACTGTTCTACCGAAAGTCATCCGTCGTGGCCGGTTTGGCCAACAAGGTGGGCGCGCCGTCAAGCTACTGGCACGCAGCTTTATGGCGCGGCAACTGCACGCCGAGTACGAGTTGCACCTCGCACGCAGCGCGCGCACGTTAAACCGATGAGCATCAAATCCGTGAACCAGGATGTGCCAGCCTCAAGCCGATGCTGGCGCAGTCATCCAAGACGATTCAAACAGGACTCTTATCGCCTCTGTCGCCAGATAAAGCGGCCAGCGTAGGGTCAGCGGTGTGCCCGCCCGCCGCCAGAATCGCCGCGGCATTGGGCTCGAATGCGGCCCCAGGCGGATGGGCGGCTAGCTGCGCCTTGTATTCGGCAAGCATCGGGGGCGTGATATTTTCCGGAAATAACGTCGACACGGTCTTAATCGCCTGCCAAACGTCGACCCTATCGCCAAGCGCCTTGGTCTCGGCCTGTTTTTGCGCTACATCACCCAACGTCTTGTCCATCGCTGCCGTGTCAAGGGCTGCCCAAGCATTGCCACTACCAGGCTTGATGATGCTTGATTTTTCTGCTTCGTTTGCTTGTTTCTTGGCCACCTCACCCATGGTCTTGTCCATCGCGGCGACGTCGAGGGCAGCCCATGCGTTCCCACCATTAGGGTTAATTGCGTCCATTTTTGCTACTCCACAAAAGGTAAACGATGAGCACGATGAGTGGCAGATCATTGAGGAAAGTTCCACCTGGGTTTTTACGCACACGTCATTGATCGAGCCAGCCCACCATGGAACTCAGTTTCTCTTCTCGTTACTTATATTGCATTGCCCAGAAGCCTGATGATCGGCTCCAGGTTAGGGCTCGTTGGGCGACATAGGAGACACAATGACGACGCTGAACACCTTAACGCCGGTGAACCACTTGCCGATAGCGAATCAGGAACCGATGCAGATCAATTCTGCCTCTGCATCGACAGTGGCATCCGTTCAAGAGTCGAGCATCGATGACTTTTGTGTCGTAGGCAATCCGGTTTCGATGGATGCCGTATTTAGTCCTGATGGCGACGATGACGAATGGGCGATGTTCGATAAGCCAGCCGCCGAAAAAGATGTCCCCGCGCCTCGGCAGGATACACCGACGAAATTCTTAGCGTCGAATGCAGGGTTGAACAATAGGCTTTCCCAGGAACTTAGTTCTCTCCCTAATAAGCCTGAGGCTTTCTTCGGCTTTATTGCCAAAAACACTAATCCGAATCGAATTTCTTATTTATTTCAGAATATTTTCAGCGCAATCTCTAATTTCCTGACCGGAAAGAAGTTAGATACGGTTGTAGAGCGTAATTGCGTGCATTGCACCCAGGCCGTCGATAAAACACTAGCTCAGTTTTGCTCAAATCGTGCCACGGAGAACCCTGATCTCTTTCAAGTCGGAGAGCCGGGCAGAGGTGAGTTCCTTCACATTACTTCCACGTCGGGTAGCAAAGAACAGTTTCGCTCGTTAACGCATAAGAGCGACGCACTCTCGGTGCTGAAAGAGGCCGTGCTAAATACCGACGACTCGCCCAGCACTGATCCGAAAGACGCCACCTCCAATCATAAGCGTGCATGCTTCAGCATACCCGTACGAGGTCAGCCGCATAGCCATGCGATGAACTACGTTCACTACGACGACAACAAAGAGTTCGTGATTTGCGGGCAAACGGGCACGGTATACGATCTGTCACGCGCGCAGGATCGAAACCTGTTCAATTCGTACTACGGCGTAGCTGAATCAGAGGGTAGGCCGCGCGTTTTACAAGTACTCGTTACTGGCGAGGCACCTAAGGAGCTTCCCATTCAAAGCCTCGATCCCAACTTAAATCACCTAAAGGTCTGAATTGCCTTGGTGCGAGTCGACTCGTCATGAAAATCGGCGGCTACGCGTTTACGGGCGGATCTCCACCCGCTACGTGAGACAACGACGTAGCTACCGTACCGGATCAGTGTTTTGATGGTTGGCGATAGCCCCTGAAGGACGCTCCGTCATTCCCACTCGATCATCAACGGGGCTCGTAAGCCTGCGTGGTTAAGGGGATTTGCGATGATCGTCGTAAGTTTTACCGTCGGCATTTACCGTCAAAAAAAGCTCGCTTAACGCTAGCGCGGGTTATGGAGCAATTTGCGCGGCGTCAACACTTTTAGCCTTATCGTCGATCAGGTCGTATCTTAGCGCGCTCGAACTTGCCCTGGAACGCCCTGATCTTCGCCTGCTTACGGCAGCATCCCACCGAGTGTTCCTGCCGACTGCTCAAGCCCGTCCAGGATGGCATCGCGGACACGCGGTGAGAAGTCCTGTGGCAATTCGGCTTGCACTTCGGCAATGGCCGCTGGAGTCCGGGCGAGAAGCTCTTCGATGATCGGCTCGGCACTTGAGGCATAGCCAACTTTCTGTGCAGTGCTATTGAAGTGCCTGCGTTGGATGCCGTGCATGTCGTAGTGCCGGTTCTTGCCGAGCAGCGCCATGGCCAACTTGATGTCATACGGAGACCACTGGTTGGGGCCATCGCCCAACACCGGGTAGACCGACATCACGTCATACAGCGGGGTCAGCTGGAAACGACCGCGTGGCAGAAGCCGGATGCTGAAGTTCTTGGCATGGCCATCGGGCGCTCGCAGCAACCAGAACAGCACCTGCACCGCCATCAGCGTTTTCATGTCGGCCTCGGCGTTCACCGATTGCCGCAGCGTGCCGAACAAAGCCTTGAGCCCTGGACCGCCCTCGTTCTCGTATTTGCGCAATGGCGAGCAGCCCTCGACCTGGCAATAGTCTTCCTGTGGCAAACGCATGAGCCACTGCCCATTGGGTGCGACGCGCCGGTCAAAACGCTCCACCACCAGCACACGCTGTCGGCCGAAGGTCGCAATGTCAGCGTCAGCCACGGGCAATCCGTAGGCTTTCAGCAGCCGCAGGCACAGCCATTCGTTGTCGACGGACGTGCTGAAGTCCGCCCGCCGCCCACCCATCAGGCCGAGCGGAAGCTTGAAGATGTGACTCGTCGGCGTGGCGCCACGCGGCGCAAGCCATTTCCCGCCCCACCGCAAGAAAGCCGTCTTCTCCTGCGCACCGGCCAGCGAGATACGGAAGTCCGCATCCGGGTCTCGGCCTGCAGCGAAGGCCTGCGGCAAAACGGTTTCGATCAAGTGCCGCTCGATATCCTCCTCGGACAGGGGCACGCCCTCGATTCGATCGAAATCGGTGGGTATCTCGTCCTCATCCAGGATCTGGACGGCGCCCACGCAATCACGCCCGATAGCCTTCAGCAAGTCAAACGGCTCGGTCGAACCCGTCCGGAAACGCTCGGCTACGCGGCGGCGGATCGCGTCGCTGTCCGGAAGCAGGTTGTCGAAGTAGTTGGCGACCTTCTCGCCCTTGACCGGCAGGTTCTGCAGATTGAACGGCAGCGACAAGGACAGCGGTCGGCCCATGTCGGCAGCAAGCCAATCCGCGTCGTACTGCAGTTCCATCTCTCCGCGAGCAGGAATCGTCCATCGGCCAACATGAACCCCGTTGGTCCAGATGGACAGGCTGCGGCCGTGTGATCGACGCCCCATGTCACCAGTCCGTGGGCGTCGTCGACACCGCAGCCTTGCCCCGGGAACCCACGGCCAACTCCAGGCCCAGCGATGCGCACCATGCAAGGAGTTGCTCCACGCTCAGCTCGTGGGCGTTGAGTTCCAGATGAGAGACCCGCGACTGGCTCAAGCCGATACGAGCAGCCAGCGCCGACTGGGTCAGCCCCTGGGCTTTGCGCGCGACCTGCAGCATCGACCCAAGTTGGCGGGGAGTGACCAGCGGATGTGACATCGGCGGCATGGCAAATACCCGGGATTCAGATAAACGAAAAATATCTGAAAATCAGATATACGTCAAATATTTGACTTTCAACTCTGGTCTGGATAGCGAACGGGACGGTCTTAATCCCGCCCTCAGTTCTTACCGCCAGTTCCACCGCCAACCTGTTCTGCTGGCCGGCGATAGCCATCGATAGCTTCCGTGACGTATTTTCTTTTAAATCAACAAGTTACGGAGTATTTTCGATAGCTAGCGATAGTCCCTGAAAGACCTGATTTCACTCCCACTCAATCGTAGCAGGCGGCTTACTGCTCACGTCATAAACCACCCGATTGATCCCTCGGACCTCATTGATAATCCGCCCGGACACCTTGCCCAGCAAGGAATACGGCAACTGTGCCCAATCCGCCGTCATGAAGTCCGAAGTCTGCACTGCGCGCAGCGACACCACATACTCATAAGTACGCCCATCGCCCATCACCCCCACCGACTTCACCGGCAGGAACACCGCAAACGCCTGCGAAGTCAGGTCATACCAGCTCTTGCCGCTGACCGGATCGATCGCCTTACGCAACTCTTCGATAAAGATCGCATCCGCACGGCGCAGCAAATCCGCAAACTCGGCCTTCACCTCGCCCAGAATCCGCACGCCCATGCCCGGGCCCGGGAACGGATGGCGATACACCATCGCAGGCGGCAGCCCCAAGGCCACACCCAGCTTGCGCACCTCATCCTTGAACAATTCGCGCAAGGGTTCCAACAGCTTCAGATTCAGCGTATCCGGCAAACCACCCACGTTGTGGTGCGACTTGATCGCCACGGCCTTACCCGTCTTGGCACCCGCCGACTCGATCACATCCGGATAAATCGTGCCCTGCGCCAGCCACTTAACATTCGTCAGCTTCGCAGCCTCGGCCTGGAACACCTCGACGAACTCTTTACCGATAATCTTGCGCTTCGCTTCCGGGTCAGCCACACCGGCCAGCTTGCTCATGAACTGCTCGGTGGCATCCACATGAACAATCCGGATACCCATCGCGCCGGCATAGGTTTCCATGACTTGCTTGCCTTCGTTCAAGCGCAGCAGACCATGATCCACGAACACGCAGGTCAGCTTGTCGCCGATCGCCTCATGAATCAGCGCGGCCGCCACCGACGAATCCACGCCGCCCGACAAGCCCAGCAACACTTCGTCGTCACCCACCTGCGCACGAATCCGCTCGACCGCTTCGGCAACGTAATCCGGCATGTTCCAGTCGCCCTGGCAATCGCAGATCTCGTGAACGAAACGCGACAGCATGGCCTGGCCTTGCTGAGTATGCGTCACTTCCGGATGAAACTGCACGGCATAGAACCGGCGCACTTCATCGGCCATCCCCGCAATCGGGCACGACGGCGTAGACGCCATCACTTCAAATCCTTGTGGCAGCGTCACGACCTTGTCGCCGTGGCTCATCCAGACCTTCAACATCCCGTGGCCTTCCACGGTACGGAAATCCTCGATGCCTTCCAGCAGCTTGGTGTGACCGTGGGCACGCACCTCGGCATACCCGAATTCGCGGTGATCCGAGAACGCCACTTCGCCGCCCAGTTGCAGCGCCATGGCCTGCATGCCATAGCAAATGCCCAGCACCGGCACGCCCAATTCGAACACCTGCGTGGGCACGCGCATCGACTCTTCCAGATAGGCCGAAGCATGGCTACCCGACAGGATGATGCCCTTCAGCCCCTGGGCGACATGCGCCTGCACTTCTTCATTGCTGATGTCGCCAGGATGAATCTCGCAATACACACCGGCTTCGCGCACGCGGCGAGCGATGAGCTGGGTGACCTGTGAGCCGTAATCGAGGATGAGAATGCGCTGATGGTGCATAGTGGGCCTGGCGGGAAGTTGAAAGTACTGCACCGGCCGGGACGCAAGTCCCGCCGGTGCGGCGCGGGCAACCCGGCCAAAGCCGGACAGCCCGATTGTAGAACGATGGATCAGTCGGCGCGGTAGTTGGGCGCTTCCTTGGTGATCTGCACGTCGTGGACGTGCGACTCGCGCACACCCGCCGCCGTGATCTCGACGAACTCGGCCTTCGAGCGCATGTCTTCGATGCTGCGGCAACCGCAGTAGCCCATCGAAGCACGAATGCCGCCGACCAGTTGATAGATGATGGCCAGGACGCTGCCCTTGTACGGAACACGACCTTCGATGCCCTCGGGCACCAGCTTGTCGACGTTGTTGGCCGGATCCTGGAAGTAACGATCGGCCGAGCCTTCGGTCATGGCGCCCAAGCTACCCATGCCACGGTACGACTTGTACGACCGGCCCTGGAACAACACGGTTTCGCCCGGTGCTTCTTCAGTGCCGGCAAACATGCCGCCCATCATGCAAGCCGATGCGCCAGCGGCGATTGCCTTGGACACGTCGCCCGAATAACGGATGCCACCATCGGCGATCAGCGGCACACCCGTGCCTTCCAAGGCCTTGGCCACGTCCGAGATGGCGGTAATTTGGGGCACGCCCACACCCGCCACGATACGGGTGGTGCAGATCGAACCAGGGCCAATACCGACTTTCACGCCATCGGCACCGGCTTCGACCAGCGCACGCGCAGCAACGGCCGTCGCAATGTTGCCGCCAATGACGTCAACCTTCGGGTAATTGCGTTTGACCCAGTTCACGCCTTCCAGCACGCCGGCCGAGTGACCGTGCGCAGTGTCGACGATCAACACGTCCACGCCTGCGGCAACCAGTTTCTCGACGCGTTCTTCGGTGTTGCCACCCACGCCGACGGCAGCGCCCACGCGCAGCTGCCCGTGGCCGTCTTTGTTGGCTTGGGGATGTTCGGTGTTCTTGACGATGTCTTTCACCGTGGCAAGACCACGCAGCTCGCCGGCCTTGTTGATGATCAACACGCGCTCCAGGCGGTGCTGGTGCATCAGCGCTTGCGCCTGATCCAGCGTCGCGCCTTCGTCCATAGTGATCAAACGCTCTTGCGGCGTCATGATGGTGCGCAGCGGCTCGTCCAGACGATCTTCGAAACGCAGGTCGCGGTTGGTGACGATACCGACTAGTTTGCGGCCCTCGACGACCGGCAGGCCGGAGATACCGTGCTGGCGCTGCAACGCGATGGCGTCGCGCACTTTCATTTGTGGCGTGACGGTGATCGGGTCGATCACGATGCCGAATTCGTGGCGCTTCACGCGAGCGACTTCAGCCGCTTGCTTGTCGGCCGACATGTTCTTGTGAATGATGCCAATGCCACCCTCTTGCGCCATGGCGATGGCCAGACGAGCTTCAGTCACCGTATCCATGGCAGCGGATACGAGCGGAATATTCAGGGTGATATTGCGGGACAGGCGGGTGATGAGCGATGTATCGCGCGGCAACACATCGGAGTAAGCGGGCACCAGCAACACATCGTCGAAGGTGAGCGCTTTTTGTACGAGACGCATGGGGGGCTCCGGGCGCAAAGCAAAATTATACGCGTTTCGTCCGGTCTCGCTAGGGGAAAGCCCTGGGGCGATGCCCCCCAATTCGACAACTCACGCCGCTTCGGCCAGGCTACGTTGCAAACGGGCAACCAGACGATCGATTTCTGCATGATCGGTCGAAGTGAGTCTGGGTCCCGGCGCACGCATGCCCGCATGACGAATCGCGCCACGCCGGTGCAGGATTTCCTTGCGCACGGCCACGCCCCATTGGCTTTGATTCTCGTAACTCAGCAATGGCAGATACCGGTCGAACACGTCGTGGGCCTCCTGCACGCGCCCCGCCGTGTACAGCGCATAGACCTCCGATAGCATCTCGGGATGCGAGAACCCAGCCATCGGGCCGTCGATGCCGCGCCCCAACTCCAGCGGCAGAAACATGGCGTTGTTGCCAGTCAGAATCGCCACCCGACGGCCCGGTAACGCACGCAAACGGGTGATTTTGGTAATGCTGGGCAGGTCTTCTTCTTTGATGACCTGAATTTGCGGGTGGCGCTCGATCAAGGCTCCCATGCTGGATACCGACATCCACACTCCCGTGGAGAACGGAAAATCCTGAAGCACCGTCGGCACTTCGCCGATTCGGCGAAACACTGCGTCGAAATAGCCGAGCAGCTCTTCTTCGGTACGCAATCCATTGGGTGGCGCGATCATCACGCCGGCAGCCCCCTGATCCATGACAGCGGCCGTCAAATCGGCCAACTGGGCGACGCTTGAATTGCTCACGCCCACAATCACGGGTTTTCCGGCGGCTCGTTTGATGTATCGGGTGGCCACGGCGAGCGCTTCGTCGCCGCCCAGTTTGCCCGCCTCGCCTGCCACGCCTAGTACCGTCAGGCCGTTGGCGCCATGCTTGAAATAGAAATCGGTCAAGCTATCGACGCTATGCAGATCGATGTCGCCTTGCTGTGTAAACGGCGTCTGCGCGACGATATAAACGCCTTTGGCTTGCTCCAGCATGCGGTTTGTCTCCTGTCGGTTGATTCACGATTCTTCGATCGATGTGCCGACGATAGTAGCGTCAGTCATTCAACACAAGCACCGGGCGAACACCAGCATGAAAAGAACAAAATCCAAAAACAAAACCGCAGTCCCGATAAACTGCTTCTGATAGTTGGATCACGTCCAGCTTCTGGGAGGCAATTCAAAAGGACGGCGGTTCATTTAAATGACTACTACCACCCGACGAATGACTGCATCCGCCGGGCTCCTTTCACGTGATTACTTCACGTGATTATTTCACCGCAGCACGCGCATTGCGGAACATGCGCATCCACGGGCTGTAAGCACCACCGCTATCTTTCTCGCCCCATTGCTCGGGCGCCCACGACATCATGACGCTGCGCGTCACGCGTTCGGGATGCGGCATCATGACGGTAAAACGGCCATCTTGCGTGGTCACCGAGGTCAAGCCACCCGGGCTACCGTTGGGGTTATACGGATAAGCTTCGGTTGCCACGCCACGATTGTCCAGGAAGCGAGCCGCCGCCTGTACTCGCGCCTGATCGCCCTGGGCCAAGAAATTCGCGAAACCTTCGCCGTGCGCAACCGCAACCGGCACCCGAGTACCCGCCATGCCACTGAAAAACAACGAAGGCGAATCCAGCACTTCGACCATCGACAGGCGCGCCTCGTACTTTTCCGACCGGTTACGGGTAAAGCGCGGCCAGAATTCGGCACCCGGAATCATGGGAGCCAGGGCGGCCATCATCTGACAACCATTGCAAATTCCTAGAGCGAAGGTATCGCCCCGCCCGAAATACGCGGCGAACTGATCGGCCAGCTTCGTGTTGAATCGGATGGTGCGTGCCCAACCTTCGCCAGCACCCAGCACGTCGCCGTAGCTGAAACCGCCTACGGCCACCAAGCCCTGCATGGTCGACAAATCGGCACGGCCGGACAGCAGATCGGTCATGTGAACATCGACCGCTTCGAAACCCGCCGTATCGAACGCCCACGCCATTTCGACCTGGCTATTGCAACCCTGCTCACGCAAAATGGCGACGCGCGGACGCTTGCCGCTGGCGATGAAAGGCGCTGCCACATCCTCTTGGGGATCGAAGTTCACCACCGGGGTCATGCCCGGATCTTCGCGGTCGGCCCAGACATCCCACTCGGCCTGCGCGCACGCGGGATTGTCGCGACGCGATCCGATGCGATAGGACACCTCGCTCCAGATACGGCCCAGTTCGACACGCGAGCGTGCCCAGACTTTACGGCCGTCGCGGAAGAATTCGATCTCGTCGCTGTCGTTCAATCCGCCGATGACGTGGGAGTGAACCGACAAACCCGCTCCGCGCAACACCTGCATGACGGCATCGCGGTCAGATGCACGCACTTGCACGACGGCACCCGCCTCTTCCGAGAACAAGGCTTTCAGAGTGGCCTCGTCGCGCTGCACTTTGACCTGCTCGGGGCGGATTTTGTAGTCGCCCCAATCGGCCGCGTTCGGGTCGATGGTCAGCATATCCAGGTTCACGGAAACGCCCGTGCGACCGGCAAACGCCATCTCGCACAAGGTGGCGCACAAGCCGCCGTCCGAACGGTCGTGATAGGCCAGCAAGGTACCGGCTTCGGCCAGGGTACGAATGGTCACGAAGAACGCACGCAGTTGCGCGGCGTCGTCCACATCGGGGGTCTCGGTACCGACCTGATTGAAGGCTTGCGCCAGAATCGAGCCGCCCATGCGGTGCTTGCCCGCACCCAGATCGATGGCGATCAGCACGCTGTCGCCTGCGTCGGTGCGCAATTGCGGCGTCAAGCTGGCACGCACGTCGGCCACTGGCGCGAATGCGGTCACCACCAGCGAGACGGGTGACACCACCTGGCGAGACTCGCCGCCTTCTTTCCAGGTCGTCTTCATGGACAGCGAGTCCTTGCCCACTGGAATCGACAGGCCAACGGCTTGGCACAGCTCGCTCACGGCCTGCACGGTGTCGAACAACGCGGCATCCTGGCCTTCGACGCCGCAAGCGGCCATCCAGTTGGCCGACAGTTTGATATCTTCGACGCGTTGGACGTCGGCAGCCGCCAGATTGGTCAGCGCCTCGGCGACGGCCATGCGGCCGGACGCAGGCGCATCCAGCATTGCCAGAGGCGTGCGCTCGCCCATGGACATGGCTTCGCCACGGAATCCTTCGTAATCGGCCAAGGTTACGGCGCAATCGGCCACCGGCACCTGCCATGGGCCGACCATCTGGTCGCGGCTGGACAATCCGCCCACGGTACGGTCGCCGATAGTGATCAGGAAAGTCTTGTTGGCAACGGTGGGATGACGCAATACTCGCTCGACGGCATCGTCCAAGCCGATGACGGTCAGATCCATGGCTTCGGATACGCCTGCGACGCGCATTACGTCACGGGTCATGCGCGGCGGCTTGCCCAAGATGACGTCGATAGGCACGTCCACGGGACGCAAATCGGCCGCCGGACCCGGAGTATCCAGGCGGGGCACGCCTTCGCCGTCCACCACGCGCAGTTGACGCGCCTCGGTGGCAACGCCGACCACCGCATACGGGCAGCGCTCGCGCTGGGCGATGGCATCGAAACGCGGCAAATCGGCAGGCGCAATCGCCAGAACATAACGCTCTTGCGCTTCGTTGCTCCACACCTCGGCGGGCGACATGCCGGACTCTTCCAGATGCACGCGCTTCAAGTCGAAGGTCGCGCCCCGTCCGGCGTCGTTCACCAGCTCCGGGAACGCGTTGGACAGGCCGCCCGCACCGACGTCGTGGATGGCGACGATGGGGTTGTTCTCGCCCAGATGCCAGCAACGGTCGATCACTTCCTGCGCACGGCGCTGCAACTCGGGGTTGCCGCGCTGCACCGAATCGAAGTCGAGTTCGGCACTGTTGCTGCCCACTCCCATGCTGGATGCAGCGCTACCGCCCATGCCGATCCGCATTCCCGGCCCACCCAATTGGATGAGCAGGTTGCCGTCGGCGATCTCGTTCTTGTGGGTCAAGCCCGCATCGATGCTACCCAGTCCGCCCGCGATCATGATGGGCTTGTGATAGCCCCAGCGAGTACCGCCAGCGGTCTGTTCGAACGAACGGAAGTAGCCCAACAAGTTGGGGCGGCCGAATTCGTTGTTGAATGCCGCGCCACCGATCGGCCCTTCAACCATGATGTCCAGCGGGCTGGCGATACGCTCGGGCAAACCGTGGTGATCGGCCTCCCAAGGGGCCAGCGCGTCGTCGATGCGCAGGTGCGACACCGTAAAACCCGTCAAACCGGCTTTGGGCTTGGAGCCTCGGCCTGTGGCACCCTCGTCGCGGATTTCACCGCCCGCACCCGTGGCCGCGCCGGGAAACGGTGCGATGGCGGTCGGGTGGTTGTGCGTCTCGACTTTCATCAAGGTATGCACGGTCGTGTCACGACGGACATAAGTCTGGGCACCGTCCTGCCCGGCAGGCGTGGGATGGAAGCGCGAAGCCGGACCGCCCGCCATGATGGCGGCGTTGTCCGAATAAGCCACCACCGTGCCTTCGGGCTGGGCGGCGTGGGTCTCGCGAATCATGCCGAAGAGAGTCTTGCTCTGCGGCGCACCGTCGATCACCCACTGGGCGTTAAAAATCTTGTGGCGGCAATGCTCGCTGTTGGCCTGGGCGAACATCATCAGCTCGACGTCGGTGGGGTCGCGCCCCAGATCGGTAAACGCCTGAGCCAGATAATTGATTTCGTCGTCGGACAAGGCCAGACCCATGGCAGAGTTGGCATGTTCCAGCGCGGCACGGCCATCGGCCAGCACGGCGACGGTCTGTATGGCTTTACCCGCCAGTTCGGCGAACAATGCCGATCCGTCGAACGACGCATCCACCACGGTTTCGGTCATACGGTCGTGCAACAGCGCAGCGGCACGGGCCAGTTGGGCGTCGTCGAGCTTTTTGCTGCCCAGCAGGCCGCGCTCGGGCGTCAGTACGAAGCGCAAGCCGCGTTCGATACGTCGCACGCCGTTCAGACCACAATTGTGCGCAATGTCGGTCGCCTTGCTGGCCCAGGGCGATATGGTGCCCGGCCGGGGGATGACGCGCAGCACGATCGCCTGCGAGGCAGCGTCTGCGCCCAGCGCGCCGTAATTCAGCAAATCCGCCAGGCGCTGCTGGTCGCCCGTGGTCAGTTCACCGTCGGTCCAGACGAAATGTTCGTATTGAGCATCGACGTCGGCGACAGGCAAGCCCGCCTGCTTGAATTGAGCGAGCAAACGCTCGCGCCGGAAAGTGGAAAGTGCGGCAGAGCCGGGCAAAAGCTGGACGTGGGACACGATGCGGGACCGGAAATGTGGAAGCGAATGCGCGATTTTAGCGCGTTGCGTGACCCTGCCCCGCCCTGTGCCGCGAACGGGGTTTTTTAGCCCACTCATCAGGGATATCGGACTTCCAGCACATCCAGTTCGTCGATACCGGCAGGCGTGCGCAAGACGACGGTATCGCCTTCACGAGATTTGGTCAGCGCCCGCGCCACTGGCGACACCCAGCTGATTTTTCCCGCCAGCGGCTCGGCCTCGTCCACCCCGACGATGGTGACGGTGTGTTCGTCGCCCGCTCGCCCCACGTAATGCACGGTCGCGCCGAAAAACACTTGATCGCGATTGGTCTGGGCTGCCGGATCGATGACTTCGGCGATATCCAGGCGGCGGGTCAAAAAACGCATACGGCGGTCTATTTCACGTAGGCGTTTCTTGCCATACAGGTAATCGCCGTTCTCGGAGCGGTCTCCATTCGAAGCCGCCCACGACACCACCTGCACCACGGCCGGGCGTTCGACCGTCATCAAATGCGCCAGTTCGTCGCGCAGCGTCGCATAACCACCCGGTGTGAGGTAATTCTTGGTGCCCGCAGGCAATGCCTGCGCCTGTGGGACGAGATCCTCCTCGTCTTCGTTTTCCGACTCTTTGACAAACGCTTTATTCATGATCAGTACCAGTCGTGCCAGATCGGGGTCAGATCGGCAGGCAAAGGCGGCAATTGCCCCAGATCGATACGACTTTCTTCAGGACTATGGAAATCGGAGCCGCGAGACGCCTTGAACCCATACTTACGGGCGACTTCGGCGTATCTGCGCCACTCGTCCGGCGTATGACTGCCCGTGGTGACTTCGATCGCCACCCCGCCCAGATCGATGAAATCGCTGAACAGGGCATCGAACTGCGCCGGCGAAAACTTGTAGCGGCCCGGATGCGCGACCACCGCCTGACCACCCGCAGCCCGAATCCAGCCCACCGCCTGCTCCAGCCGCGCCCATTGCATGGGCACATGCCCTTGCCGATCGTCGCCCAGAAACTTGGTGAACACGGTTTGCACATCAGGGCAATACCCCGCTTCGACCAGGAATCGGGCGAAATGCGTGCGTCCGACCATCTCTGGATTGTCGACGAAGCCTAGCGCCCCCTCGTAGGCCCCCGGCATACCGAGCGCGGCGAGGCGCTCGCCGATCTCGACAGCGCGCTTGCGCCGCCCAGATCGGGTGTCTATCAAGCCCGCCAGCAATTCGGGATGCTCGGGATCGAAATTCAAGCCGACGATATGCACCGTCTGTCCCGAATACGTCACCGATATCTCGACACCCGGTACGAAACGCATCCCCAACCCGCGGGCGGCCCGGCCCGCAGCAGCCACGCCTGCCACCTGGTCGTGATCCGTAAGCGCCCATATATCGACGCCATGGGCGTGTGCTCTGGCCGCCACGACTTCCGGGGCGAGTACCCCGTCGGACACGGTGGAATGGCAGTGCAGGTCGGCGTTGGGCATGTCGAGATGATTCATGGGGTCATTGTAGGCGCAGCGTCGGGCTATCGAACACCCTGATCGTCGAGCAGAAATCGGGTGACCGGGTCGAGCTGGCTGTCCTGCATCAAGGTAGGCGCATGCCCCACATTGGGCACCTCCAGTAGTCGCGCCCGAGGTTGACGGCGCATCATCTCGTGCACGGTTTCCTGGGTGAGCAAATCGGACTGTGTGCCGCGTACGATCAGCACCGGACAGATCAACGACTCGAAGGCTTGCCACAGCAGCAACTCACCCGCCGCCATGGCCGCCGGGTCGTACTGGGCGAAGGGCCCGGCAATGCCCAGATCGTAATGCTTGACCCAGTGTTCGCCCTCTTGCCGGTAGACATGCTGCGCCAACGCATCCCACTGCGCGTCGGTGTGCTCGCCAAAGGGCGTGGCCGTTTCGCGCATGTAGGCGCCGGCCTCGGCCAGACTCGCAAACCGGGCGGGTTCGCCGGTGTAGCGCCCGATGCGCGACAGCGCAGCAAGGGGCAGATGCGGCCCCACGTCATTGAGCACCAATTTATCGAGTGCAATGGCACCGGCCACCGCCAGGCCGACCAAGCCGCCCAGCGATGTACCCACCCAGGCAAGCCGGGTCGGGGCCAGATGCGCGACCAATGACATAAGGTCTGCCGCATATTGCTGGACGGTATAGAACGCGGGATCGGCCAACCATCCCGACTTGCCGCGACCCACCAGATCGGGGCAAATCACCCGATAGCGAGCGCTCAAGCGGCGCGCCAATACGTCGAAATCCCGACCCGTGCGCGTCAGGCCGTGTACGCATATCAAGACCTGCGACGCGTTCGGATCGCCCCACTCCCAATACGCCATCCTGTGCCTGCCAGCCGGACTGGAGCAGGCGATGTCATGCAAACGGGGTTCGATCATGAGATTTTCCTGTCCTATCAGTTGTTACCCGTTTCAGACTTGCACAGCGCCATTACAAACAGATCGGGACAAGCGTGAAATAGTGTCGGACGAGAAACGAAAGGCACATTCGAGGCCTTCACGGAGGATGAACATGAGACACGACACAGGGCTGGCGTTTCGTCTGAAGCTATTGGCGTTACCTGAACCTTGGTATACGCCCATTCATTGGCTACATGATATTGCGTACGACCATCTCAGCGATATCGATCTTCGCGTGGTGATGCTGGCCATTCGCGACATGCCCTATCGTAAGCCCATGGCGGGCGATTCGGTATTCGATTGTCTGAACGAGTGGTGTGGGACGTGCGTCAGCAAGCATTTCGCCATTTACAACCTGCTTCGCATGCTAGGTCTGGCCCCGCGCTTATGGATGGCCAACTACGACATGGCCCTATGCCTGCCCCTGCACGACGATAAACTGGCACAAATTGCAAAACGCAATAAGGTTCAGGATGTGCATGTGTATGTGACCTGCGATTTCGGCCAGGGCGACCGCGTGGTCGACCTGACGTTTCCCCGGCGCCTGGACGTGAAAGGTTTCGTGGTGACGCAAGACTGGACCCTCGACAGCGATTGCCCCATGCCTTATGCGCTGGGCGAACGTCGCCAACTGACGCCCGACGCACAAGGACTGGCCCGCCGCCGCCAGTGGATTCAGCACCTGAATCCGGGCATGAGCAGCCAATATCGCCGCCGACTGTTAAATCATGTGGCGTCTATTGCGGCTCATACCGAAGTTCGGGAAGAAAACCGCAAGCGCTATATGCAGCACACTTATCAGCAACTTAGTGTGGGACAAGGCTTGCACCACGCCTTGAGCGTGGCGAGCGTGGCTTAAGACTCGCTTCATACGTGGCTTAAGACTCGCTTCATATCGTGATGCTACGCTCGCGGATATGCGAGTGTTATTAGTAGAAGACGATATTTCTTTGGGAACGACTATCCAGTCCTGGCTGCGGCTGGACGGGTATGTCGTCGACTGGGTTGATCGTGGCGATCTGGCCGAGACGGCCCTCAGGGCTCACGACTACCAGTGCGTCTTATTGGATCGTGGGCTGCCGGGCCAGGACGGCGACAGCCTGCTCGCGGCGCTGCGCGCACGCGGTGCCGCCACGCCCGTCCTGATGATCACCGCTCGCGACGGCATCGGCGACCGGGTACAAGGACTAGATCTGGGCGCCGACGACTATCTGGTCAAGCCTTTCGACCTGGAAGAGCTTTCGGCCCGGATCCGGGCGTCCGTCAGACGCCATGGCGGCAGCGCTGCAGCAACGTTGACCCATGGCGACCTGACGCTGGATCCCGCCGCCAAGCGACTCACTCAGGCCGGCGAACCCGTGGCCTTGACCGCACGCGAGTTTGCAGTCCTGCACGCGTTGATGCGACGCCCCGACCACATCGTCTCGCGCGACCAGTTGGAAGAAGCGCTCTACGGCTGGGGCGATGAAGTCGAAAGCAACGCCATCGAAGTACACATCTACAACCTGCGCAAGAAACTGGGCAGCGCCCGCATCGTGACCGTGCGGCGACAAGGCTACAGGCTGGGCACATGATGCCCCGTTTCTCCTGGCCCTCAGTGCCCGCCTGGCTACACCGGCTTGCAGACCGACTTCGTGCACGCGTCCGCCCCCCGGGTGCGCAGCACGGATGCGCGGATAGACCTGCGCATTATTCCCTGCGTCGTCGGCTGATTGTCACCACCCTGCTCTCCAGCCTCGTGTGCGGGCTGGCGTGGGTGGTGATGGTGATGGTGATCGCGTGGAACGAAACCAGCGATACGTTTGATAGCGCGCTGGAAGAAGGCGCCCGTCTGACGCTATCGTTGGGCGCCGTAATGGCCCGCGACGACGCACTCGAAGGAGAAGAAGATCGCGTGCGAGTCGATCGCGCCGACAAGCGTGTCAGCCTGTACTACCAACTCGTTGGCGAAGACGGCGATGTCTTGCGCCGTGCCCGGGGCGCGCCAGACGAGCCATTCGTGGAAGACGACCCCGATAACGACGAGTTTTATAACGTCTGGGCTGACGGCCGTCTGTGGCGAGTCTACGTTCTCAAGCACGACGATCTCGATCTAGAAGTGCAGATCGGGCAGCATTGGGACGACCGCAACGAACTGCTCTCCGAAACCATCGAAGAGCTCGCCTGGCCAGCGCTGGCATTGTGGCTGGCATTGGGACTGATCAACTGGTGGGTGATCCGTAAATCGCTCCAACCGCTGGAATCCGCCGCACGCGCCATCGCACAGAAATCGCCCGACGATCTCACGGCCGTTTCCGTGGATGGACAGTCGGCCGAGGTCGCCGCGATGCTGACCGCACTGAACACGGTATTGAGCCGATTGTCGGGTGCATTGACGTCCGAGCGCCGCTTTACCGCCGATGCCGCGCATGAGCTTCGCACGCCCCTGGCTGCACTGGGATCGAAAATCCAGTTGATGCAGCGGCGCTATCGTGCGGCCGGACCGAACGATCCGCAAGGCGACATGAACACGGACCTTCAAAACGATCTGCAGGGGCTGCGCACCGATCTGGCTCGAAGCACTGCCCTGGTGGAAAACCTGTTGCTGCTGGCTCGGTTGGATCCTCAAGGCGCAGACGATCTACCCAAAGAGCGCGTGGATGTCGATACCTTGCTACGCGAGGTCGTCGTGGCCTGCGCCCCTGCCGCACAAGCACGAGCGATCCGTATCGACGCGGCGGGAGCAGAAGCGGCAGGCACCGACCTGTGTGCGAATCGGCAGCTCTTGTTCAGCGCATTGCGTAATCTTGTCGACAATGCCGTGCGTTATGGCGTCGAGGGTGGACGTGTCGTGATCGAATTCGCTGCCCATTGCACGGCAATTGGGCCGGATGCAATTTCATATGGGGGTGCCCTGTCAGATGCGCGTATCGAGTCCGGCGCACAAACTCGAACCCCGCCACACGAAAGCACTCGGGCATCCATTTGCTTTAGTGTTCGCGACGACGGGCCGGGTGTGCCGACTGCCGAACGCGAGCGGCTGACCCAGCGGTTTTACCGGCAGTTGGGCCACCAGGCCACCGGCAACGGTTTAGGGCTATCCATCGTCGAGCAGATCGTCGTGCTGCACGGCGGCAGTCTCAGCTTCAGCACAGGAATCGACGGGCGCGGTTTGGGTGTGCATTTGTATTTACCCAACAATTGATCACTCATTATTTTCTGGGTTCTGCGCCGATCTCGTATCCTAAGATTCGCTTCATGTCCACGCGGTCAAGTATCCTAAGATTCGCTTCATGTCCACGCGGTCAAATACAAACTCCAAACACGCAAACAGGAGTATGACCATGCGCAAGATTCTGACCCCCGCCTTTGTCTTCGCCGCGCTGATGAGCACCTCGGCCGTCAGCCTGGCTCAATACAACGGCCCCAGCTCGATTCCGCTAGCGACCGCCAAGCAACTCACCGATAGCGGCACCGACGATCAGAAGGCGATTCTGCGCGGCAAGATCATCTCGCACGACGGCGACAACAACTACACGTTCCAGGACAACACCGGCAAGATCAGCGTCGAGATATCCAAACGCCATTTCCCGGCCAACCAGCCTATCGGCCCTGAGCAACAGGTCGAACTACACGGCGAGCTGGACAAAGATCGTCATGGCGTCGAATTCGACGTGGATCAATTACGCGTCCTGTAAGTCGATCACGTCTCCTGGCCGGCCGTTTTTAGTGCAACATCGCGGTAAACTCGGCCGGCAAAATTGGAGACCTTATGTTTGATAAGCAGGATATTGCGCAGGCGGTCGAGCTGCGCAGATTTTTTCACGCTCATCCCGAACTGAAGTTCGAGGAACACCAGACCGCGGCGCGCGTCGCCGACGAACTGCGTCGCTTGGGCTATGAAGTCACTGAAGGCGTCGTCGGCACTGGTGTGATCGGCATGCTGGATACGGGACGCCCGGGCAAGACCATCGCATTGCGTGCCGACATGGACGCACTGCCCATCGTCGAACAGACGGGAGCCGAGTACTCTTCGACCAAGCCGGGCCTGATGCACGCCTGTGGTCACGATGGACACACCGCCACCTTGTTGCTGGCCGCCATGCAGATCACCAAGCTGCGCGATCGGCTCAACGGGCGAATCAAACTGATTTTCCAACCCGGCGAAGAAGGCGGCCTCGGTGCGGAGAAGATGGTTCAAGCCGGCGTGCTAGACGACGTCGATGCGATTTTCGGCTATCACAACCGCCCCGGTTTCCCCGAAGGCAAAGTATTCGTCAAGGCCAATGCGGCCATGGGCGGCTGCGACCAGTTCGAGCTGACCCTGCACGGCCGGAGCGGCCACGCGGCCCGTCCGGATCAATCGGTCGATCCGATCTACATCGGCACCTTGGTCGTACAGGCCTTGCAAGGCATCGTCGCGCGTCAGTCGTACAGGCCTTGCAAGGCATCGTCGCGCGTCAGGTATCCCCCTTGGAAGCAGGTGTGGTCACCGTCGCACAGTTTCATGCGGGCACGGCAGGTAACGTCATTCCGGCCTCGGCCGAGTTGGTCATCAACTCGCGCAACAGCTCGCCGCGCGTGCGCGAGATCATCGTTGCCCAGATCGAAGCGGTCATCGCCGGCATCTGCCAGGCTTACGGTGCAAGCTTCGAGCTGCGCAACGTGCTGAGCATTCCCGCCGTCATGAACGACCCCGAGCAATCGCGCTTCGTGGTGGACGCTGCGGCCAAGCGCTTCCCCGCGGGCCAGGTCGAGACCATCGATTTCATGCCGACCATCGGCTCGGAAGACTTCGCGTTCTTCCTGCAAAACAAGCCGGGCTGCTTCTTCTTCGTTGGCATCGGCGAAGACAAACCCTATCTGCATAATTCGGATTACGACTTCAACGACAAGATCCTGCCCGTTGCTGCCGGTACGTTCGTGGCTATCGTCGAGGACATGCTGACATGAAGGCTTTTCTGAATTTCATCGAGCGCGCGGGTAACAAACTGCCGCATCCTTTCATCCTGTTCTGGATTCTGGCGCTCATCACCATCCTGGTGTCATGGGGCATGAGCCACCTGAACCTGGGCCTGTCCAACCCCAAGACGGGTGCGGCGGTCGTGGTTCGCAGCCTGGTGTCCGAAGAAGGCTTGCGCTTCATGCTGGACGGCGTGGTGAAAAACTTCATCGCGTTCCCGCCACTGGGCGTCATTATCGTCGTGATGTTCGGTATCGGCGTGGCCGACCGCGTAGGGTTGATCGGCACGCTGATGCAACTGACCGTGGTCAAGGCGCCGCCCAAGCTGGTGACCACCGCTATCGTGGTCAGCGCCATTTGCGGCAGCGTGGCGGCCGACGCGACTTACCTGATTCTCGTGCCCCTTGCCGGCATGATTTTCAAGTCGCTGGGACGCAACCCGATCGCAGGCGCCGCGCTGGCTTATGCGGCAGCGGGTGCGGGTTTTAATGCCAACATCTTCCTGATGCCGACCGACGTGCTGCTGTCTTCGATCTCGACCGAAGCGGCGCGCACCATCGATCCGACGGCCTATGTCTCGCCGCTGGATAACTACTACTTCATCGCCGTGTCCACCGTGATGCTGGTGATCGTGGGCGTGGTGGTGTTCCACAAGCTGATCGAACCGCGTGCCAATACGCTGAAAGTCACCCATGACGTCGCGGTCGAATTGCCTGAAGTGGGTCCGACGCAGATTCGCGGTTTGAAACTCGCAGGCGTGGCCACTGTGCTGTTCTTCGGTCTGGTGGTGGCGGCGGTATGGTCCGATACCTCGCCCCTGCGCAACCCCGAAGGCGGTCTGGTGCCCTCGCCGCTGTTGAATGCCGTCGTGCCGCTGCTGTTCCTGTGGTTCCTGCTGGTCGGCATCGTCTATGGCCGCGCCACCGGTCAGATCAAGACCAGCGCCGACGTGCCCAAGCTGATCGGTGAAGCCGCCAAGGATCTGGCGCCCGTGCTGGTGCTGTTCTTCGCGATCTCGCAGTTCCTGGCCTACTTCCGTTGGACCGGCCTGGGCGAAGTGATTGCCGTGTCCGGCTCGGGTGTGTTGACCGAGTCGGGCTTCCACGGCTTGCCCCTGGTGCTGGCCTTCGTGGTGTTGGGCGCGTTGTTGAGCTTTTTCATCACCAGCGGATCGGCCCAATGGGCGTTGATGGCGCCGGTGTTCGTGCCGATGTTGATGCTGGTGGGTTTCGAGCCGGCATTCGTGCAGGCTGCCTACCGGATCGGCGACTCGACCACCAATATTCTATCGCCCATGAGCCCCTACTTCGCGCTGACGCTGGCGTTCATGCAGCGCTATAAGCCGGATATGGGCATTGGCTCGCTGGCGGCGTTGATGCTGCCGATGTCGGTGTGCTACTTCATCTCATGGACGGCCTTGCTGCTGCTGTGGGGTTGGGCAGGCTGGCCGATCGGCCCTGGCATCTATATGTTGTCGGGCTCCTAATATCGGTAGTCAGTAGGTTCGTAGGTTTGTAAGACGACACGCTCCGGGTGGCTAAGCTGCCAGGAGCCTGTTTTTTTTGACTGGTGTCGGGCACCATCGGCAATACGCATGGACGCCCCGCGTTAGTTGATGCACCTGGACAATCCCTGCTCACTCTCAGCTGTTCTCCGAGCGAATAGCCGCTCCCACGCGTCGGGCCACTAGCTCGCTAACGCGCGATGAACGATAAGCTTCACAACAACAATAAAATGATATAACATTACTAAATTTACGATAACTTGGATCGATCGCTTTAACGCTATCGCCACCAGAAACGCCGACCGGCCATCAACACTATCTTCCATGCACACCTCGTCCGGAAAAACAATCGACGGCTGTATTCGGCTCGAGCGCCACGCGCACGAGCCGCAACCTAGCCAGGAGAAATGATGAAGGTCTTAGCCTCTTTGAAAGACGCCAAAACGCGCCACCGTGACTGCCAGGTCGTCAAACGCCGCGGTCGAATCTATGTCATCTGCAAATCGAATCCCCGTTTCAAGGCTCGCCAGGGCGGCGCCAAAAACAAGTGAGAAGCTACTTATGACTGCGTCGAACACATTACCCGTCACCGTACTGTCTGGTTTTTTAGGCGCTGGCAAAACGACGCTACTCAACCACATATTGAATAACCGCGAAGGTCGGCGCGTGGCTGTTATCGTCAACGACATGTCAGAAGTCAATATCGATGCAGACTTGGTTCGAGATGGTGACAGTGCGCTTTCGCGCACCGATTAAAAGCTGGTGGAAATGACCAATGGCTGTATCTGCTGCACCTTGCGTGAGGACTTACTCATCGAGGTCGAACGGCTTGCCCGCGAAGGCAGGTTCGATCAGTTGGTCATCGAGTCCACGGGCATATCCGAACCGCTGCCGGTCGCCGAAACCTTTGTCTTCGTGGGTGAAGACGGTAGAAAACTCGGCGATATCGCGCAGCTCGACACCATGGTCACGGTGGTAGATGCCTTCAATTTTTTGCGCGACTACAGTTCACGCGATAGTTTGCAGTCGCGGGGCGAATTCATGGGTGAAGAAGACGCGCGCACCGTCGTCGATTTGTTGATCGATCAAATAGAATTCTGTGACGTGATCGTGCTCAACAAAATCGATCTGATCGACGACGATGAACGCACGCGGCTGCAAGCCATACTAAAAAGCTTGAATCCCCGCGCTCGTATTGAAGTCGCCGAGTTCGGCAAAGTGCCATTAGACCGCGTGATGAATACGGGCTTGTTCGACTTCGAGGAAGCATCGAAGGCGCCCGGCTGGCTCCGGGAGCTACGAGGTACCCATACGTCCGAGGTTGACGAATACGGCATTCATAGCTTCGTTTATTCGGCTCGTCGCCCGTTTCATCCACAACGATTTTACGATCTGATCGAAGCCGAGTGGCCAGGCGTCGTGCGATCCAAAGGTTTTTTCTGGTTGGCCACACATCCTACGATCGCAGGCTCGTGGTCGCAAGCCGGTGCAGTCGCTCGACACGGTCCGACGGGCTACTGGTGGGCAAGTATGCCACCCGAACGATGGCCGAAGGATGCAGAATCGGTCGCGCGGATCCGAGCGAAATGGGACGATCAAGTCGGCGACGCTCGCCAGGAAATCGTGATGATCGGAATGGATATGGACGAAGCGGAGCTGCGAAGCAAGTTCGACGCCTGTTTGCTGACCGACCGGGAAATGAGCGAAGGCCCCAGCACCTGGATCTGTTGGCCCAACCCGCTACCTGGCTGGCCGGATAGCCACCGCCACTAGCGCCTGGCTTCGTGGCTGATTTCAGCACAAGACTCTTGCGCTCGCTCGGTCAAGGGCTCATGCCAGTAACGAAGACGGCGATCGCGCCAACTGAACACGTGCAACGCATCGGCACTCGAATCGGCCTGTACCGCAGCATCCAGATCGTTGCGCCAGAACGCAGCACCCGATTGCTGCCAACGCCCCGCCACTGCGGGCGCAGGATGATTGAAGCTATTGCGATACCCGTTCTGCGAAATCGCATGCCATGCGCCTACCGTGTCCACCCACGCCTGCGATGACGACGATGCAGAACCATGATGTGCTGCCATAGCGACATGAACCTTTCCCACAACGTCCAGCAAGGCTTCTTCTTCATGCACGCCGATATCGCCAGTCAACACTGCGTTGTGATGCTCCCCTTCGATTCGCAATACGCAACTTGATGCGTTGGCCTGCGCCTGCGTATATGTTCGACCTGCGGGAGGATGCAAGAACGTAAAACGAACCTTGTCGTAGGTCCAACTCATGCCTGCCATACAGGCTTGAAAGGAGAGCGGATGCCCGACTGGCGCAGCACCCGGTTTGGCGTCATTCAAATCATAAGGCGCATGGGCCAGCCGCACCGACACGGCATCCAGCAGTCCGGGGAGGCCCCCATAATGATCTGCGTGCCGGTGGGAGACTATCAAGCGATCGACCTGGTTTCTACCCTGAGCCAGTAGATAAGGGGCAATCACCCGCCCCCCACTATCGCTACCGTCGCCGAACGCCAGTCCGCTATCGAAAACCACCGTATGCCTTGCCGTCATCACCACGACCGCTCCGCCCTGCCCGATGTCCAAAGCCACCAGGCGCCATTCGCCTGGACGCATCGTGGCAGGTCTGACCAGCAGCAAAGGTAATACCAACAGCCAAGCCGTTCGCCGCAAAGGCAATCCACGCGGCAGCAATGCATAGAACACGCCTGCAAGAGCCAGGATCGTCAGGCTCGTCATGCCTGCTGCGACAGGCCATGCGGCGTGCTCTCGCTGCGCCAGCCATGCCACTGGAACCATCGTGGCGGCCAGCACGGCATGGGCGCTCGTCGCGAGCCAGGACGTGATGGTCATGTGCGGCGCCACAAGACAGGCCACGGCGAAAGCCAATGTCAGCGGCGTGCCCAAGGCCCCCATCACTGGAATGGCGAGTGCATTGGCCAGGGGAGACACCAAGGACACGCTACCCATCCCGAAGGCAAGCAGCGGTGCGAGCGACAGCGTCAATACCCATTGAATACGTGCCGCCTGAATGATTGCCTGTCGTGCTTTTTCCCAACGAGCCGCCATAGCGGCTCGCCATTGCGCCGCGCGAGTAGGCGGCGGATCGATGTAGAGAAAATCGGGATGGTCCCGATGAGACGGAGCACGACCGCGATCGCATTCACGCACGCCTGTTGGATCGACAGTCAGGCTCATTGAATCGGCTGGACGAGTCGTGATGCGCGTTCCACCAACTGGTTTCGCAGGCGCAGACTGCTGCGGCGCGCTTGCATCGACCACTGCCAGGATCGCGGCGACCGCCGCAAACGACAACCAAAAGCCGGCCGACAGAGGAGCCCAAGGATGCGCCGTCACCACCAATGCAGCAGCCAACGCGAGTGCCCGCCATCCGCCGCATGGCAATCGACACAGCAGCGCCGCCAGGAACACCGTTAACATGATGAACACGCGGCGAGCGGGAATGCCCCAACCCGCCAACGAGCAATAGGCAATGGCGGCGACCCACGCGGCAATGGCAGCGACCGTTTGCACCGGAATAAGCGTACTCGCGGCATAGGCAGCGCGCCGCTTCGTCCATCGCGCAGGCCACATCAGGCGACGATAAAGCCATGTCGTCATACCGGCGACCAAGGCCACGACCCACCCAATGTGCAAACCGCTGATCGCCACGAGATGGGCGATGCCGCTGCGATTCAACGCCTGCCGATCCGAATACGTGATGCCACTTTGATCGCCCAGCGCCAGCGCGACGATCAAGCCCGCATAGCGCGCACCGCCGAGGCTGGCCAGCATCTGTTGCCTGAGCGAGTAGCGCAGCCGCTGGAGCCATATGTCCGGCCGTCCCGCCGTTTCCGTATCAAGTAGCTGCGGTTGGCCGCGCACCCGCCCCGTCGCTCGTACGCCTTGAGCGAACATGATTGCCTCGCTGTCGAACCCCGTGGGGTTCATCGAACTGCGTGGCGGTCGCAGCAGCAATGCCATGCGCCACCGTTGCCCCGGGATGAGTTCCGGCAGGGTGGTCTTACTCCGAAAAGCCGCATTCCACGTCACGACAATATGCCGGGGAACGCCCTTCGGACGATCTGCCGACACCTCCACCACGACGCGTCGACGCTGCGCATCGCCCGTGGGTAAGCCTGCGACCACGACATCCAATCGCTGCACGCGATCGCGGTGTTCACACGCCAAACTGTCTGCCAATCGATTGTGCGCGCGAATGGTGGCGTAGGCGAATCCGGTCGATACGGCGGCCATCATGCACAAGACCCAGGGGAGCCAGGACCTGCCTCGACTGCGCCTTGTCCATCCCCCCCGACGCCCACACCACGCTGCGATCGCGCACACCCCAGCGCCTCCCAGCAGGGATGCCGTCAACGAACGGCCAGGCAGCGTCGCCAGCGTCTGCACAGTGGCCACGCCTGCGGTGTAGGCCACCAGCACGGTTCTTCCCCACATGGCGTTCGCCTAAATACGCTCAAGGCTAGATGCTTCTCCCCCATCCAGGTGCGCGACAAGGTCCACATCCGACCCTCGGCATGCCACAACGAAAAACACTATGAATTTTGCTCAATCTGCCCGCAAACTCAACTCACGCTATATCAGATATAAACCCGGCTTCGCGCATTCCACCGCATCATCTTTCCGGAGCTTTCATGTCCATCCTGTTGCCCACCACGCTCGTCGGCTCATACGCCCAGCCCGATTGGCTGATCGACCGCAAGCGTCTTGGTGACCGCTTCCCACCGCGCGTGCGCGCCCAGGAACTGTGGCGGGTCGCGCCCGAATGGCTGGAACAGGCGCAGGACGATGCAACGCTTCTGGCCATCCGCGACCAGGAAGCGGCAGGCGTGGACATCGTCACCGATGGCGAGGTTCGCCGCGAAAGCTACTCCAACCGCTTCGCTACCGCCCTGGAAGGCGTCGATCTCGACAACCCTGGCACGGCGCTGGATCGCAGCGGCCATCCCAACCCGGTGCCCCGCGTGGTGGGCAAGATCCGGCGCAAACATGCCGTACAAGTTCGCGACGTGACATTTCTGCGCGCACACACCGACCGCCAGATCAAGATCACGGTACCCGGTCCGTTCACCATGGCGCAACAAGCCCAGAACGACTTCTACTCGTCGGAGGCGGACATGGCCTTCGATTACGCTCAAGCCGTCAACGAAGAGATTCGCGATCTGTTCGCAGCCGGCGCCGACGTGGTGCAGATCGACGAGCCCTATATGCAGGCGCGTCCCGAGAAAGCCCGCGAATACGGCGTCGAAGTCCTGAACCGCGCGCTCGAAGGCATCACGGGTCGAACCGCCGTACACATCTGTTTCGGCTATGCCGCCGTCATTCACGCCCGCCCCAACGGCTACTCGTTCCTGCCGGAACTCTGCGGCTGCTCGGCACACCAGATTTCGATCGAAACCGCGCAATCGAATCTGGATTGCACGGTGCTCGATTCCTTGTCCAACAAGGACATCATGTTGGGCGTGCTGGATCTGTCGACCGACGAAATCGAGCAGCCGGAAGTGGTGGCCTCCAGAATCCGCCGCGCCCTGCCCCACGTCGCACCCGAACGTCTCATCGTTGCTCCCGATTGCGGCCTAAAGTATCTTTCCCGAGAAGTGGCTTTCGGCAAGATGAAGGCAATGGTCGAGGGCACCAGAATCGTTCGCGCAGAATTGGCCGCACGCGCCTGAACAATCGCTTCTCCACCTCTACCGACCCAGGTGCCCACATGTTGCGCAAGCTGATCGCCCTCTCCCTCCTGTGCTGGGTACCGCTGGCAGGTGCCCAGGATTTCCCCACAAAGCCCATCACCATCGTGGTGCCGGTGCCACCGGGCGGCATCGTCGATCTGGCCGCAAGGCTGGCCAGCGAGCCACTGGCCACCGGTCTGGGGCAGCCCACCGTGATCGACAACCGAACCGGCGCGAGCGGCAATATCGCTTATAACCTCGTGGCCGCGGCGCCGCCCGACGGCTATACGCTGCTGGCGTCCTATTCGATGTACCACGCGGGCAATCCATCGATGTTCAGCGGCCTGCGCTGGAACGCCCAGTCGTTCAAGCCGGTCGGCATGGTGGCCGTCGCACCGCACGTCGTCGCCGTGCATCCCTCCTTACCCGTCAATAATCTGAAAGAGCTCGTCGCCTATGCAAAGGCACATCCTGGCGAGATCAACTACGCCTCGCAAGGCAGCGGATCGGTGCCGCATGTCGGCACCGAACTGCTCAAGCAACTGACGCAGACGGACATGGTTCACGTGCCCTATAAGGGTTCGGGACCGGCCATTCAGGACGTATTGTCGGGCCGCGTTCAACTGTTCGTGACGACACCGCCTTCGGTGATCGGCCACGTTCAAATGGGCAAACTGCGCGCTATCGCAGTGGCCGGCGCGGCCCGCCATCCCATGATTCCGGACGTACCCACCGCAGCCGAACAAGGCTACCCTGGCTTCGAGTTGGATGCCTGGGTCGCGCTTTTCGCGCCCGCCAACACACCCGACGCTGTCGTGCAGAAGATCAGCGCGGCCCTGGACGCGGGGCTACAGAAGCCGGAACGCATCAAGACCGCCACCGAAGCAGGCATACGCGTGAATTACCAGAACCCGGAGCAGCTCGGACGCACGGTGAAGGACGATACCGCCCACTGGTCGCAGGTGATCGAGTCGGCCAACATCACGGTGAATTGACGCCTCGCGCTATGATCGTCGCATCATCTCCGAGGCGAGCGCAGCATGTTCCAGCAGACGATACCCGCCACCTATATGCGTGGCGGCACCAGCAAAGGCGTGTTCTTCCGGCGTGACGACCTGCCCGCCGATCCTGCGGTTCGCGACCGTGTGCTGCTGCGCGTCATAGGCAGTCCGGACCCCTACGGCAAACACACCGATGGCATGGGCGGTGCGACGTCCAGCACCAGCAAGGTCGTGTTGCTACGCCCCTCGTCACGCCCCGATTGCGATGTGGATTATTTATATGGCGCGGTCGCCATCGAAGATGCCGTCATCGACTGGTCTGGCAACTGCGGCAACCTGAGCGCTGCCGTCGGCCCGTTCGCCATTCACCAGGGATGGGTTCAGGCCGGGCAAGCAGGCACGACGCCCGTCCGTATCTGGCAGGAGAACCTGGGCGAACGCATCGTTGCCCACGTTCCGGTGCATGGGGGGCGGGTGATCGAAGACGGCGACTTCGAACTGGACGGCGTGACCTTTCCCGCCGCCGAGATTCGACTCGACTTCCTGAACCCTGGCGCTGGCGATGGCACGCGGCCAGGCGGCCTCTTTCCGACGGGCCACTTGATCGACACCTTAAATGTGCCGGGTATGGGACCGGTACGCGCCACCTTGATCGATGCAGGCAACGCAACGGTGTTCGTCGATGCAGCGACCCTGGGCTGCACCGGCGCAGAGTTGCAAGCCGAGTTCAATGGCAACGCCGACCTGCTGGCCCGCTGCGAAGCGATTCGAGCGGCAGGCTCGGTGCGCATGGGACTCGCAGCGACCACCGACATCGCCACGGCCCAACGCCCGCATACGCCCAAGCTCGCGTTTGTCGGCCAATCGCTGTCCTACATCGCTTCGAGCGGTAGGCCGATCGATCGGAACAACATCGACGTCAACATTCGGATTCTGTCGATGGGCAAGCTGCATCACGCCATGACCGGCACCGGCGCTGTCGCCATTGCAGTCGCGGGTGCGATACCCGGAAAGCTGGTTTCAGAGTATCTGCACGATGCCACTGCCGTGGTGCGTTTCGGCCATCCTTCCGGCCAGCTGACGGTAGGCGCTCAGGCCACGCGAGTCGATGGGCAATGGACGGTCGAGGTCGTTTCCATGAGCCGCAGCGCCAGAAGACTGATGCAAGGCGAGATATTCGTACCGGCCGGGTGCCTGGCCTGATGGGCATACCGCCCCTCAGCGACCCGCCTCGTCAGCCGTCTCGTGCATGACCCGCTGCAAGAACGCATCCAGTGCGGGATTGTCGTGCCGCGCCCGCCACGCCAAAAACAGATCGGCATGCATGCGGTCGTCTTCGAGCGCCCTGAACATCACGCCCGCCATTCTCAACTCGCGGGCCGAATCCGGCACGATGCCCACCCCCAACCCCGCTCGCACCAGCCCCAATAGCGAGTGGGTCTGTCCCACCCGCTGAACGAATCGAGGCGTCACCTCGGCCAAGGCCAGCGCACCCACGACCCGCTCGTAAAAATACCGCCCTTCCCTGGGGTCATAGCATACGAAAGGCTGATGATGCAGCGCTTGCCACGGCACGCGCTCGTATTCGGCCAGGGGCGATCCTTCGGACATGGCCAGCACCAAAGGCTCGCGTGCCACCCGTCGCTGCAATAAGCCCTGCATCGGCGGTACCTCGCGCGCCAGCATGGCATCGAGCTCTCCGGATAACAGCATCTGCCCTAAGCCCTGGGAGAAGGTTTCGCGCAAGCGCACCTCGACCGCGGGCAGAACCTCGCGCGTGCGCAGCAGCAGATTGGGCAGCAGGCGATACCCTGCCACTGCCGTAAAACCCAGCGTGATCTGCCCTGCTTCGCCGCCCGAGGCCCGTTGCGCGGCAGCCGCCGCCATCGCGGAGAAATCCAGCATGTGACGCGCATCGCGTAATAAGCGCTGCCCGGCCACCGTCAACGCCACGTGCCGGCTGCTGCGCTCGAACAGCAGTACGCCCAGGCCTTGCTCCAGCAACTGGATCTGGCGACTGAGCGGCGGCTGGGTCATGCGCAATCGCCGCGCAGCGCGACCGAAGTGCAGCTCTTCTGCCACCGTCACGAAACACGTCAACTGCCGCAGCTCCATGGCATCGATCCATTTTTTGAATTGAATGATGCTATTTATATCTCAAATCAAAAAGATCGCGGTTTGCTTCCTATACTCGTTTCGCCTTCGACGCGAGGCGTCGGCATGAAGCACGACCGCCGGGACAGGCAGCGTCATCCCCACAGGAGAGACACACCATGGCCCTACCGTTTTCCATTCGCAGGCGCATCCATACCTTCATCGCCATCACTGCTCTGGCTGGCACGCCGCAGCCTATCGTCGACAAGCTCGCCCGGCTGATTGCCGACGCCGCGAAGGCGCCAGACATCAAAGCCAAATTGACGACTCAAGGTGCCATCGCCAATCACTCCTCACCTGCTGCCCTGGCCACGCATGCAAAGAATGAACGGAAACGATCTGGCAATATCATCAAAAGTCGAAATCTCGCCCAACAATAACCGACCAAGCCTTTCAACTCTTTAGGATCCCTGCGACTCATGACTGCTTCCGACACCACTCAGATCGATCTGCTGATGATCGGCCCGTCCCCCGTGCCCGAAATGATCACCGATCTCGGCACCCGTTATCGCCTGCATAAATGGTGGGAAGTGGCAGAAGCCGATCGCCCCGCTTTTCTCGCCGATCAGGGGCAATCGATTCGAGGCGTCGTGACCAGCGGCGTATTCGGTGTGCGTGGCGAATTGATCGCAGAGTTGCCCAAGCTCGAAATCATCAACAGCTTTGGGGTGGGTTACGACGCGATCGACATCGACACCGCACAGCGTCGCAAGGTTCGGGTCACGAACACCCCCGAGGTTCTTGACGAGTGCGTGGCCGACACCGCATTGGCGCTGCTGTTGGCGGTCACTCGCCGAGTCGTCGAAGCCGACCGCTTCGTGCGCGACGGGCTCTGGTTGCAAAAGCGTTTCGGCATCAGCACCAAGGTCAGCGGCAAACGAGTCGGTATTGCGGGCCTGGGCAACATCGGTCGCCAGATCGCTCAGCGGGCCGAGGCTTTCGGCATGCGCGTGGCCTATTCCAATCGCAAACCGCGACCCGACGCACCGGCCCATTACGACTACTTCGCCTCGGTCGCCGAATTGGCGACGCACTGCGACTTTCTGGTGCTGGCGGTGCCGGGCGGGGCTGCCACCAAGCATCTGGTGAACGCCGAAGTCTTGCGCAACCTGGGGCCCGAGGGCTATCTGATCAACATCGCGCGCGGCACGGTCGTCGATGAAGCGGCCCTGATCGAGGCACTGCAAACCGGTGCGATCGCCGGGGCCGGACTCGACGTGTTCGAGCATGAACCGAACGTGCCCGATGCCTTGATCGCGCTGCCCAACGTGGTGCTGCTGCCCCACATCGGTAGCGGCACGCACGAAACCCGGCAAGCCATGGCGGATCTGACCATCGCCAACATCGATGCCTGGTTCAAGGAAGGCCGCACGATCACCCAGGTGGTGTGAGTGTCGGCTGGGCGTACGGATAGCCCGAACGCCCACTTCCAGATTGCAAAATAGTCGCCTACGCTCACCGAGGCGACACTTCCTGTATGCGGCGCGCCATGAACGCCGCAACACAGGAGACAACTATGCATACCCTTGGGCTGCGCTTTGTGCTGGGAACCACCCTGGCTGCCTTTTCCCTTGCGGCACAGGCCGCGTGGCCCGAGCGGCCAGTCACCATCGTGGTGCCTGCCTCGCCCGGCGGCACCACCGATATCGTGGCACGGCTGCTTTCGGAGAGGCTTTCCGGCGTGTTGGGTCAGCAAGTGGTCGTCGAAAACCGCGCCGGTGCGGGAGGCATCATCGGTGCGCAAGCCGTGGCACGTGCCAAGAACGACGGCTACACCTTGCTGATGGGCAACATCGGCCCCAACGCCATCAACTACTCGCTGTACAAAGAACTGCCCTACAAGGCCAGCGATTTCGCGCCCATTACGCAGGTCATCCTGGTGCCCAACGTCCTGGTCGTCAATGCCAGTTCGCCTTACAAAAATGCCGCCGAACTTGTGGCGGCAATGAAAAAAGACCCCAAACTCGCCACGGTCGGATCGTCGGGTACGGGTCAGTCGCCCCATATGTCGGCCGAGATGTTCAAGCAGCGTGCTGGGGTCGAGGCCGAGCACATTCCCTACAAGGGTGCGGGTCCGGCTGTGGCTGCGTTGCTCGGCAACCAGTTCACCTTCATGATCGACAACCTGCCCAGCTCGCTGGGTGCCATTCAAGGTGAAAAACTGCGCGCCCTGGCCGTCACCAGCGGCAAACGCTCCAGTGTGCTGCCGAATGTGCCCACCATGGCCGAGGCCGGTATCGACGACATGGTCGTCACCGCCTGGTTCGGATTGTTCGCCCCAGCGGGTACCGACTCCGCCATCATCGATCGGGTGCAGCAGGCCACCAGCAAGATCATTCGCGAAGGCGATGTCGCCGCGCGCTTCCGGGCGCTGGGTGGCGAACCCGGCGGCGAAACCCCTCAAGCATACAAAGCGTTCGTGGATCGCGAACAGGCCAATTGGAAGGTCATCGTCGAACGCGCAGGTTTGAAGCAGGAGTTGAAGTGATAGACAAAATTCAGAGCCATATCGATCAGGCGATCGCTCCCATCACCGATGGCGCCGTCATCATGGTGGGCGGCTTCGGCGACACCGGTATTCCCGCCGAACTGCTGGCGGGCTTGCGTCGCCAGGGCACTCGACGACTCACCCTCATCAGCAACAACGCAGGTACCTTCGAAACCGGTATCGCCGCCCTGGTGCTCAATGGCCAAGTCGAAAAGGTCATTTGCTCGCACCCGCGCCCCCCAACTCGGAGGTGTTCGCCGAGGCTTATCGGGCCGGCCGCGTGCAGCTCGAATGCGTACCGCAAGGCACCCTGGCCGAGCGTATTCGCGCAGGCGGTGCCGGACTGGGTCCGTTCTACACCCCGGCGGGCTACGGCACGCCGCTGGCCATGGGCAAACCCTCCATGGAAATCGACGGCGTCGGCTATGTGATGGAACAACCGCTACGCGCCGACTTCGCGTTGGTGCGCGGCCACCTGGGCGACCGCTGGGGCAACCTGACCTATCGTCTCGCCGCCCGCAACTTCAATCCCGTCATGGCCTCAGCGGCACGTCATACCATCGCTCAAGTCGATCGTATCGTCGCGCTGGGCGAATTGCCGCCCGAACAGGTCATGACCCCAGGCATCTTTGTGAAATCCGTCGTCCTGGCGCAGGAGGCCGCATGACTTCTCTCTCGCTTCCTTTGCGCGACCAGCGTCTGTCGCGCAAAGAAATCACTCAACTGGTGGCTTGCGATATCCCCGATGGGTCGATCGTGAACTTGGGGATCGGCATGCCGACCCTGGTGTCGAACTACCTGCCCGACGATCGCGAAATCATTCTTCACAGCGAAAACGGCATCCTGGGCATGGGCCGCGTGGCCCAAGGCGAAGATATCGATCCCGACTTGATCAACGCCAGCAGGCAACCCATTACCTTGCTCGATGGTGCATCGATTTCGGAGCACACGGTGTCGTTCGCGATGATGCGCGGCGGGCACATCGACTACACGGTATTGGGCGGCTTTCAGGTGGCCGCCAATGGCGACCTCGCCAACTGGATCACCGATGCGGCCGATGCGATCCCCGCCGTAGGTGGGGCGATGGATCTGGCCGTCGGTGCCCGGCAAGTCTACGTCACGATGGATCATTGCACGCGCGAAGGCCAACCCAAGATCCTCGACCGGTGCACCTATCCCTTGACCGGCGTGGGCGTGGTGGATCGTGTCTATACCGACTTGGCGGTCATCGACGTGACGCCGGACGGTCTGGTCGTCCACGCCATATTGGACGGCGTGACGCTAGCCCAACTTCAAGCGGTTACCGAAGCGAAGCTCTATACCCCACAGCCGCCGCTGGCCATCCATCGAGTGCCGAACGGTCGCGCCCATTACCGCAGCGCCACGCCCGCCTGATGACACCAGGCCCTGAGCCCGGTTCTTGCGCGCCGATATCGATCGTGGCCCCAGAACCCGGCCATTGAGCCGCGACGCTCGCCCACTGCCTTGCCATCGGCGGCGGGCGAAGTTCGCCGACTCAATACCGCGCCCGTTTCAAACCGCCACCGATCCGGGATGCTTGCCGATCAGCACGTCGGCCGACACCGGGCGTCCCAAAAAATAGCCTTGCAGCGAGTCGCAGCCCAGATCGGTCAAAAATGCTTGTTGATCGGCGGTCTCGACGCCCTCGGCCACCACGCGCAACTTGAGCTTCTGGCCCAAGGCGATGATGGCCGATACGATGGCAGCGTCTTCGTTGTCGCGTTCGAGTTGCATGACGAAGCCACGGTCGATCTTCAATTCGGTGGCGGGCAAGCGCTTCAGATACAGCAAACTGGAGTATCCCGTGCCAAAGTCATCGATCGAGATCGACACACCCAGATCGCGCAACTGACGCAGCACGCCCAGGCTCACTTCCGCATCGCGCATGGCGATGGTTTCGGTGATTTCCAGAATCAAGGATTCAGCCGGCAAATTGTGGCGCTGCAAGGTATCACGTACGACCGGCACGAGTTGGGGATGCGCGAACTGCAAAGCCGACAGATTCACCGAGACCGTCCACGTCGAGTGGCCAAGGTCATGCCACTCGCGCATCTGCCGGCAGGCTTCGTCCAGCACCCACTCGCCTATCGGCACGATCAGACCGGTGCGCTCGGCCGCCGGAATAAAGCAATCCGGCATCAGCATGCCTTCGGGGCGCTGCCAGCGCAGCAACGCTTCGACGCCATGCACCGGACCGTCGGGGGCCTCGAACTTGGGTTGGTAATGCAGGACGAACTCGTTGCGTTCGCGCGCCATGCGTAGCGCCTGCACCAGACTCAACTCGGCCTGCGCACTGGATTTCATCTCGGCTTCGAAGAAGCTGTAGTCGCCTCGGCCCATGCGCTTGGCGTGATACATGGCGGCGTCCGCGCTGGCCAATAGCACGCGCGCCTTGCGGCCATCGTTGGGATACATCGCGATCCCGACGCTGGCGCTCACCGAAAACTGATGACCCAGGGCATGAACCGGCACCGACAGCACGTCGATCAAGCGTTGCGCCAGGCCCGCTGCACCCAGCGGGTCGCCATGCTGCGAGACCACCACGAACTCGTCGCCCCACAGGCGCGCCACGCTATCGTCCGGGCCGATCGCGCCGCGCAGACGCGAAGCCAACTCGACCAGCAAGGCGTCGCCAGCATGGTGCCCATATGCATCGTTGACGGCCTTGAAGCCGTCGAGATCCATGAACAGCACCGAAAACGGCGTACCCGCTCGGCCGGCGTGTTCGATGGACTGCTGCAAACGCTCTTCCAACAGAATGCGATTGGGCAATCGGGTCAAGGTGTCGTGCAAGGCCAGCTGCACCAACTCCTGGTTGGCTTCGGCCAAGGACTGGCTCAAGGTCGAGGTGCGCTCCTCCAGACGATTGTCCAGCACCGCCACCACCAAGGCGACACCCAGAACCCCCATAGTGACGGTCGTGACGGCGGCGGCCAGCCAGCCTGCGGAAATCCCTGCATGGGCGGCCATGCAGATACTGCCAACCGGAAACTGAGCGGCGGCCATGCCCGTGTAGTGCATGCCAACGATGGCGGTGCCCATGACCAGCGACGCCAGAATTCGATATACGAACGCGCGCGGGTGCTTGGGACGAAGATGGAACAAAATCCACAACGCGGCGATCGACGCCACGATGGCCACGACGACCGACAAGGTGAACAACACCGGCGAATAGTCGATGCCCGGCGCCATCAGCATGGCGGTCATGCCGACATAATGCATGGCCGCGATGCCCGAGCCCATCAGCAAGCCTGCCGACAGCAGTCGTTGAGTGGTCAATTGGCTACGGCATACCGTCCACAACGCATAGGCAGAGCACAACACCGCGATACCCAGGGACGCGGCGGTCAGCCCGATGTCGTATCCGACCGCGATGGGCAAACTGAAGGCCAGCATGCCCACGAAGTGCATCGACCAGATACCCAGCCCCATCGCGAAAGCCCCGCCGCCCAGCCAGTACACGGCAGCACTGCCCGATGCTGCACGCACCCGGCCGACCAATCCGAAGGCGACGAACGAAGCAAGTACGGCGACGCCAAGTGAGACGAGCACCAGAGAAAAGTTATAACTGCCTTGCAGCATGGGGAAACCCTGTACGTGAACTCAGGTAGCCGACACGTACGCTCCCAAGCAGACACCTGATATCGGTGCAAAACGAACAGGAATTTACCCTAAAAATTACATAAGTCCTTGTTTTTACTTATATTTCAATTTAATTCAAATCATGTCGAATTTATGACACGTCCTTTTGCTGCGACTCGGGGTCCGACGCAGCGACCAAGCCCGGCATGATCCGACAAGCCGTCTCCCCGGTCACCCGCCGAATTGTCTCGACCGGCACACCCCGAAGATCCGCCAGCGCCTGAGCAACCCCTTCCACCTGAGCTGGCGTGTTGCGTCTATCGGGGGCATGCAGCCAAGCCGGTGGGATATCGGGCGAGTCGGTCTCCAACACCAGCGATTCGAGGGGAATCGTCTCGGCGTGACGGCGGATCTGCAAACTTCGCGGATACGTCATCGCCCCGCCGATACCGAGGGCAAATCCGCGCTCGACGAACGCATGGGCCTGCTGCGCGCTACCGTTGAACGCGTGGGCGATGCCGCCGGGCATACGCGGCAGTCGGCGCAGATGCTTGAGAATGATGTCTTGTGAGCGGCGGACATGAAGCAGAACTGGCAGATCGAAATTCAGCGCCATTTCCAGCTGTGCGTGATAAAACCGCTCCTGCTTGACGCGTGGCGCCCCGGTGGCGATTTCGGGCACGAAAAAATCCAGGCCGATCTCGCCGATGGCCACGAAGCGCGGATCGTCCATCGACGCTTCTATCGTGTCGCGCAGCCGAAGCAGGTCGGACGCCTGAGCGCGTTCGACGAACAGCGGATGAATACCGAGCGCGTAATAGCCGCCCGGAAATCGATGCGCCAGATCGCGCACCACCTGGAAATTCGCGACCTCGACGGCCGGAATGACGATCGCACGGACGCCTGCGGCCGCCGCCGATTCGATCACCGCATCCCGATCGGCGTCGAATTCGGACGCGTCCAGATGGCAGTGGGTATCGATCAGCATGCGTGCCGCGCCGGCCGGATCAGGTCGGCACCAGGCGGCCGCTGTCCATGACCAATTGCCGGTCGGCACGAGCGGCCAACTCTGGATCGTGCGTGACGATGGCGAAGGCGGTGCCCGACTCGCGGTTGACCCGCGACAACAAGGCGAACATGTTCTGCGCCGTCTCGCGGTCGAGGTTGCCGGTTGGCTCGTCGGCCAGCACGCACACGGGTCGCGTGACCAGCGCCCGCGCCAGCGCCACGCGCTGCCGCTCGCCACCCGATAGCTGGCCCGGCGAATGCGTCATGCGATGCCCCAGGCCCACCAGCTCGATGACTTCGCGGGCACGCTCGCGCGCCACCGCCCGCGACTCACGCCGGACGATCAAAGGCATGGCGACATTGTCCAAGGCCGTGAACTCGGGCAGCAGATGATGGAACTGGTACACGAAGCCGAGGCTACGGTTTCGCAGCGCGCTCTTGCGGGCTTCGGACAAACCGTGAGCGCTCTCGCCCCCCACCGACACCGAACCGCTGGTGGGCGTGTCGAGCAGACCGAGAATATGCAGCAAGGTGCTTTTGCCGGAGCCCGAAGCCCCGACGATGGCGACCATCTCGCCACGGTCGACCGAAAAACTCACGTCCTTCAACACCTCGACCCGGCTATCGCCCTCTTCATACACTTTGATGAGATTCGCGGCAGCCAGCGCTGGGGCGCCAGTATGAGGCAGGGGGGTATCAATCATGGCGCAGCACCTGTGCAGGTTGCAGGCGCGACGCGCGCCAGCTGGGATACAAGGTGGCCAACAGCGACAGCACCAACGACGTCACTCCGATGATCGCGATGTCCTGAACCTGAGGGTCGGACGGCAAAACCGATATGAAATAGATTTCGGGCGACAGGAACTTCACGCCGAACACGCCTTCCAGGAAAGGAATGATCACATCGATGTTGTAGGCGACCAGCATTCCGCCACCCACGCCCAGGAGGGTTCCCATCACGCCGATCAAGGCCCCTTGCACCAGAAAAATGCGGGCGATTTCGCCCGGACCGGCACCGAGGGTGCGCAAAATGGCGATATCCGATTGCTTGTCTTTGACCGCCATGACCAGGGACGACAACAGATTGAACGCGGCCACCGCGATGATCAGGGCAAGGATCAGGAACATCATTCGCTTTTCGGTCTGCACCGCGGCAAACCATACGCGATTCTGGCGCGACCAGTCGCTGGGCATCACCGTCGGCGGCAACATGCCGCGCAGTTCGGCAGCCACCTGGGGGGCACGCTGCATGTCTTCGATTCTCAAGCGGACCCCGGCGGTGCCGCTCTCGCGGAACACGCGGGCGGCATCCTGCGTGTCGGTGAACGCCAGACTATTGTCGTATTCGTAATGCCCCGAAGAAAACAAACCCACCACGGTGAACTGGCGCATGCGCGGCGCAAACACCGCCGGGCTGATCGATCCCTGGGGGGCCATCATCAATACCGTGTCACCGACTTGAACACCCATGCCGTCGGCCAGATCGCGGCCCAGCACCAGTCCGAAGCTGCCCGGTTTCAACGCATCCAGCGATCCCGCCACCATCTGTGCAGGCAAATCCGATACCTGGCCCTCGGTCGCAGGGTCGATACCCCGCACTTGCACGCCCCGCAGCGCCTGGCCTCGCACCAGCATGCCCTGGGCCCCTACGAATGGCGCGCCACCTGTGATACCCGGGTGCTTGCGCGCCGCCTCGTAGATCGACTGCCATTGATCGAGTACCCGGTCCGGCGCGGCGCCGGGCACGAATAGCTCGATATGCGGCAAGACCGACAGCATGCGGTCGCGCACGTCGCGCTGAAACCCGTTCATCACGGACAGCACGATGATAAGCGCGGCGACGCCCAGCGCGATACCCGCCATCGAGGTGGCGGCGATAAAGGAAATGAAGCCATCGCGCCGGCCCCGGCGCTGGCCTAGTCGGGCCATGCCCGCATAGCGGGCCCCGATCCAAAGTTCATAGGGTATTTTCACCCGCGCATTATGCCCGAACGCCGTCCTGCCAAACGCGCCGGTCTGAGACCAAAGATTTCACCGGCATACAATACTCAGCATGCACATCGTCCTACCTGGCGCGCTGCCGCCTGGCGCCTATGCCGCCGCGCTGGCTGCCGAGCTGCCGGCGCACGCCCCTCATCTGACTGCGCTGCTGGCGCAAGCCCGGCCCACCATCACGCCGTTCGACCCGGCACTGGCGGGCTGCACCGCGTTCGAGGCGTCGCAGTTGCAGCGACTGGGCTATTCGCCCGATGACGACCTGCGCTTCGGGGCGGGCCTGGGACCAATGCATGCAGCGCATGCACTCGGCATGCGCCTGGCCGATTTCGCCCGCAGCGAGGCATCCGAGCCGGTATGGTTAGGCGCATTCGCCCATGTGGCCCTGGGCACCGACCGCGCATCGCTCCTACCCGCCGACAGCCTGGATGTGAGCGCCGACGAAACCCATGCCCTGGTCACAGCCTTGGAACCACTATGGCCTGACAGCGGGTTTCATGGTCATGCATTGGCTGCCGGTCTGTTACGCGTCACGGTGCCGCCCGGTTTCGAACCGGCCACCGCCAGCCCGCTCGCAGTGGCCGGTCAATCGCTGCAAAACTGGTGGCAAACCGACACATCCTCACGCCCGTGGCGTCGCCTGCTCAATGAAATACAGATGGTGTGGCACGACCACCCCGTCAATCGAGCACGCCAGGAAAACGGCAAGCCGCCGGTCAATGCGCTCTGGTTGTATGGCGGCGCACCGGCCTGGACCCCTGCCGCCGCGCCCGAGGTCCAGCAAGACGACTCGCTGCTTCGCAGCGCTCAGCATGGCGACTGGCACGGCTGGCTCGAGGCCGTCGAACAGCTGGATCGCCGTCTGATCGCGCCGCTAGTCACATCCAGAGAGCAGCCCCAGGGCTCCCTCACGCTGACCCTGATGGGCGAGCGACGCATCGCACGACTGGACATCACCCCGCGCGCGGCGTGGCTGCGCTGGCTCCCCCCCTCCCGAATCGATTGGAAACACTGGTGGTCTCTCCCCGTTTGATCAACCGCCGTGCCGACCCGGCAGGCGTGGCGGCGCTGCAAGCGGCCGGTATTCATCCGCTTCTGGCTCGATTGTGGGCGGCCCGTGGCGTCACGCACCCCGACCAGACCCGGCTAACGTGGCCGACCCTGCTCCCGCCTGCCGATTTGACCCATAGCGGTCGAGCGGCCGCCATCCTGGCCGACGCGCTCAACGCCGAACAGCGGATTCTGGTGATCGCCGATTACGACTGCGACGGTGCAACAGCGTGTGCCGTGGCCTTGCGGGCGCTGCGCGCCATGGGCGCAACCGTCGATTTTCTGGTGCCCAACCGATTCGAGACAGGCTACGGCTTGTCGCCCGCAGTGGTCGAGTTGGCGCTGCGCCATCCCGCAGGCAAGCCCGATCTTCTTTTGACCGTCGACAACGGCATCGCCAGTGTCGACGGCGTCGCCGCAGCGAACGCGGCCGGCATGGGCGTGGTGATCACCGACCACCACTTGCCGGGCGATACGCTGCCCGAAGCCCTGGCCATCGTCAATCCGAACCAACCGGGCTGTGGCTTTCCCTCCAAGCATCTGGCGGGCGTCGGCGTGGTGTTCTACATGATGCTGGCGCTGCGAGCCGAATTGCGCCGTCGAGGCGTCTACCCGGCCGACGGCGGGCCGCGCCTGGATACGCTGTCGGACCTCGTCGCCCTGGGCACCGTCGCCGACGTCGTTCGCTTGGATACCAACAACCGATTGCTCGTCACGCAAGGGCTGGCACGCATGCGCAGCGGCCGCATGCAACCGGGCCTGCGAGCGCTATTCGCTGTGGCGGGCCGCGAACCCCGGAACGCCAATAGCTTCGACCTGGGGTTCGCACTCGGCCCGCGCATCAACGCGGCTGGCCGACTGGCCGACATGAGCCTGGGCATCGACCTGTTGATCACCGACGACGATGACGTCGCGCTCGATCTGGCGCGCCAGTTGGACGCCATGAACCGCGAGCGGCGCACGATCGAGACGACGATGCGCGAGCAGGCGATGGACGCCATGGATGCAGCCGAGGCAGCGCCGGGCGCCACTGTATGTGTATTCGACGACGGCTGGCATCAAGGGGTGGTGGGGCTGGTGGCCTCGCGTCTGAAAGAGAAATTCTGGCGCCCGACGTTGGCCTTCGCGCCCGCGGGCGAGAACGAATTGCGCGGCTCGGGCCGCTCTATTCCGGACGTTCATTTGCGCGACGCGCTCGACCTGGTGTCCAAGCGACACCCGGGATTGATCCGCAAATTCGGTGGCCACGCCATGGCCGCCGGACTGACCCTGGGCCGCGACGATCTGCCACGCTTTACCGAGGCGTTCGAGCGCGCGGTGTGCGAGTTGACGGGCCGTGACCGCTTCGACCCCTTGCTCGAAACCGACGGATCGCTCGAAACCGGCTATGCCAACGCGGAAGTGGCCGGCCTGTTGCAGTCGCACGTCTGGGGCGCGGGATTCGCGGCACCGGTGTTTCAGGACACGTTCATGGTGCGCCAGCAGCGCTTGTTGGGCGGCAAGCACCTGAAACTGATTCTGGAACGCGGGCATCAGCGCTTCGACGCCATCTGGTTCGGACGCGACACCTTGCTGCCCGAATGGATCGACGTGGCCTATCGACTCGAACAGAACATCTACAACGGCGTCGTCTCTGCCCAACTGATGGTCGAGCACGCCGCACAAGCCCAAACGTGAGTGCCGCGCCCTGCGCTAAAATAGCCGGTTACCCAAGATACAAGCCTCAGGATTACCATGGAAGCCGAACGCCAGAACCAACTGCTCGCCCGCCTCGCCGACTACGCTGATCGCGAGTTGGCGTTACGGAGGTATCTTTGACTACGATGCCAAGGTAGAACGCCTGCACGTCGTCAATGCCGAGCTGGAAAGCCCGGAAGTCTGGAACGATCCCAAACACGCCCAGGAGCTGGGTCGTGAAAAAAAATCGCTGGAAGACGTGGTAGAGACCCTCACCACGATCCATACCGGCGTGGCCGACGCGCGCGAGCTGTTCGAGCTGGCGGCCTCGGATGACGACACCGATACGCTCGAAGCCATCGAGACCGATGCCGATGGTTTCGGCAATCTGCTCGAAGGGCTGGAATTCCGCCGCATGTTCTCGAACCCGGCCGATCCGCTGAACTGCTTCATGGACATCCAGGCCGGCGCGGGCGGCACCGAAGCCCAAGACTGGGCGTCGATGCTGCTGCGTCAATACCTTCGCTATTGCGAGCGCAAGGGCTTCAAGACCGAAGTGCTGGAAGAGTCCGAAGGTGAAATCGCCGGTCTCAAATCGGCCACCATCAAGATCGAAGGCGAATATGCCTTTGGCTATCTGCGCACCGAATCGGGCGTGCATCGTCTGGTGCGCAAGAGCCCGTTCGACTCGTCGGGCGGTCGCCACACCTCGTTCGCCAGCGTTCACGTCTACCCGGAAGTCGACGACTCCATCGAGATCGAGATCAACCCGGCCGACCTGCGCGTGGACACCTACCGTGCCAGCGGCGCGGGCGGTCAGCACATCAACAAGACCGACTCGGCCGTGCGGATCACCCACGCCCCGACCGGTATCGTCGTGCAGTGTCAGAATGACCGGTCGCAGCACCGCAACCGTGCCGAAGCCATGCAAATGCTGAAGTCGCGTTTGTACGAGCTGGAAATGAACAACCGCATGGCCGAGCAGCAGAAGATGGAAGACGCCAAGACCGATGTGGGTTGGGGTCACCAGATTCGCTCGTACGTGCTCGACAACAGCCGTATCAAAGATTTGCGCACCAACGTCGAAATCTCGGCCACGCAGAAAGTGCTGGACGGCGATCTCGACCCCTTCATTCAGGCCAGCCTGAAGCAAGGGGTCTGATGCGATGAGCACCCATGCCACCCATACGATCGTCATTCTGACGGGTGCCTCGCGCGGCCTGGGCGCTGCCCTGGCCCGCGTCGCAGCAGCCGATGGCGTGCATCTGGTCACGCTCGCGCGTCGTAGCGATGCCGAGCTGGCCAAAGCCGTCACGGCGGCAGGCGGCCTGCACACCGGCATTGCCGCCGACCTGGCCGACGACGCCGGCATGGCCCTGGCTGCGCGCGAAGTCGCTCGAGTGCTTGGCGCCAGCCAGGCCGAGCGCGTCCTGCTGATCAATAACGCCGGCAGCGTCGAACCGGTCGATGTCGCCAGCAAGCTGACCGACACGGCTGCCATCGGCCGGGCTTTGGCATTGAACGTCACCGCGGTGATCGGCCTGACCGCCGCCGTACTGTCGGCCTTGCCCGACACGGCCGTCGATTGCCGTGTGCTCAATATCTCCTCGGGTGCAGGCCGTGGGCCGACCCCCGGCTGGACCGTCTACTGCGCCACCAAGGCCGCCGTGGACATCGCCACCCGCGTCCTGAACGCCGAGCAGCGCGCGGCCTCATCGGGCGATGACCGCATCAAGGCGGTCGCCTTGGCGCCAGGCGTGATCGACACCGACATGCAGGCCACCATTCGAGGCCAGGCCGCCGAACGCTTTCCGGCGCTCGACCGCTTCCAGGCCCTGCATGACGACGGCCGCCTCACGGCGCCGACAGCCGTCGCTCAACGCATTTACGCCTACCTGAATCGTGACGATTTCGGCACCACCGAGATCGACGACATTCGCAACTACGATTGATTCTTCCATGACCCAGCCCACCTCCGCCCCGACTCCCCAGGACGAGAACCGCCTGATCGCCGAACGTCGTGCCAAGCTCGACAAATTGCGCACTGCGGGGGTCGCCTATCCCAACGACTACACCCCTGACGCTCGCGCGGCCGATCTGCATGCACGCTACGACGATCAAGAGCAAGCCGCGCTGGCCGAGCAGGCGATTCCGGTAAAAATCGCTGGCCGCATGATGCTCAAGCGGGTGATGGGCAAAGCCAGCTTTGCCACGGTGCAAGACGGCAGCGGTCGCATTCAGATTTACGTCGAGCGCGATGGCGTGGGCGAAGACGCTTATGCCGCATTCAAGCAATGGGACTTGGGCGACATCGTGGCCGTCGAAGGCACGATGTTCAAGACCAACAAAGGCGAGCTGTCGGTACACGCCACCCAGGTCCGACTCCTGTCGAAGTCGCTGCGCCCCTTGCCCGACAAATTTCACGGCGTGGCCGATCAAGAGATGCGCTACCGCCAGCGCTACGTCGACCTGATCATGACCGACACCACGCGCCGCACCTTCGAAGCGCGTAGCAAGGCCATTGGCGCGGTTCGTCAGTTCATGCTGGACGCCGCCTTCGTCGAAGTCGAAACCCCCATGCTGCACCCGATTCCGGGCGGCGCGGCGGCCAAACCCTTCACCACGCACCACAATGCGCTGGACATGGAAATGTTCTTGCGCATCGCGCCCGAGCTTTATCTCAAGCGCCTGATCGTGGGCGGCTTCGACCGGGTGTTCGAAATCAACCGCAACTTCCGCAACGAAGGCGTCAGCACTCGGCACAACCCCGAGTTCACGATGATGGAGTTCTACGCGGCCTATACCGACTATCACTGGCTGATGGACTTCACCGAGTCGATCCTGCGTGCAGCCGCGATCTCGGCCACGGGTTCGGCCGTCTTGCAATACCAGGGCCAGGAAGTCGATCTGTCCAAGCCGTTCGACCGCCTGACCATCTGCGGCGCGATTCTGAAGTACGCCCCGCACTACACCCAGGCGCAACTGGACGACATCGATTTCGTTCGCGCCGAGCTGAAGAAACTGGGCGCCCACGTGGATGGTCCGGTTCTGTCGCGTGCGGGCCTGGGACAGCTGCAACTGGTGCTGTTCGAAGAGACGGCCGAGGCTTTGCTCTGGCAGCCCACCTACATCATCGACTATCCGGCCGAAGTCTCGCCCCTGGCGCGCGCCTCGGACACTCGCCCTGGCATCACCGAGCGTTTCGAGCTGTTCATCACGGGCCGCGAGATTGCCAACGGCTTCTCCGAATTGAACGATCCCGAGGATCAGGCCGCTCGATTCAAGGGGCAGGTCGAAGCCAAGGACGCAGGCGACGACGAAGCCATGTTCTATGACGCCGACTACATTCGCGCCCTGGAATACGGTATGCCGCCGACCGGCGGTTGCGGTATCGGCATCGACCGTCTGATCATGTTGCTGACCGACAGCCCCACCATCCGCGACGTGATCCTGTTCCCGCATCTGCGCCACAGCAGCGAAGGCTGATGCCGAACCGACTCTCGTAGCGCGGCATCGAGAGACAGCGGCCCTGGCGATCCAGGGCCGTTTTTTTGCCGGTGCTCTGCCACACTTAGGCACATTTTTAGTCTTGCAGGGGCTAAAAGTCGCCTACTACACTCATGCCGGTTATGGTCGCGTCCACGTGAACGCGACCTTGCTTGGGGTCGCTCCCGGCCCGCCCTTTATGCTGAATAGGCAGATATGGCATGAGCTCGGCTACACAGCAACAAGCCCGTCAGGATGCACAGGCCGTACGCCAGCAATTGGCGTCGCAGCGGCGTCAACCCGGTATGTCGATGGGGCAATGCCGCATCGACGGCTGGCAGGTCAACACCGAACTTCTGGACGCCGACTACATCCTCGACGATGCGTTCATGCAGCAGCTATTGGAGCGCCTAGGGCCCGAGTCGTCGTCGGCCTTGATCGGGCCGGGCAACATCGCCGGCAACGTCGTCGGCGCCATGCAGATCACCAGCTATCTGAGCAGTGAGCACCAGGCCGCCCGGGCAATGGAAAGAGGGGCTCGGCAGATCAGCACCGGCGTGGCGCAATCGGTCAAAATCAACGATTACATGACGCTCTAAAACGCCAACAAAGGAAAAGGCCGGCCGCGTATTCGCCTGCGTATTCGCGGCTTGCCCATCAGCGTGGCCCGCCCGATTCCGGGCGTGACGTGGCGCAGCAGCGTAGGCGGCACCGTTCATAGCACGCGTTGGGCGACACCCAGCCGGGCGCAAGCCCGGGGTGCGCAGGTGGTGGCCGCCGATACCCGTTGGAACGGCCGTATGGGTTGGAGCACTGGACGGATTGGCGGTGGCGCTCTGGCTTTCGCGCCCAGTGCCGCCATCGACGCCTGGAACAGCATCGAATATGAAGTGGATCGCTCGGGCCGCCGGCACTATAAGCGGTTCGACACGGAGAAATTCCTGATCGACTCGGCCCGCAGTCAGAGCGGCAATGCGGTCGGCATGGCCGCAGGTGCGGCGCTGGGCGTTGGCGCGGCGGTCGTGTTCGGCGTAGCGGGCGCGCCGCTCCTGGCCGTGGTATTGATTGGCGGATTGGCCGCTCAAGTCGTCTGGAGCGCCTCGGGCATGGGCGATAAATCGGCCGATCTGGCGCGCCAGGCGATGGCGCCCTGATTTCTTCAGGCGGCTTCGTCGATCCAGGCTTGCTGGATCGCTTCCAAGATCCGTTCGCCGCAGCGAGAGGGATCGTCGTCGAAATCCGGCAGCGCCATCACCCAGTCACGCAACTGGGTAAAGCGCACGGCAGCTGGATCGACGTCCGGGTAGGTGTCGAACAATGCTTCGGCGATACGCTGAGTGTCCACCCATTTCATCAGTGGTTCTCCTTGGCGTGATTGATGGTGTAGCGCGGAATCTCGATCGTCAGATCGGCGTCGGCGATCTTGGCCTGGCACGACAGCCGCGAGGTAGGCGACAAACCCCAGGCCCGATCCAGCAAATCCTCTTCGGCATCGGTCGCATCGTCAAGCGAACCGTAGCCCTGCTTCACCACCACGTGACAGGTGGTACACGCGCACGACAACTCGCAGGCATGTTCCAGCTCGATATCGTGATCGAGCATCACGCGGCAGATGGACACGCCTTGCGGTGCGTCTTCGATGACGCGCCCCTCCGGGCAGACGTCGGGATGCGGGAGAATGGTCAGTTTAGGCATAATCAGGTAATTTCGTTCAACTTGCGGCCGGCCAAAGCGGCCCGAATGCCACGGTCCATGCGCCGGGCGGCAAATTCTTCGGTCGAGTCGGACAACGCGGTCACGGCTCGCTTCACGACATCGACGTCCTCTGCATGATCGGCCAAACGGCACGCGACCAGGCACTCGTCGATTCGCTTGCGCTCGGTAGCGTCCAACAAATCGCCATCGGCACCTAAAGCAGCCTCGACCGAGATCACCAACTGACGGACTTCGACCAGCTGTTCGCGCAACATGCGTGCTTGCGCATCGGCATCGGCTTGCGCCACGCCATCGGCCAGCATGCGGGCCACTTCGTCATCGGACAAGCCGTAAGACGGCTTCACACTGACTGCCGCCTCGACACCGGTGCTTTGCTCGCGGGCCGTCACACTCAACAGACCATCGGCATCCACCTGGAAGGTCACTCGAATGCGGGCCGAACCCGCCACCAAAGCGGGCATGCCGCGCAACTCGAATCGAGCGAGCGAGCGAGACTCGCTGACCAGATCGCGTTCGCCTTGCAGCACATGAATGCTCATGGCCGTCTGCCCGTCTTTGAAGGTAGTGAACTCTTGCGCCCGCGCCACTGGAATCGTGCTGTTTCTGGGAATGATCCGCTCGACCAGGCCGCCCATGGTCTCCAAACCCAGCGACAAGGGCGTAACATCCAGCAGCAGCCAGTCTTCACCCGGCGCACGGTTGCCCGCCAGCAGGTTGGCCTGCAAGGCTGCACCCAAGGCCACGACTTCGTCCGGATCGATATCGCGCAAGGGCACGCTACCGAAGCAGGCTTGGACGGCGGCCTGCACCACCGGCATGCGGGTCGAACCGCCAACCAACACGACACCCTTGATCTCGCTCAGCCTCACACCCGCGTCGCGCACGGTGGCACGCGCCCGGTCGATCGTGCGCGTCACCAAAGGCGCAGCCCACTGCTCGAACGCTTCTCGCGTCAAGTTCAACGCAAACTCGCCGCGCCCTGAAAGCTGCACGGTCAATTCGGCAGAAGGCGCCTCGGTCAAGGCTTCGCGAGTGGTACGCGCCGCCACCATCAAGGCACGGCGGTCGCCCGGCTCCAGCGAGTGAACCTCCAGTTGCCACTGACGGCAGACGTGATCGACGATGACGTCATCGAAGTCGTCGCCGCCCAAGGCGGTATCGCCACCCGTGGCGATGACCTCGAACACCCCTTTGCTCAAACGCAAAATGGAGATGTCGAAGGTGCCGCCCCCCAGGTCATACACGGCATAGACGCCTTCGGCCGCATGATCGAGTCCGTAGGCGATGGCCGCAGCAGTCGGCTCGTTCAGCAAACGCAACACGTTCAAGCCCGCCAGCCGCGCTGCGTCACGCGTCGCCTGCCGCTGTGCGTCGTCGAAGTAGGCAGGCACGGTGATCACCGCACCCACCAGTTGATCGCCCAGCACCGCCTCGGCACGCGTGCGCAACACGTCCAGAATCTGTGCCGACACCTCTACCGGCGTGACCTCGCCACGACGGGTGCGAATACGCAAACCGCCCTCATCTCCCACGAAGTCGTAGGGCACGTGATCGGCCTGCGCCTCGGCCGCGCTGCGGCCCATGAGGCGCTTGATCGACACGAGGGTATTGAGCGGGTCGGACGCGCGATGCGTCAGCGCCTCGAAACCCACCTCGACCGCCTGCACATCGACATACCGGACAGCCGACGGCAACAGACGGCGTCCTTGGGCATCAGGCAGAATCTCGGGAATGCTGCTGCGCACGGCAGCCACCAGGGAATGCGTGGTGCCCAGATCGATGCCCACGGCGAGCTTGCGTTCGTGGGGCGCAGGCGATTCGCCCGGTTCGGAAATCTGTAGAAGGGCCATGTAATCTCGTTATCGTCTCTGACCGGCTGTCACTGCGGCCGGTGCTCGTACAGGCTCTGAGCGATCCGCTGGATAAACATCCACTCGCGTACGCGCTGACCGGCCTGGTCGAAATCGTGTCTGGCGTCGATCGACTCGCCAATGTCGCGCGCCAAGGCGGCCTGCGCGTCACGCAAATCGGCGTCCAATGCATCAAAGGCAGCCGACTCGCGCTGTGCCCGAGCGTCATCGAGCTGTTCGCGCCATGCCATCTGCTGCATGAGGAACGCCGGCGACATGGCCGTGTTGGTCTCGGTTTGCAGATCGACACCAGCCTGTTCGCACATATAACGGGCACGAAGCAAGGGGTCGCGCAAGGTACGGTAGGCTTCGTTGGCACGCGCCGACCATTGCATGGCCACTCGGCGTTCGGGCGCACTGGCCGTGGCGAAACGATCGGGATGCACACGCGCCGCCACGTCGCGCCATGCGGCGCTCAGGGCAGATTCGTCCAAGGCGTAGGTATTCGGCAACCCGAACAGGCTGAAATGATCGTCGACAGCCACGCGCTACACCGTGAAGGACTCGCCGCAGCCGCAGGTCGCCTTTTCGTTGGGATTGCTGAACTTGAAGCCTTCGTTCAGGCCCTCGCGAGCGTAGTCGAGTTCGGTGCCGTCCAGATAGGCCAGACTTTTAGGATCGACAAACACCTTCACGCCAAAATGCTCGAACACCGTATCGGTCTCGTCGGCCGAATCGACGTACTCGAGCTTGTAGGCCATGCCCGAGCACCCCGTGGTGCGAACACCGAGGCGCAAGCCGAGCCCCTTGCCACGCCGCTGAAGATAGCGGTTGACGTGATCGGCTGCGCGTTGAGTCAGGGTGACCGCCATGGTTCAGTTCGCCAGGTGCTTATCTTGATAATCCTTGACCGCCGCCTTGATGGCGTCCTCGGCCAGGATCGAACAGTGGATCTTCACGGGCGGCAATGCCAGCTCTTCGGCAATCTCGGTATTGCGGATGCTCATGGCCTGATCCAGCGTCTTGCCCTTGACCCACTCGGTAATGAGCGAACTGGAGGCAATGGCCGAACCGCAGCCGTAGGTTTTAAAACGAGCGTCTTCGATGATGCCGGCATCGTTCACACGAATTTGCAGCTTCATCACGTCGCCACAGGCGGGCGCGCCGACCATGCCGGTACCCACTTGCGTGTCGGCCTTGTCGAACGAACCCACGTTACGTGGATTCTCGTAGTGATCCAGAACTTTATCGCTATATGCCATGATGATTCTCCGTGACCGGGTAGTTTAATGCGCCGCCCATTGGACGGTGTTCAGATCGATGCCTTCCTTGGCCATTTCCCACAAGGGCGACATGTCACGCAGCTTGCCGACTCGGCCTTTCAGCAATTCGATGGTGGTGTCGATTTCGGCTTCGGTCGTGAACCGACCGAGGGTGAAGCGGATCGAACTATGTGCCAACTCGTCGTTGCGGCCCAGAGCGCGCAGCACATACGAGGGCTCGAGACTGGCCGAGGTGCAGGCCGAGCCGCTGGAAACAGCCAACTCTTTAATGGCCATGATCAAAGATTCGCCTTCAACATAGTTGAAGCTGACGTTCAAGTTATGCGGCACGCGGCGATCCATGTCGCCGTTCAGATAAACCTCTTCGATCTGCGACAGGCCGGCCCACAGGCGATCGCGCAACATGCGAATCCGCTCATTCTCGGTCGCCATTTCTTCGCGCGCCAAACGGAACGCCTCGCCCATGCCGACGATCTGGTGGGTCGGCAAGGTACCCGAGCGGAACCCCCGCTCGTGACCGCCACCGTGAATCTGAGCTTCGATACGAACACGCGGTTTGCGTCGAACGTACAAAGCACCGACACCCTTCGGACCGTAAGTCTTGTGCGCCGAAAACGACATCAAATCGACCTTCAGCTTTTGCAGGTCGATCTCGACCTTGCCGGTGGCCTGTGCAGCGTCCACATGGAAAACGATGCCTTGCTCACGGCAGATCTCGCCCAGGGTTTCGATATCCTGGATGACGCCGATCTCGTTGTTCACGAACATCACCGATACCAGTACGGTATCGGGACGCAAGGCCGCTTTGAAGGTATCCAGATCGATCAGTCCGTCGTCTTTCACGTTCAAATAAGTGACTTCGAAACCCTGGCGCTCCAACTCACGACAGGTGTCGAGCACGGCTTTATGTTCGGTCTTGACCGTCACCACGTGCTTGCCACGCTGTGCCGAATAAAAATTGACCGCACCCTTGATCGCCAGGTTATTGGACTCGGTCGCACCCGAGGTCCACACGATTTCGCGCGGATCGGCACCGACCAGATCGGCCACCTGCTTGCGGGCGTTCTCGACTGCCTCGTCGGCCGCCCAACCAAACGAGTGGCTGCGCGACGCCGGGTTACCGAACTGTTCGTACAGCCACGGCACCAAGGCATCGACGACGCGCGGATCGACCGGCGTGGTGGCGGAATAATCGAGATAGATGGGGGACTTGCTCATTACCACTCCTGAATGCTGATCAATATGGCCCTACCGGGCCAGCCGCGTCGGTCAAGCCGTCGCTGGGGCGTTATCGGATGCCGCGCGAGTCGTCGGAGTGACGACTCGGTTGACCCGAACCGCCTTACCGTTTTGCATACCCTGCGTGGCCTCTTCCAACTGGCGTACCCGCTGCTGATCGACCAGATCTTGCAGGGATACCGAATCGAGGTAATCGACCATCTTGCGGTTGAGCGTGGACCAGAGCTCATGAGTCATGCATTTGCCTGACTTGCCGTCGGTCCCGCTCGTACAGTCCCGCTTTCCGCCACAACTGGTGGCGTCCATGGGTTCGTCTACCGCGAAAATGATGTCGGCCACGGTGACGTTGCGGGCCAGCCGGGCAAGCGAATAACCGCCGCCCGGACCCCGCATGCTATCGACCAATTCATGCCGACGCAGCTTACCGAACAGCTGCTCGAGGTAAGACAAGGAAATATTCTGGCGCTGGCTGATCGCGGCCAAGGTGACAGGCCCGCCATGCTGGCGCATGGCCAAGTCGATCATCGCCGTTACCGCAAAACGCCCTTTCGTAGTCAGCCGCATAAGTGCGTCCTATCAAGCTTAGTTTGCAACGTAACACCCAATACCTGAGTAATTGAATCAAGTTTAGCAAATACCCGACAAAATCGCTAGACATCTAGTATGAGTATTCGTCATGTTGCGCGCTATGCCAACCGAGTCGAAAGCGAGGAAAATAAACGCTCGCCAAACAAAAACCGCGCCAAATGGGCGCGGTTTTTGGGTAGACCAAGCAAGAAGCCGAGCCTAGCGTTAGATGGCGTCATGCAGCCTGATATTGCGTCGCGCGTTTGCGAACCAATTCAAGCATGCCCTGACAGGCATCTTCCAGGTAATCCAGCACCTTGCCAAAGCCTTCGGGGCCACCGTAGTAAGGATCGGGCACCGTCGCTTCTTCGAAGTCGTTGGCGAAACGCATCAGCAGCATCAGCTTGTGCTGATAGGCCTTGGGGCACTGCTGTTGCATGGCCGACAGGTTTTCCCAGTCCATGGCCAAAATAAGATCGAATTCACGGAAATCGTCGGCTGTCACCTGACGCGCCTCGCGTTGCGTCATGTCGTAACCGCGCTTACGCGCCGCCGCTGTCGCGCGAGCATCGGGCGACTCACCCAAATGATAAGAATGCGTGCCAGCGGAATCGATACGCACGATATCACTCAGGCCCGCATCATTGATCAAATGACGGAACACGCCCTCTGCGCTCGGCGAGCGGCAGATATTGCCCATACAAACGAAAAGTACCTTGGTCATCATGGTCCACAGTGTGCGGGAAAACCCCTGCGTAAGCAAGAAATTTCTGTCGTCAAGCCGGTCTATTTGTAGCGCTCATGGAAATTTTATATCCATGAAATTCAATCACTTACAATCTCGAACGAGCGCTATCACTTCACGCTATCACTTCATTTAGATGACACCAAAACGATGTCCTCGGGCAACGCCCGGACGGCGCGACGAGGACAAAAAAATGGGGCCGCATTTCCAGCCTGCTGGACGGTTGCGATGCATCCGACAGCGCATGTGAATTCGGACAGCGGCCGCATCGATTGGTTCCGTCCGTCCGGTTTCATCGACCCTCCAGCCGCTCCCCTCCCCCCGATCAAGCCACCCTCCCCCATCACCCTCTGAGCAAGACCCCTTCCTTGAGTTGGTTCAGTTGGTCGCGTGCTGCGGCAGCCTGCTCGAACTCCAGATTGCGTGCGTGATCCATCATCAGTTTTTCGAGACGCTTGAACTCGCGTGCCAAGGCTTTTTCGTCGTCCAGCAATCCGGCCGGAATCGCTTGATCGGCCGCTGTCTGCGCCGCAGTGCTCATGACGCCATCGATCATCTCGCGCACCGCTTTTTTCACGCCGCGTGCGGTAATACCGTGCTCGACGTTATGCGCAAGCTGCTTGGCACGACGACGCGCTGTCTCGTCCATGGCCCGACGCATCGAGTCGGTAATCCGATCGGCATACAAAATGGCGTGTCCGTTCAAATTACGGGCTGCCCGGCCAATAGTCTGGATCAAGCTTCGCTCCGAACGCAGGAACCCTTCCTTGTCGGCATCCAGAATGGCTACCAGCGACACTTCAGGAATATCCAAACCCTCGCGCAGCAGGTTGATGCCCACCAGAACGTCGAATACACCCAGACGAAGATCCCGAATAATTTCGACCCGCTCCACCGTATCGATGTCGGAGTGCAGATAGCGCACCTTGACGCCATGCTCAGTCAGAAAGTCGGTCAGATCCTCGGACATCCGTTTGGTCAAAGTCGTCACCAGGACCCGGTCGCCCACCTTGGTGCGCGCGGTGATTTGTCCCAGGAGGTCGTCAACCTGAGTGGTCGCCGGCAATACCTCGACTAACGGATCGACCAGCCCGGTCGGTCGAACCACCTGCTCGACCACGTGATCCGAGCGCTCGAGTTCATACGCGGCGGGCGTAGCCGAGATGAACACGCTTTGGCGCATGCGGGACTCGAATTCATCCAGCTTCAACGGCCGGTTGTCCATGGCCGACGGCAGACGGAATCCGTAGTTGACCAGTGTTTCCTTGCGTGATCGGTCGCCACGATACATGCCACCCAACTGCCCGATGGTGACGTGGCTTTCGTCGATGAACATCAATCCATCGGCAGGCAGATAATCAATCAGCGTCGGTGGCGGCTCGCCAGGAGCGGCGCCCGACAGGTGGCGCGAGTAGTTCTCGATTCCCTTGCAGAATCCCAACTCGTTCAGCATTTCAAGGTCGAAGCGGGTGCGTTGCTCCAGCCGCTGGGCCTCGACCAGCTTGCCGTCGTCGACGAAAAACTTCACCAGTTCGCGCAACTCCTGCTTGATGGTTTCCACCGCGCGCATTACGGTGTCGCGCGGCGTCACGTAGTGCGAGCCGGGGTACACGGTGAACCGGGGCACCTTCTGGCGAATCCGCCCGGTCAGCGGATCGAACAGTTCGAGCGACTCGACCTCGTCGTCGAACAGGCTCAGGCGCACGGCCAACTCGGCGCTTTCGGCCGGAAAGATATCGATGGTGTCGCCGCGCACGCGAAACGTGCCGCGCACGAAATCCGCGTCGTTGCGGGTATATTGCATCGCCACCAAGCGCGCCAGAATCTCACGGCGCGACAGTCGATCGCCCGCACGCAAGATCAGCACCATGGCGTGATAATCGCCGGGATTGCCAATACCGTAAATGCACGACACCGTCCCGACGATGACCGTATCGCGGCGCTCCAGCAGACTCTTGGTGGCAGACAAACGCATCTGTTCGATATGCTCGTTGATGGACGAGTCTTTCTCGATGAACAAATCGCGCGTCGGCACATAGGCTTCAGGCTGGTAATAATCGTAGTAGGAAACGAAATACTCGACGGCGTTCTTGGGAAAGAACTCCCGCATTTCGGCATACAACTGTGCAGCCAGGGTTTTATTGGGTGCCAGCACCAAGGCTGGACGCCCTACCCGCGCGATGACGTTGGCCATCGAGAAAGTCTTGCCCGATCCTGTCACCCCAAGCAGCGTCTGATACATCAGCCCATCTTCGATACCCTGCGTCAGCGCGTCGATGGCAGCTGGCTGATCGCCCGCCGGTGGGTATGGCTGGAACAGCTTGAACGGGCTATTGGGATACTCGATGAATCCAGATTCGGCCATGCTAGACTGCCTCCTGGGGTAAACCCGTCATTATCCTCCGCCCCTCGGCGGGCGTCCACACCTCAATTACGCTGGAAAAATGAGCACACTTTTCGAAGCAGTCGAACTCGCCCCCCGTGACCCGATCCTGGGCTTGAACGAACAGTTCAACGCCGACACGCGACCGGGAAAAGTCAATCTGGGTGTCGGTGTCTACTATGACGATGCGGGTCGTATCCCCCTTTTGCAAGCCGTCCATCGTGCGGAAGTCGCCCGAGTTCAGGCGCAGGCCGCGCGTGGCTACCTGCCGATCGAAGGCATTGCCGCTTATAACAAGGGTGCGCAAGCCTTGTTGCTGGGCAAGGATTCTTCGCTGGCTGCCGAAGGCCGTGTGTTGACCGCTCAAGCATTGGGCGGCACAGGCGCTCTGAAAATCGGTGCAGATTTCCTGCGTCAGTTGCTGCCTGCTTCGAAAGTCCTGATCAGCAACCCCAGCTGGGAAAACCATCGCGCACTGTTCGAACGTGCCGGTTTCACCGTCGAGCAATACCCTTATTACGACGCCGCCACCCATGGACTGAACTTCGACGGCATGCTAGCTGCCCTCAAAGCGGCCCCGGCCCAGACCGTCGTGGTGCTGCATGCCTGCTGCCACAACCCGACCGGTGTCGATCTGAGCCTGGATCAGTGGAAAGCGGTGGCCAATGTCGTGCGCGAACGCGATCTGGTGCCGTTTTTGGATATCGCCTACCAGGGCTTTGGTGATGGCTTGGAAGCCGATGCCGCCGTGGTGCGCCTGTTCGCCGAACAAAACATCACTGCGTTCATCAGCTCCTCGTTCTCCAAATCGTTTTCCTTGTATGGCGAACGCGTGGGCGCCTTGACGGTGATCGCAGGCAGCAAGGACGAATCGACCCGCGTACTCAGCCAGTTGAAGCGCGTGATTCGCACCAACTATTCCAATCCTCCCACGCATGGCGGGCAATTGGTGGCCTCGGTGCTGAACGATCCCGAACTGTTTGCGCTGTGGGATCAAGAACTCGCTGGCATGCGTGATCGCATTCGCACCATGCGCAAGCAATTGGTCGAGAAGATTCGCGCAGCAGGCGCCAAGCAGAACTTCGATTTCGTGCTGCATCAACGCGGGATGTTCTCGTACAGCGGCTTGACTGCGGATCAAGTCGAGCGCCTGCGGGAAGAGCATGGCATTTACGCCATTTCGACCGGACGCATTTGCGTTGCCGCGCTCAACAGCGGCAATATCGACGCCGTCGCCAAGGGCATCGCAGCGGTTTTATAATAAACCAGAGCGTATTACGACGGTTTTGCCATAAACGCTGTCTGGGGGGTTGCAAAGCACCCTCTGGTGCAACACAATGGATGCTGTATATTTGTACAGCCCAATGTGTACTCCCCATGACGCTCAAGCTTACCGATCGCCAACGCCAGATTCTGGACCTCATTCGCGAGACCATCACGCACAGCGGGTTCCCGCCTACGCGGGCTGAGATTGCCCAATCGCTGGGTTTTCGTTCGGCCAATGCGGCTGAAGATCACTTGAAAGCTCTGGCCCGAAAGGGCGCGATCGAGCTGACTGCCGGTGCCTCGCGCGGCATTCGCTTGGTGGAGGACGTCCCGCCGTCGGCGCCTGCCATTGCGCAACAACCCGCGCAGCCGTCCTGGTCGCACATGTTGCTGCCGTTAGTGGGCCGGGTAGCCGCAGGCAGCCCTATTCTGGCCACCGAGCATGTCGAGCGTGAAGTTGGAGTCGATCCGGGTCTGTTTGCGCAGACGCCTGATTTTCTACTCAAGGTTCAAGGTCTTAGTATGCGAGACGCGGGTATCCTCGACGGCGATTTGCTTGCCGTACGCAAAACTCCGGAAGCCCGCCCGGGCCAGATCGTCGTCGCACGTCTGGGTGAAGAAGTCACCGTTAAACGGCTGTCCCGCCAGAACGGCCGGATTCAGCTCCTGGCCGAAAACCCCGACTTTGCGCCTATCGACGTTCGACCCGGTGACGATTTCGCCATCGAAGGTATCGCTGTGGGATTGATTCGTACCCAAGCGCTGCATTGAGGCACTGCACAGGCCTCTTTTACCGCCCTGTGACATTTGGCGAATGCGGAGCATGACGTCATATGCGATGGCAACGCCACTTCATAGCGCCTTGCACAACGATCGACGCGCCATCCAATAATCGCAGCTTCCGATCAATGAAAAAACGCGCCAAGGCGCGTTTTTTCATTGGGCGAACCGCGCGACGCACGCGTTAGTGCTTGAACGCCGCGTCCGTGTTGTCGACTTTCGCAGGAGTCGCCGAAACCAAAGCCGCCGCTTTTGCACGTTCCTCTTCAGACAAAGGTTCGGGCAAACGCTCTAGCGCCAACTCAAGCACTCGGTCGATCCAACGAACCGGCACGATTTCAAGATGGTTTTTGACGTTGTCCGGAATCTCCGCCAAATCCTTGACGTTCTCTTCCGGAATCAGCACCGTCTTGATACCACCACGATGAGCCGCCAACAGCTTCTCTTTCAATCCGCCGATTGCCAACACCTCGCCTCGCAAAGTGATTTCACCCGTCATGGCGACATCGGCGCGCACCGGAATCCGCGCCAAAGCCGATACCATGGCGGTCGTTATGGCAATACCGGCCGAGGGACCGTCTTTAGGCGTTGCACCCTCTGGCACGTGGACGTGAACGTCGCGTTTCTCGAACACGCTGTCCAAGAAGCCCAAGCGCGCCGCGCGGGAACGAACCACCGTGCGTGCGGCTTCGACCGATTCCTTCATCACATCGCCCAGGGAGCCCGTGCGCTGAATCGTGCCCTTACCCGCCATATCGGCTACTTCGATAGTGAGCAAATCGCCGCCCACCTCCGTCCATGCCAGTCCGGTGACCTGACCGATCTGGTTCTCTTTCTCGGCCTTGCCAAAGTCGTAGCGACGCACGCCTAGATAATCGGTCAGATTATCGGCCGTCACCGCCACCGTGCCTTCTTGCGCAGCGCCATCGGTCAGCAACTTCTTGATCACCTTGCGGCAGATCTTGCCAATCTCGCGCTCAAGCGCCCGAACACCGGCTTCGCGGGTATAAAACCGCACAATATCGCGCAGTGCCGACTCGTCCACCGTCAGCTCACCGGCCTTCACGCCGTTGTTCTTCATCAGCTTGGGCAACAGGTGCTCACGCGCGATATGCACCTTCTCGTCTTCGGTATAACCCGACAGGCGAATCACCTCCATCCGATCCAGCAAGGCCGGCGGAATATTCAAGGTATTGCTGGTCGCGACGAACATCACGTCGGACAGATCGAAATCGACCTCGACATAATGATCCTGGAACGTGTGGTTCTGTTCCGGATCCAGCACCTCGAGCAAGGCCGACGACGGATCGCCACGGAAATCCATACCCAGCTTGTCGATCTCGTCCAGCAGGAACAATGGGTTACGAACGCCCACCTTGCTCATGTTCTGGAGAATCTTACCCGGCATCGAACCGATGTATGTACGACGGTGACCGCGAATTTCTGCTTCGTCCCGCACGCCACCCAATGCCATTCGAACGAACTTGCGATTCGTGGCCTTGGCAATGGATTGACCCAGCGAGGTCTTACCCACGCCTGGAGGCCCCACCAGGCACAGAATGGGCGCCTTGACCTTATCCACGCGCTGTTGAACCGCGAGATATTCAAGGATGCGTTCCTTGACCTTCTCCAAGCCGTAGTGGTCGTTATCCAGCACCGACTCAGCATTGGGCAAGGAGTTATTGACCTTGTTCTTTTTCTTCCAAGGCAGGCCGATCAGAGTATCGATGAAATTGCGTACGACCGTCGCTTCGGCCGACATCGGCGACATCAGCTTGAGCTTCTTCAGTTCGGCATCGGCTTTCTTGCGTGCCTCTTTGGGCATGCCAGCGGCGATGATCTTCTTTTCCAGCTCTTCGATGTCGGCGCCTTCTTCGCCCTCACCCAACTCTTTCTGAATCGCTTTGACCTGCTCGTTCAGATAATAGTCGCGCTGGCTTTTCTCCATCTGCTTCTTCACTCGGCCGCGAATCCGCTTCTCGACCTGAAGAATGTCGATTTCGGTTTCCAGCTGAGTGAGCAGCGCTTCGAGACGATCGGACGTACCCGACTCTTCCAGCATCTTCTGCTTCTGTTCTAGCTTGAGCGGAAGATGTGCAGCAATCGTGTCGGCCAGGCGACCCGCATCGTCGATACCCGCAAGCGATGTCAGAATCTCGGGCGGAATCTTCTTGTTGAGCTTCACGTACTGCTCGAACTGCGCGACGATGGCACGGCGCAGCGCTTCGGTTTCAGCACCGTGCAGTGCTTCGGGAGCGAGCGGTGTCAATTCGCATGCAAAGTGCGTGTCGACGTCATCGACACGATTGATACGAGCGCGCTGGGCGCCTTCGACCAGCACCTTGACGGTGCCGTCGGGCAGCTTGAGCATCTGCAAGATATTGGCGACGCAGCCAATTTCGTAAACATCGTCGGCTGCGGGGTCATACTTACCTGCCGATCGCTGCGCGACCAGCATGATGCTCTTGCCGGCTTCCATGGCGACTTCCAGTGCCTTGATCGAACGCGGACGTCCAACGAACAAAGGAATGACCATGTGCGGGAACACCACGACGTCGCGCAGGGGCAACAAAGGGAGTTCGATGGGTTCGGATGGGAGGGTCTGGTTACCAGACATAAGCGTGTCCTCGAAAGACTCTGTATCAAAGCAGGTAGCAAGTGCCGTGCGGAGAATCAGCTTAAGACTCGGCATAGGCAGCCACTACTCGGCGACTATGAGAGATATGGGAACAATAGCCTAAAAATCAAGAGACCGTCGTTCCAAATGGAACGACGGTCCGCAAAAACGGGCGGGATTACGAGCTGTCCCCGGCCGAACGTTGAATATCAGTCCAACGTCTGGAGGGCAACTCACCAGGGCCCCATTTTTTGATCAGGCGGCAGCGCCACGCACCTCTTTTTGTTCGCCCTCAGGCGCGGCGCCGCTTTCGTCAGCGTAAATGAGCAACGGTTTACCATCGCCCTCGATGACGTTCTCGTCGAGCACCACGCGCGAAACATTGCCTTGAGAAGGCAAGTCGTACATGGTGTCCAGCAAGGAGGCTTCGATAATCGAGCGCAAACCACGCGCGCCGGTCTTGCGCTTGAGCGCCTTGCGGGCAATCGCCGACAAGGCGCCGGGACGCACGTCCAGCTCGGCACCTTCCATGGCAAACAGCTTCTGGAACTGCTTGATCAGCGCATTCTTCGGCTGAGTGAGAATCTCGACCAACGCGGCCTCGTCCAGCTCATCCAAGGTAGCGACCACCGGCAGGCGGCCTACCAATTCGGGAATCAAACCGAATTTGATCAAGTCTTCCGGCTCAACCTCGCTGAACAACTCGCCCACGCCACGTTCAGATTTGGCGCGAACGGCCGCCGAGAACCCAATACCCGATTTCTCGGTTCGGTCGCGAATGACCTTTTCGAGTCCGTCAAAGGCGCCACCCACGATAAACAGAATGTTGGTGGTATCGACTTGAACGAAGTCTTGATTCGGATGCTTGCGTCCCCCTTGCGGCGGAACCGAGGCAACCGTGCCTTCGATCAGTTTGAGCAGCGCTTGCTGAACGCCCTCGCCCGACACGTCGCGGGTAATGGACGGGTTATCCGATTTGCGCGAGATTTTGTCGATTTCATCGATGTAGACGATGGCGCGCTGCGCCTTATCGACTTCGTAATTGCAGTTCTGCAACAACTTCTGGATGATGTTCTCGACGTCTTCACCGACGTAACCCGCCTCGGTCAGCGTGGTCGCATCGGCCATCACGAAGGGCACATTCAGCATTCGGGCCAGCGTCTGCGCGAGCAGGGTCTTGCCCGAGCCCGTTGGACCGATCAGCATGATGTTGCTCTTGGACAGCTCGACCTCTTCGCCCTTGATCTCGCCGTGACGAATACGCTTGTAGTGGTTATAGACCGCTACCGCCAAATTGCGCTTGGGCGCGTTCTGGCCGATGACGTACTGATCGAGAAAAGTCTTGATTTCGAGCGGTGTAGGCAGCTCCGACCGGATAGCCGCACGGGCGTTCGCCTGGGCTTCCTCGCGGATGATGTCGTTGCACAGATCGATGCACTCGTCGCAGATAAACACCGACGGGCCCGCGATCAGCTTGCGAACTTCGTGCTGGGTCTTATTGCAAAAGGAGCAATGCAGTACCTTGGCGTCTGCCGATCCCTTCTTTTCCGACATATGTGATCGAACTCTGAAAGTGGTGAGGCGGCTGACAACGCGCCAGCCCGCCAGAATTACCGGGGTGGATGCCGATCAGCGCTGTTCGCCGCGCGAGGACATCAACTGATCGACCAAACCATACGATACAGCATCTTCGGCGGACATGAAGTTGTCGCGCTCGGTGTCCACGGCGATGCGTTCGATCGGCTGACCGGTGTTTTGCGCCAGGATGCGGTTCAAACGCTCACGCAGATCCAGAATCTCGCGAGCCTGAATCTGAATGTCCGTGGCTTGACCCTGCGCGCCACCCGACGGCTGATGAATCATGATGCGGGAGTTAGGCAAGGTATAACGCTTACCCTTCTTGCCCGCGGCCAGCAGGAACGCGCCCATGCTGGCAGCCAGACCGGTACACAGCGTGGATACGTCCGGCTTGATGAAATTCATCGTGTCGAAAATAGCCATGCCGGCGTAGACCGATCCGCCCGGTGAGTTGATATAGAACGAGATGTCCTTGTCGGGGTTCTCGGACTCGAGGAACAGCAACTGCGCCACGACGAGATTGGCCGACTGATCGTTGACCGGCCCAACAAGAAACACCAGACGCTCGCGCAACAGACGCGAATAAATGTCGTAAGAACGCTCGCCCCGGCCCGACTGCTCGATCACCATGGGGATATAACCCAGGCCGGTAGGCGTCACGGACGCACCGCCGTGCATGGATGCGTAGAAATCGGTGAAGCGATTCATAATTACTCCATACCCATCAATTGCTCGAAGGGCACTTGCTCTTCGGTCACTTTTGCCTTGGACGCGACGTGTGTAACGACGTTATCTTCGAGCACGATCGCTTCGATTTCAGCACGGCGCTGACGGTCAGCCAAGTAATAGCTGACGACTTGTGCGGGATCTTCGTAGTTCTGAGCGAACTCTTCGATACGGGCGCGCACTTGCTCTGGCGTCGCTTGCAGGTTTTCCGCACGCACCAGCTCGCTGATCAACAGGCCCAGACGCACGCGGCGCTCGGATTCGACAGCGAAAGCATCGGCCGGGATCGGCACGGATTCGGCATTCGGAATGCCGCGTTGTTTGAGTTCTTCACGCGCGGCAGCGACACGGGTTTGCACGTCGTTATCGACCAGCGCACGCGGCACGTCGAACTTCGCGGCCTCGACCAGCGCGTCCATCACGCTGCCCTTGGTCTTGCCCTGGGCGCGCACTTTCACTTCGCGCTGGATGTTGGTGCGAATGTCGTCACGCAGCTTTTGAACGTCGCCTTCGGCCTGGCCCAGCGACTTGGCGAACTCGCCATCGACTTCCGGCAGAACGGGCTTGGCCACTTCCTTGGCGGTGATGGTGAATTCAGACGTCTTGCCGGCCACTTCCACGCCTTGATAGTCGGCCGGGAAGCTCAAGGGGAACACCTTCTTTTCGCCCTTTTTCAGACCCTTGGCAGCAGCTTCGAATTCCGGCAGCATGCGGCCTTGGCCCAGCACGAAGGGGAAATCTTCGGCTTGACCACCGTCGAACGGCACGCCGTCGATGGTGCCGGCAAAATCCAGCGTCACGCGGTCGCCATCTTCGGCAGCGCGATCGTCGGCGGCTTCGAAGGTGGCGCGTTGCTTACGCAGCACGTCGATGGTGCGATCCACTTCGGCATCGCCCACGGCAGTGTCGAAGCGCGTCACGGCCAGACCCGACAGATCGGGAACGGTGACTTCGGGATAAACCTCGAAAGTGGCGGTGAAGACCAGCTTGCCGTCTTCCGCACCTTCGGTTTTGGGTTCCAGCGACGGAGCACCGGCGATGCGCAGCTTGGCTTCGCTGACGGCGGCTTCGAATGCCTGACCGACCTGACTGTTGATGACGTCATAGCGAATGCCGGGGCCATGGGTACGCTCGATCATCGCCATCGGCGCTTTGCCCGGACGGAAACCGTCCACCTTGGCATTGCGGCTTGCGCGCTTGAGTTGCGACTGAACTTCTTTTTCGACATCGGCGACGGAAACGGTCAGATCGACACGGCGCTCCAGGCCATTAACGGTTTCAACCACAGGCTGCATGCAAAGACCTATTTTCTGAAAAAAGTGTAGGAATACGGCGGATCAACCAACTAGTTTACCGGAGTTTGACTCACCCTTCAGCGCCACGCCAAAAAGCGACGCCCCACTGCCCCGGCCTGACGACCTGAAGCAGCGGGGCGCCGTCCGGCGCGACATACGCAGGACACCCGCGAGTCGACCCGCTGATTACTTCTTCTTGTCGGCGTCGATGCGTGCTTGCATGCGCTTGGCACGATCGCTCGAACCAGGGTGGCTGCTCAGCATTGAAGTCGATGCGCCGCCGTCCATGGCAGCCAGCTTGTTGAAGGCGGAGACCAGACCAGCGGTGCGCAGCTTGCGTGCTTTCAGCGTGTCGTACGCGTAGTCGTCGGCAGCCGACTCCTGGCTTTGCGAGTACTGAGCGTTGATGAACTTTTCGGCTAGATCGCCGGCTTGCGACGACGACAGCGCCGTCACGGTTGCGTTGCCGCTGGCAGCAGCCAGTTCGCGCGCTGCCGACACGGTGTAGGCGGTCTGCATCGAGCTGCGGCTATGACCCAGCGCGACGTGACCCATTTCATGCGCCAGCACGCCCTGCACTTATGCGTCGGTCATCTTGTCCATCAAGCCAGCGTAAACGCGGATGCAACCATTGGCCATGGCCCATGCGTTGACTTCCTTGACCTGATAAACCTTGAAATTGGGCACAACGCCGTTGAGCGACTTATTACCGAGCGGCTTGGCGATTTTGGCAAGACGGCGACCGTATTTGCTATTTGCGGCAGCCACTTTGTTGGTCTTGTCGGACTCTGCGCAGGCTTGATCGGATAAGGTCTTGACCTCGGCGTCGCTCAAGTTGTAGGCCGAGAACACTTTACCTGCACCGCTCATCAAACCGTCGGCATTCAAGCCGCCGCTAGCGCAACCCGTGGTCAGGCCAGCCACGGCCAACAGATAGGCAGCAGTTCTTAATTTCATTGTTCGAGTCCTCTTTCCAATCACGCTGAAGTTGTTTTAACGACTTCGCGGATTCTAGAGGCGCCCGCATCACTTACATACGGTCGGCCACACTCGCTCGCAATTGCGATAATTACTTACCATTCAGAGGCAATTGGTTACTGAAAAATAAAAACTGCCAGGCGATTTATCGCGCTGGCAGAGGTTCGGTGGCTATCGAGCTTTTGGCCCGCAGCACCCCTCACAAGGAATGGATATTTTTTGCGCTGGGACCTTTCAGGCCATCTTCTACGTCGTAGGTCACACGCTGATTTTCAGCCAGCGTCTTATACCCTTCTGCCTTGATTTCGGAATAATGCGCGAAGAGCTCTTTGCCACCATCGTCAGGCACGATGAAGCCAAAGCCTTTTTCCGCGTTAAACCATTTGACTACACCGGTTGACATGGCAATTACCTCGCACAACACTTAAAGGGTGTTAATAAAATGATGGACTGCGCAATTGAGTTTATGTGCGAAACCAAGTGTGGTCAAACTTGACTTGACGCAATAAGCCGCATCTTGCGGAACGCCCCCCTTAAACACCGGATAATCATGAGGGGAACCGTTTGCAACAGCCCCGGTCACACGTAGGCCCGCCTTTGTCAGAGACGGTGCAGCTCGTTAACTCAAAGATGGAGAATCCATGTCTTCGATTCGCCCGATTGCCGCTTTGCTTACCGGCTTGACTATCGCAGGGGCAGCGCACGCCGCCCCTGTCACTTACGATCTGGACCCATCGCATACCTATCCGAGTTTCGAAGCCGACCATATGGGTGGCTTATCGACATGGCGCGGTAAATTCAACACGACTAGTGGAACTATCGTATTGGATCGCCAAGCTCGCACCGGCACTATCGAAGCCACGGTCGACATCGCTTCGGTGGATTTTGGGCATGACGAGATGAATCAACACGCCGTCGCACCCGATATCCTGGATGCCAAGAAATTCCCGAAAGCCACTTTCAAGGGCAGGTTCACCAAGTTCGACGGCGACGAACCCGAAGAAGCGACGGGTGAACTCACCCTGCATGGGGTGACTCGAACCGTCAAACTGGATATCGATGATTTCAAGTGCATCCAGCACCCGATGGAAAAACGCGAGGCTTGCGGTGCCGACGTGTCGACCACGTTCAATCGGGGCGATTTCGGCGTCGATTTCGCCTTGGACATGGGTTTCAAACCTGAAGTCAAACTACTGATTCAGGTGGAAGCCCTGCGGCGCTAGTAATAAACGGCCAGTGATCGGCAATGGTTGCCAGTCACCGATCGCATATCCGAGGATTCCGGGTCACGACAACGCGGCCTGGGCCTCGGCCCGATTGGCGAAGACGGTGAGAATGGCGAGAAATCCGCTGATTTCGAGTACTTCGCGCACCCCCGGCTGAATGTCGCACAGTGCCATGACGCCACCAGCCACTTTGAGCTTTTTGGCCAACAGCAATATCACGCGCAATCCCGCGCTGGAGATATAGTCCAGACGCGAAAGATCCAGCACGATCGTGCGTTCGCCCTTCTCGAAATAATCGACTAGATCGGCTTCGAGCCCGGCGGCGTTTGCGCTGTTGATCTGGCCTTGAGGCAACAAAAAAAGCACAGCTCCGTTCTTGTCAGTAGCTAGGCGCATGGCGTTCGATCTAGTGTGAGAGAAAGTAGATGAATCATACCCGAGACGGCGCCGCCAACGGCTGTATTACACGGTGCTCGCAAACATTTGCCAGCCTGTTTTCTTCACCCGAGTGCGCATGCCACAAAGACAGCAGACGATCCGCACCGGTGCGGCGTGCGTGCGCCGTGTACTGAGCATAATCCAGCCAATGACGCTCGTCGGCTGGCAAGCCATCGCGCGCCACGGCCAAGACCTCCTGAGCCAGTGCATGAACGGCGTCGTCGTCCATTGCATGGCGAATCGAATCGGCGCGCATGCCCCCCAGGCGCTCCCACCCCCACCTGCGCCATAGGCGTTCGGCCTCGTCCAGATTGAGCAACAAGCCAAGTTGCAATGCCGAGGGTGAAATCGGTGCAGTGGCAGCGATACTGCGGCCCGCCTCGCCGATCAGTTGGCTGTCGGCAAACACGGCACCGGGCGCACGGCCTTCGATATAGCCGTCGGCCCCACAATCGATCAATACTTCTTCTATGCCGCCCGGACGATCCCAAGCAGCCAGCAAGGCGTCCAACGAGGGTTGCCGGACGACCCGATAGCGCCAGCGTGCATCCAGAAAATGGGCGTATTGCGCATAGACGAAATGCGCTGCTTGCGGCAGCACCCGAACCGACTCGCCGGCCCCCCCGCTTCGGCCCACCCATCCATTCGACCGAAGAAACGCGCTCAAAGAGGGATGGCCGTCCAGATATACAGGTTGGTTTGATTTGTAGTCCTGGCCGGGATCGACCGCAAGCGCCCGGCTGACCGTATCGTCGCCATACATCCAACGATAATGATCACCCAGATCTTCGAACGGACGCGACGGCAGACGCTGCAACAGATGATCACCGGGAAAACGCGCGTCGCGGAACATCCGATCCCACAACGACAGGCGGTTTTCTTTCAACCCGGTGACGACGCCGGATTCAAGCGGGCTGTTGGCGAACAACGCGATAGCCGCGGGCGCCAGCGCCAGGATGGCATTCAACGCTCGGGCCGCCTGGCCTACCGGCACACCGGTGCACGGACTGTTCTGAGCCTTGGCGTCGATACCTGTGCGATGCAGCCAACCACGATAATCGACCAACTCGCGGTAAATCGGACGATCAGCCCTTACCGCGGCATACCACTCTGGCGAAAGCGGACAATCAGGATGCTCGGAGGCATTGAGCACGGCCGCGCCTTCGTGTGCCAGCGCTTGCGTCACATCGTCCAGCTCCTGCTTGACGAGAGCCGCCAGGCGGTCGAGCCCACCCGGCCCTGCGGCAATCGGCGCAAAAGCCGTCTCCAGCAGATTGAAGCCGTTGTCCAAGCCGCTTTCCCCGTCCCGCGTGACGATTGCCGACACTCGCCCGCCCAGTCGGTGCGTATCCAGAGCCAATCCACGCGCCCGCTTGAGCGCGGCCAACGTGTCAAAATACATGGTGACGGCATGACTACGCCCATCGTTCCGATCCACCACTATCATTTCCATTTCAAGACCGATACGTCTGTCCATTGATATCTGTAATTCCCTTGATGGCGTTCATCGTCGGTTTGATGACAACCTGCATTCTGATGGAACCTATACACTTCGCCGGTTACACATATGAGACTTTTCCAATTAGTGTTTTCCCCTATTCGACGCTCATATGCCTTCCATTTTGTCCGACGACTTGAATCCCCTCCGTGCGGCTGTTGTATACATCCAAATGCACGCGCCGTCGACGGACGCCACGCTCACTGTCGTCTACCGGTGTTCGCCGTATGACGCATGCCAAGGAGACGGTCGCCATGCTCACTGAGGTGCTTGCTTCTACCTACGGACCCGGTATTGCCAACGCCGTTGTCAACGAGCTTGGATTGACACATGGCTCGGACTCCGTCGTGGCGCCGGACACTGTCGCTCAGGCGATGGAGATGGCGCAAACCTGTAGCGATGCCTTCATGGGCGTGGATTTCGCCACACGGCTGTATTGCTCTGCCGTCTCAGGTGGTCCGAGCTTTCGATCGGCCTGCGAAACACTGAACATTGCTCACGCAGCATTGGGTATACGAGAACGTCACCGCATCGATATGGCGATGCAAGGCTTGTTCGAGCAGGCCGCGCTGCGGGGTCAATCGCCGGTGCCAATGGAAACCGCTCAGGTTTGGTTGCACAGTTTGCTCCGTCCCTGATTTCATCTTTTCTCCCCCTTTTTTTACAAACACCTGACTAAGCATTTTCATGAAATAACTATAGGCTGGCAATGAAAATTGGGGTTATAGTAACTTCTGGTAAGGAGATTTTAACCCCATTATTCGTTGGCAATCCCTTCTAATCGGGTGTCCGGCCATGACCTATCTATCTGATGTTGGTGGTGAAATTCCAGAGATCGCAGCGCAGGTTAGCTGCGCCAAAACCGTTCTGGAGGCCGACTCACGCCTGTTCCGTGATCTCGTACAGGAACACAACGAACGCTTACGTCGTTTCATCGTCAAGCACATTGGCGATATCAGCGAGGCCGAAGACCTCGCCCAGCAAGCCTTTGTCGAGGCAGCGCGCTCCTACCAGACGTTCCGGGGCGACTCGCAGTTGTCGACCTGGCTCTATGGGATCGCGCTCAACCTGGTTCGTAACTATTTGTCCCGCGCCCCGGAGCGCCGCTACGATCTCGTCGGCGAGACCGATCTCGCCGGCTTGGCGAGCGATGCGCCCTCTCCCGAGGAATCGGCCCAACAGACGCAGACGCTTCATATGCTGCAAGAGGCCTTGAGCGAGCTGCCCGAAAGCATGCGCGCCATTTTGCTGATGGTCGGGCTGGACAACCTGTCGTATGAAGAGGCGGCCGCGATGTTGACCGTGCCTATCGGTACGGTGCGCAGCCGACTGTCGCGGGCGCGCACCGCTTTGCGCGTCAAGTTAGAGCAAAAAGGCTTGACGCTGGACTTCTGACACGTCGGCCGAATTACGGCTTGACCGGCAGTGTTTCGACATGCACCGTCGGTGCTCCCGTGACGGCCGTACCCCGGCTGGGCACGACATTGATTTCGCCCCGCGCTACCGAATTGACATAGGTCGCTCCGGCCCGCACCGGCCCGGTGACAGTCACCTCGCTTGCGGTGTCGAAACGCACGCGAGTCTGTTGACCCTGAATCAGATCGAGATACTGGCCCGCCGTCATCGGTTGATTGCCACCCGGCCAGGTCGCGCTGAGAGCGGGACCGGTGTCGGCGGCTTGCAGGCGAGGGGGTCGAACCGGTTCACCCTGTATGGATACGACCCTGGGACGCAACAGGAACAAGCGCTCGCGCCGCTGAGTGGTCTGACTTTTGTTGGAAAACAGTGCGCCGAGCAGCGGAATGTCGCCCAAGAACGGCACTTTTTCAGTGCGCTCGCTATCCTGGCTGCTGTTGTAACCGCCCACCAACAACGTTTCGCCGTCACCCACGATAGCCAAGGTGCTGATGTTGCTTTTGCGCACCGTAGGCAGATTGCCGACTGCACGTTCATCCTGAATCCGACCGTCTTCGATATCGACGGTCAGTTCCACCTCGCGGCGTCGGTTGCTGCCTTCGATGTAGCGCGGCGTCACGCGCAGCGAGGTACCCACCGTAATGGGGGTGACCGTGGCCACCCGCTCGCCGGTGGTCTGAATGAAAAACGTATCCGACAGATCGATCAGGGCGCCCAGATTATCTGCCGTCAAGATGGAGGGCTGCGACAGTACATTGGCCACGCCACGGGTCTGCAATGCCCGTAATCTTGCGGCCAGCACGTTGCTGAACGACAAGCCGATCGTGCCGGGTGCCAGCGACACGCCGCTGTCTATCGGCAGACCGTTTCCGGTCGACAGGCTGAAATCGCTATAGCCGAAACTGGCCGAGCCCGCCCGCGCGCCCCATGTCACGCCGAGTTCATTGATGTTGTCGGAGTTCACATCGACGATCACTGCCTCGATTTCGATCAGCGTGCTAGGCACGTCGAGCTGATCGATCAACTGTTTGTAGACGGGAATGCGGTCGGGAATGTCTTGCACGATGATAGCGTTCAGACGAGCATCGGCCTGAACGGTAGGCTCGCGCAAGCGCAAACCCGAGCCGGCCCGTTGCCGTTGCGACGCGCCCGCGGCCGCGTCCGAAACGGGCGCGCCCGCAGGCTGACCAGCCACATCGGGAGCGACGCCAGCGAATACGGGCGGATTATCGCGTAAAGGCGCAGCGACGGCCGCCAAGGTCTCGTTGTTCGCGCCCGACCCCGCCCCCAGAATGAGGTTGCGCAGCACCGATGCCAGGCCCGGTGTCACGACGCTTTGCGATCGGTAGCTGACCGTGCGGTCGTTGACCGAAGCGTGCTTGAGTCGGAACACCGCCACCTGCTGGCCGCCCGTGCCCAACGGCAAGGCCGCCACAGTGCGCTCGACCATATCGACGTAGGCAGGCGGGCCGGACACCAATGCGATGCCCTGATCGGTCAACTCGCCCCAACCGAACCGGGGATCCAACACACCCAACTGTAGAAGCGCATCGCGCAGCGCCGTGATGGAACTGCCTTTGGCCGAAACGGCCCGAGTGGCGATGGCACTGCTTGGGCTGACGAATAAGGTGCCGGAATGCACAAACCAGTTAAATCCATAGACGCCGCCCAATCGATCCATGAACTCGGTTGGGGTATTGGCATTGAACTTCCCGTTGACCGTGCCCGATACGCCAGGAGCCATAAGCACGGACAGGCTGAAACCCGAACCAAACTGGCGCAGCACGTCTTGCAGGCTTTCGTTTTGCGCGTACAAGCTATAGGGGGCTGCCGGCCAAGTGGGTGCGGCATGCGCCACGCCAGCCATGGACAGCGCCAACACGCAAGCCGGAATCAAGCGTTTCAACTGAAGTACTCCTGGGCGCAAAGCGCGTTGTTTCATGATGAATGTCCTTGCTCAGGCCGCGCGTTGCAGGACGCCCGACCAAAAAGAGAGTGCGTTGGCAAAGCTGCCAACCGCCTCGTCCATACCGAGGGCATCGGCTTCCGGAAGAAGCACGTGCTGTAGCCACAAGGCCTCGCCCGCCGGATCGACCACGCAGCCCGAAGGCTGACGCGCCAACATGCCGGAGGCGTTGCGTCCGACGGTCAGGAAAAACTCGTCGCGTTCTGCACCTGCTGGCGGCAACCCGCACAGACGGGCGGTAATGGCCAGCCAACCCTGACGCGTCGACGTGAAATGAACGCGATATTTCTCATCGATGAGCACCGTGGCGCGGCCATCGCTGCGGGCCGCTTCGGGTACCCCGTGACGCGCGAGATATTGCTTGATCAGCGGATGTGAGGACATGGCGTTACTCCTAGTTTTCCTCGGCCAGCTTGCGCACCAGACGCAGCACCTCGGCCACAGGTTCGATCAACTCGCTGGGAATGTACTGGTCGAGATGCGCGTCGGCCATCAACGCGCGGGCCAGCGGGATGTTTTGCATGACAGGCACGCCAGCTTCACGGGCTGCCTTCATCATTTCCTGGGCCAAGGTGCCCTCGCCCTTGGCCAGCACCAAGGGCAGCGGCGTCTCGTCGGGGTCGTAATACAACGCGATAGCCAGGTGGGTCGGGTTGGTGACTACCACGGACGCCTTGCGGGCGCTATTGACCGCCCCCTGCATGACCATTTCCTGGTGCAAGTGCTTGCGCTTGCTCTTGATGTGCGGATCGCCTTCAGCCTCTTTGAACTCCTGCTTGATCTCTTCCTTGCTCATCATCAGCTGCTTGCGGTGCTGTAGACGCTGCCAGGTGAAGTCGGCCAGCGCGATAATGGTGTAGGCGACCGCCACGTTAACGATCAGCGTGCGCACCATGCCCCCGACACCAGTCTGCAAGCCGGCCAAGCCGCTATGCGGCACCGACATCAATTCCGGCAGCGCATCGCGCACCACCTGCGTCACCAGCACTGTCAGAAATGCAATCTTGGCAATGGATTTCAAAAACTCCATCAAGTTTTTTTTGGAGAATGTGTTCTTGAGATTGGCCAGTATGTTGATCTTCTGTGCGGAAGGCATGATTTTCTTGAACGCGAGCACGATGCCAACCTGCAAGAACTCGCCAAACATGCCAATGCCCAGAACGATGAGCAAAAACGGCAACATCAAGGCTACACCCTCTTTCAGCGCCGCATCGATCGCCGTCTTCAAGGCCACTTCGAACGGCATTCCCGTCAGTTCCGATGGGATGAGCATCAATCGACCGAAGGATTCGATCAAGCCGGGGGCATTGCCGATCATGTAGCCGAACAGCGCCAGAATGAGCAGCGTCTGAGTGAAGTCTTTGCTGTGTGCGACATCGCCCTTTTCCCGCGACTCCTTCAAGCGCTTGTGCGACGGCTGCTCTGTCTTCTCGCCGCTCACGGTGACCTCCACTGGTCGTCAAGAAACGGCAAGATGCCAGGAATACCCCGCACCGTGTCGCCCGCATATTCGAACAAAGTACTCATGTACAGCACCAGCACCAGCAAGGCCAACGCGCTCTTGATGGGCATGGCCAGGAAAAACACCTGCAACTGCGGCGCGAACCGGCTGACCAAGGCCAGCCCCAACTCGGCCAGAAACATGGCAACGATGGCCGGTGCGGCAAACAACAGCACCATCCGGATGAAACGACTGAGCTGGTCGAGCATGAGTGGAATACTCTCCCGACGCAGCATCGGCGTCCAGTCCCATACATCCCAAATCCGAAAACTGTCGTAAAGCATCGTCAACATCAGGCTGAATCCCCCGCTGACGAGGAAAAAAACCATAAACGCCTGGTTGAACAGGATGCCGAGCGGCGAGGAGTCGTTACCGGTCGCCGGGTTGATAGTCGCGCCCAGGCTGGCGCCCCGCTGGTTATCGACCACGAAGCCCACCGCCTCGAATATCCAGAACGGCAACGCCACCATGAAGCCCAGCACGAGGCCGACGAACACCTCCTTGATCATGAGCAGCAGGATGTCGATGGTGCCAAGATCCAGTTCGGCATAGCGCGGCGCGAGCATCGGGACCACGATCAAGCCCAAGGCCACGCAAACGCTGTAGCGCAACATGCCCGGCATCAACTGGCGGTTGAACAAGGGCAACATGGCGCACATCACCAGGACGCGCGGTTGCGATAGCGCCAGCGAGCCCAGAAAGATATTGAGGTCTGTGTAAGCCGTAGCGCTCAACATGGCCGCGTCACCGTATCTTGTAGAACAGATCGAAGACGGAAATGGCGTAGTTGTAGAGTTCGCCACTGAGCCAGCGTGACGTCAGCATGATGGTGGCGAACACGGCGATGAGCTTGACCGCGAACGAGAGCGTCTGCTCCTGGATTTGCGTCAGCGCCTGGAACAACGAAAACAAGGTGCCAACGATCGCGGCGACGGCGATCGGCGGCAATGACAGCCATAGCGTCAGGTACAACGCCTGGGTCATGTAGGAGACGAGATCGACGGTGCCCATGTTCGTCTCAGGTGTAAGAGAGCACAAGGCCCTGGATCAGGCGAGTCCAGCCGTCGATCATGACGAACAGAAACAGCTTGAGCGGCATCGAGATCGTGACCGGCGAGACCATCATCATGCCCATGGCCAGCAGAATGTTAGAGACGATCAGGTCGATGATGACGAAAGGCAGATAGAGTAGAAAACCGATCTGAAAAGCCGCCGTCAGTTCGGAGACGACGAACGCAGGCACCAAAACGATGATGTCGTCTTCGCGCAGATCGCGCGCAGCGGCCTCTCCCCACAAGTGTTTCGCCGTGCGCAGGAAAAAGTCACGTTGCTCGGCGCGGCTGTTTCTGAGCATGAATCCCCGTACCGGCTCGGCACCGCGCGCGACGGCATCCAGCATGGCGCCCATCCGGTCGGGGGTTTCGCCGGGCGTGGTCACCACGGGCTGTTCGCGTGCAGCGCGCAGCTCCTGACCGACCTGCATCACGACCGGACCCATTACGTACGCCGACAAAATGGCGGCCAAGCCATACAGCGCCATGTTGGGCGGAACCTGTTGCACCCCCAGCGCATTGCGCACCAAAGCGAAGACCACCGCGATCTTAAGAAAGGACGTGGTCATCACGGCGATCAGCGGCAAGAGCGCCAGCAGCGCCAGCGCGATCGCCAGGCTGATGGGATCGAAATTACCGCTCATGCCCCGCCCCGGCCCAGCGTTGCGATGCACACGCCGACCTGCCCGTCCACCTCGATCAGTGCACCGCTGCCGATCAGAGCGCCGTTGGCTCTGATCATCACCGCGCCATCGGCCAGTGGCCGTTGAAGATCGAAAATGACGCCAGGTTGCAGCTTGCGCACCTCGGCGAGCGTCATGCTGCGATCGCCCAGGTCGAAGGTCAGCCGCACCGGAATGGCATCCGTATCCAGGGGCTCGCCGTCCGGCACGTCGCCGGTGGGTGTTGGGTTCTGGGTCATGAGCGTAGTCCAGCCTTGGGTCACGAGATAAGAAGATTGTTCGGCGCGCACGCGCAAACCCTGGCCGGCCGGCAAGCCCAACCAGAACTCACCTTGCGGGCCGATCAGATACTCGTCGAGCAACACGACGTCGCCGCTCGCCAGCGCGCGCAGCGCGAGGGCCGGCAGCACGGCCGCACCGATTTCAGCGCGCAGCCGCAAGACCATCGATTCGGCGTCAATATCGGGGTTGACCGATGCCGGAGCCTTGGACAACAAGCCGGCCAGCAACATCAAGCCCAGTTCGTCTGTCTCCAGCACGGCCAGCACCAGATCGCCAGTGGCCTGCGCCCGAGCGGCGAGCGTCCAGGCGTGTGGCAGGGATGCCGCCCCCATCTCGGACACGATCCTCGGCGGCCCACCTGAAGAAATGGCCGACAGTGCCGCTATGGCCTCCGCCAGCAGGGTCTCCAACGCAGCAGCTTGCAGCGTGGCGGGTAATTCGGCCGATGCGAGCTCCGGCATGCGACCGTTGATCCAGGCTGCGACCGCATTGGGTGGCAGATGCAGGCGCATGGCTACACCGGCCCACTCCAGGTCGGTACGAAACGAGGCTGCCTGACGCAAGGCATCTGGCGCGCCATAGGTCAAACCCAGGCGCCAGCTTTCCGCGGGCGCATCGGCACCGTCGAGCGGCGGCAACGTGACTGCGAAGTCCGCACCATGCACGGCAATCAAAGACAGGGCCTGCGCCTGATTGGAAGTCAGGCGCGGCAGGATCGCAGGCTGGGCCGACGCAAGATTCATGGCATCCATCGAACAGTTTTCATCATGCGGTCGCTGCCGCTTCGAACAAACAAGGGTCTTCGGGGTCGTCGGTACTGACCTGTACCAAGGCCGGCTGGCCGAGCGAGCGGCTCATGTCGTCGGCCAGCGCCTGCGCACAGCGAATCAGCTTCTCGCGCGAGGTTTCGTTGGCACAGACGAAGGACGCCACCATCCGGCCCTCGGCCTGGTAGACCGCCACGGTGACACCGGGCATGACCTCATCGCGCAGGGTGATGCGTACTTCGGGACGCCCTCCGCTTGCACCGTCATCGACCAGCAAGCGATCGACCGCCTCGCCCAGACTATCGGCCAGGCCCGAAGGCGGATGTGCCGAAGGGGTCGCGGGTGCGCCGTACAGTCCGAACGGCTGTAGAGCAGGTGGCGACTTCAACTCGCCCTCCGGGGAGTCGCCGGACTGCGTCAAAGCCTGCTCGAATGCCTGCCGGTCGGTATCCGCAGCCTCGCGACGCCCGCCACCGGCACGCGATTGCGAAAAATCCGGCATGCCTTGAGTCAGGCCGGTGTCCAACGCGATACGACGATCGATGGTGCTCATGAGGGTTCGTACTCCTCGTGCTGAGTCCAGTCGTCGCGGTCGCGGGCCACCGAGGCGGCCTCTTCCATCTCAGAATCTTCCTTGCGCTCGAGTTCGCGCAAATGTTCGGCCAGATGTACCTGAGCGAGTTCGACGAATTTCTCGGTCATTCGGCTTGCCTGGCGATGCGACAAACGGCGTTCGACCAAGGTCTCAGCCTGAACGGCCACGTTCTGATCCGCAGTCTCGACCCGGGTCTGGTGATCGCGCTCGCCCTGGCGCAATTCGGCCACCCCCTCCAGGACCCCTTCGATCTCCCTCACCCGTACCATTCGGCTGCAAAGATCTCGATAAAAGCCGTCCTCTTCGCGCTGTGCCCAGATTTTGTATTCGGCCAACTGTTCGCTGGCGACGTCGCGCTGGTGTTCGGCCTCGGCGTGTATCTTCCGTTGACGCGCAACGGCCAACTCGGCTTGCCCTTCACGGAAGCGCTTGATCGCCAGCAGTTCGTCGAAAACGTTCATGGCATGACCGAATCGAAAGGCGCGGTGAATCGAGTCATGTCAACGCCCGCCCGTGATGGCTGTCATGCGCTCGATGGCTTGAGCGAGTGTCGTACGCTCATCAGTGCGTTGGCGCAGGAACTGATTGATGGCGTCGATCTTGTCGATGGCCTCGTCAGTCGTCGCGTCGCCGCCCCGTTTGTATTCGCCGATCTTCACCAACAGCTCGACTTCCTGATACTTGGCCATGAGTTCACGGATGCGTCCCGCCAGCTTCTTGTGCTCGGGGGTCACCACCGCGTTCATTACCCGGCTGGCCGAAGCCAGGACGTCGATGGCGGGATAGTGGTTGGCCGAACCCAGTTTGCGCGACAGCACGATGTGACCGTCGAGAATCGATCGGGTCTCGTCGGCGATGGGCTCGGTCATGTCGTCGCCTTCGACCAGCACGGTATACAGCGCGGTGATCGAGCCGTGCTGGTTCATCCCTACCCGCTCCATGAGCCTGGGCAAGGTGGCGAATACCGAAGGTGGATAACCGCGGCGAGTCGGCGGCTCACCCGCGGCCAAGCCGATCTCGCGCTGGGCGCGGGCAAAACGCGTGACCGAATCCATCAGGAAGAGCACGCGCTTGCCCTGGTCGCGGAAATACTCGGCGATGGCGGTGGCCACGTAGGCCGCCTTGGCGCGCTCCATGGACGACTTGTCACTGGTGGCACAGACGATGACGCTCTTGCGCCGCCCCTCCGGGCCCAGTTCGTGTTCGAGAAACTCGCGCACTTCGCGCCCGCGTTCGCCAATAAGGGCGACCACGGTCACGTCGACGTCGGCCCCCTTGACCAACATGCCCATGAGCGTGGACTTGCCGCCCCCGGCGGCAGCGAAAATCCCCATCCGCTGGCCTTCGCCGCAGGTCAACACGCCATCGAGCGCCCGCACGCCCAGCTCCAGCGGGGTATCGATGATGCGGCGCTTCAGTGGATCGGGGGCCTCGGCGAACACGGGATAGAACTTACTGGCCTCCAACGGGCCGCGCTCGGCCTCGTCCAGTGGGCGTCCAAGACCGTCCAGCACGCGACCCAGCAGACCGGCGCCCACCGGCACCATGTGCGCTCGCCCGGTGGGAATGACTTCGGTGTCGGACGAAATGCCGTACATGTCACCCAGCGGCGTGAGCAAAGCCGCATCGCGCGCAAAACCCACGACTTCGCCTTTCATCTCGAAGTCTTCGCCCGGATTGCGCAGAATGCAGACTTCGCCGACCTTGACGGTGGGAACCACTGCTTTGATGATGGTGCCGATCACCTGCACGACCCGCCCCTTGATCCGCAAGGTGGACGTGTCCTGGATGGCCAGTTCCATCATCTCGGTTATGTAGTCGAACTGCCGCATGACATTACACCCGGCTGCCCAGGGTGCGCTGGAACGCCCCTCGCAAGGCCTCTATCTGACCTTCCAGACTGGCCTCGACCATACCGATCTGGCTTTCGAGAATGCAGGCTCCGCGCCCCAACCGGGCATCGGCCAGCAGGTCGAGGTAGCCTACGCCCGGATAGGCCGCCAATATGTCGTTGATGCGCTCGCGCACGCTTTCGATTTCGGCCGGATGCAGACGCAAGGTCATCTGTTTTTGATTACGCACGACGGCCAGCGCGTTGCGCACGACGATCATCACTTTCTCGCGGTCGTCGAAACCATCGACCACCTTGCGCACGGAAGCCATCACCAGATCGACCATCTCGTTCTCGACCCCGGCAAAATACTCCACGGTGCGGCTGACCGTCTCGATCATCTTCTCGGCCTGATCGAGTAGCGCCTCTTGCTTGCCGTCTTCGTAGCCTCGCCGCCGTTCGGCTTCGAAAGCCTCTCGTGCGCCGGCCAGAATGGCCTCGGCCTGGGCATGGGCGTTATCGAGCACTGCCTGAGCCTCGACCAGGGCAGCGAGATCGGCCGCTGGCAGCACCCGAGTGCCGGGTGGCAAGGAAGCGGCCAGTTTGCGCGGCGTCAGCGCATCGCGAGGAATGAGGAATGCCATGTGGGCTCGGTAAGTTTGAGAATGTCCAGCGTCATGGCCAGACATGCAGTGGCATCGCTTGGCGGCTCGCCCGTAGCGCCATCGGGTAACTTCAGTTCGACCCGCAGCGTCAGCTCCGGACCGCCTCCCGCCATCGCGCCCATGACGGTGGCACAGCCCCAGCGGTCGAGTGTGGTGGCCGACAGCGGCGAGTCGGCAGCCGCTGCCACCAAATGCTCTGAAGCGGGCGCAGACTGTCGCGCAAAATCCAGCACTTCGGTGCCCAGATCGGCCGACAAGCGGCGCACTTCCTCGCCCGCGATGGTGTGCCGCATCCGCGCAGCGCATAGCGCGGCACCGGTATAACGCACTAGACGCGCCAAACGGTCGGGGGGCAACAGCGCTACGGGCAACTCCGGACGTCTAGCGTCGGTCACGGGCCGCTCGTGCAAGTCGAGTCGACGCAAAATGTCACGCGACCAATGCCGATGCCACGCAGGCATCATGGCAGCTGGCACGGTTCGAGCCGGCGCGCCGTACTGCGCATGGCGCGTCGGATGCAGCGTGCGGCTGGGCAAGAGATTGAATGCCAGCAGCCTTTCACCGAAGAGCGCCTGCGCGTTCATGTCGAACCGCCCGAGACCACGCTACCCGAGACTGGAGTGGGTTCATTTCGAGCACGCGACTTCGCCCCGGATAGCCAGCCTTGACGCCAGCCCAGATAACCCAGCGCGCCAAGCAGAGCGATGACCAGCAGGACCAACACGCCCAGCATCACACCCAGCCCGGAGGCCGAGCCGGGAGCGACCTGGAATCCCATCAACGATGCCATCGCGAACGGCTGATCGGATGCGCGGGCGCTGGGCTGCGCCGATACCAGGACGATGGACACGCGATCCTCGGTCAGCCCCGGAATGGCGTGGGTGACCAGCTTGCGAATCTGCGGCTGCAAGGCATCGAGCGTGTAGCCGATCTGATGCTTAAGGAACACGGCTGCAGTCGATGGCGTCGCCGTCTCGCCTACACCGCCCCGCTCGGGCAGCACGACGTGTACGCGAGCGGCCAGCACCCCGTCCATCTGGGACAAGGTGTTGGTCAGCTCTTGCGACAAGGCATAGATGTAGCGGGCGCGCTCTTCCAGTGGCGAGGAAACCAAACCTTCTTTGCGGAAGATCTGTCCCATGCCGTCGAATCGTTCGCGCGGCAATCCCTGCGAGCGCAGGATGTCCAACGCTCGAGCGACCTGTTTGGCGTCGACCAACACCGCCACGCCTTCTTTGCCGGTCAATTTTTCGGCTCGAATACCGGCATCCAACAGCACCGACAACACTTCGTTGGCTTCGCCTTCGGTCGAGGCCGAAAACAGCGTCACGTTTGATCCGCAGGCTGCCAACCCGACCAGCAGCAAGGCCGCCAGCATGACGCGCAGGCGGTGAAAAAAAGCAGTAAAGCCTGGGCGCGTCATCAAGACATCCTGACCAATGTATCGATATTTTGAGTGGATCGCGACACGGCCTTACCCACCAGTTCGTACTGCACCGAAACTTGTAGCAGCTGCGACTGAAGGCGCAACATCTCACTAACGGCAGGTTGAGCGCCCATGTTCTCCAGACCCGAATTGATACCCTGCCACTTGGCGGAGAAATCGGTCGACACGCTGCGCAGGCCGGACAAAATCTGTCCGCCCAGCGTGGGTGCGGTATCGAGAGGAGCGATCGGGAACGAGGACTGCAACATGGACTGAACGCCGGTCACGCCGGCGCTGTCGGGCCCGTTCATGATTGCATTGAAACGTTCGGTGGCCAAGGCGTCCGCAGTGGGTACGGCGGGCGGCAAAGCCTGCGCCGGAGCAACGAGGACAGCGGAAAGCGCGGCTATTTCCATAGTCCAACTCCTTTAAAATAAAGCGACATCGTCAAAAACAAACTCAACTGCGTCAAACCTAGTCGTCATACGGCATCCTCGGGTAACCCAAGCAGCTGGCGTGCGAGCACGGCGCCTTCGCCACTGGATGCCGCCGCGACGCTCAGCACCCGCTGGCTTTCTGCGCTACGACCCGCCAGCTGCAAGGCGAATCCCCGCCATGCCTGAACCAAGGCCTGCTCTTCGGGTTCGGCCAACCGGATGGGTTCGAGCAACTGCGCGGCATCGCCGGCGTGCCCTGCATTCATGCGCGCCACAGCCAGGCCGACCAAAGGATACGCCCGATCCGGGCGTAACAGACGCAGGCCGCCGAAAATCGTTTCTGCACGTTTCAGATCGCCTCGACCCGCGGCTAACATGCCCACCTCGGCCAGCATGCGTGCATCCTTTGCTTCAAGCACAACAGCCTCCCTCGTTGCGACAACGCAGGTGCCAGACAGCTCGGGACGAGACGCCAGCCATGATCAATGTGCCCGACTGCCCACCAAGCTCTGCAACACCACAGTGCGCGGCTTGAGTGCGTCATGCCGTCCACCCGCTTCGGCGATCGCACGTACGACCCGATCCAGTTCCTCGGCGGCATCGGCCGTGCGCCCCAACATCAGTTGGCACTCGGCAACCTGCAACGCAGGCTCGGGGCTCTCGGGATTCAACATGCCCAATAACGAATACGTTCCGATCGCATCCTCGTAGCGTTCGCACATTTGCAGGCATAGCGCCAAGCCGGAAAGATAGTGTTTGACAGTCGGGGCATACGTCACCAACAGCGTAAACACGGGCAGGGCCTGGGCGTACTGTTCCTGCGTGACGTGTGCATACGCCAACGCGTAGATCACTTCCAGCTCATCGGCACTCAGTCGTTCTCTGGACGGCAAGGCTTGCAGATCCTCGAACAACTTTTGACTCAAAGGACTGCGGGTGACGACCGCGGTAGGGGTCTGGGTCTGCGACATCAATTTCTCCTGTTGGCTCGCGCGGTGCTCAGACCGTCGACTTGCCGCCCATGTTCGTAGTTATCTGCGACATGCTCTCCGCAGCGCCTGCGATCATCTTGCTGACCAACTGTGTGCTTTCTTCGATCTGCTGAATGATCTTCTTCATTTCTTCACGGCCTTCTTCCATCATCTTTTGCAGCTTGATCATCTCGGCCGCCAGCTCTTTCTTGTCCGCGATGGCCTGCTGCGCCTCTTCCTCGTTGACGGCCTTGGAAATGGCCAAGCCGCCCGAGGCGATCTGGGTGCTGCCGGCGACGATGGCCGAGGACGCCATGACAGCGGAGTTCACCGCTTTCATGGTTTCGACGACCAGTTTGGTGCTCACATCGGCCACCGTCCCGATGGTCGACGTGCCGCAACTCGCGACCGCCAGGGCGATACCGACACCGATCGTCGCGGCAATAGTGCATGCCATACCGATATAGCCAGCTGTCTGCTCGTCGGCACCTGCCAAAACCGCAATGCCTTGCACCATGTTGCCCACCAGGGAAGGTTCGATGACCACCGCCAGCGAGACCATGCCCACCACGCCGCCGACGATCTTGCAGATGTTCTCGGCCACTTTGGGATCCACGCCGCAGACATCGGTCAGAAACTTGCCGAGCGTGTGCTGGATCAAGCTATCGATACTGATCGCAGGCCCGCCCGCTTCCTGGGAGATCGCACTGGCCAGCGTCAGTGTGGCAGAGATCGCGCCGACCACGGCAATAGCAAGCAAGGGCGCAGCGGCTCCACTGGTCACCACTGTCGCGACGGCGGCGACCACTACCATGACGGCCGCGGCCAGCGCAGCGAAAATCTTGCCGATCCAACCGAATATCTTGCCAAGCAAACCCTTGGACTGGGCTTCCTCACACTTTTTGATCCACTCCTTGACCTTCTCGAGCTGGGCGTTGTTGTTTGCCTCAGCCTTGATCTTTGCGGCCTCGATCCCTTCCTTGGCTGCGCGGAGCTGACCGTCCTGACTCTTGGCGCGCATGTTGCGCAGCAGGTCGGTCATGTCGTTGACGCTGAAGTTCTCGGTGGGCGCATCGATGCGAGGTGCGCCGAGTCGGTCGACCAGCGGATTACCGCCCGCCACCGGAGCCGTCTGACTGAATTGGCTCGCGATCTTCATGACTTCGTCATAGAACTTCCGGACGTCCAGATTTTCTATGCCCTTGCCGCCACCGCCGGCCGTCGCAGCGGCAATGGCAGCCGCTGAAGACTGACCGATCTCCCCCGGACTGAACGGAGGAATATACGGCGAGCCAGGAGGAATTGGACTATTCATGAAAGCTCTCTCAAGTCAACTCAGGTTCAGACATTGCGTGCAATGCCGCGCACGGTCTCGGTACGCGCCTGGTCGATGGCGCCCAGCTTCTCGCGTACGTCCCGGATCACGTCCATCATCTGTTGCATGAGATCGTTGGCGTGCTGCGCGCCCTGCTCGTGCACACGTGCATCGGCTTCGAGCTCGGCCTTCACGGCGTCATGCTCGGCGGCGGCCTGCTCGGGAAAGGCCGCGGCGACCGTACCGGCGCCACTCAGCATGTTGCCGCTACCTTGTGCGGTCGCAGACAGCGTCGCTCCGACGTTGTTCAATTTCGCCCCTGCTACCGTGGTCACGTCCGCATGAATACCCTTGGCGGTAAATACTCCGCCTGCCACGCCCATGCCGACGGACACGGCCCCCCCTGCAATCTGCATTGCGCCCTGCGTCACAGATGCGGCAAAGCGATCTTCGGCAGCATTGCGAATTTCTTGCGCGGCCCCCATCAGCGACTTGACCTGCGCCTGGGTTTCGGCAGTGCGCACCTCACGGGCTTGATCCCGCATTTCCTGCGCACACTTCTGAAACAAGGCCATGACCGCGTAGACGTCAATTTCAACGGCCTGCGGGGTCAGCGTGTTCAGTGGCCGGCCTGCGCTGGCCTTCTCGCTGCCGGGCGCAGGCAGCAAGGACTTGAGCAGCGAATCCATGCGGCTGCCCTGTACGTCGTTGAGGTCCATGCCGATCAGCTTGAGCGCGACCCCCAGCGTAATGCCGGTGGTCTCCATCATTTTCTGAGCGGCCGGATCCAGCGCTTTGGGATCGACGCCAGGCGGTATATACCCTGGCGGGAAGGTGGATTGCAAAGAGATCGTCATCGTGAACTCCAGGATGCTGCCCTACGTTTTGACGCCTGCCCATCGACTCGAATTAAGTGGCCACCAGGCAGGAATTCGTTTCATACCCAGTGGTTTCAATCGCCTTCGGTTTTCTGCCTGAGCGCCTTGAGCAGCGCCTGGGCGTGCAACTTGATGGCATCGTGTTCACCCGGCTTGCACATCGTGTCGATCACCATCTCCAGCGACTCGGCCGCGTCGTCGACCCGGCCCAAGGCCAGCAGGCACTCGGCGCTGTGATAAACCGGCGCAGGGTCGTCGACACGCATCAAGGTCACGAACATGTACTGCTGCAATGCCTCTTCGTAGCGTCGGGTGGCCTGCAAAGACGCAGCCAACGCCATCTGGTAGCGCGTATCCAAGTGGTCGTACGCCACCAGAAAAGCGAATATCCGAAACGCATCTTCGTGCTTGCCCTGCGAATAGCGCGCGTGGCCCAGGGCGTACACGGCCTCGCACTCTCGCAGCGTCATGCCCTTGGCTTCGGCAAGCGTTCCCCCCGCAGCCCACAGACCCATCAGGTCCATGCCCATGGCACCTAATTCTTCCGGACTCAGTTCGGTATCGGCGTCAACGTTCATCGCTGTTCCTGTCGATGTGTGAGTCAGATCAGATTACGCATCTTGCGCGTGCCGGCAGGCTTGACCGGCGCATTGGAAAAACGCAGTCGAGCGGCCTCTTCGGCCACCTCGCGCTCGACCGCCTCCATATCCTGACGAAACATCGCTTCGGCCTCGGCTTTCTGCTTGGCATCCAAGGGCTGCTCTGGATTCGTACCGGTCGATCTCAACAGCTCGTCGGTCGCAGCCAGACTTTGCTCGGTCTGCCGAATGAGCGCTTCGGCCTCGCGCATTATTTCTTCGGGCGTTTTGTTCGTCATGATTTTTAGAAGTTACGGATGATGCCGGAATTCGAGTCGTTGGACTTCTTCTGCGTGGTCGTCAGGATCTCGACCGACTCGTTCTTCTTGTTGTTCAGGCTTTGCAGGCGCAGCATGTCCATCTGCTGGTTGTTGCTCTCGGCGTCGATCATCCCCTTGATCTTGGTGATGGCCGTCTCGATTTCGCCCTTGGTCGAATCCTTGGACAACTTCAAATCCGTAATACCCGCAGCCGCGATGGCGTCGTTGGCTGGCTTGGCATACTCCTTAGCCGTGTCGCCGTCCTCGATCTTGTCACCGGAGTCTTTGCCTTCGATCTTGGAGTTAAATCCATTCAAACCGGCCAGCACTTCGTTGAGCTTCGCGATCTGGTCATTGCGCGCCTGAACGGCCTTGACTTGCTCGACGAGCTGCGCATCCATCAGTTTGACCCGATCGCTCTGAACCATCTGGATCAAGGTCTGGATGTCGCCGGAAGCCACTGCCGCGGCGACGTTGACGTTGGAAAAGCTGCCAATTGACGGGTTATTCATGGATCTCTCCTGGTGACGAGCGCTGCTCGCATGGGGGGTATCGGTTCACTGCTGTCGCAATATCGCGTTACTTCCATTGGACAGTGAGTAACGGACGCGCCGGGGTAGTTCCCGGTCGCGCCCGAATCCACCGACCTGCCATTGAGTAACCGCACCCGGCACCCGGTTCCAAGGCATCAGAAATTGCGGATGATTCCAGAGGTCGAGTCGGAATGCTTCTTCTGCGTGGTCGTCAGAATCTCGACCGACTCGTTCTTCTTGTTGTTCAGGCTTTGCAGACGCAGCATGTCCATCTGCTGGTTATTGCTCTCGGCATCGATCATCCCCTTGATCTTGGTGATGGCCGTCTCGACTTCGCCTTTGGTGGTGCTGCCGGTGACAGCGGCCGTACCTGTCGTCAGCACGCCGACGTGGCCCCAGCCGTTCGCGGATTCGCCCGGCCCAGGTGTGCGTTGACCCGAACGGCTTTCGAACCCGAGGTCGGTAATGCCGGCCGCCTGAATGGCGTCGTTCAAGGGCACTTCGTATTGCTTGATCTTGTCCACGCCCCAATCCGAAGGCTTGTCGCCCGAATCCTTGCCTGAGATCTGGGTGTTGTAGGCATTCAGGCCAGCCAGCACATCGTTGAGCTTGGCGATTTGATCGTTGCGCGCCTGTACCGCCTTGACTTGCTCGACGAGCTGCGCATCCATCAGTTTGACCCGATCGCTCTGGACCATCTGGATCAACGTCTGGATGTCGCCGGAGGCGACAGCGGCAGCGACGTTGAATGTGGGATTACTTCCGACACTGACATTCATCGCATTTTCCTTTTTGGAGTCGAACTACGGTACCCGGCGCCCGGACATTAGAAGTTGCGGATAATTCCGGAAGTCGAATCGGAATGCTTCTTCTGCGTGGTCGTCAGAATCTCGACCGACTCGTTCTTCTTGTTGTTCAGGCTTTGCAGGCGCAGCATGTCCATCTGCTGGTTGTTGCTCTCGGCGTCGATCATCCCCTTGATCTTGGTGATGGCCGTCTCGATTTCGCCCTTGGTGGTGGCGCTCGATACCACGCCAGTGCCCGTCAACAGCAGGCCCTCGTTACCAGTCCTGGTTTCGCCCGGTCCGGGCGTTCGTTGGCCCGTTTGACTATGGAAGCCGAGGTCGGTAATGCCGGCCGCCAGGATGGAATCATTCAAGGGCAGTTCGTACTGTTTGATCTTGTCGGCATTCCAATCACCGGGTTTGTCGCCCGAGTCCTTGCCGCTGATCTGGGTGTTGAACGAGTTCAAGCCGGCCAGAACATTGTTGAGCTTGGCGATCTGATCGTTGCGCGCCTGCACCGCCTTGACCTGATCCACCAATTGCGCATCCATGAGCTTGATCTTCTCGCCTTGAACCATCTGGATCAAGGTCTGGATGTCGCCAGAGGCGACAGCGGCAGCTACATTGAATGTCGAGTTATTGCCGACACTGAAATTCATCGCACTCTCCTGGCAGCGCGAGCATAGACTCGCAGGGGTTGGTTCTTACATCGCAATGAGTAACCGTGCGAGCCCTCCCAGTTCCCTTCACAAACACACATTTCGACCCTAGGGGAAACCCTAGGTTTTAGATCGGGACGGAACCCGGTGAGTCACTCCGGTTACTACAGCAGGTGAAATTCCAATCCTGCCCGCTATGAACCGCATCGACGCCCCAGGACTCATGAACAGCGCATCCCTCGGGCAGCCGACGGGATCGGATTCGAGCCGTGCCCAAACGGGAATACTGCTGGGCCAGCAGGCCGTCGTCGTGTCGGCCGAGGTCTCGTCGCTGACCGACGCGGCCGAAGAACTCAGCCTGCACATGGCGGAGAAAACCGAGCAAAAGCACCATTCGGAACGCAAGGTCAAAAGCGACCGGCCAATGGAGCTGATGGAAATGAACGAGATCGTCGAGTCGATGCAGAACGGCAAGGACGCCGACGCGCAAGCCAAACTCGATGTCTTGGTGGAAAAACTGATGTCCGGCCAGGCATCGCCCCGACAGGCAGCCAGCCAGGCATTCGGCGACGTCACCCAACAATATCTGAGCCTGCAATATGCCCTGCGCAAGGGCGAACGAGAAGACGCACCGGCCGAACTGCTGGAAAACATACGCGATGCACTGGCCGACCTCGAAATCGAAAGCGGCCCCCGCATCCGGGCTGGCCTGAACGCACTGAGCAGCGCCGCTACGTTCGCGCCCAATGCCGAGGGCGTGCAGAATTTTCTGGGCACGTACCGCGACATCGTTCTGGGCGAGAACTCGCTGAGCAAGACGCTCAATATGGCGCTGGAGAATTTCGGCGGCAAGGACGTTGCCCGAGGCCTCGATCAACTGGTGGCCGCGCTCGGCCAGGATCTGGCTGCCACGAGGCCCTCGACCGATCCTGCGCGACTTCAGGCTCTGACCAGCGACCTCTACAAGTTGCAGATTGCCGTCACCGTCCTGGAGGGTGGGCACGAACTCGCCGCTACGCTTCAGAACAAGAACTTGGCAAGAATCGAACCCGAACGCCCCATGCGTGAGTTGGTCGGTCTGACAGGCGAGAGTTGGATCAGCGAAGCCCGCTTCACCGCAATGGCGCGCCAGCACGGGGCCGAATCCGCCGAGGGGCGCGTGGCGTTCCTGAGCGGCACCAAAGCCATGTTGCGCGAGTTGCCGGTTCCCGTTTTTCCCGACACCGATACTCGGCAAGCCCACCTGAATGCCGTCCAGGACGCCCTGGACATCGCCATCGACGAGGAAGAGCAGCAATGAGTGACCCCGATACCATCGTGCGCCGCTTTGGCGAACGCGCCGGCATGGACGACCTGGCGTTCGATGCGCGCGGCCAGGTGGTCTTTCGCGCCGGCCCCGCGGGGCGATTGCTGGGTCTCGAACGCACGGGCGAAGAAGTGCTGATCTATGTCGCCATGCCGCTCGACTACGACGCGGGCGAATGGATGATGCGGGCGTACAAGCGCGCTCACCATAGCCGTAACGGCGAATGGCCGGTTCAACCCGCGCTGCGTGAGCTGGACGACCGCCGCTATCTGCAGGCGCTCGCGCGCTTGACCGAGACCGAATTCACCGACACTCGCCTGCAACAGATGCTGGATTATCTGACCCGCTGGCTGGATGCGCTACTCGACGACGCTTGAAAAGGAATTTTCCATGCCCGAAATCAGCCCGAACAGGCTCATGAGTTTCGATCACGGCATCGACGATATCGTCTTTGCCCGCAAGCACGAACAGGCCGCGCAAAGCCTGCCGGAACGGCGCAACCTCATGCCCTCCGACGACAACGTGCGCGCCCAGCTGTCGCAGTTATTGGAAAAACCCAACACCACCCGCTTCCTCGAAGAAGCGCTGCGTCCAGAAATCAACGACCGCGACCTGCTCATGCCTTCGCGATTCGCCGACGTGTTGAAGGACGCGCTGGCATCCTTGTCGTCGCTCGCCGATTCGGGCGCGGGCGACAGTCGTGTGCTCAATCGGGCCGTAGCCTTAGTCACCAGCCGCAACGACATCGTGCTGGCGGTGTTGATCGTCTCGATCATCTTCATGATGATCCTGCCGCTGCCGACTGCATTGGTCGATGTGCTGATCGGGGCGAACATGACCATCTCGGCCATTTTGCTGATGGTGGCCCTGTACCTGCCGTCGCCACTAGCGTTCTCGTCGTTTCCATCGGTACTGCTGGTCACCACCCTGTTTCGGCTGGGCATCTCGATCGCCACCACCCGCCTGATTCTGTTGCAGGGCGACGCCGGGCACATCGTCGAGACTTTCGGCAACTTCGTGGTCGGTGGCAACCTGATCGTGGGTCTGGTGGTATTCCTGATTCTCACCATCGTGCAGTTCATCGTCATCACCAAGGGTGCCGAGCGCGTCGCCGAAGTTGCCGCGCGTTTCTCGCTCGACGCCATGCCCGGCAAACAGATGTCCATCGACGCCGACATGCGCGCGGGCACCATCGATATCGACGAAGCGCGCAAGCGCCGCAGCCTGGTCGAAAAAGAGAGTCAGCTGTATGGCGCCATGGACGGCGCAATGAAATTCGTCAAGGGCGATGCGATTGCCGGACTGATCATCGTCGCGGTCAACTTGCTGGGCGGCATCTTGATCGGCACCATGCAACGCGGCCTGACGGCCGGCGAAGCCGTGCAGATCTACTCCATTCTGACCATCGGCGACGGCTTGATCGCGCAGATACCGGCGCTGTTCATCGCCATCTGTGCCGGCATTATCGTGACCCGCGTGCAAACGGGTGAAGGCGGCCCCTCCAACGTCGGCAAGGACATCGGTGCGCAGGTGCTGGCACAGCCGCGTGCGCTGCTTATCGCTGCCGCTGTAGCGCTAGGCATGGGTTTGATTCCGGGCATGCCGACGCTGACGTTCGTCGCATTGGCCGCCGTGGTGGGCACGATCGGCTTCGTCATCCTGCGCGGCACTCGCCAGGTCGTCAACGAGAAAACCGGCGAAATCACCGAGATATCCGGTCTGATCGCCGACGGCCAGCCACCGCCCAAACCCCGTACCGAAGGGAGCGCGGAATTCGCCCCGACCCTGCCGCTCATCATGGACGTCGCTTCGGGCCTGCAACGTCACTTCAACGCCGACGAGCTGAATGAAGAACTGATCAAGATTCGCCGGGCACTGTATTTCGACCTGGGCGTGCCCTTCCCCGGCATCCAGTTGCGCTTCAACGACGCCCTGGAAGAAAACACCTATCTCATCCTGCTGTCCGAAGTGCCGGTATCGCAAGGCCAGCTGCGTCCTGGCTATGTACTCGTGCGCGATACCGAACAGAATTTGCAAGCCTTGATGGTTCCTTGCGAGGCGGACAAGCGCTTCTTGCCCGGCATACCCACGCTATGGGCGGAAGCGACCCACTCGGCCACTTTGTCGGCCGCTGGCATTCCGTTCCTCGACGCTCACCAGATTCTGACGTGGCATCTGGCGTTCGTGTTGAAGAAGTATTCGTCCGACTTCATTGGCATACAGGAAACGCGTTTTCTGCTGACGGCAATGGAGCAGCGCTTCCCAGATCTGGTGAAGGAAGCGTTGCGGGTCATGCCGGTGCAGAAGGTTGCCGAAATCATGCAGCGGCTGGTCTCCGAAGACATCTCGGTGCGCAACCTGCGGGCGGTGATGGAAGCCCTGATCGAATGGGGCCAGAAAGAGAAAGACTCGGTACTGCTGACGGAGTATGTGCGGGTCGCCCTCAAACGCCACATCAGCTACAAGTATTCGAGCGGCCAGAACATCCTGCCGGCCTATCTGCTTGCACCCAACGTCGAAGAAACCGTGCGGGGGGCGGTGCGCCAGACGTCTGGCGGCAGCTATCTCGCGTTAGACCCAGCCAGCACCAAGAAGCTGGTGGAAAACATCAAGCAGACAGTGGGCGACATTACGAGCAACTCGCGCAAGCCCGTGCTGCTCACGTCGATGGACATTCGGCGCTATCTGCGCAAAATGATCGAACAGGATTTGTACGAGCTGCCGGTGCTGTCCTACCAGGAGCTCACGCAGGAAATCAATGTGCAGCCACTGGCTCGGGTTGAGCTATGAGCACGCATTGCCATCAATGGGGGCCAACATGAGCGAATCGCTTGAACTGCGCGTCCTATCGGGGCTGCACGCCCAGGCGCGCTGCCCCATCCAGAACGACGATGTGCTGGGCGCCGACCCGGCGTGCGACGTCGTGCTGGCCGACGCTGGATTGGGCGCACGCGCGGCTCGCCTGCGAGTGGGTGCCAAGGGTTGGGATCTGACGCTGGACGATGCCGACATGCCCGCGCCGACCGGAGAGCCCGCGACGCCGTTCAATCAGCCCTTGCCCCTGGGGCCTGTATGGGTCACGGTCGCTCGCCGAACCGACCCCTGGACCGATCTGCCCCAAGCCGCCAACGACAGTCTGGCCAGTCCTGACGACGCCCCTGCCCTCGTCGTCGAAAGGGCAGACGAATCCGGGGCCGAAGCCGTGGACACCGGCGAAGACGACAACAACCCACGCCAGCCTCCGGGGCGCAGCCGCAGCGAAAACTGGTTGATGACGTTGGGACTGGCGACGGTAGGACTCGCTGTCGTGGTGGCAGTGTTAATGGTCTGGTTATTGCCGGGCACTCAACCGGCAGTGATCAATCGACCTGATCCGCGTGCCGCCGCCGAGCGTTCGCTGGGCCAGATCAATGCCGCAATCGAACGTCTTGGCCTGGCATCGCGGCTGCGCGTCAACCTGACGCCTGAAGGGGCGACTTACGTGTCGGGCTGGGTACGCAACACCGCAGAACGTGACGCGCTGGCTGGCGCACTGGCTCAGGTCTGGCCCATGCCGGCCATGCGAGTGAGCAGTGAGGAAGCAGCGATTCAAACTGCCGATTCGGTACTCAAGGGCTATCCGGTCAAGTATGCGCCACGTTATGACGGCGCCGGCCGCCTCACCGTGCTCGGCATTGCTGGCAGCGCGGAAGATCGCGCCGCTGCCTTGGATGCTTTGCGTGGTCAGTTGCCCGGCATGACGGTGATCGGCAACGACATTCTGCTGGCACCGGCTGTCGCCGACGCACTGTCCAGCGAGCTGACCGATGCCGGACTGGGCGGCATCGCCCTGACGTGGCGCGACAACATGCTACAGGCCGGCGCGGGTGGCCTGGACGATATCCAGATGGCAGAACTGGAAACCGTGCTGGCCCAGTTCAACAACCGGCATTTCGGCGTCGCGAAACTCGCCACTGCGGGTCGCCAGTTCGCCGACACCGTGCCATTTCGCATTCGCAGCGTCGTCGGCGGCCCTGTGCCTTTCATCGTCCTGGAAGACGGCAGCAAGTTGCTCGTGGGTGGCACCTACAAGCGCTACCGCCTGACGGCCATCGAAGACAAACGTTTGCTGTTCGACGGACCCCGGTCCGCCATTGTGCTGCGCTGAAGGCTCGTATCATCATGTCCCTGTTACTCACCGACCTGGAACAACGGCTGTCCGCCCCCGGCGGAGCCGCCGTGCGCGACGAACTGCTGGCGAGTACCCGCCAGCTGGAGCAGCGGCTGCGCGAGCGCATCGCCCAAGGCCTCTCGCGCGACGAATTTCCGATTTGGCAGGCCGCGGCCGACGCCGCCCGCGCCGCCCACGAAGTACTGGCAACCTGGTCCATGGCCGACGCATCCGCGCCCGCCGCTGCTGCGGCATTGTTTTCCCTTTCATCCCCCAGCTAGGAGGCCATCATGGCACTCAACGGTATTTCCAACTCAACAGAAATCAACTTCAACAACCTCAACAGCACGATTTATTCGAGCCTCAGCACGCAGGAAACGGCGCTGCGCAATACGTTGAACACCATCAGCGTCGACTCGGACGGCAACGTGTCGCAAGCCGATTTGCTGAAAATGCAGCAACAGTTGCAACAGTGGTCGATCATGATCGACCTCCAAAGCACGATGACCAAGCAGATCGGCGATTCGCTCAAAGCGGTTATTCAGAAAGCATCGTGAAATTGTGGCGAGTGCGCGGGGCCTCAGCCTCGCGCATAGTGCTGCCGTCGGCCGACACCGACATACAGACCGTCAACTCAACCCAGCTGCTTTCAGGATCGAGTTGGACCATCGCAGCGTTGCCCCCGGTGTCCATTTTAACGACATTGGCCAGGGCGCCGTGCATCGTCATGCCGATCCGGAAACTGCCATCGGGCTGCTTATCGACATTGAAATCCATCGACAAGCCGCCGATAGGCAAGGCCACCGAGCCGTCGGACAGCTTAAAGGGTGAATTCTGGCCCATGCCCTGCAAGCCACTCAGAATGCCGGCGCAAAACTGCTGATTCATCAAGTGAGTCAGCGGCTTGACCATGGGGCCTGCCACACGTTCGAGCGAATCCAGTGCTTGTCCCACTCTTTCGGGGCGTCCTTCCAGCGTCGCGCCCCCCTGCCATGGCGTGTTGACGACATTCCCATCGGCGTCGGTGCCGCTGACCGACAGCGAAAGACCGACCCGTTCGACGGCATCCTTGTGAAAAACCTCATCGACGACGAACGTTCGATTCTGGCCGTTGACCGGCACGACGGCTTCGCGCGTGCCCGGTGCCTGCGTTCCAGGACTCAGACCTGGCACGGGCGCCTCGAGCTGCTTTGTCATCGGCGCCCGGACATCATCCTGCAGTGTCGTCGTCACATCGCGCGCGCCCTGATCGATCTCGACGCCGAACTGATCCTTCAACTGCTGGCGCATGGCTTCGGGCAGATCAATAGCTCTGGGCGAGCCTGTTTCTCGCAGGTCGTGAACAGCGGCTTTATAGTTATTGGCCTGTAAGGCGACTGCCCCATGATCCGTACTCGACATGGCGTCTTGCAGGCTGCTCAATGCGGCCGACTCTTTGGATTCGGCAGTCTCCCGCCGAACGATCTGCTGCGGTTCGAGCAGGCGTTTGGCGCGTCCCTGGGCAGGATCGGCACTGGTCTCGAAAGCACGGACGAGGTCGTTGAACACCGGTTGACGAAGACTAGTCAATACCTCGTCGGCACGTTGATCGCTCAAGCCGGTCAAGGATGCGGGCAAGGAAAGCGTCTTGAGCAACACGGCACTGGACGAGCCCATGCCCAACTTATCCACGGTCTCGCGGCAGGCTGCCAGGATGTCCGAAGCATCCAGCGGCTGATCACCGGACAGGCCTTGCGCCAGCGTGGCCGAAAATGCGTCCAGGCGCGCCTGCCCTTCGCGCTGCACGGCCCGCCCTAACAAAGCGAGCGTGTCGCGCTGGCTGTCGCTCAAGCCTTCGGGGGCCGCCAGTTGCCCATCGGGAACCAGTGCCTGCGTCAAGGTGCGCAGCATGCCGTCTGGCAGATCGCGTACATAGGCATTGACTTTGTCCTGCTGCGCACCACCCAGGGCGTACAAACCGTAAGCGGCTTGATCGAGCGCAGCGCCCAGCCCTTTGCCATCCAGAGGCTGCGCCCCCAATGCCTTGGCGGCATCGGCCAGGGGCTGCTCCAGGGCCTGGCCCGCGACGCGCGCGTCCAGCGACTGCATGAGCTGTTCCAGCACCACGCCTGCCTTCTCCCGCAGGCCGGGCGACACCATCGCCAGCACCGCATCGCGCGCGCCGGGTTCACTCAGCACGCCTGTTTTCAAGGCACTTAGATCCAGGGTACTCAACCCTTGCAGATGCGTGCGCACCCCTTCTTTTCCGCCCGACATGTTCGCGACGTCGCCGTGAAGCAGGTCGGCCAGGCGCGCAAGGTCGGATGCGACCGCGCTCAACCCGCCTTTGCTCCCTGCGGGCGCGGTAAGGTGGCCCAGCACATTACCGAGCGCGCGCGTATTCATTTCGTTCCGGTCCCGTACAAACTGCTGTGCTCGTGCCTGCGGAATGGCCGTGCAGTAAAACGCGAGTTTGGAGAGGAAATTGCCGGCACTTTGAAATACGTTCGGTGAACTGGCACGCGGCGTTGCACCAGGCTCGCCCTTGAAACGCAAATTACCGATCGACCCCAACGCGCCGGGCTGCTGTGCCTGAATTTGAGGCGCTAAAACCGGTTGACCGGCATTTTGGATGACAGGCATGAATCGATTCCTATGGTCAGGCGCGTAACCCGAAATCCGACATGCTGAAAGCCATGGCTTGCGTACGGGGTTCGGGCGGCGCGTAGTCCAGCCTCGATGCCCAATCTTGCGCGACGGTGACGAGCGATTCCACCGTGACCCGCAGGCAATCGGTATCGGCACGGGAAATGGCGAGACGACGAGACAGGATAATTTCATCCGAATCCAGGCCCAGCGTGGCACCACCGGTGTCGCGGCAAAAGGCGTTGGCGGTCAGCAGCAGGCGGGCCAAGGCCGCGCCGCGCAGGGCGTCGACGGGGAATCGTCCAAGCACCACGTAGCAGTGCAAAACGTCCAGGCCGGGATCGTGTTCGATCTGAACGATCGGGCCCGACTCGAACGCCAGGGCGACGGTGCGCGACTCGCCCAGTGTCAGCGGCACACCCGCTTCCTGACCGAACAAACTCACCAGACTATTTGCGTCCATGACGCCTCCTGGATAAATGGGTTGTTGCATGATTCCGGTAAAAGACGAGCCAGCTCATTCGGCCTATCCGCGTCAGGCAAAAGTACCGCCCGGAGGCATGCCATCAGGCGGTATGCCTGGAGTGGTAGCGGGCGCTTCATCCACTTGCGTGCCCAATGGCCCACCCTCGTCGGCCGATTCGATGCGATCCCACCAAAGAGCCACGACGTTGGCGAACCGCTCGATCCACGACGACAGCGATTCGAGATCCATACCAGCGCGATCGCGTCGGTCGGCCAGAAAAATCCGCCCAGTATCGAAATCGGCACTGAAGGTCGCGCCTCGTGTGGCCTGCCAGAACACGTTGGCGGCCAACAGCATGCTGTAGATCGCGGCGCGGCGATCCGGCTCGACCTCTTGCAAGCGCGCGAACAGCACCACGACGTCGTCCTCCGGCTCATACTGCACATGCAGATCGCGATCGTCGATCTTCAGGCCGACGTAGCCGTCGTCGCCCGCGGCCATATCAGCTGCGCCGATCGACTGACCCAATTCTGCGATCAGACTCTGGAAAGCACTCAAAGACATATCTTGCTCCTGTTATGCGTGACGATCAGGCTTTGGTGAACGCGCCCAGACCGCTCAAAAACTGGCGGACTTCCGGGTCGGGTAGCCGATCCTTGAGGTGGCCTGCCTCCTTGCTGCCGGACAAACCGGTGTTCCAGCGCTGGTTCTCCAATTGGCCCGAGCTGGCACTGACCGTATAGTAGACACCTTGATCGTCGCCCTGTAGTTTTTCGTCCGGGTTCATCTCACCGCCTAAGTCTTGCAAGATGAGCTTGGACTTGAGTTCGACGTCGGTCACGCCGCCGCGGTCCTTGTCGCTTTTGCAGCCCTTCGAGCTCGTGCCAGCCAGATCGGTGGCTTTGAGCAGTTCCAGGCTCTGCTCGGCCAAGCCTTGCAGCAATAGCACCTCTCGTCCCATCTTGGCGGTATCGCCGTTGCCCTGCTTGAAGGTTTCTTCGGTAAACATGCCGCGCACCAGATCGGTTTGGCCACGCAGTTGTCCCATGAGCGCCGCAGCGCTGGCTCGATCGGCAGGGTCGGCACTGGCATCGTTCCGCATAGTTTCCAGCCTGTCATAGACTTCGCCCACGAAACCCCCGGGCCGCGCGCCCCGGGCACCGAACGCACCCTCGCCCAAATCGCCTACCAACTTGATCATGTTGGTGGTGTTGTGCTCATGCACGTTGCTCCAGACGTCCATGAGATGCTGCTTCCACCCTGTGGCAATGCCATTGATGCCAAAAGAAAACGTAATCGTGTCCACATCGATCTTGGCTGTTTTCGGCTCACCCGTCGGATCGGTGGGATCGAAAACGCGCAGCTCTTTTCCCGCACCCGAATTGGCGTCGAAGGCTTCGAATTGGTTGAAAGTATAGGTGCGCTCTTTGTAGTCTCGCGCGCTTTGGGTGGGAATCCACTCGCGTACGGTGTCGGGCGAAATCAAATTGACGCTGACGTGTACCAGTCTTGGCGGCGGGGCAGTCGGATCCTGATTCAGCGCGGCTTCGCGCAGCCGATCGTTGCTGGACAGGGCCACCTCGAGCACTTCCTTCGCACCATGTTCGTTGGCTGCGTTGCGTGCTTCGGTACCCTGCACCTCCCACATGTCCAGCACGCCGTGTCCCACCACCGTGCTCATCACCTGACCTTCCGGATCGACCAGACGGCTGACCTTCAGGTTGCGCGCATGGTCCTGGCTGTCCTTCACGCCGGCGGATACGCCGCCGGTTCGTCCATCGGCGAGCCCCACACCCAAATCGGCATGAATGAACTGCGCCGGGGTGATCTGGCTCTTGTAGACACGCATCGTGCCATCGCGCATCACCACCATATCCCGGTTGACGGGCTGCCACGTGTCGATGCTGGACAGCGCCGAACGCTCGGCACGCCCCATGGACGCTTTGGAGAACAGCGTTTTCACCGTGTCTTTCGGTATCCCGGCGTCTTCGAGCATACTGCGAAGCGCCTGCTTGACTTCACGCTTACCCTGCACGACGGGGTGCTTTTCCCCGTCTTTCTTGCTGCCCGCCTCAATCGACTGCAAGGTATCGACGTTGCTGCTGCTGTCGTACTCAGCCTTCAAGGCGATCGTCTTTTCGGCCCACTGCGTTCGAACTTCAGCCAGACTATCTTTTTGAGCAGGCGTCAATCCAGGGTCGTCCTGCAAGCGATCGAGCAAGGACTGGCAGGCATGCGCGGCGACCAGGTTGCTGTGTTTGATCGATCGGTCGGTCAGGGGATCGGTCGTTCGCATCTCGTCGACGTAAGTGCTTTTTGCGTCCAACATCCCGATCTGGTGATCCAGATCGCTTTTCATGGCGTGGCACAGCGCGGCCTTCTGCTCCAAGGCCAGTTGAGTCTGCGGGTTGGCGTTATTCGGATCCTCCATGCTGGCCAACAGTCCGGCGGCCTTTGCCGACAACGTACTCGATGCCGTCACAAGGTTTTGGCGGCAGTCTTTCAATTGGTCGGACAAGGCCACGAGCGTGGTCTGGTTCCAGGCTTGGCGACCGAGCAACTCCGTCGTCGTATCCAACAGATCCAGTGCTCTACCCACGTCCGGATCGGCCGCCAGCAAGCCATGGGCACCGGACGCCAATCCGCGTAGTCCGTCCGTCAATTTAGCTGGGTCGCGCACTACCGAGGCCAGTGGCGAGTCTTTCGGCGCCTGCGCAATCAACCCACTCACACCTGGAAAACGAGCCTCGCACTGCTTCTCACGCACGGCGACATAATCCGCCGTGGCCTTCTGACGCAAGGCGACCACCTCACCCGGAGTAAAAGCCCTGCTGCCGAAGTCGGCCTGGTTCTTCACTTCGCGGCTGATCGTCGCGCGCAGGTCGCGGTGCTCGGCACCCTCCAGACCCTTGAGCGCTTGCGCCAGCAGTTTCTCGTTCTGGGTCGTCGTTTGCAGCCGATATTGCTGCGTGGCGTCCAAAAGCTGTTTGACGATGTGATTGGTCAGCGGCCGATCATTTTTAGCGAAGTCCCGGGGCAGCCCGCAAGCAGCCAGGGCACGCCCGGCCCCTTCCCCGCCCTCGGTCTTGGCCAGTAAACTCAGGAAGCTTTGCTTGACTTCGATGCGACTCTGCGTCTTCGCCGCTGTCTGCTCGGTCGTAGGCGCGGAAAACCATCCCTGGATACGCGCCGACAGGCGCGACGAGTCGCTCTGACGGACCCCCTTGCCCCCCCGGCGCCATTGTCCGTATGTTTGATCTCACGTTCCAGCCAGCCGCCACCCACCTGACGAAAACTGTCGATACCCGCGCCCGCGCCTATCACCACTGGATATCTCCCAATGCATACTTATCATGCTTTCAACGTTTTTGAGTGACCAAAATCGCTCGATAGTTCCCAGGCGATTTCGCAGTCAATTTCTAATGGTTAAGCTACTATCACAAAGCCCAACTGCGGAGCTATCGGCCATGCCTCTGATCTCTCAAACCGTCATTCCCGCCCTGGTTGCTGCGGTGTTGACACTGGCGGGTTGCCAAACCGCAAAGTCCACCCTGACGCAGGATAGCGGGGCTACGCCTGCGGCAGAGGTCGTGCAACCCGTGGCCATGTATGTGGCGCACGCCCAGGCGGGCATGGGCCTGACCGCCGTGCAGGTACCGGATGGCGCGATATATCTCGAAAGCATGCCCGTTCTGACGCGGGCCGACCTGAGCGATGCCACCGCCATGATCGATCATCTTGAGCGGCATTTTGTCGGACTGCGTTTCACCCCTCGGGGCGCGCAAAAGCTTGCCACGGCCAGCAGCTCGAATAAAGGCGACATGCTGGCACTCGTCATCGGCCGTGAACTGGTCGGTGCGTCCCGCATCAAGCACACGCTCGATCGCGGCATGCTGACGTTCGAAACGCCCTCGGCAGCCGTCGCCAACGACCTCGCTGCACGCATTCGCGGCGACGCTCCCCGATAACTTTCGATCCAGGCGCTCGTCATGTCGGACTGCAACGATCAATTGGACTTACCCCCCGATCTGCGCGCAGTGCCGCAGGCCCTGCAATGGCTGGAGAACATCGCGCTTCGAGAAAGCTGGCCGGCACGCGAAGTTTTCGGCCTGAGCTTATGTCTGGATGAGGCACTGACCAATGTCATTGCCTATGCTTTCGACCCGCCGGTCGCCGAGCCCGCCATCCACGTCGCTTGCCAGATTTCGGACAATCGTATCGAGCTTGCATTACGTGACAACGGTCGTGCCTACGACCCAACCGCAGGCGAGCCGCCACCTCTGGCAAGCACGCTGGACGACGCTTCGATCGGCGGCCACGGCGTGAGGTTGATGCGCCACTATTTGCATGACATGACCTACCGGCGCGAAGCGGGATGGAACCGACTGAGCATGGTAGTTCTAATCGAGTGATGAAATTGTTTTCGCCAAATGATGGAACCAGAACGATGTGATGTGTACTCAATGCACACATTGCGCGCTATAGTTCCGGTATGCCGTCACGCCCTCTTCCCATTGCGCCCACACCATGCCTTGCGCTGCAAGACTCGGATCGACTGCGCGTCTATATCGATCCCCACGCCATTGGTCACAACCTAGAGCGATTACGGCGGCATGTGGGCCGACCTCAGCCACGGTTTTGGGCAACCGCCAAGGCCGATGCTTACGGGCATGGCCTGTTACCTGCCCTCGCAGGGCTGCACTCGGCCGATGGCATCAGCGTCCAAAGCCTGACCGAGGCGCACACGTGCCGCGACGCCGGCTGGCACGGTCCCATTCTCGTTCACGCCGGTTTGCTCAGCGCCGCCGAGACGGCACTGCTGTCCTTATCCGATCTGCATCTGGTCATCAGCGACACCGAGCAGATCGAATGGCTGGCACGGTCGAATCCGGCCCAAGCACCCGCAATCTGGTTGCGCTATATCGGCGACACCCGTTTCGGTGGCTTCGACGATAGCCGCTATGCCCAGGCTTATGAACGCTTGCAGACTTTGCTGCGGCAAGGTCGCGTGGCAGGCATCGCACATTTCAATCACTATGCCCGAGCAGAAGAGATCGGTGGCATCGCCGACGCGCACGCGCGCTTCTCTGCGGCGATAAAAGGTCTGCCAGGTATCGTTTCGAACTGCAATTCCGCAGCACTACTGCTGCATCCCGAACATGCCGCTGCCACCCACTGGGTCAGGCCGGGGATTGCGCTTTACGGTGCCAGCCCTCTGCCCCACGCCACAGGGTCGGATCTGGGTTTAAAGCCCGCCATGACCTTGGTCGCACGACTGCTTTCCACCTTGCGCCTGGCCGCCGGTACGGCACTGGGCTATGGCGGCGCATTCGTGGCGCCGACGTCCATGCGAGTGGGTCTGGTCGCCTGTGGATATGCCGACGGCTATCCACGTAGTGCTCAGACCGGCACACCGGTCATGGTGGGCGACCGACGCACGCGGGTGCTGGGTCGCCCGAGCATGGACACCGTGGCCATCGACCTGACCGACCTGGATCATGTCTACCCCGGCATGCCGGTGGTCATGTGGGGCGACGGTTTAGCCGTCGAACTGGTCGCCAGATCGGCCAATACGATAGCGGCGGATCTGTTCACGGGCCTGACTGCGCGGGTTCCTGTATCGGTCGCGCACTAGCCGGCGCGAACACCAAGAAAACAAGCGTTCCCAGGAAATAAATAATGCCTGCGACGGCCAGGCCCGTTCCTATGCCGACCGAGCCAAGCATCATGCCCACCACCAACGGCCCCGCCATCTGCCCGAGCTTATCGGCGGCACGCATGATGCTCATCGCGCCACCCGGGCCGTACTGTTGAACATGCGGCAAGGCCAGCAGATAAGGCGCATGCGAGGCACCGGCCAAGCAACTTGCCAGGGCCAGCGCCAGCACAGCCAAGGACGCGGCGGTCAAACCACTATAGAAATGCAGGCTGAGTAAGCCCAAACTTCCGATCAAGCCCCCGGCCACGATCCATCCTTTCTTGATCATCGACCGGTCGGCAAGACGGCCCATCACAGGGCCGAGGTAGATCACGCACAGACCATAGATCATCAACACTCGGCCGATACTGGATGCCGCCACGCCCTCACCCTCGAGGTAGAGCGGCAAGGCAAACGACAGCAAACCCACTTGCGCGATCGAAAAAGGAATCACGCTGCCCAGAAGCAGCAGCCCGAAGTCACGCGTGCTCAGCAGGCGCAGCGTATCGACCACACCGACGCTGACACGACTTGGGCGGCGTGCGACACGGACACCAGGCACCTGGATGTATTTGCGCATGAGCACGAGAACGCCAGTCAGGGGCACCAGCAAAATGAGCACGCCCAAGACGAACACCGCGCGAAAACCGAGCTGCTCCATCAACATTGCGCCCACGGCACCGCCCGCCAAATGGCCGGCGAACAATCCAGCCACGACATTGCTCATGTTGTGGCCGCGAAAGGCCGGCGCACTGCGTGTCACGATAAAGCCTTGCAATCCCATCCACGTCAATCCGTAGCCCAGCCCGACAAGTCCACGTGCCACGGTGAACCACACAAGGTCCGGCGCGACTGCGCAAGCGGCAAACCCAGTCCCGCACACGACCAGACCGAGCACCGTCGGCACGTGCCAGCCGCGCCGGTCGGTCATATTTCCCGCCACCAATGCGGTGACCAGGCCGCAAGCCATTTCAACCGAAATCGGCAAGGCCAACAGCAGATGAGGCGCAAGCGGCAAGCCACAATCTGGCAGACTGCGCGCATACAAAGGCAAAAAGCCCAACGGCAAGGCCCACGCGAAAAGAAATCCAAACATCACGGGCCTGGCGATCCGACCGACATCCACTCCGTCACTGGTGTTGTGACGTGGCCCATTGAGCAGCACGGTCAACAACAGCAGTGTTTCGATCGCGGCCACCAGCGCCACGACCATGACGGTCATGGCATCGAACACCCGCGCCCGCACCCCGGCAGTGATCACACTATCGGCCAGACGCATGATCAACTGACCCCCGCCGGGGCCGCCTGCTCCCAAGGGCAGCGAAATGACCAGCTCGCCGGTCGTGGGCAAGACTTGATCCACTGGCAAGGGGCCATCGGCATCCGCCCGTTTGATCACCCTTCCCGACGAATCGGCCAACTCGATGGATTCGATCAATGGGAAAGCTGCCGCGAGGCGTGCTAATGGGGCCTCGACGTTACGCATCCGATCGATGGGAATGCCGAAGTTCAACACGCGATTCAAGTCGCTCTGCAAGCCTCGCGCCAATATCTGAACGTTGTCGCGCGTGATCTGCTGCAAATCCTCGCGGAACGTATTGATGGTGTAGGACGCATACAGACCTTGGGCCAACACGAGGGCGACCAAGGGCAGAAAAAAATGGATATATCCACCGGAAGCCAAACGCGCGGGCGGCACTAGATACTTGAACACGCCGACCAAGCCCAGACCGACACCAAGCATCACCCACAACAAAATCATGAAATTGCGTACGATGAATCGCTGGACGCCCGCTGCAGCGGGCGTCACTGTCAGCATGGCAACCCCCCGTGTCACCGATGCACCGTCGATCAGCGGCACGGCCACAACCACGCTTGTCTGGCTGAGTTGTACGACTGTTCCATTCGGGCGGTACGCCAACCCCTTGGGGGGCCTAGCCTCCGGGGCGACCACCGCCCGCACGAAAACCGCAGTATCTGCGGTCACTTCGCCCGCTGATGCCACCACCTGACCATCCGCCAAAGTCACCACGACACTCTGTGCACCGCTGGCCGACACCAGCCCCTGATTTAACAAAAGCTCCAGGCCAAAGAATTGTTCCAGCGGCTTACCTAGTCTCAGGCCATTTTCGATGGAACCGGCTATTTGACGAACCTCGACCTCGACGCGATCGGCCGTCGTTTCTGCATTGAGACGGTACAAGGCCAACAAACTCAAGCCACCAATCAGCGCCTGAGCGAGCAGTAATACGACCAAGCACCCCAGGGTGATCTTGAGAACCGGGCGACGATGTATACCGTCTAACAACACGCGCATGAATGTAGTGCCCATCGTCCATGACCTGTGACTATTTAAGTTCGGGGTAGACTGGATATTACATTTAGAGTAAGTTCTTGGGGGTACGTTGTGTAGCAATTACGTTGTTTCACGTGTGTCACGACAAGCAAATCGATGCATTCACTGCTCCGCTCGCTACGCGGCAAAATATTTCTAGCTGTTCTTGGCCTTCTGCTCGTGGTGGCAGGCGTCGTCATGCCCGTGACTCAACGCGACGTATCGGCGTCGGTCGAGGCTGGCGAGCGCCATGCCGTCGACAACGTCATGAGCCTGGCGCTACGAGACACCGAGGCGCGCTGGAACGCGCTGCTCGATGACAAAATCCGCAGCGTACGCACCGAACGCGCGCAACTCATGGAACTGGGTGAGACCGTCCAATCGGTGATGAAGGGGTACGCCGAACTTGCTGAAGACGGGGTGATCGATAAAGAGCGTGCTCAAGCGCTGGCGCGGGCCTGGATCGATCGGCTGCATTTGGGGGCGGGCCGCAACGCATTCATCTACGACGGCGATTGCGAGGTGTTAGCCAGTAGCGAGCCCGACATCGTGGGCATGGACATCTCGGGTGTTCGCGACCTGAAGGGGCGTCGCTTGGCGCAAGCCATGCACGACGAGAGTAAGGTGTCCGGCCAGGGCTTCGCCCTGTATCGCTGGCCCGGCGCGCAAACGTCGGCAGGCACGACGCCCGCGGGTTCGACGCGTTATGCCTACTTCGGCTACTTCCGCGCCTGGGACTGGGTCTTGGCCGTATCCGACGACGCGCAGGGTGTTCTCGATCAGGTGACCACCCAACGCAAACTCATGGAAACGGCCATGCGCCGCTCGCTATCGAGCCTGACCTTGGCGCGCTCGGGATTCATGCTCGTCATGGCCGATGGTGGGCGACTGGTGGTGCCGCCGCCCGAGCACTACGCGGATTTACTCGATGCCACCGACGACGCGTCGGGCACGCCCTTGCGCGAGCTGTTGCAAAATCGCCAAGGCGGAGTCCGCTCGATCACCGTATCGACCGATGGTGCGCCCTGGGTGGTTCAAACCGTGCGCCATAAGCCGCTGGGCTGGACGCTGGCCGCCGCAGTACCGGAAAGCGATTTCACGGCGCCGGCGGTACGCCTCATCAAGCGCCAGGCACTCATATTTTCTGGTGCGCTCTTGCTTGCTCTGGCACTGGCGTGGTTTGTCGCCACCCACATCGCCCGGCCGCTGGACACCTTGACCAGCTATGCGCGCAGCCTGCCCGAGCAAGACCTCACCACGCCGACGCCACCGCCTGCCCGCATCGTCGAGTTGGCCGACCGGCATCGCGACGAAGTAGGACGACTGGCGGCATCGTTTCTCTTCATGCAGCGCCAGTTAGGCGAGAATGTCGCGCGCCTCTTGGGCGAGACCGCGAGCCGCGAGCGTTTCGAGAACGAGCTGAACATTGCCCGCGACATCCAGATGGGCCTCTTGCCCATTCCACTGTCGCATGCGATCTCGGCGCGCGTCGAGCTGCGGGCCACCATGTTGCCGGCCAAAGAGGTGGGTGGCGATCTTTACGATTACTTCACGCTGTCGGACGGCAGCTTGTGCTTCGCCATTGGCGACGTGTCTGGCAAGGGCGTGCCTGCGGCGCTTTTCATGGCGGTGACCCGTACCTTGATCCGGGCCGCCGCCGAAGACGAGACCGACCCCGCGATGATCGTGCAACGGGTCAACAATCGCCTGTCTGAGAACAACCCCAACATGATGTTCGTCACCTTGCTGGTCGGTGTATTGAACCTGGACAACGGCGACTTGGCGTGGGCCAATGCAGGTCATCCCCCCCCGGCGGTCGTCGTGGCCCAAGACGGTTCGATGCGCTTATTGACCGGGCGTAGCGGTCCGGCCTGTGGCGTGCAGGAAGACGTTCAATACACCAGCCTGCACGCTTATCTGCCGCCTGGCGAGATTTTGCTGGGCTATACCGACGGCGTGACCGATGCGGTCGACCCGCAGGGTTACCAATACGGCGACGCTCGCTTGATGGCGCGCTTGAACCACCCCACGGGCAGTGCCGCGCAGTTGACGCAAGCCGTGCTCAACGACGTCCATCGCTTTTGCGATGGCGCCGACCCTTTCGATGACATCACGTTAATTGCGGTACGACGCCTATGATTCGCCGTTATTGCTTCGCCATGCTGCTGTCGTTCGCTGTGCTTGCACCTGTTGCGGCGTCTGTTGCCGCACCGGTTGCAGCGCCTGCGTCACCCACTGCGATCCACGGCGCCACCCTATTTCCTACGACGCCGAAAGCCAAACCCGACGGTAAGAAGTGGCGCCTGGCTTATGTCGGCAGCGGCGACTACGACGAGTACCATCGCACCCTGCGCGCCCTTGCACAGGGTCTTCAGCAACTCGGGTGGCTCACCGTTCCAGACATCCCTGACAATCTCAACGCCAAGGACACTTGGGGCTTTCTTGCCAAACATGCCAAGAGCGACACGCTGACGTTTGTCGAGGACGCCTGGGTACAGCCGGGCAATTTCGACGCTTCCTTACGCCCTATTGTCCGAGAAACCGTTACCCGCCGACTAAAAGAGCGTGGCGATATCGATCTCATCATCGCGATGGGAACCTGGGCAGGCCAGGACATGGCCGCGCTGGGCGCACCCGTGTCCACCGTCGTCATGTCGACCAGCGACCCTGTCGCCGCAGGTATCGTCGCCAGCGCCGAAGATAGCGGAATGGATAATTTGCACGCACGGGTTCAACCGCAACGCTATCAGCGGCAAGTTCGCCTGTTCCGCGAAATCGTCCCGTTCAAAACCCTGGGACTGGTTTACGAAGACAGCCCCGAAGGCCGCACATACGCTGCCGTACCGGCTGTCGAACAAGTCGCCAAGGAGCAAGGTTTCGAAGTCAAGTCGTGCTTTGCAGTGTCCAACAACGTCGACGCTGCCCAAGCGCAAAGCAATGCACTCGAGTGCTACCGCAAGTTGTCGACTGAAGTCGATGCGGTGTATGTGACGGTCCATCGCGGCGTCACGCCGGAAAACATCGGTAATATCGCCGCGGTGTTGCGCGAGGCAAAAGTGGCGTGCTTTGCCATGCTGGGTTCGGCGCAGGTGCGCGCCGGGCTGCTCATGAGCCTGGCGCAAGCCGATTCTTCGTACGTCGGCTTGTTTCATGCCGAGACCATTGCACGAATATTCAACGGCGCGCAGCCGCGCCAACTGAGTCAGATCTGGGTAGACCCACCAAAGATCGCCATCAATCTTGAAACGGCCCGACGCATCGGCTTCGACCCCCCGGTCGATATCTTGCTGGCGGCAGACGAAGTCTACGAAGAAAAATAAGCGGGAACTGCGACGGGGCAAGCTGTTACTCAACTGCCGAGCGCGCCATGCCGGTGCGCGGTCAGCAGGAGATTGCCATGTCGCAACAGTCCTACCTCGCCTTGCTGGATGCGCTGGCGCACCGGTCGCGTGGTCTGGATCCCAGGGCTTTCCGCGAGGCGCAAAGTCTGGTGGTGGCGGGACGCCGCATCGATTTCTCGTTCGAGCCAAACCCATTGGACGAGGCGGAAAGCCGCATTGTCTTGCGTTGCGAAATCGCCCGTCTGTCTGAACCCGCTTCCGAGGCGCTATGCCGCCTGCTATTGCGTGCGAACAACCTATGGGCGGGTACGCGTGGCGCCACACTGGGCCTGCGCGGCGACCAAGTCGTCATCGCCAGTGAATCCGCACGTCTCGCATCGCTGAATCCAGAGCGTTTGGCCAAGATCATGGCTGGCTTGATCGAGCAGGTGAATGCCTGGGCGACCGAACTGGACGACCCGCCATTCAACCGACATCTACCGCTGCAGCACCTAGCCTGAGGACCCATCCATGTCATTGGACGAACACTACAGCGCGGCCCTGACCGCACTTGCCCTGGAGATTGGCGTGGATGCCCAGGCACTGAACGAGCACCAGACCCTCGTCGTGGGCGAAGTCACGCTAAGCCTGTCGCCGGTCGCTGGCCCGAGCGGCGGCGCCATCCAATGCGCGTGCAAAGTGGGGCCCTTGCCCCCGCACCCTTCTACCGACATGCTGCGCTTGCTCTTGCAAGCCAACACACTCGGGCCGATCACGACTGGCTCATCGTTCGGTCTGCAACTGGGGGCCGACGACATCCTGCTCGAGCAACGCTACTCGATAGACACCCCACCCGCTGCGCTGGCGCGTGCCTGCCGCGCTCAATGTGAAACATCGCTCATCTGGGCCGCAGCCTTGGCTCAGGGACTCCCCCTCACTCATGCGGTCTGACCCACGACGCCGAACCGACATAGGAACCCTGCCATGACTCGTTATACACAGTTGCTCGAAGACTACGCCCAGCTCGTCGGCCTGGAACCTGCGGCCGATCTGCTTCTGAACCAGGAGTTGCGTGTGGCCGGCCTGTGGATCGGATTGAACGCAGAGCTCGACGAAGACACGGGTAACGTCGTGCTGTTCACCAGCTTGGGACAGGCGGCCAGCCACGTACAGCCGGATCGCCTGATGCGCCTGATGCTGGAAGCCAATGCCCTGTGGGCGGGCACGGGTGGCTGCACACTGGGTGTGCAATCCGGCACCGGCGCAGTCTTGCTGTGCATCCGCGCGCCACTTGCGCTGTGCACTGCCGGCAGCCTGGCCCGCATGATCGACGCGTTTGCCGATGTGGCCCTGCTATGGCGCGAAATTGTTCAGGGTCGCCATACGGCAGACCTGACCGCCACAGCGGTTTGAGGAGCGCATCATGGTCATCACGTCGGTTCCAGGTTCTGCCGGTAATGTTCAGACTACGTCCTTATCGTCTTCGGACGCCAGTGGGCAAACCTCGCAGACAACCCATGTCGCCAGCCCGGGGACAGGAGGAATGCAAGGCACTGTCGTCAGCGTAGGCGACGGCAGCGAACGCGCACAAATACTGGACGATAGCGCTCAAGCGGAAGCCTCGCTGTTCGCAAAATTCTCAAACGCGGTCGGTACGTTTTTTTGGAATGTGCATGAGGCCCTGGAGGAGCTCAACGGCTTGCGCGACAGCCCGTACGACAACGGTGAGGGTGAGGATGATGTCGCGCCCGAGGTCGATAAGCGCCCGATGCCTGTGGTGGAGAACGATGAGCACGAGGAAAGGATCGACGGCTCAGGCCTTGAAGAACATGAGGATGCGCTATCCGATATTGACGACACTGACGATTCGGGATATCTCAGCTTCGACGACGAGTCCGAATTTTCCGACGTCGAATACACCAGTTTGCAAAGGCAGGAAATCGATCATGACAGGCGTCTGGACGACGCCGTTCAAGACAACGACGAGATTGTCATGATGTCTCTGGAAGAGTTGCTCGGCGACGATTTCGATAAGCTGCCGCCACTGATAGTCGGTGATCGGGAAGCGCGCGACGCCTCGGAAGCCGAGGTTCAACAGCCCCAACGAACCTGGATGGGCGGCCTGCGCAACATGGCAGGCTGGATGGCAGGCGGCCTGGTGGGTATGTTGCCTACGGCGCTTGTCGGACAGGCGGCGACACAAGCCTCGGCGCAGGCAGGTGCCGTTCAATCTCCCACCGAAACGTTTTCCGATCAGAACTTGGCGAAGGCCAATGAGCTAGTCAAGAAAATCGACACAAAGATGAAACTGCTGAACCTGCAACTACGGGCTTTGGGAGTAGAGGGAGCAAATTCCACCACGGGTGCAAACGCACCTCGAGAGCAGATGGATCAGCCCGAATTGAGCACGGGCGATACCTTGAAACGTTGGTATTACAGAGCCCGTGGCGGTGCTTCCGCCGCGGTCACTACGCTGGGCTGGGCAACCGTAGGAGCCGGCACGACCGCCGTCGGTGCGAACTTGCCCGGCCTGAGTCCCGAGATGCTGACGATTCGGGCCACAGCCTTGCTCGGCGGCGCCTACATGGGGCTATCCGCCTTACGCGACTTCCCAGAATTGGCCACCAATCACGCCGCCATCGCCATGCTCAACGACGAGATGCCGGCGATTCTCACGGACATGGTCGAACTCGACGACATCATGGGCCAGGAACGTGCGCGCCAAACCGGCATGGTCCGTGCGTTGCTGGTGTCCGAGGCTCGCAGTCCGCGCATCGACGCAATGAAAGTCGAGCTGACCGACGTGACCGAGGCGTTGAGAAAGGTGGAGGCCGGCGAAGTTCAGGCCGTTCCAGAACTGCGTCATGAGGTGGCGCTTGGCGACGGCAAGGCAAGTGCCGAAGTCAAGAGCCTGGCGACCCAAGCCCGCGAAGCCTTCGCGTCCTTCTTCGAACCTATCGGTCGCGGACTGGCCAGCGCGGGCCGCTTCATTGCCGATTTGCCCAACGTGGCGAGCCGCTGGCTCGACGCTCGAGCGGCAGGCAAGGCAGAGCAAGCCTATGCGAAGGACGCTCAGATGATGTTCACTGTTTTGGCCACGCCCACCAGTAAAAGTGATATCCGGGGCGGTGTAGATGTACGTGCCAGCGAACGTGCCAACGCCAATGGCATCAAGCACGATATTTCTCATGTACGTAAGCAATGCCACATGGGAGAAAACTTGACGCGTACGCTGCTCAAGCAAGACGGGCAGGCATTTGGCGCTGTCGCCTACAAAACCGAGCACGACTCGGTATCGGTCAAGGCGTCCCTGACCACTGCACGCGCCATGGCTTGGTATCTGGATGCCATCGCGGCGCCCGAGCACATCGACGATCCCGATGCACCGAAGGTCACGCGCAACGAAGATGGAAGCCTGACCGTCAAAGATCCCGACCGCAAGCTCTATAGCTTCCTGATGAACGTTCCGGTGGCCCATGAGGGCGTGACGCTGGGCGACGGCCAGCAATCGCTCGCCTTCCAGATCGACGACCACCACCAAGGCATGCCCCAAGGCATGCATGGCATGCGATTCGAAACCCGGATGAGCGACAACGGCGAGGAAGAGCTTCACCTGTCGTTCACACCGAAAAGCGCCGATCCCGTATTCAAACCGCTGCGCAATGAAGCTCAACAGATCAAATCCATATACGAGGCGGCGCACAGTTCGCCACAGCGCGAGATCGCTCAGGGCAAGGACTTCAGCACCTGGCCAGCAGATCGTCTGGTCGCTCATCAAGAAAAGCTTCTCTTCCAACTCGATCGTGAGCAGGCCATGCACAATGCCGACCAACAGCAGATCGAAGCACTCAAAAACTGGCACAACCCGGACTTCATATCCGGCCGGGCATAAAAAAACGCACCCATTTTTAAAGTGGGTGCGTTCGATGACGACCACCTGAAAATCAGGTGGTCCACTTCCGATTCTGGCCGTAGAAGTAGTCGAGCACCCATTCGGACGAATTGGATTCAGTGGCTTCTCCCGTATCGGCCGCGCGCGGCGTGCTGGCTACGCGATCGGCTTCATCACGCAAATCTTGGACGGTGAACGCAAGACCTTGCTCGCGCGCCAGTGCAACGAATGCATCTTCGGCCAACGAGCCCGCAGGTATTGCCTTGACCTTGGCAGCCAGGTGGTAATCCTCGGAAACGCGCGCAATAAAACGCTGGACATTTTCCTTGCTCATGAAACTTCCTTCTTTTCAGGTCATTGAAACGGGAGTGTAGAACGCCAATCCCCCTGTGCGAGCATTCTGCAAACTGTGTTTACACCTCTTTCGGATCATCAGCTACTTCCTCGGCACCGACCGAGGTCTCATGCTCATTCGCTCGGGGCTGAGCCCCAGCGGCTGCCAGACGCATCGTGAAACGCACCGCGCCTTCGCCAAGCACATGCGCACCCAGACTGCCGCCATGGGCCCTCGCCACCGCGGCAGCCAAATACAGCCCAATACCTAACTGGGCGATTCGCGGTTCGCCGTCGATCATATGAAACGGGTCGAACAGATGCGACAAGAGTTCGGCAGGCAAAATATAGCCGGGTACGTCGATATCGATCAGCGCAGTCATGCCCTCGTCACAATACCCACGAACAGCGACGGTACTCTCGTACTCGGCATGTTTGAGCGCATGATTCAACACGGCGGCGAACGCCTCACCCACGCGCGCGGGATCGCAGGTAACGGCAGTGCACCCCTCCCAGTGGGCCGTCACCACACGCTGAGGATAACCCGCACGGGCGTCAGCGATCGCTTTGTCCAACTCGGTTTGCAATGGCGCGTTGACGACCGGATGGATAACCACCTCGCCCGTCAACTGCATTCGCGCGAAATCGACCGCCCCACGCGCCAACTCACCTAGCCGTAATGCGCTGGCTTCCACCATGCCCGCTAAGCGCAATGCGCGGGGATCGAGCGGCTTGCTCTTGAGCATTTCGATCGCGGCAAACAGCGAGTGCATCGGATTGCGCACGTCATGGCTGATGACCGACAACACTTTGCGCTGGCTGGGGCCATGGCGCTGCGCCTGAACAATCAAGCTACGGGCAAAAATACCGATCGATTCCGCTGTGCCGGCAGGATATGCCGCCGGCGCTTTATTGCCGAAAGCGCACAACACGCCCAGACACGCCCCCTGAGGATCGATGAGCGGCGCGGCGACCCAGGCCGTAGCGTGTGATCGGCTCGCGTCGAGCGTGCCTGAGATACGCTCATGAGAACCCGAACCGGTTACTGGCGGAACGCCAATGACGGCCGCGGCGTGTGCAACGGCGTCGTAAAACGCGGGGTTCGCCAGTGGCATGGAAGCCGAATCGATATCGGTCGTCGTGTTGGCTACCTCCTGGCTGCTGGCCGCCAGCTGTTCGACTTGCCAACCTGCCCCATCGGGCACGGCCAGCACTGCGCGTTTCAGCCCGGTCAACGCCAGCAAAGCGTTCAGGACTTCACTAACGGCAGCATCGGGAAAAACAGTATTTGACGTGGTCATGAAGAGATGAAATCAGCCGCCAGAATCAGACGACAATAAAGAGGATTTGCGGCGTAGCCTGAACACCAGCAACGCGACAGCCGACGAAATAACCCAAAAAAACATCATGCTGGCAAGAACCAGAATGGCCCCGGCTTCGGACCAGATCGGCGAACTCGTCATCCAGGCGACAGCACCACCGACCATGCCTGCACCCAAGACGCAGCCCAGCAAGGTCAAAGCCAAACGCACTACCAGACACGCAGCGGCGACGCCCCATACGACTGCGCACGCTACCACCGCCGTCATTCCCCAAAAAAGCCATTCGTAATGCATATCCTGCGCGCCTATAAGATCGGACAAGCAGTGTAGCGGTCAGTGAGTTGCGTTACACCGTCAGGTGCAACGAGCAGCGGGGGTAGCCATGGTAACGCGCAAGTGTTTAATTGGTTCGTAACCAAGCACTAGCGGCAGCAATATTCATACCTGGAAACACTTCAACCCTTTGTTCGGCTCTAGAGCTGACACTAGGCTTAATCCTTGCTGAACAAAAGCTGAAGTTGCGGCACGGTGCCAGCAACGTTCTGAGGAGAACACCATGCGAAATTGGCAAACCCCCTTGGTTACCCTAAAAGCCAATCGTAACGACATTGGCAAAGGTACGCTCGATCTGGAATGCGACAACGTGGCGCATGAAGGCAGCGGCAAAGGTTATCTGACCATTTCACGCGTCAACCCTCAGCCGCTGCAAGAAATCGACTGGACCCCGCAGTTCGTGACGTTCGCCTCCGTAGGCGCGGTAAGCCCCACGGAATTCGAGGTTTCCAACTACGAGATCGTAGACAACGGGGCATCCGTCAGGCTGACCATCGCTTAACGAGGCTAAACGTCCACACAATCGTAAATATCTTGAAACTCGGGGGTGGGCTGGGCGTATGAAATGCGGGGCGTCGGGTTACATTTAGCCTGTACATCTCCACTCGTATACTGCCCTACCCGTACCCCCAATACGACGGTGCCCTGTCGACTTCAAATTGCAGTTGCACGATTTGCGTGCGCGTCGTAGTCCCCTTCTTATATGTTGGCCCTCGGAATCATGACGCAAGTGCACTCAGATGTAATGTATCGTCTTCTTGTGGAAGGCGTAATCGACTATGCCATTTACATGCTTTCCCCAGAGGGCATCGTGTCGAACTGGAACGCCGGTGCGCGGCGCGCCAAGGGCTACACCCGCGACGAGATCGTCGGCAAGCACTTTTCATGCTTTTATTCCGAAGAAGAACAAGCGCTGGATATCCCCGCGCGCGGATTGGAGACAGCGCGCGCCGAAGGCCGTTTCGAGGCTGAGGGTTGGCGCATTCGTAAAGATGGCTCGAAATTTTGGGCACACGTCGTCATCGACGCCATCCACGACGACGGCGAGTTGGTCGGCTTTGCCAAAATTACCCGGGACTGTACCGAGCAACGCCAACTTCGCTTGGATCGCGAGGCTCAAGAGCGTCGATTCAGGTTGTTGGACGAAGGCGTCACCGACTACGCGATATACATGTTGGACATCGACGGCAATGTGGCCAGTTGGAATGCGGGTGCAGAGCGCGCCAAAGGTTATACGCAAGCCGAGATTCTTGGGCGTCATTTTTCCTGCTTTTACAGCCTCGAAGAGCAAGCCGCCGGGCTGCCGCAAAGAGGACTGGCCACTGCGCGCGACACCGGGAAATTCCAATCGGAGGGCTGGCGTTATCGCAAAGACGGCTCGCGCTTTTGGTCCAGCGTATTGATCGACGCGATTCACGACGAAAACAACGCCATTATCGGCTACGCCAAAATCACCCGCGACGTTACCGAGCGCCGCGAACAAGAGGAACGGCTGCTGGAGGCCAAAGAGCTGGCCGAGCAATACAGCGAGCAGATGAAATCGTTGTCAGTCTTTCTGGACATGGTCGTCTCCAACATCCCTTCCAGCGTGATCGTGAAAGACGCGGTATCGCGCAAGATTTTGCTGGCCAACCGGCAAGCCGAACGGCTCTTTGGCAGCACCAGTCATGACATGATGGGCAAACGCCCTCACGACTGCCTGTCCGGGCCCGTGAGCGACTACTTCGACCAATTGGCCGATGAAGCCCTGCGCGCCGAAGGCGTACACCGCCACGAAGAACAGATCGAAACGGTTCATGGCATGCGCGCGCTGCGCACCAGCACCTTGACCGTGCATGGCAGCGATCCGCGCTCGCGCTACGTCATGTTGATTGCCGACGACGTGACCGATGAAAATGCCGCTCACGCGCAAATTCATTTCATGGCGCACCACGACACGCTGACCGGCTTGCCGAATCGCAGAATGTTTCGCCAACGCTTGAACGAAGCATTGCAATCCTCATCGGCGAATAGCCAATCAGCCGCGGTGCTTTGCCTGGATCTCGATAATTTCAAGATGGTCAACGACACGCTGGGCCACCAATTTGGCGACGAACTACTGCGCGCTTTGACAACTCGATTGAGCAACGTGCTGCGAGATCGCGATACCTTAAGCCGCCTGGGCGGCGACGAATTCGCCGTCGTGCTGCCGCATATGGCTCGACTCGAAGACGTCGAGCGCACAGCCATGCGGCTGATCGAAGCCGTCAGACCTGAGTTTTCGGTCGATGGACAAACGGTTTCAGTTGGATTGAGTATCGGAATCGCGATGGCGCCGGGCGACCACACTGGCGCCGATACCCTGCGGCGCTATGCCGATCTGGCGCTCTACGACGCCAAGCGCAACGGCCGCAACCAGTTCGCCTTCTTCACGCCCGCCATGGCGGAAGCCGCACGCAAGCGGCGCTTGATCGAAATGGATCTGCGCGACGCCATCATGGCGCGTCAACTCCAACTGCACTATCAACCCATCATCGACAGTGCGGGACGAAGCATCACCGGCTACGAAGCACTGATGCGTTGGCAGCATCCGGTCAATGGCATCATCATGCCGCTTGAGTTCATACCCATCGCCGAAGAAACCGGACTGATTCACGAGGTGGGGGCCTTTGCTTTGCACGAAGCATGTGTCGAAGCGATGACCTGGCAGACGGGCCAGACGGTGGCGGTGAACTTGTCGCCCGTCCAATTCAAGAACAGCGCATTTGTCTCCTTGATCGAATCGGCCTTGCATCAATCCGGACTGCCCCCACAACGTTTGGAGCTGGAGATTACCGAATCGGTTTTGCTGGAAAATTCGGAAGCCAACATCGAGACATTGCGCAAAATCAAAGCCTTGGGTGTGAAGATCGCGCTGGACGACTTCGGTACGGGTTATTCGTCCTTGAGCTATTTACGCTCGTTTCCGTTCGACAAGATCAAGATCGACAAATCGTTCACGCGCGACCTGGACACCAGCCGCGAGGCACTGGCCATCATCCGCGCCATTAATGGCATTGGTCGTAGCTTGGAAATCCCGACGACTGCCGAAGGCGTCGAGACCAGCGACCAGCTCGATCAGTTGCAGACCGAAGGCTGCTCGCACTTCCAGGGCTATTTCTTCGGTAAACCGCTGCCAGCCAAGGAGCGTTTACAGTAGTTCGTGCGTATGTATAGGGGCCGCAGATGAAGCAAGGGCCCGATCCCGGCACGGTTCGCTTAACGGTTATCGTGCATTGATCAGGCCCTGCGTCGAAACGAGCTTTGTCGTGGATCAGAACTCGATCGATGCGCTCAGCGAGAAGGTTCGCGGCGCGCCCAGCACCAGATAACCATTGTCCGGATAGCCACCGACCGAAGCCCAGTAGTTGCGATCGAACAGGTTGTCCACGCGCGCGCGCAAGGTCACCATATGGCCTTGCACGTCCATCACATAGCGCGCACCGGCATCGAACCGCGTCCAGCTGGGCACTCGGAGCGTGTTGGTGGCAGCGGCATACGACGAACCGGTGTGAACCATGCGGCCATCCAGCGCCAAACCCTGCACGCCCGGCACGTCCCATTCCACGCCCAGCGTGCTTTGAAAGCGCGGCACGCCGATGACGCGCTTGCCGTCGGTCGTGGACGAACCCGTCTCACGCTGCTTGGCATCCAGGAAGGTCAAGCCGCCCAGCACACGAACACCCGATGAAGGCTGGCCATAGACGGTCAGCTCGGCACCTTGATGCCGGTCCTTGCCACCAGTGGAGAAAACCTGATTGCTGTCCACGAAACCGCGCGGCTTATCGGTAGTGAACAAGGCCAAGCCTGCACCCAGATTACCGCCATCGTATTTGACGCCGACTTCCTTTTGGCGTGAGACGTAAGGCTGCATACTTTCCCCACCGTTCACCACCGGAAGGCCGTTGGCGTTCTGTGGTGCGGTCTGACCGGCGCTCAGCGATTCGATGTAATTGGCATACAGCGAGACGGCCGGAGTCAGCTTGAAGACCGCGCCTGCGGCCGGCGAATTGCGGCTGGCCTCGTATCCGCCGGTCTTAACGGAAGTGCCGTAAGCGTAATCGCGCGTCGACAATTTCTGATGACGAATGCCCAAGGTCACGAGCAATCTCTCGTCGAACATCGACAGCGTATCGCCCAGCGCATAGCTGGTCATCCGAGTCTTGCCAGTCAGACGAGGATCTGCCAGCTCACCGCCGACGGAGGTCGTCGAGCTGAATCCAGGTTTGGCATAGTTGGTGGGGTTATAGATGCCGGTTGCCAACTGATTGCCGAAATCCATGGCATAAGCATTGTTCTTCTTCAACGCGAAGTGGGAAGCCGACACCACGAATTCGTGGCCGATCGGACCCGTGCGCGTCTTGGCGCGAACGCCGACTTCACCGGTATGAACGGTATCTTCGCGCGTGTTGTCGAAGCGATAGACACTGCCTGCCCCAGTCGCGGCATCGTTGACCATCATGTTGGCAAGCGAGTTGTCTTCCTCGCTGCGACGCGCGCCTGCCGCGCCCCACACCGTGACTTTTTCGTTCAAGTCGACTTCGCCACGCAAGGTGCCGAACACGTCGCGCTCGTCCGAATAGCTCCAATCCTGCGCGTAATTGCGGCGCGCGTCCGGCGCTACAGGCACGCCGGCTCCGCTGGCCAGGGTAACTTTGGGACGCGGCGCACGCAGATGGTTGTCCTGCCAGCCCACGTCACCCGACAGACGCACGTTGTTGCCGCGCCAGTCCAGGCCCAGCGACGCGACGCTGGTGCGTGCGTAGTCGCCATCGATCGCCGACTCGCCACCGCGATGCGCGGCGTTAAAGCGCAGGCCGAACTCGCCGTCCTGGCCGAAACGCCGACTCACGTCGATGGCCGTCTGTCCTTGCATGCCAGCCAAACCCACCGTTGCACGGGTCAGGGGGTCGTTCAGGGCGCGCTTGGGCACCAAATTGATTGCGCCGCCGATGCCGCCACCCGAGGGCGACGCACCCGTCAGAAACGAGGACGCGCCGCGCAGCACTTCGACTCGCTCGAACAATTCGGTGGCGATGTATTGGCGCGGCATCAGGCCGTACAAACCGTTGTAGGCGATGTCTTCCGAGCTGACGATGAAGCCGCGAATGAAGAACGACTCCTGGAAGTTGCCGAAACCTCGCGCCATGCGAATGCCGGGATCGTTTTGCAACACATCGCCGACGCCGCGGGCCTGGCGATCCTGGATCATTTCGTTGGTGTAGCTGGTCAGGCTGAAGGGCGTATCCATGGCGTCACGCGTGCCCAACACCCCTACCCTTGCGCCGCGCGCCACCTGGCCACCGGCATAGGCGGGCGACAGACCGGCCGCAGAAGCGTCGGCGCTGGACTCGACCGTCACGGCGTCCAAAGTGGTCGCCGCGTCGGTTGCCGTTGTGGTGGTGGTCACTTGTGCCTGCGCCGCCATACCGTAGGGCAAGGTCGCCAACACATAAGCCAGAGTCTTCAGTTTCATAGGTCGAATAAACAGAACGTTGAGCCGGACAGTGGCCTTTCGCATAGGGAGATACGAAGACGGACGTCGGCATATCAGGAATTAGTTGCTCAAAATAAGAATGGTTATCATTATTTTACACATCCACGAAAATTAGGACGGAAATTTGCAAGCGACGGAGAAATGTTGCAGAACTGCGTCATCGACGAGCAAGCGAATCCAGATCGACGGACGCTGCGGCCGAGCCATCGCGACGGGAGCCTTGGCTATACTTGCAGCCATGAATCAGACTGTTGCGCTTGTGATCGGCATTGCCGTCGGTGTCGCCATGGGCTTGGCGACCGAAAACCTGTTTATCGGCTCGGGGGTGGGCATTGCGTTGGCGATTGCGCTGGGGTATCGCGGCGGAAGAAAAGATAAATAAGGGGCGCAGCAACAGCGACCGATCACCAAACCACCAGATTGCCGCCCTGCTGCTTAGCACGGTAAAGCGCTTGATCGACCCGCGATAAAAGGCTGGGTAGCGTTTCGTCGGCCACTAACAATGCGACGCCAAACGACGCGTTGACTTGCGGCACCTGCTCGATGGCCAGCTCGGCGATGCCCGTGCGCAATCGTTCGGCGAGGTTTTGCAGGCTAGCGGCATCGACATCGGGGACGGCAGCCAGGAACTCCTCGCCGCCCCAGCGGGCCAGACAGACATCCTCGCGAACCAGTGCCTGGCAACGCTGGGCAACCTGTTGCAGCACCACATCACCCACCGGATGGCCGAGCGTGTCGTTGATGGCTTTGAAGCGGTCCAGGTCGAACATGATAATGCCCGCAGACACTCGCTTGGCGGCCATGTCTTGCAAGACTTGCTCACCGAAGCGGCGGTTGTACAGGCATGTAAGCGGATCCCGATTGACGATGATTTCCATCTGCGCCTGCTGCGAAACCAGACGTTGGATCTTGCCAGTCAAGCCGCGCTGAACCGGCAGCAGCACTGCGAGCAGGATGAATACAGGACCATAGGCCATGAGCAGGTCAGCGCCACGCGGGGTCTGCAACTCCAGCGGATGAGCGAACAGATAGACCAGCAAGGGCATCGCCACGAACAGCCAGCACAGCCCCACCGCGACAAGCGCTCGTTTGGGCCGCAGATAAATCATCGCCATAACCATCAGCGCCAGAAACAGCGCCGAGACTGGCGGATAAATATCGACCAGCCGCAAACCGGGGGTGGTGGCTGCCTGCCAGGTATAGAACCATGCTGGTGCGGCCAGGGCTAGCAACGCAATCGACAATGCCGTGTGCATGATGCCAACCACCCAGAACGGACGGCGCACCAATGTCATGAACAGGCTCAGGAACGCGGCGCACGACATCGGCGGGACAATTAGGTCCATGGGCTGGCGAACCGGCGAGAGCCATGGGATGAATGTAGCGATGCCGGCAGCGATGGTCGTTAATCCGAGGGCGAGCAGGCTTGCGATATGAATGAAACGCTCGCGAGAAACGGACGGTAGCATCTTGAGAAAAATGGTCGAATCAGGTAGTGAAGTGTAGCCGAGCGCCACTGCATCAGCGTGTATCCCACTTAGAGAATTAAGCCTTTCCAAGTGACCTGTACCCGACATAGACAAAGGAGCCGTCGCTTCCATTCGCAGGGCGCTTGAAGAAAACGGAGTTAAACCATGAAAAACGTGATGATGATCGGTGGCCATCAAGCCGTCATTGCCTATGATCCGGATATCGAGATGTTCCGGGGGGGAGTTTCTCGGTCTAAACGGTGGTGCGGACTTTTATGCCGACGACGTGGCTGGCCTGCACAGGGAAGGGGAAGCGTCGCTTGCTGCATTCATTGATGAGTGCGCGAGGCGCGGCATCGAACCTCGGAAATCGTTTTCCGGGAAATTCATGCTTCGAGTGGAGTCGAAAATGCATCAAAGCGGCAGCAATCGCCACAGCAGCTCGTGGGGAAAGCTTGAATCAGTGGGTGGCGAGCGCCATCCGCAATTCATCTCACGCCTAATGCGATCAAACGATTTCAGATCATTGGTGCGAAGGAGGGGACTCGAACCCCTACACCTGTTACGGCGTCAGGACCTAAACCTGGTGCGTCTACCAATTTCGCCACCTTCGCTGCATGATCCAAGCCCATTATTGTAGCTTGCTTGTTAGAATCGTGCGCATGAATCCTCGTCTCGATGCGCTGCATCCCTATCCCTTCGAAAAACTCCGGCAATTGCTGGCCCCTGTAACAGTCCTGCCGGCCGGCATCCAGCCGATCAATCTGTCCATCGGCGAACCCAAGCACGCCGCGCCACCGCGCATCGAGCGCGCCATCACCGAAAGCCTGTCGGGCCTGTCGGTCTACCCCGCCACCCGCGGCGAACCGGCCTTGCGCCGCGCCATCGCCGAATGGCTGGGACACCGCTACAGCATCCCTACCCCGGACGCCGACGCCCAGGTGTTGCCCGTCGCGGGTTCGCGCGAAGCGCTGTTCGCTTTCGCCCAAGCCCTGATCGATGACAGCAAAGGCGGCTACGTCATCTCGCCCAACCCTTTCTATCAAATCTACGAAGGCGCGGCCATTCTGGCGGGAGTCGAACCCTATTACGTGAACGCCGATCCGGCGCGCGAGTTCGGCTGCGATTGGGACAGCGTGCCCGAAGCCGTGTGGCGGCGAACCCAGTTGGTGTTCGTCTGCTCGCCCGGCAATCCAGCGGGCAACATCATCGGCGAGGAAGAATGGCGCCGTCTGTTCGACTTATCGGACCGTTACGGTTTCGTCATCGCCTCCGACGAGTGCTATTCCGAAATCTATCTGGACGAACACAATCCGCCCATGGGCGCCTTGCAAGCCGCTCTGCGCCTGGGCCGCAGCGACTTTCGCAATCTGGTGGTGTTCAGCAGCCTGTCCAAGCGCTCGAACGTCCCCGGTTTGCGCTCGGGCTTCGTTGCTGGCGACGCGTCGGTATTGGCCAAGTTCCTGCTGTATCGCACCTACCACGGTTGTGCGCTCAGCCCGTTGACCCAATCGGCCAGCATCGCCGCCTGGACCGACGAAACGCATGTGCGTGAAAATCGCCGCCTGTATCGCGAGAAATTCGACGCGGTCTTGCCCATCCTCGAACCCGTTCTTGATGTAAAGCGCCCCGCCGCCTCGTTCTATCTTTGGGCGGGCGTTCATGGCAGCGACACGAAATACACGCACGATCTGTATGCCAAAACCGGGGTGACCGTCTTGCCCGGCAGTTTCCTGGCACGCGACGCTCACGGCCGCAATCCGGGCGAAGGCCGTATCCGCATCGCACTGGTCGCGCCGCTCAGCCAATGCGTCGAAGCCGCCCATCGGATCGCCCGCTTTCATCGCGACCACGCATAACGGCAACATCTGCCGTCATAAGAAAAAACACTCTCTACAAACCTGACAACGGAACCGATCAGCACATGACCCTCGATCTGCAAACCACCATCGAACGCGCCTGGGAAGAGCGCGCCAACCTGTCGCCGCGCGAAGCCGACCCCGCCATTCTGGACGCCGTCGAGCACACCATAGAGGCGCTCGACCACGGTCGTCTGCGCGTGGCCGAAAAACAGCAAGGCGATTGGGTCGTCCACCAGTGGATCAAGAAAGCCGTGTTGCTGTCGTTCCGCCTGAAGGACAATGCCGTGATGGGCGAGGCGCCGGTTCAGTACTACGACAAGGTCGCCCTGAAGTTCGATGGTTTCGGCGAAGCCGCCTTCAAGCAAGGCGGCTACCGCGTGGTGCCGCCCGCCGTCGCTCGCCGCGGCTGCTTCATCGCCAAGAACGTGGTGCTGATGCCCTCCTACGTCAACATCGGCGCCTATGTCGATGAAGGCACCATGGTCGACACCTGGGCAACCGTCGGTTCGTGCGCCCAGATCGGCAAGAACGTCCACCTCTCCGGTGGCGTCGGCATCGGTGGCGTGCTCGAGCCGCTGCAAGCCAACCCCACCATCATCGAAGACAACTGCTTCATCGGCGCTCGCTCGGAAGTGGTCGAAGGCGTCGTGGTCGAAGAGAACTCGGTGTTGGCCATGGGCGTGTACCTGTCGCAAAGCACCAAGATCTACGACCGCGCCACCGGCAAGATCACCTACGGCCGCGTGCCCTCGGGTTCGGTCGTGGTGCCCGGTTCGCTGCCCTCGGCAGACGGCTCGCACAGCCTCGCGTGCGCGGTGATCGTCAAACGAGTCGATGCGCAAACGCGCGCCAAGACCAGCATCAACGATCTGTTGAGGGCCTGATAGATGACCGACCCCGTCCTCGTCCTCACCCGTGAACTGATTTCCCGCCCGTCGGTCACGCCTGACGACAAAGGCTGCCAGGCGCTGCTGATCGAGCGTCTGGAGGCCATCGGCTTCACTTGCGAGACCATTGAGAGCGGCGGGGTCGTCAATCTTTGGGCGCGTCGCGGCACCGAGCAGCCGGTCGCTTTTTTTGCCGGTCACACCGATGTCGTGCCGCCCGGCCCGACCGATCTGTGGACCAGCCCACCGTTCGAGCCGACCGAGCGCGACGGCCATCTCTACGGTCGTGGCGCAGCCGATATGAAAACATCGATTGCGGCTTTCGTGGTCGCGCTCGAGCGTTTCGTCGCCGACCACCCCGATCATCCCGGCTCGCTGGGCATGCTGATCACCTCCGACGAGGAAGGGCCTGCCACCGACGGCACGGTCAAGGTGTGCGAGCTGCTGGCCGAACGCGGCGAGAAGCTCGACTACTGCATCGTCGGCGAACCGACTTCAGTGGACGTGCTGGGCGACGTGTGCAAAAACGGCCGACGCGGCTCCTTGAGTGGTCGCCTGGTGATCAAAGGTGTGCAAGGCCACGTGGCCTACCCGCACCTGGCCCGCAACCCTGTCCACCAAGTGGCGCCGGCCTTGAACGACATCGTGGCGATCGCCTGGGACGAGGGCAACGCCTATTTCCCGCCCACCACGTTTCAAGTTTCCAACTTCCGCAGTGGCACGGGTGCGACCAACGTCATTCCGGCCGAAGCGATTCTGGATTTCAACTTCCGTTTCTCGACTGCTTCCACGCCGGATCAACTGAAAAAACGAGTGCACGAGGTGCTGGACAAGCACGGTCTGGACTATCACATCGACTGGACCTTGGGCGGCGAACCCTTCCTCACCCCGCGCGGCGAGCTGTCGGCCGCGCTGACCCGTGCCATCGAGGCCGAGATGGGCCGCACGCCCGAGCTTTCCACCACGGGTGGCACCTCCGATGGTCGCTTCATTGCCAAAATCTGTGCCCAGGTGATCGAGTTCGGCCCGATCAACGCCACGATTCACCAATTGAACGAGCGGGTCGAGATCGCGTCGCTAGCGCCGCTGTCGAACATTTATCGCCGTACACTCGAACACCTACTGCTGCGCACCTGATCGACACGGCCCGTATCGTTCGCACGTGCGACGTATTGCGCGGCGGGGCCAGCCGGCCTCGCCGCTTTTCCTTTTTTACCGACGAGCGCCATGGACACCTCCGCCCGTACCGAACTGATCACCGTCCGCGACCTGATCCGTTATGCAGTGACCCGTTTCTGCGCCAACCAGTTGACCTTCGGTCATGGCAGCGACAACGCTTATGACGAGGCGGTCTATCTGGTGCTGCACACCCTGCACCTTCCGCCCGATACGCTGGAACCCTTTCTGGACGCGCGCGTGTTACGCCGCGAAGCCGCCCAGGTGCTCGATGTCGTCAACGAGCGCGTGCAGTCGCGCCAACCCGCTGCCTATCTCACCAAGGAAGCCTGGCTGCGAGGCCGCCGTTTCTACGTGGATAAGCGGGTGATCGTCCCCCGCTCGCCCATCAGCGAACTGCTCGACGAAGGGCTCGCCCCCTGGGTCGCCGATCCCTGGGTGGTCGAGCGCGCACTCGACATGTGCACGGGTTCGGGCTGCCTCGCGATTCTGACAGCGCAAGCTTTCCCCGAGGCGCACGTGGACGCCGTCGATCTCTCGCCCGATGCACTGGAAGTGGCCGCGCGCAACGTCGCCGACTACGATCTGCAAGCGCGCGTGAGCTTGCATCAGAGCAATCTGTTCGATGCGCTGCCGCCTGCGGCTTACGACGTGATCGTGTGCAACCCGCCTTACGTCAATCAGACCTCCATGCAGGCCCTGCCCCGCGAGTTCAAGCACGAGCCGGTCATGGCGCTCGCAGGCGGTCAGGACGGCATGGATCTGGTGCGACGCATTCTCGACCGAGCGCCCCAGTACTTGTCGGAAGACGGCATCATCGTGCTGGAGATCGGTCACGAGCGCCCGCACTTCGAAGCCGCATTTCCTCATCTGGCCCCCATGTGGCTGGACACTGAAACCACCAGCGACCACATTCTCGTGCTGTCGCGGGAGCAATTGACAACGTGATACGCGGTACCCATTTGACGGTGCGCCGGGGCTTGAAGGTCCTGTTGGACGACACCGAATTCGTCATTCATCCCGGAGAGCGGGTCGGTTTTGTCGGCAAGAACGGCGCAGGCAAGACCACGCTGTTCGGACTGCTGCAAGGCCAGTTGGACGCCGAAGCCGGCTCCCTGGATATTCCGGCGGGCTGGCGCATCGCCAGCGTGGCGCAAGAGCTGCATGCCGACGACCGCCCGGCACGCGAATTCGTGATCGACGGCGACGTCGCCTTGCGTGCCTTGCAGGCCGAGCGTGCCGCGTTGGGCGACGAGGGTGACGGCACCCAGATCGCCAACCTGGAGATCGCACTGGGCGAAGCCGGGGCCTGGGATGCACACGCTCGCGCCGAGCAGTTATTGGCAGGCCTGGGGTTTCGTCCCGACCAATGGATGAACTCGGTCGAGAGTTTTTCGGGGGGCTGGCGGATGCGCCTGGCTTTGGCGCGGGCGCTGATGGCCCCGTCGGAACTCTTGCTGCTGGACGAACCCACCAACCACCTGGATCTGGACGCCATGCTGTGGCTGGAGCGCTGGCTGGCCGCCTATGGTGGCACGGTGCTCTTGATCTCGCACGACACCGAGTTCCTGAACGCGGTCGCACGCGTCATCTTGCATTTCGATCATGGCAAGCTGGTGCGCTACAAGGGCGGCTATGACGATTTCCTGATTCAGCGCGCCGAGCGCCTACGTCAAACGAATATCGCCATCGCCAAGCAGACGCGCGAAACCGCGCATCTGCAAGCCTTTATCGACCGCTTCAAGGCCAAGGCATCCAAGGCCAAGCAAGCGCAAAGCCGCGTGAAGGCACTGGCTCGCATGCAGGTGCTGGCGCCGCTGAAAACGGAAGCCGGCATTCACATCGCCATTCCGACACCCGAGAACATGCCCGACCCCTTGCTCACGCTGGAGCACGCGCGCATCGGCTATGGCGACACGCCGATTCTGGACAAGGTTCGCCTGATGGTGCGCGGCGGCAGCCGTATCGGCATTCTAGGTGCCAACGGTGCCGGTAAAAGTACCCTGATCAAGACGCTATGTGGCGAGCTGCCCTTGCAGGCCGGCGAGCGCCTGCCCGCTCGAGGCCTGGCGATCGGCTACTTCGCCCAGCATCAGTTGGATATGCTGGATCTGAACGCCTCGCCGCTGCTGCACTTGAGCCGCATAGCACCGACGACGCGCGAACAGATTCTGCGTAATTACCTGGGCGGCTTCGGCTTCACGGGCAATACCGTACTGGACCGGGTCGAACCCATGTCGGGCGGCGAAAAAGCCCGTCTGGCCTTAGCGCTTATCGTCTGGCAAAAACCCAACCTGTTGCTGCTGGATGAACCGAGCAACCACTTGGATGTCGATACCCGCGAAGCGCTGGCCGAAGCCCTGGCGGAATTCGGCGGCAGCATGCTGATGGTCTCCCACGACCGCCATCTGCTGCGCACCACGGTCGATAGTTTCTGGATCGTCGCCGATGGCGCTGTGCATGAATTCGACGGCGATTTGGAAGACTATCGCGATTGGCTGGCGGCGCGCACTTCAGGTAAATCGTCGGTATCATCCGGCGGCACGTCATCCACATCGGCAGGCTCCGGCCCTGGACATGCAGCGTCGTCTTCAAACGAGCGTCAGGACAGGGCGGCGTTGATCGAACCGAATGAGCTGGCCGGCAAGGCAAGCGGCAGTCATGCGAGCCAGAGCAGTGCAGGCATTGACAACGGCGATGCAAGCCAGCATCCGGCATCCTCTTCGGCTTACTCCACCGAGACCGCAGCACGTACTGGCCAGGGCAGCCCCTCTGCCATGACACCGGCAGACCGCAAGAAACAGCGCCAGGAAGAAGCCGAACAACGTCAACGGCTAGGCGCGTTACGTCGTCCGCTGGAGAAGCAGATTGCTGCGCTGGAGAACACGATGGAACAGTCTCGCAAGCGGTTGGCAGCGTTGGATGCATTGCTGGCGCAAGCCGATATCTATGAAGAATCGCGTCGCGACGAACGTATCCAAGCGCTGACCGAGCACGGCGCACTCACCAGCGCGGTGGATAAGGCCGAGAACGACTGGCTGGCGCTGCAAGAGCAACTGGAAGACCTAAAGTAGTAGTGAGGCAGTGACGACTCGCCAACACGGTTTTCAGGCGAGTAGGCGCTACGAATGGCCTGAAAAATCGGAGCAGTACGAAGGCGCCGAACAGTCTGCACAAAACGGGTGGCGTGACTTGGTTGATGAAGTCACGCCACCCTTCTTTGGGTTGATTCTGCCGCGCTAGCACTCACGCGGGTTCGAACGCCCAACGACGTCAGTCAAACCAGAGCCTTGAAACTCAGTGCGATCGACTGGCCTTGATGCGCTCGTGGTTCTCGATTACCTCACGGGCCACCGCCCGCAGCAAGGTCACCGCCAGTGCGGGGGCAACGCCTGTGTCCCGGGCCAGCTCCTCCATCGCGGCGATGCGATCTTCGCCATCGCCCGGCACGGAATCGCCGTCTTCTTTGAGCAACTCTTCCGACAGTTGGTCGGAGCAGCGAAATCGCAAGCCCAACAGCAGCATCAATTGTTGATCGATTTCCTCGATCTCAGCGCGCAACGCCGCCGTAGTCAGGGGGTCGTGCAAATCGTCGTCGGCCATGGTCTCAACCCTGCGTAATGTCCAGCTTGGCAATGCCCAAGGCGAGTGTCTTGGGGCCCGCGTCGCGGAAGTGAATCTGGGCTTGGGCATCGGTGCCCGAACCGCTCAGACCTATGATAGTGCCTTCGCCGAACCGCGTGTGATATACACCCTGACCGATTCGGAAGTGCTGATCGCCGATGGTGACGCCGGACGCCACGCCGCGCGGCTGACGTGGCGCGATCTGGCCGGTCGGCTGCCGCGCGAACGCATCCATGCGGCGGCTGGCCTCGCGCTGCCAACCATCGGCATCACCGCCGCGAAAACCGTTGGCCGAAGGCACGCCCAGTCGGGGTGTCAACCATTTCAAATGCGCGTCCGGAATCTCTTCCAAAAAGCGCGAGCGCATTGCATAACGGGTCTGGCCGTGCAACATACGACTCTGGGCCAGGCTTAGATACAGCCGTTCGCGGGCACGCGTAATGGCTACATACATCAAGCGCCGCTCTTCTTCCAGACCAGATGCTTCGAGTGCACTGTTCTCATGGGGGAACAAGCCTTCTTCCAAGCCCGTGATGAAAACGACATCGAACTCCAAACCTTTGGCCGCGTGTACCGTCATCAATTGAACGGCTTCCTGCGTCGCGTCGGCCTGATTGTCGCCAGCCTCTAGCGCCGCATGCGACAGAAACGCCGCCAGCGGCGTCAGCGCCTGGACGACCACGCCCTCGGGCAATTCGGCATCTGCGACGCCCGCGTTCAAGGTCGCGGCCGGATCGTGCTCCGGCACGCGCCCGGCGGGCAAACCTTCGAGGTTTTCCTCAGCCGCGAACACGGCCGCAGCGGTAACCAGTTCGCGCAAGTTTTCGACGCGCTCGGCACCCTCTTTCTCTCCCAGATAGTGCGTCAACAAGCCGCTTTCGTGCAGCATGTGCTCAACCATCTCAGGCAATCCCAAGTCGGCCGTCTCGCGCGTCATGCGAGCGATCAGCTCGGCGAACTGCATCAGGTTGGAGCCGCCCTTGCCACCCACCCGCGCAACGGCCCCTGACAAACTGGTATCGTGCGCCCGGGCGGCGTCGCTCAAATTCTCCAACGTTCGCGCACCGATGCCGCGAGCGGGAAAATTGACCACTCGCATCCAGGACGTATCGTCCTCGGCATTGGCCAGCAGCCGCAAGTACGCGAGGGCATGCTTGATCTCTTGCCGCTCGAAGAAGCGCAAGCCCCCATACACGCGATAGGGAATACCGGCTGAGAACAGCCCGTGCTCCATCACCCGGGATTGGGCATTACTGCGATACAAAATAGCGATTTCGTTGCGCGTGTGGCCGTCGTTGACGAGGCTACGAATCTCGTCGGTCACCCATTGGGCCTCCAACGCATCGCTGGTCATCTCGATCACCTGGATGGGTTCGCCCTCGCCCTGATCGGTCCAGAGGTTCTTGCCCAAGCGATTGCTGTTGTTGTCGATCAATGCGTTGGCGGCATCCAGGATGTGACCGTAGGAGCGGTAATTCTGCTCCAGGCGAATCACATTGCCGCGCGCATAGTCGCGTTCGAAATCGGACATGTTGCCGACATTCGCGCCGCGAAACGCGTAGATCGATTGATCGTCGTCGCCCACGGCAAAGATTTTCGCACCGCCACCGGCCAACAGTTGCAGCCACTTGCACTGCAAGGTATTCGTATCCTGGAACTCGTCGACCAGGATGTGACGGAAACGTTGCTGATAGTGTTCGCGCAAGGGCGCGTTGTCGCGCAGCAGCTCGAAACAGCGCAGCAGCAGCTCGGCGAAATCGCAGACACCCTCACGCTGACACTGTTCCTCATACAGGCGATAAATCTCGGCCAGACGACGGTGATAGCTGTCGTCGGTATCGACGTGGCTGGACCGCTTGCCCTCTTCCTTGGAACCATTGATGAAGCGCTGAACGTCACGCGGCGGGAACTTCTCGTCGTCCAGGCTATTGGCCTTGAACATCCGCTTGAGTGCAGCCAACTGATCGGCCGTGTCCAGGATCTGGAAAGTTTGCGGCAAACCCGCATCGCGGTGATGCGTGCGCAGCAAACGATTGCACAAGCCGTGAAAAGTGCCGATCCACAGCCCGCGTGGATCCAGTGGCAGCATCGAAGACATGCGCGTCAACATCTCGCGCGATGCCTTGTTGGTGAACGTCACGGCCAGCAGCGAAAACGGACTGGCCTGGCTGGTTTGAATCAGCCAGGCCATCCGGGTAATCAACACTCGGGTTTTGCCGCTACCTGCCCCGGCGAGTACCAGGGCGTGTTGCGGTTCGAGTGTGACGGCAGCGCGTTGTTCGGGGTTGAGGCTGTCCAGCATCATGCCGCGTAGCGGCGCAGACGCAGCGCGAACTGCTCGAGCCCGGCAATACCGCTTTGCTGGGCACGGTGGCACCACGCCTGCAAATCAGCCAAGAGCTGCTCGCTGCTGGCACTGGAGCTTTCCCACACCCAACCCAGCTCGCGACGCATGGCAACCAGACGCGACAGCGGCGTGTCGGGCGACAAAGCCAGGGCCTGATCGATTTCGGCGCGTTGCGCGGGTTGCAAAGCATCGTCGCTACGGTGCACCCAGCGGCGCACGCGATGCAAGGAAGCCCATTGGGTATCGGCATCGCTGCTGCGAGTGGTTTTCAAACGGGACAGTTCTTCGCGCGCAGCCACCTTGAGCAACTCACCGTAACGCGCCATGATTTCGTAGCGATGGGTGATCACGCCCTGCAAGGTTTGCAAATCCATCGTGGACTTGCCCGACTCGAGCCGCAGCTTGGGTGCGACCTTCTTGACCTTGGCCAAGCCAACGGCTTTCAGCACCGAGATATACATCCAGCCGATGTCGAACTCGTACCACTTGCTCGAAAACTTGGCAGATGTACCGTAAGCGTGGTGGTTGTTGTGCAGTTCTTCACCACCGATCACGATGCCCCAGGGCACAAGGTTCGTGCTGGTATCGGGGCTGGCGAAATTGCGATAGCCCCAGAAGTGACCGATGCCGTTGACCACGCCGGCGGCCCAGAAGGGAATCCATGCCATCTGGATGGCCCAGATGGTGATGCCCATGGCACCGAACAGCATGACGTTGATCGCCAGCATGATCAGGATGCCCTTGGCGGAAAAACGCGTATAGACGTTGGTTTCGAGCCAATCGTTGGGTGTGCCGTGACCGAACTTGGCCAGGGTTTCTTTGTTCTTGGATTCGAAACGATAGAGTTCGGCGCCACGAAACAGCACCTTCCAGATACCGAACATCATTGGCGAGTGAGGATCGCCTTCACGCTCGCACTTAGCGTGGTGCTTGCGGTGGATGGCCACCCACTCCTTGGTTACCATGCCCGTGGTAAGCCACAGCCAGAACCGGAAGAAATGCATGACTGCGGGGTGCAGATCGAGCCCCCGGTGCGCTTGGCTACGATGAAGAAAAATCGTGACGCTGGCGATGGTGATGTGCGTCAAGACCAGCGTATAGATCACCAGTTGCCACCAGGTGGCCTGGGTGAAACCGCCGGAAATGAAGGAGAGGATTGAATCCATAAAGCGTTTAGCGCCTCACACGTGAAAGAAAAAGAATTTTAACGTACCGCTGACAACTATGACACGAGGGTTTCAATTTAGTTCTCGAATCAAATCAAGGACTAAAGCCCGAGAAGCTGGATAAAACGCCAGGATTTCCCACCTTCGCTTGAAACGAAATGCACTACGCTTACCCGATTCGGCATATGCGCGTGCGTCACAGCCGATCATACCGCCAGGCCGCCTTAGCCCCATGACTATCATGCCGATAAAATTATTTAAAACGTCTTTAAAATCCAACAATCCCCGATTAGGCCGCCAAATGACCACAACGTCAATAGGGCCAATTGTCCTAGCCTTGCTGAGCGTGGCGGCGGCGGCATGGCCCGCACACCCCGCCCGAGCGCAGGCGATGACGATTCGCGCAGGCGAAACCAAGGTGCTGGCGACGTTTTTCGAGATCGACAGGCGAACGTGTCAGACGCTCGCCAGTCCCAATGTGTACATGGTGACCGAACCGTCGATAGGCCGTGCCCACATCGGCCAGACCACCGAATTGCACAGCATACGGTCGTGCCGCCCGCAGGTGCTGCCCGTCAGCCAGGTGATCTATCACGCCCCGCTCGACGCGGCGGGCAAATTCACCCAACTGGCCTATAGCGCCAATTTTCAGCAGTTGGATCGCAACCACTCGCGCAAGATCGACATCGTCATTCTGCCCTGACTCCACTCAAGCCGCCTGAGCGTCGGCCTCGTCGCTCGCAAGGTCCTTCGCAGCGGGTGCCGCGCCCTCGCGCTGAAACACGGCCGCAAAAAAACCGTCGGTGCCATGACGATCCGGGCGCAGCTGCAATAACGGGCCATCGCACTCCAGCTCACCCGCCCGCTCGTCCAGAATGTTGCGCACATCGACTTGCTCGAAATCGGGGTACTGCTGCAAAAACCACTCGGCCTGATCCTGATTCTCTTCGGGCAGCAGACTGCATGTGGCGTAGACCAGACGCCCGCCTGGCGCCACGCAACGCGAGGCGCTGGCAAGAATGCGGCGCTGCAAGTCGCACAGTTCCGCCACGCCGCCAGGATGCTGGCGCCATTTCAAATCGGGATTGCGGCGCAGCGTGCCCACGCCGCTGCACGGCGCATCCACCAGCACGCGCTGCGCCTTACCCGCCAGACGTTTGACGCGCACATCGTTTTCGCTGTCGATGATGACAGGCACCACGTTGGACAGCCCGCTGCGGGCAAAGCGCGGCTTGGCCTTGGCTAGGCGCTTGGCCGACACATCGAAGGCATACAGGCGGCCGGTCGAACGCATCAACGCCCCCAACAGCAAGGTCTTGCCGCCCGCGCCCGCGCAGAAATCGATGACCATCTCGCCGCGTTTCGGGCCGACTAGCAGGGCCAACAATTGGCTGCCCTCGTCCTGCACTTCGATTTCGCCGCGCTCGAATTGCGGCCAGCGATTGATGGCGGGCCGCCCCTGCATGCGGATGCCCCACGGAGAATAAGGCGTGGCCTGCGGCGAGAATTTCGCCGCAGGACCGTGCTGAAGCCCCGCCAAGACCTTTTCGCGAACGGCCGACATCGGATTGACACGGATGTCCAACGCAGCAGGTCGATTCAAGGCGGCCACCAGATCGGCGGTGTCGTCCAATTCGACCAGTTTTTCGTACAGCCAATCGGGCAGACTGGCGCGCACCGCGGGGGCCAGGGTGTCGTCGCGCACGCTGCGCGAGCGATGCAACCACTCGCTTTCGTCTTCCTTCAGCACGGGCACCAGGGTATCGCGTGGCAGTGTGGCGTCCAGCGCCAGAATGGCCAACCGGCGGGACGCCGGACCAGGGCCGCCTTCGGCCAAATGCTGATAACGACGCAAATGGCGCAGCGCGTCGTAGACGGCTTCGGCCAGCTCGCTACGGTCGCGCATCCCCAACTCGCGATGCGCACGCAGCCAGCTCGACAAGGCCGTATCAGCTGCGCTGGACCACTGCAATATCTCGCCCAAAGCGCTTTGCACCTGGTCGATACGGATGGCAGCAGAAGGCACCGGCGTGGGCCGTGGCGCATTGGCGGCACGCAGTGCGCCAATGAAGCGCGAGTCGGCGCTATTGACGACGCCGAAACGGCTGTGCTGTGAGGGCACCGAAGCCGCGCCACGCGTGGACTTACCCGCAGCAGCCTTATTGCCGCTGGCCTTGCCAGCGGATTTGGAGCCTGCCGGCCGCGATGGCTTGGCAGGACGGCTACCGGTTGCGGCAGCCGCTTCGCGGCGACTGTCGGCAAAGGTCGAAAAGGCACGCTTGGCAGCGGGACGCTTGGGAGGAGATTGAGTCATAAAAGGTATCCTGCGGCTCACGCCTGCTGGGTAGGCCAAAATAGCCGTTGCGATTGGCCTTCGACCAGGACGCGCTGATCGGCGGTAAGGGTGACGCGGCCTTCGACCAACCATTTGACGGCGGCCGGATAGACGATGTGTTCGACAGCCAGCACCCGTCGGCTCAGGTCGTCCGGCGAGTCGTCGACCAACACGGGCACGCAGCCCTGAGCGATGATGGGGCCGTGATCGAGCACCGGCGTCACGAAGTGTACGGTGCAACCGTGTGCTTGCACACCGGTCGCCAACGCCTGCGCATGGGTATGCAGCCCCGGAAACGCGGGCAACAAGGACGGATGGATGTTCACCAGCCGACCGGTGAAATGGGCGACGAAGCCTGGGGTCAGCACCCGCATGAAGCCGGCCAGCAACACGTAATCGGGACGATGACTGTCGATTTCGCTCGCCAGCGCCGAATCAAACGCTTCCCGCGCCGGATAATCCCGGAAATTCAGACCTTTCGTGGCGATGCCCTGCCCGGCGGCCCAGGCCAATCCTGGCGCGTCGGGCTTGCTCGCGATGACGGCAACCACCTCGGCGGGCCAGCCCTGGCTTGCGCAGGCGCTTACCAGGGCCTGCATGTTGCTGCCCCGTCCAGAGATCAGAATGACCAGCCGACGAGGGCGATCGAGGACCAGGGCCTGCGGGTCGAGCGATGAAAAAGAGTCCGACAAAGTAAAAATCCGGGATAGAGCCAACATGAAATTGTAAACTCTTGGCGTGAAACCGATGCTCCGAATCTTTCGCGGCTTGCCGCCCCCCGACTTGCGCGCACCCGCTGCGCTGACCATAGGCAATTTCGACGGCGTCCACCGTGGCCACCAAGCCATGCTGGCCCACGTGGACGAGGCCGCTCGCGCAAATGGGCTGACGCCCACGGTGATGACGTTCGAACCTCATCCGCGTGAGTATTTCGCCGAATTGGCCCATCGCCCTGAATTGGCCCCGACCCGCATTTCCGGCTTGCGCGACAAGCTGGACGCGTTGGCCCGTCACGGCGTGCGGCAAGTGCTGCTACAGAAGTTCGACGCGGCACTGGCCGACCAGAGGCCGGACGCCTTTATCGAACGGTTCCTGGTGGGTTTGCAGACGAAGTATTTGCTGGTCGGCGAAGATTTCCGGTTCGGTCACAAACGCGCTGGCGACGTTCAAACCCTGCGCGATGCGGGCCGCCACCTGGGGTTTTCGGTGGAAACGCTAACCGACGTCACCGATCAGCACGGCCACCGGGTGTCCAGCTCCGAAGTACGTACCGCGCTGGGCGTGGGCGATCTGCCCCGCGCCGCCCATTTACTGGGCCGCCCCTACGCCATGGGTGGTCATGTCATCCACGGCCAGAAGCTGGGCCGCACACTGGGTTATCCCACGCTGAACATACGCGTGGCCCCGCGTTGTGCGGCGCGCTCTGGTATCTACGTCGCCGTCGTGCACGGCGTGAGCGACCGCCCGTTACCTGCCGTGGCCAGCCTGGGTGTGCGCCCTAGCGTCGAAGACAACGGCCGGGTCTTGCTCGAACCGCATCTGCTCGATTTGCCAGCCCCCATTGACGCATACGGTAAACTCGTTCGCGTCCAACTCCTGCATTATGTGCGGGACGAAGAAAAATTCCCCGACCTAGCGACCTTGACTGCCGCCATTGCGCACGACGCGCAACAGGCGCGAGCTTATTTTGCCGTACATGGACTATAAAACGACCCTCAATTTGCCAGACACCGCTTTCCCCATGCGGGGCGATCTGGCACGCCGCGAACCCGTGTGGGTCGCGCAATGGCAAGAGAATCGCGTCTACAAGGCCATTCGCGCGGCCAGTGCGGGCCGCCCCCGGTTCGTGCTGCACGACGGCCCGCCCTACGCCAACGGCGACATTCACACCGGCCACGCCGTCAACAAGATTCTGAAAGACATCATCGTCAAAAGCCGCAACATGGCGGGCTACGACGCGCACTACGTGCCCGGCTGGGATTGCCATGGCATGCCCATCGAAATCCAGATCGAGAAGAAATTCGGCAAGCACTTGCCCGTGGCTCAAGTGCAGTCGCGCGCTCGCGCCTACGCGACCGAGCAGATCGCCCGCCAGAAGGCCGATTTTCAACGATTAGGCGTGCTGGGCGACTGGGATCGCCCCTACCTGACGATGGCGCACGGCAACGAAGCCGACGAGTTACGTGCCTTGGGTCGTATCCTCGAAAAAGGCTATGTGTTCCGGGGCTTGAAGCCGGTGAACTGGTGCTTCGATTGCGGATCGGCTCTGGCCGAAGCCGAGGTCGAGTACGCCGACCGCAAGGATCCGGCCATCGACGTGGCTTTCCCCTTCACCGATCGCGCGGCCCTGGCCACGGCCTTCGGCGTGCCGGAAGTCGAAGCCGGTGCGGTCGTCATCTGGACCACGACGCCCTGGACCATTCCGTCGAACCAGGCGCTCAACGCCAACCCCGAGCTGGACTACGCTTTGGTGCGCGTGACGCCCGAGCCGGCGACCGGTCCGTTACTGCTGATTGCTGCCGAGCGGGTGGAAGCCTGCCTGAAGCACTGGAATCGCACCGGCGAGATCGTGGCCACCTGCAAGGGCGAAGCGCTGGCCGGCCAGCGCTTCGCTCACCCCTTGGGCGGCGCGGACGAAGGCTATGCCCGCAGCGCGCCGATGTATCTGGCCGACTACGTGTCGCTGGACGCCGGCGCGGGCGTGGTTCACTCGGCCCCGGCTTATGGTGTGGAAGATTTCATCTCCTGCCGCAGTCACGGCGTGACCGACGACGAAATGATCAATCCGGTGATGGGCGACGGGCGTTACGCCAGCACCTTGCCGCTGTTCGGTGGCCTGAGCATCTGGGAAGCCAACCCGAAGATCGTCGAAGCCTTGGACGCTGCAGGCACCTTGATCAAGGTCGAGCAACATACCCACAGCTACATGCACTGCTGGCGCCACAAGACGCCCATCATCTACCGTGCGACCAGCCAATGGTTCGCCGGTATGGATGTGGTGCCTAAGGACGGTGGACCGAGCCTGCGCGAAACGGCCTTGGCCGGCATCGAGCAAACCGCCTTCTATCCCGCGTGGGGACGTGCCCGTTTGCATGCCATGATCGCCAACCGGCCCGACTGGACACTGTCGCGACAGCGCCAGTGGGGCGTGCCGATGGCCTTCTTCGTTCACAAGGAAACCGGGGAGCTTCATCCCGATACGCCTGCGCTCATCGAGCAAGTCGCTCAGCGCATCGAGCGCGACGGAATCGAGGCCTGGCAGAAGCTGGATCCCAACGAGTTGTTGGGCGCAGACGCCGAAGTCTACGAAAAGAACCGCGACACGCTGGACGTGTGGTTCGACTCCGGCACCACGCACTACACGGTGCTGGGCGGCCGCGACGACGGCACGGGCCCGGCCAGTGGCGGCTCGCATGGCGCAGGTCTGGCATGGCCGGCCGACCTCTATCTGGAAGGCTCGGATCAGCATCGTGGCTGGTTCCATTCGTCCTTGCTGACGGGCTGCATGCTGTTCGGTCAGCCGCCGTACAAAGCCCTGCTCACCCACGGCTTCGTAGTCGATGGCCAAGGCCGGAAGATGAGCAAGTCGCTGGGCAACGTCATTGGCCCGCAGAAGATTTCCGATTCGCTGGGTGCCGAGATCCTGCGTCTGTGGGTGGCCTCGACCGACTACTCCGGTGAGTTGTCGCTATCGGACGAAATTCTGAAACGCGTTGTGGAAAGCTATCGCCGCATCCGCAACACCCTGCGCTTCCTGTTGGCCAACGTCGCCGACTTCGACGCCGCCACTCAAACGGTGGCCGACGAATCGCTGCTGGACATCGACCGCTACGCGCTGTCGATGACGGCACGCATGCAGGACGAAGTCCGCGCGTATTACGAGCGTTACGACTTCCATCCAGCCGTCTCGCGCTTGCAAAGCTTCTGTTCCGAAGACCTCGGCGCGTTCTATCTGGATATTTTGAAAGACCGTCTGTACACCAGCGCACCCGACAGTCTGGCTCGCCGCAGCGCGCAAACGGCGCTTCTGCGCATTGCACGCACGCTGGTCAAACTGATGGCGCCTGTGCTGTCGTTCACGGCAGAAGAAGCCTGGAAGATTCTGGATGCCGGCCATGCCAGCCGTCCCGATCACACCATTTTCACCGCCGTCTACGAGCCACTGCCCGGCCCGGTCGATGGCGACCCGCTCGTCGCTCGCTGGGATCGTCTGCGCACGCTGCGGGCCGAAGTCATGCGGCGTCTGGAAGACGTTCGAACAGAAGGCAAGATCGGCGCGTCCTTGCAGGCCGAAGTGGTGCTGCACGCCTCGGGCGACGACTACGCGGCCTTGCAGTCGCTGGGCGACGACCTGAAATTCGTGCTGATCGTATCGCAGGCGGAACTCGTGCAAGGCACGGGCGAACTGCGTGTGGAGATCGCGCCCACCAGCCATCAGAAGTGCGCCCGTTGCTGGCACTGGCGTGCCGATGTGGGCACGGATGCTGACCATCCCGAAATCTGCGGCCGATGCGTGAGCAATCTGTTCGGCAGCGGTGAAACGCGTAGCAAGGCCTGATCGATGACGACTTCTGCCCCGCGTTTTCGCACGACCTGGCACTGGCTGGGTCTGGCCCTCTTGCTGTTGATCCTGGACCAGGTCACCAAGGTGTATTTCAATACCCAGTTCGCCTATGGCGAACGGGTGAACGTACTGCCCTTCTTCGACTTCACGCTGATGTACAACCGTGGCGCGGCCTTCAGCTTTCTGGCATCCGAAGCAGGCTGGCAGCGCTGGTTCTTCGTCGGCCTGGGCACGATCGCTTCCGGCGTCATCGTCTGGATGCTGCGCCGTCACATCGCACAGCCTCGCTTTTGTCTGGCGCTGACCCTGATCCTGGGCGGTGCGGTCGGCAACGTCATCGATCGCCTGATCTACGGTCATGTGGTCGATTTCTTGCTGTTCTACTGGCGCAATTGGTATTACCCGGCGTTCAACGTGGCCGACATGGGCATCGTGTGCGGGGCCATATTGCTGGTGCTGGACGAGTTGTTGCGGGCCCGTCAGGCCAAGAAAGCCGCCCACTGAGTTCTAAGGAATCGCCATGGCCGATCTTGCCGACAAGCGCATCGTGCTCGGACTGACGGGCGGCATCGCCTGCTACAAAATCGCCGAGCTGCTGCGGCGCATGATCGAACAAGGCGCGCAGGTCGATGTGGTCATGACCGAAGCCGCCACGCACTTCATCACACCGGTCACGATGCAAGCCTTGTCGGGGCGCACGGTGTTCGTCGACGCGTGGGATGCGCGCATGGCCAACAACATGCCGCATATCGATCTGACCCGCGGCGCCGATCTGGTCTTGATCGCGCCGGCCAGTGCCGATTTCATGGCCAAACTGGCGCACGGCATGGCCGACGATCTGCTCTCCACGCTCTGCCTGGCACGTCCTTGCCCAATGGCGGTGGTGCCAGCCATGAACCGCGAGATGTGGGAAAAACCGCCTACCCAACGCAATGTCGCACAGCTTCGCGCCGACGGCGTGGCGATTTTCGGGCCGGCCAGCGGCGATCAAGCCTGCGGCGAAACGGGCGACGGACGCATGCTGGAGCCCGCCGACATTCTGGCCGATGTCGTGGCCGAATTGGCTGAGAAATCCCTAGAGGGCGTGCGTATCCTGCTGACAGCTGGCCCGACCTCCGAACCCGTCGATCCAGTTCGCGTGCTGACCAACCGCTCCAGCGGCAAAACGGGTTACGCCTTGGCGCGTGCCGCCAGGGAGGCCGGTGCGACGGTCACCTTGGTGACCGGTCCGACCGCCCTGCCCTTGCCACGCGGCATCACCGTCGTGCCCGCCCACACCGCACGCCAAATGCACAGCGCCGTCATCCAACATGCAGGCGAAGCCGACATTTTCATTGGCGTCGCGGCCGTAGCCGACTGGCATATCACCAACGTGAGTGCCCAAAAACACAAGAAAGATGCCGAGGGCCACGCGCCTGCGCTGGCGTTCGCGCCCAATCCCGACATTCTGGCCGAGGTCGCCGCGCTCGCCGACGGCCCATGGTGTGTCGGTTTTGCAGCCGAAACCGAAAAGCTGGCCGAGCACGCCGAAGCCAAACGCCGCCGCAAAGGCGTGCCGCTGCTGGTGGGCAATCTCGCACAGAACGTGATGGATGCCGATAGCACTGAGCTCGTGCTGTTCGACGAGGCGGGCGCTCACCCCCTGCCCGCCGCCAGCAAACGCGACGCGGCGGTGCGGCTGTTGAGCGAAATCGCTACGCGTTATCGCGCGCGACGCCGCTAAAGTAGCATCGCATTACTCCAGCGCTTGAACCCGACTATTACGCATCGCCCACGTATCTAAAGGCAAGGCCGGCTCGTCGGCAACGATGCGGCGCAAGATACGCTTCAATACGGTCATGTCGCCACGCTCGCTGGGCCAGCGAACCGGCGTGATCGCCTGCCAGTGTCCGGCCTGCTCAGTCGCCATGCGAAAGCGGAACGTATAGAAGCCTGGCATTCCCATGCGCAGATCCGTCACCACCAAGGCGTCACCGATGCGGTCATAGCGCAGCCAGCTGTCGGTAAACCAGTTCAGTCGGGTGTGCAACGGGGAATCGACGAGCGCCTGGGCGAGTTCGCGATTGAAGGGCTGCCGCAGCGTTTCGGGTGCAGCACGGTCGAACAGTCCGCTGACGGCCTCGACGTAGTGACCGTCGCCAGTATCCACCACCACCCGCCACAACAAGGTATTCAAGGGCATGGGCGTCGAAAAGACGCGTTCGATCGCTACGCCTTGCGCGGTCAAGGCATCGCGTACCCGCGTCTCGCTGATGTGCTTGGCACCCATGCTAAAAGCCAAATACACACAACCAAACCCCATCGTCCAGCATAAGCCCCGCCACGCTTTCGGGCCGATCCCGGAGCAGCCCGCAACGATCACCGCAACCAGCATCGGAACCGTGTAGATCGGATCGATGATGAACATGCTGGACCAACTCTCAGGGGTACGCGCCAGGGGCCAGAACAGCTGGGTACCATACGAGGTAAACGCATCCAGGATCGGATGAGTCAGCAGCACCAGCCATATCGCCAGGAACAATCTCAATGCCCCATACGGTGCTTTCGGGAACAACGCGCGCACGACGCCGGTCAAGACCACCGAAGCGGCAGTCAGCACGAACACCGAGTGCGACCATCCCCGATGAAAGGTCATGGTCGAGACCGGATCGGGATAGGACTGCAACACATCCAGGTCAGGCAAGGTGCCCAACAGCGCCCCATACAGCAAAGCACGGCGGCCCTGTTTGGGGCCCAGGACGGCACCGGCGATGCCAGCGCCCAAAACGGCTTGTGTAATCGAATCCATACAATCCAGGTCTTGAGTGATACGCCCCTTACACTTGCATGCGGATTGCAAGGCGTCCGCACGATTTGAACAAGTGGGGTCGAAGGACAGGCGTTAAGATACCGCATTGTTAATACGGGTTTATACGCATGGATGCCTACATCTCGGTTATCGAGACTTTTATCCGAAACAATCAGTTCTGGGCTGGCCCTATTATTGGCCTGCTGACCTTGGCGGAATCGATGCTGGTGGTTGGCTTTTTCGTCCCTGCCACGGCGCTGCTGCTGATGGCGGGCGGCATGGCAGGCAATGATTTCTCAACCCGGTGACCATCGTGGCGTGGGGCGTCATCGGTGCGGTATTGGGCGATGCGGTATCGTACTGGATCGGCCGACTGGCAGGCCCCGCGCTCGTCCACCGCTGGCCCCTGAAAACCCATCGACGCAGCGTGGCGCGTGCCAGACTGTTTTTCACGCGCTACGGCTTTTTCTCGATTTTGCTCGGACGATTTCTCGGCCCGATCCGGTCTACGGTACCAACCGTGGCAGGCATCATGCGGATGAGTCATCTGAAATTCGAGATCGCCAACGTGCTCTTGGCTCTCGTATGGGTGCCCATGCTGCTTGCGCCGGGTTATTTCGCGGCACGCTCGCTGGGCGCCAGCGAGAACATGCAGCAAACCGGCATGATGGTGGGTGCGGCGGCATCCGTGATTTTCGGCATCGTCATCGCCTACGCTTTCGTTCGAAAACGTAAAACGCCCGCCAGGGCGCGACTTTAAGCGCAACGCCCCCCGACGCTACCGAAGGAGCAAGCATGGGTATTCATTCTGGACCGAAGAACGGCGATTTCGCCCGCTATGTCGAGTTGCTGACCAATGGTGAACCGGGCCGCGTGACACGAGGCAAAGGCCGACATGCCGCGGAGTCGCTGCAAGCCGATGTGCCCGACGTTCCTAATGGCTTCGACGACAAAGGCAATGGCGATCCATTGGGCGGTGCCGCGGATATCGATGCGGCGAGAGATACACGCGACATGCTGCGGGCCGAACGCGAGCAACAGGCGATTCGCGCCCAGCAGGCGCCTTCGTCGGGGGCCTTGAACGATATGACCTTCGGCCGCCGGCCCGAGCCTTCGTCCGCTTTGCCAGAAGCGACTTTCCCGACCGATCCGCAAGCGCCTGCCTGGCAACGCGTCAATCGGCATCCCGGGCAGAATCCGGTGGCCTTGAGCGTTCAACGGCTGGTCGGATTATTCTTCACGATGATCGGCTACGTGATCGTTTTCGGCGGCGTGATGACGGCTGCCATCACACTTCTCGCAGGCTCTGACATTTCGGCCGGACTCTTTCCCGCGCTCTTCCTGATCGCTTTCGGCGCGGTGCTGATTCGTATTTCAAAGGGCTTGCGACGCCAGGCGATCGCACCCCAAGGCATTATGCCGCCGCTCACCACCGTTTCTTCACGCAACACTCAACCCTGAATACTTCCGATGAATTCCGTCGCTTTGAAAATTCTCGACGAGCGCATGCGCGCTCAATTACCTGCTTACGCTACCGCCGGTTCGGCGGGTCTCGACCTGCGCGCCTGCCTGGATGCTCCCCTCGTTTTGCAACCGGGGCAAACTGAACTGATTCGCACGGGCCTGGCCATCCACATCGCCGATCCGGGCTATGCCGCCCTGATCCTGCCGCGCTCGGGATTGGGCCACAAGCATGGCATCGTGCTGGGCAATCTGGTTGGTCTGATCGACGCCGACTATCAAGGCGAGTTGATGATTTCCACCTGGAATCGGGGTCAGCAAGCGTTCACCATCGATCCCATGGAGCGGTTGGCGCAATTGGTGATCGTGCCCGTCAAGCAAGTGACCTTCGACATCGTCGACAGCTTCGAGACCTCGGCGCGCGGCGCCGGCGGCTTCGGCAGCACTGGCAAACGATAGCGGCTGAGCGCCGACACTTACCTGCACGACGGGCCTACGCACAGCTCAGCCGTTCGCGTCTATCACGCCGGGCAAAGATGACGCCACCATCACGCCGCCTCGATCACCGCAATCGCCCATAGCAATGGCATGCCCTTGCACATCGCCACCAGGTCGTTGCCGCGACGCGGGCACGGCGAGCGGAATCGCTTGCGGCATGACAGCGCCACGGCATCCTGGTGCTCCCCACAGGTCGTGGGGCGATTGCGCGATTATCTTGCAATGAAGCTAGGCGCCGCCACCAGCGGCAAATGCACCGCTGGATTCGAGCCTTGAACGATACCGATACGCGCCGTTGGCTCCTGTGCTCCAAGTGACGGCTCGGTCAATGGGTCTCGCCAGCGAGTACTGCATCCTCTATTGACGTTTGCTCTCGGCTCGAATTGCTCGGACGCATCGCGGCCCAGATCGTCGGCGACGGCGGCGCACACGCCGGCTGCCGTTCGAATCAGATCCGAACCGGCTGGCGCATCGTCCTGCAATGATTCGTCGTCGCTTTGGCTGGACGGAATACCATCTGGGGGCAATGTGTTCACCGGCGGTTGCGATGTGCCTGGAGGTTGCGTGGCTTCATTCGGCGGCATAGCACTAACGGTAAGTACGCCAGCCTGATACTGAATATCGTAGTTATCGGAGCGCAGGCCCGAAACCTCGATACCATACCGGCCCGACTCGCGTGCAAGCGGCGCGGCACCACCGTAGGTCACACGGCCTCCCAGCACGGATGCATCTTCGCAATTGACGAAACCAGCATAACGCACGCCACTTGCCCCATCGAAGATCGATCCCTCCACCTGCATCGCGTCATTAGCTGACACCAGCAGTGCTTTGCGCCGCACCAGCCACGTACCGTCGATCCGCCGGATAATTTCATAATTGCTGTCTGCGGCCAGTGCTCCATGTACCGACAAAATTTGATTGCCCGCGCCGGTAGTCGGCGTCACGGCAAAATCGTTCGACAAGCCCGCCAATTCCGACTCGGTTTGACCATTAACCAAACCCTCGGCGGTGAAGCCCGGGTTCACTAATGGCACGTCGCCATAGACCGACTGGCCACCATTGGCCGTCACCGTGATCTGCTTGCGATTGACTCTCCACGTGCCGTCGTTCAAGGCCACCACGTCGTAGTTGCCATGGGGCCCTAACGCGCCCTGCATGGTCAAGGTATAAGCGCCTGCGTTCGTGTTTGAATCGATGCCGAAGCTGTTGGCCAGGTTCGTCAACACCGCCACGGTTTGACCGTTCACCAGACCATCCGCAGTAAAGCCTGGGTTCACCGATGCCGCGTCGCCATAGACCGACTGGCCACCATTGGCCGTCACCGTGATCTGCTTGCGATTGACTCTCCACGTGCCGTCGTTCAAGGCCACCACGTCGTAGTTACCATGGGTCCCTAACGCGCCTTGCACGGTCAGCGTATGATCGCCTGCATTGGTGGTACTTCCGATGAGCTGATTTACGCTCAGTCCGGTCAGCACATCCACACCTTCCCCTGCAACCAGGCCATCGGCAGTGAAACCCGCGCCCAAGTTGACGCCATCGCCATAGATCGATTGACCGGAGACACCCGTAACGGTAATAGTCTTGGGTGTAATGGAGTACGTACCCATTCGCTGGAACAGTTTATAACCCGACTGACCTTGCGCCAATGTCACACCCAAGTTTTTCAAACCAACATTGGCACTGCCCAACACTTGGAAACTCATACCTTCGCCGGCGGGCGAAGTAGATAGAATGTAGTCCACGTCGGCTGCGCCCACAGTACCGTCGTAAACCTTGCTGCCACCCGCCAACGCGATCACATAGCCGGTCTTCAGGAAGCCCTGCAACAAAGGGCCGCCCTCGTAGGTCCGCCAAGTGGTGCGCGTGCCGCGAGTCACATGAGTGTCCCAGCCCTCAAACGAATCCTCACCGCTCAAGCTAGTGTCGTCGACGTTCCAGCCCACAAACGAATCCGCAGCGCCCAATTCAGCGTACGACAAGCCCGAGCCAGCCCCCGGAGAAACTGTTCCGTCAAGATTCAGCGGATTGCCTTGCGCATCGGTGTTGCCGTAGTAAGAGTGGACGACGCCGCCGTCGCCCGCTCCAACCAAAAATCCATGGCGAAGCGAATCGCTGCTGCCGGACACTCGGGTGCTTGAGTAGGACTGGTTAATGTTTCCGGCGGCATGCCCGCCTACCAGACCACCGGCGAAATTTTTTTCGACATACAGCGTGCCTTGCGAGAACGACTGGTCGATGTCGCCGCGGTTAAATCCCACCAGCCCGCCTGCGTACTCTTCGGCACGGGTGTCCATGGCGGCGTAGGACTGCGAGATTTGACCCTCATTGAACGCCACTAAAGGCCCAACGACGCTTGCACCCACGACTGTGCCGCCTTCCATGCCGATATTGCGTATCATCGAATTGATGCTGGCCAAACCGATCAATCCTACACGGGTTTCCCGCCCGCGATCGATATGTAAATCATGCACGACGTGATAGTTGCCATCAAGTACACCCGTGAATTGCGACACGCCAGCCAAGCCGCGTCCCAGCGGTGAGAATCCGGCTTCGCTCCACATGCTGCCGGGCGCATTGGTCATGCTGGCGTTGACGTCGTTGGCCAGCGTGTAGCGTGCGCCCAGGTCCATTTCGATCAACTGCAATTGATGGGCGTTGTGAATGGTGGTGCTGTATTCGCTATACAGAAACGGGCGTGTCGAACCTTCGAGCATCACCCACTGCTTGACGCCATCGGCATTCGTAGCCACCCAAACTTTAGAGCCCTGGGCCGTTTCGGCCCAGGTGCCCAATTTGCCATAGGCCGAATGACTGAAGTCGTTGCCGGCGACGTTCGTAGGATCGAAGGACGTACCACCCGCGCCTACTGCTGAGGCGGTGCCCGAAACCGAACTACTCCAATGGACATCCTGACCAACCGTCGCATCATGGAATAGGTCACCTATCAAACCTCCCACCGAACTCGTCCCACTGACCACATTGGCAGCATGGGCATGGTTGATGTCGGACCTATCGTAGGCAAAGCCCACGAGACCGCCTATAACGGTCCTGCCCGATACGCTACCCACCGCATATCCATTGTTCAGGGTCGTTAACGCCGACCGTCCGAGCAGGCCGCCCACGTTAGTAAAAGTGCCGACAACCTGGCCATCCATATACACATTATCGAGATTCGCCCTAAACGTCGTACCGGCTATTCCGCCCACATTCACCCAACCTTTCACGCGACCTTGGACGTAGCTATTGGCGAGCGTGCCTCTAAACTCGCCTACCAAGCCCCCCACGAAGGACGTGCCGGTAATATCGACATTGATCAAACCTACGTTCTGGATAATCGCCGATTCGGCGCTTGAGCCTATTAGACCCACGCCAGACTGCGTATGATCGATGAACAGATCCCGGACGACGTGGCCTTGCCCGTCTAGCGTGCCCCCGAACGTCGCTTGAAGGTTGCCGACGGGCACGAACCCCCCGCTCGACCACATGCCACTACCGCCCAAGCGCGTGGCACTGGCGTCGATGTCGTTATGCAGGACATAATCGCCATTGAGATCCAAGACCATCAACTGCAACTGATGGGCATTCTTGATCGTCGTGCTGAGTTCGCTCATCAGAAACGGCCGCGAAGCACCTTCGAATATCACCCAGTTGTCTTGCCCTGAAGCGTTGGTCACCCAGACTCTGGAGTTTGCCGCCGTCTCTTGCCAAGTGCCCAGATGGCCGTAGCTGCTGCGCGAGTAAGTATTCCAAGCGTCAACGGCAGACACATTCAACTGTTCCCCAAGCCCGCCCCCGAAGGCGTTCGCCTTGCCGGATGAGGCGGAATCCCAGTGCGCATTCATCACTACCCCGAACGCCTGAAGCTCTCCTACCAAACCACCCACCCTATCGACCCCATGCGTCCTGCCGCTGGCCCATACGTTCGATGCAGCACCCGCGGCTTGATTGCCAATCAGGCCGCCCACACCCAAGTCCCCCACCACCGTCCCCGTCGCATAAGCTTTATCCACCGCGCCGTCCGACATCAAGCCGATCAAGCCCCCGACGTTTTCCGAACCGAGCAGCGCTGCCGTCGAATAGGTGCTGCGCACAGTGGTGCCGCTACCGGCGAGCACGCCGATCAAACCGCCCACATTACGTATGCCTCGAACGATGCCCTCGGCATAACCGCCGCGGATCTCTCCTTCGAGGATTCTGCCCACAAGGCCACCAACGTCCAACTCACCGGAGACGTCGGTGACTGCATAATTAGTCCCCAATAGACGAGCATCGCCCCTCATTTCGCCAATCAGCCCGCCCACCTGATCGACACCAGTAACTTTGTTCTGGGCCCAACTATCCTGCACGGTGCTGCCGCGCTGCATCCCCATCAACCCACCGACTCGGATCCGGCCGAATACATTTCCCCGCGCATAAGCGTTGGCCACCGTACCGCCGGACATATCGCCAATCAATCCACCGACGTCGGCGATGCCACGGACCACGCCCGTGGCATATGAATCGGTGAGCGTGCCGGCCTGCATCCCACCAACCAAGCCACCTACAGCCGGGCGCTCGCTGGTCACCGCTGCGCTCGACCACGAGCCGGTCAACAGGCCACCCGTCATCAAGCCAACCATCCCTCCTACATGCATGCTCCCCTCGACGGTGCCAGTGCTGCTGGCGTCCCTCACCGTGCCGCCTTGAAGATTGCCCACGAGGCCGCCTGCGTTGTCCCACGTGCTGCGCACCACGCCATCGACATGGACGTTAGAAGCCGTGCCAGCGTGCAACCCAACCAACGCGCCGGTGCCTGCACCCGAGCCATCGTTCAGAACGCTGACCCTGCTCAACCGGAAATCGCGCAGCACGGCACCGGAACCCGTCGAGCCGAACATGCCCAAGGGTTCGCCGCCGCCGGTGTACTGGATATTGAGATTGCTGATGGTGTGACCCAGCCCTGCAAAAGTACCCTCGAAAGCAGTGTGTTCGGCGACCAGCGAACGCATCGACACGATGTTCGAGATGTTCAGATCCTGAGCCAGGGCATAGCGATTGCCAGCGCCTGTGCCCATTGCCATGAGGTCTGCGCCACTGCGCACCATCGTGTATTCGTCACCATTGACGGCAAACGTACTGTTCGCGCCCGACAAAGTAATCGGTGCATTGACGTAGTAATCGGCGTCGGGGGTCAGGGAGGTAGGCGGCTCGCTAATGGGTCTCACCCCGCCGTGATAGATCTCTACACGTGCGTTTGCACCCGTCGCCGTGATCGGGGCCTCGATACGCACATCGCCGTGAGCCTGCAAAGACAGGGTGGTGTTACCGGACCAGCTCACCGGCGCTTCGACACGAATATGGCCGCGTCCCGTGCCACTCTCGACGGTGACCAACGACACATTGGTCGAGTTCAGATTGCTTTGCAGCGTCGTCGCACCGATGCCACTCTCGGTCTTGGGCGCAGCGCCCGCACTCACCACCAAATCAGTCGGATCGATCACCCACTTGCCCGTCTTGCCGGTGCTCGACAGCGTGGTCACTTGAGTGTCCGCCGCCACATTGATCCACGCAGCACTGGTCTCGACGAACCCGCCGTTGCCCTGCACCGGCGCGCTGGCGTCAAGCCGGCCCGCCACCTCGACGCGACCGCCCTTGTCCATATCCGCCAACAGCAGAATCCGGCCTTTCTTTTGCGCCATCGTGCGCGCCTGCACCGTGCCGGTGTTGCTCACCACCGCCGCCGCCAAGGCGTTCGCCCCCTTGGCCGTCAGCACCACCTGCCCCCCATCGGCGGCGACCACGCCGCCGTTCTTGACCAGCGTGGCCGCTTCCGAGGCGTCCACCGCGATCTTCAATCGGCCGTTCGCCCCGGCCGTGAATTCCACTTGTCTGCCAGCGGCCAGCACCACATCGCCCTGATCAGCGACGATCGTGCCGGTATTGCTGACCTTCGCGCCCACCAGCGCGACCTTGCCGCCCTGCTTGCTGCGGATCGTGCCTTCGTTGACGACCTCACCCGTGCCGCTGCCCTGCACGAACCGATCGCGCCCGGCCAGAAAATCGCCGTTGCTCATGTCCAGGGTCGAGGCGACCAAGCCGCCCACGTTGACCTGCGCGCCCTTGCCGAACAGCACGCCCGCGCCATTAATCACATACACCTGACCGTTGGCGTTCAACGCGCCCATGATCTGGCTGGCCTGACCGCCCACCACTCGGTTCAACGTGGCCGATTGCGCGCCCGGTTGCTTGAACTGCACCGACGCCTCGCGCCCAATGTCGAAACCCTGCCAGTTGATGATCGCCCGGTCGCTGCCTTGCGTCACCGTCATCGTGCGGCCCTGCTGGCCGATAACCGCCTGGCCCGCTTTAACCTGCCCACCCGTTGGCAGCGCCCCCGCATCCAATGCATGCGCGTTCAAAGCCACCATGCCTGCGCTGAATAAGCCCGCCCGCCACAGCGACTGGCCCAGAGCCGACAGCGTGCCGCCACAGCGAACACGGGTCGTACCATGGCCAACTACGGCCACCCGGCTACCCACCACACCCGAACACTTGCCTTGCCCCCGCGCCGTCTCCGGGGCGACTTGCCACAAACCCCGAACTCGATCCCAGACCAGACGATAAATGCGATTGATGCTGCCGTGCTTATCCATGCCGACTCTCCAAACTCGTTATGCGCAGGCGCTGCCGTTTATCGATACAAGCGTTAGAACATTTGACTGACGCTAATCCAGATTTGCGGTCCCTTGCTGCTGCCGTCTTGATTGCGATCCGACCGGCTCGTGCCTGCGTTGCCGCCAATGGGCACGGCGAGGGTGCCTTCCAGGGAAAAGCCGCGCGGGTGACGCCAACTCGCACCCAAGCCCGCCGAATACAGTGCATAGTTATTGCGCTCGGAGCCGTTGGAACGCCAACTCGCCCAGGGACGCTTGTGCTGACGCACCAGGCCCGCATCGGCAAACACGAATCCATCTAAATTGGAAACACCTGTCCAGGACATCAGGCTGTGCAATTCGAGTTGCAGCACCGCGCCCATGTCGCCTGAGGCTTCGTTTTGCGGATAACCGCGCACGCCGTAGGGGCCGCCCAGCGAGTACTGCTGCGACGATTCGAGGTTATCGCCCGTCGCTTGAGCATGCAGGTGAGCACGCAGGTAAGTCCCCGCACCCACCAGTTGGTCCCGTTGTAAGTCCAGGCTCAGACGGGTGAAGCCGCCATCGATTTCACGCTCACGCAAGGTCTCGCCCAGCGCCTGATCGTAGGTTCGCCGACGGGCGTAGTCCAGACCGACCCAGACGTTGCGGTCGGTCGCGCGCACCAGCGGGTAGGACACACCCGCGCGTAGCGAGCGGGCCTTGCCCTTGGCATCCAAGTCCTCGAAATCCTTGCCCAAGCGATAATGCAGCTGATTGACATCCACCCGCGCGCGCAGGCCACTGGTCCCGAGCGGCAAGCTGTAGCCCGCCCCTTGGTAATCCATGCGTTCGGCCATCAACAGCGCGCCAGTCAGTTGGTCGCCATAACCGGTCAGGTTATTGACGCCCACGGTCGCGCTACCCTGCGTCTTGCCCGTGTATCGGTTGCCGAAGTTATTGCCACCTAGCAGCAAGGCCGCACGGGGGCCGTCGGTGACGGTCACGGCCAAATCGGTGGACCCCGGCTGCGCGCCGGCCTGCAACACACCATCGGCCTCGATACCGGGCAAATCATTGGCCAGCAACAGACCACGTTCGAGTTGGGCCAACGAATACGGTTCGCCAGCGCGCAGATGCTTGCCGACCATACGGGTTACGAACCCTGCGTTGGCGCGGGTCTCGCCCGGTTGTTCGATAATCTGCCCGAACCGTCCCTCCACCACGATGATGCGCAAGGTGCCGCTGCTGGCGTCCTGCTCGGGTAGCAGAACCCTCGCAAACCACCCCCGCTCGCGGTAGACACCTACCAACGATTGAGCCGCGTCTTGCAGTTCGCCCAGGGACATGGATTTACCCACATACGCATCCAATGATCGAACCAATTCGTCAGCGGGTATGAGGGTGGCCCCCTCGACGACGAAACTTTGGATAGTGACCGTTGGCCCAGAACGGTCTATCGGACTTTCCGGAGGGGGCGGCGTGGGTGCTTGAGGGGCAGGAACAGGAAAGGATTGTTCAAGTTGGCGCTGAATTTGGCCCGCATCAGGTACAGATTGAGCCGCTGCGGGAAAAAAACCAGACGCGCCAAATAAGGACGAAATTACAGTATTTCGCACGAACTGAAACATGCGGAGAGGCATAATCTAACTCCAGAATCGGTTTTTCCACTTACAGCAGGCCAATCGACACAGGCGTAAAGACAGCTCCACATTGGCCGTCAAAAGTAACATTAATCACTTTTATGTATCTGAAAATAACAATCTAATTGTTAGTGCGCAAATGAAATCGTGAATACCTACTTATCGTTGTTTTTTAGTAAAAACCACGAACAGACGTGTTTAGCGTCGCAAGAGTCGCCTACGCCAGGATCGAACCCGTAGACAGGCATTGCACCGACTGGAAATTTCTGAAATTGAAGTAAATCAATACGACCTGACTCGCGTCACGCACGCCACCGCTTTCTTTTTATTTTTAGCTCAATGGCACCACGTATCGACGAGTCGAAGCGCGCATCATGAGCAAGCTGTTGAAAGCTGAACTGGCGGTGCCCGCATAGGCCACCGATGGGGCTGCAGCCATAAACCTGCGCGCCTGCAATAAAGCGCCAGTCACCTCAAAAGCAGCGACAAATCACTGATCCCGACCAGTCTGGCGATCGACATGATGGATCCGGGCCTGGCCGCGATCGTCGCAGTCGTGCAGCCCGGCGACCGGATCGCACGACTCATGTGCCAACCCGTCGTCCAGGTAGGACTCGATGTCGTCGAAGCATTCTCGATCGACACGGCACGGCACGCGGCACGGGCAAACCATGCGCGATCACGCCGCCTCGATCACCGAGCGCAGGAACTGCTGAGTGCGCGCTTCTTTCGGATGAGCGAACAGCTGATTCGACTCGGCGTCTTCGACGATATTGCCTTGATCGAAGAACAGCGTGCGGTCCGACGCCACTTCCGCGAATTTCATCTGGTGAGTCACCATGATCAAGGTCATGGTGCGCTTGGCCGACAGGTCGCGAATGATCTGCAAGATCCCACCCACCAGTTCCGGATCCAAGGCCGAAGTCACTTCATCCAGCAGCATGATCTCCGGGCGCATAGCCAGCGCTCGAGCGATCCCGACCCGTTGCTTCTGCCCGCCCGACAACTGCGCAGGATACGCGTCGAACTTGTCACCCAGACCCACCATGTCCAGGTACTCTTTACCTCGTTTCTCGGCCTGATCGCGCGACAAGCCCTCGACGTGAATCGGCGCTTCGATCACATTGCCCAAGGCCGTCTTGTGCGGGAACAGATTGAAGTGCTGAAACACCATGCCGATCTTGCCGCGCACCCGGCGTACATGGGGCGAGTTCGAGCGCTGCGCCACGCCCTGTTCGTTTTTCCACATCGATTCGCCATCGATCAGAATCTCGCCATCGGTGGGTTTGTCCAAGGTCATCAGCATCCGCAACAGCGTCGATTTCCCCGATCCCGACGGCCCGATCATCGCCACCGTCTGGCCTGCCGGAATCTCCAGGTCGATGCCGCGCAGCACCTCCAGATCGCCATAGCTTTTACGCAGATTATTGATATGGATACTGGCGCTCATCGTTTGCCTCCAAAGCGTTGTAAGCCGATCTCGAGCCGACGCACACCCCAAGCGGCAATCAAGCTCAGCAGCAAGAAGAGCACGCCGACCATCGTCAACGGCTCGGTGTAGCGGAAGGTGGCCGAACCGATCAACTTGCTCTGCTGCAAGAGTTCGACCACCGTGATCGCCGACAACAAGGGCGTGTCCTTGAACATGGCCACCAGATAATTGCCCAATGCGGGCACGACCGGCGGAATGGCCTGAGGCAGCACCACGCCGATCTGCGTACGCCAAGGCGACATGTTCAAAGCGCGTGCGGCTTCGAGCTGACCGCGCGGCACCGCCTCGATGCCCGCCCGGTAGACTTCGGCGCAATAAGCGGCGTAATGCACACCCAAAGCCAGAATGCCGGTGGCCAGCGGCGACATCTGCACCCCGGTCACAGGCAGCACATAGAACAGAAAATACATCTGCACCAGCAAAGGCGTGCTTCGCACGAACTCGATGAACACGGCGGTGGGCACGGCAATCGCTTTCGGGCGCGCGCGCCGCAACAGCGCCAGAATCAGACCCAGCACGATGGCCACCGACATACCCAGAATCGTGGCCTGCACCGTAATGAGCAATGCCTCGCCCAAGGTCGGCAGAATCTCGAAGGCAAAACCGATATTGAAGATAGGACTCATCGGACTTTGAACCTCCGCTCCAACAGGCGCACGCCGCCCGTGATCAACAAAGCCACGGCGAAGTACAGCAGCAGCACGAGGATGAAGATGTCGATGGTGCGCAGCGTATCGCTACGCAAAAGTTGTCCGCGGAAAGTCAGATCGGTGATAGTGATCAGCGACACCAGGGCCGTGTTCTTCAACAGCTCGATCATGATGTTGCCTGCCGGTGGCAGCATGGCCGGTATGGCTTGCGGCAAGACGATACGGCGCATGATCTGGCCCGGCGTCATGTTCAATGCAGTGGCCGCTTCGCGCTGGCCAACCGCGACACCACGCACCGCGCCACGCACCACCTCGGCACCATAGGCGCCCGCATTGGCCGCCAACACGCCAATGCCCACTGCCATCGCGGGCAGTTCCAGGCCGAACAGCGGCAGTACGAAGAAAAACCAGAACAGTTGCACCAGCGCCGAGGTGCCGCGAAACACCTCGACATAGACAGCCGCGGGCCAACTCACCCAGGGTTGACGCGACATGCGGGCAAGTCCGGCGGCAATCGCCAGCGGCACGGCCAGTAGTGCCGCGCCGACGGTGATTTGCACGGTGGTCCATAGGCCGCGCAATAGCGCAGGCATCAGCGAAAGATAATCATCCATGAAGTCATCCGTTCGCCGTCAACCGGCGCAGAGTTTCTTGGTGGTGACGCCCTGAGGCAGCTCTTCCTCGGTGAATCCGAAGGGTTCGACCAAGCGGGCATGATCGGCGCTACCAACAAATTCGTGCAGCTCGCGATTGAACGCATCACGAAACTCGGCGTCGGCATTGCGGAACGCGAACGCCCCATAGCCCAGGACATCGGTGTCGCCAATGACCGGATCGGTAAACGGTTCGGCACGCTCTAAGCCATCGTCGAGCGTGGTCTTGGTCATCAGGTCGGCCACCGTCAGAGCGGTGGCGGCATACACGTCGGCGCGACCGGCCTGCACGCCCGCCAACGCACTGACGGCGTCGGGAAAGACGACGACCTGCTCATCGGGGATCTTCAACTGGCGGGCATAGTCGATCTGAATCGCGCCGACCACCACGCCGAGTTTGATCTCGGGGTTCGCGATGATGTCGTCGTAGCTATGCAGTTTCTTCGGATTGCCGGCCTTCACCAGAAACCCTTCGCCCACACCGTAGGTGGGTTCGGAAAACTGAACTTGCCTGCATCGCTCCGGGGTCACGTACATGCCCGCGGCGATGATGTCGAAGCGGCCCGCTTGCAGGCCAGGGATCAATGAGCCGAACTCGGTCAGCACCCCTTCGATCTGATCGATGCCCATGCGCTTGAGCACGACCCGCGCGGTTTCGACCGCTTCGCCCGTGACCTGATCTTCGTCGCTGCGTAAAAAGGCGTAGGGTGCTTCGTTGGCATAACCCACGCGGATCTTGCCTGCCGCCTTCACCGTCTCCAGCGTGGAAGCCTGGACGGCGGACGGTATGGATTCCTGGCACCCCGACAGCAGCGCCGCACTTAGCGCAGTCACTGCCAGCGTGGCACGGACATGACGTGACGTCATGATCTCCCCTTCTGTCTGTAACATCAGGGAAAGATACTAAGCCACGAAATGATTTCAATACGAACTAAGTTGCAGCCTGTTTCGCCTGAACGGGCTGCGTCGCACCTTGCGCAGATTTGTTACTCGATCATTTAGTGGCGTAAGTGAACTTGCCATCCTTGATGATGCCCATCACCCGCGAACGGGTGTCGAAGCCCTGGTGATTCTCGGGCGTGATATTCAACACGCCATTGGGTACGACCAGTTCCTGAGTCGATTGCAAAGCGTCGCGCAGCGCCACACGGAACGCCTCCGAGCCCGGTTCTGCCCCCGTCTGCAAGGCCCGCGTGACGGCCGAATCCAGCAGCAGATAGGCCCCATAAGCGTCGCCTGCGAACTGCGTCAAGGTATTGGCGCCGTACTGCGCCTCGTACTTGTCGGCAAACGCCACGGCCACCGATTTGACCGGGTGGGTAGCGGGTAATTGCCGCGCCACCACGCCCGGGCCAGTGGGAAACAGCGTGCCCTCGACATCCTTGCCACCCACCTGCAAGAACTCCAGGGTGCCGATGCCGTGCGTTTGATAGATCGGACCGGTGTAGCCCCGTTCTTTCAGGGTTTTCTGCGGCAATGCGGCGGGCGTACCGGAACCGGCGATCAGCACGGCATCCGGCTTGGATGCCATCGCCTTCAAGACCTGCCCCATCACGGACGGATCGGTGCGCTGGAATCGCTCGTCGGCCACGATTTGAACCTTGCCTTCGGCGATTCGACCGAATTCCTTTCTCCAACTGTCGCCGTAGGAGTCGCCAAATCCGATGAACGCTACGGTTTTCACGCCTGCGCCGACCATGTGCTCGACTAGGGCCTGCGCCATCAAATCGTCGTTCTGCGGAATCTTGAACGCCCAGTGGCGTTTCTCGTCCGACTGCGGTTCGACAATGACGGCCGAAGCGGCCAAGGCCACCATGGGCGTCTTGGTCTCGCGCAGCACGTCCAGGCCCGCCAGTGCGGCGGCGGTGATGTTCGGACCGACGATGGCATCAACCCGGTCTTCTGAGGTGAACTTGCGCATATTACGCACCGCGCGGCTCACGTCCGTACCGTCGTCCAGCACCACATAGCGTGCTTTTTGTCCGCCCAGCGTATCGGGCCACAAGCGGATGGCGTTCTGGCTTTGAATGCCGATCGCAGCGGCCGGACCGGTCGAGGACAAATTCACGCCGATCGTGATGTCGGCGTTAGCGGCCAGGGGGAAACAGAGTGCGACGGCGAACGCCAGGCTTTTAATGGAGCGTGTCATAGTTAACCTCGTGTAATACGGCATTTTTTCGAACCCATGACATTGTGCCTGAGCCCGCATACAGGCTCTAACAAGTCTTCATGAGCGCCTACATAATATGACCGTGCTGCAACCGACAAAAACGTCTTGTGGGTCTATGATGACCAATCGAATCAACCCACACAAGGAACAGCACATGGCCATCAAGAAATCCGCATCGGCAGTCTGGAAGGGCGACCTCAAAAGCGGCACCGGCACGATTTCGACGCAGAGCGGCGCGCTGTCTGCCCAACCCTACGGGTTCAACACGCGTTTCGAAGACAAAGTGGGCACCAACCCTGAGGAACTGATCGGCGCCGCACATGCCGGGTGCTTTTCGATGGCCTTGTCGATGATCCTGGGCGAAGCCAATCTCAAAGCCGACAGCATCGAGACCAGCGCCGAAGTGTCGCTGGAGAAAGGCGACGGCGGTTTTTCGATCACGGCTATCCACTTGAAAACCGTTGCCAAAATTCCGGGCGCCGACAAGGCGGCATTCGATGCCGCAGCCAACAAGGCCAAGGAAAACTGCCCCGTGTCCAAGGTCTTGAACGCCAAGATCACGCTGGACGCCACACTGGCCTGACGGCCAGGACAGGTTCAGGGCTGGCTGCGGCGCCCGGGTCCAATGCGGATCGGAGGCCGCGGCTTTTTTTATGATTGCACGACTGGCCTACGCCCCGGCTTATGACGACGTGCCGGGCAACGTCTGGCAGCTCTGGCTCGCGCCGGCAGGCGCCTGTCCCGCAGCACTCAAGCGGCCCGCAATCGCCTCGGACAAAATCTGCAATGCTTCCTGATGTGCCACGGCGAGGCCGGGCACGCCTGCCTCGCGCGTCTCGACCCGAATCTGGGTACGACATACCGACGCGCGCGCTTGCGGCATGTTGATGCCACGCAAGCGCCATGTCGCGTCGAGCACGGCAGCCTGGTTCTCGACCGAGTCGAAACGCTGGACATCCACCTGCACCCGCCACACTGGCTGGCCGCTGGCGGGTTTGACGCCGCGAACGTCCATGACGCCCAAGCGACGCGTCAGCCCATCGGACAAGGCCGCACGCACCTCGTCGGCCAAGGGCGAGGTCCAGCGATCGGAGTAGCGCGGCGTCACATTACCGGCCGCGTCGCGCAGCATCATCTGCGGTTGATCCACCTGGCTGGGAACATCCACAGGCGCGACTTCGAGCATGGTGCCCGAGGCCGCTGCGGTCGTGGACGTCGCGGGTTGCGCGGCCGACACCAGCGTGTAATAGCGCACGGGGGGCGATCCCGCGCAGCCAGCCAACATCAGCGTGGCCAGGAGCGCGACGGCGCTTGAGTAACGAGGGACACGCATTCGATCAGTTCCTTACCGGGCCAGCCCCGGGAATCACGTCTTCGCCACGGCCTCGCAGCAGGGCGTCGGGGTTGGTTTGCAAATAGTCGGCCAGATTGCGCAAGGAACGCGCCGCACGCGACAGTTCTTCCATGCTGCGCTCGGCATTCATTGGCAGCGCCCCGTCGGGGCTGACCAGATTGTTCAGCTCGTTCAAAGACTTGCGCGCCTCGGTCATGACCTTCTTGGCTTCCGGCGCGATGTCTTTCTCAAGACGGCCCATCAGACGGTTCATGCTTTCGAGCGTAGTGCTCAAGTCACGACCGATCCGATCAAACGGAATCTTGTCGATCTTGTCGACGATGTTCGAGATCTGCTGCTGCATCTGGTCTAGGCTGCCGGGGATGGTCGGCACGATCAGCGGATCGGCGCTCTCGTCGAACTGAACCGGCTTCGCTTTCGGGAATACCGCCAACACGATATACATCTGCCCCGTCAGCAGGTTGGACGTGCGCAGTTGCCCACGCAAGCCATGCTCGACCATGCCTTTCATCAGCATGCGCCCCGGATCGCGGCCGTCTTCGCGCATTTCCGCGCTCTTGACGATGCGCTTGTACACGGGGCCCAGACGGCTCGGATAAACAGTGGCCTCGACGTTGGCGAAGAACCGTCGGGCTTCGCTGTCGAAATCAAGGGCCACGCTGGTCACTTCACCCAGATTCACGCCGTTGAAATCGATCGGTGCGCCAGTGGCCAGGCCGCGCACCGACTGGTCGAAGCGCATGCGAATCTTGTGCGCTTCGCCATCGATGGGCGCTTTGGCGGCCGTTTCGGTGTCGAACAGGTTGAAACGGTGATTGGCTTCGGCGAGCGGCGTGTTTTTATCGATGGTATCGAAGGCGATACCGCCCGCAGCGACCGACACCAAGGACTGCGTGCGCAGCTTCAAGCCTTCGGCGTTAACGGTGAAATCGACACCGCTGGCGTTCCAGAAGCGCGTGTCCCGATGCACGAAGCGATCGTGCGGCGCATCGACGAATATCTGAACGTTGACGCGCTCGCCGCTCTCATCCAAGCCAAATCCAATCACCCGGCCCACTTGAATCTGGCGGTGATAAATAGGCGAACCGACGTCCAGCGAACCCAGGCTGTCGGCACGCAGGCTGAAGCGGCGGCCAGGACGATCGTAGGTCACTTCGGGCGGCAGTTCGAGGCCGACGAAATGGGTCTTGGTCGCCCCAAGCGTTTGCGGCTCGCCCTCCGGGGCGTCCACGCCGATATAGGCGCCGGACAACAAGGTGCCCAAACCACTCACGCCTGTGAAGCCCAGACGCGGACGAACCACCCAGAAATTGGTCTCTTCCTGGGCCAGGCTGGCCGCGTTCTTGTCGATATCGGCGCGCACGATCAACTTGCGACGATCTTTGCTCAGGGTCAGACCCGTCACGGTGCCAATGGTGACCTCCTTATAGCGCAACTGAGTCTGCCCCACTTGCAGGCCCTCGGCGGATTCGAAAGTAATGGTGATCTGAGGGCCCGATTCGAACCACGTGCGCAGAATCAACGAACCTGCCGCCAGTGCCGCGATGATGGGCACCAGCCATATCCAGGACATACGGTGTTTACGGCGCGAGACCTTGGGCGGCGCCGCAGGGGTGTCGCCAGAAGACGGAGGAGTGGCAGCCACTGCGTATTTTCCTTGTAATCATGAGGCAGAGCTCGCTGGCGCGCGGGGCAGCCGGCACGTTGATAGAGCGGCAGGTTCATCGTCGACATCGTCGACGTGATCCCAGCTCCTGCGCGGATCGAAACTCATGGCCGCGAGCATGGTGAATATTACAACTGCACCGAAAGCCGCAGCCCCCGTGCCCGCGCTAATTTGCATCAGGCCGTTAAAGTTTGCGAGCGCAGCGAGCAGGATCACCACAAAGACATCCAACATCGACCATTGGCCAATGAACTCGACGACTTCATACAGCCGCGTTCTGGCTCGCAGCTTGTGCGTGCTCTCCCGCTGCACTCCGATGACCAACACGCCCAAGGCCAATAGCTTGAACATGGGCACGACCACGCTGGCGATAAACACGATGATGGCGATGTCGAAGGATTCGGACTTCCACAGCTCGATCACGCCACCCAAAATGGTGTGCTCGGTCGTTCCCAGCAGGGTCTGGATACGCATGACCGGCAAGAGATTGGCCGGGAAATAACAGACGATGGCCGCAATCATCAGCGCCCAGGTGCGCGCCACATGATTGGGCTTGCGCTGATGCACGACCGCGTCGCAGCGCACGCAGTGGTGCAGCGCTTCGTCGGACTCTTCGCCATCGACGGCCTGAACCTGACCGCACACATGGCAGCCCACTAACACTTGGTCTGCACTCAATTCCGGCACATGGGTCGGCACGATGCCACGGCGCTCGGCATGACGCCACAAAGATGACGGCGGCAGACGGCTGAACATGGTCAGCAGGACGGTCAGAAATGCAAATGCAAACAGGCCGAGTCCCGGCGTGACGCGCGCCATACCGGCCAACTTGACCACCGAAACCAGCACGCCCAACAAAAACACCGGCACCATGCACCAGGGCTTGACCACACCCAGCAGCCGCATCGCGGTCGCAAATCCCCAGGGCCGCAGGTTCAGGCTGAGCGGCAGCAACACCCACAACAGCAGGCTGAGTTGCATCAAGGGAAACACGAACCCCGACAGGGCCGACATGACGGCCACCACTTCGTGATTCTGTTGCCACGTGACTGCGATCGAATCCAGCAAAGTGGCCGAACGCGTCATGCCTTGCACAGCCATGTCCGCCACCGGATAGGCGTTGGCCGCGCAGAACACGATGAATGCAGTGATGACCAGCGCCAGCCAGTGATGGACGCTAAGCGAGCTATAGCGCCAGAGCACCGAGCCGCAGCGCGTGCAGCTCGCGGTCTCGCCACGCTCGAGCTCTTGCCCACCATATACGTTGCCGCAATGGTGGCAAGCCACGAGTGGCTGCGCCTGCTCGGTCATCCGTCGATCAGCTCGGCTTCAGGTTTTTTTGCGTTCTGCGCCGGCGACTTGCCTTTCTCGCCGAACGACAGCACGACCTTGTCGTCGGCATCCAGATCGACCGTGACCGTGCCACCATCGACCAACTTACCGAACAACAGCTCGTCGGCCAACGCCTTGCGAATGGTGTCCTGGATCAGGCGCTGCATCGGACGCGCGCCCATCGCGGGGTCGAAGCCGTTGGCGGCCAGATAGCCCCGCAAGGCATCGGTGAACACCGCATCGACACGACGCTCGTGCAATTGATCTTCCAACTGCATCAGGAACTTGTCCACCACGCGCAAGATGATGTCGCGATCCAAAGGCGCGAACGGAATCATCGCGTCCAGGCGGTTGCGGAACTCCGGCGAGAACAGACGCTTGATCTCGGCCATCTCGTCGCCCGCCGCCCGCGAGTTGGTGAACCCGATGGACGGCCGACTCATGGTTTCCGCACCCGCGTTGGTGGTCATCACCAAGATGACATTGCGGAAATCGGTCTTGCGTCCGTTGTTGTCGGTCAGAGACCCATGGTCCATAACCTGAAGCAGTATGTTGAAGATATCGGGGTGCGCCTTCTCGATCTCGTCGAGCAAAAGCACGCAGTGCGGCTGCTTGTTGATCGCTTCGGTCAGTAAGCCGCCTTGGTCGAAACCGACGTACCCCGGCGGCGCGCCGATCAGACGCGACACCGCGTGACGCTCCATGTATTCGGACATATCGAAGCGCACCAGCTCGACACCCAGGGTGAACGCAAGTTGTCGCGCCACCTCGGTCTTGCCTACGCCAGTCGGACCCGAGAACAAGAACGAACCGATGGGCCGCTCCGGTTTGCCCAGGCCCGAACGGGCCATTTTGATCGCCGAGGCCAATGCTTCGATCGCCCCGTTCTGACCGAACACCACGGTGGCCAGATCGCGTTCGAGCGTGGCCAGGCGGCTACGATCGTCGCTGGACACCGACTGTGGCGGAATACGCGCGATCTTCGAGACGATATTCTCGATGTCGCCCTTGCCAATCACTTTCTTCTGGCGCGAGCGCGGCAACAAACGCTGGGCTGCACCGGCCTCGTCGATCACGTCGATGGCCTTGTCCGGCAAATGCCGGTCGGTAATGTGACGAGCCGACAATTCGGCAGCGGCGGTCAGTGCGGCAGCCGAATAGCGCACATTGTGATGTGACTCGAAGCGGCTCTTCAGACCGCGCAGAATCTGTACGGTCTGCTCGATGCTCGGCTCGGGCACGTCGATTTTCTGAAAACGACGCGAAAGCGCGTGGTCTTTCTCGAAAACGCCGCGGAACTCGGTGTACGTGGTCGCGCCAATGCACTTCAACTGGCCCGACGACAAGGCCGGTTTAAGCAGATTCGACGCGTCCAGCGTGCCGCCGGAGGCCGATCCCGCACCGATCAAGGTATGGATTTCGTCGATGAACAGCACCGCATCCGGATTGCTGCGCAATTGCTTGAGCACACCCTTCAAGCGTTGCTCGAAGTCGCCCCGATACTTGGTACCGGCCAGCAATGAACCCATATCCAGCGAATATACCTGGGCGGTTTGCAGCACTTCCGGCACTTCGCCACGCGTGATGCGCCAAGCCAGCCCTTCGGCGATGGCCGTCTTGCCAACGCCCGCCTCGCCCACCAGCAAAGGATTGTTCTTGCGGCGGCGACACAGCACCTGGATGACCCGCTCGACCTCCTGCTCGCGGCCGATCAGCGGATCAATCCGGCCCGACAGCGCTGCGGCGTTCAAATCGGTGGCAAATTGATCCAAAGGCGACTGGCGCGCCTCGGCCGACTCTTCACCACCGGAAGGTGGTGGCGACGACGCAGCCTGGCTGGCCGGTTCGGCCCCGCCCTGCTTACTGATGCCGTGGGAAATGAAATTGACCACATCGAGGCGAGTCACGCCTTGCCGCTGAAGATAATAGACCGCGTGCGAATCCTTCTCGCCAAAAATGGCGACCAGAACATTCGCTCCGGTAACGGGCTTTTTGTTCGCCCCGCCTGCCGACACATGCATGATGGCGCGTTGGACGACGCGCTGAAAGCCGAGCGTCGGCTGCGTATCGACCTCAGTCCCGGAAGGAATCACAGGCGTGTTCTCGGTCACGAACTGACGCAAGTTACGACGCAGCTCTTCGATGTCAACCACGCACGCGCGCAGCACTTCGACGGCAGCCGCGTTATCCAGCAAGGACAACAGCAGATGCTCGACAGTAATAAATTCATGCCGAGCGGAACGCGCCTCGACAAAGGCCATGTGCAGGCTGACTTCAAGTTCTTGAGAGATCACGCTTCCTCCGGGAAACAACGAAGCGGACAACCAGGGTAATCCGACAAATTCCGACACCTGTAATAGTGCCCTTCAAACATATTCTATGCCGTTCGTCACGGCACGCCAGCGATTTCTAAATCCACACTATCGTGTCGGCCATACCGATCCATCGCTGTGACCGTGTGCAAACCGTTACGGGCCAGAGACAATGTAAACGATTGACGCTTGTCAGTCTTGCCGACCACCGTGCCGTTGACCAGCCACCACACTTCGCCTGCTGCGCCCTGTACATCCAGGGTGAGTTCGATGGTCGCCGCCCCCGGCACGGGCCGCAGAACCGACCCACTCACCGCGCCCCGCAGCCGCAGCGGTGCCCGAACCGCCTGGGCATAGCTGGCGAAGGTGGGCGGTGCCGTCCCGTCCAACAACCACGCGCTGCGACGCTCCTGGCAGGGCTCGGGGGCGGCGGGATCCCACAGGACGCCCAAAGGCCAGCAGGTGTGTGCCGCCTGGACCGAGTCGGGCATGGCACGCACTGTGCCCGGACGATCCGGCACAGCCAAGGCCACATCCCGGGCCAGAGGCGCGGCGATACCCGCACCGAAAAACCCTGGATTGGGCGTACCATCGGGCCGCCCAATCCAGACTCCGATCGTCCAGGTGTCGGTGACACCGACCGTCCAGGCATCGCGAAACCCGAAGCTGGTGCCCGTCTTCCAGGCGAGACGCCGACCGCTGCGGCCAACGTCGGTAAACGGCCGGTCGGGGTGTCCGCCCCCTTCCAGGATGTCGCGCACGATCCATGCGGCTCCCGCCGACATCATGGGCGACTCGACGCGCGGAGCAGCAGGATCCAGACGCGGCTGGCCCGCCAGGCCCGCTCGAGCCAATGAACGGTAAGCGCCCACCAGTGCTTCCAATGTGGTGCCGCCCCCGCCCAAAATCAAGCTCAAGTTGGGCGTCGCACCGTCGGGCAGCTGCAAGGGCACACCCGCAGCCATCATCCGGGCAGCGAACGCGGACGGCCCGATCCGGTCGAGCAAATCGACCGCAGGTACGTTCAGCGAACGTTGTAGCGCTTGCGATACGCTGACCGGGCCGGCGAACGCCGCCTGAAAGTTTCCAGGCGAATAGCCGTTGAACGACAAGGGCGCGTCCATCAGCAGGCTTTCGGAATGAATCAGCCCGGCGTCCAGGGCCTGCGCGTACAGAAAGGGCTTCAGCGTCGAGCCCGGCGAGCGTATCGCCTGCACCATATCGACGTGCGCCGCACGCCGTGCATCGGTGAAGTCGGCCGACCCGACATAAGCCACCACTTCCAGGGAGTCGTTATCCATCACCAAAACAGCTGCCGACACACTGGGCGGCAGCAGGCCGATGCGATCGAGCACCATGCTCTCGACCGTCGATTGGATGTCAACGTCCAATGTGGTGGTCACGATAGCGCCGGCCCGCGGCCAGCGCCGGGCGCGTTCGGCGGCCAATGGCGCCAGCCAGCGGCCCGCCAGGGGGGGCGCACCGACCGGCTCGATGCGCGCATCGGCGACCTGCCCGGCGGACCACGTTCCATGCGCCACCAGCCGATCCATGACCTTATCCCGGGCCCGCAAGGCGGCCTCGGGATGACGGTCGGGGCGTAGACGCGAAGGCTGTTGCGGCAAAGCCGTCATGAGCGCGGCTTCGGCCCGACTCAAATGCGCAGCCGATTTCCCCAGCCACACGCGAGCCCCCATCTCGACGCCCTCGACAATGCCGCCCATGGGTGCATACGTCATATAGAGCGCCAGAATCTGGTCTTTGTCGTAATGCGCTTCCAGTTGCAGAGCACGCCAGATCTGCCGCAACTTGGTCAGAATGGAGCGCGACGCCGGGCCACTCAGCGTGGGATCGATCAGCCGCGCCACTTGCATTGTCAGCGTCGAGCCGCCCGACACGATGCGCCCGGCCCGTGCCCACTGCCAGGCCGCGCGACCCAGGGCCACGGGATTGACACCCGGATGCCAAGCGAACCAGCGATCCTCGTAACCCAGGAGCGCCTCGCGGTAATGCGGCGACACGTCCTGCAGCTCGATCGGATAACGCCATACGCCATCCCGGCTGGGATAAGCCCGCAGCGGCGTCCCGTCCCGAGCCACCACCGTGCGAGCGCCATCCACAGCGATGGGCGGTAAAGGATCCAGACGATCGGCCACCTGCCACGCCCCGACCACGCTCGCCACCACGAGGGCGACGATCACGACCGGCCGCCGCCACACCGACAACCTCTCCCCCATCAGGGCTTGCCCGCCGTCCGGTCGCGGACTTCGATGGGCCTCCAGGCGTCGCCGACGGCCCGCAAGTCGGGCCGGTACATCGCCTCGACGGTGCTTGCCGGCACGACATAGCGGCCCGGCGTGACCACTCGCAGGCGATAGAACACATCGACCTCGCCCTGGCCCAGCGACACCGCCGCCACAAAACGATCGTCACGAAACTCGGTGTGCATCACCCGGCCGTCCTGCATGGCCTGAGCGACCACCTTGCCGCCGATACGCCATTCGGCCATGTCCGGGCCTTGCGATAGATTGAGGTTCTCTACTTCGAGACCCGCGGGAACCTGATCGACAATTAGTGCATCGGGCATCGCGATGCGCGAATTGGCACGCAGATGCACCACCAGAATGTCGCCCGTGCGCAAGTTGCCCCCGTCCCAGCGACGACCGTCGGGTCGATACCAGGTGCGCGCAATCGTGGCAGTGCGTTGATTGGCCGCAGGTGCCTGCCGGTCGGTGCCCTGAATGTCGAACGCGACGAAGACCGGCACCTCGCCCGTGTTGACGATACGCGCGGGACCGGTGCCCGGCGGCAGCGACGCGAATTGCGTGTCCTCGCCCGCCATCGAACGTGCCGCGCCAGAGCCCGAGTCGATATCGGCTCGCCAGGCCGTGGTTTTCGCCTGACCGGCGCGGGCAGCAAGGATCAGCGCCAATTGCTCCTGCGTCGAAAAATACTGACGCCCGCGCAAGCGTTGAGCCAGCAGCGGCAGCAGGGTTTCTCGACGTTCGGCTTGCAGGTCGTGGGTCGAGAGCAAGTGGTAGGTCAACGCCAGATCGCGCGTCGCACTGCCATAGTCGCCCATCCAATCGTCGCCACCGCCCACGCCGTAGCTCGAGGTCATCGCCAATTCGCTGGCTTTCCGGGCGCGAGGCAAATCGCCCATCTGCTTGAACGCTACCGCCAGTTGCGCCAGCGGCAAAGGCGAACGGGCCCGGTCGCCATACTTGTCGAACAGGGTCCGAACGCTGGCCAGCGGCGCCTGCTTCTCGCGCGCCAGCACCTCGGCGGCGGCGGCCAGGCCAGCAAAGCGGCGATGATCCTCACGCAGTACGGCGGACGCATCCGAGTCGAAACGCCCTTCCTTCAAGGCACGGCGCAAGGCGGGCGACCACTGGCCAAAGCCGTCGGGCGCACGCTGCAATTGGGCAATCAACCAGTTTCGGGTACGACCGAGCGCGTCCTCCGACACGGTATGGCCGCGGGCTGCCGCATCGAGCAAGAAGCCGTAGGCGTAGGCCGTCAACCAGACGTCGCGCGATCCGCTGCTACTGCCCCATAGCGAATATGCACCTTGAGCGTTACGCATGCCCGCCAGTCGACCGAGTGCGCCAGCGACCTGGTCGCTGCGCTGTCCCACGAAATCGCCTTTAAGCGCATACGCACGTGCGTCGCTCTCGTTCAACAGCAACCAAGGCATGGCCGCGCTGATGGTCTGCTCGGTGCAACCATAGGGATAGGTCAGCAGGTCGCGCACCAGCCTCGGCACGTCGAAGGGCAGCTTCGACGACAAGGCCACACTACGCGTCACGGTGGACGGCATCAAACGCTCGGTCCACGTGGCAGGCACATCGAACGCTTCGCCCGGCATCAGCCTCACCTGTTCCGAGCGTCGTGTGGGGGCGTAGGGCGACTGCACTTGCAGAATGGATTCGCGGGTGACCCTATAGGTCTCGCCCGGCCCACCATTCAAGGGCTCCGCCTGGATATAGACATCGACCCGCGCCGATCCATATTCGCCCGGCGTACCCGTCGCGGTGAAACGCAGGATGCTGCGTTGCTTGTCGGCCAACTCGATCGTACGCATCCCTTGAGGGATAGTCAGTGGCGCGCCGGCACGCACGTTGATCGCGATACGCCGCGGACCGCCACTCAGGTTGGTAACGTCCAAAGCGATGGCAGCCTCGTCGCCCGGGGTCATGAAGCGCGGCGTGTTCAACTCGGCCACCACCGGTGCGGCCACCACAATCTCACGCTCGGCATGACCGTAATGCGCGGCGTCGAACGCCACGGCCATCAGCCGCAAGCTGCCATTGAAATCGGGGATCGCCAGCGGCACCGTCGCACGCCCCTGCGCATCCAATGCCACGAGGCCCGAGAACACGTCCACCAACTTGACCTTCTTGGGCAGGCTGCGACTGTCGCCGCGTTGATCGGCGTCGCCGCCCCAACGCAGGCGACCTTTACGCCCGGCCATTTTCTCGATCAGCTTGCCGTACATATCCAGCAATTCGGGACCATAGCGATGCTTGCCGAAGAAAAACGCGAAGGGATCGGGGGTCTTGTATTGGTTGATGTTCAAGATGCCGACATCGACCGCCGATATCGTCACGTACGCCTGACCGGGCGCCACTTCAGCGGTCGGGGCATCGGTCGTCCGAACCTGAACCTGCGCTTGCACCGTGGTGTCGGGACGCACACTATCGGGGGCCTGCACGCTGACCGACAGGCGGCGCTTGGCGCTTTCCACCGGGACGTAAACCAGACCCACGGCCCGCGCAGGCGTGACCCGGTCGCCCTGGCTACCCGGTCGAAACACCACCGCGGAGACATACAAATCGTGCCGACGCCAGGCCGGATCGATGGGGATACTCACCTCGGTTCCCGTCGCCTTGACGTCTACCCAGGTGGACCACAGCATCTCGCTGCCTTCGACCGAAATCAACGCACGTCCGTCGTGCGGCGGGGTCACCGTCAAGGCGACCTTGCCGCCCGGCTCCACCGGTACGCCGCCCAGCTTCATCTGCACCCGGTCGGGACGATTGCCCACCGTCTCGGCATCCTGCGCATCCCAGCCCGCGTAGAAGCGATAACGCAAGACCTCGCCTGTTTGGGGATCGGTGATTTCCAAACGGTAGCGGCCCCAGTCCACCGGCACGGTGAACGTGGTGCGCTCGGTCAATGCCAGCTCGCGTTGTTCGAGCAAAGCGTCGGATTCGGTGAAGCCGCTATTCCACCCTCGCTGATCGTCGTAGCGCCAGTAATAATTGCGCTGCTCTTTATAGAGTCGCCAATCGACCTTGGTCAGCGGCTGGAACGCGCCGGTCTGATCGACTCGAATCAGTTCGAAACTGGCGGGTTTGCCTTGCGCGGCGACATCGCGGTCGAATTGCGGGCGAACCGCCAGCAGCGTCTTGGCAGGCCACCAGATCTGCTCGAGCGAACGCACGACAGGCCGCCCACCGGACTCCAGCAGGCTGGCCGACAAACGCACCCGCATGGGCGAGCGCACCCGGTCGATATCGGGTGCGACCGCCAGACTGGCGCGTCCGCTTCCGTCGAGCTCCGTGTCTTCCAACTCTTGGCGGCTGCGTCGGTCGTCGTCGGCCACGTCACCGAAGATGAAGCCCGGCCACGCTCGCGGCAGCGCTTCGCGTGCGCGCTGGGTTTGCACCGACGCCAACAATCGATTGCCCGCTGCCGGTGCACCATACAAATAGTCGCCCTGAACCGCGACGTCGAGCGTCTGGCCCGGCTCAGGCGGCATGTCGGGTGCCGACAGGGTCAGTTTCATGCGTTCGGGCAAGAACTCTTCCACCTGGAACGGCCACACCGCGTCGGGTTGGCGTTGGCCTGGATCGGCACGCAGTTCGAGTCGCCACGCGCCCGTCTGGGCATCAGCCGGCAAGGTGAGCGCATGCTCGGTATACCCCGGTGCTTTGACGTGCGGCGTCCACAAGGCGGTAGACACGGTTCGACCATCGGCCCGCTTGATCGTTGCCGTCATCGGTGCCAGACGTCCGGGCGTGCGGCCATCCGGATCGCGCGCCAGAACCGACACCGTGAACGTCTCGCCGGGGCGATACAGATTACGCCCAGCGTATGCAAACAGCTTGTGTTTGGAAGGCGACAAGCCAGAGACGTCGAACTCCGACAGATCGAGCGCTGGTTCGCCCAAAGCGAGCACCGTCATCTCATTGCCGCGTACGGCACGCAGCACGCGTGCCTCGGCCGGTGCATCGGTAAACCTCGCCTTGCCCTGGGCATCGGCACGGGCTTGCACCAGCGTTCTGCCATTGGCGTCCACCAGCGAAATATCGACGTTGTCCTGGGGCTGACCCGAGGTCAGCGATATGGCGAACGCATCGATCGAATTGGCATATCGGCGAGCGTGCAGGCCGATGTCGCTGACATAGAAATAAGTGACCTGAGACTCATACGCAAACCGACCCGGCTGCGACATCACGGCCACATAAATGCCAGGCGCTCGCAGCGCTTCGATGTCTTCGACCGGCAAAAACGTCACATTGCGCTGATCCGGGGCACCAGCGGTGACGAACCGGCCTTGAAACACCGACGTGGACACTTTACGCAGGCGATCCAGATCCCACAGCCCAACCAAGCCTTGAACGGCCCGGTTATCGGCGTACTGCCAATCGTCGTCATCCGTGACTGCGGCCTCGCTGTCTTCATTCGACGCGGCGGCGTCATCGTTGAGTTCGACCGTGCCCAGCCCCAGTGTCTTATCGAAAAACTGCGGGACTTGCGCGGGATCGACCCGCAGGAACTGAACGTCCACCTCGGCCACATTGACCGTGGCGACCGGCAATCCGCCATTCTGTCCGGCAGGCAGCACCACGCCCCGGCTGGCGAAATAGAACGCCTGCGGCATGACGTCGGTTTTTACATCGCAATGGGCGAGCTCGGCGGTAGTCGTATCTCGCCTGGCCCCGGGGATCCCGGCATCGAATCGCACTAAATAACGACGCTGCGTACCAATATAAGGAAAGTAGACGGTACGAGCGTCTTCGCCCACCACCCAGCTACCGTTGACCGGGCGACTGGCATCGCGCAGGCGCGCGGGCCATTCCCCGGTCTTGGCGGCCACGGCCAGGGCGGGCTTATCGGGATCGGCGTTCTCGCCATCCAGACGGCCCGCATCCTGAACGCGGATCCATTTCAAGAGGTCGGCGCTACGGTCGATGGGCTGTCCGAATGTCACCGCCAACGCCAAAGTGCCGTTGAACTGGCGCGCCTGGCAATGCAGCGGCTTGAACGGCGCATCGGCGGCGGGCGGCGAATCGCCTGCGATGGGCACGGACAAATCGGCGGAATCGCTCGTCGAGACCGAAGCGGCGGTTTGGCTACTGGCAGCCGTTTGGCTTATTTTTGAATCGGACGAATGCTCCGAGGATGACCCGGCCCACCATCCCAGCGCTGCGGCGCTCACGACCAGCCCGGCGACGACCAGCGTCAGCCCCAACCCCTTACCCTTGGCCATCCCTGTCCTCTCTTCGACTCTATCCAAAGACGCCCGAGGCAGGATGATCGAACAAATGCGCTGCGGTGTGCCGGTTGCGAGTTGCGCGAGGTCGGTCTAAACCGGTTCCATCGTGCATTGCAACGGATGCTGGCGCGCCTGGGCGAACTGTGCAACCTGCTCGATGCGCGTTGCCGCGAGATCGCGTGGAAATACTCCGCACACCCCACGTCCTTCGTGATGCACCCGCAACATGATCTGTGTTGCTTCCTCTTCGCCTTTACCGAAAAAACGCTTCAACACCAGCACCACGAACTCCATGGGGGTGTAATCGTCGTTCAACAGCACGACCTGATACATCGGCGGCGGCGCAATGCGCGCAGCTTCTCGTTCGGTCACCAGATCGGGGGTATTGGCAATGCGGGTACTCATAGCGGATGTATTCTACGGGCGTTCGGTTGGCGTAATGTTAACAATTGACGCCGCAAGCGGGCGTATTCTGTAAGCAGATTGAACCGACCTACTAGGCAATACCATAGCTTGACGACGGAAAATAATCGGGCGCATGATTTTCGCCACCTTCTTGCATGGAAAGGGGCAGCTCGATGAACGATGCATCCGCGCATGATGCGCCTGACGATACCCGCGTGACTGGAACGGTGAAATGGTTCAACAACGACAAAGGATTCGGCTTCATTACGCCCGACGGCGGCGGTGAAGACCTTTTCGCCCATTTCTCGTCCATACAGATGACGGGCTTCAAGACCCTCAGAGAGGGTCAGAAGGTCGCCTGCGACATTATTCAAGGCCCCAAAGGCAAGCAGGCGCTCAACATAACCGATCTTCCCGTGCCCTGATCGCCCCCGGGCAGTGTGCACGCACTGCGTACGCTGCGCTGGTATATTCGGACTCTCTATTTGTGATTGGCCGAGGCTATTGTCGTGTACCCGTCGTGTTTATCCGTATTGCGTCGCGCTGCCGGTGCCCTGGCCCTGGGTCTGTTCGTACCGATGGCCGCTCAGGCCAACACCTCGACTCTCCAGCGCGCGCAACTATCGGCAGGCATCCACATCATTAATGCCGAAGTCGCCAACTCGGAAGATGCCCGTCGCACGGGCCTGATGAATCGGGCCGCGATGGCCTCCAGCGACGGTATGTTGTTCGTCTTCGACGCGCCAGACCAACAGTGCTTTTGGATGCGCAACACGCTGATCCCCCTGAGCATCGCCTTCATCGCCGACGATGGCACCATCACCAACCTGGCTGATATGGCCCCCCAGACCGAAACGCCTCATTGCTCCAAGGGAGCCGTGCGCTATGCCCTGGAAATGAACCAGGGGTGGTTTGCCGAGCGCGGCATCGTCTCGGGCACCCGCATCAACGGTCTGCCCTGAGCAGATCAAGCCGGATCGTCCGGCTCCATGCCGGGCAATCGTGCCGGCTCGCCCTTCACCACGCGCACGTGAGCGGTGCCGCGCGCCAGTCGAATATCCAGGCGCTGGTCGGTCAACAGACCGGCGGGATCGCGCACGATCTCGCCCCGCCTATCGGTCACGATGGCGAAACCACGTGCCAGCGGCTGGGCGGGATCCTGTCCCGCCAACCTGGCGGCCAGCAGGGCCCAACGCTGATGACGGCGCGAAGTCTGATGTCGCGCCGCCTGCGATAAGCGACGTGCCAGCACCGACGCTCGCTCGCGCAGGTGCAGCGGATCGGGACGTCGATGCACCAACGAGGCTTCAGCCAGTGCCAGCCGATGCCGCGTGCGGGCCAGAGACGTGGGTAACACCTGGGCCAACCGGCGGATCGTGGCACGATGATCGGCACCTGAGGCGCACGCCGGGCCAGCGCCGACAGCACGTCGCGCAGCGCAGCAGCCTGACGCGATGTGACCACACCGATCGCCCGCGGCAAGGCCGGCGGCATTCGCTTGCGTTCGGCCTCGAACAAGCCCTCGCCTTCCAACTGCGTTTTCAAGCGCAGAAAAGCCTCGTAGAGATCGCCCAATCCAGCCCGGCGCATGCCCTCGCCCTGCAACTGAAAATCGCCCCGCGCTTCGTACAGCGATGCGCGAGCCCGCACCTCGACCCGATCGCCCGCCCGGGGAACGAAGCCAACGGCCTGGGCGCGCGAGCGAAACATCACCACCCGCACCGCAGCACCGGCATCTTTCAATGTGAAATACCAATGCCCCGACGCCGCACACGTGAAGTTCGATACCTCGCCGCGCACCCAGGCAGGACCAAAGGTCTCTTGCAAAACTTGTGCAACGGCAGCGTTGAGTTGGCTGACTGTCAGCACATCCCGCGCAACAGCGTCGTTGGAGACCGGAAATTCAGGCGTCATGGGGGCACAGAGGCTGAGGCTGTCCACAGCGGAAACATGGCGGGGTGCGATGATAGCGCATCGGTAGCTTTTTCAAAAACCACCCTGGAAAGCCAGCAATTTCATTTCAATACATTGATTATAAATAACTTTATTTCAACCCAATCAAATGTAATAAATGAGCCGCCGTGTTGTCGAGACTCAGCACAAATGCCAGACGGCCAAGTTTTGCACAGGATTATCCACAGCCTGCCCTCCTCCATCCGACGGTGCTTGGTCCTGCGTAAATTTACTTAGACGCTCGCAAAATCTAGGCCGACAAGGCATTTTTCTGGCGAGTGAGAGCATCGTTCGTCCGTGCCATACCATGGCATGCCGCGTCTTCAAAATGTCATATTTTGAGCATGCCCGATGCGCTTGAGACTCAATCGATTCACTTATCCACACGAACAGTGGAGAACTTGCTACCCATCGGCCGAGAAGCGCTTGATTTGGGCCTGTGGCGGTTCAATGAGCAACATTTGATCGCCCGCCTCACCTGCCCCGCGGGTTGCAACGATCGGGCCGAGGCCGTAAAGTCCCAGCTCGACGCACTCGCCGCTCGCCGCCCCTTTCCCCATGTTGAACCTTTTGCACGATGCCGGTTGGCCCATCTGGCCCCTGCTGTTCGCTTCCATTGCCGCGCTTGCGCTCATCGTCGAGCGCGGTCTGGCGTTGCGTCGCCAACGCGTCGCCCCCGACAGTCTGGAAGCCCAGGTGATAGACATGGTCGAACGCCGTGCAGTCAGCGAAGACGCTCTGACACAACTGGCACGCCACTCTGCGTTGGGCGTCATTTTGAGCGAAGTCGTTCGCCAGAGAAACGCCAGCCCCGAACAATGCCGTGCTGCGGTGGAGGATGCCGGACGCGGCGTGGCGTTCGTCTTGAGCAAACACATCGAGGCACTGGGCACCATCGCCGTGGCAGCTCCCCTGATGGGTCTTTTCGGGACGGTGGTCGGCATGATCGAAATCTTCGGCAGCTATGCGCCAGCCGCCGGCGACCCGGCGGCGCTGGCCAGCGGCATTTCCATTGCGCTCTACAACACCGGCTTCGGCATCCTGATCGCCATTCCCGCGCTGATCGCGCACCGGGGCTTTCGCACTCGGGTGGACACACTGCTGTTCGAGATGGAAAACACGGCCACCCGGTGTGCCCGTCGGCTGGGCGTGGCCATATGAATTTCCGGAGGCGCCGCGACGCTGGGTACGGCCTGGACATCAATGTCATCCCCCTGATCGACATTTTGTTGGTCATGCTGATTTTCCTGGCCAGCACCACCGCATTCACCCGCTACAGCCGTCTGGAAGTGGTCCTGCCCGAGGCGGCCTCGACCGAAACGGCCACACGCGGTGCAATCCTGGCCATCAGCCAGGACGGTCGCTATGCACTGGATGGCGATCTGGTCGACGCCGATACGCCGGACATGCTGGCGCTGGCCCTGCGCGCCTCGGCGGCCCGTCACCCAGGTTTGGGCTTGACCATCAACGCCGATGGCCGCGCCAGCCATCAATCCGTGGTCAACGCCATGGAGGCCGCGCGCATCGCGGGCTTGGAGAAGATCGACTTCGCCACCCGGAGCGGGCTGTGAGCGGCCGGCCGGTCGCCGCCGACTGGCTGATGCGCCAATGGCTGCGCCGCGGCTGGTTCGCCCGGCTAATGACCCCGCTCTCGATACTTGCCGCCGCTTTCGTCCGTCGTAAGCGCAACGCCTATTCGTCGGGCCGACGCACGGCGTTTCACCCGGGCATTCCTGTCATCGTGGTGGGTAACCTGTTCATCGGCGGCACCGGCAAGACGCCGGTGGTGATCGCGTTGGTCGAAGGATTGCGGGCACGGGGCCTGACGCCTGGCATCCTGAGTCGCGGCTATGGCGTTGACGTCGGACCGGTACCGAGGGTGGGCCAGGGCAGCCTGGATGCCGCGCGCTACGGCGACGAACCGGCGCTCATCGCCCGCCAGACCGGCGCCCCCATGGCGGTGCATCCGCGTCGGGCCGAGGCGGCCCAAACCCTCCGACAGGTCTATCCCGAGGTCGATGTCCTGATCAGCGACGATGGGCTGCAACACTTGGCCTTGGCTCGCGACATCGAAATCGTCGTGCAGGACACCCGTGGCATCGGCAACGGCCTGATGATGCCTGCCGGCCCCTTGCGCGAACCCGCCAGCCGCCTGAGCGAAGTGGATGTGGTGATCACCAATCTGGGCGCCCCTGCACATGAATCATCACCCCGCCCCGACGACTCGGAAACCGAGACCGCGCACGACACCCGCCCTGTATCGGCACACGAGCATTCGCCCCTGACCGTCACCTTGCGACTGACGCCGGAGGATGCCGTGCAATTGACGACGGGACAGCGCCAGTCCCTGGCCGCCATCGCCGCACGGTCGCACTATCACCAGATACAGGCGGCTGCCGGCATCGGCCAACCGGAGCGGTTCTTCGACATGCTGAAAGCCGCAGGCGTCCAACTGGCGGGTACGCGTGCTCTGCCCGACCACCACGACTGGCGTGGCGAAATATTCGATGCCGATATCGACATGGTGCTGGTGACCGCCAAAGATGCGGTGAAATGCGGCCACTTGAGCGACTCGCGTTTTTGGGAGGTGCCGGTCGCGCCCCGGTTCGTCCCCACCGATTTTGTCGATCGGATCGCGGACCGGGTCATGGCTGGACCGAACTTGCACTAAAATCCGCTCATGGAAACCCGACTCTTCGACATTCTGGTCTGCCCGATCAGCAAAGGCCCGCTCGAATACGACCGCGCCAACAACGTTCTGATCTCGCGCACCGAGCGCCTGGCTTTCCCGATCCGCGACGGGATACCCGTGCTGCTCGAAAGCGAAGCCACGCCTGTACCCGCTTCGCGCCAAGACGCCGCCTGACGCATGATGCAGTACATCGTCGTCATACCCGCCCGCATGGCCTCCTCGCGCCTGCCAGATAAGCCCTTGGCCGATCTGGGCGGCAAACCCATGGTGGTCCGCACGGCAGAACAGGCCAGTGCCTCGCAGGCGCAACGCGTCTACGTGGCGACGGACGACCAGCGCGTGGTGAACGCGGCCCAAGCGCATGGTTTCGATGCGCTGATGACGCGCGCCGATCACCCGACAGGCACCGATCGCCTAGCCGAGGTGGTCGATCTGCTGTCCTTGCCCGACGAACAAATCGTCGTCAATCTTCAAGGCGACGAACCGCTGGCCGACCCCGCCTTGCTCGATGCGGTGGCCGAGTGCCTGGCGGCCCGGCCCGACGCCGCGATTGCGACATGTGCCGCGCCGGTCGCCGACGGCCCGACGCTATTCAATCCGAATGCCGTCAAGGTCGTGTGCGACGCCACCGGGCGGGCGCTCTATTTCTCACGGGCGCCGATTCCATGGGCCCGCGATGCCTTGGCGGCAGCCCCCGGAACACTAGCTGCCGACCTGCCTGCCTTGCATCACATCGGCCTGTACGCCTATCGTGCCGGCTTCTTGCGCCAGTTCCCGACATTGCCGCAAGGCGTACTCGAACGATTCGAGGCGCTCGAACAGTTACGTGCCTTGGAACATGGACATCCCATCGTCGTCCATCGCATCGCGGGCCACCCCGCCGCAGGTGTAGACACCCCAGCGGATCTGGCGCGCGTGCAGGCCCTGTTCGCAAATCGGTTATAAGGTTCCAGTGCCCGTCCGCAGAGACGGCACATGCGGCATAATCGGCCGCTATCCGCCTATCAAAATTACTATCTTCCCGTTGGAGAACCCATGCGTTTAATCCTGCTCGGCCCCCCTGGCGCAGGCAAAGGCACTCAAGCCACTTTTCTGACCCAACAGTACGGCATTCCGCAGATTTCGACCGGTGACATGCTGCGCGCCGCCGTCAAAGCCGGCACGCCGCTGGGGCTGGAAGCGAAGGAAATCATGGCCGCTGGCCGTCTGGTCTCCGATGCCCTCATCATCGGTTTGGTGCGCGACCGCCTGGCCGCGCCCGATTGTCAGAACGGCTATCTGTTCGACGGCTTTCCCCGTACGTTGCCGCAAGCCGACGCGCTCAAGGACGCCGGCATCGGCCTGGACTTCGTGGTCGAGATCGAAGTGCCCGAAGAGGACATCATCGAACGCATGAGCGGTCGCCGCACGCATCCGGCCAGCGGTCGCAGCTACCACGTCCGCTTCAATCCGCCCAAAGTGGCCGACCACGACGACGTCACCGGCGAACCCCTGGTTCAGCGCGAAGACGACCGCGAAGAAACGGTCCGTCATCGCCTGTCGGTGTATCGCGAACAAACCCGTCCGCTGGTCGACTATTACGCCGACTGGGCCAATCAGGACGCCGCCGCGCCGCGTTATCGGAAGATTTCCGGCGTCGGTTCGGTCGACGAAATCACGGCCCGTCTGAAGCAAGCCCTGAGCGCGTAAGCACCTCGACGCACCGCCCGCCCGAGTCCGGGCGCGCTTGCTCGAACGATAGTCACTTCATTCAAGAGGTTCCCCCGCATGGAAATCAAGGATAAAGTCTTCATCGTCACTGGCGGCGCGTCCGGCCTGGGTGCGGGTACGGTACAGATGCTGGTCGATCACGGTGCCCGGGTCGTCATCGCCGACGTGCAAGACGAGGCTGGCCAAGCCCTGGCGACCAAACTCGGTCAAATCTATGTGCATTGCGATGTGACGCAGGAAGACGACGGTCGCGCCGTAATCGCCGCTGCAATACAAACCGGCCTGCTTTATGGACTGGTCAATTGCGCCGGCATCGCCCCGGCTGCAAAGATCGTCGGTAAAAACGGCGCACACGACCTCGGGCTGTTCGCCAAAGTCATTACCGTCAACCTGATCGGTAGTTTCAACATGATGCGCCTGGCAGCTGAGGCCATGAGCGCCAATGCACCACTGGATACCGGCGAGCGCGGCGTGCTGATCAATACCGCGTCGGTGGCTGCCTTCGACGGCCAGATCGGACAAGCGGCCTATGCCGCCTCCAAGGCCGGCGTGGCTGGCATGACCTTGCCCATCGCGCGCGATCTGGCGCGCAGCGGCATTCGATGCGTGACCATTGCACCGGGCATCTTCGGCACACCCATGGTCTTCGGGATGCCGCAGGAGGTTCAGGATTCGCTGGCAGCCAGCATTCCCTTCCCCTCGCGCCTGGGCCGCCCCGAAGATTATTACGCCAAGCTGGTTCACAGCATCGTCACCAACGAAATGATCAACGGCGAGACCATTCGTTTGGATGGCGCCATTCGCATGCCGCCCAAATAGTCTTTTCTGCGGTGGCGGCACCACTCGCCATCGCGCACACTGAGCACAATGACGCTTTTTCGATCGGCTGCCACCATCAGCAGCCTGACCCTGCTTTCTCGCGTAACTGGCCTGGTTCGCGACATTCTGGTGGCACGTGCCTTCGGCGCCGGTCCGCTGACCGACGCTTTCTGGGTCGCTTTTCGCATTCCGAACCTACTACGCCGACTGTTCGCCGAAGGCGCGTTCTCGCAGGCGTTCGTACCGATCCTGGGCGCAGCGCGTAACGATCACGACGATCAGGCCGTGCGCCAGTTGCTGGATCGAATCGCCCTGGTGCTGACTTCCGCGCTGATGGTCATCACCCTGATTGGCGTGCTGGCCGCCCCCTGGGTCGTCTCGGCCATGGCCAGCGGCATGCGTCAAGCCGAACATTCGGCGCAATTCGATGCCGCCGTGTGGATGACGCGCGCCATGTTTCCCTACATCGTCTGCATGTCGCTGGTGGCCTTCGCCTCGGGCGTTCTGAATACCTGGCGCAAATTCGCCGTGCCCGCGTTCACGCCGGTTCTGCTCAATCTGTTCATGATCGGTGCCTGCATCTGGCTGGCCCCGCACTTCGATCCACCCATCTATGCGTTGGCCGTCGGCGTCATGGCCGGAGGCATTGCCCAGTTGGCAGTTCAATGGGTCGCGCTGACAAAACTGGGCCTGGCCCCCCGTGCTTCGCTCGACCTACGCCGCGCCTGGCGCGATCCGCTGGTGCAGCGCGTGTTGCGTCAGATGGCCCCCGCCACCTTGGGCGTTTCAGTCGCCCAGTTGTCGCTGCTTATCAACACCAACATCGCCACGTGGCTGGCACCGGGTAGCGTGACGTGGTTGTCGTACGCCGACCGGCTGATGGAATTTCCGACCGCGCTGTTGGGCGTGGCGCTCGGCACCGTGCTCTTGCCGACCCTGTCGGCGGCGCACGCCAAAGGCGATCAGACGGCCTACAGCGGACTACTCGACTGGGGGCTGCGCCTGACCCTGCTGCTGGGTTTGCCCGCAGCGCTAGGCATGGCCCTGCTCGCCGATGGCCTGGTGGCCACACTATTCAATTACGGCGCCTTCAGCGCGGCCGATGTCAGCCAGACTCAATTGGCCGTCATGGCTTACTCCGCCGGGCTGGTCGGCTTGCTGTCGATCAAGATCCTCGCGCCGGGCTTCTATGCAAAACAAGACATCCGCACGCCGGTCAAGATTGCCATTGGCGTGCTCGTTCTGACCCAGTGCCTGAACCTCGTCTTCGTTCCGCTGTTTGCGCATGCCGGCCTGGCCTTGGCCATCGGGATCGGAGCATGCGCCAATGCACTGCTCTTGCTGAGTGGCCTGCTGTATCGCGGCTTATTCACATTCTGCCCAGGCTGGGGAGTATTCGTCCTGCGCCTGATACCCGCCCTGCTCGCTGTGGCGGGCCTGCTTTGGGCCGTCGATCTCCGAGTCGATTGGTACGCCCTGGGCGCACAACCGTGGCGGCGTGCCGGTATCCTGACGCTGGTCGTCGCATCGAGTGCTGTGGTTTATTTCGGCGTGCTGATTTTGTGCGGCCTGCGCCGCCGCCATCTGGTTCGCCCCCGCTAGCACTACCCATCGCACGAGCCGATCGGCTTTCCCCGACGCAATACCAATAGGCATTCGGTGACAGCTGCTGGGCGAATGCGTCTAGCCAATGGGCTCGCATGTCACGCATCCAAAGCAAATATCGCCGGCCGTCCAGCCGGATGGTTGCCATATAGCCACAATTTTGTAAAAATTTTCCATATGAAATGAATCTCTCTAGATTCATTAGACGGTGACATTCAGGCTGTAGTAAAAAAGCATTACCATTTGGCATTAACAGATTGACGCATCCTCTTTCCATGTTCAGCGACATTCGCACCCTACCGGACGACACATCGCCGCTTGCCGACCAAGTCGTCAACTGGCTGCTGGTGTTACGCTCGGGGCGAGTGTCCGAAAGCGAACAGCACGCATTCCAGCGCTGGCGATCGGCAGATCCCCGACACGAACGGGCATGGGAGACACTCTCCGGTGCTGTGGGCCATACGTTTGGCCGTCTGGGTGACGATTACCCGGGGATGCCGGTCGCCTCATCCGTACCCATCGCGCCCGGCTTTTCTTCGCGCAACCGGACGATGCTGTCGCGCCGCCGCTTCCTGGCCAATACCCTGGGTTTGGCAACCGTGGCGGGTGTCGGGTTGGTCATTGCCGATTCCCGCTATCCCCTGCACAACTTCTTCTCCGACATGGCCAGCGCCACGGGCCAACGGCGTCAATTCGAGCTGGCCGACGGCAGCAGTTTGTTGCTCGATGCGCGTAGCCGAGTCAATGTCGAGTTCACCGATCACCGCCGCGACATTCAGTTGTTGTCCGGCGCGTTGTCGGTGCAGGTCGCCAGCGACCTCGATCGTCCGTTCACGGTTCATACCCAGCAAGGCACTGTACGCGCGCTGGGCACGCAATTCATGGTTCGCCAGGAAGCGGGACGCAGCCTGGTGGTCGTCCAGGAGCACGAAGTACGGGTAAAAACGCGTAATGGCGTCACTCGGGTGGTCGAAGCGGGCCACGGCGTCCGGTTCGATGCGGGACAAGTGGATTCGCCCCGCTCCGAGCTGCTGGACGATGCCGCCTGGCAAAGTGGCGTCATCGAGGCCAAGGGTCGCCCGTTAATGCACGTCATCGGCGCGTTGCGCCCCTACTACGACGGAGTGTTGCGTGTTAGCACCGCGGCGGGGGGCCTGAACGTGCAGGGCCGTTTCGCTCTGGATCACGTCGAAAGCAGCCTGCAAGCCCTGGCCGAACAGTTGCCAATTACCGTGCGGCGAGTGACGCCGTGGATGACCTTCGTAGACGTCGCAGCGGCTTAAAGCTTGCAAAGCTGGCAATACAAGCTATACTACTAGACTTTGCCGAATTCATCATTTCAGAGACAGACGCATAATGGCCAATACTGCCCAAGCACGCAAGCGCGCTCGCCAATCGGTTGAGCGCAACAAGCACAATTCCAGCCTGCGCTCGATGCTGCGCACGTCGATCAAGCGCGTTCGCCAAGCCATCGCCGCTGGCGATAAAGCCGCTGCCGGTGACGTGTTCCGCAAAGCGACCAGCGTGATCGACCGCGTTGCCGACAAGAACATCATTCACAAAAACAAGGCTGCTCGCCATAAGAGCCGCCTGGCTGCCGCCATCAAGGCAATCGCCTGAAGAAATGAGCGCATCGCCGCTTCGGCGGCGCTGCAATTCGGCAAAGTAAAAAACCCGCTATATGAACTGCACCCCAAAAGTTGGACACCCGTCCGACTTTTGGGGTGTTTTTCATGGTGCGATACGAAGATGAATTCAAGATTGATGTTGCGAGGCAATATTTATCGAGCCGCATAGGGGCGCGGTCGTTGGCGGCACAATATGGGCTGGATCATGCGACAGTGCGCCGCTGGGCAGAGCGGTATCGCCAGCATGGCGAAGCTGGGCTGCGCAAGAAGTTTAGCCACTACAGCGCCCGCTTCAAGTTGTCAGTGCTGCGTCGAATGTGGCGGGAGGAACTGTCCTGTCGCCAAGTCGCTGCATTGTTTGATTTAAGAGGAGGCCACACTGTCGTGACGACGTGGGAACGGCAGTATCATGAAGGTGGTCTGGATGCGCTTAAACCCAAGCCCCGAGGACGCCCGAAGACGATGCCAGCTCTCAAATCGCTCAAGCCGTTGCAGCCTGATGCCGAAGATACGCGCCCGCGCGAGGCGCTACTTGAAGAGGTGAAGTATCTGCGCGCGGAGGTCGCTTATCTAAAAAAATTGAGGGCCTTGCGTCAGGAAAAAGAACGGGCCGCGCCGAGAAAGCGCGGGTCGTGCTCGAACTGAGGCAAGGCCACGATCTGGCGGTACTGCTGAAGGTAGCGGAATTGTCGCGCAGCACGTTTTACTACCAAGTGAAAGTGCAGCAGGCGAGTGATAGACATGCTGACCTGAAGTCACGTATCTGCGGCCTTTATGAGTGTCACAAAGGCCGCTACGGCTATCGGCGCATCACAGCAGCGTTGCGCCAAGCCGGTGAAACGGTCAACCACAAGACGGTGCAGCGCCTGATGCAGGCGTTGGGACTGAAGTCGCTGGTACGGCCGAAGAAATACCGTTCCTACCGGGGCCAACAAGCCGAGGTGCCCAATATCCTTGCTCGCCGGTTCCAGGCTGAACGGCCAAACCAGAAGTGGGTCACCGACGTGACGAAATTCAACGTCCGGGGAATGAAGCTGTACCTCTCGCCCGTGCTGGATCTCTACAACGGGGAAATCGTAGCCTACGAAATGCGCAAAAAGCCGTTCTTCCCGCTGGTGGGCCGTATGCTGAAAAAAGCGCTGGACAAGCTGGCGGGCCAAGACAGGCCGTTATTGCATTCGGATCAAGGTTGGCAATATCAGATGCCGGCTTATCGACGACAGCTCGCCGAACGCGGCTTAACTCAGAGCATGTCGCGCAAGGGCAACTGCCTCGACAACGCCACCATGGAGAGCTTCTTCGGTACCTTGAAATCCGAACTCTTCTACTTGAACCGCTTCGACAGTGTCGAGCAGCTACAAAGCGGCATCCGCCGCTACATCCACTACTACAATCACGATCGCATAAAGATCAAATTAAAAGGCCTGAGTCCGGTGCAGTACCGTACTCAGGCCCTATCAACCTAGCCCGCGTCTTAACTGTCCAACTTCATGGGGTCAGTTCAATACGCGGGTTTTTTACTTTCTGAACGGTTTGGTTTGCCTCGCCACTTAAAGGCGGTACTGGCGCCGATGCCGTTTTTCGATCGACTTTGTTTTCTAGCGAAACGCATCGCGCAAAGCGTTCATTGCGCTACGAAACACACCCAGATCGGTGCCGACCGCCACGAAGTGCATGCCCATCTCAAGATAACGCTGCGCATCGGCCTGCACGGGGGCCAATGTCCCAAGCGCCTTGCCATGTTTTTGCGCTCGATCGACGATGTGCCGAATGGCATCTTGCACCTGAGGATGCTGCGGATTGCCCAGATGGCCTAGCGCGGCAGCCAGATCAGACGGTCCGATGAAAATGCCGTCCACCCCATCCGTTACGGCAATCGCATCGACCGCATCCACGCCGCGTTGATTCTCGATTTGCAGCAGCACGCAGATGTTGTCGTCGATCGTCTCCAGATAACCTGGCTGGGCGCCGTACAGATTGCTGCGATGGGACATGGATACCCCTCGCATGCCGCGCGGCGGATAACGCGTGGCTGCCACCGCCTGCTCGGCCTGTTCGGCCGATTCGATAAACGGAATCAGCAGGTTGTAGAACCCGATGTCCAGCATCTGCTTGATCTGCACCGGATCGTTCGCACTGGGCCGCCCCACTATCGCGCTATCGCTGTTCTGCAAAGCCTGAAGCAGTTGCAGAAACAGGGGAATGCCGGTCGGGGCGTGTTCGCCATCCAGCATCAGCCAGTCGAATCCCGCGAGCCCGGCCACCTCGGCCGTGATGTGATGGGACATGCCCATCCACAGGCCGATCTGGCGCTCGTGCGCCAGGATGCGCTGCCGGAATCGGTTAGGAAGTGGAAATTTCATGTGCGACACCCTCATGATGCAAGCATGGTTTTGCTTTTTGCCCTGCCTAGAAGCGGATTCCCGCGCGCACACAAGCCATGCGACGCGTCGATTTGGGGCGTCTACGTATTGACATATGATATACGACAACTACACTCATCTCGCAGTGAACCCAATTTAACAGCCCACCTATAAAAGGGCGAGGAGACAAGTATGCGACGCATGACCTACCGGGCCGTGATGTGTGGTATTGCCTTGAGCGGCACGCTTACATTGGCCCATGCGGCCGATTTTCCGACCAAACCCATCACCGTTCTCGTGCCCTTCGTACCGGGCGGCTCGTCCGATGTGACGGCCCGCGCCATCACGCCTGAAGCAGGCGCGGCGCTCGGCCAGACCTTCGTGGTCGAGAACAAGCCTGGCGCCAATGGCGCAATCGCTGCCCAGCAGTTGGCCCGCTCGCCTGCCGATGGCTACACCATGATGGTGGGGTCGATCGGCACCTTCTCGATCAATCAAGCGCTCTACAAGAACCTGTCGTACAACCCGACCGAGGACTTTACCTATCTGACCCAGGCGGTGCGCAACCCGAACGTCTTGGTGGCTTCGACCAACTTCGCCCCCAAAGACGTGGCGGCACTGATCGCGCACGCCAAGGCGAACGAAGGGAAAGTGTCCTACGCCAGCTCCGGCACCGGCTCGTCGGATCATTTGTCGGCCGTGCTGTTCCGCCAGAAATCGGGGTCCAGTGGCGTAGACGTGCCCTATCGTGGGGGGGGTGCGGTGATCACCGACCTGATTGGCGGCCAGGTGGATGTGTCGTTCCAGAACCTGGGGGCCGTGCTGAACCACATCAAAGCCGGCAAGCTGCAAGCTCTGGCTGTCACCGGCGAGAAGCGCTCGGCCGATCTGCCAAACGTGCCGACCATGGCAGAAGCAGGCATCAAAGACATGGTGGTGTATTCGTGGCAGGGTTTTGCCGTGCCGAAGAAGACGCCGCCGGAAGTGGTCGAAAAACTGTCGGCAGCGCTGCAACAATCGCTGAAAACTCAGAAAGTTCGCGACGCCTTGCAAGGCATGGGCTTTGAAGTGGTGGGAAATACGCCGGCGCAATTTGCGGCGTTCCAGAAAGAAGAAGTGAAGCGCTGGACTGAGGTGATCAAGACCAACAACATGCAGATGGAGTAAGACGACGTCGCCTGAAGCAGGACGACACGCCTTGCTTCAGGCTTCGCGAACTTCGGTCTTGAGATTGTTGTCGCTGGCGAAGTCGACCACGAATTTCCAGGCCAGCGGTTCGAGTTCGCGCAAGCGTTCGTCCACCACGATCCCTCGAACGCCGTCTACCAGGAGTGGCAAGACATACGGCGAATACGTCAGATGGCTGCGTGCCGACCCAGGCGGCCGAAACTGCGACATCACGCCTGCCAGCCGCTCGGCCCAATCGCTGGGACGAAAACGCGCGCCTTCCTGCGTTACGCCATGAATGATGAGTTGTTTAACGCCACTTGTCATACGATTCCGGTTGAACGCCCTTCCCGTGCAGCTTATGGTACATGGCCGAACAAAACTGCGACCCGCGCCGCGGATTGTATATGATTGATGTTTTCGACGCCCTGCCCGGCATCGGTTCGCTTGCCTGCCGGCGAGCGAACCCCATCCCGTCAGCGGCGCTTTTTCCTTTGTTTCCTCGATCATGACGCCTCCTACTCAACCGCTCGGCCCGATTCGCCATTTCCTGCAACTTAGCGACCTGACCCCGCAAGAGCTGCGCTATGTGCTCGACCGCGCACGTGTGATCAAAGACAAGTTCAAACGCTATCAACCCCATCACACGCTGCACGACCGCACCCTGGCGATGGTGTTCGAAAAAGCCAGCACCCGCACTCGCGTGTCCTTCGAGGCCGGCATGTATCAACTGGGCGGTTCAGTCATTCACCTGACCACCAACGATTCGCAACTGGGCCGTTCCGAACCCATCGAAGACACGGCACGCGTGGTCTCGCGCATGGTCGATGTCGTCATGATCCGAACCTTCGAACAAACCCGCATCGAGCGCTTCGCCGCCCATTCGCGCGTGCCGGTCATCAACGGCCTGACCAACGAATTTCATCCCTGCCAAATCCTGGCCGATATTTTCACGTTCATCGAACACCGCGGCGATATCCAGGGCAAGACCGTGGCCTGGGTCGGCGATGCCAACAACATGGCGTACACCTGGCTGCAAGCCGCGCAAATGCTGGGTTTCAAGCTGCACGTGTCGGCACCGCAAGGCTACACTTTGGATCCGCAGCGACTGGGGCAGGCCTCGAGCGAGACGCTCGAACAATTCGACGACCCCATGCAAGCCTGCATCGGTGCCGACATGGTGACCACCGACGTCTGGACCAGCATGGGCTATGAAGAAGAAAACGCAGCGCGACTGAAAGCCTTTGCCGATTGGCGCGTTGACGCCCCCATGATGGCCCAGGCGCAGCCCGATGCACTATTCATGCACTGCTTGCCTGCCCACCGTGGCGAAGAGGTGACCGGCGAGGTCATCGATGGTCCGCAAAGCGTGGTGTGGGACGAAGCCGAAAACCGGCTGCACGTCCAAAAAGCGCTGATGGAGTTCCTGCTGCTCGGTCAGCTCTGAAATCACAGGGTACGGGCCGGTATTTCACGGCCCGATCAGATCGCGATCTGGCGGCGCGGCCGGCTGAGTTGCGCACCGATGCGCGGCCCGGGAAAAACGACGGTTACGCGCGTACCGGCATACTCGGGCGTGCTGCTCAATCGCCACCACGCACCATGCGCCTGAGCGATCTCACGCACGATGGCCAACCCCAAACCCGAGCCGCCCACCGTGGCATCAGGTGCCCGATAGAACGCCTCGAACACGCGTGCGCGCTGCGCGCGATCAATACCCGGCCCATCGTCTTCGACCGTCAACGACGGCGGATTACGTGCGACATTCAAACAAATCCGGCCTGGGTGCGAACCGTACTTCAGCGCGTTGTCGATGAGATTGCCCAATAGCTCGTCGAGCAACAAGGGATCGCCGTCGATCCAGACGGGCTCGTCCGGCGCGGACAACTCGATATCCACCTGTCCGGCTCGCGCGCGCACGAGCCACTCGGCCCCACACACCCGCACCCATTCGCACAGATCGATGCGAACGAAACTGTCTTGCGGGCGCGCAGTGGGATCGGCACGCGCCAGCACCAGCAACTGCTGTCCTAAACGAATCATCCGATCGCTGGCGGCCTTGATACGCTCGGCGCGGGCCCGCACGTCGTCGGGCAAGGGCCGAGCCAACATCAACTCCGACTCCAGCTTCAGACCCGCCAGAGGCGTGCGCAACTGATGCGCGGCGTGACCGACGAATCGCCGCTGGGCGACGATGGCATCATCGAGCCGCAGCAGCAGATCGTTGGTATGCGTGATCAACGGTCGAATCTCGGTCGGCACGTCGGCCACATCGAGCGGCTGCATATCGTCGATCGAGCGCTGGCGTATATCGTCGGCCAAGCGATTGACCGACCGCAAACCGGCATGAACGCCGTGCACCACCAGCCACGCGAATAGCAGCACCAAGACGATCTGGCCGCACACCATCAGCCAGAAAAAATCTTCCAGCACCCAGGTTTCGATATCCAGTTTGTGGGTCAGCACCCATGTCGCCGCCAAATCCAACAGCACCAGCAGCAAGATGGCCGGCAGCAGATGTAGGATCAGATAGCGGCTGAGCGAACCTCGGGACAAAGACCCCACGACTCGCGCGAGGCGTGTGGGGGGCTGCCCGCCAGGGTTCAAGCGGCGCTCACTTCGAGCATATACCCGAAGCCACGCACGGTCTGAATGGCGGCACCCGTGCCTTCCAGACGTTTACGCAGGCGGTAGACATACACCTCGACCGCGTTCTCGCTGAAATCGGCATCCCAGGCCGACAGGGAATTCACGATCTGGCGCTTGGTGACCACCCGGCCCACGCGCGCCATCAACATCTCGAGTACCGACAGCTCGCGCACCGACAGATTGAGGCGCTGACCATCGACGCGAACTTCGCGGCCAATGGTGTCGAACACCAACGGACCGACTTCGATCTGGGTTTGCGCCTGCCCGCTGCGGCGACGCGCGAACACGCGCATGCGAGCGGCCAACTCAGGCAGATCGAAGGGCTTGGTGACGTAATCGTCGGCGCCGGCATCCAGCCCGGCGACCCGATCGTCCAGACCATCCCTGGCCGTCAGAACCAGCACGGGAATCTGGTTGCCATCCTGCCGTAAGCCACGTAATACATCCAGGCCGCTCTTGCCGGGCAAATTCAGATCCAACAGCAGCAAGTCGTAGCTCAACGCGGCGAGCGCGCCTTCGGCCCGTTCGCCATCCGTCAACCAATCCACGGCATAGCCCTGGTCGGTCAAAAACTCGGCCAATGCATGGCCGAGCGTGGTGTCATCTTCGATTACGAGAACTCGCATGCGCCGATTCTAGCGCTTTCCGCCTAATTCTGGCTGAAAGCTCGCCCAGATTCGACCTGCTTACGGCGTGGTCGGCTTCGGCGCTGCTGGTACGCCGGGCTGAGGCGAGGTCACAAAACCGATGCGCTGCATACCGCCACGCCGCGCCGATGCCATCACTTGCGCCAGCACTTCGTAGCGGGTGCTTTGATCGGCACGAATGCGAATCTCCGGCTGCGGCTTGAGCGACGCGTTCTCGGCAAACCGAGCTTGCAGGCTATCCAGGGCCACCGGTTGCTCGTTGTAGAACACCTCACCGGCCTGATTGATGGCCACGTCGATGACCTTGGGGTCTTCCTGAATCTGCTCGGCGCTGACCTGCGGCACATTGATCTTGATCGAATGCGCCAACAAGGGTGCCGTAATGATGAAGATCACCAGCAGCACCAGCATCACGTCGATCAACGGCACCATGTTGATTTCGGAGACGGCGCTGCTGCCGCCGCTTTTATTGTCGAAGCTGCCAAAAGCCATTTACTGATCTCCACGCGCACTACGGCGCAAGGCGCGCACCTTGCCATCGGACAGCGAGACTTGCTGGCCGGTGGACAGGAACGCATACAGGTCGTGGGCGAAAGCATCCAGACGCGACAGGAACACGCGGTTGCCGCGCACAAAGGTGTTGTAGGCCAACACTGCGGGAATGGCCACGGCCAGACCCAAGCCGGTCATGATCAGTGCCTCGCCCACCGGGCCGGCAATGCGGTTGATCGTGACGCCATTGGCCATACCGATGTTGACCAATGCGTGATACACACCCCACACCGTGCCGAACAAACCGACGAACGGTGCGGTCGAACCGATGGACGCCAACGCGGTCAGGCCGTTTTCCAGCTTGGCCGTTTCTTCATCAATGACTTTACGCATCGTGCGAGTAACGAACTCATTGTTCGAACCCGCCTCTTCCAAGCGCGTCGCGCCGTATTGCGCGTGGTGCGCTTGGGCATAGATGGCGTGGCTGGCCAAATGCGAGAAAGGATCACCCGCGCCATGCGTCTGGATTTCGTTTTCGACCTGAGCCAGCGAACTCGCGTTCCAGAACTTGTTCAAAAAATCGGCCGACCGACGACGCATGCGGTAATTGCTCGCGCTCTTGACGAAGATGAAATACCACGAGATGGCCGACATGAGGATCAGGGCGATGAACAGCGCCTTGCCGACCGAATCGCTTTGCGCGACGAAGTGCATGAACCCCATATCCGGGGCAGCCGGGGGCGCGGAGGCCGCGCTTGCCGAAGGTGCCGCTTGCGACACGGGAGCCGCCTGGGCCACGACGATCGCGTTGATCAGGGAGTAGGACATCTCAGTTCCTCAAAACGAAATTGAACGGTAAGTTAGCGCGCGCGGAGCGTGCCACGCCGCCGACCTTGGCGGGTGTGAAACGCGCTTTGCGCGCAGCTTCGAGCGCAGCTTCATCGAGCCGCTCGAAACCGGAAGACTTGCTGATCGACGCCCGCGTCACATTGCCATCGGTGTCGATCTGGACCAACACGATCGTCGTACCTTCCTCGCGTAGGCGCTGCGACATGCGCGGATAGGTTGGTACCGGCCGTTGCCCACGATACTCCACCGACGACAGCGTGATGGGCTCATCCGTTTTCGGACCCACTTGCGGCGCTTGGTTGCGCGTCGCACCGTTTTCGACGCCCGTGACAGGTTTGGGCGGCGTGGGGACTGGAGCAGGCGCAGGCGCGACCTTGGGCGCAGGCTTTGGCACCGGTTTAGGTGCTGGCTTTGGTTTGGGTTTAGGTTTGGGCGGAGGCGGTGCAGGCGCGGGCTCTGGAGGCGGCTCGGGCGGTGGAGGCGGCTCTGGTTCTGGCTCGGGTTCGGGTTCGGGCGCAGGCGGCTCGACCTCTGGCTCGGGCGGAGGAGGCTCGGGTGTGGGCGGTTCGGGCGGCGTCTCGACAGCCGGCTCGACAGGCAAAGGCTCGCCCTTGGCCTGCTCGGCGACGGGCGCCTCGATCACACTGACCATGATCGCCTCCTGCTCGAGCAACTGCGGCTTCGTCTCCGAAGCCATGAACAGCAACGCACCCGCCCCCAAATGCGTAGCGAGAACTGCAGCACCCGCAGCGATGCGCAGCGTGGCGGAAGTATTCGATCCTGAAGACAAACCTATCTTATTGCTGGGCATGTAACTGCGATGCGCTCGACAAATAGCGAAGACCGGCATGATAACTTAAATGCGAATTATTCGCAGCATCGAGTCGATCTTCGCGGCTGACCGTCGGCAGGGCAGACTACCCGAACGTGCGCGGCTTATGCCGCTTCGGCCTGACAATCTACCGGCGCGACCATCGCCTTAGCCAGTAACACGGCCCGCTCGGCGTTGATGCGACCCGCACCGTAGTAGTGGCTGTGTCCGTTGCGATCATAGGGCGCTTCTGTCGTATCGGCATCGATGACGTCGCACGCGGCAATCAAAAGTCGCCGAAGGTCGAGCAGGCTGATCGTTGGCACGATCGAAAGGACCAGCGCGGCGACACCTGCAACGCCTGGCGTGGCGCTGGACGTTCCGCCGAAACCAGGGTAGTAGGGAAAGCGCTCTTGCTCTGAATTCGGAAATATCCACACCTTAGGTTCGTAGGTATCCAGCAGATGTGTAGTCCAGATGCCGGCGGTCCGGATAACCTTTTCACGATCCCGCCCCGGTAGCTCAGGCTGAAAATCGTTGCTTGGAAACGCACAAAATATGGCTTTGCCGTAGTCGCTGTACTGGCTGCGCTCGCCATACTCGTTGCACGCCGCGATGGCGAAGACGTCGGGATGGGATGCGTAGCCATCCAGATCGACACTTTCATTACCATTGCCTGCGGCCCAGAATATCGCGCACCCTTTTCCGCCCCGCCCATGCTTTACCGCATACTCAATTGCCAGCTTCATGGGAGGTGGCAAGGGATGATTGACGAAATGGTTCGGGTCGTCAGGAACATTCCATTTGCCATCTCTAGGCCCCCACGAGCAAACGATTACATCAGCGCCTTGGTTGGCAGCCCAAAAAAAAGTCCTGGCTTGATCAAAACTACCAAGTGCCGTTTCATCCTTGATCGGCATCAGCTTTGCATCCGGAGCGACACCGCACGCCCCATGTAGACCGTCAGCGCACGCGACCCCTGCGACTGCGGTCCCATGCGATGGATCCGGACGGTAATACGACGGAACTGGCCTGACCTCTTTGCCGTAAGCGCCCGGCTCTGCCGACAACGGCGCCACGATCTTTCCCGGAGAGGAGAATTCGATGTGATCCGTCTCGACACCATCATCGATCACGGCGATCGTTACGCCCTTGCCTGTCGAATGCGCGTGTGCCGCCACCACGTTGGCGCTTGCATCGATGCGTACGCCCGGACGATATTCCGTATTTGTCAGATGCCATTGCTTCGGATGAATCACCCTTGCCTGTGCCACGCTCGATTTGTTCACGCTTTGCTCGGTGATTTCCGGAAACGAGTAGGTCACGTCCTCGCGTTCGATCAAGCCGCGGGCAATTTCAAAAATATCTCGTTCGGTTGTCTGGCACGTCGCAGTAAAGGCGTTCTCGGCGTATAACACCTTCTCGATGCCGCTTAAATTCGCCTGCTTCAGCACTTCGACGCAACGATCCGCATCGCTGCCATCGGTGAATTTGACGAAGATTTTTCCCGTGTATTGAATTGCGGTACGACTCTTAGGGTAGACCAATGCATTGACCGCGAATTTAACGCCCGGCAAGTGTCGCAGTGCCTCTTTCGTAGCTTGCAGCTTGGACTGTGCGTCCTTGTCAATGGCCTCCACGACGCCGAAGTCACCGCTCTCGCTCGACTCGACAATACGCAATGCGCATGGCCATTGGGCCGTCTTGATAAGCTCCTCGATTCCTGAGTACATCTGGGAATCGAAACCGATGGCCAGGGCGTTATCGACTTTCGTCAAAGCAGTGGGGCCTTCAGCCTTTGTCCCGTAATACACCAACTCTTGTTCGACTTGATTTTTCATGAGAACTGCTCCTGTTGCTACTTAGTTAGCTTACATTTATCGTCAAAAAAACCAGCTGGACGGCTTGTTAATTCGATAATGCAGGACTCGATCGTGCTGAATGTAAGGCTCAGCGCCCCTCAATCCGAATCGCAAAATAAAGGCGTGTACAGATGCCTGGAAGCCAGAGACGCGCAAAAAACAAAAAGCCCAGAAACATCGCATCGAGCGTGTTTGTGGGCTTTCGTATCCAACGTGGACTTCGGTCGTTCTTTGGTGGGTGCTACAGGGGTCGAACCTGTGACCTACGCCGTGTAAAGGCGCCGCTCTGCCAGCTGAGCTAAGCACCCGCAACCAGTGCGGTAAATCAAGGCGCGTATTCTAACGAGACGCGCCTTGCAACGCAACTTAGTTTACTGCGTCCTTCAGGGCCTTGCCCGGACGGAACTTCGGCACCTTGGCTTTCTTGATCTTGATCGCTTCGCCGGTGCGCGGATTGCGGCCGGTGCGCGCTGCGCGGGTGGTCACGGCAAACGTGCCAAAACCCACCAAGGTCACGGTGTTGCCTTTCTTCAGCGTCTTCTTGACAGCCGAAAACAGGGCATCCAGCGAGCGGCCGGCGGCAGCTTTGGAAATGTCGGCCTCAGCGGCGATGTGGTCGATCAGTTCGGTTTTGTTCATTTAGGATTACCCCTCACAAGGTATGGAATCGTGTCATGGTGCGTTGCCGTGCACATACGCGGCGACGCCCTGGATGTTCAGCCTGTTCAACTATGTGCGAGCAAAGCATCTACTAAGATTTAGCGCCGCTGGAATCCTGCTCATCGAGACGAGGCGGGACTGCAGCGACGCAGGGATGTATTAAGCCCGTGCAACATATCGCTGTCAAGCGAAAAAACCATGTAAAGCCGCACCAATGCTGGCTTAAACCCCATATCGATATGGCATTAACGCAGGCAGGCTTCCAAGGCTTGCGAAAAGTCGCCCAGCAGATCGGATTCGTCCTCGATTCCCACAGACACCCGAAGAAAGCTATCGGCGATTCCCATCTCTTTACGACGCGCCGGTCCCATTTCGTAATAAATCGTATGCGCTGCCGGCAGGGCCAGCGTGCGGGTATCGCCCAAATGCGTCGCCAGCACCACGACATCAAGGTGATTCAAGAACTCGAAGCAATCGATGCCTTCGCGCAGCTCGACACCCAGCAATCCGCCGAATCGCGCGCCGAACAAGTCACGCGCCCGCGCATGATTGGGATGCGAGGCCAAGCCGGGATAATGCACCCGGGCGACGCCCTCATGTTCGTCCAGTAGCCTCGCCAGTGCCAGAGCGTTGCTGCAATGCTTTTCCATACGCAGCGCCAGCGTCTCGGCCCCCACTGCGATGCGGTGCGCAGGCTCGGCGGCCAGGGTGCCGCCCATATCGCGCAAGCCCTTCTTCTTGATCTGGGTCAAACCCCAGGTCGTCGGCGCACCCTTTTTATAGGCGTCGAAAATGTTCGGATACGCGCTCCAATCGTACAAACCCGTGTCGGTCACCGAGCCGCCCAGTGCATTGCCATGGCCGCCTACATACTTCGACAGCGAGTTCATGACCAAGGCGGCACCGACAGTCGCGCCACGGAAGAGATAAGGCGAGGTCAAAGTGTTATCGATCACGTAGACCAGCTTGCGCGCCTGGCATAGCGTGCCGATGCTACTTAAATCGGCCACTTGCGTGCCGGGGTTTGCAATGGTTTCGACAAACACCATGCGGGTATTGGGTCGGCACGCAGCCTCGACCTGTGCAGTGTCCGTCGCATCGACGAACGATATTTCGACACCCATTTCAGTCAGGGTTGCAAACAGGCTGTTGGTATTGCCGAAGACGAATTGACTGGAAACCAGGTGATCGCCACGACGCAAAAGCGTCGTAAAAATCGCCGCCAACGCAGCCATGCCGGTCGCGAAGCTGACCGACCCGGCACCGCCCTCCATGGCGGTGACCTTCGCCTCGAGCGCAGTCGTGGTGGGCGTGCCTTGACGCGCATAGCTATAGCCGGCCTTGCCTTGGAACACCGCCGCCAACTCGCGGGCATCGGCATACGCGTACTCGGACGACGGATGCATGGGTTTATGAACTGCACCGTGCTCGGCACCGGCATGGCGGCGATCGCCGTGAAGAATAGTGGTCGTGAAGCCGTTCTTGGTCATGGTGACTACGCGCTGTCGAAAATGAAAAAGGGGGGGCGGTCAGGCCAGACGCTGGCGTACCGTCTCGAACAAGCAGACGGCACTGGCCACGCTGACATTCAGGCTTTCCACCGCGCCCGCCATGGGAATACGCACCAGTTGATCGCAGGTTTCACGCGTCAGGCGACGCATGCCCTCGCCTTCGGCACCCATCACCCAAGCCATGGGTCGACGGGCATCGACAGCGTGCAAGGTATCGGTCGCCTCGTCGTCGGTGCCCACCAACCACACGCCGCGGTCTTTCAGCTCGCGCATGGTGCGCGCAAGGTTGGTCACCATGATGTAGGGCACGGTGTCGGCTGCGCCGCATGCCACGCGCTGCACCGTCGTATTCAATCCGACCGCGCGATCTTTAGGCGCAATGACTGCATGGACCCCTGCCGCGTTTGCCGAACGCAAACACGCGCCCAAGTTATGCGGGTCGGTCACGCCATCGAGAATCAGCAGCAAGGGCACGCCATCGGTCACGTCCAGCACGTCATCGAGGTTGACGGCCAATTGACGCTCCGATGCCAGCGCCACCACGCCTTGATGACGGTTACCGCGCGACAAACCATCGAGCCTGTCGGCGGCCACGGGCAAGACCCGTACGCCTGCATTCGTGGCCTGCTCCATCAGCGACAACATACGCTTATCGCGGCGCGCGGCCTCGACGTAGAGTTCCTTGATGGAATCGGGCGCATGGCGCAACCGGGCCACGACAGCGTGGAAACCGGCGAGTATTTGAGGAGACGACATAGAACTGTAAGCCTTGACGAGATGCAAAATTGCAATGACAGGCAAACATGTTAACGCCTTCGGCGGCAATAAAGACGAATGCAGGCAGATCGCCTGCATTCGTCTATGGCCTATCCCTCTGCCGGTTACCCACCCCGATTACTGGCAATAGCCTACCGGCTATCGCCCTATCGACGAGTGCGCGGGGCACCACCGGTCTTGCGAGCGGGCGCCGCACGTTTGGTCGATTTGGTCGACTTTGCCGCTTTAGGCGGCTTGGCGGCACGCTTGGCTTGCGCGCGGCGCTGGCTGGAGGTTTCTCCTTTCAATGCATCCGGCTTGGCCGGGGCCGCACGCTTGACGCGCCGTGGCGCATCGTCAGGACCGCGTGCGGCAGCCTTGCGCAGCGCGTCGAAACTCGTGCCCGCCACAAGACGGAACTCGATACGGCGCGCCTCCAGATCGACCCGGGCCACCTGCACCTGCACCTTGTCGGTCAAGCGATAACGCATGCCCGTGCGTTCACCACGCAACTCGTGCAGACCTTCGTTGAATTGGAAGTACTCGCCCCCCAACTCGGAGACATGCACCAAGCCCTCGACGTGCAAGGTATCCAAAGTGACGAATACACCAAAGGTCGTGACGCCACTGACCGTGCCACTGAAGTCTTCACCCACGCGTTCTTTGACGAACCAGCACTTCAGCCAGGCCTCGACATCGCGCGATGCCTCGTCGGCTCGACGTTCGCGTGCCGACAACAGCAAGCCCAGCTTCTCCCAGACCGCATGTTCACGCTCTTTGGCCGTTGCCCCCAACACGATGGGCGACTCTTCCAATTCGGGCACATAGCGTTCGCCTTCCAACAAAGCCTTGATGGCGCGATGCGTCAACAGGTCGGGATAGCGACGAATGGGCGAAGTGAAGTGGGTGTAGGCCGGGTAGGCCAAGCCGAAGTGACCGGCATTATCCGGGCCATAGATGGCCTGCTGCATCGACCGCAAACACATGGTTTGCAGCAGTTGAAAGTCGGGGCGGCCCTGAACCTGCTCCAACAGCGCGCCATAATCTTTGGCGCTGGGATCGTCCCCACCGCCCAAGGACAAGCCCTGGACTTTCAAGAACTCACGCAGCGATTGAAGACGTTCCGGCGTCGGGCCTTCATGCACCCGGTACAAGCCGGGATGCTTGCTGCGCGCCAGGAAGTCGGCCGCGCAAACGTTGGCCGCCAGCATGCACTCTTCAATCAAGCGGTGTGCATCGTTACGCGTCGTGGGCACGATTTGTTCGATACGTCCCAGTTCATTACACACGATGCGGGTTTCGACCGTATCGAAATCGATCGCGCCCCGACGCTTGCGTGCCTGCGCCAGCAACTGAAACAGCGCATAGAGATCCTGCACTTGCGGCAGCACATGCTCCATCGCAAGTGCCGCAGGACCGGTCGGCTGCTGCAACGCATTCCAGACGCTGGTGTAAGTGGTGCGCGCGTGCGAATGAATGACGGCGTTATAGAACTGATAGGCCGTTACGGTGCCTGCCTTCGCACCGGTTTGCGGAATCACCATGTCGCAGACCAGCGTCAATCGATCGACCGCCGGATTGAGCGAGCACAAGCCGTTGGACAGCGACTCGGGCAACATCGGAATCACTCGACGCGGGAAATAAACGCTGGTACCGCGCTCGATGGCGTCCTGATCCAACGCATCGTTGGGTCGGACGTAATGACTCACGTCGGCAATGGCCACCAGCAGGCGCCATGCGGGCCGCTTGCGGCTGCTGGTGCCGATATCGACCGCTTCGCAATACACGGCATCGTCGAAGTCGCGAGCGTCTTCGCCGTCGATCGTGATGAACGGCACGTCACGCAGATCGACTCGCTTGGACAGATCGCTCTTGCGCACGGTGCCAGGCAGCTTGTCAGCCTGCTTACGCGCGCGCTCGGAAAACTCGACCGGCACGTCGAACTTACGCACCGCGATTTCGATTTCCATACCCGGATCGTCGATCTCGCCCAGCACCTCGGCCACACGCCCCAGGGGTTGAGAGTGACGGGTAGGTTGCTCGACGATATCGACGGTCACGACCTGTCCGTGCTGCGCGCCGTTGATATCGACGGGCGGAATCAGAATGTCGTGCTTGATGCGCTGATCTTCGGGCACCACGATGAACAGCCCGCGCTCGTGCAGCAGACGGCCCACCAGTTTATTTGTGCGGCGCTCCAGCACTTCGACGATGGTCGCTTCGGGCTTGCCGCGATACTCGCCCGACGGCTTGACCAATACACGATCGCCATGCAGGACCTTCAGCATTTCTCGCGGCGACAGGAAAAAATCTCGCCCGCCGTCATCGCGCAACAAGAAACCGAAACCATCGCGGTGACCTTGCACCTTACCTGCGATGAAATCCAGCTTGTTCGCCAATAGCAGCACGCCCTTCCGATTGGGCATCAATTGTCCGTCGCGCTCCATGGCGGCCAGGCGGCGATCAAAACCCACTCGAGTCGCTTCGCGATTCACACCCATGCGATCAGCCAACTCGTCCGGCGACAACGGCGAGCCTTCGGCGCGCAATGCCGTCAGCATCGCTTCGCGGCTAGGGACATCGGGATCGAAATCGGGAGGGGTGGACGGCGCGGACGGCTGTCGGTTGTTCGCTTCTTTATTCGGTCGTTTTGCCAAAGCTTAGATTTCCATTTATAATATTCATCTTTCGCGAACCCGGTTTGACTCGTGAATAGCGGCTTGAGTAGAAGCTTAAGTTTAAGTAAAAGTTAAGTAAACGCTAGGTAAGTAAAAGCTAGATAGTAGCTAGATAGTAGCTAGATAGTAGCTAGATAGTAGCGAGTTGGTAGTAGCGGTTTCAAAGACTATCGTAGCTTGAAAGACTACAAGTCTAATACTACAAGTTTACGCTTTAAGTATGTATTGCCCAGATGGCGGAATTGGTAGACGCGCATGGTTCAGGTCCATGTGCCTTCGGGTGTGGAGGTTCGAGTCCTCTTCTGGGCACCACGAAAGTTCCAAACAAAGTACCGATGTCGTTTTTTAGACAAAAATTTGCCAAATATGAGAAATTTAGTTTAAAGTAGCGGACTTGCTTGAGACAGCAGCAAGATAGTAGTAGATGAAGTACATTGCCCAGGTGGCGGAATTGGTAGACGCGCATGGTTCAGGTCCATGTGCCTTCGGGTGTGGAGGTTCGAGTCCTCTCCTGGGCACCAAAAATTCCGAAAACGATACCAGTCGTCGTTTTAGCAGCAATAAAAAATCCCGCTCTAGCGGGATTTTTTATTGCGTCACGGAAACGCAACGACGGCTCGACATCCGTATGCTTCAACGCAAATTCCGAGTCATCACCACGTGATCGATGCCGGCGTCCTGAAACACCGCACCATGGGCGGCAAAGCCGTGCGCCTGGTAAAACGGCTGCGCATGCACTTGGGCATTGAGCACCACGCTGTCGTGGCCCGACCGCTGCGCTGCGTCCACCAAAAAGCTAAGAATGCGCCCCCCCACGCCCTGCCCGCGTGCCAGCCGCCTGACCGCCATCCGCCCGATGTGACCATCGGGAAGCAGGCGTCCCGTCCCCAACGGCGAGCCTAACTTGTCGTAGGCAACGGCATGCACACTGGTGCCATCGAACGCATCGCGCTCCAGCTCCTCCGGAACAGCCTGCTCGAGCACGAATACCTCGCGGCGGATGACAAAAGCATCCTTGCCCAAGGTCGCCCAATCGCCGACCTCGATCCGAATCGAGTCCTGCATTATCACTCTCCTGATTATCGACTAGGGGCACGGTACCGCACCCGCCGGTCAATTATCGCAGGAACACGCCATGATCGATCAACTATGGATCGTCGCCCCGCTCGGCCCGACCCAAGGCACGTGCTGGCTACCTTGCGCTGCAATCAACGCGTAGCCATGACAAGACACGGGCTCGTCAGGCGCCCGGCAAGCGCGGCTCACGTATGGGTGCGGGCCGCTCCATCGGCGGCAACTTGTAATCCTCTTGCTCCAACATCGGATCGCGCTCATCAGGCGGCGCATCGCCATCAGCCGGACTGCGATCGTTTTCCGGCTGACGATTCTGGTCGTCCGGGTTGTCGTAATGCGGAGGGATCTGCGTTGGCATACGGGCTCCTTGAAAGATCGACGTGTAATGGTATTCAGCAACCGATGTTCCTGGCGATATCTGCTACCGGTATCGGCGCACGGCATCCGAATACGCCTTAGCGGATACGCACCTTCGCAACGCACCCTGACAGCACCGGCACGAGGTATGCGGGCACGAGGCATTCACTCTTTTCACCGGAGACTCATATGGCCCGCTCGACACCTACGCAGCTCCTCACGCCCCTCGATATGACCGAGAATTTGGACATCGACATTCAAAATCCTGCCCTGGGGCCGGGGGACACTTCCGATTCCGGTAGCGATGTACCGCCCGCCTATCAAGGACGCGACAGCGACTCTCGCGGAACAGGTGATCGCGCAGGCGTCGATCCGCTGGAGAACGAAGCGCCCAGCGACGACATCGTGGCCGATCGGCCGGTCGATGCCAACGAAGCCGGGGTATCCAATAGCGCCCCCGATCCCGCGCGCAATGGCGGCTGAACAACCAGCGCAACTGGATGATTCGGAAAATGAGAAAGGGGCCTTGAGGCCCCTTTCTTCCGACTAACGCCCCAATCGGGCAAGCAAGGCTCGATTGAAAGCAGGTAAGTCATCCGGCTTGCGACTGCTGATCAAATAACCGTCTTCGACCACTTCGGCGTCTTCCCACCGAGCACCTGCATTGTTCAAGTCATCTTTCAGCGACGGGAAACTGGTCAGGCGCTTGCCCTTTACCAGATTAGCGGAAATCAACAGCCACGCCCCATGGCAAATCACGGCAATCGGTTTATCGTCCTTGGCAATCGCCTGCACGAATGCAACTGCCTTGGGATGCATGCGAATTTCATCGGCATTGACGACGCCCCCCGGCAGCACGACCGCATCGAAGTGCGTGGCATCGGCCTCGGCAAATGTGATATCGACATTGAAGGTATCGCCCTTCCTGTCGTGGTGCATACCCTGGATTCGATCCTTGTTAGCCGACACCACGACAGCTCGCGCACCCGCGCCGCGAACGGCTTCGATAGGCTCCTGCAACTCAGATTGCTCGAACCCACTTACGGCCAGCACGGCCACCGTCACGTCCTTGATTGCTTTGCTCATCTCGGCTCCCTGAAGTCGCCCGCGGCAGCGCGGGCCAGTGAGCATCGACGAGCAAGCGCGGTGCCTGTCAATCCTGGGTTGCGCGTGCCTCGTTGCCGGCAGTGCGAGGTTCGAAGCCCGCGGCGGCGTATTCTTCCAAACGGTTGTAGAGCGTCTTCAAGCTGATGCCCAATACTTCGGCGGCACGCTTTTTCACACCGCCGCACTGCTCCAGCGTAGCGAAAATCAGCCGACGATCGGCATCCGCCAAAGGCACACCGATCGGCACGCTGATATGTGCCGCACCCACCATGGTGCTCGCACGCGGCGCGCCAGTTTGCAGGGGAATCAAACCTGCGTTGATGGCATTGCCATCGGCCATGATGAACACACGGTGAACATAATTCTTGAGCTCTCGCACATTACCCGGCCAAGTGTGCGACAGCATGGCAGCCCGCGTCTCTTCGGAGAACACCTTCTTGGTCTCGTGGTCGTTATTCAACCCGTCCAGGAAGCGGTCCGCGATCATCAGTACGTCGTCGGCACGCTCGCGCAGCGCTGGCAATTCCAGCGGAAACACGTTCAAGCGGTGATACAAGTCTTCGCGCAACTTGCCTTCCGCCACGGCCTCTTCCGGATCGCGGTTGGTCGCCGCAACGACACGGACATCGCTGGCGATCTCTCGATTGGTGCCCACCCGCATGAACAGGCCCGTCTCCAACACGCGCAGCAACTTGACTTGCAAGTCGATTGGCATCTCGGTAATTTCGTCCAGGAACAAGGTCCCGCCGCTGGCCCGTTCGAAATAACCCTTGTGCTGGCGGTCGGCCCCCGTGAAGCTGCCGCGTTCGTGCCCAAAGAATTCGCTTTCGATCAGATTGGGCGAGATGGCACCACAGTTGACCGGCAAAAACGGCTTTTTATTGCGCTCGCTCAGTTCGTGAATCGCTTGCGCGGCCAGCTCTTTGCCGGTGCCGCTCTCGCCCATCAACAGCACGGTCGCTTCCGTCGGTGCGACCTTGCGAATGCGTTCGTACAACTGCCGCATAGGCGCCGATTTGCCCAGCATTTTGCCGAAGCGCCCCTCGGCCTCGAACTGCACGCCCCAGGTAGACGCGCCGCCCATGCGAGGAATGCGACTGAGCACCAGACCCAGGCGCTGCAAATTGACGGGCTTCACCAGATAATCGGTCGCGCCCAGGCGCAAAGCCTCGACTGCGCTGTCAACGCTGGCATGGCCGGTGATGAACACGACATCGGTATGCGCCGACTGGAGCAAGGGGAAAAGATCGATTCCGTTGCCATCAGGCAAATGCAGATCGGTCAACACCAGATCTGGCGTCTGGCGAAGAATTTGGATCTTGGCTTCGCGGATGTCGTTCGCTTGAGCGACGGTAAACCCTTCGTCCTTCACAAACTCTGCCAAGACAGCGCGAACGCAAGGTTCATCATCGATAATCAGTACATGAGGCATCTATTCAAAACCCAGAGGTATGCCACCGGTGCGACGCATTCGTCGGCACGAGCAGAGCGGCGTAGCGTAGCGCACACGCGCCCCCACAATCCGCGAGAAAATCAACACAAAAAGTAACTTAGGTAAACGCCGTGACAAACAGCCAAGGCGCCCGCCAATCAACCGATTGTAATTAGTACACTAGCACGATGATACCGCGTTGGCCGCCAAAGCCAAGTGCGCCAACAGACCGGTTGAAAACCGTCTGGCCCGCCTTTTTTTTATGCATGGAGACTTACGCGTGCCCCGCCGCGAAGCCAGTGAACCCGCCCTCAGCCCGACCTCTAAACGCCGCAGCGCTGCAAAAAAAACGGTAGCGCCACCAGCGGTCGCGAAAAAGAGCTTGGCCTTAGGCCCATCGCCTTCGATGCGGGCACTGTCGCAAGAAATCGAGAAAGTGGCGGCGACTCCGGCAAGCGTGCTTATCGTCGGTGAGAGCGGTACGGGCAAAGAGCTGGTCGCGCGTGCCATTCACGAATACAGCAAACGTCACGGCCAACCGTTCGTGCCCGTCAATTGCGGAGCGATTCCGGCATCGTTGATCGAGGCAGAGCTGTTCGGCCACGAAAAAGGTAGCTTCACCGGCGCCAATGCGCAAAACATCGGCTATTTCGAGCATGCCAGCGGCGGCACCATTTTCCTGGACGAAGTCACGGAAATGCCGATCGACATGCAAGTGCAGTTGCTGCGGGTCCTCGAAAGCGGGACTTTCCATCGGGTCGGGGGATTGGAAGAGGTGCACGTGGACGTGCGAGTGATTGCCGCCACTAACCGCGATCCTTATGAGGCGATCCGTGAGGGCAGCTTCCGCGAAGACTTGTTGTACCGTCTGGCAGTGGTGCCCCTGCATGTGCCTCCGCTGAGGCAACGTGCCGAAGACGTGATTTTTCTGGCGCAGTACTTTCTGGATCAGCTCAACGGCCGCGAAAAGCTGTCGAAGACCTTTTCCGAGCAGGCGATTTTGACCTTGCAAGGCCATGACTGGCCGGGCAACGTGCGTGAGCTCAAGAATACCGTGCATCGGGCATTCATCCTGGCTGACGAGGTAATCGAGATCCCGGAGCGGGTGTCGCGCAAGAAGCCCATCCAGCCAGACGCCCAAAGCACGGATGCCGACCATGACGGCGAATCGCTCGCGATGAGCGTCGGCACCAAGCTCGCAGATGCGCAACGCAATTTGATCATGGCGACCTTGGCGCATCACGATGGCGATAAACGCCGTGCCGCGGAAACGCTGGGGATCAGCCTGAAGACGCTCTACAACCGTCTCGATCAATACCAAAACGCTTGATACGGCGTGGCATCCGGCATGCGCGAATTACAATCGCGATGCCATATCTACCCACCATGGATAGCAATTTTCGAACCCGACGTGACGGCGCTTGGCCACTCGAAGTCACGATAAGACCAGCATACAGGGCTAACGCGCCATGCTGGCCCGCACAATCCAAGTTGGCATCGATTTTGCTTTGTATCTCCTATCTTTCGCATACAGCGAAAAGCATTACCGGAGATTCAACGTGGCCCAAGCGACCTATGACCTACGCGCCAAGCAGCAAACCAGCCTGACGCCCCGCCTTCAGCAGTCGGTCAAACTGCTTCAAATGTCGGCGCTCGAATTCACGCAGGAAGTACAGCAAGCCTTGTCGAACAATCCCTTTCTAGATGACGGCGACGACATCGAAGACGAGGTCAGTGACGACGCTTTCACTCAATCCGAGGGGGGCAGCGAGGCTAATGGCGCTGCCGATACGCACGCTGCATCGGATGAAATCAGCGGCACCGACGATCAAGAGCATGAAATACGTGCTGCCGATGACAACACCACCCCCTCTAACGAATACGACGATCACGATTCGGGAGACGACTCGGGTTACGACCAGAGCGACAACTACTCCGGCGATTACCCGACGACCCGCGCCAACGGCTCGGATAGCGACACGGACATTGGACAGTGGGCGCGCAGCCTGACCAGCCTGCGTGAGCGCTTGCTGCGGGACTTAGGCAGTTACCGCCTGGAGTCGCGCGATATTGCCTTGGCCATCTACATCATCGAAGCGCTGGAAGAAGACGGCTACCTGCGCACGCCCCTGGAAGAATTGGGTGACGACGCCTTCCATCCACCGGTCGATCCTGCCGAATGGAACACCGCGCTGAAACTCGTCCAGCAACTGCACACGCCTGGTTTGGCCGCTCGCTCGCTACAAGAGTGCTTGGCTCTGCAACTGCAAGCCCTGGACGCTCAGGTGCCCGGCCAGCCGCTGGCTCAAGTCATCGTCAACACCGAGCTGACGCGTCTGGCCAAGCACGATTATGTCGGTATCGAGCGCGCGTTGGGATGCTCGCCCGACGCCCTGCGCCAGGCCTGCACCTTGATCAAACAACTCGATCCCAAGCCCGGCCTGCGCTTCTCGAAAGACGACACCCGTTATGTGATTCCGGATGTCATCGTCGCAAAAATCCGCGGCAAGTGGGTCGCGACTGCCAACCGGGCAGCGATGCCGCGAGCCCGCTTGCATGGCACCTACCCCGCCTTGTTTCGCAACAGCAAAGGCGGCGATCGCACGCCGATGGCGCAAGAGCTGCAAGAAGCGCGTTGGCTGATTCGCAATATCGAGCAGCGTTACGCGACGATCCAGCGAGTGGCCGAGGCAATCGTCGAACGCCAGCAAACGTTCTTCGAATACGGTGAGGTCGCCCTGCGTCCTTTGATGCTGCGCGAGATCGCCGACGAGTTGGGCATCCACGAGTCGACCGTCTCACGCGCAACGGGCAACAAGTACATGGAAACGCCTCGCGGCATTTACGAGTTCAAGCATTTCTTCTCGCGCGAACTGGCTACGGAAACCGGCGGCACGTGCTCGGCGTCCGCCGTGCGTGCCCTGATCAAGGAGATGATCGAAGGCGAAGATCCTCATGAGCCGTTGTCGGACGTCGATCTGGCTCGCCTCCTGGGCGAGCAGGGTGTGATGGTCGCACGCCGGACCGTCTCCAAATATCGCGGCCAATTGAAGACACCGCCAGCCGAACTGCGCCGCGCCTACTAAACCTGATTGCTGAACTCGAAGAATCGGCATAAAAAAAGCGCCTCGATGATCAAGCCATCGAGGCGCTTTCAACATGATCGCCGCAAGGGCGAATCATGCCAGGGACCGATTATTTCTGAGGACGCTGACCGGTATAAGGTGCAGCGCCACCCTGCGTCGGCGACGACTCGGTATTGCCCACCTTAGAGGGCGCATTACCACGCGGCTCTTTCGAACCCGGTGCGACAGGCGTCGTGCCGCTGGGGCTGGGTTGCGACGAATGCACCGGAGCCGGCGTAGCGGCACCTTGGGGCACGGCCGTGTTCGGCGGCGTTGCCGACGAGTCGTTGGGCGTGTTCGAGGGCGTGGTGGATTGCGCGCCGGTGGAAGTCTGAGTTTGCGCAACGGCGCTACCACCCGCACACACAGCAGCAATAGCAAAGGCGGTGGTCAGTTTACGAATCATCATATAGGCCTCCATCGGGAGATGTTTTGGAACTCATACCATCGCAACCTGCGTGCCTGGGTCTACCAGAACGTCATGTCGTCACTCCTACAACGCCCGCTCGACCATGCGTCCTAAAAACTCCATGAATCGGTTCTTGATGCCACGATCTTCCCACTGCGGTAAATCGACCGCGGTCGCCGCCGCCCGATCGATTCGGAACAGATTTTCCATCTGGGTGCCGAACGAACTACCAACAATGACCGCATTGATTTCGTGATTCAGCGTGAAGCTGCGCCAGTCCATATTGCTAGATCCCACGGTAGACCAGACTCCATCGACGACGGCCGTCTTGGCGTGCAATAACGCATCGCTACGCTCATAGATCTGCACACCAGCCTCCAGCAGGTCGCCATAATGCGAACGCCCAGCTTGTAGAACCAAGGACGAATCGGAAAATCCCGGCAGCACCAAGACCACTTCGACACCGCGTTGAGCCGCCTCGCGAAGGGCCTGAACGAACGCGGGATCCGGCACGAAGTACGCCATGGTGATGAAGATCGACTGCTGCGCGCTTTGGAATGCCGACATCAGAGCCAGATAAACCTCGTAGTTATCTTCGGCCCCAGGCTCGTTCGACAGAATTCTGACGACCTCGCCTCCTGCTCGGGCAGCGGGGGCCAAACGCTGCCGCTCTGTAATGGGCGGCCCCGCTTGCGAGCGCCAGCCTTCGACGAATACCCGTTCGATCTCTGCCACGGCCGGCCCTGCAATGCGAACATGCGTATCGCGCCAGGGGGCATCTTTCTGCGCATGCTCGTCGCGCTTGCGCCCCTTCGATCCAAACGAAGAGGATCGGTACACACCACTAACGTTGATACCCCCTACAAATCCCACTTTGCCATCGACCACCAGCAGCTTGCGATGACTGCGTTCGTTGGGCGACCAACCAAAAGGATTGCGCAGCGGATTCACTGGATTGAAAATCTTGACGTTCACGCCCGCGTCGCGCATGCGCGCGAAAACGGTATCGGAGGTACTGATCGTGCCTACGGCATCGACCATGAGCGAGACATCGACCCCCGCCTGACGACGCTCGATCAGCGCATCGGCAAACATATTGCCGATATCGTCGTCATCGAAAATATAGGTCTCCATATGCAGATAGTCGCGGGCGACCGATATGGCTTCGAGCATCGATCGATAGGTGCTGGGTCCGTCTGCCAGCAACTTCACCGAATTGCCCGCCACCAGAGGCGCCTTGCTGATCGCCTCTTCTACTTCGAGGTGACGCTTGAGAAAATCCTTGCCTTTGGGAGATTCGGCCACGCGCGCGACAATAGTTTGGGACTGCCCATAAGAAAGGCGACCGGATTCAGTCGCCACGGAAACGCGTTCGCGCTGCGCCTGAAGCTGATCGACGCGAGGCAAATTTGCACAACCCGCGACCGCACAACTCAACAGCGCCAATGCGAAAATATGCCGCGCATGGCGTCCGCGTTGCGGAACGCCATTGCCCGATGCCTTAGTTGGACTCACGTTTGTTTGCACTGCGATCGTTCTGCTGCAAGGGCGTCTTACGACCATCGTCGTCGCCCTTGCCAGGCGCGGCAGGGGCCCGCCGCTTCAATTCCTGATCGTTGATGTGCTGATACTTCGTGTCGTCGACACTGCCTTTATAGCCCCCTTGATCGCCCTTCTGATAGCCCGGCTCGGACGCGACTTCGGACCATTGTTTCTCGTCGTCCAGCTGAGGGGAAAGCCGATCGGGGCCTTCTTGTTTCTTGTTATCGCCCTTCGGCGTATTCGCTTGATTGGACGGACTGTCAGCTTTATCGGATGAACGAGTGTTCGACATGAGAACCCTGAAGTGTTGATCGGCTCGCCACTAGAACGACGCCAAATTACGGATATGCCCAGGCGACCGGTAGCGAGTCGGAGAATCAGATTCGACCCACTGGCCATGTTGCCAACGCCCCCTGGCGGATTCGACGTACTCTGCACCGGCATCCACCAGGATACGCGCGACCTCACGCGCTCGATCGGTACCGACGTGTACAGTCAGCAGCGCATCGGCCTCGTCACGCTCTCGGCGCACGGCCAAGGCGCGCTCGGCCAGCCAGGTCGCCCCAAGCCATGCGCCCGCACAGGCACCCAGCGGCCCCGATATCAGTATGAAAAGCGTGGGCACGTCGAACGTCAGAATCAAGGCCGCGCCAAAAATTGCGCCCATGGCCGACAACGCGGCCACGCAGGCCAATGCATAACGGCGCGAAACCGTCGAGTCCTGGTGACCCTCGCCTCGACGCTGCCCACGCGTAGCGGGATCCGCGGCAAAAAAGACGCTTACGGCTTCAGTTGAAACTCCCGCGGCGAACAGCGCGTGAGCCGCGCTGTCGGCAGTCGGGAAGTCATCGAAGCGGGCGGCCAGGACCTTGCCCATGGTTTACTCTCGGTCGCGGCGGCCGCTGGACGCGCAGCATGCCAACAGCGCGCCGGCCAGCGCAGCCAGACCCAACGACTTCCATACGTTCTGCTGAACATAGCCCTCGGTGGCCGCCGCGGCATCGCGATATTTTTGAGTCGCGACACCCTCCCATTCATGGGCTTGGGCACGCGCCTGATCCAAACGCACTCGTAGCTTGGCTCGGGCGTCATCCAACTCGGCACCGGTGTAGCTCGTGGTCGCTTTCAACAGGCCCTCGGTATCGGCAAGCAGCGCTTTGATATCGGTGGCGACTCGGTCGCGTTGGGCAAGAACTTCCTGGCGTTGCTCGAATTTATCCATATCGGCTCCTTGATGCGGTTGACGGGACATCGCGTTTCCAATGTCGTTACCCTATTGTTCATGCCATCGGTAAACCTGTCCCCCTCAACACGCAACGAGCCGTTAAGTGGTATTTCACACGTATCGATGCGTGACGACCGTCAGGGTTAATACTGATTTATCCACAGGCATGATGATTGCTCGCGCTTCACGACTTACCCACAGGCCATGCAACATGCTCAGGGGACAGGCATGCCTTACACCACAGCTGCTTTAGACCGGGCGCCGACGCGCTTTCATCAGCTTCACTCCGATAACGCCCAAGCCATTCAACGCGAGGTACTCGATGGCCTCTGCGCCGAATCGCCGCGCATCGAGCCTAAATTCTTTTATGACCAGTTGGGTTCAACACTTTTCGACGCCATTACGCTTACCGACGAGTATTACCCCACCCGGTGCGAGGGCGAAATCTTTGCTCGACATGGGGCGGCCATTGCACGGCATGTGGGGGCAGTTGGGACACTGATCGATTTGGGTGCGGGCGACTGTCGCAAAGCCGAAGCCTTGTTTCCACTGTTCCGTCCGAGTCAGTACGTGCCCGTGGACATATCGGTCGACTATTTACGTGGCGCCGTCAGCCGTATCGAAACGACATTTCCCGAACTTAACATCGTCGCCTTGGGCATGGACTTCTCTGATCGATTGGCATTGCCTGCCGACGTGAGCAGCGATGCGCGACTTTTTTTCTATCCCGGATCGAGTATCGGCAATCTCGCACCGGACGATGCTCTGGCACTGCTGACCGGATTACGACAGGCTTGCGGCCAGGATGGCGGTGTGTTGATCGGTATCGACCGGGTCAAGGACGCAACGATACTGACCGAGGCTTATGACGATGCGCTGGGTGTCACCGCCGCCTTCAACCTGAATGTGCTGCGACACATCAATGCGATGCTGGGCAGCCACTTCGACTTATCGCACTGGCGTCACGTCGCGTTTTATGACGCAGTGCGCCAGCGCGTCGAAATGCATCTGGAGGCGCGCTGCGATACACAAGCGCGTCTACCTGCGTTCGTACGCGAATTTGGCGCGGGCGAACGCATTCATACCGAATGCTCTTATAAACATTCATACCGAATGCTCTTATAAATATACGCCCGAGCAGTTCACCAGCCTGCTCCAGCGTGCGGGTTTTACCAGCACGGCTCACTGGACCGATCAACGCGATTGGTTCTCGGTGTTCAGTGCAAGACCCTGACCGCAGGATCTTTCATGCCAATACTTTCTCGCCATACCCGCGACGCCGTGCGATCCAATCAGCCCCCCGACAGCGCATTCACCACATTGATGGACGCATTCAATCAATTGCGTGACGCGACGATGCGTTTGACTGCCCCATTGAGCGCCGAGGATTGCCAAGTGCAGTCCATGCCCGATGCCAGCCCTGTGAAATGGCATCTGGCGCACACGACATGGTTTTTCGAGACGTTTATTTTGTCGGCTTTCGATTCGACCTACGAAACGTTCTCCAGCGACTTCAAGGTACTGTTCAACTCCTACTACAACGCCGTCGGCGACAAACACCCCCGCCCCGCACGGGGGATGCTGAGCCGCCCTGCATTGTCCGAGGTGGTGGACTATCGTCGACACGTCGATGCAGCCATGGTGGCGTTGGCAGGAAAGCTGGCAGCGAACGCGAATCTCGCGGGAGTGAACGATAAGCCTGGCAATGCGATCAAGGGCACGACCAGCGATACATTTCTCGGCAACGCATCGCCTGCCGAATTCGCCCGAATGGTGATACTGGGTCTGCAGCATGAGCAACAGCATCAGGAACTCATCCTGACCGACGTCAAGCATATGCTGGGATGCAGCCCCCTGTTTCCTGCTTATGCGCCGCTCGACAGCGCTACGATTTCGCCGGCATCGCCAGACAGGGGCTGGACGCGGTTCGAGGGAGGCATATATCGGATAGGACACGACGGCGATGGTTTCGCCTTCGACAACGAATCGCCCGCCCATGAGGTGCTTTTGCAGCCTTACGCCTTGGCCAATCGTCCTGTCACCCAAGGCGAATACCTCGAATTCATGGATGCGGGTGGCTATGAAAAACCCGAGTTCTGGTTATCGGCAGGCTGGGACGCCGTGAATGCGAATCGCTGGCGCGCACCGATGTACTGGCGCTGCCACGACGGCGTTTGGCAGCATTTCACTTTGCACGGCTTGCGCCCACTGGATCTGGAAGCGCCCGTGGCACACATCAGCTATTTCGAAGCCGACGCCTACGCGCGATGGGCAGGGGCTCGCCTGCCCCGTGAAGCCGAGTGGGAATGCGCGGCGCGCACTTTAGGCGCCGGCGCGCTGCGAGACGGCAACTTTCTGGAGGATGGCCACCTTGCACCGACCAGCGCAGCCGAGGGCTCGCAGGGTCTGGCGCAAATGTTTGGCGACGTCTGGGAATGGACATGCAGCAGCTATGACGCCTATCCCGGTTTTGCTCCACCTGCGGGCGCAGTGGGCGAATACAACGGCAAATTCATGTGCAATCAATACGTGTTGCGCGGCGGATCGTGCGCCACGCCGCGCAGCCATATCCGACCGAGCTATCGCAACTTCTTCCCGACGGACGCACGCTGGCAGTTCACGGGTTTGAGGCTTGCGCGCGGTTTGTGAGTCGCGTCAGCCATAATGCGGTCACAAAGAGCGGTGACCTAAAAGCGAAGGGCTTGCAGGTCGAATTGAAGCATGATAAAGTCTCGTTCTTTCCTGGCTTCGCTAGTGCATCAGGCACTGGCGAATACCCAGATGGCGCATTAGCTCAGCCGGTTAGAGCGACGGAATCATAATCCGCAGGTCCCCTGTTCGAATCAGGGATGCGCCACCAAAGAATTCAAGAGCCTCCACGATAGTGGGGGCTTTTTTACGCCCTCAAGAATCGCCCCGCCTGTTGAGATACAAAAGGCTCTTTTGCGATTGTCTGTGTGCCGCTCACAGTCGTTTGAGGCACGACACAAGCACAATCCAAACGAAATTCTAGGGTTTACCCTTTCGTCCATTTCGCATGTCCGTCCGCTAGAATTCCGACGGGTGCCGGACTAATTGTTAGTCATCGGCAGGCTAATGCGCTGGTCGGGCCGCCGCGCGGAAAACGCACGAATGTCCCCGTCCCCCAGCACGCTTCAGATTCTCGGCGCCATTCTGTTTGCGGTCGCGCTCGCCCACACTTTCGCGGCCTCTCAGTTCGAGCGCCTGGCTCATCGCTTTCCCCGTCACCGTGGTCTGTTCCATCTCTTAGGCGAGGTCGAAGTCGTATTCGGCTTTTGGGCCATTGTCTTGATAGGCGCGATGGCGCTGATAGCGGGCGGCGACGCGGCCCTGTCCTACGCCGAATCGCGCAACTACACCGAACCCTTATTTGTTTTCGTGGTGATGGTGATTGCCGCGTCCCGGCCCATCCTCACGACGGTTTCCGCAATCGTCGGCAAGTTGGCGCATCTCGCGCCCTTACCCACGCCGTTGATGACCGCCTGGTTGGGCCTGTTCGCCGTGCCTTTGATGGGCTCGCTGGTGACGGAGCCCGCCGCCATGACGATTGCCGCGCTCATGCTTGCGCCGGTGGTGTTTACTGCCGCCATGCCGCCCATGCACAAATATTTTGCATTGGGCGTGCTGTTCGTCAACATATCGATCGGCGGCACCTTGACCTCATTCGCCGCTCCGCCCATTTTGATGGTCGCCCATACCTGGCAATGGAATTCGTCGTTCGTTTTCATGCAGTTCGGTTGGAAAGCCGCCTTGGCAGTGTTCATCAACGCCACGCTTGCCGCGACGTTGATGCGCCGCCATGTCGTCGCACCGCCAATTGAGCCGGGCAGCGAACGCCCTCCCGTTCCTTTCGCCGTCGCGGCGATTCACATCGGTTTGCTGGCAGGCGTAGTCGCCTTTGCCCATCACCCCGTCATTTTCATGGGTATCTTTCTGACGTTTTTAGGTTTCGCCCAAGCCTACGAACACCATCAGTCCCGCCTCATCATCCGGGAAGGATTATTAGTTGGATTCTTCCTGGCAGGATTGGTTGTGTTGGGTGGCCTGCAAAGTTGGTGGCTGCAACCCCTGGTGGCCGGACTGGAACCAATGGCGCTGTTTTTCGGCGCAGTGGCACTCACAGCCATTACCGACAACGCAGCGCTGACGTATTTGGGATCACTGATTCCTGACATCGGGGACCAAGCCAAGTACATGCTGGTTGCCGGAGCCGTTGCTGGCGGCGGCTTGACCGTCATCGCCAATGCCCCGAACCCCGCTGGCCTGGCTTTGCTGAAGCACGGTTTTTCTGGCGGCACGGTCAGCGCGCTAGGCCTCTTGGCGGGCGCGGCGCTACCGACATTGGTCGCCATCGGTGCATTCCTGGTTTTTTAGCCCAACGATGACCGACATCCACACGAAACAAAAGCGGCTCGAGGGCCGCTTTTATCTGATCGATCAATCGTGATCGGACCTCGGATCCGATCGCGGTATTCGCGTCACTTCTTGATCTGCGACAGATCGATACGCGCAATGCTCTCCGGCCCCGATGCAGTGTAGTCCTTGTTGAACGGACCTTTGATCGTCACGTACAACACTTGCCCCGTCGGATCCAGCGCCAGACTATTCGGGTTCTGCGGCAACGAGTAGGTCTTGATTTCGCGATGGGTATCGGCATCCAGGACACTCACTGTGCCGCGATCACGATGCGATACATACAGCTCGTTGCGCACCGGGTTCAGCTTGATCGCCATCGATTCGCCCGCAGGCAGGCGCTTGGTTACTTTGCCGCTATCCGTATCCAGCACCAGCACCGTCTTCAGTTTCGAATGATCGGTCACGAACAACCGCTTGCTCTTGGCGTCCAGCGCCAGATTCAACAACAGCGCCTCTTCGCGTCCCGCCGGTTTCCAACGATGCAGCACCGTGTATTTCTCGCTATCGAGCACCACGATCTCGCCATCGCCATTGGCCACATACAAACGCTTGGCGTCTTGATCCACCAGTAGACCGGTCACCCATTTACCCATATCGGAAATGGTCTGCTTGAGCGTCAAGGTTTTCGCATCCACCACCCACACGACGCCCGGCAAGCCAACGCCGCCCACATACAGCAGATCGCCCTGCTCTTGATAAATAATCTGGCGCGGACCGTAGGCGGTGCCATCGGAGGCTTTTTCCGTGAACTTCAATTGCGCTTTTACGTCACCCGTTTTGATATCGATGGCGCTGATGCTGCTTTGCAGGCTGTTGCCCACATATAGGGTGTCGCCCGCCGGATTGATGGCCAGACCAAAATTCTTCTTATCGGTATGGGTCTTACCGGTCACTTCCAGCGTATTCGGATCGAGCTTGTAAACGATGCCGCCTTTCACGCCGGGGATCGATTCGGAACTGGCCAAATACACGGATTGATTCGCGGGGCTGTAGATCGCCTCGTAAACACCTCGCGCAATATCGCGACGGATGCCGCCATCGATCAAGGTGGTGGCCGTCGCTTCGGCGGCTTGCGAAGCGACAGGTGCAGCGGCCTTCTGGGCCTGCGCGACACTCATCGCACTACCCGCGATGAGGACGGCAGCTGCAACGTGACGCAAGATGAATGAGCGACGAATCATGGAGTCTCCTAAAGCGACAACTAAAAGAGACTGTTTATCATTCTCAACGCTAGACGGCAAGCAGCAGCCGAGTCTATGTCACCAGTTTTACGATCGAAACGAACCAAGTGTGAACTCTCTCGACGACCGCAAGGGTTCCGCGGCGAGATTTGCAAGCGCCGCACATGCCTCTGTGCATTCGATCAGCGGACGAACGAGGGCTGCCACATCGATAAGTCGCGCGCGATAGCAAGTTCCGCGGCATTGGTGCCGTCGGACAGCAGCGGTACATCTCCGCCCGCCAGCGCACCCGCAGCGCATTCCGGCGTGCCATAACGGCCCAGGGATTCGCCATCGAATACCGTCCACCACTCGCGATCGATAGCCAGAATGTGGAAGGGCCCCAAGGGCGTGTCGAAGGTATAGCAGGTAGACATGGTGCGAGCAAAAACGGAGTTGAAAAGATAGTCCAACTGCTCAGGCAAGCAGCGTGCCTAAGCTCCCGATTTTGGCGCTACATTTCAAGCCGTGGGATCGTTACGCGTACGTCGCTGTCGCAATGCCTTGCGCACGCCCAATCCGCCCCAAATGCAGAACACAAATCCCATCACCGCCAATACACTGACGATGCCACTCAAGCCGAACCGCACGTACAGCCATCCCGCGCTGAATTCAGCAGCCACCATTTCAGGCGACAACGCCGCGCCCAAGGCCATGGCCAATGACACCAAACCGACGATCAGCATAGAAATCGAGCGCAAAGGCAGCAAAATGACTCCGACGGTATGAACGGTTAAGCACGCACGGGTGCGTCGATAATTTACAAATCGCCGGATTGCGCGGCGATGCGTCGTCACCTTATCACGTCAGCGTGCGCCTGATCTGATGAAGTCGAACGCGGCTCGCCCGATGTCGCCAATCGCCCGATTCCGCTCGGCCATATCGGCGCGACTTTGAGTCAGGTAGATAGCGATGCCCCAGGGCGCGCCATCGCCAGGCCAGACCACCGCGACAATAGAGCGCGAGCCATACCCGCCTGCGCCCGTCCGGTCGGCGATTTGCCATCCTTCGGGCAAGACAGCGCGCAGCACCGGTCCGGCTACCTGATTGCCTTTCATCCATCGAACCAGCTTCGCCTTGCTGGCCGCCGTCAACGCATTACCCTCCACCAATCGCAACACCGAATGAACGATCGCCACAGGCGTGGTGGTATCGCGCGTGTCGCCCGGCGTCGCTTCGTTCAGTTTGGGTTCGAATCGGTCCAAACGGCTTGTTTCATCGCCCAGCAACCGCATGAAACGAGTCAAACCCTCCGGCCCATCGATATGCTCGAGGATCAGGTTGGACGCTGCGTTATCGCTCATGGTGACCGCGGCCTCACACAATTGAGCGAACGTCACCGCATGGCCTACCCGCGATTCGAGCACGGGCGAATGGGACACGATATCGGCCCTGCTGACCGTCACGGTTCGAGCCAGGCTATCGCCTGCCGAATCGACACGCGCCAGAAGCGCCGCGCAGGCAAAGGCTTTGAATGTGCTGTTAAGCGGAAACCGCTCGTCGCCACGCCATCCCCAGTGCCGTGCCGAAGCGACATCCACCAAGGCGACTCCCACACGTGCGCCCAGTCGAGACTCGACCGCTTGCACCTGCTGTAGCACCGACTCAGGCAGAGGCAAGGGCTGCGCCATTGAAGCGGCGGGCACCGCAACGAGCGACAGCACACACGCCGCTAACGTCCCGTATGTTCTCAAAAATCGAGCGACAGCATTGCGGCAAGTCATAGCAGTTCTCTCACAGGTTTGGCCCCAGCTCATCAGCTTATCCGATACGGAATATCCGGCTTTTACCAAGGATATACGCCGACCAAAAATCCATCAGCCGCAGCGTTTTTCGCGCACTTCCGTCCTTCCGCGCGCCTCTGTTTTTTTGGTGAGCCTCCGCTCTTTCGAGCTTTCCTGCTCTATTGCAGATTTTGTTCTTTCGCGTTTTGTCCGCACAAACAAAAAAGCCGCGCCTGCTGGAAACAGGAACGGCTATTTGCACTGAATTTGGTTGCGGGGGCAGGATTTGAACCTACGACCTTCGGGTTATGAGCCCGACGAGCTGCCAGACTGCTCCACCCCGCGTCTGAGAAAAGAATAATAGCATAGATTACAGGCGTTCGCGAGCCGCATTTTCGCGAGTCGTCACAAACAAGTCCCAGGCCGCCATGAACAGGGCCGCGATCACCGGACCAATCACGAATCCGTTGATTCCGAACAAGGCCATGCCCCCCAGCGTCGAGATCAGCACGACGTAGTCAGGCATTTTCGTGTCCTTGCCCACCAGAATCGGGCGTAACACGTTGTCCACCAAGCCGATCACGACCACGCCGTAAACGATCAATCCGACTCCGGCCCCCACCGCGCCGGTCGCCAGGAAATAGATGGCCACCGGCCCCCAGATCAGCCCAGCGCCCACGGCGGGCAGCAGGGACAAAAACGCCATCAACACCGCCCATAGCAAGGCGCCCTGAATATCCAGGAACCAGAACGCCAGCCCGCCCAAAGCGCCCTGGGTCATGGCGACCAGTACGTTGCCCTTCACCGTCGCACGAGCGACCGTGACGAATTTACGGATCAAGTGCATCTTGTGCTCGTCGCTCAAGGGCACGGCATTGCGAATACGGCGGCCGATGTGCGAGCCGTCGCGCAACTGGAAAAACAGCAGATACAGCATGATGCCGAAGCTGATGATGAACTGGAACGTGTTCTGTCCAATGTTCAGGGCTTGCGTCGCCACCAGTTGGCTGGCCTGCATCGCGCCCTGGCTCAGCTTGTCCTGCAAGCTGGCTATGTCGGTGATCTCGAAACGGGCCAGCAAACCACGCACCGATTCGGGCAGTGCCGCCACGGCCTGTTGGAAGTACAAACCGAAATTCAGGTTACCGGTGCGAATCCGTTCGTACACCAGCGCGCCCTCTTGCACCAATGCGCCCGCGATCAAGGTCAGCGGCAAGATCACCAGCATCAGGATAATGCCGAGCGTCGCCAGCGCCGCCAGATTGGGTCTGTTGCCACCGAATTTACCGACGATCTTCCGGTGCATAGGCGTGAAAATGATGGCCAGAATCGCGCCCCAGAACACCGCACCATAGAAAGGCAGCAACAGCCAGAAAAAAGCCACCGAAACGGCGGCCAGCAGCATCAGAAAGAACTTGAAGTGCAAAGAAGATTGGCGCATGACATGCATCCGAAAAAACCGCGCTGGCGCGAAAATACGTTCAGCGAATACCGCCGTCGGCCGCACCCGACACCACCCGGTAGCAATGGGCGGGCCGGAGTGCGCCGATCATCGTCACAGATCGACGGCCAGCGATGCAGCCAGGCCGACGTACGCGCGCGGCGTCATGGCGGCCAGTCGAGCTTTGGGTTCGGCCGGCAGATCCAGGCCAGCGATGAACTCGGCCAAGGCTTCCTGCGTGATGCCCTTGCCGCGGGTCAACGCCTTCAATTGCTCGTAGGGCTGCGGCAGACCATAACGACGCATTACCGTTTGCACCGGTTCGGCCAACACCTCCCAGCAGGCATCGATGTCGTCGTCGATGGCCTGGGTATTGACCTCCAACTTGTCCAGACCGCGCATGCAGGCATCCCACGCCACCACGCCATAACCCAGGCCCACACCCAGGTTGCGCAACACCGTCGAATCGGTCAAATCACGCTGCCAGCGCGACACCGGCAACTTCTCGGACAGATGACGCAACACGGCATTGGCCAAGCCCAGATTGCCCTCCGAATTCTCGAAGTCGATGGGGTTGACCTTGTGCGGCATGGTGGACGAACCCACTTCGCCTTCCTTCAAACGCTGTTTGAAGTAACCGAGGGCGATGTAGCCCCAGACGTCACGGTTCAAATCCAGAATGATGACATTGGCACGGGCCACGGCATCGAACAATGCCGCCATCCAGTCATGCGGCTCGATCTGAATAGTGTGGCGGTTCTGCGTCAGACCCAGGCCGCTCAAGACGCGTTCGCTGAAAGCAGGCCAATCGATCTCGGGGTACGCGCTCAAGTGCGCGTTGTAGTTGCCCGTTGCGCCATTCAGTTTGGCCAGGGGTTGCACGGCACGCACGGCATCTGCGGCACGTTGCAGACGCACGGCCACGTTGGCGAACTCCTTGCCCAAGGTCGTGGGGCTGGCGGGCTGACCGTGTGTGCGGCTCAGCATCGGTTGAGCGGCGTGGGTCGCGGCCAATTGTTTGAGCTTGTCCGTCAGACGCTCGAGCCACGGCAGCACGACCTGCTCACGCGCACGCGTCAGCATCAGCGCATGCGAGGTGTTGTTGATGTCCTCGGAGGTGCAGGCGAAATGAATGAACTCGGCGGCACGCGCCAACTCTTCGTCGTCGGCCACGCGCTCTTTCAGCCAATACTCCACCGCTTTGACATCATGGTTGGTCACCCGTTCGATCGCCTTAATGCGACCCGCGTCGGCTTCCGAGAATCTGGCCACCAGCGCGGCCAGACGCTCGCGCGCGCCCTGGCTGAATGCGGGCAGTTCGGGCAAACCCGCATCGGACAGGGCCACCAGCCAGGCCACTTCGACTTCGACGCGATGCGCCATGAAGCCAGCTTCCGATAACAGGCCGCGCAGGGACGCGCCGCGCGAAGCGTAGCGTCCATCCAACGGTGAAAGAGCGTTCAAGGCAGTCAGTTCAGGGGCGATGTGCATGGCGGGGCCTGGCAAGCAATTAAAATAACGGCGCAAATCTTAACATTCACCCCGATGCGCGCGATTAAGCGGTAATCTGATACGACCAGTATTAAAAGGTTGGACTTGTAAGCATCCTGCTATACTCGCGCCCGCTTTTTGTTGAACGCCTCTACCCATGAAACTGATCGGTTCGCTCACCAGCCCCTACGTTCGCAAGGCTCGTATCGTCATGGCGGAAAAGAAACTCGACTACCGCCTCGAACTCGAAAACGTGTGGGCCAGCGACGCCACCATCCAGCAATTCAATCCGCTTGGCAAGGTGCCCTGCTTGGTTATGGAAGATGGCGGCAGCCTGTTCGATTCACGCGTCATCGTCGAGTACTTGGACACGTTGTCGCCTGTTTCGCGCCTGATTCCCCAGCAAGGCCGCGACCGTGCCGCCGTGAAGTGCTGGGAGTCGATCGCCGATGGCGTGCTGGATGCCTGCGTGACGGTCGTGAAAGAAAAGCAGCGTCCGCCATCGCAGCAAAGCCCCGAGTGGATCGAGCGGCAAATGAGCAAAGTGAGCGCCAGTTTGGCGGCCATGGACGCCGGCCTAGGTGACCACGCCTACTGCATGGGCGTGAACTACAGCCTGGCCGATATCGCCGTGGGCTGTGCGCTCGGCTACCTGGACTTGAGATTTGGCGAGTTGGCGTGGCGCGACGGACACCCGAACCTGGCGCGCCTGTTCGAAAAACTGTCGATGCGCCAGTCGTTTGTCGACACCGTGCCCGCGGCCGTCTGAACAACCTCAGGCAGCGGCCGCGATCAAGCCCCCGCCTAGGCAGACATCGCCGTCGTACACGACGGCGGACTGGCCCGGCGTGACCGCCCATTGAGCCTCATCGAAACGCAAGCTGAATCCTTGCTCGCCAGCCTGCATCACGCGACACGACGCATCGGGCTGGCGGTAGCGCGTTTTTGCGCCCAAACCCGACCCGGCGGGCGGCACGCCGGCCACCCAGCTCGGCGAATCGACCTGTACCTCATGCGATAGCAACCACGGATGATCGTGGCCCTGAACGACGTAGAGCGTGTTGGCGACCATGTCCTTTCTTGCGGTATACCAGGCATCTGCGGTGCCATCGGCCTGCTGAGTACCTTTGACGCCACCAATGCCCAAACCTTTGCGCTGGCCCAGCGTATAAAACGCCAAGCCTTGGTGCTTGCCCACGCGCTGGCCTTCGGGCGTCAACATCGGCCCCGCCTGCGTCGGTAAATATCGGTTCAAAAACTGCCTGAACGGCCGCTCGCCAATGAAGCAGATACCGGTGGAGTCTTTCTTGGCGGCGTTCGGCAAGCCTATTTCGGCAGCCAGACGACGGACTTCGGTCTTCGGCAGCTCACCCAGCGGAAACAAGGTTCGCGACAGCTGCGCCTGATTCAAGCGATGCAGGAAATAGCTCTGATCTTTTGTCGTATCCAGACCTTTGAGCAATTCGTAGCGTTCGAGCGCACCATCCGCGACCGCACGCACGCGGGCGTAATGACCGGTAGCGATACGCTCGGCCCCCATGGCCATGGCGTGATCCAGAAACGCCTTGAACTTGATCTCGGCATTGCACAATACATCGGGATTGGGCGTGCGCCCCGCCGAATATTCGCGCAAGAAATCGGCAAATACGCGATCCTTGTATTCGGTCGCAAAGTTCACCGCCTCGAGCTCGACGCCGACCAGATCGGCCACGCTTGCCGCATCCAGCAAATCCTGGCGGGTCGAACAATACTCGGAATCGTCGTCGTCCTCCCAGTTCTTCATGAACAGGCCAACCACGTCGTAGCCTTGCTGCTTGAGCAACCAGGCCGTCACCGACGAATCGACCCCGCCCGACATGCCTACGACGATCCGCCCTTTGGTCGGTCGAGGTGCGGTGATAACCGCCGGCGATTGCACGATGGGTTCGCTCATGCCGTCCAGCTCAAGATCTTGCCGGGATTCAGGATATTGTGCGGATCGTAGGCATGCTTGAGGCTGCGCATCAGATCGAGCGCATCTTTACCATGCTCTTCCACCAGGAACGGCATCTTGTGCATGCCCACGCCATGCTCGCCCGTGCAGGTGCCGTCCATCGCAATGGCACGACGCACCATGCGATGATTGATTTCTTCTGATTGCTGCCATTGCTCGGGGCTGTCGGGGTCGATCAGCATCAGGACGTGGAAGTTCCCATCGCCGACATGACCGACAATGATCGAATCGAAAGTCGCATCCTTCAAATCGTCAGCGGTTTCGCGCACACATCGCGCCAGATTGGAAATTGGCACGCAAACATCCGTCGTGCTCGATCGGCATCCGGGACGCAACTGTAAACCTGCGAAATACGCGTTATGCCGCGCCGTCCATAGCCGATTGCGATCTTCGGGCCGTTCGGCCCATTCGAAATCCATGCCGCCGTGGTCGCGGGTGATGTCTTGCACCACCTCAGCCTGTTCCTGCACGCCGGCGGGACTGCCGTGAAATTCGAACAGCAGCAGCGGCGTCTCTTGCAAGGTCAGATTGCTGTAGCGATTCACCGCCCGAACGCTGGCCTCATCCATGAACTCGACCCGCGCGACCGGGATACCCATCTGAATGATGTCGATCACACTGGCGACCGCGGCATCCAGGCTCGGAAAATTACAGACCGCCGCCGACACCGCTTCGGGCTGAGGGAACAGCCTGACCGTCACCTCGGTAATGATGCCCAGCGTGCCTTCGCTGCCCACGAACAAACGAGTCAGATCGTAGCCCGCAGAGGACTTGCGGGCGCGACTGGCAGTTCGAACCACCTTACCCGTCGCGGTCACCACCGTCAGCGATACGACGTTCTCTCGCATCGTGCCGTAACGCACGGCATTGGTGCCGGAAGCCCGGGTGGCAGCCATGCCACCGATGCTGGCGTCTGCACCGGGATCGATCGGAAAGAACAAGCCGGTGTCTCGCAAGGCGTCATTGAGTTGCTTGCGCAACACGCCCGCCTGCACCGTCGCGGTCAGATCTTCGGCATTGATCGCAACGATCTCGTTCATCTGCGACAGATCGAGACTCACGCCGCCCTCGATTGCCAGGGTATGTCCTTCCAGCGACGAACCCGCACCATAGGGAATCAACGGCACCCGATGGGCGTGACACAAGGCAGCCAAGGCCGCCACGTCGTCCGTCGTATGCGCAATGACCACCGCATCGGGCGGGGTAGCGGGATAAGGCGACTCCGACTCACCGTAGTGTGCCAGGGCCGACGCCGAGGTCAGCAGGCGATCACCGAAGCGCTGAGCCACCGCCGTCATGAACTCGGACGGAATGGGACGGCGCAAGACATCGAGATGAGTAGGAGCGTTCATGGCAAAAAATCGAGTAAATCATTGAAGGCGTTATTTTACGCCTGCCCTTATTTGCCCACGGTCCCGAGGCTACGTCGACGTTCACGCACGGCTTCGGCCAATCGGTCGAGCACCGCCACCGATGCATCCCAGTCGATGCAACCGTCAGTGATACTTTGACCATAGACCAGGGATTGACCTTCGACCAAGTCTTGCCTTCCGCCCAGCAAATGGCTTTCGATCATCAGACCGAAAATCCGGCTATCGCCTGCCGCGATCTGGCGGGCAACGTCCTCGACCACCAAAGGCTGATTCTCAGGCTTCTTGCTGCTGTTCGCATGACTCGCATCGACCATCACGCGCGGCGCCAAACCGGCACGAGCCATGTCCTGGCATGCGGCATCGACACTAGGCGCATCGTAATTCGGTGTCTTGCCGCCCCGCAGAATGACGTGGCAATCCTCATTGCCTTCCGTGGAAACGATGGCGGAATGACCGCCTTTGGTCACCGACAGGAAGTGGTGCGACTGCGACGCGGCCTTGATGGCATCGACGGCGATTTTGACGTTGCCATCGGTGCCGTTCTTGAATCCCACCGGACACGACAGTCCCGAGGCCAACTCCCGATGCACCTGGCTTTCGGTCGTCCGCGCGCCAATGGCCCCCCACGACACCAGATCGGCGATGTATTGCGGCGTAATCATGTCGAGAAACTCGCAACCCGCCGGCAATCCACGGCTATTGATATCCAACAACAACTCTCGCGCCACCCGCACGCCCCGATTGATGTCGAAACTATTGTCCAGATGTGGATCGTTGATCAATCCTTTCCAACCGACGGTCGTGCGCGGCTTCTCGAAATACACCCGCATGACGATTTCCAGCTCGCCTGCCAGGCGATCTCTCACGGGCTTCAGGCGGTCGGCATATTCGAGCGCGGCGCGGGTATCGTGAATCGAACATGGGCCGATCACCACGGCCAGGCGGTCTTCCATGCCGTGCAAAATGCGATGAAGCGATTGGCGGGCCGAAAACACGGTGGCCGACGCGGTGGGCGTGCAGGCGTATTCGCGCATGACGTGCGAAGGCGGGTTGAGTTCCTTGATCTCACGAATACGCAAATCGTCGGTGTTGTGTGACACGGTCGTGCTCCTGTTGTGATCTGAACCAGCGGCGGACACAAAAAAAGCCGCCAGTTTCGCTGGCGGCTTTTTTTTAGGGAATCTGGCGTTGTTTGAGCTTACGCGCCTTCCTTCCTCTGCCAGCGGCTTTGGAAAATCGCATAAAAATAAAATCGTGCGGTCGCGTAAGTCATGCAAGCACTGTAGCAGAAATAAAATGAAAAGTCAGCATCGTGCGATTTGGGCCACAGTTCGGGTGTCTTGTCGTTCATCCTGGACTCAGCCCGTAACACCCACCGTCAGGCCATCCATACGCAGGGTCGGCATACCCACACCGACCGGCACGCTCTGGCCTTCCTTACCGCAGGTGCCCACGCCCGAATCCAGGCGCATGTCGTTGCCGATCAAACTGATGCGGTTCATGGCATCCAAACCGTTACCGATCAGGGTCGCGCCCTTGACCGGATAGGTCACTTTGCCATCCTCGATCATGTAGGCTTCGCTGGCCGAGAACACAAATTTACCGCTGGTGATGTCGACCTGGCCCCCGCCGAAATTCACGGCATACAAACCGCGCTTGACCGAAGCGACGATTTCTTCGGGCGCCTTGTCGCCCGCCAGCATATAGGTATTGGTCATCCGGGGCATCGGCAGATGGGCAAACGACTCGCGCCGTCCATTTCCTGTTACCGGCGTCTTCATCAAACGCGCATTGGTGGTGTCCTGCATGTAGCCACGCAAAATACCGTCCTCGATCAACACGTTGCGCTGGGTCGGGTTGCCCTCGTCATCGACATTCAAGGAACCACGACGGTCGGGCAAGGTGCCGTCATCGACCACGGTCACGCCCTTGGACGCCACGCGCTTGCCGATCTGACCAGCATACACGCTGGAGCCCTTGCGATTGAAGTCGCCTTCCAGACCGTGCCCTACCGCCTCGTGCAGCAAAATCCCGGGCCAGCCCGAACCCAGGACGACAGTCATTTCGCCCGCAGGCGCGGCGCGCGCTTCCAGATTGACCAGCGCCTCATGCGCCGCACGCTCGACATACTCGGTCAGCAACTCGTCGGAAAAATAATCGAGGCCCAAACGCGCGCCACCGCCGCCGTGCCCACTCTCGCGCCGACCGCCTTGCTCGGCAATGACCGTCAGCGACAAGCGCACGAGCGGCCGGATATCGGCAGTCAGACGACCATCGCTACCCGCCACCATCACCACGTCGTACTCGGCGCCAAGACTGGCCATGACTTGAATGATGCGGGGGTCTTTCGCTCGCGCCATGCGCTCGACCCGCTCCAGCAAGCTGACCTTGGCACTGGCGTCCAAGGTGTTCAACGGATCGACACCAGCATACAGCGCCCGGCTGGCGGGCCGCGCCACCACGGGCTGCGGACGCTGCTTGCCAGCGCCTTGACGGGCGATGCTGCGCACCGCTTGCGCCGACGACAACAAAGCGCCGGGCGACAGCGTATCGGAATAGGCAAAGGCCGTTTTTTCGCCAACGACAGCGCGCACACCGACGCCCTGGCCAATGGAAAAGCTGCCGGTCTTGACGATGCCCTCTTCCAAACTCCAGCCTTCGCTGCGCGTGTACTGGAAGTACAGATCGGCGTAATCGACTTTATGCGTGAATATCTCGCCAATGGCGCGGCTGAGATCCGACTCGGTCAAGCCCCAGGGATCGAGCAATAAAGATTTGGCCGATGCCAGCGCATCGATGCCAGGTTCTGAAATTTTCATAGTGTCGTGTTCACATCACCCGATGTTGCAGCGCTGGCAAAAACCCGCGGACTTCGGCCAGCCGCAAAGGGTCTATGGTACCTCCAACCACTCCTGCACCCTCTTCGAGAATATCGACGATCTCGCCCCAGGGATCGATCAACACGCTGTGCCCCCACGTACGCCGACCATTCTTATGCACGCCGCCTTGGGCGGCGGCCAACACATAACACTGATTCTCGACCGCACGGGCGCGCAACAGCAACTCCCAGTGGGCGCGACCGGTGGTGTAGGTAAATGCGGCTGGCACCAGAATCAAATCGGGCTTCTGCATGGCCCGATACAGCTCGGGAAAGCGCAGGTCGTAGCACACCGACAAACCTACCCTGGCGCCACCGACGTCCAAGGTGACGGGCTGCGAGCCCGGACGGATGGCATGCGATTCGTCGTAGGATTCTTTGCCTTTGGCAAATTTGAAAAGATGAATCTTGTCGTAGCGCGCACGCGACTGCCCATCGGGGCCCCATACCAATGCGGTATTGAACACCCGATCGTCGGCAGGCGCGCTGAGCGGGATCGTGCCTCCGGCAATCCAAACCTTATGCCGTTGTGCCTGCGCCGACATGAAACGCTGGATAGGGCCGTCGCCCTCCTCTTCTTTAAGCGCCCATTTATCGGTGTCCTTTTGGCCCATAAAGCAAAAATACTCAGGCAATGAAATCAAAGTCGCGCCGCCCTTGGCCGCCGTTTCGATCAATTCCGCCGCAACCTGTAAATTCTCCATAATGTCGGGAGAGGAAACCATCTGTAATGCTGCAACTTGAAATATTTCGAACGGACTAGAGTTCCGATTATCGGAAATGTCGTTATTCAGCAGATTCTCAATCACGATCTGATTTTCCAATGATTAATATTCACGTAGAATAAACCGCAGCGCGTGTGGCGCGAACCACATCACTTATCAGGACATCTCACATGGCACGCCAACAATTCTCCGCTCTGAAAGCCAAAATCGAAAAAGAAATCAGCAAGCTGCAAAAGCAGAAAGAGGCATTGGACACCAAGCAACGCAAGCCGGTGATCGCCAACATCGTCAGCACGATGCGTCAATACGATATCACTCTGGCAGAGCTTACTGCCGCGCTCGGTTCGACCAAACCTGCACGTGGCCGTCGTCCCGGTCCCGCTCGCGCGGCCTCTACGGCAGCCAAGCGTCCCGTGGCCCCGAAATACCGTCATCCCCAGTCGGGCGACACCTGGAGCGGCCGCGGCAAAGCGCCTCGCTGGTTGGTGGCCGCGGAAGCAGACGGCGCGACCCGTGAGAGCTTTTTGATCAAGTCCTGATTGCATTCAAGTCCATTTAACAAATGGCTCGCTTCCCTAGAAAGGGAAACGAGCCATTTTTACATCCAGTTCAATCGCGCTGATTCTCGAACTCGACGATACGCTCGCTACCGTTATTACCCGGAAAATTGTCGAATATTGCACGAGTCAAATAAGGCATGGACTGCATCAGACTCGGGCGGCCAGTCAGTGTCGTAGCTGAAGATCGATAGACCTCGGCATTGCCATTATTGCGATCTGCAATCCTGAGGTTAAGCGTGTTGCGATATGCCACGGTGGGCACGCTGACCCACTCGGGCCCCCAATAACCACCCCAGCCCCACGGCGCGCCATAGCCATAATGACCAAAACCCCGCCCATACGCACCATGAAAAAACGGGTCTACGGGCTGACGGGTCATGACTTGGGTTTGAACCGTTCCATAATCGAATGTGACGTCGAACCGGGCCGGTGCACCCGCAGGCGCCTCGACCAATCCGGTCGCTCCTATGCTGGCTCGAACCATGTCCTCATAATTGCGATACTCGAGATTATTTGACTGTTCGGGCTGGGCCACCAAACGATAGGATTGCCCTTGCACGCCGGTCGGCCAGTGCTGAAAGGAAGTCACGCGCGCCGACACCGACGACGCGCAACCCGCCAGCAAGGCAGCAGCGACCAGGCCGAAGCTCAAAGCCCCGATACGCCACCTACGACTAAACGATATTGACTGTTTCATGATGACTCCTCCAGAGTCAGACCTTTTTACTGCACTCAGACGCCGGTCTCACGCCAAACGTTCTGCCTGCGACCCTCGCCTGTATTGGGTCACGTACTGAATCAAAAGTTCATTTCTTGTCTGCCCGCCGGCTGTTGGCTGCCGTGTCTACAATAGGCCATCACATTTCGCTGGACATCCTCATGCGCACAGATCATGTTGTCACCATTCACCGCAACCAGTATGCACCTTTCCCTTACGAGGTGCCGACCGTTCGACTCGAATTCGATCTGAGCCCGGATCGCACCCGCGTGCAAAACAGCTTCACCATCGAACGCCGCGATAGCAGCCAAATCGCCGATCTGGTGCTAAACGGCATCGGCCTCGAACTCGAATCGGTTCATGTGGACGGCAAGGATTGGGCGGGCCATTTTGCGTTGACAGACACCCATTTGAGCTTGCGCGACCTTCCTGCACAAGCCACCGTACAAATAGTTGGATATTGTGCTCCGCAATCCAACTCCACACTTATGGGTTTATACGTCTCCGGCGGCAACTTTTTCACACAGTGTGAAGCCGAGGGCTTTCGCCGGATGACTTGGTTTGCCGATCGCCCTGACGTGATGTCACGTTATGACGTCGTGCTACGAGCCCCTACTAGCTATACCCACTTGCTTTCCAACGGAAATTTAATGTCGACCCGTCGCCTGCCCGACGGGCGTCACGAAGCGGTCTGGCAGGATCCGTTTCCAAAACCCTGCTATTTATTTGCGCTGGTGGCCGGTCAATTCACTTTGCGCGAAATGACTGCCAGAACGCAATCCGGTAGGGAAGTTCTGTTGCAGGTTTATAGCGACCCCGGCGCGGAAGATCGAACCGAGTGGGCGCTGGACAGCTTGCATCGATCAATGGTCTGGGACGAATGGCGCTATGGCCTCGAACTCGACCTGGATCGATTCATGATCGTGGGCGTTCGCGACTTCAATATGGGCGCGATGGAAAACAAAGGGCTGAATATCTTCAACGCCGCCCTGGTTCTGGCAGATCCCGATACCGCCACCGATGCCAACTACGATGCCATCGAGGCCGTCGTTGGGCACGAGTATTTCCACAACTGGACCGGCAATCGTGTGACCTGCCGCGATTGGTTCCAATTAAGCCTGAAGGAAGGTCTGACTGTATTTCGCGACCAGGAATTCAGCGCCGACATGATGGCGCGCGATTTATCGCCCGCCAATGCGGCCAGTGCCCGGGCCAATAAACGCATTGACGACGTGACAAGGCTACGCGCTGCGCAATTTGCCGAAGATGCTGGACCAATGGCCCATCCCATCCGTCCGGAAAGCTATCAAGAAATCGGCAACTTTTATACAGCAACCGTTTACGAAAAAGGCGCTGAAATCATCCGCATGCAGCACACCTTGTTGGGTGAGGACGGGTTTCGTGCAGGCATGGACGAGTATTTTCGCCGTCACGACGGCCAAGCCGTGACCTGCGAGGATTTCGTTGCGGCCATGGAGAGCGTATACGTCGCACAGCACCCAGGGCGCGACCTGCAACAGTTTCGTCGGTGGTATAGCCAGGCAGGCACGCCACGCGTCAGTGTACGTCTGAGCTACGACGCGGCGGCGGCTCGAGCGACGCTCACTTTATCCCAATCGTGTCCGCCGGTCGGAGTCGAACGCGACCTGGCCGCCCAGGGAAAACTGGACAAGCAGCCCTTCCACATTCCGTTCGCGCTGGGATTGCTGGGCGCCGATGGGGTCGCACTGCCGCTGCACCACGACGGCCAGATCCAGGACACCGTCCTACTGCACCTGACCGAGCGCGAGCAAAGCTGGACCTTCGAGCGCATCGCGACAGCACCCGTGCCCTCTCTGCTGCGCGATTTCTCGGCTCCGGTCCACGTTCAACACGAATGGCAGGATGCCGAGCTGGCACTCCTGTCTTCGCACGACAGCAATCCGTTCGCCCGTTGGGAAGCCGGGCAAGAACTCGCCGCTCGCCAGATTTTCAAACACTTGGGCTCAGCCGAAGGCGCGCAGATCCAGCTCGACGATATATTCGTGCAAGCCTGGCGCGCCCTGCTGGACGACGCCGCACTGGATCACGGCTACCGCGCACGCGCCCTTGCGCTGCCTCCGACCGCCATTTTGATCGAACGCATGACCGAAATCGACCCACCCGCCGTGGCACGCTCACGCCGCGCGGTCGTCCGTGCGCTGGGCCGTGCATTGGCGCCGCAGTGGCGCGAAGCGTTACGACAGTCCACGGTGGATGCGCTCTATGCGCCTCACCCCGAGCAGGCCGGCAAACGCAGTTTGCACGCCCTGGCAGCCGCTCATCTTGCCGCTGCCGACGATGCTGGTAGCAACGCCCGCCTGGTCGCTCAATTCGAGCATGCCGACAACATGACGGACCGCCTGGCAGCACTGGACATTCTGCTGGCCTGGGGCGATCCTGAGGCTGCCGGGCTGGCCCTGGAAGCGTTTTACGCCCGCTTCGCCAACGACCCGCTGGTCGTGGACAAATGGTTCAGCCTGCAAGCGCGCTCGCCCAACGCCACCTTGGCCGATATCGAACGTCTGATGGCGCACGAAGCATTCACGCTTCGCAATCCCAATCGGGCGCGAGCACTGGTGTTTCAATTCATCCTCAATAACCCCGTCGGCGCGCACGCACCGGACGGATCGAGCTATGCCTTCTGGGCACGCTCGGTGCTTTCGCTGGACGCCATCAACCCCGAGATCGCCGCCAGACTGGCGCGCGCCATGGACAACTGGTCGCGTTACACCCCCCTATTGCGGCTTGGCATGCAGCGAGCCCTCGAATCCGTACGCGCCCAACCCGACCTGTCGGCCAACGTGCGGGAAATCGTATCCAAGGCGCTCGATCTCGCAGAGTAATATCCGCCTCGACCCAGAATTTATATCGCTATCTACAGGAGAGCGTTTTGACACGCAAAACCCTAACGCAGTACCTGGTCGAGCAGCAACGCGACCAGAACCGGATCAGCCCGGAAGTCCGGCTGCTGATCGAAGTCGTCGCACGCGCCTGCAAAGGCATCAGCCACGCCGTAGGCAAAGGCGCTTTGGGCGGCGTGCTGGGCGCGCTCGAATCCGAGAACGTGCAAGGTGAAGTTCAGAAAAAGCTGGATGTCCTGTCCAACGAGATTCTGCTGGAAGCCAACGAATGGGGTGGCCATCTGGCCGCCATGGCGTCCGAGGAAATGGAAACCATCCACGTCATTCCCAACCGCTATCCCCAAGGCGAATACCTGTTGCTGTTCGATCCCCTGGATGGCTCGTCGAACATCGACGTGAACGTCTCGATCGGCACGATCTTCTCGGTGTTGCACGCTCCGGCACACGTTCAGGAAGGCAAGGCCGTCTCCGAGCAGGACTTCCTGCAAGCCGGTAGCTCGCAAGTCGTCGCAGGCTATGCCGTGTACGGCCCGCAAACCATGCTGGTGCTCACCGTTGGCAACGGCGTGGTGGGCTTTACGCTGGATCGCGAAATGGGCTCGTGGGTGCTGACGCATGAATCCATGACGATCCCTGCCGACACCAAGGAATTCGCCATCAACATGTCCAACATGCGGCACTGGGATCAGCCGGTCAAGCGCTACATCGACGACTGCCTGGCAGGCAAGACCGGCCCATTGGAAAAAGACTACAACATGCGCTGGATCGCATCGATGGTCGCCGACGTCCATCGTCTGCTGACGCGAGGCGGCGTGTTCATGTATCCCTGGGATTCTCGCGAGCCGAACAAACCCGGCAAGCTGCGTTTAATGTACGAAGCCAATCCGATGTCGATGCTGGTCGAGCAGGCAGGCGGCGCGGCCATCGACGGCAAGACGCGCATCCTGGATATCCAACCGACGCAATTGCACCAGCGTGTGAGCGTCATCCTGGGATCGCGCAACGAGGTCGAGCGTATTCGCCAATATCACGCGGCTTGAACGACCTTGGCACGATCGAGTCAGTCGTCCCGATTGACGTGAATCGATCGTCGTCAGCCCCCAAAAAAACAGCCCACCCGATCAGAAATCGAGTGGGCTGTTTTTAGCATCGCCAGCATCCATCGGACCGCTGGCGTTTTCACATCCGGGTATTACGCCAGCGTCAGAATCGAAGCGCCGGTGGTTTTACGCGATGCCAATGCCTCCTGACCACGGGCCGCGTCTTCCAGCGAGTAGCGCTGATCGATACGCACTTGAATCTTCTTTTTCTGCACCAGGCCGAACAACTCGTCGGCAGCAGCCTTCAACTTTTCCTGCGTGTTGATGTGCAAGCCCAGCGAGGGGCGGGTCACATACAAGCATCCCTTCTGATTCAGGATCCCCAGGTTCACACCACTGACCGGCCCGGACGCATTGCCGAAGCTGACCATCAGACCGCGCGGTGCCAGGCTGTCCAAGGAGGTTTCCCAGGTGTCCTTGCCCACGCCATCGTATACCACCGGTACCTTCTTGCCGTCGGTCAGCGCCAACACACGCTCGGCCACGTTTTCACGCGAATAGTCAATCGTCTCCCACGCGCCATTCTCACGCGCCAGGGCAGCCTTCTCGGGGCTGGACACCGTTCCGATCAGCTTGACGCCCAAGGCCCGTGCCCACTGGCACGCGATCAAGCCCACGCCACCGGCTGCCGCGTGAAACAAAATCGTCTCGCCTCCTTGCAAACGATAGGTCTGGCGAAACAGATATTGCACCGTCAGACCCTTCAGCATCAATGCAGCGCCTTCTTCGAAAGACACGCCCTTGGGCAGCTTGACCACCAGCGCGGCGGGTACGTTATGGGCTTCGGCATACGCCCCGATCGGGCTTTGGCCGTAGGCCACGCGGTCGCCGACCTTGAGATGCGTGACTTCTGCGCCTACCGCTTGAACCACACCAGCGCCTTCGAAACCCAAGCCGTGCGGCAAAGGATGCGGATACAGACCGGTACGGAAATAGATGTCGATGAAATTCATGCCAACGGCGTGGTGCCTGATGGTCACCTCGTTGGGCGCGGGCGCAGCCAGCGTCACCTCGTCGACCCGCAAAACCTCGGGGCCACCATGCTCATGCAAACGTACTGCCTTGATTCGATCCGCCATGCTCATTTTCCTGAAGGGAGAGTTGGAGAGGGCCGTCTGGCCGTTAAGACAAATATACCCGTGAGAACCAGCGCCGTACCGGCTAACTGCAATGCCGTTATGGGTTCTCCCAGCGCCCAAGCTGCCAGGAACAACACCGACACCGGTCCGAGCAAACCCAGCTGCGAGGCCATGGGCGCACCGATGCGCGCCACCGCCCACATGATCAGAAACACCGGGATAACGGTGTTGACGGTCGCATGCACCACCGACCAGCCATATACGCCCATCGGCTGGATCAACTGATCAGGCGAATGCACGACGAAAAACTGAATCAGGCTGGCGATACTGGAGACCGACATGGCATAAGCCACCAAACGGGTCGCCCCCACTCGCTTGATCAATTCGCCCGAACCGATCAGATAGACGGAATACGTCAGGGCCGAACAAAACACGAAGAACGACCCCAGCAAGACCTCGTCGCCGCCTTGGTGAACATCGTGAGCGAAGACCAGCAACACCCCGGCATACGACAGTCCGAGCGCAACCCACTGGCGGGGGGCAATCCGGCGCTTGAGCCAGAATGCGGTGATCAGCAGCACCAGCGTGGGCGACAGGAACAAAATCAGGCGCTCCAACCCGGCGGTAATGAACCGCAGCCCCAGAAAATCGAGAAAACTCGATAGGTAATAGCCGATGAGGCCCAGCACGATCACCGTCAGACATTCTTTTCGAGTCAGGACAGGCAACAGTCCGCGCCGAGCCTGACGGGCCTGATACCAGGCGATGGCAGCAAAAAACGGGAGTGAAAACAGCATGCGAAACGCAATCAGGGTCACCGCATCGATGCCATATTCATACGTGAACTTGACGACGATGGCCTTGGCCGAGAAGAGCACCGCCCCCAGTCCCGCCATGAAAAAACCAGCGGTTTGACCCAGCGACGCGGGAGATGATGGGGAGGTAGTGTTAGACATGGCGGGCATTGTAGAGCCGTAACGAGCGCTGACAAAGTCATGAGCGCGTGGTGCAATAGCGCCCATTGCGTTCGCCGCCCTTGCTTTTCTTTCGACTGGTCACTTCTGATGAATCGCCCCCGCGCCTTGGCCGCCATCCATTTTTCCGCCCTGCTCTTCGGTCTGACCGGGGTGTTCGGCGAAGCCATTCAAGCGGGCGCTGCCGCGATCACCGCCGGGCGGGCCATTTTCGCGTGCCTGTCGCTGGCGGGTTTCGCCCGCCTTCGCCGGGGTTCGCTACGCTCAGGCATCGGACGGCGCGAACTATGGGTGCTGCTGGGTGCGGGGGTATTGCTGGCCGTGCATTGGGTGAGCTTCTTTCACGCCGTCAAGGTGGGCGGTATTGCCGTGGCCACGCTGGGCTTCGCCAGTTTTCCGGCCGTCATCACGCTTTTCGAAGCCCTCGTATTGCGTGAACGCGTCGCTCGGGTCGAATGGCTGCTGCTCGCCTTGGTCACTATCGGACTCGTGTTGGTCGTGCCCGCGTTCGATTTCGGCAACAGCGGCACGATCGGCTTGCTGTGGGGATTGCTGTCCGGCTTCTCGTTCGGCATGCTCGCCATCGTCAATCGGCATGCAGCGGGTCACGTCGATCCTATTCAGGTCGCCTTCTGGCAAAACCTTTTCGTGGCTTTGTTGGTGTTGCCATTCGGTGTGCAAGGTTTGCTGGCCATGGGCAGCGTCGACTGGTTCTGGCTGCTCCTTTTGGGCGTGTTCTGCACAGGGTTGTCGCACTATCTCTTTGTCAGCAGCCTGAACGTACTGAACGCCCGCAGTGCAGGCTTGGTGATCAGCCTCGAACCCGTCTACGCCATCGCCGCCGCATGGTGGTTATTCAACCAGGTTCCCAGCACGCGCATGTTGGTGGGCGCGGCACTGATCATCGGCGCCATTGCCGCAGCGGGCTTACGCAAACCCACCGAGTCCGCCTCGCCTCACTAATACCGGCGCTGACGCTGGCACGGCGAGTCCGACTCGCCGTGCCAGCGCGCCGCCAGACTCAGCGGCGCCGTTTACTTTTCATCGCTTGCGTCAAGGCACGTGTCACGCCGCTGATGAGGCTGCGCGTGCCCGTTTTCACGGCCATCTGCGCCAACCCATCGCGCCGCCCACCGCGCGGCCCGACCGTCCCGAACAGCACGCCTTTTACGCCAGCCCACCAACCCGACTCGGCGGGCTCCGATGGCACAGGCGTCTGACGGGGCGATCGCCCCCCGGCGGGTTGCGCTGCACCGGTATGCGATTTTTCCCCTGAATGGGGAGAGAGCCTGCCCTCCGCCCGCTCGCTGGCACCCAAAGCCTCAGCGGCAGAATGTCGATTGACGGCGCGATCGTATTTGAGCGCAAAACTGCTTTCGGCAGCCAGGCGCTGCAATACGTCGGGATCGGCAGGCCCGATCCGACTTGCCGGCGGCACGATCCACGCGCGCACCGTCGGACTGGGCCGACCGCGCTCGTCCAACAAGGAGATTAAAGCCTCGCCCGTGGCCAGCTCCGACATGGCCTGCTCGATGTTCAGGCCGGGATTGGGCCGCATCGTTCGAGCGGCGACTCGAAGGGCCTGCTCATCACGCGGGGTATAGGCCCGCAAGGCATGCTGAACCCGATTGCCCAACTGTCCCAGCACGGTGTCAGGCACATCGCCGGGGCTCTGCGTGACGAACCACACGCCCACGCCCTTGGAGCGAATCAGACGAACCACCTGCTCGACCTTTTCGAGCAGGGCCGCCGGTGCATCCTTGAACAGCAAATGCGCTTCGTCAAAGAAAAACACCAGTTTGGGCTGAGGCAGATCGCCGGCTTCGGGCAGCCTGTCGAACAAGGCCGACAGCAACCACAACAGAAACACCGCATACAACTTGGGAGCCGCCACCAGCTTGTCGGCTGCCAACACACCGATGCGACCCAGTCCCTGGGGATCGACGGTCATCAGATCGGCGACATCCAGCATGGGTTCGCCAAAAAACGCTTGCGCGCCTTGAGACTCCAGCGTCAGCAAGGCGCGCTGAATGGCTCCCACGGAAGCCGACGACACATTGCCGTAGCGGGTTTGCAGCGACGCCGAACGCGCGGCCACATCGGCCAACATCGCCCGCAAGTCGTCCAAGTCCACCAAAGCGTGGCCGTCGTCCTGCGCCACCCGAAACACCAGCGCCAATACGCCGGACTGGGTGTCGTTCAGATCGAGCATACGCGCCAACAGCACAGGTCCCATGGCCGCTACCGTGGCACGCACGGGGTGCCCGGCGGCGCCGAAGACATCCCACCGCGTCACGGGAAAAGCCGCGTACGCGGGTTCGGACAAGCCCAGATCGGTCAAACGAGCCTGTAATTTGGGCGACGATCGCCCCGCCTGGGCCAGCCCGGTCAGGTCGCCTTTGATGTCGGCCAGGAATACGGCGGTGCCCATCCGGGAGAACGCCTCGGTCAGCACCTGCAAGGTGACCGTCTTGCCCGTGCCAGTGGCACCGGTGATCAAGCCGTGGCGATTTCCCATGGCGGGAAGCAAATCGGCTCGAACGTCGCCGTGACGCGCCAGCAAGGTTGGATTGGGCATGTGACTTCTCCGGGTAATATAAACCTTTTGCCACCTCTTACCGAGACATTATGGCCGGACATAGTAAATGGGCCAACATTCAGCATCGCAAAGGGCGTCAAGACGCCAAACGCGGCAAGCTGTGGACCAAGATCATTCGTGAAGTCACCCTCGCAGCGCGTGCAGGCGGCGCCGACCCCGACAGCAACCCGGCCTTGAGGTTGGCGTGGGACAAGGCCATGGCGGCCAACATGCCCAAGGACAACATTCAACGCGCCATCACGCGCGGCACCGGCGGTGCCGATGGTGCCGACTACGAAGAAATTCGCTACGAGGGCTACGGTATCGGCGGCGCGGCGGTGATCGTCGACGCCATGACCGACAATCGCACCCGCACCGTGGCCGATGTACGGCACGCGTTCGCCAAGCATGGCGGCAATCTGGGACAAGAAGGCTCGGTGGCGTTCCAGTTCAATCACTGCGGCCAGTTCATTTTCGCGCCCGGCACCTCCGAAGACGCCGTCATGGAATGCGCACTGGAAGCCGGGGCCGACGATGTCGTCACGGACGACGAGGGCGTGATTGAGGTGACCTGCCCGCCGCCCGCTTACTTGACGGTCAGCCAGGCATTCAAGGCTGCAAAGCTGGTGCCGGAAGTCGAAGGCGTCATCATGAAGCCCCTGACCGAAAGCGAACTCGACGGCGACGACGCCATCAAGATGCAGAAATTGCTGGATGCACTGGACGCACTGGACGATGTCCAGGAGGTCTTCACCTCGGCCGTGATCAACGCGCCCGACTAACCGATCACCACACCACTCATGAAACTACTTGTCATCGGATCCGGCGGTCGCGAACACGCACTGGCTTGGCGCCTGTCCAAATCGCCGCGCGTTCACAAAGTCTACGTGGCCCCCGGCAACGCCGGTACCCACCGTGCGGCCAACCTCGAAAACGTCGCCCTCACCGACCCGGCCGAACTGGCCGATTTTGCCGAACGCGAAGGTATCTACATCACGGTGGTCGGCCCCGAAGCACCACTGGCCGCTGGCGTGGTCGATCTTTTCCGCGCGCGCGGCATGAAGATTTTCGGGCCGACGCGTGAATCGGCCCAGTTGGAAAGCTCGAAGGATTTCGCCAAAGCTTTCATGATCCGCCACAACATTCCCACGGCAGCCTACGGCACATTCACCGACCCCGCCGCCGCGCATGCCTACATCGATGCGCAGGGCGCGCCGATCGTGGTCAAGGCCGATGGCTTGGCCGCGGGCAAGGGTGTCGTCGTCGCCGAGACGCTGCAAGAGGCGCACGATGCCGTCGACGCCATGTTGGGCGATGGCTCGCTGGGTGCCGCGGGCGCCCGGGTGGTCATCGAAGAATGTCTGGTTGGAGAAGAAGCCAGCTTCATCGTCATGAGCGACGGTCGCAACGTGCTGGCACTGGCGACCAGCCAAGATCACAAACGGCTGCGGGATGCCGATCAGGGTCCGAATACCGGTGGCATGGGTGCCTACTCGCCCGCCCCCGTGGTCACCCCCGCCATCCATCATCGCATCATGCGCGAAGTCATTCTGCCGACGATTTCCGGCATGGCACGCGACGGCCACACCTACACCGGCTTTCTGTATGCCGGCGTCATGATCGGCCCGGGCGAAGACGCCGACCGCGAAATCAAAGTACTGGAATTCAACTGCCGCATGGGCGACCCCGAAACGCAGCCCATCATGATGCGCGTCAAGAGCGATCTGGTCGATGTGGTCGAGCACGCCGTCAACGGTACACTCGATCGTGCCGACATCACCTGGGACCGCCGCACAGCGCTGGGCGTCGTCCTGGCCGCGCACAACTACCCGAACACGCCGCGAGCGGGCGACACCATCGACGGTTTGCCGGCCGACAACGACATCTGCATGGTGTTTCATGCCGGCACCCGCATGGAAGGCGATGCCGTACACACCGCGGGCGGTCGAGTGCTGTGCGTGACGGCCTTGGGTGACTCGGTGCGCATGGCCCGCGAGTTGGCGTATGAGACCGTCGAGAGCGTTCGCTTCGATGGCCGTCAATACCGCAGCGACATCGGCTGGCGTGCCCTCAAGCGTCCGGCCACTTCGCCCGCTGCCCCCACCACGCTCGCAAAACCCACCTGAACGAGGAAGCCCACCGCATGAGCGCCACACCCTTATCTCAGGTACGCGACTATCTGCTCGATCTGCAAAACCGCATCGTCACCGCGTTGGAAGATGCCGGTGGCGCGCCGTTTCGTACCGATCAGTGGACGCGGCCCGAGGGCGGAGGTGGTCTGTCGCGCCTGATCGAAGGTGGCGATCTGCTCGAGCGCGGTGGCGTATTGTTCAGTCATGTGCAGGGCAAGCAACTGCCCCCGTCGGCCAGTGCGCACCGCCCCGAGCTGGCGGGCCGACCGTGGGAGGCCATGGGCGTATCGCTGGTATTGCACCCGCGCAACCCTTACGTGCCCACCACGCACATGAACGTCCGCATGTTCTCGGCGCAAGCCCGGCCTGGACACGACGAGACCGATGTGTTTTGGTTCGGTGGCGGTCTGGATCTCACACCCTACTATCCCTTCGAAGAAGACGCCCAGCACTTCCATCGGACCTGCAAGGCGGCGCTGGATCCGCACGGCGCTCATCACTATCCCGCCTACAAGCGTTGGTGCGACGAGTACTTCTTTCTCAAGCACCGCAACGAAACCCGCGGAATCGGCGGCATCTTTTTCGACGACCTTTCGACCCCCGATGTCGAGTCGTGCTTCGCGGTCCAGCGCAGCGTGGGCGATGCCTTCCTGCCCGCATTCCTGCCCATTGTCGAGCGCCGCCGTGATGTGGCCTACAGCCAGCGCGAGCGCGATTTTCAGGCATACCGACGCGGTCGCTATGTCGAATTCAACCTGGTCTTTGATCGCGGCACGCTCTTCGGCCTGCAATCGGGTGGACGCACCGAATCCATCCTATTGTCGATGCCGCCCATGGCCGCTTGGCGCTACGACTGGCAACCCGAAGCGGGTAGCCCGGAAGCCCAGCTCGCCGCCTATCTGACGCCACGCGACTGGATCTAGCCGCTGGCGCGTTATATTACGAAACATGGATATTCAAAAGCTACAACGGGTGGTCATCGACGCGCTCGAAGATGTCAAAGCGCAAGACATCAAGATTTTCAACACGACGCACCTGACCAGCCTGTTCGATCGGGTGGTCATTGCAAGCGCGACCTCCAACCGCCACACGCGCGCGTTGGCCGCCAGCGTTTCGGATGCCGCACGTGAGAATGGTCATCGCGTGCAAGCCGTCGAAGGCGGCGATACCGGTGAATGGGTGTTGGTCGATCTGGGCGATATCGTCGTCCACCTCATGCAGCCCGTGATTCGCCAGTACTACAATCTCGAAGAAGTATGGGGTGGCAAGCCCGTGCGCGCCAAGCTCCTGCCGGAATCGACTCGCGTGTCTCCGATGCCACCGATGTCGCACGACGCCGACGACTGGACGTGAAGCTCGTCGTCGTTGCAGTCGGTCATCGCATGCCGGGCTGGGTGCAAACCGCCTGGGACGACTATGCAAAACGGCTGCCACCGGACTGTGCGCTGGAACTGCGCGAAATCAAACCCGAGCCTCGCACCTCCGGCAAAACGCCGGCGCAGATGATGGCATTGGAAGCACGCCGCATCGACAGCGCCATCGGTTCGCAAGCCTTGCGCATCGCATTGGACGAGCGCGGCCGTGACCTGAGCACGCGCGCCTTATCGGATCAACTGGCGCAATGGCGTGGCCATGGACGTGACATCGCATTGATCGTAGGCGGACCGGACGGCCTCGACCCTGCCTTGAAGGCCAGCTGCGCCGGGCTGATCCGCCTATCCTCCTTAACGCTGCCGCATCCCATGGTGCGGGTGGTGCTGGCCGAACAGCTTTACCGCGCCTGGGCCATCCTGACCAACCACCCCTATCATCGCGACTAAGCGTCGCCCTGCCCCATGTCCCTGGTTTACCTTGCATCGGCTAGCCCGCGCCGTCACGAACTGCTGTTGAGTATCGACGTCGCACACACTGTATTGGATGTTCCCAGTCCGCCGGGCGAAGACGAGCCGCGTCTGCGCGGTGAAGACGCCGCGACCTATGTGCTGCGTACGGCCGGCGACAAAGCGCGGCGTGCGGTCGCGTGGGTCGATTCGCGGGGTTTGCCCGCACTTCCCATTCTGAGCGCCGACACGACCGTCGTGGTGGAAGAAGACATCCTGGGCAAACCCGTCGATGCGGACGACGCGGCAGCCATGCTGGCGCGATTATCCGGACGTAGCCACACGGTTCGCACTGCCGTGGTCGTGGCTCATGAAGGCCAATTCATGCAGGCTGTCTCCGAGACAATCGTCACGTTTCGCGCGCTGACCGCGCAGGACATTGCCCGCTATTGCGCGAGCGACGAACCTTTCGGCAAAGCGGGGGCTTACGGCATCCAGGGGCGGGCCGGGACATTCGTCGAGGATTTACGAGGCAGCTACAGCGGCGTAGTCGGTCTGCCCATATTCGAGACCGCGCAGTTGCTTGCTCGCTGCAAAATCGTCATTCCTTGAAAAGGAAGACGGTCGCACGCGGCCAATAAAAACAGCCCCCGAGCGTTGGCGACTGACCAACGCTCGGGGGCTGTTTCAAGGGCGACTCAGACAGCCATGTCGGCCTAGCCTGCCCAGGGCCTTAAGCCCCGAGCTTCAGGCTTTCGCCGTCTTCAGTTCACTTGCACCGACGGGGTGAGCCTGCTCTGCCACGGGGGCCATCGGCTGGCCAGCCATGGCGGCGTCCAGACGCTCCTTATCCAACTCGCCTTCCCAGCGCGCCACAACGATGGAAGCCGTGGCATTACCGATCAGGTTGGTCAATGCGCGGCATTCGGACATGAAGCGATCCACGCCCAGAATCAGCGCCATACCGGCCACCGGCACCGTGGGCACGACCGACAGCGTCGCAGCCAGCGTGATAAAACCTGCGCCCGTAACACCTGCTGCGCCCTTCGAGCTGATCATGGCCACCAACAACAGCAATATCTGATCGCCCAAAGAAAGCGGCACATTGCACGCCTGCGCAATGAACAGCGCAGCCATCGTCATATAGATGTTGGTGCCGTCCAGATTGAACGAATAGCCAGTGGGAATCACCAAACCGACGGTGGACTTCGAACAGCCTGCGCGCTCCATCTTCTGCATCAGCGTAGGCAGTGCGGCTTCAGACGAACTCGTACCCAATACCAGCAGCAACTCTTCGCGGATGTAGCGGATCAGCTTGACGATGGAAAAGCCGTTGTAGCGTGCCACAGCACCCAGCACCACCAGCACGAAGAGCGCTGACGTCAGATAGAACGTGCCAACCAGTGCCGCAAGATTGATGACCGACTCAATACCAAATTTGCCGATCGTGAACGCCATGGCGCCGAACGCACCGATGGGCGCGGCTCGCATCAAAATGGCGACCAGACGGAAAATCGGGCGCGACAAGGCATTGAAAAAATCCAATACCGGCTTGCCGCGCTCACCCACGCCTGCCAGGGCGATACCGAACAGCACCGCCACGAACAGCACCTGCAAGATATCGCCACCGACGAAGGGGCTCACCAGGGTGGTCGGGATGATGTTCATCAGGAACCCGGTCAGCGTCGATTCGTGTGCTTTGTCGACATACGTCGCCACGACCTTGCCATCCAGCGACGCGGGATCCACGTTCATGCCGGCACCAGGCTGCACGATATGGCTGACGACCATGCCGATAATCAGGGCCAAGGTCGAAAACGTCAGAAAATAGAGCATGGCTTTGCCCGCCACACGTCCCACCTTCTTCATGTCGCTCATGCCGGCAATGCCGGTCGTGACCGTCAAAAAAATCACTGGCGCGATGATCATCTTCACCAGCTTGATGAATCCGTCGCCCAACGGCTTCATGGCCTCACCCAGTTGCGGATAGAAGTAGCCGAGCCCCACGCCGATCACAATTGCGAACAACACCTGCACGTACAGGATTTGGTACCACTTCTGCTTGCGCGCAGGTGTCTGCGCGTCGTCTGTGACGTCGATCACTTCAGGTGTCCCCCACCGTATTGCTTGCCGAACCCGCTCGGGGCCGTTGGCAAAGTCGTTATGAACCAAGTGCGCGCCCCAATAATCGGGGCCTGGGTGGCTACATGCAATTTCGGTGCCAGTTTTAAGCACACGACATTTTTACATGACAGCCCCCTGATTTATTGACCAATTGTATGCACCGCCGATGTGCTTACTAGGGCATACCCTTAGGCGAAATTCGGCACACAACGTCCTATTGTGTGAAAATTCGCACAAGCATTTCGGAGGCTTTGTGCGTATTTCCACACACTAACGTACACTTGGTTTGTCGCTTTCTTGTTCTGTCTGTCGCGTTCCTATTTCGTTCGCTGACCGCTGCTTTTTCTGCGTGCCGACGCGTTCTTTCCATGCACCGATCTGTTCTTTTCGTCTGTTGTGTCTGTCGACCTGTTCTTTGACGCTATCTGCCGCTCATCCGCCCGCTCATGTCCCGACTAAAAGTGCTGAAGTATCTGCGGATGCTTGCCGTGGTGGCGATAAGCGTGTGTGTGCTTTGGGGTACAGGATGGGTGGCGCGTAATCAAACGACCGCTGAAGTTCGAGAACGGGCCGAGGTGACAGCACAGTTGAACGCTTCGCTCGTACGCAACAATCTGGAACGCTACCGACCTCTGCCGTTGGTGCTGGCGCAGGACGTGGATATCCGTGAAGCGCTATCGACTCGGTCGGCAGACGCGATCGCCCGTCTGGATCAAAAGCTCGAAGCGATGGCGAAAGGCATCGAAGCCTCGGTCATCTATGTCTTAGACGATCGGGGCAACGCCATAGCCGCCAGCAACTGGCGCGAGCCGGCGACGTTCGTCGGCGTGGACTATCGGTTCCGACCTTACTACCGCGACGCCATAACGGGCGGGAGCAGCGAGCACTTTGCATTGGGCACGGTCAGCCACTTGCCGGGGCTGTATGTATCCCATCGGGTCGATAAAGCACGGGCGCGCGCAGCCATGGACGATCTCCCTGGCGACAATGCCGGAACATTGGGCGTGGTGGTCGTCAAAGTGGAGTTTCAGCGACTGGAGGCCGATTGGCGACGCCAAAGCGCCCCCGTGTTTGTGACCGATGCGAATGGCGTCGTACTTCTCAGTAGCCGCCCCGAATGGCGATTCCGCGCGCTGACACCTTTAGCTGAAGGCACTAAGCGGGCGTTACGCACCAGCCTGCAATTCGGTGATGCCGAGTTCGCTCAGCTCGCTCTGACCGGCGACGCCGACGCGCTGGTCGCCGCCCCGGTCGCTGCTGCGCCGCAAGAGCGCTATCTGCATGTACAGACCCCCGTCCTGGCCGTAGAAGGCTGGCAATTGCATGTGCTGGCACCGGCGGGCAGGACATTGACCCGAGCGGCCTATGCTGCTCAGATCACGACCGCACTCGCTATGCTGCTCGTCATCGGCGCCTGGATCGTGTGGCGACAACGCAATCGCCGCAGACTACGGCGAGACCGTGAGCGGGTGCAGATGCTCGACAATCTGGAGTATCAAGTCGCCGAGCGGACAAATGAGCTGGCGTCCAGTAACCGTCAACTCGCGCACGAAATCGAGGAGCGCGAACGCACGCAACAGCGCGCGCATCGCTTACAGGAAGAACTCGAGCAAGCCAGCAAACTATCGGTGCTTGGACAAATCTCCGCCGGCGTGGCTCATGAGGTCAATCAGCCAGTGGCGGCCATTCGTAGCTATGCCGAAAATGCGGCGCTATTGATCGCACGCGAGCAGCACGAGGATGCCACCTCGAACATGCGGGCGATCACGGCGCTGACGGACCGCATCGGCCGTATCACAGGCGAACTTCGTCAGTTTGCCCGCCGACGAGTCGACGACAAAGAGCGTCGTGCCAGCATCGCGGCTGCGGTAAGCAGCGCAGTGTTGGTACTTGGAACGAGACTTCGGCGCGAAGGCATTGCCCTGCACATCGATGTCCCCGACTCGATGACTGTCGGTATCGAGCCCATACGGCTGGAGCAGATTCTGATCAATCTGCTGTCCAACGCCATGGATGCCTTGCGCGGAGTATCGCAGCCAGCGATCTGGGTGACCGCGCAGATGCAGCCCGAACCTGCAAATCAGGCATGCGAGAGCGACCGACACTTGACGCCGGTGCCCCATGTACCGTCCTCGGCCCTCGCCTCACAGCGAGTAGATATCGTCGTACGTGACAACGGCCCTGGCATCGATGCCAGGCGGCGCGCCGAGCTGTTCACACCCTTTGCCACAGGCAAACCCGACGGCCTCGGGCTCGGCCTGGTGATCTCGCGCGAACTGGCGCGCGAGGCTGGTGGCGACCTCGCTGCTCCCCCCGCCGAAGTCGATGCGGCGGTATTTGTACTTTCACTCCACATGCTCTGATGTCGAAAATCCATAGTGCATCATTCATTCAAAGGGCCCACGTCATGCTGGTCGACGACGACAGCGACGTGCGCCACGCCACTCGACAGACGCTCACCTTGCAAGGGGCGGAAGTGAACGCCCACGGCTCGGCGGAATCGGCGCTGGAAGCCCTGGATGCCGAGTTCGACGGGGTGGTGGTCACCGATCTCCGTATGCCGGGTATGGATGGCATGCAGCTGTTCGCCAGGATTCGGGCCATCGACACCGATATTCCAGTCATTTTGATTACGGGTCATGGCGATGTCGATACAGCCGTGCAAGCGATGCATGACGGTGCCTACGACTTCTTGGCCAAGCCGTTCTCCGGCGAGCGTTTGTGGCGCAGTATCCAACGTGCCATCGAAAAGCGTCAGCTTGTGCTGGAGAATCGCCGCTTGCAACAGGCCGCGATCTGGGCAAACAAGCGCGACACATTGATTGGCGAGGCCCCTGCTATTCGACGCCTGCGCCAGACCATGACTCAGATCGCCGACGCCGACGTCGATGTACTGATCTATGGTGAAACCGGTGCCGGTAAAGACGTCGTAGCGCACGCTCTCCACCAAGCCAGTCGTCGACGCGAGCGTCCTTTTGTAGCGATCAATTGTGGGGCCTTACCGGAAACGGTGATCGAGAGCGAACTATTCGGCCATGAAGTCGGCGCGTTCACAGGGGCTCAGAAACGCCGAATCGGAAGAATCGAACACGCCAACGGGGGCACATTGTTTCTCGACGAAATCGAAAGCATGCCGCTCCCTTTACAGGTCAAGTTGTTGCGCGTCCTGGAGTCGCGTCAGGTCACTCCCCTGGGCACGAACGATGTCCGCACCCTGGATCTCAAAGTGGTCGCAGCCACGAAGGAAGATCTGGGATCTTCCCAGGCGCGTGAGTTCTTTCGCGAAGATCTGTACTACCGCTTGAATGTGGTGACACTGCGGATTCCACCGCTACGCGAGCGTGGCGATGATATCGCCATGCTGTTCGCTCGCTTCGTCGGCCAGGCCGCCCGACGTTTTCAGCGCCCTGCCCCATCCTTCGACCAGCGCACACTCGCCTACTTGCAACGCCATACATGGCCGGGCAACGTGCGTGAACTGGTCCATTTCGCCGAGCGGTTTGTCTTAGGCATACCCGGATTGAACGAGCCATCGGCATCGATTGACGAGGAGGCATGGTTCGACTCGAATGAGCAGCCTAGCTCCGGCGAACTCGATGGCATCCGGCGGGCAGTCGCGTCGCTGGAGGACGGCACGATCTCCTTGCCCGAGCGGGTCGAGCGATTCGAATCGGAAGTGATCCGGGCTACATTGGCCAGCACCCAGGGCGACGTCAAAGAAACGATTACCCGTCTGGGTATTCCGCGTAAAACGTTTTACGACAAACTTCAGCGCCACGGCATCGCCCGGGGCGATTTCGTCAAATGAGAGGCACGACGAATCGATGAGCGAGTTTAAAAGCGCCTATAGCTGCCGTTGCACGCATAAGACCGCGACTGATTTTCATTATTGAGGAACCGCTATGAGTATTCGGGGCAGCGACTGTCAAATCGACAATATCGAGTTCAATGTCAGCGACATAGAACGTAGCAAACGCTTTTACGGTGCAGCCTTCGGATGGCGTTTCGTGAGCTATGGCCCGACCTACACAGAGTTCAGCGATGGGCGATTGACTGGCGGATTCACAACAGGCGAACCTGTCAGACCTGGCGGCCCACTCGTCATTCTGTATGCCGACGATCTGGTAGCAACGCAAAAGAGGCTAGAAACGGCTGGTGCCACGATCAATCGTGAGACGTTTTCCTTCCCAGGCGGGAAAAGATTCCACTTCATCGATCCAGACGGCTATGAACTCGCCGTCTGGAGTGCCTCAGATTAAATACAGCCACAGAGTGGCGGCCCAGACTGGGCAGAGCGCGTGTATCGCAGAAGGCGAGGCACAAAAGACAAAACCCCGCGAGCCTTGCGGGCTGCGGGGTTTTGGGGAATAAAAGCCTGACGATGACCTACTTTCA